>Ga0207770_100011_pt1 | contig 232108 bp, 241 predicted proteins | sample A23E2SouthBayCA_FD_187729 | JGI IMG/M metagenome (GOLD analysis project Ga0207770, IMG submission 187729) | Aerobic enrichment media microbial communities from Eden Landing Ponds, California, USA - A23 E2 (SPAdes) | ecosystem: Environmental > Aquatic > Marine > Unclassified | place: Emeryville...
CCCCCCGCGAGCGCCAACGTGGCGCTCGCGAGGCGTCCACCGCCACCGCACCGCGGCGGCTGTCGGCGCGCGACGTGAGCCCCTCCGTGGGCGAACGAGCGCGCGAGGTCCTCGCGAGTGGAACGAGCGAGGGCACGAGAGAGCGAAGCTCTCTCGGAGGATGAGTGACCGAACGAAGTGAGGGAGCGAATCGGCTGGGAAGGGGAGAGGGCTGTGCGGGGCGGTTGCAGTCGCAAGTAGTCTAGCACCGAGATGCTGTCGCCGTTGTGGTTGCTGTCTCCGTGTCCAACGATCGAACTGCTGTCACTGCCTCCAAACACCGATCATCAAGAAGCGTGTCAGTCGCGACCTAACACGCAAACCGAAACGGCACGCCCAAACAACGATCAGGCCGGGCGCAACACCAGCACGTCCGCGCCGATCGTCTCGCTCGCCCCAACGTCAACCGCAACCTCGTCGCCGACGCCAACGGTCCCGGGTTCGGCGTCGACGACGATGCCCGTCACCCGCGCGGGCCCGAAGTCGACGACCGCGGTGTCGTACGGCGCGTCGTCCTCGAACGCCGGCGCCGCGACGTGGACGGTCGTGATCGTCGCGACCGTCCCTGTCTCGGGCAGCGCCTCCTCGGTGAACTCCGTCGACCCGCAGTCCGGGCAGACCCACCGCGGCGGGAGCAGCCCGTGGCCGTTCTCACACGCGAGGTAGTAGCCGTCGTCGGCGACGAACGCGTGTAGCCACTCGTCGAAGCCGGCGTCGCTCATTCTGCCACCTCCAGCACGTGGACCACCGCGGACGCGACCGTCCCACCCGCGTTGTGCGTCACGCCGACCTCGGCGTCCTCGACCGCGTCGCTGTTGGGGTGGTCACCCCGAAGCAGTCTGGTCATCTCCGCGATCTGTGAGCCGCCGGTCGCGCCGACGGGGTGGCCCTTGGCCTTCAGCCCGCCGGAGAGGTTCACGGGGGTCTCGCCGTCGGCGCGGGTCTCGCCGCGACGGGCGGCGCCGAGCCCCTCCCCCGGCTCGTACAGCCCGAGCGACTCGATCGCGAGCACCTCCGCGATCGTGAAGCAGTCGTGGACCTCCGCCACGTCCACGTCGGTCGCGTCGATCCCGGCCTCGCCGTACGCCATCGCGGCCGCGTCGTCCGCCGCGGGCGTGCGGGCGAGGTGGTCGCGATCCTGCAGCGCCATGCGGTCGGTAGCCTGACCGGTCCCGACCACGGCCACGTCGGCCGACACGTCGTGCTCTGCAGCGTACGCCTCACTCACGAGCAGGATCGCGGAGGCGCCGTCGGTGATCGGACAGCAGTCGAACAGCCCCAGCGGTTCGGCGACCGGCGGGGCGTCCACCGCCTCCTGCACCGAGAGTTCGCGCTGGTACTGGGCGTACTCGTTGGGGATCGCGTTGTCGTGGTTCTTCGAGGCGACGTTCGCGAGGTCGGTCTTGAGTTCGTCGTCGTCGACGTCGAACGCCTCGCCGTAGGCAGTCGCCATCAGTGCGTACGCCGCGGGGAACGTGACGCCGGCGCGGACCTCGAACAGCTCGTCGGCGGCGATCGCGAGCGCCTCCGTCGCGGCCGCGGTGTCTTGGTTGGTCATGCGCTCGACGCCGCCGGCCAGCACCACGTCGGCCTCGCCGGAGCGGACGGTCCGGACCGCCTCACGGACGGCGACGCCCGCGGAGGCACACGCCTCCTCGTAGCGCGTCGCCGGGCAGTCGAGGCCGGCGGCTTCCGCCAGCAGCGGCGCCATGTGGCCCTGCCCCTCCGAGAGCGAGCCGGCGAAGTTGCCGACGTTCAGCTGTTCCACGTCGTCCAGTGGGACGCCGGCGTCCGCCCGCGCGTTCAGCGCGGCCTCGGCGAACAGGTCGCGGCCGGTCCGTTCGGGGTGGGAGCCGAAGTGGGTGAGCCCCACGCCAGCCACGCGCACACCAGTCATGCCTCGGCGTTGGAGTGGTTCAGCTAAAGGCCTGCCGGAGTTGCCGAGCGGCAGCCCCGGCCCGGCGACGTTCCGGCAGGTCCTTCCCGACGCCGTTCGTTCCCCCGACCATGTTCAGCGACGCGTTCGTCGGACTCGCCTGCACCGACTGCGACGCCAGCCTCGCCGTCGACGACGCCGACCCCGAAGTCATCGCGGGCGCCGGCCCGTGCCCGGACTGCGGCGCGCCCCGGGTGCCGGAGTACGACCTCGACGCCGTCGATCCCGACACGGTCCGCGAGGGCCGGCGCGCGTGGGACCGCGATGCAGTTCTCCCGTTCGACGCCGACACGGCGCTCTCGGCAGCGGAGGGCGGCACCCCGAGCGTCGACGCCCCCAGAGTCGCCGAGGAACTCGGCCTCGCGGGCGTCGAGATCAAAGACGAGGCGCGCAACCCCACCGGCTCGGTGCTCGATCGCGGGCTCTCCGCGGCCGTGACCGCCGCTGACGCCGCCGGCGCGGAGCTCGTGGCCTGTGCGTCGCCGGGCAACGCCGGGCAGTCGATGGCGGCCTACGCCGGGCAGGTCGACCTCCGCTCGTACGCGTTCGTGCCGACGCGCTCGCCGTTCTCGAACAAGGCGATGGTGAACGTCCACGGCGGCGAGATGAAGGTCGTTCCCGGGCGGCTCGGCGACGCCGTCGACGCGCTCGCCGAGGAGCTCCAGTCGGAGTACGTCGATCTGGGCGCGTTCGCGTCGCCGTTCCGCCACGACGGGGTGAAGACGGTCGCCTACGAGCTACTCGCGGACCGGGGCTGGGAGACGCCGGACGCCGTCGTGCTCCCCGCGGGGACGGGCGAGCTGGTCGTCGGCGTCGTCGACGGCCTGCAGGAGTGCCGGGAGCTCGGACTGATCGACGAACTCCCGACCGTGTACGCGGTGCAGGCGGCCGGCTGCGCGCCGATCGCGGCGGCGTGGGAGGCGGGGACGATCGCGACCGAGCCGTGGGAGACGCCGGACACGATCGTCGGCGAGCTCGAAGTCGCGGACCCGCCGGGCGGCGATCTCGCGCTCGCCGCGCTGGATGAGGTCGACGGCGAGGCGCTGACCGTCGAGGACGCCGACGCGCTAGAGAGCGCGGTCGCGGTGGCGTCGACGGAGACCGTGGAGGTCGGGCTCGCCGGGGGCGTCGCCGCGGCCGGGCTGTGGGCGCTCGCCGAGGACGGCACGCTCGGCGAGGACGACGAGGCGGTCGTGTTGAACACCGAGGCGGCGACGAAGGCGCCGGACGTGCTCCGGAGCCACCTGATGGGACAGGGCGTCTGATCGCCGCTCAGTCCCGAAGGTCCCAGTCGGCGTCGGCCACCTCGACGCGTGCGGCCTCCTCGTCGTCGACGATCGCCCGGAACGCGAACGTGTGGCCGTCCCGGTCGAGTCGGATATCGACGCTGGTGGCGTCGACCGTGAACTCCTCCTCGATGCGCTCCGGTCGACCGTCCTCCCGCTCGGCGCGGACGCCGTAGTCGCCGTAGCTGAACTGTTTGGCCGTCTCGACGAACCCGTCCTCGTCGAGGATGTCGGCGTCGACTGCGTCGTGGCTGCTGGCCTCCCGAACCACCAGCGTGTACGTGTTCGCCCCCATGATCCTGTTGTTCGGTAGCATGAACCAAGAAGACGGCGGCGATCGTGGGTCGGAACGAACGGCCGGCTTCCGGGACGCTTTCCTTTCCCCCCACCAACCCCGACCCATGTCCGACACCGCGCTCGTCGTCGGCGGCACCCGATTCGTCGGCCGCCACACCGTCGAGGAACTGCTCGATCACGGCTACCACGTCACGATATTCAACCGCGGCAACCACGACAACCCCTTCGCCGGCCGCGAGGGCGTCGACTACGTCGAAGGGGACCGCCGGGACGAGACCGACCTCAAGGCCGCGAAACTCTCCGTCGAGCCCGACATCGTGATCGACTGCGTCGCGTACTACCCCGCGGACGTGGCCGTCGCGACCGACGTGTTCGCGGACGCCGACGGCTACGTGTACATCTCCTCGGGCGACGCCTACGGCGCGGAGGAGATACCCAAACGCGAAGACGCGACACCGATGCGGCCCTGCACGGAGGAGCAGGCCGTCGACGACTCCGGGGAGACCTACGGCAACCGCAAGGCCGAGGGCGACCGGGAGATCGTCGCGGCCGCCGAAGAGGGCGTGAACGCGATGTCTGTCCGGCCCTGCATCGTCTACGGGCCGTACGATTACACCGAGCGGCTGGACTACTGGCTCGACCGTGTCGACAGCCACGACCGCGTGGTCGTCCCCGGCGACGGGCAGAACCTCTGGCACCGCGCGTACGTCGAAGACGTGGCCAGCGCACTCCGAATCGTCGCCGAGAAAGGGGAACCCGGGGAGTTCTACAACGTCGGCGACCGCCGGGCAGTCACCCTCGAAGAGATGCTCGAACTGATCGCCGACGCGATGGACACCGAGATCGAGGTCGTCCACGCGGGCGAGCGCGAACTCGCGGCCGCGGGGCTGGAGCCGGAGGATTTCGTCCTCTACCGTGACTACCCACACCTGCTGGACACGAACAAGCTCGCCGACCTCGGCTGGGAGTCGACGCCGCTCGACGAGGCGATGGCCCGGACCGTCGAGGAACACCGCGACTCCGACCGCGACGGGAGCGAGCACGACCCCGGCCGGGAGAACGAGGAGGCGGTGCTAGACGTGCTAGACACGCTCTGAACGGGCCGCCGTTCAGAACTCCATCTCCCGGCTCTCCTCGCTGATGCCGGCGACCTCCTCCTCCAGCCACTCGCGGAACCACTTCACGCGCTTGAGCCGCTGGTGGCCGATCGACTCGGCGGTGTCGCTCTCGACGCGGTCGCAGTGCTCCTGCCCGCGTTCGAGCACGCGGTCGACCATCTCCGCGGCGTCCATGTGCGTGCGGGCCTCGTACCCCATCCGGAGCAGCATGAGGACGGTGCCGTTGGCGCCGACCTTGTCCAGCACGTCGCCCTCGATGAGGCACTGGGTTTCCAGCGACACGTCCGAGAGCGGCCCCTGGTAGGAGTGGTCCGCGACGACGTTGCAGACCTCGTCGACGAAGGAGTCGGGGAAGTCCCCCCGGCTCTGGAGGTACTCCCGGGCCACGCGGGCGCCGGCGTCGGCGTGTCGGTCCTGCTCGGCTTCGAGCTTGGACACGTCGTGGAACACCGCCGCCACGCGGACGACGTGGACGTTCGCGCCCTCCGCCGCCGCGATCTCGCTCGCGATCTCGACGACGTTGCGGATGTGGTTGAAGCGGTACTCGGCGGAGTGCCACGGGTACCAGCGCATCCGGCCGCCGTCGTCCTCGCTCTCGACGCTTGCGGCGAGGTAGTCGTGGACGAACTCCTCCATCGCGGCGAACTCCTCGGCGGAGACGGGCGCGTCCCTTATCTCGACGCCCATGCTGGTCCCCCGGGTTCGGTCGTACAGCGTTCGTGTTTCATTACTGGAAAGGACGGTCGTTTCGCTCTTAGTCGTTGCGGGACGGGCAAACACGCTGTCTCGTGGATTCCCGCTGCCGTCTGCCACCGAGGGCGACCCGTCGTCGCGGTCCGAACCGTTAGGTAGCCCGAGGTGCTGCCAAGCCACATGACCGAGCAACCCTATCTGGCTGACTCCACCGTCCGCGAGTTCGACGCGACCGTCGAACGGACGGTGAGCGACGACCGCGTCGTGCTCGACCGAACACACTTCTACCCCGAGGGCGGCGGCCAGCCCGCCGACCACGGGACGATCAGCACCGCGGACGGCCGCGAGTGGCACGTCGTCGACGTGCAGAAACACGACGGGATCCACCACTACCTCGAACCGGGCGAGGGGCTCGACGGCGAACTCCCCGAGGCTGGCGCGACCGTCACGGGCGAACTCGACTGGGAGCGACGGTCCAGTCACATGCGCTACCACACGGCCCAGCACCTGCTGTCGGCCCTCCTCCTCGACGAGTACGACGCCGAGACGACCGGCAACCAAGTGCGGGCACACAAGGCGACGCTGGACTGCGCCTACGAGCGCTTCCACGACGACGAACTCGAACACGTCGAGGACCGCATGAACGAACTCGTCGAGCAGGCCCGGCCGGTCGAGTGGTACGTGCTGGACCGCGAGACCGCCGAAGAAGAGCTCGACCCCGAGCGGACGCGACTGTCGCTGCTGCCCGACTCGATCACGGAGATCCGGATCGTCGAGATCGGCGGCGTGGGCGAGGGAAGCGTCCCGTTCGACCGCACCGCCTGCGCGGGCACCCACGTCTCGAACACCGAGGAGATCGGCGAGGTGAGCGTGACGGGCCGGGAGACGAAAGGCAGCGAGGAGGAGCGGATCACGTTCGAACTTGACTGAGTCGTCGCCGACCGACGGACCACCCGGGGTGGTCCGCAGACGGCGCCGGCGCCGACTACTCCACCCAGAGCGTCTTGCGGTTGACGAACTCCTTGATGCCGGCTTCGGAGAGCTCGCGGCCGTAGCCGGAGGTGCCGACGGCGCCGAAGGGGACGCGCGGGTCGGACTTCACGAGCTGGTTCACGTACGTACAGCCGGCGTCGATCCGCCGGGCGACGCGGCGGCCGCGCTCGCGATCCTCGGTCCAGACGCTCGCGCCGAGGCCGAACTCGGTGTCGTTGGCTGTCGCGATCGCCGCGTCCTCGTCGTCGACCTCGAAGACGGCCGCGACGGGGCCGAAGAGCTCCTCGCTGTCGGCGGGGCAGCCCGCGGGCACGTCCGCGAGCACCGTCGGCTCGTAGAACGCCCCCTCGCGGTCCATCGGCCCGCCGCCGGTCAGCACGGTCGCGCCGGCGTCAACGGACTGCTGCACCTGCTCGTGGAGGTCGTCCAGCAGGTCGGGGCTGGCCTGCGGGCCGACTTCGGTCGCCTCGTCGGTCGGGTCGCCCACCGTGAGCGACGCCACCTCGTCGACGAGCCGGTCGACGAACGCGTCGTACACGTCGGTGTGGACCACGAACCGCTTGGCGGCGATACAGGACTGGCCGCCGTTGAGGTTGCGCGCCCACGCGCCGGTCGCGGCCGCGTCATCGAGGTCGGCGTCGTCGAGCACGACGAACGGGTCGCTGCCGCCGAGTTCGAGCACGGTCTTCTTGAGGTTCTCGCCGGCGGTGGCGGCGACCGCGCGGCCGGCAGGGCCGCTACCCGTCAGCGTCGCCGCGCGCACGCGATCGTCCGCGAGCACGTCGTCGACCGCCTCGGAGCCGATCAGCAGGGTCTGAAACACCCCATCCGGGTAGCCCGCCTCGCGGAACACGTCCGCGATCGCCTCGGCACAGCCCGGAACGTTCGAGGCGTGTTTCAGCAGGCCGACGTTGCCGGCGGTGAGGTACGGCGCGGCGAAGCGGAACACCTGCCAGAACGGGAAGTTCCACGGCATCACCGCCAGCACCGGCCCGAGCGGCTCGTACACGGTCTGCACGTCGGCGCCCGGCGGGCTGGGGTGGCCGTCGGGCTGGAGATACGCGCCGGCGTGCTCGGCGTAGTGGTCACAGACCCACGCACACTTCTCCACCTCCGAGACCGCCTGTGAGATGGGTTTGCCCATCTCCTCGGTCATCAGCTCCGCGTAGCCGCGTTTGTTCTCCCGGAGCACGTCGGCAGCGTCGGCGAGCAGCTGCTCGCGCTCGCGGAGCGGTCGCTCGCGCCAGTCGGCGAACGCCTCGTCGGCGCGGGTCAGCGCGTCCTCGACGTCCGCGGCCGAGTCGGGCTCGTACGTCGCGATGTGTTCGCCCGTCGCAGGGTTGATCGCGTCCATGGCTGTGTTAGGGGCTCGTCACGCCTCCCAGTTGTGCAGCGCGTCGCGGAACACGTCCGCCACGTCGTCCTTCGTCACGGGTCGGGGGTTACAGCGCAGCAGCCGCGCCTGCGTGTCGACGGTCTGCTGGGCCAGCCAATCTACGTCGTCTTCGGTGATCCCCGCGAGCTCGTTGAGGCCGCTGGGCAGGACGTTCAGGTCCTGCTGGAGCTGGATGTACTCCTGTTTGAGCGCGTCGGCGGCCGCGCGGTCGGTCATCCCCGCGGTGTCGACGCCGAAGATCTCCGCGACCTCCGCGAACCGGCCGGGGTCGCTCGCGGCGTTGTAGTCGATGGTGCTTGCAGGCGTGAGCACGGCGATTGTCTCGCCGTGGTACGTGTGGTACTTGTTGCCGACCGGATACGCCATCGCGTGACAGAGGCTCGCGCCGGCGGTGAGCCCGGAGATGGCACCGAACAGCGCGCCCAGCAGCATGTCCTCGCGGGCGTCGAGGTCGTCGCCGTTGTGGACGGCGGTGCGGACGCTGCCGGAGAGCAGCCGGATCGCCTTCTCGGAGAACATCTCGGTCAGCGGCGTGCGGCCGGCGTAGACGGGGCGCTCGGCCGGGTCGTCGGCGCGCAGCAGCGAGTCGTGCTCGTGGGTGGTGTACCCCTCGATCGCGTGGCCCAGCGCGTCCATCGCCGTCCGCGCGGTGAGCTCCGGCGGGAGCGTCGTCGTCAGCGTCGGGTCGAGCACGGCGGCGTCGGCCCGGACGTGGTTGCTGGAGATCGCCTCCTTGATCTCCTTCTCGGGCACCGAGAGGATCGCGACCGGCGAGATCTCGGCGCCGGTGCCCGCGGTCGTCGGGAGCAGCACCAGCGGCGGCCCCGACTCGGTGAGGCGCTGCCCGTCGCCGGTGGGCTCGGCGATGTAGTCGAGCGGGCTGCCGCCGTTCGCGACGATCGCCCGCGTCGCCTTCGCGGTGTCCATGCAGCTCCCGCCGCCGAGGCCGACGTAGAAGTCGTAGCCGTCGTCGGTGTGCTCCCGGACGAACGAGAGACAGTCCTCGACCGCGCCGATCGAGGGCTCGCGTTCGCTGTCGGCGTACACGTCGACGTCGAGGTCGGCGTCTTCGAGGTGGGCGACGACGCGGTCGGCGTGGCCCGCGTCGGCGATCCCCTCGTCGGTGATCACGAGGCCGCGGGCCGTCCCCTCGACGCCGAGATCGCGCAGTTGGAACGCGAGCTCGTCGGTGGCGTCCCGGCCGAACCGGATCTCCGGCATGTCGATGTGCCAGACCGTCTCCGGGGAGAGCTCGTAGCTGTCGGCCGAGACCGAGCGCTGGTAGCTCACTCAGGACCACCCCGAGCGGATCTCCTCGAACTGGTCGGGGTCGTGGCCGTAGACGACTTCGGCGTCGTGGTAGCGTTCGAGCTCCTTCAGCGTCTGGAGGCTCTCGAACCACTCCTGGTTCCCCCAGAGCAGGCCCGCGCCCAGCGGCACCTCGTCCTCGTAGTTCACGTCTTGATAGATCTCGTCGCCCGCGAACACGAGCGTCCCGTGGTCGTCGAGGTGGATCATCGTCCCCGTGAGCCCGGGCGTGTGGCCGGGAAGCCGGATGAACTCCATATCCTCGAAGTGGCTCTCGCGGTCCTGGTGGATCACCTGCCAGTTCAGGTCGTGATCGAAGTCCTCCAGGATGTACGCGCTGCTGCCCTTGTCCGTCTTCTCGGAGTAGTACGCGAACTTGAGCTCTTTCTCGTGGACGTAGATCGGTACGTCCGTGCCGTCGAAGTGGTGGAGTCCGCCGGCGTGGTCGAGGTGGAGGTGGGTCTGGAACACGGCGTCGATGTCGTCGAGGCTGTACCCCGCGTCAGCGAGGTCGCCCTCTAGCGTGTGGTCCCGTACGTCGTGGGGGTAGAACGCCTGCTTGAGTCCCTCCGGCCAGTGGCCGTCGAGCGCGTCCTCGTGGTTGCCCGTGTCCCAGAGGATCGTCGCCTCGGGGTGGTCGATGACGAGGTTCCACACCGGAATCTCCTCGTAGTCGGTGTCGGGGTTGGGCTCGTCGTGACTCCCGAGCGTGTTCCCCTGAATCAAGTAGTTGAGGTCACATTTCAGCCCGCCGCGGTGGATCACGTCAATGGTAGCGTCTACCATACGTCCGACGTTTTGTCGTCAAATAGAATGAACGTTCGGATATGATTCATCGGTTACCGTTTTCGGCACCGCCCGGCGGATCCACGCCGGAACGTCGTCGCGGCAGTCACGCTTTTGCCGCTTCCGGTGGAACGTGAACGTATGTCAGACGACGATCGATCGCTCTCGCGGCTGGGTCGTATCGCGCTCGGGCTCGGCCTCGCGCTGCAGGCCAGCGAGGACTTCCGGGATATGGAGGACAGCGTCGAGTACGCCGACTCGGCGGGCGTGCCGATGCCCGAGACGATGGCGCCGTTGGGCTCCGGGACGATGCTGTTCGGCGGGCTGGGGATCGCGCTCTGGCGGTTCCCCCGGCTCGCGACCGGCGCGGCCGCAACCTTCCTCGCGGTGGTGACACCGACGATGCACGACTTCTGGACGGAGGACAAGGGCAGCGGCGAGCGGCTCGCCTTCTTCGGCAACCTCGCGATGCTCGGCGGCGTACTCGTGTTCCTGCGGGAGGCGTGGCGGCGAGACTGAGCCCGTCGCTCAGTCGTCCGTCGGGCCCGCCAGCACCGACGGCCGTTCGGCGACCGCGGCGTCGGTGACGAGCGAGACGCCGACGACGAGGACGAGACCGACGGCCATTCCGACCACCGACGACGACCAGCCGCCGAACGTCTCGATAACCCCCGGCACGACGATACCCAGCACCGTCGTCGTCTCGCCGGCCGGCGGCGTGAACGTCGTCACCGTGTAGAACAGCTGGCTGCCCAGAATCCCCGCGAACATCCCCCAGCGCGTCGTTCGCGACCAGTAGAGCGCGACGATCACGGGCGGGGCGAGCTGGGCGAACCCGCCGAACGCGGTATCGCCGATCACGAACAGCGACGGGGGGTTGTAGAGGCTCGCGAGGAACGCGAGCGTCGCGAAGACGGCGACGCCGATTCGGGCGATCAGGTCCTCGCGGCGGTCGCTGGCGTCAGCGTTGACGAACGGTCGGTAGAGGTCGCGGGTGAAGTACGACGAGCCCGACAGCAGCATCGAGTCCGAGGAGGACATCATCGCCGCCATCGCGCCCGCGACGACCAGCGCCGCGAACCACGTCGGCGTGTACTCCGCGAGCAGTCCGGGGAGGATGTTGCCGCTCTCGGGCATCGGGACGCCCAAGCCGGCGGCCCACGCCCCGAGCATGAACGCCGGGACGAACAGCAGGAGCACGACGATCGGCCACAGCGCCATCGTCCGCTTCAGCACTTTCTCGGAGTCGGCGACGAAGAAGCGCTGATTGACCTGCGGGAACATCGCGACGCCGAACGCGATGCCGATCGCTTGCGAGAGCATCCACTGCGGCGAGTAGAGGCCGCCGCCCAGCGAGAGGAACTCGGGGTTCGACGACGCCAGCGCGTCGGTCGCCGGCCCGATCCCGCCGACGGCGGAGAGCACCCAGACGAACGCCGCCCAGACCATCGTGAGCATGAACAGCCCCTGCAGCGTGTCCGTCCACGCGACGCCGCGCATCCCCGAGAGAACCACGTAGACGATCATGAACGCGGTGATCAGCCCCGCGCCGGCCCAGTAGGGGACCGCGCCCTCGGTGAGCGCCGACAGCGCGCCGCCGGCGCCGACCTGCTGGAGCATCACGTACGGGAACAGCCAGAACAGCGAGACGGCCGCGACGAGCCCGCGTAGCAGCGACGAGCCGAAGCGGTCGCCCAGCATCTCGCCCAGCGTGACGTAGCCGTGTGCTTTCCCGACGAGCCACTGCTTGTAGCCGACGACGTACCAGAGCACGCCGAAGATGACGCCGTCCATCAGCCCCATCACGAGGATCCACTCCGGCCCGTTGCCGTAGGCGATGTTCGGGCCGGCGAAGAAGGTGAACGCCGAGAGGAGGGTCGCGAACGTGGTGAACAGCAGCACGACGGTGCCGAGCGTCCGCGACGCGAGGTAGTAGTCCTCGGCGGTACGGTCGGTCAGGCGGTAGGCCACGAGCCCCACCCCCAGCGCGAGCAGGAGGTAGGCGACGACGATCCCGATCTGAATCGACACCGCGGACTGGAGGATCACGCCGACCACCCCCCCATCCAGACGCCCCAGCCGCGCCGCGTGAACACGGCGAAAACGGCCGACGCGAGCACCATCCAGCCGATATGCCACCAGAGCCAGACCGGGAGACCGGCGGCGACGGCCGAGCTGTCCCAGAGGAACCACGGGATCGCCAGCGCCATCAGCACGAACAGGATCGTTCCCCACGCGAACGAGGTGGTTCGGTTCGGCATCGTGGAGTCGAAATATCCCCGATAGGTGAAAATAGTACCGAACTATTGGACAAGCACAATCCTTGAAGAGAAATTTCCTTCAACGGGTGGCGGACGACCGCCGTTTGGGGGATCGGCGAGACGGCGTCGAAAAACGTTGGCAGAGCCGCGGTCGTCGAAGAGCGGCTCAGTCGTCGGCGTCGACGGGCTCGGGAGCGGGAACGGTTACGTCCGGGAGGCCAGCCTCGATCTCCTCGCGGCGGCCCTCGAACTTCCCGGGGAGGACGAGCCGGCCGCCGAGGTCGTCGAGGGGTTCGTCGCTGTCGTAACCGGGCCCGTTGGTCGCGAGTTCGAACAGGACGCCGGCGTGTTCGCGGAAGTACACCGAGCGGAACCAGTGGCGGTCGATCTGTGCGGTGGGGTTCAGCCCGCGCGAGCGGACGGCCGACCGCATCGACTCCTGGTCCTCGTCGGTCGGCGTCTGGAACGCGACGTGGTGGACGGTCCCGTGACCGTTGCGCCCGCCCTGAATGGTCGGGAGCACGTCGACGTACGTCCCCACCGGCCCCTCGGCGGCGAAGCGCGTGCGCTCGTCGCCGGGGGTGTCGCCCTCGGCCTGCTCGGTGCCGACGCGGTCGAACCCCATCGTCTCCAGCAGCTCCTCGGTCGGGTCGGGGTCGGCGAGCCACAGCGTCACCGAGTGGAACCCCCGGATCGCGGCGTCCGCGGGAACAAAGTCGGTCCACGGGGTCGTCGGGTCGTCGTCGCCGATCTCGGTTTCGACCAGTTCGACGGGGAGCCCGTCGGGGTCGCGGAACGGGAGAACGGTCTCGCCGAAGCGCTCGACGCGCTCGTCGTAGTCGACGCCGTGCTCGTCGAAGCGCTCAGTCCAGTAGTCGAGGCTCCCCTCAGGGACGCGGAACGCGACCCGGGAGACCTGCCCGGAGCCGACCTTCCCGTTGGGGAGATCCTCCCACGGGAAGAACGTCATGCTCGTTCCCGGCGTCCCTTCGGCGTCGCCGAAGAAGAAGTGGTACGTGCTCGGGTCGTCCTGATTGATCGATCGCTTCACGAGCCGGAGGCCGAGCGTCTCGGCCCAGAAATCCATGTTCCGCTGCGGGTCGCCGGCGACGCAGGTGACGTGGTGGATCCCCGGCGTCGGTGTTGGGTCAGCCATACGCCACGTAGGCGCTGGAGGAACTTGAGTACGCGCTGACGTGGGTGTTACTGGGCGTCGAGAAACTGTCGGAGAACGTATAGTTCCGGGCGGATTCGAACCGCCGTCATGGGCTCCAAAGGCCCATATGATTGGCCACTACACCACGGAACTGTATCGGAAAGAAGCGGCCCGCCGTACAAGAGTATTACCGTTCCACTCAGTCCGACGCTTCCTCGCACGTCCCCGCGAGGTAGCAGCACGCGTCGGCCTCCGCGTCGAAGCAGTCCGGACACTGGTCCTCGCGGTCGATGATCGTGTCGAGCCGCTCGGCGACCGTCTCGTCGATGACGGGTTCGAGCTCTTTGGCCTCGTCGCGGAACTCCTCGACGCCGAGGACGTTCGCGAGGAAACGCTCGATGATGCAGTACGTCTGGAGCGCGCTCTCGGCGCGGGCGATCCCGTCGTCGGTGAGCGTGACCCCCTTGTACTTCTCGTGTTCGGCGAGCCCGCGCTCCTCCAGCTTACCGATCATCTCGTTGGCGCTGGCGGGGCTCACGTCGAGCGAGTCGGCGACCCGACCCGTCGCCGCGGGGCCGTCGTCCATGCGCTGGACCAGGTAGATAGCTTTCAGGTACTGATTGGCCGTGTTCATTCGCGAGCCTCCATGATCCGGGTGACTTCCTCGACGCCCTCGGCCTCGTCGTCGCGGATCGCCGTCAGCACGGAGAGCACGCGATCGCGGTCGAGCGTGAACGCGGCATCGCTGGCGTCGATGGCGTCGATCAGGTCGTCGTAGAACTTGTAGGCCGTCTCCTCGTTGCAGAGTTGGTCGTACAGTACGCCGTCGAAGTCCTCGGGCTTGGTGCGGCCGTAGCGAGCCTCGACCAGCGTCTCGACGTCCTCGAACGGGATCGAGTCGGCGTCGAGCGCGTCCACCAGCTCCTCCAACTGCTCGCGGTGGCGGGCCGACTCCTCGGCGGCGTCCTCGAGCAGCGCCTCAACGTCGGCTTCGAGGTCGCGGTCCTCCTCCGCGAGGCTCTGATAGTGTCGATACGCGCGCGCTTCGACGACTTCCTCCAGCACCACGCCGATCTGGAGGAGCCGGGCGAGCTGGTGGTCGGAGTCGACCTGCTGGTCGACGCTCACGGCGACCACCGCCGGTTGGCGACCGATACCGTCCTCATCGCTTCCGACTCCGTGAGGGAGGGACTTAAGCCCGGCCCTTCGACGGGTCCCCCGACCGCCGACCGAACCCGGAACGCCGAAGCCCTCGGAGTTCCAACGGGCGTCCGTGTCCTCCCGCGACCGGACCGCGCTCGCCCTCGTCGTCTGGGCGGTGATGCTCTCCCAGACGCTGCTGTACCCGGGCGTGGACCGGCTCGTGGCCGCGATGGGGCTGGGCAGCGGGAACTACCTCGACGCGAGCACGTGGTTCCTCGCCGCGGAGTTCGGCGCGTTCGCGCTCGCCGCCGGCGTCTGGGGTGCCGCGAGCGACACCGTTGGGCGACGGATCCCGTTCGTCGCCGTCGGCGCCGTGCTGGGCGCAGTGGGGTACGGCGTGCTCGCGCTGCTCGGACCCACGGAGCCGGCGATGTGGCTCGTGCTCCTCGTGCGGTTCCTCCAGGGGGCCGCCACCGTCGGCGCGTTCTCGCTCGCGATGTCGATGCTCGCCGACCTCGGCGAGGGGAACGGCCGGAACATGGGGGCGGCGGGGATCGCGATCGGCCTCGGCACCGCGCTCGGCGCGCCGCTTGGCGGGCAGCTCTACTCGATCGGCCCGTTCGTGCCGCTCTGGACGGGTGCCGGACTGTTGACGCTCGTCGGCGCGGCCACGCTCGTGGTCTCGGACCACGCGCCCACGGGTGACCACGAGGGCGTCCGCGAGGCGCTGGGCGCGCTCCGTCGCACGCCCTCGCTCGCGGTGCCGTTCGCGTTCGGCTTCGCCGACCGCATGACTGCGGGCTTTTTCGCGCTGGTCGGCACCGTCTACTTCCGGACGGCGTTCGAGCTCTCACCCGCCGAGACCGGGATCACGCTCGCGCTGTTTTTCGCGCCGTTCGGCCTGCTGCAGTACCCCTTCGGTCGGCTCTCGGACCGCTTCGGCCGCACCGCGCCGATCGTCGCCGGCTCGGCGTTCTACGGGATCGTCGTGCTGGGTATCGGCGCCGCGGAGGGAGCGTTCCCCGCGCAGGGGGACGCGCTGCTGGCGGTCCAGTTCGGAATGGTCGCGGTCGGCGTACTCGGCGCGCTGATGGCGCCGGCGACGATGGCGCTGGTCGTCGATCTCGCCCCCACGGGCGAGCGCGGCGTCGCACTGGGTGGGTTCAACATCGCCGGCAGCCTCGGCTTCCTCGCGGGCGTCGTCGGCGGCGGGCTGATCGCCGACGACTTCGGCTACCCCGCCGCGTTCGCGTTCGCCGGCGGCGCGGAGATCCTGCTCGCGCTGGTCGCGATCCCGGCGTTCCTCAAACTGCAGATCAGCCGCGAGAAGATGTTCAGTTAGGGTCGAACATATCCTCGATCCGGCAGTCGAACTCCGCGGCCAGATCGAACGCCAGTTCGAGCGACGGGTCGTACCGGTCGCGCTCGATCGCGTTGATCGTCTGCCGGGAGACGCCGACCGCCGCGGCGAGGTCGGCCTGACTCATCCCGCGCTCGTCGCGGCGCTCGGGCAGATCGTTGTTCACGACCGCTTGCGCTCCGTGTACCAGTTGGCGGCGCCGACGATCATCGCGACGACTGCCAACATCGTCACCATCCCCCAGTAGAACTCGGGGACAGTCCACGCTCCCGTCACGGTCAGCACGGTCAGCCCCGGCGCCGCGACGATGAGCAGGGCGGCGAGCACGTCGAGGGTCAGCTCCGCCGCCTCGCGGTTGATTCTGGCCTCACGTTCGTCCCGGACTTCGACCGGTGCCCGCCACTTGATGCCGACGTAGCCCAACACGCCGAGCCAGTAGACGCCGACGCCGAGGACGACCAACGGGTCCCGGTCGAGCAGCGTGCCGGCGAGCAGGCCGACCGCGCCGAGCACGATCCCGGCGCCCAGCGCGCTGTTCATCCGACTCCGGTACTTCTCCCGCGTCTCCAGTACGTTCCGCGTCTCGTTCATGCTGATCACCGACGCTGTGGAAAGCGTCCTTTACAGTAAAGTCTTCTTTACACACCACCCTAAAGCTATCGCCGATCCCGCGCTGTCGGCGTTGCTGCCGCTACGCGGCCGAAAACGGGAGAAGACGGGGAGAGTTCAGTTCCGGAGGCGTTCCTGAACGAGCGCCTCGACGTCGTCGCGGAACTCCTCGACCGCGATCTCCTCGAGGACGGGCACGAAGAAGCCCTCGACGAGCATGTTCCGGGCCTGCTCCGGGCTGATCCCGCGCGAGTTCATGTAGAACAGGTCCTGCTGGTCGACCTGTCCGACCGTCGCGGAGTGGCTGGCCTCGGTGTCGTGGTTCTTGATGATCAGCTTCGGCGAGGCGTCGGCCTCGCTGTCGTCTGACAGCATCAGGGTGTTCTCACGCTGGTAGGAAGAGGTGTCCCAGGCGTCGCGGCCGACGTCCTGAACGCCCTCGTACACCGAGCGTGCGGTGTCGTCGAGCACGCCGCGAGTCACGAGATCCGCGGTGGTGTGCTCGGCGTTGTGCCAGACACGCGCGTTCACGTCGAAGTGCTGGTCCTCGTGACCGAAGAACGAGCCCACGATCTGGGACTCGCTGCCCTCGCCGTTGAGTTCGGTCTCGACGTCCGATCGGGTCAGCTGGGTGCCGAAGTTCCCCTCGATCCAGTTGACCGTGGCGTCGTCGCCGGCGATCCCGTGTTTGAGCGTGTAGCAGTAGGCGTCCTCCGAGAGGTTCTGCAGCGACCCGAACTGCACGTTCGAGTTCGCGCCCGCGGCGACCTCGACGAGGTTGCTGAAGTATCGGCCCTCGTCGTCGTCGGTCGGGCCCTCGTCGTCGATCGCTTCGAGGATCGTGACGGAGGCGCTCTCCTCGGTCACCACGAGCGTGTGGCTGAACAGCGACCGGGAGCGCATCTCGGTTCGGATCTTCACGTCCTCGGCGTCGACGCCCTCGGGGACGTAGATCAGCGTGCCGGTCGTGAACAGCGCGGCCGACAGCGCGGTGAGGTAGTTGCTCTGGGGGTCGAGCGTCGAGCCGAACTCCTCGCGGAGCAGCTCCTCGTGCTCGTCGAGCGCGGTCTCGAAGTCGAGCACTTCGACGCCTTCGGCGGTGACGCGCTCGGTTTCGTCGGCCTGGTTCAGCGGATCGACGAGCTGTTCGAACTTGAGGTCGGTGAGGTTCGTCCACCGACGGCCGGGCGTCTGGATGACGTCCGGCAGGTCCAGATCGTCGAGCGCGTCGAGCGCGTCGAGACGGCGTTCGAGCAGCCACTCGGGTTCGTCGCGGGCCTCGGAGAGTTCGCGGACGGTGTCCGCGGTGAGACCCTGTTTGAGCGTCGCACTCATTATCCGAGCGAGCCCTCCATCTCGAGTTCGACCAGTCGGTTGAGCTCCACCGCGTACTCGATGGGGAGCTCCTCCGTGATCGGCTCGATGAAGCCGCTGACGATCATCTGCTTGGCGTCGTCGTCGTCGAGCCCGCGGGTCTGGAGGTAGAAGATGTCCTCGTCGCCGATCTTCCCCACCGTCGCCTCGTGGGCCACGTCGACCTTCGACTCGTTGATCTCCATGTACGGCATCGTGTCGGAGGTCGACTCGTTGTCGAACATCAGCGCGTCACACTCGACGGCGGTGGAGGAGTTCTCGGCGCCGTCGGCGATGTGGACGAGCCCGCGGTAGTTCGTGCGGCCGCCGTCCTTGCTGATGGACTTCGACTCGATGGTGGACTTCGTCTCCGGCGCGTTGTGGTACACCTTCGCGCCGGTGTCGATGTCCTGCCCCTCGCCCGCGAAGGCGATGGTGATGTGGTTGTCGCTCGCCCCGCGGCCCTTGAGGACCGTCGACGGGTAGAGCATCGTGGCCTTCGAGCCCATCGAGCCCGAGATCCACTCCATGCGCCCGTCCTGCTCGACGAGGGCGCGCTTGGTGTTGAGGTTGTACGTGTTCTTCGACCAGTTCTGGACGGTCGAGTACTGGACGTGGGCGTTCTCGCCGACGTACACCTCGACGCCGCCGGAGTGGAGGTTGAACGCGGAGTACTTCGGGGCGGAACAGCCCTCGATGTAGTGGACCTCCGAGCCCTCCTCGGCGATGATGAGCGTGTGCTCGAACTGACCCATCCCCTCGGAGTTCATCCGGAAGTACGCCTGAACGGGCATGTCGACCGTCACGTCCTCGGGGACGTAGACGAACGAGCCGCCCGACCAGATGGCGCCGTGCAGCGCGGCGAACTTGTTGTCGCTCGGGGGGACACAGTCCGTCATGAAGTGCTCCTTGACGAGCTCGGGGTGCTCCTGGACGGCCTGGTCCATGTTCATGAAGACGACGCCCTTGTCCTCCCAGCGTTCGAGCATGTTCTGGTAGACGACCTCCGACTCGTACTGGGCGCCGACGCCCGAGAGCGCGTTCTTCTCGGCCTCGGGGATGCCCAGCTTGTCGAACGTGTCCTTGATCTCGTCGGGGAGGTCGGTCCAGTCGTCGACGCCGCCGCGGGTCTCGATGTCCGGCCGGATGTACGGGACGATCTCGTTGATGTCCATCTCCGAGAGGTCGGGCTGGCCCGGCCAGTCGGTCGGCATCGGCATCGCCTGGAACTGCTTGAGCGCGCGCAGCCGGCGCTCGCGCATCCAGTCGGGCTCGTCCTTGTCGTCGGAGATCGCGTGGATCGTCTCCTCGGTCAGCCCTTTCTCCGCCGCGTAGGCGGCCTCGGAGTCCTTCTTGAAGTCGAAGCGCTCCTCGGTGTCGGTCTGTTGTAGGTGGTCCTGGTCTGAACTCATGATTTAAGCCGTCTCGTAGACCTGCTCGCGCACCCAGTCGTACCCCTTCTCCTCGAGCTTCTCGGCGAGCTCGGCGTCGCCTTCCATGACGACTTCGCCGTCGAGCATCACGTGGACCCGGTCGGGCTCCACGTAGTCGAGGATCCGCTGATAGTGGGTGATCTGCAGGACGCCGGTGCCCTGTTCGTCACGGAGTCGTTCGATGCCCTGTGCAACGTCGCTGAGTCGGTCGATGTCGAGCCCGGAGTCGATCTCGTCGAGCACCGCGATCGAGGGCTCGAGGATCGCCGCCTGCAGCACCTCGTTCTGCTTCTTCTCGCCGCCGGAGAAGCCGGCGTTGAGGTAGCGCTGGGCGAACGACTCGTCCATGTCGAGCAGATCCATCTTCTCGCTCAGGATCTGCTGGAACTCGGCGACGCCGATCTCGCCCTCGTCGGCGGGGCCCTCCATCGGCGAGGTCTCGTACCCCTCGTCCTCGTCGTCGTCGGCCTCGGCCTCCTCCTCGTCTTCGTCCTCGAAGAGCTCCTCGCGCTCTTCGAGCTTGGCGTTGAGCGCCTGCCGGAGGAAGTTGGTCATCGTGACCCCCTCGATCTCGGCAGGGTACTGGAACGCGAGGAAGATCCCGAGCGCGGCCCGCTCGTTGGGTTCGAGGTCGAGCAGGTCCCACGACATGTCCGCCTCGTCGGCGTCGACGTCCTCGACGTCCTCCGCGTCGAGGTGGAGGTTGATCTCCCCCTCGGTCACCTCGTAGGCCGGGTGGCCCGCGATGACCTTGGCGGTCGTGGACTTGCCCGAGCCGTTCGGGCCCATCAGCGCGTGGATCTCCCCGGACTCGACCTCCAGGTCGACCCCGCGAAGGATTCGCTCTCCGTTCTCGGCGACTTCAGCGTGTAGGTTGTTGATTTCGAGTGTAGCCATTCGTAGCCTCGTGCGCATACATCGGTCTGTCGCACCTATGAACGTTACGCAAGACCCCGCGACTATTTCCGAATGAGAGAAAATAATTTTCCGTGTCGCGAATACCGGTCGCGTTCGCTACCCGTCCCGATTCTCGTCCCAGAACCGCCGAAGTAGGGATTTTCCGACGGAATGGGCGACTCCGTCGGAGCGTTTCCGTGCCGTGAACTGCCACCCGAAAGGGGTTTCCGGGTCGGGGCCGCGGCTTCCGGCAATGCAGTATCTCGCCGTGCTCGTCTGGCTGGCCGTCTTCGGGGGGTTGGCCGTGCTCGGCTACCCGGCCGCGGCCCGGCTGTTCGCCCGGTTCCGGAGCGGCGGCGCGGGCTTTGCGCTCCCGGTCGCGCTGGTGACGATCTGGCTCCCGGTGTACTGGCTCGGGAAGCTCTCCTTCGGCCCGCTGACGGTCGCCGTCGGGCTAGCCGTCCTCGTCGGCGTCGCCGCCGTGCTGGGACTCGATCGCGAGGCGCTTCGGGACCGTGAGTTCCGCCTCGCCGAGGAGATCGATATCGAGCGCCGCGCAGTCGCCGAGACCGCCGTCGTGTTCGTCGCGGCGTTCCTGTTCCTGATCGCGGTTCGCAGCGTCGACCCCGCGGTCCACGCCGCCGGCGGCGAGAAGTACCTCGACTACGGGATGCTCCGGACCCTGCTCCGTTCGGGCACGCTCCCGCCCGAGGACTTCTGGTTCGCGGGCGAGCCGGTGCAGTACTACTACGGTGGCCACCTCGTCGCCGCGATCCTGACGGTCCTGACGGGCAGCACGCCCGAACTCGCGTACAACCTCGCGCTCGCGGGGTTCTACGCGATGCTCGTGACCGCGGCGTACGACCTCGCCGCGAACGTCGCTGCCGAGCGGGAGTTCGACGCCCGGATCGGCGGCGCCGTCGCCGCCTTTTTCGTCGGCCTCGCGAGTAACTTCGCGACGGTGGGCCGGCTCCTGCTCGGATTCCTCCCGCCGGGGCTCCGCGAGTCGCTCGCGCCGGGGATCGAGGCGCTCCCGCTGTCGGGCGAGGGGTTCAGCTACTGGAACGCCAGCCGCGTGATCACCGACACCGTCGACGGCAACACGTTCCCGACGATCAACGAGTTCCCGCTGTTCGCGTGGCTCAACGGCGACATGCACGCTCACATGATGGGCACCCCGTTCCTCCTGCTCGCCGCGGCGCTGGGGTTCGCGCTCTACCTGACGCCGGCGGCCGAGCGTCGCCGACGGCTCTGGCTGCTGGCGGTCGTTCCCCCGCTGGGGTTCTTCCAGATCGTCACGAGCACCTGGAGCTTCCCCTCGGTGTTCGGCGTCACCTACCTCGCGCTCGCACTCGCCCCGGCCGACCCGACCGCGCTCCTCCCCGGCGGTGTGACCGAGCGCGTCCGCGCGGGACGGCGACGAGTGGCCGACTCGATCGGCGGCGACGGCGCGGATCGTGCGCTCGCCGAACTCGAACGGCTGCTCGTCCCGCTCGGCGTCGTCGGCGGCCTCGTCGCGGTCGCGGGCGCGCTGGCGCTGCCGTTCCTGACGCGGACGATGGGCAGCGGGAGCGAGCGGACGATCGCTCTCCTCCCCGCGGCGGCCCGCAGCGGCGTCCTCGAACTGTTCGCCGTCCACGGCGCGTTCCTGCTCGTGTTCGGGCTGTTCCTCTTCTCGCGGCTGCGTGACGACCGGCGACTGCCGCTGGTGATCGGCGTGCTCGGCGTCGGTGCTGTCGCCGTCACGCTCCCGCTCGACGTGTTGGCGTTCACGCTTCCGTTGTTGGTCGTCGGCTGGGCGGTGCTGCGGTTCCGCGACCCGGGCTACGAGACGGTGTTGATCGTCGCCGGCGCGGGGCTGGTGACGATCGTCGAGTTCGTCTACGTCAGCGAGCAGGCCGGCCCGCTCCGGATGAACACGGTGTTCAAGACGTACATGCAGGTCTGGGTGCTGTGGAGCGTCGGTGCGGGTGCGGCGGTCGCCGGGCTCCTGGGCGGCGCGAAACGAGCGGTCCAGCGCGCGGAGCGTTCCGGGGTGGGTCGGGGCGTCGTGGTTCCCGCGTTCGTCGCCCTGCTCGTGGTCTCGACGTCGCTCTACGGCGGGTTCGCGCTCTCGGGCCACTTCGCGGGCGCGAGCGAGCCGACGCTCGACGCGACCGAGATGCCATCGTGGTACGAGGAGGACGAGCTCGCGGCGGTCGACTGGCTCGATCGGAACGCCGGCGGGGAGACGGTGATCGTCTCGGCGCCCGCACAGGGCGCCACGCCCGGGATGTACAACTGGAACTCCGCGATCGCGTCCAGCCTGACCGGCGTGCCCACGGTGGTCGGCTGGGCCCACGAGGTCGGCTACCGCGGGAACGAGGCGTACGACGCCCGCGTCGACGCTGTCGACGCACTGTACACGGGGACGCCCGGCGACGCCGCGTCGGTGATCCGGGCCCACGACGTGAACTACGTCTGGGTGGGGAGCGCCGAACGGAACCGCTACGGCGACGAACTGGTGAACTTCTCGGACCGCGCGGGGTACGAGCCCGTGTTCACCCACGGCGACGTGGTGGTGTACGAGGTGACGGCGGCGGAGCTTCCGGCATGAGACGGCGAGCGGGAGAAAGGTAGTCGCGACAGGTCGCTAGCCGGGATCGATTCTCACACGACTACGGCGTGGCGCTCCGCGATCGAGGCACGGCGGCCTCGATAGGTCACGCGCCGTAGCCGGCGTTAAACGTTCAGCGGGTTCTTCTCGCTCACGATCTCGACGTCCTCGGCGTCGACGCTCTGGGTCTCGAGCCAGTTGGGGACGTACTGTCGCTTGTCGTACTCCTCGCGTTCGTCCTCGGTGCCGACCGTACACCACAGCTGGGGCTCGTCCGGCCCGTGCCAGTCGCCCTGTTTGTTCATGCCGAAACAGATCAGCTCCTCCCCGTCGACCTCGATCACGTCGTCACGTCGGAACCCGGCGTCGCCGTGGACGATGAGCTGCTTCATGCGCGGGAGTTCGGCCACTCGCTCCTTAACCGCTTCGCTCCCCCACCGATCGAGACCAAACGGGTTTTAACTGCGCCTCCCGAACTCACCGCCAAGAGGCGAATATCCATGGAGATGCCACGCCGCATGAACACGTACTGTCCGCACTGTGACGCCCACCACGAACACGAGGTCGAGAAGGTTCGATCCGGCCGTCAGACCGGGATGAAGTGGGCCGCCCGCCAGCAGAAGCGCGGTAAGAAGGTCATCGGGAACTCCGGGAAGTTCTCGAAGGTGCCGGCCGGCAACAAGCCGACCAAGAAGACCCACCTGAAGTACATCTGCTCGGACTGCAACAAGGCTCACATGCGAGAAGGGTGGCGGACCGGCCGCCTGGAGTTCCAGGAATGACGGGGAGTTTCCTCACCGTCGTCTGTCCGGACTGTGAGAACGAGCAGGTGCTGTTCCAGAAGGCCGCCACGACGGTCAACTGCGCCGTCTGTGGCACCACGCTGGCGACGCCCACCGGCGGGAAGGCGGAGATCAACGGCGACGTCGCCGACACCGTCGAGGCGCGATAGCCCCTGATGGCGGGGAACGAGTGGCCCGAGCCGGGTGAGCTCGTCGTCGGCACGGTCGACGAGATCGCCGACTTCGGCGTGTTCGTCGACATGGAGGGGTACGAGCACCGCGGGCTGGTCCACGTCTCGGAGGTCGCCTCCGGCTGGATCAAGAACGTCCGCGACCACGTCAGCGTCGGCCGCACGGTCGTCGCGAAGGTGCTCGAAGTCGACGAGTCGGCCCAACAGGTCGACCTCTCGCTGAAGGACGTCAACGAGCACCAGCGCAAGCAGACGATCCAGGAGTGGAAGAACCAGCAGAAGGCCGACAAGTGGATGGAGCTGGCCTTCGGCGAGGACCACGACCGCGACGACGTGATCGAGGCGCTGACCGCCGAGTACGACTCGCTGTACACGGCGTTCGAGGAGGCCGCCGTCCACGGGATGGAGGCGCTCGACGACATCGACCTCGACGACGAGGCCGCGCAGGCGGTCGTCCAGACCGCCCGCGAGAACGTCTCGGTGCCGTACGTCAACGTCACTGGCTACGTCGACATCCGCTCGCCCGGCCCCGAGGGTGTCGACGACGTGAAGGCCGCGCTGCGGGCCGCCGAGGGCGACGGCGACCACGAGGTCCCCGAGGAAGTCGAACTGGAGGTCTCCTACGTCGGCGCGCCGGAGTACCGCATCGAGGTGCAGGCGCCCGACTACAAGACCGCCGAAGCGGAGCTCGAGGCCGCAGCAGCGCGCGCCGAGACGGCGATCGAGGAGCGCGGCGGTACCGCAGAGTACCACCGCGAGCGCAACGAGCCCGAAGAATGACGAAGTCGGACATCCACGTCTGTTCGGCGTGGAAGTCCACTCACGATCGACTCGTCTACACCCTTTCTTCGACGTGTCCGGACTGTGGCGCCGAGGCCGTCAACTCCGCTCCGGCGCCGTTCGACCCCGCGGATCCCTACGGCGAGTACCGCCGGCGGGCACGCGACGCGGGCCCCGACACGAACTGAGGGTTTCGACGTATCTTTACCCGCCGAGAGACCATTCGCGGGTATGGATCCCATCGATATCGAGACGGTCGCAGACCCCGAGCTCCGCGACCCCGTGCTCGTCGAGGGGCTGCCCGGCGTCGGTCACGTCGGCAAGCTCGCCGCCGAGCACCTGCTCGAGGAGTTCGAGAGCACGCTCGTCCGCCGGGTGTACGCCGACGAGTTCCCGCCGCAGGTCGACGTCGACGACGACGGCGTCGCGTCGCTGACCCACGCCTCCTTCCATGCGGTCGATCTCTCCTCGCCGACACCCACTGACGTGGAGGACGAAGACGAGGACGAGGAGGGCGACGACGAAGCGGACGAGGCCGACGACGAGAACCCCGAGGGCGACGCGCTCGCCGACGGCGGCGAAGTCGACGGCGGGGACGACGATGGGGAAAGCGAGGACGCCGAAGAAGACGACCCCGGCACCGTCCCGACCGACCGCGACCTGCTCGTGCTCACTGGGAACCACCAAGCCGGCAGCAACAAGGGCCACTACCAGCTCACGGAGGCGTTCCTCGACGTGGCCGAAGGGTTCGGCGTCGAGGAGGCGTACGCGCTGGGTGGCGTCCCGACGGGCGAGCTCATCGAGGAGCACAACGTCCTCGGCGCCGTCAGCGACGGCGAACTCACCGACTCCCTATCCGAGGCGGGCGTGGAGTTCCGCGGCGACGAGCCCGCCGGCGGCATCGTCGGCGTCTCGGGGTTACTGCTCGGCCTCGGCGGCCGGCGCGGCCTCGACGTGGCCTGCCTGATGGGCGAGACCAGCGGCTACCTCGTCGACCCCAAGAGCGCGCAGGCGGTGCTGGAGACGCTGGAACAGCAGCTCGACTTCCGCGTGAACTTCGCCGCGCTGGAGAAGCGCGCCGAGGAGATGGAGGAGGTCGTCAGCAAGATTCAGCAGATGCAGGAGGGCGGCGGTGGCGGGATGGGCGGCGACGAGGAGCTCCGCTACATCGGCTGAACGCGGGTCGGGGGAACTAAGTCCCGCCGCGCCCGGGATCGAGTATGGACATCGAGCACCCCTCGTGGCGCGCGCTTTTGGGCGCCCTCGGCGGCTACGGGCTGATTCTGGTCGGCATGACGGCGCTGCTGTTCGGGGTGCCGACCGCGATCTTCTACCTGCTCTAGGTGCCCGAGCCGGCGTCACCGTCGGCGTCGATACGCGCTTCGTACTTCGAGAGCGACGTTTCCAGCGCGTCGCCGGCGTCGGTTTCTAGCTCCTCGGCGAGCGCGAGCAGCGCGAACAGTGCATCGCCGAGCTCGTCCTCGGGGACCGAGAGCGAGTCGGGATCGTCGCCGTACTCGCTCGATTTCGCGGCGTCGGCCGCGACCTCGCCCACCTCGGCGGCGAGATCGAGCAAGCGGTACGCCGGCGGCGCGGTCATCCCGTTCTCCTCGACGAACCGGGCGACCTCGCGCTGTTCGGGCATGGAGGGGTCGTCGACCATAGCGACGCGAGCGGCAGCGGGCCGGAAAAAGCGGACGGTTCGAGTCGGAACGTCGTCGGCGCGATCAGGCGAACGCGGGGGAGTCGCCGGTCTCCATCGTCTCGCTGCCCTGGAGCTTCTCCCACGCCTCGACGAAGTCACGCTTCTCGATCTCGGTGCGGTCGTCGCGGATCGCGAACATCCCGGCTTCCGTACAGATCGCTTTCACGTCGGCGCCGGAGGCGTCGTCGGCCATCTCCGCGAGCTCGGCGAAGTCCACGTCGTCGGAGACGTTCATGTCGCGGGTGTGGATCTGGAAGATGAGCTCGCGACCCTCGACATCGGGCTTGGGCACCTCGATGAGGCGGTCGAAGCGGCCGGGGCGGAGGATCGCCTCGTCGAGCATGTCGAAGCGGTTGGTCGCGGCGATGATGCGGATGTCACCGCGCTCGTCGAACCCGTCCATCTCCGAGAGCAGCTGCATCATCGTTCGTTGGACCTCGGCGTCGCCGGACGTTTTCGAGTCCGTCCGCTTCGAGGCGATAGCGTCGATCTCGTCGATGAAGATCACCGCGGGCTCGTTCTCGCGGGCGACCTCGAACAGGTCGCGGACGAGCTTCGCCCCCTCGCCGATGAACTTGTGGACGAGCTCGGAGCCGGCCATCTTGATGAAGCTCGCGTCGGTCTCGTTCGCGACGGCCTTCGCGAGCATCGTCTTCCCCGTCCCCGGCGGGCCGTGGAGCAGGATCCCGCTCGGGGGCTGGATGCCGACCGTGTCGAACGTCCCGGGCTGCTGGAGCGGGAGTTCGACCGTCTCGCGCACCTCACGCATCTGGTCTTTGAGGCCGCCGATGTCGCCGTAGGTCACGTCCGGCGAGTGATCGATCTGCATCACGCGGGCCCGCACGTCGGTCTCGCGGGTGAGCTTCTGGACGACCGACAGCGAGTTGTTGACCGCGACGCGGTCGTCGGGCTCGATCTCCTCGCGCATCTCGTCGGTGACCTCGGTCAGCGCCTCCTGATTGTTGCCGTGCTGCTTGATCACGACGCCGTCGTCGTTGACCTCCTGTACCGTCGCGACGAACAGCGGCGACTGCTTGAGCTTCTCGTTCTCGTGGGAGAGCCGTTCGAGCTTCTGTTGGTACTTGTTGTTCTCGGCGTTGGCGTCCAGCAGGCTGTCCCGCATCTGCTCGTTCTGGTCCTCCAGATCTTCGAGGCGGTCACGTAGGGACTCGATCTTCTCCTGTTGCGACGCCGTCTCCTCGTAGGGGAGTTCGACGTCGTCAACCGTATCGCTCATTGGCAGACTGTAGGCGGCTGACTCTTATGAGGCTTCGGGTCGCGTCGGAACGCGCCGGCGACGGAACGGGCGACACAGCCCCGTAGTCATGCGGTTTCCCGAGCCTCGAACACCCCGTCCCTCAAGTGTGATGACGCGACCACTCGTACCATGCCCGATCCGGACGTCGTCGCACGAGCGTTAGCCCGGCTCGCCGACGGTAGCCACCGACGGTACCGGAGCAACGACGCGACGCCGGAGCAAACTGTCGTCGAGGCCGAGGCTGCGATCGAGAGCGTCGACAGCGCGGCGGCGTTCGTCGACGCCGGCGGGCAGGCGGCGCTCCGCCGCGCCGTCGACGCAGCAGCGAACGCGGGCGACGAGAGCGTCGCAGCCCGCGGTCGAGCAGTGCTGACGACGCTCGATTCGTTCCGCGCCGCCGCCACAGGCGGCGACGAACGGCCGGCCGACGACGGGCGGACCACTTCCACCCCGCTCGCACAACCCTCTTCCCGGGAGGGGGCGTAGCCGAGGGCAGATGACTCGGGTGATACACACGGGCGACACCCACGTCGGCTACCAGCAGTACCACTCCCCCGAGCGCCGGGCGGACTTCCGCCGGGCGTTCGACGCCGTCGTCGACGACGCGATCGAGGAGGGCGTCGACGCGGTGATCCACGCCGGCGACCTGTTCCACGACCGCCGGCCCGAACTGCCGGACCTGATGGCCGTGCTCTCCGCGCTGCGGCGGCTGGACGACGCCGACATCCCGTTCCTCGCGATCGTCGGCAACCACGAGGCCACCCGGACCGGCGAGTGGCTGGACCTGTTCGAGGGGACGGGACTCGCGACGCGGCTGGACGACAGGCCGGAGGTCGTCGGCGACACCGCGTTCTACGGGCTCGACTGGGTGCCCGAACCGCGCCGGGATGGGCTCGACTACGAGTTCGAGAGCCACGACGCCGCCCACGCAGCGCTGGTCTCTCACGGCCTGTTCACCCCCTTCGAGTTCGGCGAGTGGGACACCGAGACCGTGCTCGCGGAGTCGACCGTCGAGTTCGACGCGATGCTGCTCGGCGACAACCACAAAGCCGACACCGCTGAGGTGGCGGGGACGTGGGTGACCTACTGCGGTTCGACCGAGCGCGCGAGCGCCAGCGAGGAGGAAGCCCGCGGCTACAACCTCGTCACGTTCAACGGCGGGGTGGATATCCGCCGGCGTAGCCTCGACACCCGACCGTTCGCGTTCGTCTCTGTCGACCTCGCCGAGGGCGAGGGTATCGAGCGCGTCCGCGAGCAGGTGCGCCAGCACGACCTCGCGGACGCGGTCTGCATCGTCGAGATCACCGGCGAGGGCGAGCCCGTGACCCCCGCCGCGATCGAGGAGGCCGGCGAAGAGGCGGGCGCGCTGCTCGTCCGCGTCACCGACCGCCGGGAGATCGAGGAGGAGGCCGACATCGGCGTCAGCTTCGCCGACCCGGACGAGGCGGTCAGCGAGCGCGTCTCCGAGATGGGGCTCTCGACGGCCGCCCGCGACGTGGACGAGACCGTCCGGGAGAGCAAGGTCGCTGACTCGAACGTCCGCGAGGAGGTCAAGAACCGCGTGAGTGATCTGCTCGGCGACGATCCGGCCGCGTTCGAACCGGCCGGTGACGACGAAGCGGTGACCAACAGCGACGGTGACGACGGCAGTGTGGCGGAGGAAGAGACCGACGAAACGGCCCCGAAAACAGACGGCGACGAGCAGGGCACCATGGAGGAGTACCTGTGAAGTTCGACCGCCTGCGGCTCCGGAACTTCAAGCCGTACGCCGACACCGACCTGCAGTTCACCGACGGCGTCACCGTGATACACGGGCTGAACGGCTCCGGGAAGTCGTCGCTACTGGAGGCCTGCTTCTTCGCGCTGTACGGTTCGAAAGCGCTCGACGGCACGCTCGACGACGCCGTCACCACCGGCGCCGACGAGACCGACGTGGAGCTGTGGTTCACCCACGCCGGCGAGGAGTACAAGATCACCCGGGAGCTGCGTCGCTCCGGCGGGTCGATCTCGACCCGGACCTGCGTGCTGGAAGGCTCGGACACGACCGTCGAGGGCGCCCGCGACGTGCGGGAGTTCGTCGGCGACGAACTGCTCCGGATGGACAGCGAGGCGTTCCGCAACTGCGCGTACATCCGGCAGGGCGAGGTGAACCGACTGATCAACGCCTCCCCCCGGGAGCGACAGGAGATGATCGACGAGCTGCTCCAGCTCGGGAAGCTGGAGGAGTACCGCGAGCGGGCCCGCGACGCCCGTCTCGGCGTCGAGGACGTGCTCGCGGACAAACGCGGCGGGCTGAACAAGCTCGAAGAACAGATCGAGCGGAAGGAAGCGAAGGAGCTCCACGACCGGCTCAACGACTTGGAGAGCGAGCTTTCGGAACTGAACTCCGAGATCGAGCGCTTCGAGGGGAACCGCGAGGACGCCCGGGAGACCAGAGACGAGGCCGAATCCGTCATCGAGCAGGCCGAGGAGCGCGAGAGCGAACTCGCGGAACTGAACGAGGAGATCGAGGAACTTGAAGCGTCGATCCGGGAGACCGAAAGCGAACGCGAGGCGCTCCTCGAAGAGATCACCGAGATCCGCGAACGGGTCGACGAGCGCGAGAGCGACCTCGACGAGCTCGCCGACGCCGCCGAGATCGACGCCGCGACCGAGGCGGCCGTCGTCGCGGCTCGCGAAAGGCTCGACGAGCGCGAGGCCGACCGCCGCGAGCGCCGACAGGAACAGCGCGATCGCGTCACGAGCCTCGAAAGCGAAGCCGAGAGCCTCGAAAGCGAGGCCGAGCGACTGCGCGAGCAGGCCGCCGAGAAGCGCGAGCGTGCCGACGAACTGGAGCGGGAAGCCGACGACGCCGAGGCCGACCGCGACGACCTCCGGGACACTCTCGACGAGGTGGCCCGAGAGCGCGAGGAGATCGAGGCCCGGTTCGCCGACGCGCCCGTCGAGATGGGCGAGGCCGAGGCCCACCGCGAGTCGCTTCGCGAGACGCTCGACGAGGTACAGGGCGAGATCGAGGAGACGGTCGGCGCGCTCGCGTCCGCCCGCGACCGCGTCGAGGAGGCCGAAGAACTCCTCGAAAAAGGGAACTGTCCCGAGTGTGGGCAGCCGGTCGAAGACTCCCCGCACGTCGACACGCTGGAAGCGGACCGCGAACGCGTCGAAGCGCTCTCTGCCCGGCTCGGCGAACTCAACGGCCGGAAGGAGGAGCTGAAAGCGGATATCGAGGACGCCGAGTCCCTCGTCGAGGCCGAGAGCCGCGCGGAGATGCTCGCCGAGCGCCACGAGACCAAGACCGAGCGCGTCGAGGAGCTCGACGCCGAGATCGAGAGCGACCGTGCGGAGGCCGAGGAGCGCCGCGAAGCGGCGGAACAGCTCGAAGCCGACGCCGAGGGGACTGAAGCCGAGGCCGAGGAGAAAGCCGCCGAGGCCGAAGAGGCTCGCGAGCAGGTCGCCGAGTTGGACGAGGCACTCGACGCGATCGAGGAGCGCCGGGAGCGACTCGACGCCGTCGAGGAGACGCTCGACGCCATCGACGACGCCGAGGAGAAGATCGACCGACTGCGCGAGCGCCGGGAGAGCAAAGCCGAGATCGCCGACGAGCGCCGGGATCGGCTTGACGATCTCCGGGAGCGCCGCGACGACCTCCGCGAGGCGTTCGACCGCGAGCGCGTCGAACAGGCGCGCGAGCAGCGGGAGAGCGCCGAGGAGTACCTCGAAAAAGTCGCGGCCAAGCTCGACTCCCTCGCCGAGCAGCGCGACGAGCTCACCGGCGAGATCGGGAGCGTCGAGAACGAGATCGAAGAGCTGGAAGCGCTCCGCGAGGACCGCGAGGCGCTCGCCGAGACCGTCGCGGATCTGGAGTCACTCCACGAGGAGACCGAGGAACTGGAACGAACGTACGGCGACCTTCGGGCCGAACTCCGCCAGCGGAACGTCGAGAGCCTCGAACGGATGCTGAACGAGACGTTCGACCTCGCGTACGGCAACGACGCCTACTCCCACATCGAGCTCGACGGCGAGTACGATCTCACCGTCTACCAGAAGGACGGCACGCCGCTGTCGCCCGACCAGCTCTCCGGCGGCGAGCGCGCGCTGTTCAACCTCTCGTTGCGGTGTGCGATCTACCGGCTGCTCTCGGAGGGGATCGAGGGCGCGGCGCCGACGCCGCCGCTGATCCTCGACGAGCCGACAGTGTTCCTCGACTCGGGCCACGTCTCCCGGCTCGTCGATCTGGTCGAGGAGATGCGCGGGTTCGGTGTGCGCCAGATCCTGATCGTGAGCCACGACGAGGAGCTGGTCGACGCCGCCGACGAGCTCGTGACCGTCGAGAAGGATACGACGACGAACCGCTCGACCGCGCGCCGGGAGGACGCCGCGACGCTGGCGGGCGCGGAGGCCCTGATCGAGGGCGGGGACGACTAAGCGTCGTCGCGTAGCAGCGCGACCGCTTCTTCGGCGGTCTCGGTCGCCTCGTAGCCGCGCTCGCCGGCGACCTGACACGTCGTGACCAGCCCCGCCGCGCGGAGCTCGCTGAACAGGCCGTTGAAGTCGCTCTCACACAGCCCCGAGTACGAGAGCAGGTCGACGACCGCGGTCGGGCCGTCGTCGACGAGTGTCACCAACACACCCAGCGCGCGCTCGTCGTGGACCGCCGTCACGGTCCGCCGGACTGGTTCGGGGACGCCCGCGGCGGCGACCGACAACGTCCCGTCATCGGTCGGTTCGAGCGCGTCCGCGTCGACGGTTCGCTCCTCGCCGGTCGCGGGGTCGCGCAGGCGTGCGGTGCCGTCGGACTCGGACAGCAACAGGTGGCGCTGCCCGTCGGCTGTCTCGACCGTTCGCATCGCTCGTCGGGAGGTGGGCTGTGCGCAAAACGCTTCCGGGCCTCAGGTGTCATCGCCGTCCCCGCTGTCGGCAGCGTCGGCGTCTTCCTCCGCTTCGTCCTCGTCCTCGGCAGCGAACCGCCGGTACACCCAGTACGCACGCACGAGCGCGAGCACGCCGGCGGCGACCAGCCCCGTCGAGACGAAGGGATACCCCCGAAGCGCATACACCGTCGGGCCGAGCGCGATCAGCAACACGCCGGCGTTGACGTAGATCACCGCGCCCCAGAACGCGGTCGCCGTCTCGGAGTCGACCTCGGTCAGCTCTTCTTTCCCGCTGGCGTTCGTCCCGGTCCGTCGGTGGAGCTCGGCCTCCATGTCCCGCGTTTCCGGGACGGAAACCCCGTCGTCCTCGCCGTCGAACGTCTCCTCCACGAACGTCTCGACGGGGTCGTCGTCGCTCACGTCCCTCACTCCCCGACCGACCGGCAAAAGAGTTCGCAGTCGGTCTCAGCGTCGATCCGCGAGCGACACCGCCGCGTCGCTCCGGAGCCACGCAAGCGGCGCCTCGGCGTCGTAGAGGACGACACCGCCGGCGACCTCGTAGGACTCCACCGTCTCGAAACCGTCGTCGGCGGGTTCGACCGGCTCCGATGCCACCTCCGGCAGGCCGCTCTCGTCGGGCATGTGACTACCTACCAAACGGTGGAGTAAATGCCTTTCGGGGGTGTGCGAACCCCCGGCCGCGGCGGTCGGACCACCGTCGTTTTAACGGATCACGGCAAATCACCGGCAATGAGCGAGAGCGAGCAGCGGGGCCTCGGCGAGTTCGAGGCCCCCGACGAGGGCCGACCGGACGAGGAGGCGGCCGTCGTCGCCGGGGACGCCGGACAGACAGTCAGCGAGGTCGTCGACGCCGCGGACCTGAAGTTCCCCGACAGCGAGGGCGTCGTCGAGCTGAAAGTCTCACAGGTGGACTACACCATCGAGGGGTCGGGCGCCGAGGAGTACCCCGTCGTCCACGTGTTCGGCCGGACCGCCGACAACGAGCCCGAACACGTCCGCGTGCTCGGGGTCGAGCCGTACTTCTACGTTCCGACGGAGAACGTCGAGGACCGCGCGCTGACCGAGGAGTACGACGCGATCCTCGACACGCGCGAGGAGGACCCCAGCGGCGATCGCTTCGAGTCGATCCGTGGCCGTCCGCTGACGAAGGTGATCGGCCGGACGCCCCGGGACGTCGGGCAGATGCGTGACGACTTCGAGGAACACTACGAGGCGGACATTCTGTTCCCCAACCGCTTTTTGATCGACAAGGACGTGAGCGCCGGGCTGCAGGTGCCCGAGCGCCGACTGGAAGACGGCCGGATCCAGGTGCGCTACGACGACGAGGAGCTGGTCGCCGTCGACGCGCCGACGGCGGCGGACCTCCGGGTGAACACGTTCGACATCGAGGTCGACGACCGCTCGGGCTTCCCGGAGGACGGCGAGGAGCCGATCGTCTGTCTCACCTCCCACGACTCCTACGACGACGAGTACGTGGTGTGGCTGTTCGACGCCCCCGACGCCGAGGTGGACGCGCCGGAAGTGCTCGACGAGTACGAACAGATCGCCGATTCGGGCAGCGTCGACGTGCGCGTGTTCGACGAGGAGCCCGCGATGCTCGACGCGTTCGTCGAGTACATCGAGGAGACCGATCCGGACGTGCTCACGGGCTGGAACTTCGAGGACTTCGACATGCCGTACGTGCTCGACCGGCTGGAGATGGTCGACCCCAGCACCGAGTACGACCTCGACATCGACCGGCTCTCCCGGGTGGACGAGGTCTGGCGCTCGGACTGGGGCGGCCCGGACGTGAAGGGGCGAGTCGTGTTCGACCTGCTGTACGGCTACAAGCAGATCGTGATCAAGGAGCTGGAGTCGTTCCGCCTCGACGCCATCGGCGAGCGCGAGCTCGACGTCGGGAAGGAGCACTACTCCGGCGACATCGGCGACCTCTGGGAACAGGACCCCGAACAGCTGCTGGAGTACAACCTCCGGGACGTGGAGCTCTGTGTCGAGATCGACCGCAAGCAGTCCGTGATCGCGTTCTGGGACGAGGTGCGCTCGTTCGTCGGCTGCAAGCTGGAGGACGCTCCGACCGCGGGCGACGCGGTGGACATGTACGTCCTGCACAAGGCCTACGGCGAGTTCGGGCTGCCGTCGAAGGGCCAGCAGGAGGCCGCCGAGGAGTTCGAAGGCGGCGCGGTGTTCGAGCCGATCTCGGGCGTGAAGGAGAACGTCACCGTGCTCGACCTGAAGTCGCTGTACCCGATGTCGATGGCGACGATCAACAGTTCGCCCGAGACGAAGGTCGACCCCGAGGAGTACGACGGCGAGACCTACCGCGCGCCGGATGGCACCCACTTCCGGAAGGAGCCGGACGGGATCATGCGCGAGATGATCGACGAGCTCCTCACCGAGCGCGAGGAGAAGAAGGAGCGCCGCGACCAGCACCAGCCCGACTCCGAGGCGTACGAGCGCTACGACCGACAGCAGGGCGGGGTGAAGGTGATCATGAACTGCTTCACACCCGACACCGACGTGCTCACGCCCGAGGGCGTGCGGAACATCCGTGACCTCGAGATCGGCGACGAGGTGTACTCGCTGGACCCCGACACCGAGGAGATGGAGGTCAAGCCCGTCGAGGAGACCCACGCCTACCCCGAGTACGAGGGCGAGTTGGTCGACATCGAGACCAGCAAGATCGACTTCAGTGTCACCCCCAACCACCGGATGCTCGTCCGGAAGAACGAGACCAACGGGATCACCGAGGACGGCTACAGCTTCGTCGAGGCCGGCGACCTCGACCGTGCGACCAACTACGAACTCCCCCACGACTGGTCGACCGAACATGGCGACGACCTCGACGAAGTCGACCTCGTGGACTACCTCGAGGGCGACTACGAAGTCTGGGTCCGGCCGGAGGTCCACGGGCACACGTTCGCCGCGGAACTGGGCTACTACCCCGACACGGTGCTGAAGAACGACGTCGGGGAGGAGGGGTACGTGTTCGACGCCGACGAGTATGCGGAACACAGGGAGTACATCGAGTCCGTCTGCGAGCGAAGCTTCGTCCACCGCGAGTCCGGCCGGAAGTGGATCCCGCGGACGTACGACGGCGACGACTTCCTCGACCTGCTGGCGTGGTACGTCACCGAGGGCAACGTCTACACCTCCGAGGAGAAGCAGTTCGGCGAGAAGCTCCGAGGCTCGGCGACAACGATTCAGATCGCCCAGCAGCCCGCCGTAACTGACGGTGGGGACGGCGATCACGCCGCCATCGGCGACCTGCTCGACCGGATGGGGTTCGACTACTACGCCGACGAGAACGGTTACCAGTTCACCTCCCGACTGCTCGGCGAGACACTCGAACGACTCTGTGGCGCCGGTAGCTTCGAGAAGCGAGTACCCGAGTTCGTGTTCGACCTGAGCGAGCGGCAGAAGCGCCGGTTCCTCGACACGCTCGTCGACGGGGACGGTGACCGGCAGCCGAATTCGTGGCGGTACACCACGTCCAGCGAACAGCTCCGTGACGACGTGCTCCGACTCTGTACCCACCTCGGGCTGACCGCCAACTACGGGAAAAACGGCGGCTCGTGGCGGATCTACGTCGACGAGGGGTCGAAGAACACGCTCCGGATGCACCGCAGCGGCTCGACGAGCACCGCCGACGACGGCGTCTACTGCGTTACGGTCGCGGACAACCACAGCCTGCTCGCCGGGCGGAACGGCACGTTCCAGTTCGTCGGCCAGTCGCTCTACGGCGTTTCGGGCTGGGATCGCTTCCGCCTCTACGACACCGAGGGCGCCGCCGCCGTGACGGCGACGGGCCGGGAGGTGATCGAGTTCACCGAGACCGCCGCCGAGGAGATCGGACACGAAGTGGCCTACGGGGACAGCGTCACCGGCGACCGACCGGTCGTCGTGCGCGATCCGGACGGGGACGTTCGCATTCTTCCCATCGAGACGCTGTTCGAGCGAGCGGAGGAGACCGCAGCCGGCGAAGTGCGGATTACTGCCGACGGCGGGACGGTAGCCTCCGCGAGTCCCGGAAAATCCCGGCGGGAGCTCCCCGGCTGGGAAGCGCTCTCCGTGAACGAGGCCGGCGAGGCGGAGTGGCAGCCGATCACGCAGGCGATCCGCCACGGGACCGACAATCCGGTAGTGAACCTCCAGCACAAGTTCGGCGAGTCCACGACGACCCGGGACCACTCCTACGTCGTCGAGGACGGCGACGAACTGGTCGAGGCCGCCCCGGAGGATGTCGACGAACCGGTTCGCGTCCCCGGGCTGCCCGCAGTTGACGAGCACCAGGCAATCGACGTCTACGGGGTGCTCAGCGGCTACACTCGGACGTACGAAGACGGCCGCAGCGTCGGTGCCGAGAACGCCACAGAAAAGGTCAAACGAGTCCACACCGACGGCGAGTACGTCTGGTTCGGCCACGAACACCACGGCGAACTCGACTCAACGCCGAAGGTGCAGCGCCACATCGACCTCGACAGCGAGGAGGGCCGAGCGTTGGTCCGTCTGCTGGCCGCGTACGTGACGGAAGGGAGCGCGTCGACCGAGGAGACGACGAACAGCAGATACGGTGCGAGTATCGCGGAGTCCCGCCCCGACTGGCTCGATGGTCTCCGGGAGGACTACGAGCGACTGTTCGAGAACGTCACGGCCAGCGTCATCGGCAGCGACACGAGTGACGAGCGAACGATCGAGTACGAAACTGCCGACGGTGGTTCGTCGGTGACGTACGACGACGGAACCCAGAAGCTCCAGATGATGAACGAACTCGCGGCGGTGTTCTTCCGCGAGTTCGCGGGCCAGCGTTCGCGCGGTAAACGGGTTCCCTCGTTCGTCTACCACCTCCCGGACGATCTCCAGTCGCTGTTCCTCGACACGGTCGTCGAGGGTGACGGCTCACGGGAGTTCCCGCGGTACACCGACGAGTACGCCGAACGGAACTTCGATTACGAGACCGTCAGCCGGGAGCTCGCGGCCGGGCTGTCGACGCTACTCACCCAGCGTGGAAAGAAACACTCGCTGAAGTACCGAGACTCGAAGGGCTCCTACACCATCAGGACGTGTGACTTCTACCGGAGCGGACAGGATCCCGTCGTCGAAGAAGTCGACCACGACGGCTACGTCTACGACCTCAGCGTCGCCGAGAACCAGAACTTCGTCGACGGCGTCGGCGGAGTCGTGCTCCACAACACCGACTCGGTGATGCTCTCGCTCGGTGACGACATTTCCAAAGACGACGCCATCGAGCAGTCCTTCGACATCGAGGAGCACATCAACGAGCGCTACGACGACTTCGCCCGCGACGAGCTCGGCGCCGACTCCCACCGCTTCGAGATCGAGTTCGAGAAGCTCTACCGGCGGTTCTTCCAAGCCGGCAAGAAGAAGCGCTACGCCGGCCACATCGTCTGGAAGGAGGGGAAGGACGTCGACGACATCGACATCACGGGGTTCGAGTACAAACGCTCGGACATCGCACCCGTCACCAAGCGCGTCCAGAAGGAGGTGATCGACATGATCGTCCGCGGCGACGACATGGACGACGTGAAGGAGTACCTCCACGACGAGATCACCACCTTCGAGGAGGGAGAGGCCGACTTGGACGAGGTCGGGATCCCCGGCGGGATCGGGAAACGGCTGGACGCCTACGACACCGACACCGCACAGGTCCGGGGCGCGAAGTACGCGAACCTCCTGCTCGGCACGAACTTCCAGCGCGGCTCCAAGCCAAAGCGGCTCTATCTCAAGAAAGTCCACCCCGAGTTCTGGCGGCGCATGGAGGACGAGCGGGGGTTCGATCCGCAGACCGACCCGCTCTACCGCGAGTTCAAGCGCGACCCCGACGTGATCTGCTACGAGTACGCCGAGGAGGTGCCCGAGGAGTTCGAGGTCGACTGGCCGAAGATGCTCGACAAAACGCTGAAGGGGCCGATCGAGCGCGTGATCGAGGCGCTCGGCCTGTCGTGGGACGAGGTCAAATCCGGACAGGAACAGACCGGGCTCGGGCAGTGGGGCTGAGCCCGCCGTCGGGCTGACCGCCGGGGAAGTTCGGACGCTTTTTCCCCGATGGCGCGGAACGCCGGCACATGTCTCGCTCCGTCGGCGTGGTGGTCCCCGCCTACCAGCCGGACGTGGACCGCCTCTCGCGCTACGTGCGCGAACTCGACGAGCGACTCGACCCCACCGCGCTGCGTATCGAACTCGACGACCCCACACCGGGCGACCGAGAGGCGCTGGCCGACCTCCCCGCGACGGTGCACGTCGCCGACCGCCGACGAGGGAAGGGTGCCGCGATCACCGAGGGGTTCGACGCGCTCGACACCGACGTACTGGCGTTTGCCGACGCCGACGGCTCGACGCCTGCCGACTCCGTCGCGGCCGTCATCGACCCCGTCGTCTCGGGGGAGTTCGACCTCGCGGCCGGCTCGCGGCGTCACCCCGACGCGACGGTCCAGTCCCACCAGAAGACGCTGCGGCGCTTCCTCGGCGACGCGTTCGCGTGGTTGGCCCGGCAGCTGCTCGATCCGAACCTCCACGACTACCAGTGTGGCGCGAAGGCCGTGTCGGCGAACTTCTGGTCGCGACTGCGGCGCCACCTCACCGAGTCCGGCTTTGCGTGGGACATCGAACTCCTCGCGGTCGCCGGCGCACTTGGGGGGCGGATCGCCGAGGTGCCGGTGGTGTGGGAGGACCAGCCCGAGTCGACGGTCGACCCCGTGAGCGACACGCTCTCGATGTTCACCGGGCTGTTGACCGCACGCCACCGCGCGAAGGCGGTTCGCGGCGATCGAATCCACGAGCTGCTGGCGGCACGGATCGACCGACCGCTGTTGATCGAGCGGGGTGGGCAGTGAGAGGGATTCCGGACGAACTGCTCGCGATCGACCGGTTCGGCCAGTTCGTCTCGGTCGGCGCCGTCGGCGCCGTCTTCGATCTGACGACCAGTTCGGCGCTGACCGCCGGGCTCGGCGTCTCGCCGGAGATCGCGAAGCTGGTCGGCGCCGAGGTGGCGATCCTCGTGATGTTCGTCGTCAACGAGCGCTGGACGTTCGCCGGCCACGGCGACGACAGCGCCGGCGCGATCCTCCGCCGGCTGGTGAAGTCGAATCTCGTGCGCAGCGGCGGCGTCGCCGTACAGGTCGGGGTGGTCGCGGGGCTGACGCGCCTGCCGATCGCGCTCTCGGCGTTCGGCGTCGACCTCTGGGAGCTGGCGACGTTCCCGATCGCGATCGGCTGTTCGCTGCTGCTGAACTACGTGCTCGAAAGTCTGTTCACGTGGCGCGTCACCGCCGACTGAGTGTGGGAGGAAACCACGCGACGACGACGGAATCAGAACCCTTAACCGTCGAACGCGGTTTGAATCAGGTAGCGGGATGGGATAGCCAGGAGATTCCGCCGGGCTCATAACCCGGAGATCGGTAGTTCAAATCTACCTCCCGCTATATTCTCCTGCCGACCAACGACGACGGCGAGCCGTTGGTCCGGTCGGCGGGGATATAGCGCCTGTCGGTACTTTCGAAGCCGGGAACCGCGAACGGTGAGCCGGTTGTCGGTCACGGACCCAAACACCCTTCCTCGCCGACCGAGTACGCCGGAGAGATGAGTGGGGAGCGTATCGCCGATACCGACGCTGTTCCGGCGGAGAGTAGCCTTCTGTTCACTGTGGAGGACCGCGACACTGGCGAGGAACGTGAGGTCGTGCTCGTCGACACGGACGACGGGATCAGGGCGTGGTTCAACTACTGCCAGCACTGGCGGGACGTGAACCTCGACACCGGCGACGGGGCAGTGATCCGGGACGACGAGCTGGTCTGTAAGCGCCACGGCGCCACGTTCGAGTGCAACAGCGGCGAGTGCACGTTCGGCCCGTGTGAGGGTGCGGTTCTCGACGAACTCGCGGTCCGGCGCGCCGACGGCGGCGTGTTCGTCGCCGACGATAGCTACGCGTTCGTCCGGCTCGGCGAGGCCGAAACCGACGAGGACGACGGCCCCCAGTCGACGGAGTCACGGATCGGGTTCTGAGGAAGGACGGATTCATACCGTCGGGGGCCCTCGTCTCGACAATGAGCGAAGAGGACGGCGATCTGTACGACGACGGACTCCCCGAGGGCGAGACGCCCGACGAGGACGGGCTGGTGCTCAAGTTCATCGTCGGCGCGGTGGTGCTGATCCTGCTGTACGCGGTCGCAACGATCCTGCTGGCCGCGGCCTAGTCGTACTGTGCCTCGACGCGCTCGCGGTAGCGCTGGGCCAGCAACTGCGTCACCGGTCCGCCGCCGACGCTCGCACCGTCGACGCTGTCGACGGGCCGAACCTCCCACGTCGAGTTGGTGCAGAACACCTCCTCCGCGGTCCGGAGCGCGTCGGGGCCGATCGTCACCTCCCTGACGGGGATTCCCTCCTCCTCGGCAATGTCGATCACCGTCGCCCGAGTGATGCCGGGCAGCACCGGCCCCGAGAGCGCCGGCGTGAGCAGGCCGTCGCCGTCGACCGCGAACACGTTGCTCGTCGCCCCCTCGGCGACGTGGCCCGCCGAGTCGAGCAGCACCGCCTCGTCGGCGTCAGTGCCCCGAAGTTCGAGGCGGGCGAGGATCCCGTTCAGGTAGTTGTGGGTCTTCGCCCGCGCGGGCACGGCAGCGTCGGAGATTCGCTGGGTGGAGACGGTCCGGAGCGTCGCCGGGTCGTCCCAGACTGACTCGCCGCCGAGCCCGCCACGCGGGAGCGGCTTGACGACGATCACGACCGTCGGATCCACCTCCGGATCGGGGTCGAGCTTCCCGGGCTGGACACCCCGCGAGACCGACAGCCGGACGTACGCGTCGTCGAGGTCGTTGGCGTCGAGGGTTTCCCGGATTCGGTCGTGGAGCTCGTCGCGGCCAAGCCCGTGATCGATCGCGAGCAGGTCGCAGGTCGCCGCGAGCCGGTCGGCGTGGGCGTCCCAGCCGAACACGTCGCCGCCGTAGGCCCGCAGCGTCTCGAAGGCGGCGTCACCGTACTGGAACCCGCGGTCTTCCACGGAGACCGTCGCTTCGGCGGTCGGAACGAGGTCGCCGTCGACGTGGTACAGCAACTCCGCGTCACTGTCGTCGGTCATCGGTACCACTCTCGGGAGAGCCGCAGGAAGTTTCGAATCATGGTTTTGCCGTGGTCGGTCAGGATGCTCTCGGGGTGGAACTGCACGCCGACGTGGGGTTTCTCGCGGTGACGGACCGCCATCACCACGTCCTCGTCGTCGGTCGTCGCCGTCTCCGCCAGCACGTCCGGGATCGCATCGCGGTCGACCGCGAGCGAGTGGTACCGCCCGACCCGGATCCCCTGCGGGAGCCCATCGAACACGCCCTCGGCGTCGTGGCTGATCTGCGACGGCTTGCCGTGGACGACGGCGTCGGCGTGCCCCACGGGCGCGCCGTTGTGCGCACAGAGCGCTTGATGGCCGAGACAGACGCCGAGCGTCGGGTAGTCGAGCTCGAACACGTCGATCGAGACGCCGGCTTCCGCGGGCGTTCCGGGGCCCGGCGAGACGACGATCCCGTCGGGGTCGAGCTCGCGGATCGCCCCGCGGTCGATCGCGTCGTTGCGCCGGACCGTCACCGCGCCGTCGCGCTGTCCAACTGCCTCCCCGATGTACTGCACGAGGTTATAGACGAACGAGTCGTAGTTGTCGATCACGAGGATCTCGGGGCCGCTCATCGCTCCACCGCCCCGCCGTCGGCGGCGTCCGTGGCGTCCTCCTGATCCGGGTCGGCCACGTCGAGGTGGCCCCGATCGAGCGAGTCGTCGACCGCGTCGAGCAGCCCGCGGGCCTTCGCGAGCGTCTCGTCGTACTCGGCGTCGGGGTCGGAGTCGTGGACGATACCCGCGCCGACGCTGAGGTGGTACTCGTCGGCGTGGCGGACCAGCGTCCGGATCACGATGTTGAGCGTCGCGCGGCCGTCGAAACCGAAGACGCCGACGCTGCCGGTGTAGGGGCCGCGGCGGCGGTCTTCGAGTTCGTCGATGATCTCCATCGTCCGGGGTTTGGGCGCGCCGGTGATGGTGCCGCCGGGGAACGTCGCCGCGACGGCGTCGGTGAGCGTGCCGTCCGCGCGGAGCCGTCCCTCGATCAACGAGACGAGATGCATCACCGCCGAGTAGCGGTCGACGCGGCGGTACTCCGTCACCTCGACGCTGCCGTACTCGCTGACCTTCCCGAGGTCGTTGCGTTCGAGGTCGACCAGCATCGCGTGCTCGGCGCGCTCTTTCTCGTCGGTCCGGAGGTCGTCGGCGAGCGCGGCGTCCTCCGCCTCGGTGTCGCCGCGGGGGCGCGTGCCGGCGATGGGCTCGGTCAGCAGCCGATCGCCGTCGCGGTCGAGCAGGAGTTCGGGGCTCGCGCTGACGAGATCGACGCCACGGAACTCCAGCAGCCCGGAGTACGGCGCGGGGTTGACCGCCCGCAGCGCGTCGTACGCCTCGACGGGGTGGACGGCTGCGGGCGCTTCGAGTCGCTGGGAGACGTTGGCCTGGAACGTGTCCCCCTCGCGGATGTACGCCTTCGCGCGGCGGACGCGCTCGCGGAACTGCTCGCGCCCGCAGGTGCTCTCGAAGGCGGCCCGCTCGGCGTCTGCGGGTGCGGGACCGACGGCGGGGTCGCCGACGTGTGCCCGCCGGCCCAGTTCGGCCGCCTTCGCGAGTGCGCGGTCGTAGCAGGCGTCGAGCGTGGCGTCGTCGGCGTCAGCGGGCACGCGAGGGCAGGCGGTGATCCGCAGCGTCACCTCGTCGCCGCGTGGCTCCTCCCACGCCGCGAGACAGTCGTATACGCCGACCTGAAGCGTCGGTAGGCCGCGGTCGTCGGGGGTGCCGTCGCCGAAGGACTCCAGTTCGCGAGCGATATCGTAGGAGAGCCAGCCGATCGCGCCACAGGGGTAGGGCACGTCGCAGTCGCCGCGGACGAGCGCCTCGCCGTCGAGCAGCCCGGACAGCGCCGCGAGCGTCGGTGACTGCGCCTGCCCGAACCGACGGTCGGCCGCCTCCCCGTCCGGGTCCTTCGCCAGCACCGACTCCTCGGAGACAGTCAGAAACTCCGCGGGCTCGACGCCGAAGTACCCCCAGCCAGCCTGTCCGCCGGACGTTTCGAGGAACACCCCGCCGCGCTCCTTCCGGGCACGACGGTAGGCGTCGAACGGGTCGTCGACGACGGTCCGGATCTCGACGGGCACCCGAGCGCCAGCCGGGGCCTCGCCGGCTACGGCGTGGAACTGCTCGGGCTCGGTAATCACCGTCGTCTCGGTCATGCGTCAGGAAACGGCGCCGATCCGCTAAAAACGGGCGGGTTCGATCACTCGTACTCGTTGGCGCGGTCGATCCACTTCCGGACGGTCCCCTCCGGTGCCGTGGTTCGCTCGGCGACTTCCTCGGCGTCGGCGTCCCGGAGGTCGGCGACGGTCACGATGTCGATCTCGGCCAGCCGCTCGGAGTACGCCGGGCCGATCCCCTTGATCTCGTCGACCGGCGGGGAGTCGTCCGCCGGCTCGGCTTCCTCCTCGACGTCGGCGCCCGTCTCCTCGACGTCGGTGGTCTCGTCCTCGGCACCCGGCCCGGCCGCCTCCGCTGGCTCGGCCCGTCCGGCGGGCTCCTCCTGAGCGATCTCCTCGTCGACCAACGACTCCGTCGACGCGTCCGCGTCGGTGTCGGCGGCGACGGGCTCGGCGTCCGGCTCGGCCTCGTCGATCGCCTCGTCGACGCTCTCGACCTCGTCGCCGTCGTCGGCAGTCGTCTCGCTCGATTCGTCGGTTCCCTTCACCGCCGCCTCGGTCTCGGCGTCGGCGTCGGAGCGATCCTGCACCGTCACGTCGCGCTCGGACCGGCCGTCGCTGTCGTCGGCGCCCAGCCCGAGGAGCCGTTTGATCTTCCGGAGTACCATGCTGTGGGCGAAAATGACCCGCGGTGGTAAAAAGCCAGCGTCGCCCTCGGCCGGTTCACCCCGGCAAACGCCCCGTCGAGCCGAAACGAGCCTCAGAGCCGGTCCCGGAGCGACTCGTTCATCACCGCCACCGGGGCGTCGACGCCGGTCCACCGCTCGAACGCGGCGACACCCTGGTACAGCAGCATCCACGCGCCGTCGACGGTCTCCGCGCCAGCGGTAGCGGCGTCCCGCAGGAGCTTGGTCCGGAGCGGGGAGTACACCGCGTCGAGGACCGCCAGCTCCTCGTGGAGGACGTCCGCAGGGACGGGCGACGTGTCGGGGGCGTCCATCCCGACGCTGGTCGCGTTGACGAGGATGTCGGCCTCGGGAACGCGTTCGTCGAGTGCCGCGAGCCCGCCGGCGTCGACGCCGAGCGCGGAGAAGTCGGCCGCGAGTGCCTCGGCGCGCTCGACCGTTCGGTTGGCGACGAACGTCTCCGCGCCGGCGTCGGCCAGCGCGTAGGTGGCTGCCCGTCCCGCCCCGCCCGCCCCGACGACGACCGCTGACTGCCCGTCGATTTCGACGTCGTGGTGTGCGAACGCGCGGACGACCCCCGCCACGTCGGTGTTGTGCCCCTCGGGAGCGCCGTCGTCGAACGTGATCGTGTTCACCGCGCCGACGGCCTCTGCGGTCGGAGTCGGTTCGACGTGGGGGAGCACGTCCTGCTTGAACGGCACCGTGACGTTGAGGCCGGCGACGCCGATGGCGTCGGCGCCGGCGACCGCTTCGCCGATCCGGTCGGGGTCCGGTTCGAGTGTGACGTACCGCGCGTCCAGCGAGTGCGCCTCGTAGGCGGCCTCGTGCATCGGCGGCGAGAGCGAGTGTTCCACCGGCCGCCCGATCAGCCCGTAGACGTCCATGGTCGCCGTGGGCGAGCCCGGGAGAAAAAGCCCGCGCCCGTGGCGGGGCGGGAGCCGACGGCTACTTGGCTGGCGGGGTCGGACGCCGAATCGATGAGTATCGGGATCGTCGTGTCGCGGGCCGACCACGCCTCGGCCCACATCGGGGAGCAGCTGCTCGCACAGGGGGACTGGACCGAACACGAGGACGACGAGCGTTCGGACGCCAACGGCGGCGGAACGTACTACCGGGACGGGCCGTTCGAACTCCGGGAGTTCGACGAGCTCCATATCGAGCTCGACGACCCGGCGCCGGCGTTCAGCGAGGCCCCCCGGCTGCTTGTGTTCGTCTCCCGGCACTCCGGCGAGACTGGCGCGCTGCTGACAGGCCACTTCACGGGGAACTTCGGCGAGGCGGAGTACGGCGGGGAAAACGGCGATCTCGCCGAAGCCGCACCGAGTGCGCTCTCGGCGTACGTCGGCGCGCTCGCCTCCCACGCCCCGGAGGAGTACGACGTGGCGATCGAGGGGACTCACCACGGGCCGACCGCACTCGACACGCCGTCGATGTTCGCGGAGCTCGGCAGCGGCGAGGAACAGTGGGACGACCCCGAGGGCGCCCGCGCGGTCGCGCAAGCGGTGCTCTCGCTGCGCGGGGTGGCGGCCCACCGCGACCGACAGATCGTCGGTATCGGCGGCGGCCACTACGCCCCGCGGTTCGGCCGCGTGCTGCGCGAGACGCCGTGGGCGGTCGGCCACATCGCGAGCGACTGGCAGTTAGAAGAGCTAGGCCACCCGCGGGACGAGGAGGCCCGGGCAGTGCTCGAACAGGCGTTCGAGCGCAGCGGCGCTACCCACGCGCTGCTCGACGGCGACCACCCCGAGGTCGCCGAAGCGATCGAGGATCTGGGCTACCGGATCGTGAGCGAAACGTGGGTCCGGACCGTCGGCGATCGCCCGCTGGCGCTGGTCCGGGCGCTGGAGTCCGCTGTCGCGACCGTCGACGAGGGGCTCCGGTTCGGCGCGCACGTCCCCGGCGACGCCGAGGACTGGGAGCAAGTGAGTCTCCCCGACGAGCTACTCGCGACCGCCCAGAACGTCGACGGGGAGGCGACGCGGGACGCGGTCCGGGAGTCGACCGTCGCGTTCGACACGATCGAGAGCGGGACCCGGGCCAACGGCGAGGCGGCGGTGCCCGACGCCGACGCGTACGACGACCTGATCGACGACCTCGCGGCGATCCTGCGGGCGGCGTACGAGGAGGTGGCGGTCGATGACGACGCCGTCGTCGCCCGGGAAGAGGCGTTCGACCCCGAGAAAGCCCGGAAACTCGGCGTGCCCGAGGGACCGAAGATGGGGATGCTGTCGAGCGGCGACTCCGTCGAGGTCGGCGACGAGGTGATTCCCCCGTCGGCGGTGCTGAGTCGGCGGGAGGAAGAGTTCCCGATCTGAACGGTGTCGGTGGTGGCGAGAATCGCCGGAGAGGGAGAAAGGTCAATAGGCTCCGCCCAATACTCAGGGTCAAATGGACTCTATCGTAGAGGAGGCGATCGACGAGGCCGAAGGCGAGGGCGGCGACGAGCCCGACGCCACGGCCGAGGAGGAGACCCCGTCGGAGACCGACGGCGAGACGCCGTCGTCCGGGAAGATGACCGACGAGCAGCTCCAAGACGTTCTGCAGGATCTCAAGACCAACATCACCGTGGTCGGCTGTGGCGGCGCCGGCGGTAACACCGTCAACCGCATGCACGAGGAGGGAATCCACGGCGCGAAGCTGGTCGCCGCGAACACCGACGTCCAGCACCTCGTCTCCATCGAGGCCGACACGAAGATCCTGATGGGCAAGGAGAAAACGCAGGGTCGCGGCGCGGGCTCGCTCCCGCAGGTCGGCGAGGAGGCCGCAATCGAGTCCCAGGAGGAGATCAAGGAGTCGATCGCGGGCTCGGACATGGTGTTCGTCACCGCCGGGCTCGGCGGCGGCACCGGAACGGGCTCGGCACCCGTCGTCGCGAAGGCCGCACAGGCCGCCGGCGCGCTGACGATCTCGATCGTCACGACCCCCTTCACTGCGGAGGGAGAGGTCCGGCGCACCAACGCCGAGGCCGGCCTCGAACGGCTCCGGGACGTCTCCGACACCGTGATCGTCGTCCCGAACGACCGCCTCCTCGACGCGGTGGGCAAGCTGCCCGTCAAGCAGGCGTTCAAAGTCTCCGACGAGGTGCTGATGCGCTCGGTGAAGGGGATCACCGAGCTCATCACCAAGCCCGGGCTGGTCAACCTCGACTTCGCCGACGTCCGCACCGTGATGGAAAAAGGCGGCGTCGCGATGATCGGCCTCGGCGAGTCCGACACCGACGACAAGGCCGAGGACTCGGTGCAGTCTGCGCTCCGCTCGCCGCTGTTGGACGTGGACATCTCCGGCGCCAACTCGGCGCTGGTCAACGTCACCGGCGGCTCGGACATGTCCATCGGCGAGGCCGAGGGCGTCGTCGAGGAGATCTACGACCGGATCGACCCCGACGCCCGCATCATCTGGGGTACCTCCGTCGACGAGGAGATCGAAGGCCGGATGCGCACGATGATCGTCGTGACCGGGGTGGAGTCCCCCCAGATCTACGGCGGCGGCGAGGCCACCCAGCGCGGCCCCTCGCCCGACCAGCTGCAGGACGTGAACTGACCGCCTCGGCTCGTTTTTCGGTCGTCGTCGTCGGCCGTCCCGGCGTTCGCGCCGGCGAAGGCGTATTCAATAGATAGAAAAGGCGTCGGGCTGAACCACACGACAAGATGGACGTCAAATACGACCTCTCGGAGTACGTACGCGTGCTCAAGCTCGCGAGCACTCCCGAGTGGGAGGAGTTCTCGATGGTCGCCAAGATCTCCGGCGCCGGCATCTTCCTGATCGGCTTCCTCGGGTTCCTGATGTTCGCGATCATGAGCTTCGTGCCGGGCGCGGTCCCGGGTGGTGCGTAGATGCCGATCTACGCCGTCAAGACCACTGCGAGCCAGGAGGAGACCGTCGCGGACATGATCGCCTCCAAGGAGATGCCCGAGATCCACGCCGTGCTGGCACCGGACTCGTTGACCTCCTACGTGATGGTCGAGGCCGAGGACGACTCGATCATCGAGCGCGTCCTGGACGAGATCCCCCACGCCAACGGGATCGTGCCGGGCACGTCGTCGATGACCGAGGTCGAACATTTCCTCTCGCCGACCCCCGACGTGGAGGGGATCGCCGAGGGCGACATCGTCGAACTGATCGCCGGCCCGTTCAAGGGCGAGAAGGCGCAGGTCCAGCGCATCGACGAGGGGAAGGACCAGGTGACGGTCGAGCTGTACGAGGCGACCGTCCCGATTCCGGTCACCGTGCGTGGTGACCAGATCCGCGTGCTGGACAGCGAGGAGCGGTAGTTCCTCCTGCAGACTCACGGCACGCCGCGCCGTGTGTCGGACTCCGAGGTCTACTAACTTCGACTCTCCTGTGTGAAGCCGTTAGCTGCGTCTCGGGCCTTCGAGGGGTGGAACGGGATGGGTCGCCGTCGGCTCAGTCAGCGCAGTTCGTGTCAGAAGTACTTTACTACCGCCGCGGCTCTCCAGTCACAGGAATGAGGAGCAAAGCGGAGGACGAGGAGATCGAACGGGCTATGCAGTATCTGGTGCACGCCTTCGAGTCATCGGGTGACAACCCGAAGCCAGTGATACTCCACAGCACGAGGGTGGGGATGGATCTCTACGACAGGGGGTACGAGGAGCACGTCGTCATCGCGGGCTTTCTCCACGACCTGCTCGAAGATACGGACGTAACCGCCGACGAGATCCGTTCGACGTTCGGCGAGACCGTCGCGGAGATCGTGGAGGCCGCCAGCTTTGACGAGAGCATCGACGACTATCTGGAGCGGTGCTACGATATCTACGATCGGTGTTTCGAGTCGGGGAGGGACGCGGTGGCAGTCAAAGCCGCGGACCTCCTCGACAACAGTGATTACTACCACTTGGGCGAGTCCGAGGAGCTGCGAGCGGACCAGATTGAGAAGATGCGATACTTCATAGATCGGTCCGAGCCGTACATCGGCGAGGACGGGATACATCGGGAGCTCGAGGAGAAGCTCCCGGTCGTGAAGGAACGGATCGAGAGCCGCGAACGCTGATCTCCGATCGCAGGATCACGGAACTGCTCTCCCTTGCCCGCGCCCGCTACCCCGAGTTGCCGTTGAGTTCGTCGACGACGCTCTGGAGGTCCGCGTTCTCCTCGATGGTCTCCTTGATCCCCTCGCGGGCGCGCACGTCGCTCCCGTCGGCGTCGTAGGCGCGGACGTACTCCGCGCGGGTGTGCTCGTCGAACGCGTGGCGGATGGCGAAGTACCCCTCGGGGACGATCGTGCCACACACCTTACACTCGTGGCGCTGGTGCTCGGTCGTCTGGTGGACGATCACGTCCTCGGGACCGTCGAACTCGCGGCCACAGCCGGCGATCCCGCAGTTCCAGCGGCTCATACGCGGCCCATCGGAGTGGGGGCGGCAAAAGCGTTCTCCCCGACGCCCGGCATCGAACACGGAGGCTATTTGGGCGACGACCGACTGCGGTGGAACGTGACTACGGCGCCGACGCGGGTCGACATGCACGTCAAGACGCTCGACGGGCGGGTCGTCGAGCGGGCGAAAGCCCGGGGGATCGACGTGCTCGTGTACGCACCTCACTTCATGCGACTGCCGACGATCCGCGAGCAGGCCGAGCGACACAGCGACGACGAACTGCTGGTCGTGCCGGGGCGGGAGATTTTCACGGGCAACTGGCAGAACCGCCGCCACCTGCTCGCCGTGGGACTCTCCGATCGGGTGCCGGACTTCATCTCCTTCGAGGGCGCGCTCTCGACGCTCGCCGAGCAGGGCGCCGCGCTCTGTGTCCCCCACCCGACGCTGTTGAACGTCAGCCTCGGCCGGCCGGAGATTCGCGCCTACGCCGACCACATCGACGCCGTCGAGAGCTACAACGCCAAATCCCTCCCCCACGTCAACGAGCGGGCAAAACGCGTCGCCGAGGATACCGGGCTCCCCACGTTCGGCTCGTCGTACGCCCACCTCCGGGGCACCGTCGGCGAGGCGTGGACGGAGTTCGACGCCGCCATCGACAGCGAGGCCGACCTCGTCGAAGCGTTGGTCTCCGGCGTCGACCGACAGGTCGTCCACCGCTCGGGGCCGCGGCATCGCTTCTGGAACCTCGCGGAGTTCGCCCACCTAGGCTACGAGAACTCGTGGGGGAAGATCGACCGCCTGTTCCTCTCGGGCACCGAGCCCACCCACCCCGACCACATCGCGTACGACGGGCGGTTCGACGACGTCTCCGTCTACTGACCGCCGATCATCCCGAGCCCGCTAAGCTCCAGCCCGGGTGGAAGGTACTGGGGCAGCAGGTGAACGAACGCGGCGAAGACGGCGACTTCGAGCAGCGTGACGACGATCGTCACCACGTCGGCGTACTTGCTCGTCGTCGTCACGCCCGTCGGCGAGCCGAACTCCTCGCTCCAGAACGGGTAGAACAGCGCGATCCCGCGTTTGCTCCCCAGCATGTCGAGCACGTAGTGGCTCAGGATCCCCGCCCAGACGAAGTTGAGGTTGCCGAAGAAGTAGGGGTACGCCAGCGCGATCCCGAGGATCGGGAGGTTGTGCAGCGTCTTGCGGTGTTTGCCGAACGCGGTGTCGACGTCCGGAAACAGCGCACCCAACACCAGCGGGAGCGACACCTCCGCGATCGCGACGAACGTCGACACGTCGCCCGACGGTTCGAGGACGTACCCGACGCCGATCGCGAGCAGGAGGGCGTTGAGCACGTGACCTTTCTTGTCCATACTCGTGTGCGTGGCCGGCACCCCGCAAAGCGTTTCGGTCGGGCCACAGCACGCGTCGGTAGTTCGGACGGGAACGACGGTTCAGAACTCGGCGATCCGTTCGTTGTGGTACGCGAGGAACGTAGGGTCGAGGTCGTGGTCGGCGTCGACGGTCAACAACGTCCCGTCGACTTCGTCGTCGAAGGCGTGCTCGACGACGAGCGACTCGGGATCGACGCGGACGCGTCCGTAGTCGAAGTCCGCGTGGTGGTTCGGGCAGAGCACGAGGAGGTTCGCCGCGGTGTCGGGGCCGCGGTGGGGCGCACCCAGCGGTTTGACGTGGTGGGCCTCGGCGTACGCGCTCCCGTCGCGGCTCTCGCGACGGTCGCCGCAGAGCTGACACCGATGGTCGTACAGCTCCTTGGCCATCTCGGAGAGCTTGGTGTCGCGGATCGTCCGCGTCGTGGTGTACTCGGTCCGCTCGGGCGGCTCGTCGTCGGCCGCCCGAACGCTCCCCGTCGCCGACAGCGCCAGCGCGTCACGGAGGCGCTGTTCCGCGGCCTCGGAGACGCCGTGGTCGAGCAGCGCGTTCACGTACGCCGCGCGGTCGTCGCCGTGTATCGCGATCGCCGTCCCCGTCAGCTTCGAGTGGTGGAACGGGAACGAGCCGCCGAAATCCTCGCGCATCGGCGGCTCGACGCTCCGTTGGGGGGTGCCGCGGCAGTGGAGGAGCCAGTCGTAGTCGCGCGTCTCGCCGTCGTGGTCGCGCCACACGTCCGGAACCGCGTCTTGATTCTCGACCCGGCGTGCCTCCTCGAACGTCCAGATGCCCGAGACGCCGACGCCGCCGGTCTGCCGGACGACGAACAGGTCCTCACCCGGCGTGAGATCCCGCGGGTCGGGCGCGCGGCCGCCGGACGGGATGCCGTGCCACGGGTGGCCGAGATGTCGCTCGGGGTGGTGTGTAGGGTCCTGCGGCCCGTCGCGACAGCGCTCCCAGTGGGCGGGGAGCGTGTTGAGCACCCAGAGTCGCATGTGGTCGGGACAGACGCGACGACGTAATCAGGGTTCCGACAGGCCCCGGGCGTCGTCCAGCAGCAGCGCCAACGCCTCCCGTGCGATCTGTTCTTTGATCTCGGTTCGGTCGCCGTCGAACACGTGCCGGGACACTTCGGTGTAGGAGCCGCCGGTGCCCCAGTCGGCGGCGTACGAGCGGCCGATGAACACCGTCCCGACGGGCTTCTCCTCGCTCCCGCCTTCGGGGCCGGCGATCCCGGTCGTCGAGAGGCCGAACGTCGTTCCCGCGGTGTCGCGCACGCCAGCGGCCATCTGCTCTGCAACGGGCGCCGAGACGGCGCCGTGGTCGTCGAGGCTCTCCCGGGAGACGGCCAGCTCGTCGAGCTTGGCGTCGTAGGAGTAGGTCACGACCGAGCGGTCGAAGTACTCCGACGAGCCGGGCACGTCGGTCAGCAGCGATCCGATCAGTCCGCCCGTACAGGACTCGGCGACGGCGACGGTCGCGTCCGCCTCCCGGAGGGCGTCGCCGATGCGTTCCTCGACCGGCGGGTCGGCAGTGAACTGGCGCATGCCCGACGCTGGGGGCGGGAGGCGCAAATAGGCGGCGGGAGGGGCCGACGGGGCGGGATCAGAGCAGATCGTCGAGCTCGTCGTTCTGGAACGTCTCGGCGGCGTCGCGCTTACGCTGGCCCTCGGTTTGGTCCTGGGAGTCGGCCTTCGCGTCGGCGGCGCGGTCCATGAACTCCTGAACGCGGTCGGAGCGCTCGACGCCGCTCATCAGGACGAGCGACGAGATCCGGTCGGTGTCGAGCGGGAAGTCACCACCGCGGACCTCCATGCTACCGGTCTCCTCCTCCACCCACGAGCGGGCGCGTTCGACACCCTTCCGGGAGAGCGAGTCGGGCTGCCCGGCGACGACCAGCAGCGCGGCGTCGGCCTCGCTCGCCCCCGGCAGGCTGGTGCCGCTGATCAGCGCCTTCCGGGTTGTGCTCGTGACGACGTTGACGTTCTCGTCGGGCTCCTCGCTGGCCTCGGACTCGGCGTAGCCGACCGCCGCGAGGCCGCCCGAGCGGAGGGTGTTGATCACTTCGCTGGTGTCGACGACGCTCTGGGCCACGTCGCGGTCGAGCCCGCCACCGCCCAGCCCGAGGGAGCGGTCCTCGACGGGCTCGCCCGCGGCGAGCAGGAGGCCGATCCGGCGGGCGATGTTCTCGTTGATCGCTGCCATCCCCTCGGCGACGCTGTCGCCCGTCTCGCGCCAGGCGTCGTTGTCGATCAGGATCGTCGCGTCGGCCTCGCGGGCGAGCGTCTTGAGCGACCGGCCCGCGTTGGCCTGATAGAGCGCCCCCTCGTCGCGGCCCGGGAGGATGCCGATCGCGTAGACGGGCGTGTCGTACACCCGGCTCAGCTCCTTCGCGAGCACTGGCGCGCCGCCGGAGCCGGTGCCGCCCCCGAGCCCGGCGATCACGAAGATCGCCTCGGTTTCCGAGCCGATCTTGCCGCTCAGCTCGCTCATCACCTCCTCGGCGTCGTTCTGCATCACCTCCGCGCCGAGTTCGTTGTCGCCGCCGACGCCGTGGCCCTTCACCACGTCCTGCCCGACCAACACCGTGTCCAGCGGGATGTCACGGAGATCCGTCTTTGCGCTGTTGACGGCGATGGCGTCCCGGACCGCGTGGAACCCCATCTCGTCGTCGAACTCGGCCAGCGCTGTCGCGACCTTCCCGCCCGCCTGACCGACGCCAACGAGGACCGTCTTCATACCTCCCTGTACGCTCCGACCCGACTTAAGATTCCCCCGCGGCCAGCCCCCGACGCTTATCACCGAGAGGGCGACCACCTGCCCCATGCCCGACAGCGACGAGACGCTCGAACGACGGCTCGCGGCCGTCGAACGCGCACTCGACGGGGAACAGCGTGATCCGGCGGGGAGCGACAGCGAGGACGACGCGATCGAGTCCCGGATCGAGACGCTCGAATCCAGAGTCGACGAGCTCGACGCCGCGGTCCAGTCGATACGGGGGTTCCTCGGCGGCGTCTCGGCGGTGAACGAGTCGGTCGAGCAGCGCGCCGACGCAGCCGTCGCGGCGGTCGAACGGCTGGAACGACGCCTCGACGACGGGGACGCCCTCGACGATCGGGGAGATAGGGCAGAGCCAGCGGGGATACCGGCTGCAGTCAGTGGCGAAAGTGACGCCGAGGCCGAGAGTGACACCGAGAACGGGAGCGACGACGACGGACCGGCCGGATCGGGGCTGCGCGAGCGCCTCCGGGAGCTCCGGTGATCCGGGCGCTGCTCGCGGTCTCGCTGGCGGCCGCGCTGCTCGCCGCGTCGCTCCCCGCGATCGAGTCCGCGGCGGCCGACCGGACGGCCGCGGCGCTCGATCGCGATGTCGGCCGGCTGGAACGGGGCGGGGAGTCGCTGCTCGCCGCCGACGATCCGGGCGCGCGCCGGGTTCTGACGGTCACGCTCCCAGCAGACTCGCTAGTGGCGGTCGGGGTGGAGCGGTTCGCCGTCGACTGCGAGCCTACCTGCGCGGTCCGGTACAGCCTCCAGAACGGCGCGAGCCGAACGCGACGACTCTCGCTCCCGCTCGTAACCCCGGACGGCCCCGTTCGGTTCGGGACACCCGGGGACCACCGACTCCGTCTCGGCCTCGCGCACGGCGACGACGGGCGAATCGTCACGGTTCGGGGCTGACTGCCGCCGGGGCCGCGGCGATACGCGACCGAGAGTTCAAGTACGAAAGCCGGACCAGCCGCGCTATGTCACTGCTTCCGTGGCGGGCCGACGACGAGGGGGCGTGTGCCTGCCGGCCGGCGTTCGTCGAGCCCGCCGGGACGGGGATCGAGGACCACGTCGAGCTCCGCATCGACGCCGACGACTGCCCCGGCGACGGCGACCTCGCGACCGAGCCGGCGTGTCGGGCGACCGCCGTCGACGCGCTCGTCGACCGGGAGGCCGACGCCGTTCGCGTCCGATCTGCGGGGTACGAACGCTGGTACACCGATGGCGCCGTCGGACTGCTCCACGCCGCCGGTCGGTTCGCGGCGTTGGCGGAACACCACGACGGCGAGATCGCCGCGACTGCGCGCACGGCCCCGCTGCGGGCCGCCCGCGACGCGACTGGCCGGGCCGGCCCGATCGGTCGTCTCGCGGCGGTAACTGGGCTCGCGGCGGGTTCGGAGCGCGCCGCCGACCACGAGGAGGCACTCCGGTCCCACGGCGGGCCGGCGATCGCCCGATCTCGGATCGACCATCGGCCGCCGGCCGACGCCCGGCTGCGCGAGACGGTCGAACTCTCGACCGGCGGCACAGTCCGGCGGTACTCGCTCGGTTCGGCGGGCGGGTCGGACAGGCTCTACCACCTCACGCCCGCGTCGGTGTCGTTCGACACACGGGCGTTCGAACTGCTCGACGCGGCGGCGGAGCGGCTGGCGGAGCGCGACGGCGGCGGCGATCTCGCCCCGGCCCGTGCGGTTCGGGAGGTGGCGGAGTCCGACGATCCGATCGCCGAGCTGTCGGCGACGCTCCGGAAGCACACGCGCGGCAGCGGCGTGCTCGCGGACCTGTTCGCGGACGACCGCGTCTCGGACGCCTACGTCACCGCGCCCGCGGCGGAGACGCCGGTCAGGGTGGTCGTCGATGGCGAGACGATGCCGACGAACGTCCGGCTCACGCCCGATGGAGTCGGAACGCTCGCCTCCCGGGTCCGGCGGAGCAGCGGGCGCGCGTTCTCGCGAGCGACCCCGCAGGTGGACGCGACGCTCCCCGTCGGCCCGCCCGACGACCGCGAGGAGGTTCGGATCGCCGGCGTCACGCGGCCCCTCTCGCCCGGGCCCGCATTCGCCGTCCGCCGGCACGACGCCGAGCCGTGGACGCTCCCCCGACTCGTCGCCGTCGGCTCCCTGCCGTCCCGGGCAGCGGGGCTACTCTCGCTGGCCGTCGAACGCGGCGGGACCGGGCTGGTCGCCGGCGCCCGCGGCGCGGGGAAGACGACGACGCTCGGCGCGCTGCTGTGGGCGCTCCCCCGCGCCACACGGACGGTGTTGATCGAGGACACCCCCGAGCTTCCCGCCGCGGCGCTCCGTGCTGCGGGGCGTGACGTGCAGTCGCTCCGAGTCGCCCGCGGCGACGACGACTCCGACGAGACCAGCCCTGCATCGGCGCTCCGGACCGCACTCAGACTGGGCGAGGGGGCACTGATCGTCGGCGAGGTCAGGGGCGAAGAAGCGAGCACGCTGTACGAGGCGATGCGCGCCGGCGCAGCCTCGGGGACGGTGCTCGGCACGGTCCACGGCGACGGCGCCGACGCCGTCCGGACCAGAATGACCGAGGATCTGGGCGTGAGCGAGTCCGCGTTCGCCGCGACGGGGTTCGTGCTCACCGTCGCCGACACGGAACGGGGCCGGCGCGCGATCGCGATCGAGGAGGTCGAGTCCGTCGACGGCGGGACCGAGCTCCGGCCGCTGTTCGCGCTCGACGGCGGCGAGCTCGAACCGACCGGCCGGCTCGACCGCGGCGAGAGCAGCCTGCTGGCGGAGCTTGCGGCGCCGGGCGAGGGGTACGGCGAGACGCTGGCGACGCTGAACGCGCGGGCCGACCACCTGCGTTCGCTCGCTGCGGACGGCGTGACGCGCCCGGCAGCCATCCGTGCGGAAGGCGGCGGTCGCACCGACGCGAGTGGGGAGCCGTGGTAGCCCCCTCGCCCGATCGACGGGAGCAGGTGGCTCGACTCGTCGAGAAGGTGGGCTCGTCGTGGCCGCGAACTCCCGCCGTCGACGGCGCGCTGTGTGACGCCTGCGAGGAACTCGGCTGGCCGCCGGCGCCGCAGTTGGTCGCCGCGGGCGAAGCAGCCGGGAGCGTGACCGTGGTCGTTGGGGTCTCTATCGCCCTCGCGGCCGGCACGATCACGCTGCTCCCGCTCGCGGTCGTGCTCGGCGCGGGGGTGGCCCTCGCCGCACGAAACGCGCCGATCGCCGTCGCGGAACTGTCCCGTACCCGTGCCGTCGGGGACGCGCCGGCGCTGTTCGGCCGGCTGACGCTCCGACTCCGGGTCGAGCCGAGCGTGGAACGGGCCGTCGCGTTCGCCGGGCGCTCCGGCGACAGTGATCTCGCCGCCTCGTTGCAGGAACACGCCCGGGACGCCCGCGGAACGCCCGGATCGGGGTTGGCCTCGTTCGCCGCGTTCTGGGGCGAGACGGCGCCGGAGATCGAACGCGCCGCGGCGCTGGTGACCGACGCTGCCGATGCTCCCGCGGACGCACGCGAACGGGGCTGTGAGCGCGCGCTCTCGGCCGTACGCTCGGGCGTGGAGGAGCGTGCCGCGTCGTTCGCGGGCGAGATCCGAGCGCCGCTGACGGGGCTGTACGCCTTCGGCGTGTTGCTCCCGCTCGCGCTCGTCGGCGTGCTCCCAGCGGCACGACTCGCAGGCGTGAACATCGGTCTCGGGACGTTGGCAGTGCTCTACGACCTGCTCCTTCCGGCAGGGCTGCTCGTCGCAAGCGGCTGGCTGCTCGCCCGGCGGCCGATCTCGTTCCCCCCGCCCGCAGTCGACAGCGACCACCCCGCGGTTCCCGACCGCCGACGGAGCGCTGCCGCGCTCGGCGTGCTCGTGGCTGTCATCGCCGGTACAAGCTGCCTGTTCGTGCTGCCGTGGGCAGCCCCGATCGTCGCCGCTGGCGCCGGGTCGGGAGCCGCACTGCTCTGGCTGTTCGCACCCGCCCGGGAGCTCCGGCGGGAGGTTCGGGAGGTCGAGTCCGGGCTGCCGGACGCACTGGCGATGGTCGGCCGACGAGTCGCTGAGGGGACAGCCGTCGAGCGGGCACTCGCGGAGGCCGGGGCAGAGCTCCCCGGCGAGACGGGCGATCTGCTCGCCGGCGCCGCGGAACGCGGGGAACGGTTGGGGCTCCCGACCGAGGCGGCGTTCTTCGGCCGGTTCGGTGTACTCCGGAACGTGCCGAGTCCGCGGGGGCGGGACGCCGGCCGGCTGTTCGCCCTCGCGGCGACGGAAGGCGCGCCGGCGGGGGACGCGCTCGTCGCCGCTGGGGATCACCTCCGCGAACTCGCTCGCGTCGAGCGCGAGGCGCGCCGGGAGCTGGCAACGATCACCGGGACGCTCTCGAACACGGCGGCGCTGTTCGGCCCGCTGGTCGGGGGTGTCTCCGTCGCGATGGTGGGGCGTATTCCCGCCGACGCTGGTGGTGCCGGCGGGGCGCTGGGCGGCACTTCGGCGTCAGATGCGCTCGGTCCGGCCTCGATCGGGCCGGTGGTCGGCGTCTACGTACTCCTGCTCGCGGCGATCCTGACCGGGCTCGCGACCGCGCTGGAGCGGGGGATCGACCGATCGCTGCTCGGCTACCGGATCGGGCTTGCCCTCCCGACCGCGACGGCGGCGTACGTCGCGGCGGTCGTCGCCGCGGGCGCGGTGCTGTGAGCCGAGAGTTCAAGTACGAAACCGGGACCAGTCCGTCCCATGATCGGACCTCCCGTCGACTCGGCGGCGTTGCACGCCGGACTCGTGGTTGCCGCGGCGGCGTTTCTCGCCGTCGCCGGAACGCTCCCCGCCCGCCCCGCTCCCGACGCGGCGGGCGTGGCAGACACCGTCGACGCGGTCGCGGCCGGCGACGCGCCGGCGAGCGCGACACACGAACACGGCGCCGACACTGTCCGATTGCGCTCGCACGGCGTCGCGATGCGGAACGATGGCGGGACCGCGCGGGCGACGTTCGCGTTCGGGCCCGTTGTGCCGGTTGGGAACGGGGCGCTCCGCCGCATCCTCAACGGGGAGCTACCGCGATCGGTGTTCGCGGATCGCGACGCGTTCCGCGACGCGGTCGAAGCCGCACGGGAACGCGAGTCGGAGTGGGTCACGTCGGCCGAGATCGCCGTCAGGGAGGTGAGCTGGGATGGCTACCGCGTCACGCTCGTCGGTGCCTGAACGCGGGCAGGCGTCGCCAACGGCGACGCTGGTCGCCGTGGCAGCGATCGGGCTCGGACTGTCCCTGTACGCGACGGTGTTCGCTGGCGTCGTCCCGACGGCGGACCACGATGTCGCGGAGCCGACGCTCTCCCGGGTTCACGACACCGTTGCGCCGGCCGGCGTGGCGTCGGCCGACCGCCTCGGCACGGCCATCGAGGCCGGACCGACCGGCTGGACGCTCCGAGTCGAACTTCGGGCCGGGTCCCAGCACTGGACCGCCGGGGACGCTCCCCCACCCAGTGAAGAGACGCAGTCGGCGGGGCGGCGCGTCCCGGTACGGATCGCGCCCGGACAGGTGGCGTCCGGCTGGCTCCGGGTGGTGGTGTCCCGATGAGCGCCACCGCACTCGACGCCTGTCTCTGCCTGCTGTTGATCAGCGCGGCTGCAGTCACGGTGGTCAGTACGCCGGCGTCGACGGCCAACGAGACCGACCGGGCCGACGCAGTCGCGGAGACGCTGACTGCGGCGACCGCGGACGTGCCGTACACGCTGCAGCCAGTACGGGACGGGGACGCCGACACGAATCCGGAGTACGAGCGTGTCGCCCACGGGACGCTCGTGTCGTTGCTGGCCGACGCGGCAGTCAGGACAGTCCGCGTCGACGGCGAGGCACTCACTGGCACCAGCGAGGGGTTCGCGGCCGCGGTTCGGGCGACGGTCGCCGACCGCCTGCCGGCCCGAACCCGGGTCGTCGTCCGCTGGCGGCCCTACCCCGACGCCCACCTGGGTCGGGCGTTCACTGTCGGTCCCGAACCGCCGGCCGACGCCGACATGAACGCGGCGACGGTTCGCGCACCGAGCGGCGTCGATCCGCCCGCGAACGCGTCGGTCGCCGCGACCGAGGGCGGGTTCACACGCCTCGGCCGCGTCGTCGCTTCGTCGCTGGTCGCGGGGCTGCTCCCACCCGAGACAGGCCGACTGGCGCTCGCTGACGACGCGCCGCTCGACGCGCTCGTTCGGCACCGCTACCGACGAGTGAGCGCCCGGTACGGCGTCGAGACCGCGGGAGCGATCGAACGAGGGGACACCCACGCGGCGAACAGCCGGATCGCGGCCGCGATGGCCGACCGTGTCGTCGGCGACTTGCGGCGAGACGGAGGGAGCCCATCGGATACAGCATCGTCGCTCGAACTGGACACCGTCGAGGTCTCGGTCCGGACGTGGTCGCCGTGAGCCTCGCCGACGACGACCGCGCCCGGATCCCGTTCGCACTCGTTGGCGTCCTGCTGCTGCTCGGCGCCTCCGTGTACGCGACGGGGGTCGCGGATCGTGCACAGCCCTCGATCGAGCGACCCGCAGCGACCGCGATGGACGACGTAACGCGGGACGCGCGGCCCGCACTCCGGAGGGCAGTCCGGGACGCCGCACGCGAGTCGGCCGAAACGCCGGTCACGACTCCGGCCGACACCGCGGTGGGGGAGGCGCTGAACGACTCCCGACCGTTCGTCGACGCGCTCAGACTCCGGATCGCCGTTGCAGCCCGCGAGTCCGTGTCGGAACTGAGTCGTGAGCGCGGCGGCGTCAGAGCGACCGCCGACCTCCCGTCGATCGACGGCTCGACCGCGTCGCTCCGGCGCGCGAAGTCGGGCGTCGAAGTCACCTCAGTCGACGGCGGGGCGGCGATGCGTGTGACGATCCGGGACCTCACCATCCGAGCCCGGGACGGGGACCGAACGGTGGCCCAGCGCCGTCGGAACGTCACGCTCACCGTCGAGACGCCGGTGTTGGCGCTCCACCGACGGGCCACCGAGTACGAGCGGCGGCTGAACCGCGGCGCGCTCGACGGGCCGGGGCTGGCTCGCGGGCTGACGACCCGCCTGACAGCGGTCGCGATGGTGCGTGGCTACGGGCGCTACGCCGGCGCGCCGATCCGGAACGTGCTCGGGAACCGCCACGTCGAGCTCTCGACCAACGCCGCGGTGCTCGCCCAGCAGCGCGCCGCGTTCGGGCGCCACGACCCCGCCGGCGCACGCGCGGTGGACGTGGCGACGATGAAGGTCGGTATTCTCGACGTGCTCGGCGGGCGCCACGGCGACGCCGCAGCCGTGACGAAGGCGTTCGTGAACCCCAACGCCGTCGACGGTGCCACGAGCGAACCGGCGTCGGGCGAGTTCGCCCCACGTCGACCGGACGATCCGCCGGTCAACGCCTCACCGGACGCGGCCGCCGATCGGGCGTATCTCGGGTCGATCGATGGCGTGTCGACGGCCGGGAGCTACCGCGTTCGCGGCGAGCTTCGGGTCACGGTCCGCAGTCGGGCGAGCGAGTCGAGACCCGAACCGCGGCGACGCGGCTGGACGCTGGTAGACGAGCAGACGAGCGAGCGAACGGTCGTCACGACCGTCGAGGACACGTCGGCGGAGTCCGACGCCGTCGTCGACGAAGTGCTGGACGTGACGACCCACCACGTCGTCGAGCGGCGCTGGCGCCGGAACGGAACCGTTCGAACGACCAGCGCCGAGTGGACCGAGACTGCCCGCGTCGCGGTGCGCGCGACCGCGGCGTACGACCCGGACGACGCCGCGCCCGATCGGCCGACGGAACCACTGTTCGAACCCGGCGGCGTGTTCGGCGGCCCGAATCTCGACGGTGCACGCGAACGCGCTGCGGAGGCGGTTCTCGACGCCAACGGCGACGTCGACGCCGTGGCCGAACGGGCCGCAGCGGGCGAGGGAGGCGCGCTCGTTCGGAACCGGGCGATCACCGCGACACGGCCGAGCGGACTCGACAGGTGGATCGACGCCGACCTGGGAGCGCTCCGCCGCGAGGTCGCGAACGTCTCGGTGTCGATCCCGCGGACGGCGGTCGCCAGCGGCGACGCGAACGCGCCCGGCCAGCTGGCCGCGACGCTTCGAGACCAGCGGAGTGAGTTGCTCGACACACCAGGAACGTACGACGGCGCCGCCGACCGGGCGCGAGTCGCTGCCCGGGCGGCGTACCTCGACCGTGTGCTCGCGGAACTGGACGCGCGCGCCGCCGACACCCGGGACCGGAACGTCGACTACCGGGACGAACTCGGTGATCGAGCGACAGCAGGGCTCTCGGAGCTGATCGAACTCGGGCGCGGTGGGGCGCACGGCCGACCGACCGACGCCTACACGGCACCGGGCGGGTCCGACGACATCGTGATCACGCCCGACGCATCTCCGGGGTATCTCACGCTCCAGTCGGTCGATCACGGGCAGGTGCCCAGCGTGCCTGCGGGGGAGTCCGCCCACCCGTTGACCGCGCGGACGACGAACTGGGTCGCGCTCCCGTACGGCGAGGCCGCCTCGGGGATCGTCGACACGCTGCTGGGTGGCGGCGGCCGGCAGGTCAGCCTCGACACCGCTTCGGCGACCCTGATCGCGGCGAACCGAACCGTCGGGACGAGCCCCGAAAACAGGACCGGGGAGTCGGCCGCGCTCGCGGCGAACCGCGACGAACTGGTCGTCGCCGTTAGGGAATCGGTCCGGGAAGCGGAGCGGACAGTCTGTGCCGCCGCGACGAACGGAACCAGCGTGGAGCGGTCGACGTGTCGAGCCGCCGTCGTCGACGCTCGCGATCGATGGCCGACCCTCGGTCACCGGGCGCAGGCGATGGCCAACGGCAGTTACGCGCCGACGTTCGCCGCCACGCTGGCGGCACGCGGCGTCGACACGGCGACGGTCGACGAAGCGGCCGTTCGAGTTCGGGTCCGGCTCCGCGAACTGAGCGCCGAGCGGGCGGTCGGCGTCCCCGCGGCGACGACCAACCGAACCGCCTCGATGGTCCAGCAGGCGGCCCGCGAAACCGCCCGCAAGGAGGTGAGCGGGACGCTGGAGAACGCCAGCGCGAAAGTGACCCGGAAGCTGACCGGCGCCTCGCGACTGCCGGCGGGGATCCCCGTCGCACCGCCGCCGTACAGCTGGATCGCGACAGTGAACGGCTGGAGCGTCACCGTGCGAGGGGAGTACCAGCGCTTCGCGCTCCGGGCACGAGGGGTCGTCCCCGAGGGCGGCAGTGGGACGGTTCGGTACGTCAGGGACGGGGCGGTGGCCCGTCTCGACGTGGACGGGGACGGTCACGCCGAACGACTCGGGCAGGGCGAGCGCGTCGACTTCGAGGCGTCGACCACCGTCGTCGCTGTCGTGCCGCCGGGGATGCCCGGCGTCGGCGACGTCGACGGGAACCGGGACGAGCAGTCGCCGGGGTGGCCCTGCCCGGGTGTCGACGGGGACGAGTCGTGTGAGGCGGCCGGCGACCCGGAGTAACAACGGTTTTGCCTCGCGGCCGCCGATCCACGAGTATGCTGTACGACGCAGTCGCGGCCGACGGCGAGGCGTCGCCAGCGGCGTTCCGCGCCGCCTACTTCGAGGAGCTCGCGACGGCCGTCGCCGAACTGGGGGTCGACACCGTCGTGGGTGGGACCGGCCTCGACCGGGCGACCGTCGACGCGATCGCCGACGGCGAACGGCCCGAACTCACCGTCGAGGAGGCCGCGGCAGTGTTGGCACTGACGGAGGGCGCCCCCCACGCCGACGACATCGCGTGGGAGGCCCGCGACCACGTTCTGATGGGGATGACGACCGCGGTCGTCGACGTGGACACCGTCGCCCGGGAGGTCGACATCGGGCTCGACGGGAAGGAGATCCAGCAGGCCATCGAAGGGCGGCTCCCGACCACGCTCGAACAGTTCGCCGCGATTCAGGCGTACATCGACGCCCGACGCTGATGCACGTTCTCGTCCTCGGCTGTGGCTACGTCGGCCGCGAACTCGGCCGGCAGCTGCTCGACGCCGGCCACGATGTTACTGGGGTCGTCCGCTCGGCGGGGAGCGCCGAGCACGTCGAGAGCGACGGGATCGAGGCTGTCCGGGCAGACCTAACCGACCACGACGCCGCTTCGACGCTGCCCGACGCCGACGCGGTGGTGTTCGCGGCCTCGGCCGGGCGGGGGAGCGCCGCCGAGGCGCGAGCACTGTACGTCGACGGGCTGGGCGCGGTCGTCTCCGAGTTCGAGGGGCGCGAGTCGTCGCCGGAGCGACTGCTCCTTACGTCGACGACTGGCGTGTACGGCGATCACGGCGGCGACTGGGTCGACGAGTCGACGCCGATCGCCCCGGAACGGTCGAAGGCGGCCGTGATCGCCGAGGCCGAAGCGATCGTCCACCGGAGCGAGATCGACGGCACCGTCGCCCGGTTCGCCGGGCTCTACGGCCCCGGGCGCTACCGGATCGACGCCTACCTCGACTCGGTAACCGCGGGCTGGCGGAACTCGACCCACCGCGACGACGCCGCGGGCGCGCTGGCGTGGTTCCTGACCGAGAATGTGGCACGGAATGAGACCGTACTCGTCTGTGACGGCACGCCCGTGGATCGGTGGGAGTTCGCCGACTGGCTGGCCGAGCGCTGTGGCGCGCCGGCGGCGGAGAAACTGACCGGCGAGGAGCGGCTGGACGGACTATCCGAGTCGGCGTCGCTGCGGGTCGCGAGTCAGAAGCGCTGTCGGAACGATCGGCTGCTGGAACTGGGGTACGAACTCAGGCACCCGTCGGTGTACGAGGGGTACGAGCCGGCGATCGACGCCTACCGGCGCGGCGAGGAGCCTTAGCGGCCCTGCCGGAGCTCCTCGATCAACTGCTCGATCAGGTCGTTCTGTCGTTCGAGCTCGGCCCGCTGGTTTTCGACGGCGTCGCGGAGATCGTCGATCTCGGCCGCGAGGTCGGCAGTATCGGGATGTTCGCCCCCGGCAGAGCCGACATCGGCGTGAGTGGGTTCGTCCGCGGGCCCGTCGTTGGTTGCTTCCTCGACCTGCCGGATGAGTCGGTCGGTGTCGCTATCCGAGTCGGACGCAGCGTCGGGCTCGGACTGCTGGTCGGGTGCGGTCTCCGTCGGGGCGGACTCCTCCTCGCCGAACAGTTCGGGCCCTTCGCCGAACGGCGAGTCCTCGCTGGCCTCGCTGTCGGCGTCGTCCACCTCCTCGTCGGCGGTCTCCGCCCGGAGTTCGTCGAGATCACGAACATCGTGGTAGGAGAGCAGCGCGTCGGTGATCGCCGCTTCGACCGCGCGGGCGTCGTCGTTCGGCGCCTTGAACCGCTCTTGCCGGCCGTCGTGGGTGAGGACGACGCTTGTCGCGACGTTACCGGGCTCGAACGCGAGATCGGTGACGTTCGCGAAGGGGTACTCCTCGAACTCCTCGTCCCAGAGCGCCTGCCCGATGTGTTTGACGACGCGCTCGGAGGTGACGATCAGCGTGAGCTCCGAGAAGCGGAACGTCCGCTTGACGGTCTCGCCGGGGTCGGTGATCCCGTTCGCGTCGAGCACGCCGGCGAGCAGCGGGTGGAGCACCTCGTCGATCTTCGCCTTCGGCACCGAGAGCGTCTGCTCGCCGTCGAGCCCGTAGTCCAGCGTGAGCTTCGCCTTCCGGCGGCTCGTGGTGAGCGTGATGCGCTCGGCGTCGTGGGGATACGCCTCGACGGTCTCGTCGGAGAGCAGTCCCTCCGCGCGGTAGACGAGCGTTCGGGTCGGCGTGACCAACAGTCGATCCTCGCCGCCGAGGTCGACCTCCGCGACCGGCTCCTCGCCGTCGAGGTGGTCCGTGACGGTCTCCGGCAGGGTCATGGGTAGTCGTTCTCGCCCGTGGGCATAAATCCGACCCGGTCGATCCGCCGACGGAGATGGGAGGGCTTAAGTTCGACATCCAACTACGGAGGAGTGCGGCCGGGTGGCTTAGCTGGACATAGCGCCGCACTCATAGGGTATCGAGATTCGGTGCGGTACGCCTAGGAAACATCCGCAGCCCACGGGGCCCGCCGAGCCTCGAACCTGGGTCATGCGGAGATCGCGGGTTCGGAGCCCGCCCCGGCCATTCTCACGGTTCTCGACGACCAGCGAGCGCAGCGCCTGTTGGAAGCCCGGCGATTTTTTGTCCGTCGGCCGCGCCGAAGCGGTATGTCCAACGACGTGCGTACCGACGGGATGGAGCTCCGGGACCGCCTCGCCGCCGGCGAGTCGCCGGTCGGGAGCTGGGTGTCGCTCGGCTCGCCGGCCGCCGCGGAGGTCGTCGGCGGCCTCGGCTTCGATTTCGTCGTCGTCGACACCGAACACACGCCGCTCTCGGTCGAAAGCGCCGGCGAACTCGTGCGGGCCGTCGACGCCGCCGGCGACGTCGACACGGTGGTCCGGATCCCAGAGAACGACGCCACGCAGGTCAAGCGCGCGCTGGATCTCGGCGCTGCGGGCGTGATGGCACCGAAGATCGAGAGCGCCGCCGCGGCCAAGTCGCTGGTCGCCGCCGCGCGCTACCCGCCGGAGGGCGACCGCGGCGTCGCCGGGAGCCGAGCCAACGGCTACGGCGCCCACACCGAGGCGTACTTGGAGTCGGCCAACGACGCCATCGCGGTGCTGCCCCAGATCGAGACCCCCGCCGGCGTCGAGCACGCGGAAGCGATCGCCCGCGTCGACGGCGTGGACACGCTGTTCGTCGGCCCCGCCGACCTCTCGGCGAATCTCGGCTGCTTCGGCGAGTACGACGACCCGCAGTTCCGGGAGGCGTTCGACCGCGTGCTCGCGGCCGGCGAGGCCGCGGGCGTCCCCGTGGGCACGCTCGCGACTGGGCCCGACCAGATCGACACGTGGCACGAGCGCGGCGTCGACTACCTGATCGCCGGCACCGACATCGGCTACCTCCGACGGGGCGCACGCTCGGCGCGAGCGCAGTACGAGTCACTGTTCGGCGAGTAGTCGAACCGGGGAGGACCGAGAGGCGTTACTCCGCGTCCTCTGTTCCGCTGCCGGCGACGTCGTCGGACTGTCGCAGGCCGTAGTAGCCGGGGGCGTCCTCCGCGGGCGGGTCGGCGACGACGAGCTCGTCAGCGTTGTTCATCACCCACGGCACCGCCCAGTCGAGCAGGACGGACTCGGTCTCCTCGTCGATCTCCGCGTCGGGGTCGAGCCCCTGCAGGAGACGAGCGATCTCGTAGATCGTGTACATCTGGTCCTCGACGAGCAGCTCCTCGGGCGTGTAGAAGTCGCAGGGGTGGAGCGCGTCGAAGCTCTCCTTGGCGCGTGGCATACTCCGGCCTTCGGCCGGGACGGCGTAAACGCTACTGGTCCGGCGACGACAGTAGCGGGGTTAGGCGGCGGGGTCGAAAGAAATCGGGGCGGCGACGCGTTCTCGCTTCGTTCTCTTCTCAGTAGCGTCCGCGGCTTGCTTACTCGAAGAGCTCGACGGCCTGCTCGTAGCGGGCCGACGGCTCTTCCCAGTCGACGACCTCGAAGAACGCGTCGATGAAGTCACCACGCGCGGGACCGTAGTCGTAGTAGTAGGAGTGCTCCCAGACGTCCAGCGCGAGAATGGGGTGGCTGCCCCAGAGCGCGCCCTGGTCGTGCTTGTCCACCACGACGTTGCGCAGTTGGTTGCTGTAGGAGTCGTAGACGAGCAGCGCCCAGCCACCGGCAGCGCCGGCGGCGGCCTCGAACTCGCCCTTCCACGCCTCGTAGGAGCCGAAGTCCTCCGCGATACGGTCGGCAAGCGCGCCGGACGGCTCGTCGCCGCCCTCCGGGCTCATCGACTGCCAGAACAGGTCGTGCAGGATGTGCCCCGACCCGTTGTGGGTTACGTTCCCGATCGCACCCGCCGAGGAACTAAAGTCGCCGTTCTCGCGGTTCTCCGCGAGCGTCTCCTCGGCGCTGTTCCAGCCGTTGACGTAGCCCTGATGGTGCGTGTCGTGATGCCACGTCAGCACCTGCTCGGAGATGTGCGGTTCCAGCGCGTCGTACTCGTACGGTAGCGGCGGCAGTTCGTAATCAGTCATCGTGAGTCACCCATCCGTTCATTGGGTTGCGGTTCATGTTAAATCTTGAGGAGACGTATGGTAGCGGCCCACACACGGCAGTTTGTGGACCAGCGTTCGCCGGAACGGCTACACACTTCCGTGGCTGTCCCACAGTGGGCGTATGAGCTGGCGCGGGGTGTCGCTGGTCTCGGTGTGGCAGTTCACCGCGAGCCTCTGTTTCTACACCGTGTTCGCCGCCACCGCGTTCGTCCGTGAGGGGTTCGGCGTCTCCCTCGGCGTCACCGGGCTGACCGTGACCGCGGTGATGCTGGGGTACACCGCCCTGCTGTTCGGCACCGGCGCGGCCACCGACGCCTTCGGGGAACGACCGCTGCTCGTCTACGGCCTGCTCGCGCTCGCGGCGGGGATGGCGTTCGTCGCCGTCGCGCCGTCGTTTCCCGTACTACTGGTGGCGCTGCTGTTCGTCGGGTTCGCCTACGCGACGGCGATGCCCGCGACCAACCGCGCGGCGATGCACGTGGCGCCGCCGGGGCGGGAGGCGCTCGCGATGAACGTCAAGCAGGTGGGCGTCACCGCCGGCAGCGCCGTCTCGGCGATCCTGCTCACGCGGCTCGCGACCAGTAACGCCGCCGCCGTGTTGGGGATCGTCCGCTTCGACTGGCAGGCGGCGTTCCTCGCGGGCGCCGTGCTGGCCGTCGTCGTCGCGGCCGTGACCGCACTCCGCTACGAGGGCAAGCCCGCGGGTGGGACGCTTTCGGTGCCCGACGTTCGCTCGCTGCTCGACGACCGCGCGTACCGGGGGCTGCTCGTTTCCGGCTTCTTCCTCGGCGCCGCAGTGTTCACTACCACCAGCTACGTCGTCCCACACGTCACCGACACCGTCGCCGCTACCGCCGGCGTCGCAGGCGCGGTGCTCGCGACGGCGCAGGTGACCGGGAGTCTGGGCCGCCTCGCTGGCGGCGAACTCGCCGACCGAATCTCCGGTGGGCCCACTCGCGGCCCCGGACTGGTGCTGGCCGGGCAGGCCGCGCTCTCGACGGCGGGCTTTCTCGCGGTCGTCGTCGCCCGCGGCGAGGCGGCGACGTGGGCCGCGTTCGGCTTTCTCGGGGTGTTCGTACTCGGCTTCCCCGGCGTGTACTACGCGGTGATGACCGCGATGGTCGACGACGACGAGGTGGGCGCCGCCACCGCCGGGGGCCAGACTGCGCTCAACGCCGGCGGCCTGCTCGCGCCGCCGCTGTTCGGAACCGTCGCGGAGACGATCGGCTACGACGTCGGGTGGACCGGGCTCGCCGTTCTCACGACCGCCGCGGCCGTCGTCGTCTGGGTCGGCGTCGTCCGGAGTTAGTTCGCGACCAGCACGTCACCAGTGGGCTCGTACTCGAGCGTCGTCGTCACGCTCGCGGCGATCTCGGCGCCGAACTCCCGCTCGACCAGATGCAGCGCGAGGTCGATCCCGCTCGTGACGCCGCCGGCGGTCACGACCTGCCCGGTGTCGACCACGCGAGCGTCAGCGACTTCGACGCCGGTGTCGCGGAGGTCCTCGACCGCGGACTGATGGGTAATCGCCGGGCCGTCGCCCAACACCCCGGCGCGTTCGAGCAGCATCGCGCCGGTACAGACCGAGGCGATCGTCGTCCCGGCCGCGTGGTGGCCGACGATCGCTTCGGGGAGGTCGCCCGCGTCGTACTCGCGGCGAACCCCACCCTCGCCCGCGGACCACCCGCCACCGGGGATCACGAGCAGATCCGGTGCGTTTTCTTCCTCGGGAGCGGCGAGCGTGCCGTCGACGCCGACGTCGAGGCCGTGGCTCGCGACCACGCGCTCGCGGGGCTCGTTGGTGACCAGCGAGACGGTGCAGTCCGCACCCGCACGGGCGGCGTTCTGAAACACCTCGAACGGCCCCACCGCGTCGAGTTCGTCGAAGCCGTCGTACAGCAGCACGTCGATACGCGTCGTCATGGGGCGGTATGGGCGCCGGGAGCGCAAAAGCGTCCCGGGGTTCCGGGAGGGAAACGATTAATCAGCCCCGGTCGGGAGCCGAACTATGACCAACTGTCCGTCCTGCGATCGGGAAGTTCGCAAGCTCGAACGCGCGTTCATCGACGCCGACTGGGGCGAGCCCGTCGTCTGGCAGTGCCCCCACTGCGAGACGATCTTGGGGACGACGGACACCGCGACACACGGGTGAAAATCAGCCACGGCTCGTGACAGAAAGCCTATGCCGGCCAGCCTGCATGGTCCAGTCGTGTCCCCGAAACGATACGTCGGCCTCGCACGCGCCGCGTTGCTGCTCGGTGGTGCGTTAGTGTTCTGCTACGGCATCTACATCGGTGCGACGATACCCGAGCCCCCGCCGAACAGCGACGGCCTCCCGTCGGGGTTCGCGGTCATGTTCGCCCTGATCGTCCATTTCGTTGGCACAGCTCTCGCACACGTCGGCTACGCCCTCCCCGCGGGGAGCGGCCGGTTCCGGTTCGGCCCCCTCGCGGATCGGCCAGCAGTCGTTCGCGCCGCCGCCGCGACCGCGGTGTTCGTCGGTGGGGGCGTCCTGTTGACGGTGCTCGGCCAGCTCTTGCCGGAGTCGCTCCCGCGGGCTGCCTCCGGGACGTACGCATTCGCGTGGTTCGGCGCCGCCATCGGGAGCCTCACGGGGGTCGTGCTCACCTTCGTCCTCGCCGTCGGGACCGGACTGTGGCGGCTCGTGCAGGACGAGCCGATACTCGGCCGCGGCGTCAACGGTTAGGCCGCTCCGAAACCGACAAGCGCCGCGGCCGCCGACCGCCGGTATGAACCCACTCGATCGCTACGAGCGCCTCGTCGACGACCCCGAGGCGTTCCGCGAGGCCTGCGACCGACCGCTTCCCTCGGTGGTCCGGGTCAACGGCATCGCCGCCACCCCCGAGCGCGCCCGCGAGGCGCTCGACGAGGAAGGGGTGACGTACGAGACAGTCGACTGGAGCGACCGCCTGTTCCGACTACCCGACGGCTCCCCCGGCACGACGTGGCCGTACGTTCACGGCTGGCTCCACGGACAGGAGGAAGTCTCCGCACTGCCCGCGCTCGCGCTCGACCCCGACCCGGGCGACCGGGTTTGGGACGCCTGCGCGGCGCCGGGGAGCAAGACATGCCACCTCGCGGACCTGATGGACGACTCCGGCGTCCTGATCGGCAACGACAACAACCTCGGTCGGCTCTCGGCGCTGCGACACAACGCCGAGCGGCTCGGCGTGAGCAATCTGGTCGTGACGAACGACGACGCGCGGAACGTCTCGCTCGACTCGCTGGGGATCGACGGCCTCGACGGCGCGGTCGCGGACGTGCCCTGCTCGTGTGAGGGTACCTGCCGGAAGAACCCCGACGTGCTGGAGAAATGGTCGCTGGGCCACGTCGAGAGCCTCGTCGGCATCCAGAAAGGCATCCTCCGGCGCGCGATCGACCTCACCCGCCCGGGCGGCGAGGTGGTGTACTCGACCTGTACGTTCGCGCCCGAAGAGAACGAAGCCGTCGTGGATCACGCGATCGAGACGACCGACGCCGAACTGGTCGAGTGGGACGCGCCGCTCGACACGTCGCCCGGCGTCACCGAGTGGGAGGATCAGCAGTTCGACGAGTCGCTCCGGAAAGCCCACCGCGTCTACCCCCACCAGAACGACACGGGCGGGTTCTTCGTCGCGAAACTCCGCGTCGGCGACGAAGATGCGGTCGAGGGGGTGAGCGCCTGATGGCCGAGAACGACGGCCAGCGGTTCGATCGGCTGCCCGCGACCCCCGACGAGCGCGAAATCGAGGGACGGGCCTCCCGGGAGGAAGTCGTGGATTGGTGGACCGAGCGCTTCGGCGTCGACCCGGAAACGTTCGACGGCGTGACGTTCTGGGAGAAGGGCTCCGGGAAGATCTGGGCGTTCAGCGCCGACCTCCCCTCTCCCCTGCGAGCCGAGGGGCTGGGGATCACCGTGCTCCGGACGCGACAGGAGCACTGGAAGCCGACGACGACGGGCGTAAAGCGCTTCGCCCGCGACGCGACGAAGAACGTGATCGAACTCGGCCCGGGCGAGGCGGCGGCGTTCGCCGCCGGCCACGACCAGCAGCTCGACCGCTGGGACGGCGACTGGGGGTACCTGATCGCCGCCCACGAGCTGGCCGGCCAGCTCGAACCGATCGGCGTCGGCCTCTATCTCCACGGCGAGCTCCGCTCGCGAGTGCCGAAAGGGTATCAGGAAGAGCTCGCGACGCTCGACTGAGCGCTAGCCGGCCGACTCACCGTCTTTCTCCCGGACGGTGCCGCCGCCGAGCCCCTCCCACTCGACGCGGTAGCCGAGCGCCGAGAGCGCGGCCGAGGCGTCGGTGAGCCCGTGCTCCGCCAGCACCGCTTCCGCCGCGGAGAGATCCATCCCGGCCTCGATCGCGTCGCCCGCCGAGTCGAGCACCGAGGGCCGGACGAGCGTCCGTCCGACGAGTCGGTGCGCCGGGAACGACTTGTCTTCGACCGCGGCGACGCTCACCCCGTACTCGGCGGCCAGCTGCTCAAGCCCGACCGCGTCCGCGTCGGGCTCCATCTCGTCGGGTAGACTGCCCGCAGCGTCGGCCACCAGGTCGGCCTCGAACTCCCGGAGCGCGTCGACGACGTCCTTCACGCGGACCGACCCGGAGTAGGGGATCGCGCGGTGGTCGCGGGCCTCGATCGCCTCGCTCGCGGCCAGCGACTCGTCGACGGCGACGAGCAGCGCCACGTCCTCGACGGTCTCCAGCTGTGAGAGCTTCTTCTCGACGTACTCCGGCGTCCAGAACCCCATGATCTCGAAGTAGACGCGGAACCGATCCGCGACGGAGCCCACGTCGGCGCCGGCGGGCGCGTAGTCGAACGCGAAGTCCGGAATCATCACGCGGTTTCCGGTCTCCAAGAGCTCGGGCTCGCGGACGAGCGCCCAGTCGGTGTCGAGGCTCTCGAAGGCGGCCGCGAACTCGGCCTCGACCGCGGAGTCGTACGTCGGTTCGGCGATCGGTTCGACGCCCGGCACGGACACGTCGTCGTCGGTCAGCGTCATCGTGCGCTCCCGCCCGCGGTCGTCGATCGTGGCCGAGAGTCGCCAGTCGTCGGTCGTCGCGACCGAGCGCAGCAGCCGGGCGAACGCGGTGCCGTAGCGCCGCGTCGATCGGAACAGCGAGTCCGGTCCAGTCACCACCAACTCTCTCCCCGCGTCCGTCCGCCTGACCTCGTACATCAGCCCGAGCCGCTTCACCGCACGGACCAGATCCGCCGGCTCCGAGCTCCGTACCCGGACCTCGGTGGCGTCGAACAGCGCGGTCTGGGCGAGCGAGAGGTCGTACTGCGCCAGCAGCGTCTCGGGGGTCCATCGCGGATCGAACGACGCCAAAATCTGGTTCTCCTCACGGTCGGCGTACAGCGACTGCTCGACGGCGTCGACGTCGACGCCCAACCGCTCGGACGCAGCCGCGAGCGCCGCCCCGCGCTCGGTGTCGCTCGCGACGCCGACCGACTCCGCGCTCTCGAAGGTCACTCGGCGGGTCCGGCGCGGCGGGATCGGCGCGTGCGTCTCGAACGTCGCCTCACGCTCCAGCAGCGCCGCCAGCCCCCGAACCAGTTTGAACGAGTCGGCCTCGCGCTCGGCCTCGTCGAGTGCATCCCGGAGCCGGGCACGACGCTCGCCGACGTGGCCTTGGAACGTCCCCAGCAGACTCGCCGCCAGCGCGCGGTCGCCCTCGTCGGTGAACTGGGGGTGGTAGCCGCCGCCGGCCCGCGAGACCCGGAGGAGTTCCTTCCGCAGCACAGTCGGCGTTCGCGATCGGGGCCTAAAACGCCGCCGGAGCAGCCGCCCCGACGTTCAAGTACGATGCCGGGACCACCCCCGTCGTCGTCTGAACATGACCACGGAGCGGCCGAGGCGGGAGCGTGGCGCACCCTCCGTGGAGCGATCGCGCCGCCTGTTCGCATCACAGCGGCGGTGAGTCTCGGCGTCGGGAGTCGACTCGCCACCACGACGGCGCGCCACAGGGGAACGCTGATTGTCTCCCCCCGACAGTGACGACCGTGCAGCGACGCCAGTTCCTCCCACTGCTCACGGTCCCCCTCGCGGGCTGTGTGAGCGCCAGCGACGGCTCCGGGCCGCGAAACGCGCCGACGGGGGCCGAGGGCGGCGGTTCGGTCGATCAGACACGGGCACTCCGGATCGTCGACGGGGCGCCGCGCGAGGGCGAGGACGGGGCGCTCGTGCTCGCGATCGGCGTCGAGAACACCGCCGACGGCACGCGAAGCGACACGCTCGTCGGACGAGCGACGGTCGAGGCCGACGACGGGACCACCGAGTACGAGGCCACCCGGGCGGTCTCGCTCGACGGTGGCGCCGCGGTCGAGGTCGAACTCGTCTTCGACGTGCGCTACGAAACGTGGACTGGCAGTGGCGGGCTCTCCTACGGGTGGGCCGGGGAGTTCGAGGCCTAGCGACGGCGTTCGGCGACTCGCTCCTCGGCAGTCTCCTCGCTGACGACCTCGTACAGCAGCGCCCGCGAGTCGTCCTCGGTCGGGCGGAGAATCCGGCCGAGGCGCTGGGTGAACTCCCGCTCGCTCCCCGAGCCGGCGAGCAGCACGCCGACATTCGCGTCCGGCACGTCGACACCCTCGTCGAGCACGTTCGCCGTCACGACCCGGGAGTACTCCCCGGACCGGAATCGGTCCAAGATCTCCCGGCGCTCGGCGGCGCCGGTTTCGTTCGTGATCGCCGGCAGGAGGTACCGTTCGGAGAGCCGGTACACGAGATCGGTGCTCGCGGTGAACACGATCACGCGGTCGTCCCGGTGACGGTCCAACAGCCGACCGAGCTCGTCGACTTTTCGGTCGGCCTCGCGGACGATCCGGCGGGCGCGCTGCTTGGCCAGCAGCGCCTCCCGCGCCTCGGGGTCGCGCCCGGAGCGTTTCACGAGCTCCTGATAGTCGCTCCCGCCGCGCATCGAGATGTTCGATCGCTTGAGGTAGTCGACGAACGTTCCCTGTGCCGCCTCGTAGGCCTCGCGCTCCTCGGGCGTGAGATCGACCTCGATCCGCCGAATCTCGTACTCTGCGAGGTGCTCGCCGGCGAGGTCGTCGGCGTCAAGCGTGTACACGCGCGGCCCGACGAGATCGACGATGGCTTCGTGGGCGCCGTCGGGGCGCTCGAACGTCGCGGTCAGCCCGAGTCGTGCGGGCGCCGCCAGCAGCCGCGCGATCTCGCGGTACCCCTCGCCCCCGAGGTGGTGGACTTCGTCGAAGACGACGAGCCCGAACTGCCCGCCCACGTCGTCGGCCTTGAGGTACGCCGAGTCGTACGTGGAGACCGTGATCGGCGCTGCGTGCTGTTCGCCGCCGCCGAACTGCCCGATCGCGGTGTCGAACTCCGCTTCGAGTTCGCGACGCCACTGATCGAGCAGGTCGACCGTCGGGACGACGACCAGCGTCGGGACGCCGAGCTCGGCGATCGCCGCGATCGCGAGCACCGTCTTCCCCGCGCCGGTCGGGAGCTCCACGATCCCGCGATCACCGGCGTCGTGCCACGCGTCGAGCGCCGACTGTTGGTACTCCCGCAGTCGGTAGCGCGTCGAGAGCGATAGCGGCTCCGTGTCGAGGACACGGTCCCGGTAGTCGACGCCCCGTTCGTCGAGCGCGTCACGGAGGTCGGCGTAGCGGTACGCCGGCGCGCGGTAGCCCCCGGTCCGCTCGTCGATATCGAGGTAGCCGCGTTCGTGGCTGATCTCGGCGAACGCCGGGTGAGCGTCGTCGTCGCTCACGGCCCGAACCGTGCCGTCCTCGAAGCGGAGCGTGAGCGTCACAGTCGGGGTTAGCCGGCCCGGCGCTTGTGGATTTCGGGGTCGCTCCGAACAGTTTACCACCGCGGGACCAATAGCGACGGCCATGACCGACGACACCGACGAGGCAGTCGATGCGTTCCTCGACGCCGCGGACACCGTGTACGAGGAGTACGATCAGGGGTACATGAACGCCGACGTGGCGCTCTCACAGCTGGAGAGCCGGATCGAGACGCTGCGGGAGGCGACCGAGGAGTAGCAAGTTTTTGGTGGGGCGCCGTCTGAGACGGCGCTATGTCGCGACAGCCCTCCAGCGGTCCCGGGAACGTCGACGTCGTCGGCGCCCGAATCGCCGCACAGCTGCTTGACTACGCCGTGATGTTCCTGCTGCTGATCGTGGTCGTGTTCGTCGGCGCCGGGGCCGGCGGCGCCGAAGGGACCGTCTTCTTCGGACTGCTCGTGGTCGGCCTCGGCTACGGCACCGTGCTCGAAGGCACCTACGGGAAGACGGTGGGAAAGATGGTGACGGGGATCCGTGTCGTCGGCAGAGGCGGCCGCGAGATCGGCTACGGGCAGGCGCTGCTCCGCAACGTTCCGGCGCTGTTCGGCGGGTGGCTCACGTGGCTCGTGGGCATGGCAGCGATCGCGATGGACGACCAGAACCAACGACTGTTCGACCAAGCGGCCGGCACGTACGTCGTCAGTGACGCCGGGGGCGGGGTGGGTTCCGCGCAGCGCCGCGAGGAGTTCACCCGCTGATCGGCCACGCGGAGAGCAACCATTAACGCACTCCCCGCCAACCTCGGGAGTATGCCCCAGTTCTCCGACCGCGTGGAACGTATCTCCATCTCCGGCATCCGGGAAGTGTTCGAGGCTGCCGGCGAGGACGCGATCAACCTCGGGCTCGGTCAGCCCGACTTCCCGACGCCCGATCACGCTCGGCAGGGCGCTATCGACGCGATCCAAGCCGGGAAGACCGACGCCTACACCGGCAACAAGGGAATCCCCGAACTCCGGGAGGGGATCGTCGCGAAGCACGACCGCGACCTCGGCCTCGACTACGACCCCGAACAGGTCATCGCGACCGCCGGGGGGAGCGAGGCGCTCCACATCGCGCTGGAGGCCCACGTCGGCCCCGGCGACGAGGTGATCATCCCGGACCCCGGCTTCGTCGCGTACGACGCGCTGACGAAGCTCACAGGGGCGGAGCCGGTGCCAGTGGCGGTTCGGGACGACCTCACTATCGACCCCGAGGCGATCGAAGAGGCGATCACCGAGGACACCGCGGCCTTCGTCGTCAACAGCCCGGGCAACCCCACCGGCGCGGTGTCGCCGGTCGAGGACGTGAAGGAGTTCGCCCGCATCGCCCGGGAGCACGACTTGCTCTGTCTCTCCGACGAAGTGTACGGCCGGATCGTCTTCGACGGCGAGCACCGCTCGCCCGCGGAGTTCGCCCCCGAGCAGACCGTCCTCGTCGACGCCTGTTCGAAGACGTACTCGATGACCGGCTGGCGGCTTGGCTGGGTCGCGGCCGCACCCGAGCGCATCGAGCGCATGCTGCGCGTCCACCAGTACGTGCAGGCCTGTGCGTCCGCGCCGGCCCAGTACGCCGCCGAGGCCGCGCTCTCCGGCCCCCAAGGCGTGGTGGACGAGATGGTGGAGAGCTTCGAGGAGCGCCGGGAACTGGTCGTCGACGGCCTCCGCGATATCGGGCTCGACGTCCCCACTCCCGAGGGCGCGTTCTACGTGATGCCCGAGGTGCCCGAGGGGTTCGTCGACGAGTGCATCGACCGCGGGGTCGTCGTCGTGCCGGGTGAGGCGTTCGGCGCGGCCGGCGAGGGGTACGCCCGGATCTCCTACGCGACGAGCACCGAGGAGTTGGAGGCGGCGCTGGCGATCATGGCGGAGGCGTACGAGGCGGTGCAGTAGGCTACTGGAACATCCCGGTCCGAGAGACCTGTGAGGCCTCGTGCTGGTCGGCCTGCTGCATCTTCTGGGCCAGCTCCTTGCGCTGCTCCATGATCTCCTCGGCCTGATCGACCAGCCGCTCGGTGTCGGCGTCGACGCCGGCGATGGGGTTGATCCCCTGTTCGATCAGCGCGTGGGAGCCCTGCGGGTCCGGGAACCGCGGGTCGGTGTCGACCATCAGCCCCACGGCGTCCACGTCGGCGTCGACGGCTTCGAACAGCAGCGCGCCGCAGGGGCCCGAGATCATCCCGCCGTCGTCCGGGGGCGCGACCGCAGCGTCGTCGAGACGGCTCTGCCCGTCACCGACGCCGATCCCCTCGACGGACGGCACCTCGTCGGCGTCGCGCTCGGCGGCGAGCCCCCCGAGGTAGATGGGGAGCACGCCGTTGTCGTCGATCCAGCCGGTGAGTCGCTCCGCGAACAGCGGCGCGTCCATGACGTGGACCGGCACGTCGCTCCGGAGCGCGACCAGCTCCGCCTCCTCGTCGATGTACAGCCGGATCGGGGAGTTCACGCTCCGATCCGAGCCGTCGAACACCGTCACCGGGGGGACCCCCTCGCCGCGGACGCTCGCGAACTCCCGCATGTCGCGCTCGTCGATCAGGTGGTCGGTGGCGATCTTGCCGACCAGCCCGACGCCGGGCATCCCCTCGATCAGCGTCGCGCCCGTCGGGTCGACCGAATCGTCGGTCACGTGGATCTCGACCATGCGGCATGGTTGGGCCGTTCGGCGCAAGTGCGTTGTGGCGGCCGGCGACGGGCTACGGCGCTCACCCATCCGAAACTTTTGCAGGGCCGGGCTCGTTCGTGATGGACGCATGACTGGTCCACCCGAGGATCCGCCGGAGGCACAGCGGCTGGAGGATTTCTACGAGGTCGCGGTCGACGGACGGACGATCTTCCGGATGGAGGAGATCTCCGAGTTCAAACAGTCGACCGTCGACGACGCCGTGATCGCACACGTCCTCTCGGAAGGCGCGGAGGCGCTCGCGGCGGAGATCGAGGAGGAACACGACAAGACGCCCGAGGAGGTCATCGAGGCGGCCGAGCCGGCGGTCGCGGAGTTCGATTCCGACGTCGGCGAGTGGGAGTAGCTTCCCACGACAGCGAAGAATTATTGTTCATCGGTTCGTCGGCCCGGGTATGAACGTCGATTCCCAAGAGATCACGGCGCTCGTGGGTCGGGAGGTCTACTCCAACAACGGGGTCTTCGTCGGCGAGGTCGAGGACGTGCGCCTCGATCTCGGTGCCGAACAGGTGACCGGGCTAGCGCTGTCGGGGCTCAACGAGGAGCTGTTCAAGGGCAACGTCGAGGGCGGCAAGGGCGTGATGGTCCCCTACCGCTGGGTGCGTGCGGTCGGCGACGTGATCCTCATCAACGACATCATCGAGCGCCTCCGCGGCCCCGAGGAGGCCGAGGAGACGCTGGCGTAAGCTCGTTCTCGCGGCAGGTATCGGCGATCGACTTCGGTCGGACAACGACGGGGAGCCGCGCGGTTCAGGAGCCGTTCGACGCCTCGCCCTCGACGCCCATCGCTTCGAACAGCTTCCGGCGAACCGCCTCCTCGGCGAGGCTGAGCAGCGTGTCGCGGTTCTCCTCGGTCGTCTCGATCCCGCCGAACACGCCAAGCGGGATCTCGACGCTGGCCTGCGTGGAGTGGCCGGCGGCCTCGCCGATCTCGCCGAAGGCGTCCTGCAGCACCTTGCCGATGTTGAGCCGGATGTCTTTCGAGCGCGCCGAGAGGTAGATCGTATCCTCGGCGATGCCGAACACCGCCGTCGTGGTGATCCCCTCCAGATTGAGGAGGTGTGAGGCGGCCTGCGTGAGCGCGTCGCGGTCGCGGATGAACCCCGCGTTGGAGATGAGGTGGCTCCCCTGCACCTCGCGGTTCTGGATCGCCTCGGCGAGTACGTCCAGCGTCTCCGGCGACATCGACGGCGACTCGACCTGTTCGAGCGTCTCGTGATCGGCGAAGGGGTAGAGATACGCGGCGGCGGTGAGATCCGCGGGTGTGGTGTCCCGCTTGAAGTCGAGCGTCTCCGCCCGGATGCCGTAGAGGAGCGCCGTCGCGACCGCCTCGCTCGGGGAGATGTCGAACTCCTGCATGTACTTCGTCAGGATGGTCGACGTCGAGGAGACGTTCGGCCGCACGTCGACGAAGCTGGCGTCGATCGCCTCCTCGGGCTCGTAGTGGTCGATGAACACGTCGATCGGCGCTTCGATGTCCAGCTCGCCGCTTTTCATGTGGTCGACCAGCGCGAGCGCGCCGTAGGACTCCAGCGACGGCGCGTCGTCGCGGTCGGTGAGCTCGATCCCGAGGAGGTTCACGAACGCGCGGTTCTCCTGGTGGCCGATGTCGCCGTCGTAGAGGATGTCGGCGTCGACGTCGTAGCTCTCGGCGATCGCCCGCAGTGCGACCGCGCTCGCGATCGAGTCGGGGTCGGGGCTGTGGTGGGTCAGGATCGCGAGGTCGCCGTCGGCGTTGCGCAGGATCTCCGCGAGCTGGCGCGCCTTGTACTCCATCTCGCCGGACTCAAGCGTCCGCAGCGCGGAGTCGGCGATCACCTCGGAGGGGTTGATCACCACGTCGGCGCCGAGTTCGCGGAGCTCGTCGCCGCTGACGGGGTCGGACGCGCGCACGACGAGGAACTGGTCGTCGTTGCGCTCCCGGATCGCCTTTACCGCTGCCTTGTTAGCCTCCACGCCGGAGGCGAGGATCAGCACGACGTCCCGGTCCGCGACGGCGTCGACGACGCCGGGGGTCGCGATGTCCTGCACGACCGCGTTGAGGTCCTGATCGCGCAGCGCCTCGACGCGGTCTTCGTCCTTGTCGAGGATGAGGACGTCCTTCCCCTCGGCGTCGAGCGACTCGGCGACGGCGTGACCCACGCTCCCGCAGCCGAGGATGGCGTACGACGACATCGAGGAGATGCTGACCCCGGTGCTCATGTCTACCCGGGATTTCCGCGGGACGACACTTAAGGTCCACCGTTCGCTTCGGGGCGAAAAGGAAACCCTCTTTATCGGCCCGCCGTGAGGTGGTTGTGAGGGCCGGTAGCTCAGTTAGGGAGAGCGACGGACTCTTAATCCGTCGGTCGAGGGTTCAAATCCCTTCCGGCCCGTTTTCCTGCGAACGAAGTGAGCAGTGAAAACGCCACGAAGGGATTTGAAGCAGGGAGTGAGCGTCAGCGAACGACCGTGGTTCAAATCCCTTCCGACCCGAGATGTTTTCCCAACGCAGACAGTGCTTCGGCCGGGAGCTGACCCGAACGGAGTTGTTAACAGCTAATAACGAGCAGTCACGCAGCCTGAACAATGGTCCCCGCAGACTCCCACTCCACGAGCGTCGGGACGGATCGACCGCCCGGAGAACGCGACGGTGACACGCTCCGCCTCAGACTCGACGGCGTCGGCAAGCAGTACGGCGAGGTTTGGGGCGTTCGAGACGTCTCTCTCGACCTCGGCCCGGGCGTGATCGGCCTCCTCGGGCCGAACGGCGCCGGGAAGTCGACGCTGATGCGTATCCTCACGACGTACCTCCGACCGACCGAGGGAGCCGTCACCTTCGACGGGACGGACGTGGTCGAATCGCCGAATGCCGTCCGCGAGCGGATCGGCTACCTCCCCCAAGAGTTCGGCGTCTACCCGGACCTCACTGCCGAGGAGTTCCTCTCGTATCTCGCGGCCATCCGGGGTCTCGACGGCTCGCGATCCCGCGAACGGATCGACGAGCTCCTCGAACTCACGAACCTGACCGACGCCCGTGACCGACGGCTCGGTGGGTTCTCCGGCGGGATGCGCCAGCGAGTCGGGATCGCACAGGCGCTGCTGACCGATCCGGAGCTCCTCGTCGTCGACGAACCGACGGTGGGGCTCGACCCCGCCGAGCGCGTACGCTTCCGGAACGTGCTCTCCTCGCTCGGCGACGACCGCGTCGTCGTCCTCTCGACGCACATCGTCTCCGACGTGGAGTCGACGGCCAGCGAGGTCGCCGTCCTCGACGACGGCCGCCTGCGGGCGCACACGACGCCCGAGCGGCTGCTCGCCGACGTGTCGGGCCGGGTCTGGGAGGTCGTCGTCACCCGCGACGACCTCCAGTCGCTCAAGAGGGAGTACCTCGTCAGTACGACGACGCGGCGGAGCGACGGCGTCCACGCGCGTGTGGTGGCCGCGGACCCGCCCGCGAACGCGGTGGCCGTCGAGCCCACCCTCGAAGAGGCGTACCTCGATCTGCTCGGGGGAGACGACGCGGCGACGCCCGGTGATCTGTCGTGAGCGTCGGCCGTGCAGTGATCCACGTCGCGCTTGCGGACCTGCGCCAGCGGCTCCGCTCCCCGAAGTACCTCGTCGTCCCGCTGCTGGTCGCGTGGTTGGCCCAGACGCTCACCTCCGAGCAGACGTATCTGGTCGTCGCCACCGAGTACACCGGCGTCCAGAACGCCGCGTGGTTCGGCGGGATGGTCGCGGTGATGGGGACGTTCCTCCTGTTCGTGTTCGGCTTCTCGCTGGTCCGGGGAGCGATAACCCGGGATCGCGAGACGGCCGTCGGCGAGCTCGTCGCGACCTCGCCGATCCGGGACGCGACGTATCTCGCCGGCCGGTGGCTGGGCTACGTGTCGCTTCTCGGGGTCGTGACGGGGCTGCTCGCGCTCGCGACGATCGCCGGCTACGTGCTCCACGGCACCGGCGCGTTCGACCTCTGGGCGATCGTCTCGCCGTTCGTCGTGCTGACGCTGCCGGCGATGGCGTTCGTCGCCGCCGCCGCCGTGCTCGCCGAGACGGTCCAGCCGCTCCGCGGGACGGCGGGCTCGGTGCTCTACTTCTTCGGCTCGATGACGCTGTTCACCGTCATGTCGCTCACGACGAGCGCGCCCTACGGACCGACTGGGCTCGCCGTCATCCGAAACAGCATGGTCGAGGCGGCGGGCGGTGACCCCACGGGGCTGGAGAGCCGCTCGTTCGCGTTCACCGGCGACCCGGGGAGCGTGACGACGTTCACGTGGAACGGCGTCGAGTGGGGGGCCGCCGAACTGCTCGGCCGGGCACCGACGCTCGCGGCCGCCGCACTCGCGTTCGGTCTCGGGGTCGTCGCGTTCGACCGCTTCGAGCGGTCGCCCGGCCTGTTCGATCGCACGTTCGGGACGCTCACCGGCGACGACGAGGCCGCGGACGACGGTGCCGAGCCGAGCCGGACGGACACGGCCGTCACGCCGGACACCGCCCTCACGGCTGTGGAGCCGACGCCAAGCCCGCTGCCACAACTGCGTCTGCTCGGCGCGGAGCTACGGATGGCGCTGCGCGGTCAGCGCTGGTGGTGGTACCTCGGGATCGCGGGCTGTGTCGTCGCCGGGGCGCTGGCGCCGATCGGGCCCGCTCGGGGGTTCGTCCTCCCGGTCGCGTGGCTGCTCGGGCTCCCCGTCTGGGCGGGGCTGGGCGTTCGCGAGCGACGGCACCGGACTGCCGAACTCGTGTTTACCGCGCCGTACCCGCTGGGGCAGTTCGGCGCGGTCTACCTCGCCGGCGTCGTCGTCGCGCTCGTGCCCGCAGCGGGCGTTCTCGGCTCGCTGGCGGCCTCGGGAATGCTCGCGGACGCCGGAGCGGTGCTCGTCGGCGCGCTGTTCGTCCCCGCCCTCGCTCTCGCCGGCGGGGTCTGGCTCGACACGCCCCGGGCGTTCGAAGTACTGTTCCTGACGCTGTGGTACTTCGGCCCGATGAACGGCGTGTACGCGCTGGATTTCGTCGCCGCACACCCCGAGTCAGTGGTACAGGGAACGCCGCTACGGGTGGCTGGGGCGACGGCGCTTCTCCTGCTCGCGGCGGTCGCCGGACGCCGCCGGCAGATTCGGGGGTGACCGCTCCCCGTCGTCGAGATCCGTGACGTTGCTCGCGCCACGCGCGACCAGTTCGGGGTTCCCGCCCCGTTCGATGGCGGTCGCTGTCGGCGTCGGCCGTCGCGTCGAACGCGACGCTGAGAGCCACACCGACGACGAGTAGAAGCAGGAACGTGGCGGGCGGCGCGCTCGGGAGTTAGTGGGCCGACATCTCGGAGACGACGTTTACGCAGTAGACGCCGGCGACGATGAGGAGGAGGCCGACGACGCCGGCAAGATCGACCGGCTCCTCGAACGCAACGGCGCCGATCACCGCGACGCCGACGACGCCGAGGGCGGCCCACGTCCCGTACACGACCCCGATCGGGAGCTCTTCGAGCGCCAGCGACACGAGGTAGAACGCGAGGCCGTAGCCGACGACGACGCCCAGACTCGGCACGGGCTCGGAGAACCCCTCGGAGAGTTTGAGCGCCGTCGTCCCGACCAGTTCGGAGAGGATCGCACCGGCGAGCGCGACGTACGGGTGCATGGACGGGGCTGGCTCGTCACCGACGATGAGCGTTCTGGAACGGGGTGTCACTTGCAGCGGATTCCCGGGGATATATTCCCGCTCGCGTCCACCTCTGTCCCGATCGACGCCGATGGACGCGCCGCCGACGGCGCTCGACGTGGCCGCCGAGTCGGCCGCGTCGCACCGTCGATGTGGCGTCTCTCCCCCGCTCCCTCAAGAATGACCGAACTCACCGAACTCGGCCTCTCAAGCTACGAGGAGCAGGCGTACCGGACGCTGCTCGTCACCGGCGCGACGACCGCGGCCGACCTCTCGGACGCCAGCGGCGTCCCCAGAGGCCGGATCTACGACGTGCTGGCCGCCCTCGAAACGCGCCGGCTCGTCCAGTCCCAATCGACGGAGCCAGCGCGGTACGCCCCGGTCGATCCGGAGACGGCCGTGTCGACGCTTCTGGCCGAGCGGGCCGTCGAACTCCGGGAGGAGTGGGCGCGGTACCGCGAGGTCGCCGCGAGCGTCCGGTCGAACCTCCTCCCGAGTCGGCCGGCCGAGGGGCACGTCTGGCTCGGCTCGCTCGGGAGCGAGGAGATGGAGACGGCGCTCCGGGAGCACATGGGGACGGCCACGTCGTCGGTGAAAGCGGTCGTCGGGCCGCCGTACGAGCAAGCGTCGTGGGAGACGCTCGAACGGGAGGTGGACGCGTTCTTCGCCGGCGCCGAGTCGGGCGTTCGGCTCTCGCTTCTCCTCAGTGAACGGGCGCTCGACACCGTTCCGGCTCCGGCGTTCGAGCGCTTCGGCACGGACGACGCCGTCCGCGTGCTGCCGGAGCTCAGCCTCTCCTTCGACGTGCTCGACGACGCGACCGCGACGGTCGACGTGCCGCACCCGCGGGCGGACGGGGACCGACTCGGCGTCCTCGCTGTCCGGGACGATGCCGTCGTCGATACGTTCGCGCACCACTTCGAGGCGCTCTGGAAGGAAGCGGTCCCGCTCCCCGAGAAGCGATAGCGCCACGCCGCGACCGCGGTATCGAGATACCACGCCCGCAGTCCCCGTTCCGCCCGTCCCGCCGATACGCCGCGTTTGTGGCCTGAAACGGCGATTATTTCCCGGTATCAGCGTCCCGGGCGTAAACTGTCTCCCCCATTTTTCGTCGCGCCGGGACGAGCCCGGACCGGAATGAATCGACACGATCCGACCAGTCTGCGCCGCCTCGTCTGCAACCCATGATCGGTGTCGATCGCCTCGGCCCGTCGGCCAGTGACGGTCGACCACGGGCCGCTCTCGGAGCGCTGGGGATCTGTCTCGGCGGGCTCGGGGCGGGGGTGATCGGGCTCGTCCTCTTCCCGCTCGACGCCGTGCTCGCCGGACTCGGCCTCGCCGGCAGCGTCGCCGGCGACCAGTTCGGCGGGCACAAGATCCAGCTGGGGTTCGCCGCGTTCGCGGTGCTGTACCTGTGGACGCGCGACGACCTCGGACGGTACGTTCGGGTGCGCCGGCCGACGCTGCCCGATGTCGCGTGGCTTGTCGCCGTGATCGTCGCCGTGCCGCTGCTCTCGACGCTCGTTGGGGCGGCGCTCGGGGCGGTCGGAGTGAGCGCGACGGGGAGCCACGGCGAGGCGTTCGCGCTGTACGAACACCCCGCCGCCATCCCGGCGCTGTTCGTCGGACTGTACCTGTTCGCCGCGCCCGCGGAGGAGCTGGTGTACCGCGGCCTGATTCACGGCCGGCTTCGCGAAGCGTTCTCGACAGAGGAGCGCGTGCTCCTCGCCGGTGCCCTGTTCGGGCTGCTGCACCTGCTCGTCGGCTTCCTCACCCCCGGGACGGGGATCGTCGGGGCGGTTCGGTGGGGCGTGACGGCGTGTGTCCCGGGTGTGGTGTGGGGGCTCGCGTACGAACGGACGGACAACCTCGTGGTCACCGTCGCCGCACACGCGCTCTCGTGGACGATCCCGGTCGGGGGGCTGCTCGGGCTGTGAGCAACGAAGATAAGGTGACACGTCCGCAGGGGGTGGGTATGCCCGCGGACTCCGCGTCCCTCCTCACGAAGACCCAGCGACGGCGGATCGAAAACGAGTTCGACGATCTCGACGACGACGGCCGGAGCCGGGACGAGCGTCGCATCCGTGAGCGACTCGCCGCGGGCCTCGGCGACCTGAGTCGGCTCAACGACTACCCCGACGAGCAGCTCGCCCTCGCAGTCGAGGGGATCGACGACGAGACGCTGGTGACTGCGCTCGCCGACGGCCGAGTCCTGCTCGACCGACTCGCCGAAGTACGCGGGCTGGACCGGGACCGCGTCGTCGACCGGGCAGACACGCGGGCGACGGTCGCCGCCGAGAGCCCGACTGATACCGCCTCGCTCGCACGGCTCGACTTCGAGACCGAGGCCGAGCGCCGCGAACGGTTCGAGCGGGAACACGACGACACGAGCCGGTGGAGCCGGCGCGCGAACCGACTGTTGCGGCTCGCCGCGTGGCTCTTCCTGCCGGCCGTCCTGCTCTGGATCCCGGACACGTTTCTCGGGGTCGAGGCGCTGTCGCGGCTCACGCCGCTGTGGGCGCTGCCGGCGATCGTGGGAGTTGTGCCAGCGTTCGGTGGGCTCGCGATCAAACTTCTGGAGAGCCTCAAACACGGCGTCCTGCCGGCCACGCGGCGGCTCGTTGCCGACCCGGAAGGCATCGCCGCCAACGTCCGGGAGGCGCTTGTCCGCCCTGCCGACACCGTCCGACGGTTCTGGACCGAACTGTAGCTTCGATCGCCGCCGCGCCGGCCACCCTCCGCGAAAGTAACATTCGGGAAACATAAACACGGCGCGGGGCGCCGAGATATGGGATCACTCCCACACGATTATGCCGGTCGTTCCCTAACAGTCGTTCATGCATTCGTCGGCAGAGGCGAAGCGCTACAGTGGGGGCGGGGGACCAGTGCAGCGCTCGATCACGGTGCTTCACGTCGACGACGACCCCGACTTCTCCGAACTGGTGTCGATCTACCTGGAACGGGAGAGTGAGGCACTTGAGGTGCTCACGGAGACGAACGTCGACGACGCGCTCGACACGCTCGACGACGGCGTCGACTGCATCGTCAGCGACTACGAGATGCCGGGCCGGGACGGCCTCGAGTTGCTCGAGACGATCCGCGAGCGGGAGCTGGACGTGCCGTTCATCCTGTTCACCGGGAAGGGGAGCGAGGAGATCGCCAGCGACGCCATCTCCGCCGGCGTCACCGACTACCTCCAGAAGGAGCGCGGCACCGACCAGTACACCGTGCTCGCTCACCGCGTCGAGAACGCCGTCGAGCAGCATTACGCGACCCGGGAGGTCGAACGCGGCTTCTCGGCGATCGAGACCGCCCGCGAGGGGATCGCGTTCCTCGACGAGGAGGGGACGTTCCAGTACGTCAACGCCGCCTACGCCGACGTGTACGGCTACGACCGCGAGGAGATGATCGGCGAACACTGGGAGATCCTCTACCCCGACGACCACGTCCGACAGATTCACGAGGAGATCCTGCCGTCGATACCGGAGAACGACCGTTGGAGCGGCGAGAGCGTCCAGCAGCGCAAGAACGGCGACCGGCTGGTCGTCGATCACGCGCTCACCTACACCGACGACGGGACCCTGCTCTGTCTGGTGCAGGACATCACCGAGGAGAAGGAGGTCGAGCGGACGCTCGAACGGGAGCGCCGGCGCTTCGAGCAGTTCATCGACGCCGTCGAGGTGTACGCCATCTTCTCGCTCGACACCGAGGGGTTCGTCACCAGCTGGAACCGCGGCGCCGAGCGGCTCAAAGGGTACGAGACGGAGGAGATTCTCGGCCGCCACTTCTCGGTGTTCTACCCGGAAGCGAAAGCCGAGATCGGCTACCCCGACGAGCTGCTGGAGACAGCGCTGGCCGAGGGGTCGGTGCAGGACGAGGGGTGGCGGGTTCGAAAGGACGGCTCACAGTTCTGGGGGAAGGTGCTCATCACCGCCGTGTTCGACGACGACGGGACCCACCAGGGGTTCCTCAAAGTGACCCGGGACACGACCGAGCAGCACGAACGCGCCCGTTCGCCTGATGTTCCGAAGGATCTGCTCGACTACGCGCTCGACGTGTTGGACGACGTGTTCTACCTGTTCGACCCCGAGGGGAACATCGTCCGGGTCGGCGAACGGGCGTCCGCGACCGGTTACAGCCGCGAGGAGCTGCTCTCGATGTCGCCGCTGGAGCTGTTCCCGCCCGAGGTCCGGCCGCGGGTGGAGTCGGACATCGAGCGCGCCCTCGAAACCGGCTCGGCGACGACGGAGGCGCCGATCCTGACGAAAAACGGCGACACCGTCCCCTTCGAGTTCCGAAAGCGCCGTATCGTCGACGACGACGGGAACGTCTACGTCGCCGGGATCGGGCGGGACATCCGGGACCGGCGGCGGCGCGAACGCCGGCTCGAACGACAGCTTGCGCAGTTCGACGAGTTCGCCAGCGTGCTCTCACACGACCTGCGGACGCCGCTGAACGTCGTCCGCGGACGGCTCGAACTCGCCCGTGACACCGGGGAGACCGAACACCTCGAACAGGCCGAGGCGGCGCTGGACCGCCTCGACGAGCTCATCGGGAACCTCGCGAGCGTGATGCGCGAGGGCGAGCTCGTCAACGACGTGGCCGCGGTCGACCTCGGAGCGGCGACGCGCTCGGCGTGGGACGCCCTCGAAACCGCCGGGGCGACGCTCAGCGTCGAGAGCGAGCGGACGATCCGCGCCGACGAGGGGGCGCTGACGCGCCTGCTCGAAAACCTCCTCAAGAACGCTATCGAGCACGGCGACGGGGCGGTGACCGTCACCGTCGGCGATCTCCCGGACGGGTTCTACGTCGCCGACGACGGCCCGGGGATCCCCGAAGCGGAGCGGGAGGACGTGTTCGAGATCGGTACCACCGTCAAGGAGGGCGAACACGGGGTCGGGCTGGCGAGCGTCAAACAGCTGGCCGTCGCACACGGCTGGGAGATCTCGGTAACGGAGAGCGACACCGGCGGCGCGCGCTTCGAGATCACCGACGTCGAGTCGGTCTGATACCACGCCTGATCGATATCTCTCTCCGGTCGCACGCGAGCAGTGGCCGCCGTCGGGTCAGTCGTTGCGGCCGTCCAGTGCCCGTTTTCGGAGCCGCTCACCGCGTTCGCTCCCGGTCGTGAGCGCCGGCACGGGCTGGGGCGTCCCCTCGTCGTCGACGGCGACGAACACGAAGTAGGACTCGGTGGTCTGCTCGCGCTCACCCGTCCGGGGTGCCTCCCGGTCGGCTTCGAGTTTGACGTGGACGCTCGTTCGCCCGGCGTCGTAGACGTACGCGCGGATCACCGCGGTGTCGCCGACGGGGATCGGGCGCTCGAACGACATCTGGTCGATCGAGGCGGTGACACAGCTCTCGCCCGCAAAGCGCATCGCCGAGAGCGCGCCCACCTCGTCCATCCACTTGGTGACGAACCCCCCGTGGGCCGTCCCGTAGTTGTTGGCGTCGGTCGGCTGGACGCGCTCACGGTTCTCGATGTACGTGTCGAGTAGGTCGGGCACGGGCGTGCTTCGGCCGGCGGGGTAAAGAGCGTGTGCGCCGCCCCGCGCCGGGAACGCGTCCTTTTTGGCCGGCAAGCGGGAACAACCGGTAATGGCGAAAGTGAGCGTCGGCCTTCGCGGCTGGCGGTTCGACGAGGACGAGGTGTTTACCGACGACGGGGAGTGGGCGCCGCTGGACGAGATGCCCGACGACGCCCGGAACCGGCTCCTGCGTCTCGGCCTGTTGATGGACCAGCCCTGCGACGCCTGCTACCTCGAACACGGCGAAGCGGAGAAGCGGCGGGCCAACCCCGCGGATATCGTCTACGGCGAGCCCGGGGACGAGGTGCTGCTCTGTTCCGAGCACGAGCCGGACTTCCTCTACTGGTTCCGCGAGGAAGGTGGCAGCGAGCTCGCCGGCGAGGAGTGGTTCCGCGACGAGTTCCACGAGTGGTTCGTCGCCGACAACCGTGCGCCCGAGGGGTACGGTCCCGACGAGCACGTCGAGGAGTCGCCGGGCGAGCTGCCGAACCTCCCCACCCCCGAGGAGGCCCAGCGCCGGCTGGAGCAGTCCGTCGAGTTCGAGGAGAAGCGCTACGACCTGCGCGCCCCCGAGAGCGACGAGGAAGAGGGTGAGGAGCTCGACGTGTCTGATTTGGATCTGGACACCGACTACCCCGGGAGCGGATGAGCGAGGGAGAGCGGTCCGACGACGCCGCGGCCGGCAGCGAGGGCGACCCCGACATCTCGGTCTGTCTCGTCGACGCCCAGACTCCCGGGAACGTCGGCACCATCGCCCGGGCGATGAAGAACTTCGGCGTCGAGGACCTGCTGTTGATCGACCCGCCCGAGATCGAGCCCGAGGGCGAGGCGTACGGGTTCGCGGGCCACGCCCGACAGGACGTGCTCCCCGGCGCCGAGGAGATCACGTTCGACGAACTCTGTGCGAACTACCACACCGTCGGGTTCACCGCGATCACGGGCGAGGACAGCCGCAAACACGTCCGGTTCCCCTACAGCACCCCCGAAGATCTCGTCGAGGAGCTCCGCGGGGTCGACGCGCCGATCGCGCTCGTGTTCGGCCGCGAGGACAAGGGGCTCTCGAACGAGGAGCTCGAACGGCTGGATCAGGTCGCGTCGATCCCCGCGAGCGAGGAGTACCCCGTGATGAACCTCGGGCAGTCGGCGACTGTGACGCTGTACGAACTTCGGAAGCTCACGCTCGGAGACGCCGGCACCCAGCTTCCGGACACCGAGCCACACCGCGCGGGGCCCGAGGAGGTCGAGCGGCTCCACGACTACTGGGACGAGTTCCTGACCGCGATGGGTCACCGCGAGCACAAACACGAGAAGACCGAGCGGATGTTCCGGCGGCTGCTGGGTCGGGTGAAGCCGACCGATCGCGAGGTCACCACGCTGCTGGGCGTGCTGCGGCGCGCGACCGACCAGCTCGAAGAACGGAAGGAGCTGCTCGACGAGCTCGACCAGGAAGACGAACTGCGGCGCTGAAACGGAGTTCGACCGTCACCGCCGGGCGTACATCACCTCGCTGGTCATCGAGAGCACCAGCTCGTCGTTCCCGGTCACCGTCTCCGAGCGAACGCGGACAGTTCCGCGGTCCTCGGAATCGACCGTTTTCTCGACTACTTCGGTCCGGACCGAGAGCGAGTCGCCCGGGCGGACCGGCCGGGGGAAGCGAAGTTCCTCAACGCCTTTCGCGCCCATCGCCGCGCTGTCGTCGAAGTGGCCGTCGACGAGCAGCCGCATCGTCATCGCGCAGGTGTGCCAGCCGGAGGCGATGAGGCCGCCGTAGATGGTCTCGGCCGCCGCGTCCGGGTCGGTGTGGAACGGCTGCGGGTCGTACTGTCCGGCGAACTCCAGAATCTCCGCTTCGGTCACGTCGTAGGTGCCGAACTCGTCGGTGTCGCCGACGGTCAGGTCCTCGAAGTAGGTGGTCACGGTGGCCGTTCACCCGGCGTGGTGTTGGCTGTTCCGGCGCCCGTCAGTCCGCGTAGTGGAGTTCGACGCTGCCGTTGTCCGAGAGGTCGCTCTGCACGACGCCCTCCGACCGGAGCCCGAGGCGTTCGAGCGGGTCGTCGGTGGTCGCGAGCGCGAAGCCGGCCGCGACGAGCAGGAACCCTGCCGCAGTCGTCGCCGTCGGCGCACGACCGAGCACCGCCCACGCGGCCATCGCCGCGGTCACGGGTTCGAGGTAGGCGACGTAGTTCACCCGGACCGGCCCGATCCGGGAGAGCAGGTCGAAGTAGATCAGGTAGCCGACGACGGCCGCGCCGAACACGAGGTAGACGAACGGCAGCGCCGACTCACCGCTGGCGACACCGGTCGGGAACGGCTCGCCGCGGAGGACAGCCCCGCCGACGAGCATCGTCGAGCCGAGCAGCATCGCCCAGCCCTGCAGCGCCGCCGCCGGGAGTCCCGAGTCCAGCGCGCGCAGCCCGACCGAGCCCGTCGCGAACAGCGCGACGCCGACGAACACCAGCACGACGCCCGAGAGCGGCACGGAACTCCCGCCGGGGTTCGCGATCACGACGACGCCCGCGAGGCCGAACAGGAGCCCGAACGCGTCGACGACGCCGGGCGACTCGTCGGCCAGCAGCGCGCCGGCGGCGACGGTGGTGAGCACCGGCGAGAGGCTGACGATCACCGAGGAGATCGAGCCGGAGATCACCGCCGTTCCGAGGTAGAGCAGGCCGTGGTAGCCGGCGACGACGAAGCTGCCGACGAGCGCGATCGAGAGCCACTCCGACCGATCGTTCGGTCGGAACCGCCCGGTGGCGGCGGCGACGCCGGAGATCACCGCGCCGGCGAGTAGGTATCGCAGCCCCGCAAACCACAGCGGCGGCACCGAGCCGAGCCCCATCTCGATGGCGACGAACGAGCCGCCCCAGATCGACGCGAGGGAAACGAACAACAGAGCGGCCAAAAGTTGGCCGCGACTCCAGCGAATTGCATTCATATTCGTATGTATTACGAATCGACTTCCGTACTTATGCCTGTCTCTACCGGATTCGTCGTTTTTAGAACGCCATTCAGAAAAATGGGGTTCGATTGTCTTTCTCGGTCACTTTTCCACAATCTCTTTGCGTCTCGGTTTCGAACGAGAGCTATGGACGAGCGCGACGTGCGCCTGCTGAAGGCCATCTCGGATCTCGGCACCGGCAGCCCGGAACAGCTCCACGAGGAGACGGGAATCCCCGTCTCGACGATCCACTACCGGCTGAACAACCTCCGGGAGGACGGCGTGATCGAGAACGACCTCTACGACTTGAACCTCGACGAGCTGGGGCTGGGCGTGACGGTCGTCATCGAGGTACTGGCGGACTACAGCGGTTCACACGAGCAGTTGAGCGAACGGCTGCTCGCGGTCGAAGGCGTGACGGAGGCGTACTTTACGATGGGCGAGACCGACTTCGTCGTCGTCGCGCGCCTGCCCGACAGCGACGACGTGGAGCGGCTGATCCGGGCGTTCGAGGACATCGAGGAGGTCGACCGCACCGACTCGACGTTCGTGATCAAGTCCCTGCGGGACGGGCAGCGGCCGCTGGAGAGCTACTCGCTCGACACGCTGGTGGGGATGCTCGCCGACGAGTAACGGCTCAGGCCCGCTTCTGGATCTCCTCGCGCAGCACCTCGCTCACGAGGTCGCCGCCGGCCTGCCCGCGCAGCGCGCCCATGCACTCGCCCATGAGCCCGGAGAACGCGCCCATACCCTCTGCTTCGACCTGCTCGGCGTTGCGCTCGACGACCTCTTGGACCGCCTCGCGGACTTCCGCCTCGCTCACGCCGCCGACGCCCTCCTCCTCCATCGCTTCTTCGGGCGTGAGTTCGGGATCGGCGGCCAGCGCCGTCAGCACGGGGTTGACGCCCTCCTTCGGGAGTTCGCCCTCGTCGACGAGCAGCAGCGTTTCGAGCAGCGCATCGTCGTGGATGGCCTCGACCTCGACGCCGTCGCGGCTGAGTTCGGTCAGCGTCGACTCCAGCGTCGAGGCGGCGAACGTGGGGTCGACGCCCGCCTCGACGGCCTCCTCGAACAGCACCATCCGGCGGCCGAACGCGACCTGCTCCGCGAGCCCCTCGTCCAGCCCCAACTCCTCGGCGTAGCGCTCGACGCGCTCCGTGAGGAGTTCGGGCGTCTCGATCTCGCTGGGGTCCGGCTCCACGGGCGGCACGTCGGTCTCGGGGTACATCCGCGCCGCGCCGGGCAGCGGCCGGAGGTAGCGCGTCGTGCCGTCGTCGTTGGCGCCGCGAGTCTCCTCGGGCACGCCCTCGATGGCGGTCCGGGCGCGGTCGGCGGCGGCCTCGATCGCCTGCCCGGCCACCTCGGCGTCGGCGGCGACCAGCGCCACGGCGTCGTCCTCGCCCGCATCGACCGCGGCCTTCAGGTCCGCGACCTCCTCGCTGGTCACGCCGTAGGCCGGCAGTTCGTCGGTGTGGAAGATGCCCCCAGCGCCGGCGCGCTTGGCGTGGTCGGAGAGCTCGGTCCCGAGCCGGCGGTCGGGCTGGATCTCCCGGCCGACGAGCCCGTCGAAGCCGTACAGCGGCACGGCGAGCACCTCGCCGCCGGCGTCGAGCGCGCCGCGGATCACGCCCGAGTCGGTGTCGTCGAACACCTCGGCCACGTCGCTGACCTCGCCGACCGCGGCGCCGCGGGCGTCGAGTTCGTCGCGGATTTCGAGCAGTTCGACCTGCCGGTCGACCTCGTTGGCGACGATGTCGCGGATGTCCCCGAGCGCCTGCACGCCCTTGATCTCGACGCGGGCGCCCTCCTCGATGGAGACGTTCACGTCCTGCCGGATGGTGCCGAGCCCGCGCTTGACCGAGCCGGTCGAGCGCAGGAGCATCCCGATGTGCTCGGCAGCCTCGTACGCCTGCTCGGGGGAACTGATGTCCGGCGCGGTGCCGATCTCCACGAGCGGGATGCCGAGGCGGTCCAGCGAGTAGCGCACGCCCTCGTCGGTTTCCTCGACGCGCTGGGCGGACTCCTCTTCGAGCATCACGTCGGTGATGCCCACCGCGCCCTCGTCGGTCTGGATCTCGCCGTGCTGGGCCAGCAGCATCGAGCGCTGGAAGCCGGAAGTGTTCGAGCCGTCGATGACGAGCTTGCGCATCACGTGCCCCTGATCGACCACGTCGGCGTCGAGCAGTTCCGCGATGCTCATCGCGACCGAGAGCGCCTCCTCGTCGATACGCGCGGGCGGTTCGTCGTCCTCCTCGACCAGACAGGTGGTGTCGTACGCGAGGTACTCGAACGTGCGGTCGACGCGGCTCTCCTCCATCGCCGCCTCGTCGAGCTCGCCGAGCTCGCTCCGGGTCGGGTGGAGCTCGCGGGTGATCGTGTGGGTCGCCTCCTCGGGCTCGCGGAGTTCGGTGGGCGAGTCGCAGAACAGCTTGGTCTCGGTGTCGAGCTGTTGGTGGATCTCGAGGCCGGCCACGAGGCCGAGCTCCTCGTAGTCGCGGGCGTCGTCGCTCATGGGTAGTGTGGGGAGCGGTGGGGGTAAAAATGGTCGCAGTCGCGGGCGGTCGGGCTACGCGGACCGCAGTCGGCGACCACCGAAACCGACGAGTGCGAGCCCGAGCAGGGTAACGGGGATCGCGGGGACGCCAGTGATCCAGCAGCCGTCGCCGTGGGCCGTGAGAACCCTGTACGACTCGCCCTCGTAGCCGACGGTGTAGGGGAGATCGAGGTCGTCGTCGACGGTGACGAGGTCCCCACTGTCGAGCGCTCGCAGGAACGCGTCCTGCTGGCGCTCGGAGAGGGAGTCGAACGCGACGGGCTCGTCCCCGGAGCCGGCCGTGGTCGGTTCGGCCGACACCATCTCCGTGGTCGAACAGACGAACGCGCCCCAGAGGAAGTAGCCGCCGACGGCGGCGAGGACGATGCCGACGGCGACGAGCAGCAGGGACCAGTGTTTGCGCATGTAACCCGGAGACAGCCGTTCGCTGTAAGTGTCTTCTGTCCCTCTGAAGAAACAGCGAGTTAGGCTCGCCGCCTCAGTCCTCGTCGCCGAGGATCCCGCGGTGAGTCATCTTCTCGGGGTCCAGCACGTCCTCGGCTTCCGCCTCAGTCAGGTAGCCCTCGGAGACGGCGACCTCCTTCACGGACTTCCCCTCGGCGAGCGCTTTCTTCGCGACTTTCGACGCCTTGTCGTAGCCGATCGCGGGGTTCAGCGCCGTCGCGAGCGCCATCGAGCGTTCGACCTGTGCCTCGCAGTGGTCCTCGTTCGCTTCCAGCTTCGCGACGAACTTCTCGGCGAACGTCTCCGAGCTGTTCGCGAGCAGTTCGGCGGATTCGAGGAAGTTGTGCGCGATGACGGGCTTGTAGAGGTTCAGGTCGATCTGGCCCTCGGCGGCGCCCGCCGAGACGGCGGCGTCGTTGCCGACGACCTGTTTGTGGACCTGATTGACCGCCTCGGCGACGACGGGGTTGATCTTCCCGGGCATGATCGAACTCCCGGGCTGGTTCTCGGGCTGCTCGATCTCCCCCAATCCGTTCCGCGGGCCGGACGCGAGCAGGCGGAGGTCGTTCGCGATCTTGTTCAGGCTGCCCGCGACCACTCGCAGCGCGCCGTGGGCCTCGCTCATGGCGTCGTGGGCGGCCTGTGCCTCGAAGTGGTCGTCGGCCTCGCGGAAGCCGAGGCCGGTCTCCTCGGCGATGTACGCCGCGGCGAGTTCGGGGAACTCGGGGTCGGTGTTGAGCCCCGTCCCGACCGCGGTGCCGCCCAGCGCGAGCTCTTCGAGTCGCGGGCGGACGCTCTCCAGTCGGTCGATCCCTTTCTCGACCTGCGTACGGTAGCCGCCGAACTCCTGGCCGAGCCGGACGGGCGTGGCGTCCTGCAGGTGCGTGCGACCGGTCTTGACGACGCCGTCGAACTCCTCTTCCTTCGCCGCGAGTTCGTCGGCGAGCGTCTCCAGTGCGGGAGTGAGGTCCTTTTCGACAGCCTCCAGCGCGGCGACGTGCATCGCGGTCGGGATCACGTCGTTGGAGGACTGCCCGAAGTTCACGTCGTCGTTGGGGTGGACGACGCGGTCGCCGACCTCGGCGCCGAGGATCTCGGCGGCGCGGTTGGCGATCACCTCGTTGGCGTTCATGTTCGAGGAGGTGCCCGAGCCGGTCTGGAACACGTCGACCGGGAACTGGTCGTCGTGCTCGCCAGCGATCACCTCGTCGGCGGCGGCGACGATCGCGTCGGCGGTCTCCTCGTCGAGGTGGTCCAGATCCCGGTTGGCCTGCGCGGCGGCCTTCTTCACGATGCCGAGGGCGCGGACGAACCGCCGGCCGAAGGCGCTGTCCGAGATGGGGAAGTTCTGGATCGCGCGCTGGGTCTGGGCGCCCCAGTAGGCGTCCGCGGGCACCTGCACTTCGCCGAGGCTGTCCGCTTCGGTTCGGTAGTCCTCTTCGCTCATGCCCGGCCGATCGGTCGGTGCGGCGTAAAAGCCTCCGATGTCGACGCCCGCCGACGGACGGCGCCGCGGCTACTCCTCGCGCTCGGCGTACTCCTCGGGCGTGTACGTCTCGATCTCCAGCGCGTGGACGCTGTCGGTCATCTCGTCGCCGACGGCGTCGTACACCATCTGGTGCTGTTCGACCAGCGTCTCTCCCTCGAACGCGGGGGAGACGACCACCGCCGCGAAGTGGGCGTCCTGGTGGTTCCGGTCGTGGTGGGCCCGCGGGAGGCTCACCGTGGCCTCCGCGTCGGGGATCTCAGCCTCGATCGTCGCTTCGAGTTCGTCCGTCTCCATACGCTACCCCCGGTCGTGCGGGGTGAAAAGGGAGTCGGTGGTGACCGTCAGCGCTCGACGACCGTGCCGACGAGCTGGCCGAGCGTCGCGAGCGTCCGCGTCTCGACGGCGCTGCGGTCGACCGAGACCACGCCCGTCACGTCGCGTTCGTGTGCCTGTCGGGTGAGGCGGCGCAGCAGCCGGACCGCACGGTCGGCGTCGACGTACATCAGCAACACCTGGACGTTGTCGATCAGCACCCAGCCCTCGCCGGGCTCGACGTGTCGCATCGCTTCGCAGTACCGCATCGACAGCCCGGTCAGGTCCGCGGGCGAGACCGCCTCGGTCGTCCAGAGCGGCCCGTCGTAGCGCACCGGCGAGCCGTTGACCGGGATCAGGCCGCAGTTCCCCACCGGAACGCCCCGATCCCGGAGCGCGGACTCGACCCGCTCGGGCGACCACGGCGAGACGACGAGGAGGTTCGCACACCCCCGGTCGGGGAGCTCCGCCAACCCGGTGCTCATCGACGGGATCGTCACCAGCGACTGCCGGCCGGGCTCCTCGGGCAGCGTCGTCGTGTCCTCGGGGAACTCGTTCGCCGGGCGCTCCTGGTCGAATTCGGACGAGAGCAGCATCGAGCGGCTGCCGAAGCTCACTGCTCACCACCTCCCTCGAACCGGCCTTCGAACGCCGCCGGCTCCGGCTCGTCGTCGTGTTCGGGGGTCGGAACGGTCAAAAACGGCCGCGCGAACGACGCGGTGCCGGCGAGGGCGGCGAGCGACGCCAGCAGCACGAGCACCGACACGCGGAGGCTTCCCCCGAACAGGAGCACGTCGACGGCCGCCGCCGTCAGCAGGAGAAAAGCGGCCGCGAGCGCGAGGAACCCCGCCGTGTGGGCGACGTGGCTGGAGTACCGAACGATCGGGTAGACGAGCAACGCGCTCGTGACCGACAGCGTCAGCGCGTCCAGCAGCGCCAGCAGCCCGACCGGCGTGACCGCGGTCATACGCGGCGCCACCCCGCGAGCAGGACCACGCCTTGGGCGGCGGCGACGAACGCGGCGAGGACGGCGGCGCTCGCGACGACCGCGCGGTAGCGCAGCGGCACGGCGACGCCGAGCGCGCCGGGGACCGCGGCGGCGAGGAAGCCGCCGAACGCGACCGGAAGCGGGCGGAGCACGTCGCCGAACGGGGCGTTCCAGTACCCCCGAACGGCGACCAGCGAGAACGCAAACGAGCCGAGCAGCGCGAGCGTGGTGCCGACTGTGAGCGCGCGCTCGAGTAGCACACCAGTTTCTACTACCGTCTCCTGATAAGTCTATCGTCAGCTACACGCCGATCACACGACAGGGGCGGTGTTCTTCTCGAAACGAGAACTGTCGAGAAGAAACAACTTCGGCGTCTCGCGGCGTCGTCTACGTCCAGTCGTCGAGCCCGGTCTGGACGAGCGACTCCTCGATGCGTTCGAAGCCGCGCTCGACCTCGTCGGCGTCGACCCCCCACGTCTCGGTGACGTAGCGTTTCGCGGCGTCGATCTCCGGATCCACGTCGAGGTCGAGCTCGTACTCGTCGGTGACCGGCGGGTCGAAGAAGAGCTCCCGGACGCGGTCGGCGTTCTCGACGTACACGTCGTCGGCGTCCATCACGCCCCAGATGTCGCCGTGTTCCTTCACCGCTTTCACCGCCGTCTTGGGGCCGTAGCCGCTGACGCCCTCGTTGAAGTCCGTCCCCATCAGCAGCGCCACGTCGACGAGCTGTTCGTAGGTGATCTCGTGTCGCTCCAGCGTGGCCTGCAGGTCCATCAGCTCGGGGTCGCCCTTCGAGGTGAGCTGTCTGAGCGTCAGGGGCGAGCCGAACGTCATCGTGTCGTAGTCCTCGCTGCCGGCGTAGTCCACGTCGCCGGCGGCGGCCATGTGGGCACACTGGGCCTCGCCCTCGGCGGGCGCCTCGATGTACGGCACGTCGAGGCGGTCGAACAGCCCGCGGGTGGTCTCGTGGATCGTGTCCGTGAGGCGCTGGGTTCGGGCCTCCAACCGCGCGGCCTCGACGGAATCGCCGGACGCCTCGGCTTCCTGTCGGCGCTGTTCGGCTTTCTCGCGCTGCTCGCGCCGGCGCTCGACCTCGTCGCTCTTGAGGTCGGTGACGCCGCCGTCGAACACGAACACGGGGGTCACGTCGGCCTCGAAGAACTTCGGCAGCCCTTGTACGACGCCGACGAGGTTGGCCACCTCCTCGCCGTCGTCAGTCGTGTACACCGAGTCGGCGGTGAACTTCACCGTCGTCGTGAGGTAGCGGTAGAGCCAGTTGTGCGCGTCGACGGCGACGACGCTCCCCGACAGCGAGTCGAAGGGGACGTCCTCGATGACCGCCACGTCGCGGAGATCCGCGTTGCCCATGGACCGCGTAGCCGACGCGCGGGCTTGAAGGTGGCTGGTTGCGGCCGGTCAGGGCTCCGGCGCCGGCTCCTCGGGAACCGGGACGAGCGGGGGCGCGTCGTCGCCCTCGTGGCGGTCGAGGAACGCGCGTTCGTCGTCGCTCAGGTCGCGCTCCTCGTCGGTCCGGAACGTGTCCAGCCCGCACTGATACGTCGCGGCGTCGCGCTGGCCCGGGCGTTCGAGCACCAGCTCCGCCAGTCCGGTCTCCCGGCCGGTGAACACGAACCCGGCCTTGTACAGCGCGTGGTACGCGAAGGGGTTGTTGACCGCGATCCGGCAGCGCCGGTACCCGCGATCCTCGGCGCGTTCGGCGACGAACGCCGCGAGTCGTGCGCCGATTCCCTCGCCGCGCCGGTCGTGGCGGGTGGTGATGTACCGGATCCACAGCACGCCCGGGTCGGTGCGGTCCTCGTTGAACGCCGCCGCGGCGACCACGTCGCGCTCGAAGGGGTCGCTGTCGCTTCCGGGCTCGTGGCGCTCCACATCGGCGTCGACGCTCCGCGGTGCGGCGCGCGGGCCGTCCGGGTCGCGGGCGACGGCCTTGCCCGTGTTGCTCATCACGAACTTCCCCGCGTAGCTGAACTCCCGGAAGTCCAAACGGAGCGTCGGCCCCGCGGCCGGCCAGCCCAGCAGCGCGAACTCCATACCCGACCGAAACGGCTGGATCCTTATGAGCGTTCGCCGTCGCCGGGTTGATCCCCACGGCCGTCCACTCGACGACTATGACCGGCTGGCTAGGCCGCGGCGACGTGCGCTTCTTCGACCGCGTCGCACGGCTCTACGACGTGGCGATGCCCCCCTCACGGACCGACTGGGCGACCGAGGCGTTCGCGTTCGCGGACCGACCGGTCGAGCGCGTGCTCGACCTCGCGGGCGGCACGGGCCGTGTCGCGGCCGCGCTCACCCCCGAGTACGAGCCGCTCGTCGCCGACGTGTCGCCGGGAATGCTCGACCGTGCGCGGGAGCGCGGGCTCTCGACCGTCCGCGCGGACGCCGGGCGGCTGCCGCTCCGGGACGGCGCGGTAGACGCCGCGGTGATCGTCGACGCCTACCACCACCTGCCCGATCGCGAGGCCGCGGTCCGGGAGGCGGCACGCGTCGTCGCGCCCGGCGGCGTCGTGGTGATCCGGGACTTCGACCCGACGACGCTCCCCGGTCGGGGGATCATGATGGCCGAGTCGCTGTTCGGGATGGACTCCCAGTTCGTCGCTGTGGACGCGGCGGCGCGGGACCTGACACGTGCCGGCCTGCAGTCGAGAGTGCTCGACCGCGGCACGGTGTACACGGCCGCCGGGCGCGTCCCCGGCGCCTGAGTCGGGAGCGAAGGAGTCAGTAGGGGGGAGGGGATACCCGAAGCCATGAGCGAGTCGTTCCTCTCGAAACGCGTCGACGGGTCGGCCGCGCCGCTGGCGGTCGGCGACCTCGTTGCGATCCTGATCGTGATCGCGATCGGGATGAACAGCCACAACACCCTGACCGGGCCGGTCGCGCTGCTGGAGACCGCCGCACCGTTCCTGCTGGGCTGGACGGTCACCAGCGTCCCGATCGGCGCCTACTCCGCCGGCGCCGCGGAGTCGGCGAAGGCGGCGGTGCCGCTGGCGATCCGCTCGTGGATCCCGGCGGCCGTGATCGGCGTCGCGATCCGCGGCGCGGTCCAGAGCGCGTTCGATCAGGGGCTCCTGATCTTCCTGGTCGTGATGATCGTCACCGGCACCGTCGCGCTGGGCGGGTGGCGCTGGGTCGCGTTCAAGCTCCGCTGAGTACGGCGTCCTCTCCGCTTTTCTCCCGACGAGTCGTCGCGACCAGCCGGGTGGTCCGACACTGTGACGGGCCATAAGTTATGGAAATTCACCGAGATGGTTCCACAGCATTTCGCTAAACAGTATCCGTGACCACCGTTCGGATTACATCTGGGCTACGGGAAACAGTTAATACGGATACTGTGTAACGTCCGGATGGAGTATGACTGGCTACTACGACTACGTACTCGCCCTGATTCCGGGTGTGTTGGTCGGAGTGACGGCAGCGCTCTCGCTCCTCGGGGTCCCCTTGCGCGGAGCACTGTTCCTCGGGGCCGGGGCGTCGATGGTCGTAGTCGCCCACGCCCTGTTCGTCCGGACCCCGGTCGTCGAGGAGCGATCGCGGTCGGAGACCGCTGCTCGCTCTGAGCCCCCGGGGACGAACGCCGACTGAGGCCGTCGTCAGGCAAGTACTGTTTAGGCGTTCGCCCCCGACTGTCGGGGTATGACCGAGACGCTATTCCTGCGGAGCGACGACGTCGACGACCTCGCCGACCCCGCGGAGTACGTCGACGCCGTCCGCGAGGGGTACCGCCAGCGCGGCGAGGGCGCCGCCGCCGAACCGCGCACCAAACTCGGCAGCGGCGACCCGCCGGGGATGCTCACCAGCTACGGCGCGATCCTGCCCGACACGGGCGCGATGGGCGGCTACATGTACAGCGCCGGCTTCGGCGCCGAGGACGCGTGGTTCACGACGCCGCTGTTCGACGCGGCGTCGGGCGAGCCGCTCGCGGTGCTCGACGGCGCGTCGATGAACCCGTTCAAGACCGGCGCGACGGGCGCGGTCGGCGTCGACGCGCTCGCCCGCGAGGACGCCGACAGCGTCGCCCTCATCGGCTCAGGAGCGCAGGCCCGCGGGCAGCTCCGCTGTACCGCCGAGGTCCGCGACCTCGAAACCGTCTGGGTGTTCTCCCCGACGAAGGAGTCACGCGAGAGCTTCGCCGGCGAGATGAACGAGCGCCTCAACGCCGCCGTCGCCGCGGTCGCCTCCCCGGCGGCGGCCGTCGAGGACGCCGACGTGGTGATCACCGCGACCAGCGCGTCCGAGCCGGTGTTCGACGGCGACGACCTCGAACCCGGTACCCACGTCACCGCGATGGGGCAGTACGATCCGGAGAAGCGCGAGCTCGACACGACGACGATCGAGCGGGCGAAATACGTGCCGGACCTCCGCGACCGAGCGACGAAAGACGCCGGCTCGTTCCTCCACGCGCTCGAAGAGGGCGTCGTCGACGAGGACCACATCCACGCCGAACTCGGCGAGGTCGTCGCCGGCGAGGCGGAGGGCCGGACCGACGACGAGGAGATCACCGTGTTCGACTCGGGGGGGACCGGGATCGAGACGGTCGCCGGCGCGTACCTGCTGTACGAGAAGGCCGTCGAACAGGGGCTCGGAGAGACGATCGACTTCTCGCCGGCGAGTCAGGCGCTGACCGGGGAGTAGCGCCGGCAAAGCTTTGACGCCGCTGGCCGACAACCTACCGTGTTCGAGTGGCTGTTCCCGAACTGGACGCCGGCGTGGGCCGTCGCCGCGGTCGTCGCCCTGCGACTCCTCGGGAACCTCGGCCTGACCGCGGCGGTCCGGGGGGCAGCCGACGACGCGGAAGCCGTCGCCGCCGCGGCGCTGACGTTCACCTCGGCCTTCCTCACGATCGCAGTCCTCCGGGGAGATCTCGGCCAGACAGCGAGCTACGTCGAGTTCGTCGTCCAGCTCTCGCTGCTCGGGATCGCGACGGTCGCCGTCGCTCGCGGGGACGGGACGCGGACGTTCAGCCTGCTCGGGCGGCCGACCGCCAGCGCCCGCAGCGTCGCGGCAGTCGCCGCCTTCCTCGCGCTGTCGCTGCTGGTGGTGTCGATCCCACTGTACGGCGAGGCGACGGTGGCGCCGTAGCGTCGTCACCGTCCGCATCACGCGACCGCCGGCTGCCCCGGACGACGACAGCTATATCCTCTCGTGACACCTGTTTTCCAACAGACGGAGCGACCGTCTCACATCACCATTCAGCCCATATCGGGCACTCACTATGCAAGACACAGCGAAATACCTCATCCACGCGAAACTGTCGGCGGACGGTGTCATCGAGAGAAGCGACGTGGTCGGCGCGGTGTTCGGGCAGACCGAAGGCCTGCTCGGCGACGAGATGGACCTGCGTGACCTGCAGGACTCCTCGAAAGTCGGCCGCATCGACGTGAGCGTCGAGACCGAGGGCGGGCAGTCGTTCGGCGACGTGACGATCGCCTCCTCGCTCGACAAAGTCGAGACCGCGATCCTCGCGGCGTCGCTCGAAACGATCTCCCGGGTCGGCCCCTGTCAGGCCCGGATCGAAGTGACCGACATCGAGGACATCCGCGCCGCCAAGCGCCGGATCGTCGTCCAGCGCGCCAAGGAACTGCTCGCGAACTCCTTCGAGGAGAGCGTCCTGACGAGCGACGAGCTCCACGAGGAGGTCCGCGAGTCCGTTCGCGCCGGCGAGATGAACGAGTACGAAGGCTACCCGGCCGGCCCGAACGTCGCCGACGGCGACGCGGTCGTCGTCGTCGAAGGGCGGGCCGACGTCTCGCGCCTGCTGGAGTTCGGCGTCAAAAACGCCGTCGCGGTCGAGGGGACCAACGTCCCCGAGGAAGTCGCCGAACTCACCCGGGAGCGCACGACGACCGCGTTCCTCGACGGCGACCGTGGCGGCCAGCTGATCCTCCGCGAACTCGGACAGGTCGGCGACGTTGACTTCGTCGCGTTCGCGCCCGAGGGCAGGTCCGTCGAGGAGCTCCCCCGGGGCGAACTGCTCGCCGCACTGCGGGAGAAGACACCCTACGAGGTGTACGAGCGGGCTCGGGAGGCCGGCGACGCGGAGTCGGCCCGCGAGGTCGCGACCGGCGGCTCGGTCCGTGAGCCCGGAAGCGCGGAGGAGTCCCCGATCGTCGGCGGCGACACAGCGTCGGTCCACGACGACGTGACAGGAGCGCCCGACCGGTCAGACGGCTCGACCGACGCCGAGGAGTCGTCGAAGACTGCCGTGGCCGACGGGGCGACGATCACCGAGCAGTCGCTCGTCGAGCAGGTCGACCGCACGACGGAAGAAGCGGAAGAAACGACGGACGAGTCCGACGAGCCGGCCGCGCCGACGCTGGGCGAGCACGTCCGCGAGGTCGTCGGCGAGAACGCCGGGACGGTCAGGCTGCTCGACGAGGAGCTCTCGACGCTGACGGAGGCGCCCGCGAGCGACGCCTACGAGGCTGTCGACGACGTGGAGGACGCCCACGCACTGGTGCTCGACGGCGAGCTCGACCAGCGCGTCCTCGACGCCGCTGCCGACCGCGACCTCCAGCACGCGGTCGCTCGCACGACCGGCGAGTTCGTCAAACAGCCCGCGACCCCGCACGTCCGGCCGGTCGAAGGGTTCCTCTCCTGATCGGCTACCGTTCCGGACAGCTCTGCAGGTGGGCGGCGATGTCGGGCACCGACGAGCCACAGAGGCTACACTCGAAGGGGTCGGTCTGTCGACCGCCGCGGTCGGCGTAGTCCACCTCGTACCCCGCCTCCGAGAGCACGTCGCTGACCACGTCGCGCTTGTCGTGGGACACCGACGCGCGGAGCCGCCGCCGGATCGAGTCGGGCGGGAGCTGCTCGATCTGTGACTCGTTCACCGCGAGCCACGCCTCGACGACGGTCGACAGGTCGTGCTCCTCGCGGAGGTACGCGATCCCCGTCAGGCCGCCGGCGACGCCCGCCGTCGACCCGCCGCCGCCCGGGCCGCCCGAGATGTTGAGCGTCCCGACCAGCGTCCGCACGTTCGTCGTGAGATGCTGTACCGGGAGCTCCTTCCGCGGCGACGGTCCGTGTTCGGCGAGATAGCTGACTGCCCGTGAGTCGGACGGCTCCTTCGCCATGAGTTCACACACCACTCGTGACTCCTCCCCTGTATACGTACGTGTCGTGGCAGAGATTCAGTCGACGACGGCACGCAGCAGGTAGCCCGCCCCGTCGTCGTACGCGTCGGGATCGACGGCGGCGCGCTCGAACCCCAGTTCCGCGTACAGCGCCCGTGCTCCTTCGTTCTCGGCGGCGACTCGCAGCGTCACCTCGGTTCCGGCGTCGAGCCGGTCGAACAGGGCGCGGAACAGCGCGCGGCCGCGGCCCTCTCGGCGATAGTCCGGATGGACGACCAGTTCGGCGGCGTACACCGGCTCCCCGGGGAGCCACAACAGGTAGCCGACCACCGTTCCGTCCTCGGTCGCGAGGAGCAGTTCGCCGCCCGCAACCGGGTCGAGCAGCTCCGGGGCTGGCTCGGGGAGGTACTGTTGGAGGCGGCGAACGGCCGCCCGATCCCCGGGACGGCCCTCGCGGATCACAAGACGAACGTGAGCAGGACGCTCGCCAGCGCGCCCGACAGCGTCGCGAGGAGGTTCACCGTCTCGTTCTCGAGGCGGTCGCCCTCGACGGTGGCACCGAGCAGGCTGTCGGCCGTCATCCCGGTGACGCCGCCGGCAGTCACGAGGGCGATCACGATCGGCGGCGAGCGAGTGACCCCGAGCACCGCCACCGCCAGCACGCCGACGAGCGCCGCGCCGACGACGCCCGCGAGTTCGCCCTGCCAGGTGACCGCGCCGTCGGTGCCCGGCGGGACGCGCTCGCCGGTCGTGACCAGCCGCGGCGTGTCGAACAGGCCGCCGATCTCGCTGGAGAGCGTGTCGCCGGTCGCCGTCGCGAGCGAGCCGGCGAACGCCAGCCGGAACAGGTCGGCGTCCACCGGGAGATCGCCCGCCGCCGCGAAGCCGACGATAGCGACGAGCGCAATCCCCGCGTTGCCGAGCACGTTGCCGAGCCCGCGGGCGCCCTCGTTCTCCTCGGCGACGCCGCGGTCGGCTTTCTCCTCGTAGCGGAACTTCGTCGAGAGCGATCCCAAGCTGAAGAAGGTCAGCAGGATGACGAACCAGCCCGGCCCGCCGAGGCCGATAGCGGCCAGACAGAGCAGCACGCCCGAGAGCATCCCCTCGACGGAGGCGGTGCCGGTGGCGTAGGTGACGCCGCCGAGGAACAGGGCGACGGCCAGCGCGAGCCCCACGTCGAGGACGTGGACCGCCGGCGCGAGCGCGCCGACGACGAGCATCGCCGCGCCGACGGCGAACGTCACCGCGCCCGCGTCGCCGGGCGAGAGCATCGATCGGGTGATCGCGGCCACCAGCGCCGCGGTCGCAGCGTGGAACGTGAACGTCGGCGCGGCCGCCATGAGGCCGGCGTCGACGCTCCCGGGAGTGACCGGCACCGCCGCCAGCGCGACGACGGCCAACTGGGCGAACAGCGCCGCGGCGAACGCGACGACCGTGAACGTCGAGACGACGAGGAACTGCTCGTCGAAGCGGTCCCGGACCGCCGTGGCGCCGAGATTGCCGACGCCGACGGCGACGACGCTGGCGGCAAAGGCCGGTAACGGCATCGTGTAGGTGGCGGCGACCGGCGGCGCCGCGAGGACGGCGAGGACGGCCGCCGACAGCGAGAACGCCGCGAGGCCGTACAGCCGGCCGGCCTGTCGGTCCCGGGGGCGGGCGAACAGCTCGAACAGCGGGCCGTCCTCGATCAGCAGCGCCGCGGCGCCGGCGACGACGAGGAACGGCAGCGCCGTCGCCCGGCCGAGCAGCGGCGCTGCGAGCGCGAGCAGGGAGACCGCGGCGAAGGCCGCGTCACGCCTGAGCCTCCGGTTCACGTCGTCGGCTACCCCCGACGCCCACTTAACGGTCCCGACACCACGCCGGTGCCGACCGCGCCACTGTGGTGTGGTTCCGGGGCTGGAGTGTCCAGCGAAGGCTTTTCGAGCGCGCACCACCCAGAGGAAGCCGTGGGAGCGTACGACGCCTACCTCGCCCTCCGCCACCGCCTCGCCGACGCCGACGGCCCCGCCCACGTCGCGCTCGTGCTGACGGAACGGGACCTGCTGGAACAGGGCGCCTACGAGACGCTCGAACGGACGCTCGGCTGGGCGTTCGACTACGGCGCCGAACGGGTCACCGTCTCGGTGTCGGTGCTCGACGAGGCGGTCGTACCGACGCTCGTCCGGGAGCTCCGCGGGATCGACGCCCCCAGAGCGGTCGCTGTCCGCGGCCCGGACAGCGTCGAGCGCGCCGATGCCCCGATCCGGATCAACGTCGGCCTCGGCGGCCGCGGGGAGTTCGCCCGCGCGGTCCGGGAGATGGCCGAGGACGTGGCGGCCGGCGAGCTCGACCCCGAGGCGGTCGACGAGGAGACGGTGACCGACCACCTCGTGTTCCCGGCGGAGCCGGACCTGCTGATCAAGACCGGCGCCGAGCGGCTCTCGGATTTCCTGATCTGGCAGTCGACGTACTCGGAACTGTACTTCACCGACGTGAACTGGCGGGACTTCCGGAAGCGGGACTACCTCCGGGCAGTGCGGGAGTTCGAGGACCGACAGCGCCGGTTCGGGGAGTAATCAGTCGTCCGACTCGGCTGACTGGGTGCCGAGTCGATCAGTCCGCCGACTCGGCGGCGCTGCCGTCGAGTTCGGCGTCAAGTTCGGGCGCCGCCCCGCCGGGCAGCTTCTCCCGGAGTCGCCCGGCGACGGTTCGGGCTTCGGCGAGTTCGGTCTCCGCGACCGCGCGCACGATCGCGGCCGCCCGCTCCCGGCGGGTGCGCTGCCACGAGCGCTCCCGGGACTGGTAGGTTCTGATGCCGCGCAGGAAGTCGGTTTTCGAGAACTCCGGCCAGTACGGCGCACAGAAGTACGCCGCGGCCTCGTTACCGTTGGCGTGCCACGGGAGGAAGTTCGAGGTGCGCTCGTCACCGCCGGTGCGGATGATCAGATCAACGTCCCGGACCTCGCGGCCGTAGAGGCGGTCGTCGACGAGGTCGATGTCGATGTCTGCGGGGTCGAGCTCGCCGGCCTCGACGTCCGCCAGCACGTCACGGGCGGCCCGCAGGAGTTCGTTCCGACCACCGTAGGCCAGTGCGACGTTGAGTCGGAACGAGTCGTAGTCGGCGGTTCGGTCCTCGGCGTAGCGGATCGCCTCCCGGACGCGGTCGGGGAGGCGGTCGGTCTCGCCGATGGCGCGGATCGCCACCCCGTTCTCGTGGATGCGGTCGTTGTCGGCGATGGAGGTGAGCTTCTCTTCGAGCAGGTCGTAGAGCTTCTCGCGCTGCTCCGGGGGGCGCTTGAAGTTCTCCGTCGAGAACGCATAGAGGGTAAGCTCCTTCACGCCGAGATCCTGACACCACTCCAGCACTTGCTCGGTCGTCCGAGCGCCGGCGTCGTAGCCTTCGGTCGCGTCGTCACCCTGTTCGCGGGCGTAGCGGCGGTTCCCGTCCTGAATGATCGCGACGTGGGACGGGCCGCCGTCGCCCTCGCGGCGGAGCAGGCGCTGGTAGGCGCGTGCGACCTGCTCCCGGAGCCACTGCTTCATGGGTGGCAGTGCGCCGGCGTCAGCCATGAGTCTTGTGACGTACCGAGACCGCGGCGCGTGACCGACCGTGACCGCCGTATCACGGTCGAAACTGACGGCCGGGTTCCCACAAACCACTTAACCCAGAGCGCCGGAGTAGCCTCCATGGATCCCGTCGCGTTACAGTTCGAAATCGACTTCCAGCAGCTTGGAGTCGAGGCCGGATCGGGGGGCCTGATCGGCGCGCTGGTCGGGTTCGCCGCGAAGAAAGTCGCCAAGATCATCGCCGTGCTGGTCGGCATCGAGTTGGCGCTGTTCAAGTTCCTCGAGTCTCGGGAGATCATCTCCGTCGACTGGGACAAGCTCACCTCCGGGTTGATGGGCGCCAGTCAGGACGCCGCCAGCGGGACGCCGCCGTCGTGGCTCGACACGATCCTCTCGACGCTGTCGGTCTCCGCGGGCTTCACTGCCGGCTTCTACGTCGGCTGGCGGCGAGCCTAACGGTCGAGAAACGTCCGCCGTCGATCAGCGCGTCTTCAGGTCGTCTTTCTCCTTGACGATGCTCGTCTCCGCCTCGCCGCTGGTCTCCTCGTTGACGAGATCGTAGAAGTCGTTCTGCATCCCGGCGGGGAACGTGACCACGCCGATCCAGGAGCCGTCGGCCTGCCACTCCTCGCGTTCGAGATCGCCGTACTGCCGGATTTTGGCCTGCGCGCTGCCCGCGTAGTCCGCGGGGACGTTGACCGCGACGGTGATCTCGTCGAAGCGGATGGGGATCACCGGCCGGAGCGCGTCGAGCGCGTCGTCGACCTGTGACTCGACGGGCTCCATCGGGTCGACCGAGAAGCCGGCCTCCTCAAGCGCCCGCTCGATGCGTTCGGGCGGGTGGGGCGCGTTGTCCATCTGGGGGTTGACCGCGTTCCGGGCGATCTTGTTGATCAGCGCGTTGTGCTTCTGCTCCTCCATCTCCTTACGCTGCTCGGCGGTGATCTGGATCTCCCCGCGCTCGACGATCTCGGGGATGATCTCCAGCGGGTCGGTCGTGCCGAACACCTCCTCCAGATCGGCCTCGGCGGGGCGGTCCCCCCGCGAGGCGTTCTCGAACACGTCCTCGGCGGCGATCACGTCCTCTAACTCGCCGTCGAACTCCCCGCGTTTGATCTCGAGCGCGGCGTCGGGGTCGATGAGTACTTCGAAGCGCTCGCCGTGTGACTCGAGCCGGGCGGTGACGGCGTCGTCGAGCGGAATCATGCCTCATAGTTCCACGGCCGGGCCTATAAACCGTCGCCCTCCGGTCAGCGGAAGGCGCCCAGACTCGACTGCATCTCGCGCTCGCTCGCCCCCTCGCTGACCTCGTACCCGACCAGTTCCCGCAGGTCGACGGCGTACGTGCTGCCGCCGCGATCGAGCAGGAGGATCCGCCCCTTCACGCCCCGAACGGTTCCGGTCGCCATCGTCTCGGCGACCGGGCGGTCCGCGAGGTCGAGCCCGTGGTCGAACGCGAACGTCTCGATGGGGTCGAACTCCGTGAGCAGCTCCCCCCATGCGTCGTCGTCGACCGAGCGGCCGAGCCCCTCAATCTTCGTGGGCACGCGGACGCGGTCCGGGATCCGCTCGGCGATGCCGGCCTCGATCCGCCGGGCGGCGCGGCCGTCGTCGACGGTCCGGATGTGGGCCGCGCGGTCGGCCCCCTGCTCCAGCAGCCGGGTTTCGAGGCGCCACTCGCGGGTGACGCCGACCTTGAACGTGTCCGGGGCGAACGCGGCGAGATACACCGCGTGGTCCTCGAAGCAGTCCATCTCGTCTTTCAGACAGTCGCCGGTACAGCGCGCACAGACCCAGACGTGGTTGTGTTGATCGCAGTACGGCGCGGCGTCTGCGTCGCAGGCAGTGTGTTCGCCGTCGTCGACGACGCCCGCGCAGTGACGGTCGCCGAGCGTGTACGCGAGTTCGGTTCCGGGCGTCAGGTCGACGTACTTCACCCCACTCTCGTCGGCCAGTAGCAGCCCTCCATCGCCCGAATCGTAGCCCACGAACTGCACACGTCAGCTTGGGTGTGAGTCCGCATATGGCTGTCCATCGCGGGGCACTCCGGCAACTCAGCGTCGCTCCCCGTCCGCGAAAACTGGGAGAACAGCCGGCCGACGCCCGACCGACCAGCCGGCCTCAGCTCTCGGAGGCGTCCCGGACGTCCATCGAGCGACAGTCCGGACAGCGGACGCCGATCATGCGCGTCTTCGGCAGGTCGAACTCGGTGCCACACGACGCACACCGGTAGGTGAACACGTCGTCGTCACCGTCGGACCCGCCGGAGATCGCGTCCGAGATGGAGCTCAACAGTCCCGCGCTCATTGCCTTCCACACTCGTTCCGCGAGCCGTTTCAAAGTTGGGCCAATCGGCGCGAGCCGACGGCTCAGCAGACGGGCTTGGGGTCGACGCCCATCCCCCGCAGCGCGTCGGCGTAGTCGTCGTACGCGACCTGAATCGTGTACTCGGCGGCGTCGCTGGCGTCGGTCCAGTCCGCCTCGGACTCACACAGCGTCTCCAGCAGTTCCAGCCCGCGTTCGGTCCCCGACGCGGTCTCCTCGCGGAGATCGCGGAACAGGTCCGCTCGGGCGTTGTCCGCCTCGTTGACGAAGAAGGAGACCACCTGCTGGTGGGTGCGGTCCGCCACGAGGCCGCGCCCGACCATCCCCGCGGCCACGCGCAGCACCGCGCCGTCGCGCCCGCGGAGGTACTCGTGGAGCGCGCCACCGTCGTTGGGGTCGTACTCGCCGTCCATCGCGTCGAACACACGCTTCCGGTGGTCAGCCTCCCGGTCGGCAACGTCGGCGAACGCCTCGCGGGCGAGATCGTTCGGCTCGTCGGCGGCCCACTGTGAGAACGTGGTGTGGGCGGCGTGCTCGGAGTCCGCAGCCGCTTCGAGCACGCGGCGGGCCGTGAGGTCGGCGTCCGTGAGCGCGACCAGGAGCTTGTTCGAGCCGAGTCGGTTCAGTTGCGTCGCCTTTCCCTCGGTCACCTGCTCGCGGAACGTCGCGCCGTCCATACCCGCAGTTCGACCGGCGCGAGGAAATGTCTCCCGGCCCGGGCGCCGGCGTTTTGCCCGCGCCACCCCTAAACGAGCCATGACCGAGAGCCAAGCCGACGCGCCGGCCGTCGACGCCGCCGAACTCGCCGCGTGGCAGCGCGAGGGGCGGGCGTTCACCGTGCTCGACGTGCGTGACCGCGACGAGTTCGAGTCGTGGCACGTCGACGCTCCCGAGGCGGTCCAGATCCCCCACCAGCAGTTCATCGCTGCGCGGGCGAAGGGGACGACGGAGGAGCTCGTTCCGGACGGCCCGGAGCCGATCCTCGTCGTCTGCGGCGTCGGCGAGGCCAGCGCCGAGGTCGCTTCCCAGCTCCACGGGACAGGTGTCGACGCCCGGAACCTCGACGGCGGGATGGCGGCGTGGGCCCGCGAGTACGAGGCGGTCGAACTCCCGTTCTCCGGCGGGACGCTGCTCCAGTACCAGCGCTCCTCTTCGGGCTGTCTCGGCTACCTGCTCGTCTCAGAGGGCGAAGCGGCGGTTATCGACCCACTCCGGGCGTTCGCCGACCGCTACGGCAAGGATGCGGCGGACCACGGCGCCACGATCGAGTACGCGATCGACACGCACGTCCACGCCGACCACGTGAGTGGCGTCCGCGCCGTCGCCGACGCGACCGCCGCCGAGACCGTGCTGCCCGAAGGCGTCGACGAGCGGGGCATCGAGTTGGAGCCGGACCGGCTGCTCAACGACGGGGAGACGCTCTCGGTGGGCAACGCGGTGCTCGAAACGCTCGCGTTGCCCGGGCACACGCCAGAGGGCGTGGGGTTCCGAATCGCGGACGACGAGCACGGCGACCTGCTGCTCACGGGCGATACGCTGTTTCTCGACGCGGTCGCACGGCCGGATCTCGCGGTCGGCGAGGGAGACGTCGAGGCGATGGCTCGACAGCTCTACGGGTCGCTCTCGGAACTGCTCGACCTGCCGGAGGAGACTCGGATCGCGCCGGGCCACGTCGCGACGGCGACCAGCGCGGACGAGGCGGGGCGCTACGTCGCGACAATCGGCGAGCTTCGGGAGCGACACGAGCTACTCTCGCTGTCGGCGGGCGAGTTCGTCGAGGAAGTAATCGAGTCGCTGCCCGAGCGCCCAGCCAACGACGCGCGGATCGTCCGGATCAATCTCGGCGCGGAGACGGCCGACGACGAGACCGCGTTCGACCTCGAACTCGGGCCGAATCACTGCGCGGCGGGGTAGTTGGGGGAGAAAATTCGGGGTGGTCAGTCGTCACAGAGGCGCGGCTGACAGTCGCCGCGCCTCAGTCGTCGTCCGCTGCGGCGTCGGCGACGTCGGCCTCGGCGTCCTCGATGCTCGGCGGGTAGCTCCCGCGGTCGAGCTTGAGGTCGGACTTGGGGCGGGCCATGCAGGTCAGCGCGTAGTTCTCGGCCTCCTCCTCGGTGAGCGCGCGCTGTTCGACGACGGTCTGTTCGACCTCGCCCTCGACGATCTCCGCGGAACAGGCCAGACACATTCCGACGCGACAGGAGTACTCTTGGGCGATCCCCTCCTCCATACAGACCTGCAGGATCGGCCGGGTCTCGGGAACCTCGATGGTCTCGCCGGTGCCGACGAACTCCACGGTGTGCTCGGTCATCCTCCGAGGCTGGGTGGGGAGTCGAGAAAAGCGTTTCCCGATCCGACCTACGCCTCGTCCTCGGCCTTGTGTCGGATCGTGAGCACGGGCACATCCGAGGTGCGGACGACGCGCTCGGTGACGCTGCCGAGCAGGAACCGCTCGACGCCGCTGCGGCCGTGGGTGCCCATCACGACCAGGTCGACGCCCTCGCTGTCGACGTAGTCGAGGATGCGGCGGTACGCGGTGCCGGAGACGACGTGGGTCTTCACCTCGACGCCCGCGGCCTCGGCGGCGTCGACGACCTCGTTGACCGCGCGCTGGCCCTCCTCCTCCAGCGCGTCGATCACCAGCTCGGAGCCGGACTCGATCGAGGAGAACGCGCTGGCGTCGACGACGTACAGCGCGTGGATGGTGGCGCCGTACGTCTCCGCCAGCGAGACGGCGTGGTCGATCGCGTCGGTCGCGGCGGGGCTTCCGTCGGTGGGAACGAGGATGTCGTCGTACATCTCGTCCCGGAGTGTAGGGGGGAAGGGATTAGAAACCCCGGTTCAGTCCAGCGCGGCCCGAACTGCCGACTCACACGTCTGCATCCCCTCGTAGCGGGCGTTCTCGTCGTCGTCCAGCGCGACCGTCTCCGCGACACGCCAGCCGTTTCGTTCGTACACCAGTCCCTTCACCCAACCCTCGGTCGCGAGCAGCAGCCCCACGATCGCCCCCTCCCCTGTGCCCTCGCGGTCGGCCACGTCGACGGCGATGTCGAGCGCGTCCGAGCGGTTCAGGGAGGCGAGTTCCGCGTCGGTCAGCGGGCGATCCGGGAGGGAGTCGAGCACGCTCATAGCGGGTGGTCGGAGGCTCGCCCCAAAGGCGCTTCCGAACGTTCCCTCGCGGCGACGGCGCTTCCGAAACTTCTTGCCACAGCGCGCGGCAGGGACGGCCATGCGCCGACTCGATCGGGTCGAGCGAGCCGTCGTCGCGCTGACGGCGCTGGCCGTCCTCGCCCGACTGATCGGCCTCGGAACGCGCCCGTTCCACTGGGACGAGGCCCGGGTCGGCTACTGGACGCTCCGCTCGCTGGAGACGGGCGTCTACGAGTACCGGCCCGTCGCCGGCGGGCCGTTCCTCTACATCGTCGGCCGACAGCTGTTCGCGCTCGGGCTCACCAGCGACGCCGCCGCCCGACTCCCCGTCGCGCTGATCGGCGGGCTGCTGCCGCTTTCGGCGCTGCTGTTCCGGCGGGCGACGGACCGAGAGTCCCACGGCGGCCTCTCCGGGACCGAAACCGTCGCGCTCGCAGGGGTGCTCGCGCTGGCGCCGCCGCTGCTGTACTACTCCCGCGTGTTCCGGGGGGACCTCCCGCTGGCGGCGTTCTCGCTGCTCGCCGTCGGCTTCGCGTGGCGCGGGTGGAACCGGGACAGTCGCCGGTCGCTGTACGCCGCGGCCGGGGCGGTCGGGCTCGCGCTCACCACCTCGGGGTTCGTGTTCGCGGTGCTGGGCTGCTGGCTGCTCGCTGCCGTTCTCACGCTCGACGGGGCACGCGTTCGGGGTGAAGATTCGGCAGCGCTCCGCCAACGCGTCCGCTCGATCGCCGACGGCGTCGCCGAACGATCCGTCGGACTACTCCGGGCCGCCGCGGTCGCGGTCGTCGTCGCGCTCGCGTTCTACCTCCCGCGGGGCCGGATCGACCTCGGCGACCCGGCGACGCTGCTGACGGCGCTCCAAGCCGGCACGGTCGGCGCAGTCCAGCGGTTCCTCTCGGTGCGCGTGCTCGGCCGACACGCGCCGCCGACGTACGCCAACGACCACGCGCTGCTCCCGTTCGTCGCCGGCACCGCCGAGGTGCTGCTGGCGGCGGCGCTGCCCGTCGTCGCCCTCGCAGTCTGGGGGTTCTTCCGGGAGCGCTACGCCGGGTGGTCGCGGCCGCTGGTGAACTTCGGCGCCTACTGGGCCGGCGCGGGGCTGCTGCTGTTCCCCGTCGCGTCGGAGGTGAACGAACCGTGGGTGGCGGTCCACGTCCTCGTGCCGGCGACGATCCCCGCGGCCGTCGGGCTGGCGGCGCTGTGGCGGACGGCCGCCGAGAGCGTCACCGTCGGCGACGCCGCCCGCGTCGGCGCGGCGCTGCTGCTGCTCTCGGCTGTCGGGGTCCACTCCGGCGCGGTGATCGCGGGCGAGGTGTACGACGACCCCGCCGCCGACGACGCGCTCCCGGGGTACGCCCAGCCGGGCTTCGAGTACCGGGCGGCCGTCACGGCGATCGAGAGCGCAGTTAGCGGGAACGAGGGAACGGGCGTGCTCTACGTCGGCGAGGAGATCGCCGTCGACGACGAGTCAGTGCTCGATCGACCGCCGGTCCCCGAGCGAGCGCGCGACGCGTTCAGCGCGCGGCTCCCGCTGTCGTGGTACGTCGAGCGTGCCGGCGCCGAGACGGCGAGCGTTCCGAGGCCGGGCGGGGCGCCGGAATCACCGCCCCGGGTCGTCGTCACGACGCCCGAACACCGGCTCGCGGTCGACGATCGACTATCGGGCTACGAGTCGTACGCGATCGAACAGGGGCTCACGAACCGGCGGCTGATCGTGTTCGTGGCCGAGTGAAACGTCCGGAGAACGTCGGAGCGGGTCGAGGGGGTTAGCGGAAGCCCATCGCTTCGATCTGTTCCTGGTAGCGGTTCCGGATGGTGACCTCCGTCACCTGCGCCACGTCGGCGACCTCGCGCTGGGTCTTCTTCTCGTTACAGAGCAGCGAGGCGGCGTAGATCGCCGCGGCGGCAAAGCCCGTCGGCGACTTCCCCGAGAGCAGCCCCTGCTCGGCGGAGACGTCGATGATCTCGGTCGCCTTCGACTGCACCTCCTCGCTCAGGCCGAGTTCGGAGGCGAAGCGCGGGACGAACTGCTTGGGGTCGACCGGCTTGAGTTCGAGGCCGAGCTCCTGTGAGATGTAGCGGTAGGTGCGGCCGATCTCCTTCTGGGGGACGCGGGAGACCTCCGCGACCTCGTCGAGGCTGCGCGGGATCCCCTCCTGCCGACAGGCCGCGTACAGCGCGGCGGTCGCGACGCCCTCGATCGAGCGCCCGCGGATCAGGTCCTCGTTGAGCGCGCGGCGGTAGATCACCGACGCGACCTCTCGTACCGATCGGGGGACACCCAGCGCGGAGGCCATGCGGTCGACCTCCGAGAGCGCGAACTGGAGGTTGCGCTCGCCGGCGTCCTTCGTCCGGATGCGCTCCTGCCACTTCCGCAGGCGGTGCATCTGGCTACGCTTCTCGGAGGAGAGCGACCGACCGTAGGCGTCCTTGTCCTTCCAGTCGATCGTCGTCGTCAGCCCGCGGTCGTGCATCGTCTCCGTGATCGGCGCGCCCACCCGGGACTTGCTCTGGCGCTCGGAGTGGTTGAACGCCCGCCACTCCGGGCCGCGGTCGATCTGGCGCTCGTCGAGCACCAGTCCGCAGTCGTCGCAGACGAGTTCGCCCTGGTCGTCGTCGGTGACGACCTCGTCTGACCCACACTCCGGGCAGGTGAGAACCTCGTCGGCCGACTCGTCCTCGTCCTCGGACTCCCGCTGTCGCTCCCGGCTCGGACGTTCCATTAAAAGGTTTCTGGTGACCCCGACAGATAAGACTTTTTTCGTCCTCGACACGAACACAGATCTAATCGCGGTACGTGACGGCGTCCGGGAATTCTTGCCGCATCTCACCCCTCGCCCGGAAGGGGCGGTAGTCGCCCGTCGATGATTACTACTGCGTATTGAGAAAGCTTTTTGCATAACCAGTAGCTATGGAGTTGTATGAGCACGAGCCCCACGCGCGTCGAATCGGCAGTCGACTCCTGTCGCCCGTCGAACATCGAGCCCGTCGAACTCGCGGCGTCGTCGCTGTCGACGACCGCGCCGGAGTACCTGCGGGAGCTGAAGGCCGAACTCGCCGCCGAAGGCTACCAGCCCGCGGAGCTCACCGTCTCGGCCTGCTTCGCCGAGGACTGCTCGCTCGCGACGCAGGAGGAAGCCGACCGGCTCCGCGACGTCGTTCGGGCGGGCGCGTTCCTCGGCGTCGGCGTCGTCCGCGTCGAGATCGAGGACGTGAGCGACCCCGAGAAAGTCCGCCCGGCACTGGAGGCACTCGAAGAGCGCGCCCGCCGGGAAGGCGTCACCCTTTCGGTCGACGGCCTCGACGTGACGGCCTGAATGGGCAAACGGGCGCTGGCCGAACGACTCCACGGGCTCGCGGGCTTTCGCGACCCCGACGTGACTCTCGAACAGTACCCGACGCCGCCGGATCTCGCGGCGCATCTTCTCCACCTCGCGGATCTGCAGGGCGACATCGCCGGTCGAACAGTCCTCGATCTCGGCGCCGGCACGGGTATCCTCGCGCTCGCGGCCGCCTGTCGCGATCCTGCCCGCGTGCTCGCGCTGGAACGTGACGCCGACGCGCTCGCGGTCGCCCGCGAGAACGAGCACGCGGTCGCCCCCGGAACGCCCGTCGACTGGTGCCACGCCGACGCGACGCGCCCGCCGCTCCCCGAGAACTCGGTCTCGACGGTCGTGACGAACCCGCCGTTCGGTGCCCAGTCGGGCAACGAGGGTGCCGATCGGGCGTTCCTCGGAACCGCGGCGTCGGTCGCGGCGGTCTCCTACTCGATCCACAACGCCGGGAGCCGGGCGTTCGTCGAGTCCTTCGCCGCCGACGAGGGCGGCGAGGTGACCCACGCCTTCGCCGCTGAGTTCGAGATCCCGCGGCTGTACGAGCACCACGAGCGCGAGCGGGCGGAGATCGAGGTCGAACTGTTCCGGATCGAGTGGCGCTAATCGGCGCGTCCCGGGAGCCGGAACCGGCCGACGCGTAGTTCGTCCGCCGCGAGCCAGAGCCCGGCCGACAGCAGTCCGTACCCCATCACCAGCAACGCGCCGTTGGAGAACGTCACGCAGTCGCCGACAGCGACGCCGATGCGGACGCCGCTCCGGAACATAGTCACCCCGCGATCGGCCAGCCCGCAGCCGCCGCCGAACGCCGTGAACGGCGCAGCGACGATCAGCACGACCCCCGAGACCGCGAGCGACGCCTTCTCGCCGGCACGCCGACGAACCGCGAACACCAGCCCGACCGCGACGAGGCTGACGGCCACGACCGGGAGCGGCGGCGCGGCGCCCGGGACCGTCCCTCGAACTGCCGCCGCGGAGAGCCCGACCGAGAGCGCGAGCGCGGCGAGTTCGGCGGCCACGAACGCAGTGGCTCCCACGAGCGCGAGCGTGACTCGCGTGGTGAGCCGAGACACGTCACTCGATCGTTCAGTCAGTACCCTAACTGTTTCGGGGCGGCCCGGATCGTCGGAGCTAACTGCCGACCGGACGGGGCCTCGAACATGGACGAGACGTTCCTCGACATGCTGGACCGCAACGCCGACCACGCCGCGGCGTTCGACGACCGGTTCGACGAGCTCCAGCACGGACAGCAACCGGACGCGGTCACCGTCTGCTGCTCGGACTCCCGGGTGCTGCAGGACCACGTCTGGGGGAACGACGAGCCCGGCCACCTGTTCAGCTGTGGCAACATCGGGAACCGCGTTGTCCAGCGGACCGAGTCCGGCCCGCACGTCTCCGGCGACGTGCTCTACCCGCTGGCACACACCGACACCGATCTCGCCGTCGTGCTCGGCCACACCGGCTGCGGGGCAGTGACGGCGACGTACGACCACCTCACCGACGGCGTCTCGGAGCCGGCAGGGATCGAGCACTGCATCGACCTGCTCGCGCCGGGGCTGGAGCCGGGACTGGAAAAGCTTCCCTTGGGGCTGGACGACGACGAGGCCGTGAACCGGCTCGTCGAGTACAACGTCGACCGACAGGTCGAGTTCCTGCTCGACAGCGAGGACGTCGACGAGAGCGTGCAGGTCGTCGGCGCAGTGTACGACTTCCAGGACGTCTACGGCGGAAAGCGGGGGGAGGTCCACGTCATCAACGTCGACGGCGAGACCGACCCCGAACGGCTCCGAGACCAACACCCGGCGATCGACTCGCGAGTGGACCGGCTCTGGACGTACTGAACGAGAGAACGGTCAGATGTCGACCCGATCGCCGATCTCGACTAGCTCCAGCGCTCGCGGGTGGTCGAAGGAGTCGACGTGTTCGTGCAGCGCGGTCGGGTCGGCGGTGAGCCCCTTCCACATGTCCCAGTGGGCCGGCAGCATGCGGTCGACCCGGAGCGCGCTCGCGGCCTCGACGGCCTCCCCCTCGTCGTTGTACCATTTGGTGTATTTGGGCTCGCGTGTCTGCTTGTCCGGGATCATCCCCGCGCTCCCGAACGCGACGATTCCGAGGTCGATGTCGAACTCCCGGCCCAGCCGCTCGAAGGAGTCCGCCGGCCGGGAGTCGCCGGGGTGGAACACCGTCCCGGACTCGTGTTCGAACACGTACCCCACCGGGTGCTCGGCGTCGGGGTCGTTCACCTCGACGACGTGGACCGTGAACTCGCCCACCTCCAGCACGTCGCCCTCGGCGACTTCTTGGAACTGGTCGTCGTCGAGCGCCCAGCGATCTTCCCAGGACTGCATCTCGCGTGCGGCCGCGAGCGACGCGTCGGGGGCGACGAAGGGCGCGCCCGTGGCTTCGAGAATCGGTGCCTGCGACTCGCCGTGGACGTGGTCGCTGTGCTCGTGGGTCGCGAGCACTGCGTCGGCCTCGGTCACGTCCGCGGGGTCGAACGGGACGGGGATCATCCGGACCGTCCGCGGCGGGTCGCCGGTGCCCACGTAGGGATCGACGAACAGCGTCGTCCCCTCGCTGCCCTTCAGCACGAACCCGTTACAGCCGAGATACCAGACCGCGACGGAGTCCGGGTCGGCCGACTCGATCGCCCGCGGGAGCCAGTCGCCCCAGTCGCTCGTGGTCATGGGACGGAGTGGGGGCGGGCGTCCCATAGCCGTTGTGCCACACCCCCCGAAGATACTCAAGGGAGGGTCGTGTGAATTCGTGGCATGCAACCCTCCACGCGCGACACCGCCGCGTTCGCCGAGATGTGCCACGCCATGGAGCACGCCGCGGGCGCCGTCGCCGACGGCGCCGGCCGGGAGCTGTTCGACGGGTAGCCCGACGCGGGGTTTTTGCCGCTCCGGACACGCCGGGAGAGAGTGAGTAGATCATCGTTCCTCGGCGCGATCGCCGTCGCCGTCGTCGCTGGCGCTACCGGCTGGTACGTCGCGACGGCGACGCCGCTGGGGGTGAGCGTCGGCGACAGGCCGCTCGACCCGCTGGTGGCCCGCGCGCTGCTCGCGCTCTCGTTCACGGCCGTCGTGTTCGGCTGCTACCGGCTCGTCCTCTCGTGGCTCACGCGTGACGCGACCAAGCGCCGCCAGCACGACCTGCGGAACGTGCTGCGGCTAGGGTTCGGCGTCGTCGGGCTGGTCGGCGCCCTCGGCGCGCTGACCGACCAGTGGCTGGGGGTGCTGTTCTCGCTGGGGGTCGTCGGCTTCGCGATCACGTTCGCGCTCCAGCAGCCGCTGCTCTCGCTGCTCGGCTGGGTGTACATCACCGCCAAACGACCCTACGGCGTCGGCGACCGCGTCCGGATCGGCGAGGTGAAAGGCGACGTGGTCGCGGTGGACTTTCTCGTCACCACGCTCTGGGAGGTCGGCGGCGAGCTGGTCTCGACCAATCAGCCCTCCGGCCGGCGCGTCACGGTCCCCAACAGCGTGGTTCTCTCCTCAGATCTCACGACGTTCGGCGGCGCCGGCGGCGAGTTCGTCTGGAACGAGGTCTCGGTCCAGGTGGCTTACGAGACGGAACTCCCCTACGCCCGCGCGGTGATGGTCAAGGAGGCCGAGGCGCTGCTCGGCGACGAGATGCGCCGCCGGGTCGAGCGCTACCGCGACGAGCTCAGCGAGACCGCGGTCGAGCTCTCCGTCGACGCAGAGCCGACGGTGAACGTCGTCCAACAGGAGTCGTGGGTGGAACTCCGCCTGCGCTACCTCGTGGACCCACGACGCGCGACCCGGACCCGGAACCGGCTGTACGAACGGGTCCTCGACCGCTTCAACGAGGCGCCGGATCGAGTCCGCTTCCCGGTCAGCCGGAACCGCTGAGTCACGTCGGTGCAGCGGCGCCGGGACCGAAACCCCGAAACCCGCAGCCGGCCTCCGCCCGATAATGGAGTCGGGCCGCATCGACGTTTCGACGCTCGCCGGACCGTTCGACCTGCAGTCGACCTTAGAGAGCGGGCAGAGCTACCTCTGGGAGCGCGCCGACGGCGACGGCTACACCGAGTCCGCCGCCCACGGCGGCGACGCGTGGTACGAGACCGTCCTCCCGCCGACGCCCGGACTCGTCGACCAGCCCACGGTCGTCCGCGCCCGACAGCGCGGCGGCGTCGACGACGGCACGATCGAGTGGGAGGCCGGCGGCGTTCCAGCGGAGACGGGTGAGGACGGCACGCCCGCCGCGCCGACGGCGTCGGTCGACGGCGAAGCGCTCCTCACACACCTGCTCCGGCTCGACGACGACCTCGCGGCGATCTACGACGCGACCGACGACGGCGCGCTGCTCTCGCGGGCGTACGACCGCTACCGCGGCCTGCGGCTCGTCCGGGACCCCGCCTTCCCCTGCCTGGTCTCCTTTATCTGCTCGGCACAGATGCGCGTGAGCCGGATCTTCGGGATGCAGCGGTCGCTCCGGGAGAGCTACGGCACGCCGGTCGATCTCGGTGATCGAACGCTCCACGCCTACCCGACGCCGGAAGCGCTCGCGGACCGCACGGAAGAGGAACTCCGCGAACTGAGCCTGGGCTACCGCGCGCCGTACGTCCAGCGCACCGCCGAGATGGTGGTGTCCGGGGAGGCCCACCCCGACGACGCGCGCGGGCTGCCGTACGAGCAGGCCCGCGACGAACTCGCGCAGTTCGTCGGCGTCGGCGACAAGGTGGCCGACTGCGTGCTGCTGTTCTCGCTGGGCTACCTGCAGGCGATCCCGCTGGACACGTGGATCCAGACCGCCATCGGCGACTACTTCCCCGACTGCGAGGGCGGGAACTACGCTGAGACCTCGCGAGCGATCCGGGAACGCCTCGGCGCTGGCCTGCCCGAACGCGACGAGCCGTTCGGCGAGAGCGGCCCCGACGCGTATGCGGGCTACGCTCAGACGTACGTGTTCCACCACCTGCGGACCGACGGCGACTGAGCCGGGGAGCCGAATCGGCGATACCCTCGTCCACCCGAACTGTCAAGCCGGCGTCCGCCGAAGCGACGCGTATGTCCACAACTCCGTACGGCGAGTGGGACTCACCCGTCGCCGCGGCCGACGTGGCCGCCGACACGCTCCGCTTCGGGCCCGTCGCCGTCGACGACGGCAGCGTCTACTGGCTCGAACGCCGGCCCGACGAGGAAGGGAGAGGTGTCGTCGTCCGCGCGGACGGCGACGGCAGCGATCCCGTGGAGGTGACGCCCGAGACCGTCGACGTGCGCACGCTGGTCCACGAGTACGGCGGCGGCGACTTCGCGGTGCAGAACGGCACCGTGTTCTACGCCGCGTTCGACGATCAGCGGCTCTACCGGCTCGACGAGGACGAAGAGCCGACGCCGATCACGCCGGAGCCGGAGACCGAACACGCTCACCGATACGCCGACGTGGCGGTATCCCCGGACGGCGATCGCCTCTACGCAGTCCGGGAGCGCCACGAGGGCGACGACGCCGAGAGCGTGGTGAACGAACTCGTGACGCTACCCGCCGACGGCAGCGAGGCGCCCACGGTGGTCGCGTCGGGCCACGACTTCTACTCGTTCCCGCGGCTCGACCCCGACGGCGAGCGGCTCGCGTGGACGACGTGGGACCACCCGCGGATGCCGTGGGACGGCACCGAGCTCCACGTCGCCGCGGTCGGCGACGACGGCTCGCTTGCCGAGGAACGCGTGGTCATGGGCGGCCCCGAGGAGTCGGTGTTCCAGCCCGGCTGGAGCCCCGACGGTGACCTCCACGCCGTCTCGGATCGGACGGGCTGGTGGAACCTCTACGAACTCGACGCCGACGGGGAGGCGGAGCCGCGGAACCGAACGCCCGAGGACGCGGAGTTCGGCGTCCCGCAGTGGTCATTCGGTTCGGCGACGTACGCGTTCCTCGACGACGGGCGCGTGGCGGTGCTCCGGAACAGCGACGGCGAGTGGTCGCTCTGCCTGCTCGATCCCGACGACGAACGCACGACCGCGGATCTCCCGTACTCGGCGTACCCCCACGCCCGGATCGCGACCGACGGTGAGGCGCTGGCGTTCGTCGCCGGCGGGCCGGAGACGCCGGCGACGGTCGCTCACTGGACGCCCGGCGACGACGAGTCCACCGCCCTCCGGCAGTCGTTCTCGCTCGACCTCCCGGAAGGGATGGTCTCGAAGCCCGAGCACGTCGACGTACCCGCCCGCGACGGCGAGACGACCCACGCGTACTACTACCCGCCGACGAACGCCGACGAGCGTGCGCCCGAGGGCGAGGAGCCGCCGCTGGTGACGATGGTCCACGGCGGCCCGACGAGTCAGACGCTGCCGGTCGCGAACCTCGCGGTCCAGTTCTTCACCACCCGCGGCTTCGCGGTCGCCGACGTGAACTACCGCGGCTCGACGGGGTACGGCCGCGACTACCGCGACGCGCTGCAGGGCGAGTGGGGCGTGCTCGACACCGCCGACGTGGTCGACACCGCCGAGCATCTCGCGGCGACCGACCGCGCGGATCCGGACCGCCTCGCGATCACCGGCGGCAGCGCGGGCGGCTACGCGGTGCTCTGTGCACTTTCGTTCCACGGCACGTTCGACGCCGGCGCGAGCCACTACGGCGTTGCCGACCTCGAAGCGCTCGCGACGGGCACCCACAAGTTCGAGTCGCGCTACCTCGACGGGCTGGTCGGCCCGCTGCCCGAGGCCCGAGAGATCTACGAGGAGCGCTCGCCCGCGTTCCACGCCGCGGAAATCGACGCGCCGCTGCTGCTCCTGCAGGGCGGCGAGGACCGCGTCGTCCCCCAAGAGCAGGCCGAGGACATGGTGGACGCGCTGGTCGCGACGGAGACGCCCTACGCCTACGCACTGTTCCCCGAGGAGCGCCACGGGTTCCGGACCGCCGAGGCCAGCCGGCTGGCGCTCGAACTCGAACTCGCGTTCTACGGCGAGACGTTCGGCTTCGAGCCGGCCGACGAGATCCCCGAGATCAAGCTCCACGAGGGGCAGCGCTCGGTTCGACGGGTCGAGTAGCGCGGGGTCGACAAAAAGGGCTCTGCGGCCGTTACAGCGTCAGCGTCGCGTCGGGCATGTTCAGGAACGCGGTCTCGTACCCCTCGTGCCGGGAGACCTGCGGCGGCGTGTCGACGCTGATCGTCAGTTCGTCGCCGGTCTCGACGCCGTCGACAACCGCGCCGTAGTGGACGCCGAGATCGGGGTCGAGCCACTCGTAGAGGTAGTCGTCGAACACCGCCTCGCCGTCGCGAGAGAGTGTCGCCGACAGCGACATCAGCGGCAGCGGGAAGCGGTTGTACGGCGTGCGCGGCGAGACGGCGAGGTACTGCTGGTCCTCGCCGCCGTCGAACGCGGTCGCGTCGTCGAGGCTCGTCACCGCCAGCACGGCGTCGCCGCTCTCGGTCGTCCCGCGGGCCGTCCCGGGCAGCGCGTCGACCGCCGGCGCCTGCTTGATGGGCACCATGTCCATCTCCATCGGCTTGACGGCGCCCAGCGTCCCCTGCCGGGCCTCGGGGATGTCGGTGAACGCCACCTCCCCCAGTTCGGAGCGCTGGTAGTCGATCGTGAACTCGAACTCGGCCGAGCCGGCCTCCGCCAGCGAGCCCGTGCGGCGGCTGCTCCCCTCGCCGACGGTGACGGTCAGGTCGTACTCTCCCTGTTCGGGGAGTTCCACGTTGTCGCCGAAGTGAAATCCCATGTTCTGGGAGAGCATCGCCCACGGGTTGTTCCTGTCGACGGACTCGCCGTTCCGGGCGATCTCGACGGTCGGGCTCACGTCCGAGGGGACGACGCCAGTCTCGCTGTGCCAGACGAACGGCATGAGGTGGAGCGCGTCGTTCGAGCCGACCTCGACCTGCGTGGTGTCGCTGCCGGTGATCGTCCAGAAGCGGTGCGGGAAGCTGTACGTCAGCGCACAGCTGTAGCCGCCGTCGCTGGCCATCCCACCCATCAGCATCCCCTCGGTGTGGGTGGGGTAGTAGACGCCGTCGGGGCGGTTCTCCACCAGCGGCGGCTCGCGGTTGCCCGACTGGAGTTCGAACCCCAGACAGCCCGCGGTGCCGACGACGCCGGCGGCGCCGAGGCCGGCAAGGAACGACCGCCTACGCATTGGCCACCTCCGCGTCCTCGGCAGTCTCGGGGTTCGCGGGCGGGAGCGCACGCAGCGAGCGCGGCGGAACGAGGAAGTTCCCCCGGCGAACCGTGTTGATGTACTGCAGGATTCCGTTGTTGGTGCGCTGGCCGACCGCGGAGTTGCGGTCGATCTCCTCGCCGTTCATCGCTTCGCGGGTCGTGACGAAGTCGGCGATCTCCCGCTGCAGCGAGAGGAAGTGAACGCCCGCGCGACCCTGATCGGTCGAGTCGAAATCGCGGCGCAGGATGATCGGCGCGTCGTCCTCCCGCACGTCGACCATCTTCTGCCCGTGGCCGACGACGCCGTCGCTTCGGGCGCTGTCCATCGGGTCGGCGCAGTCGTCCATCTGGGGGTCGGTGCCGAGGTTCTCGCCGGCGCCCTCGACGACGTCGTTGTTCGCGTGGTGGGGGCAGAACATCTTCGCGACGCGCTGCTTCCGGGTGTCCTGCTCGTACCACTGGTTCAGGTTCAGCGTCAGCGTCGAGAGTTGCTGAGTCGTGCCGCCGGCGAATGGCCCCTCCCGGATCGTCACGCGATCCTCGGTGGGCTGGTTCCCCTCGTAGGCCGACTCGAACCCCATGTACAGCGGCGCGTCCTCCGGGACGGGCCCGTCGTCGGGCACGCCGTCGACGTCCTGGTTCTCGGCGGGCAGCCCGTCGCCGATGAAGCCGGTCCGGCGCTCCCGGATCGAGAACGCGTCGGTCAGCGCGGCGTCGGGCTGGGAGACGCCGTTGAGTTCGTCGACCTCGCCTTTCAGCGCCTCCTCGGCGCCCATCACGACCTCGCCGTGATCGCTCGCGAGGTGGACGATCGCGTCGGGGTCGTCGGGGTTCGGGTCCTCGAACGAGGAGAGCGCCCGCGGCTCGGGCAGGTCGACGCTCTCGGTCAGGTCGGCGTCGAAGCGGTCGAAGTAGTACGGCGAGTAGCTGACCGTCAGCAGCAGCCCCGCGGCCGAACGCTCGTAGGCGCGCTCGACGCCGGCAAGCGCCGCCTCGACGGCCTCGCGCTCGGCATCGGTCGGCGTCCCGTCGCCGTAGTCAAGCGGGAGCAGCACGCGGTGGCGCGGGTGGTGGTTGTTCCCCTCGTCGGTGGTCGGGAGGAACTCGTTCCAAGCGTGCTGACGCTCCGGGAACGCGGCGTCGGGCTGTTCGGGCCCCCGCGGCACGTCGATCTCCGGCCCCCGGTTGAGGCAGGCCGACAGCGCCGCCGCGCCGCCGATCGCGACGGCGGACTTGACGAATTCGCGGCGGTCGATCCCGTGGGAGTCGCTCATACTCACGGTAGGGGATGGACGGGAAAGTGGGTTCTGGTGCGAGTCTCGAAACGCCGCCCAAGCCGGCGCTACCCGTCGAGTAGCTCGTCGACCAGCCGCGTGAAGCGGTCGACCAGCCGGTCGCCCGCGTCGGGCTCGACCGTCGCGAGCAGCGACCGAGTCCCGGCGGGATCGGCCAACGAGAGGTGGACCCGGCCGCGCTCGTCCCGGCGCTCGTCGACGAGGCCGGCATCGCGGAGGCGGTCGACGTGGTAAGAGAGGGTGCTCCGGGCGACGTCGAGCCGCTCAGCCAGCGCCGCCGCGGGGGTCTCGCCCCCGAGCAGCGCCGCGAGCACGGCCCGGGCGGTCTCCCGGCGGGCCAGCGCGATCCGCTCGCGTTCGCGCTCGTCGTACCCCGGCGGGAAGTAGTGGGTGCGGCCGTACCGCTCGTCGGCGACGACGCTGCCCGCCCGGCGGAGCCGCCGGAGGTGGTACTGGAGCTGCCCGGTCGCGAGGTCGAGGTCGCGGCCCAGCGCGCTGGCGTGGCGGCCCGGGTTGTCCCGGATGTGCTCCAGCAGCTGCTCCCGGACCTCGCTCATCGTTCGTCCCCTCCGTTCCGGTCGTCGCCCCCGTCGGCCCGGATCGCGTCCGAGTACGCCGGCCTGCCGACGAGGTAGACGGCCGCGATCACCAGCGCCGCCATCGACACGTCGAGCGCGTGTTCGAGGGTGTGGTGGATCCCCGGACCGACGGCGCCGAGGTAGGCGCCCACGCCGATCGCGCTCCGGGCGAGCAGCGTCGACAGCGCCAGCGCGACCAGCAGGTAGCGCCGCGATCGCCGCCGGACGAACGCCGCGATCGCGACGCCGGCGACGACGGCGGTCAGGGCGGCCGCCAACGAGAGCAGGACGAACATCGTGGGGTCCTGCCCGTGGACGCCGGCCGCCAGCGGAGGGAGCATCACCCTCGTTTGGGCTTCGACGGACATACACCTCTCGGTGGCGGTGCGACGAGAGCGCGACGCACCGGCAACTGAGCCGGTCCGTACCAACCAATATGGTCCTCCGACCCGACCCACGGGTATGTCCGAACACGAGGTGACGGCGACCGTCGACGGGACGACCGAGACGGCGACCGTCGAGGCCCGTCGGCTGCTGGTCCACGCGCTTCGGGAGGACTGGGGGTACACCCAGCCGAACGTCGGCTGTGAGTCCGGGAAGTGTGGCGCCTGCACCGTCGAACTGGACGGCGAGATCGTCAAGTCCTGCTGCGTGCTCGCGGTACAGGCCGACGGCGCCGAGATTACGACCATCGGCGGGATCGAAGGGCCGCCCGAGGGGCTCGCCGAGACGGACGAGACCGCCCCCGAGTCCGGCGGAGACGCCGACTTTGGCCCGATCCAGCGCAGCTTCCACGAGGAGCACGGGCTCCAGTGTGGCTACTGCACGCCGGGGATGGTGCTCCGGAGCCGCGACCTGCTCGCCGACAACCCCGACCCCGACCGCGAGGAGATCCGCGAGGGGCTGAAGGGGAACGTCTGTCGCTGTACGGGGTACGAGAACGTGATCGACGCCGTCGAGGCCGCCGCGGCGAAGCTCGAACCGATCGAAACCGACGGCGGGACGACTGAGTCGACGGGAGCCGGAAACGACCCGACCGCCGGGGGTGGAGACTGATGTTCCCGCCACGATTCGACTACGAGCGCCCCGGCTCGCTCGACGCCGCACTCGCCGCGCTCGCTGACGAGGGAGCGATCCCGCTCGCGGGCGGCCACGACCTGATCCCGCTGCTCAAGGCTCGCGAACGCGACCCGGAAACGGTCGTCGACCTCTCCGGGCTCGTGGCGTTACGGGGCGTCGAACGCGTCGCCGTGGACGACGTCGACGGCCCCGTCGAACGGCTCTCGATCGGCGCGCTCACGACCGACGCGGACCTGCTCGACGCGGAGCCGGCGGGGGTCGACGCGCTGCTCGACGCCACGGCGGCGGTCGGCGACGCCCAGATCCGCAACCGTGGCACCGTCGGCGGGAACCTCGCGGCGGCCCACCCCGCGAGCGACATCCCGGCGGCGACCGTCGCCGCGGACGCGACGCTCCATCTCGCGGGCCCGGACGGCGATCGGACCGTCCCGGCCGAGGCGTTCGCGACCGGCGACCACGAGACCGTCCGGGAGGGCGACGAGTTGCTGACCCGGATTTCGGTCCCGCTCGACCCCGACGCCGGGGGCGCCTACGCGCGGGAGACTCACCCATCGACGGGGTACGCCGCGGTCGGCGTCGCCGCGCGACTCCGGGTCGTCGACGGCGCCGTGACCGATCCGCGGGTCGCGGCGGTCGGCCTGCGCGACGCACCCGTCCGGCTCGCCGCGGTCGAGCGCGAACTCGACGGCGCCGACGCCGGCACGCCGGTCGACAGCGTGGCGGACGCCGCGGCGCGGGCGGGCGAGAGCGTGGACGAGCCGGTCCGCGAGGATCACGTCGTTTCGGCCGACCAGCGCCGGACACTGCTGCCGACGTGTGCCGAGGACGCCGTCGCCGAGGCGGTCGCTCGTGCCGTCGGGCGCGAGGGGGTGGTCGCATGAGCGGCGAGGAGAGCGTCATCGAGGCCGAAGGGTCGGTGCCGACGACCGCCGACGCCGGCGACGGCGACGGGGAGGGGATCGGCGACAGCCCGCTGCGCCGCGAGGACGCCCGCGCGCTCCGCGGAGAGACGACGTACACCGACGACTTCGGGCAGGAGGCCGCCGCGCTCGCGTTCGTCCGGAGCCCGCACGCTCACGCACGCGTCGAGGAAATCGACACCGACGCGGCTGAGGCGGTCGACGGCGTGGTTGCCGTCTACACGTGGACGGATCTGGCCGACAGCGACGCGCCGATGCGACTTCCGGTCCGGACGGAGCCGCTGGACTGCGAGGTGCCGGGCCATCCCGTCCTCGCCGCCGACCGCGTTCGCTACGACGGGCAGCCCGTCGCCGCGGTGGTCGCGCGGGACCGCTACGCCGCCGCCGACGGCGTCGAGGCAGTCGACGTGGCGTACGATCCCCTCGGCGTGGAGACCGACCCGCGCGCCGCCGCCGACGAGGACGCCCCGACGCTGTTCGACGAGGTGCCGGACAACGTCGCCGCGGTCGGCGAACTCGGCGACCGGGAAGCAACCGACCGCGCCTTCGCCGAGGCCGCGGAGATCGTCAGCGTCGATCTGGAAAACAACCGCCTGATCCCCAGCGCGCTCGAACCGCGCGCGGCGATGGCCGAGTACGATCGCACCGAGGGGTTCACGGTGACGATGAGCAGCCAGTCGCCCCACGGCCACCGGCGGAAGCTCTCACACACGCTCGGGACGCCGGAACGTCAGATTCGGGTGATCTCGCCCGACGTCGGCGGCGGGTTCGGGCACAAGGGCCACCACCACCCCGGCGAAGCGATGGCCGCCTGGGCCGCCCGCGAACTCGGCGAGGCGGTGAAGTGGACCGCCACGCGCTCGGCGAACTACCGCGAGGGGGCCCACGGCCGCGACCACCGGACGACCGCCGAACTCGCGCTCGATTCGGACGGTCGCTTTCTCGGCCTGCGGGCGGACACGTACGCCGGGATCGGCGGCTACGCGCTCGGCGGCGGTGGTGCGATGCCGGGCTGGTACGGCCGGCTGCTCGCGAGCCAGTACGAGATCCCCGCGATCTACTGTCGGTCGCGCTGCGTGTTCACGACGACGGCGCCGGTCCACTCCTACCGCGGCGCGGGCCGGCCCGAGGCGGTGTACGTCACCGAGCGCCTCGTGGACGTGGCCGCCGACGAATTGGGCGTCGACCCCGTCGGGCTCCGGCGGCGGAACCTGATCGACGCCGACGACTTCCCCCACGAGACCGCGGTCGGCGCGACGTACGACAGCGGGAACTACGAGCCCGCGCTCGACGAGGCGGCCGAGGCGGTCTCGGAGTACCCGAGCGGCGGCGAGCGCGACGACGACGGACGCTTGCGGGGTGTGGGAGTCACGGGCTACGTCGAGAGCACCGGCGGCGGCTTCGAGAGCGGCGTCGTGCGCGTCCACCCCGACGGCGGCGTGACGGTTTCGGCGGGCACCCACGACCACGGTCAGGGCCACGGCACGATCTACGCCCAGATCGTCGCCGAGGAGCTCCCGGTCGGACCGGGAGAGATCGAGGTCGTCGAGGGTGACACCGACAAAGTTCCTACCGGGACGGGGACGTTCGGCTCCCGGAGCACGGTCGTCGGCGGCAACGCGGTGGCCGAGAGCGCCGCCGACGTGCTGCAGAAGGCCGAACGGATCGCCGCCCACGAGCTCGACGCCGCGCCCGACGAAATCGAGCAGACCGAGTCGGGGTTCCGTGCCGACGGCGACCGCTGCTCGTTCGCCGACGTGGCCGACGCCGCCTACGGCCGAGGGCTCCCCGCGGGGCTCTCGCCGGGGCTGGAGGCCACGACGTTCTACGAACTCGACGACACTGCCTACACGTTCGGTAGCCACGCGGTCGCGGTAGCGGTCGATCCCGAGACCGGCGAGTTCGAGATCGAACGCTACGTCGCGGTCGACGACTGCGGGGTTCGAGTGAACCCCCGGATCGTCGAGGGGCAGGTCCACGGCGGCGTCGCACAGGGGCTCGGGCAGGCCCAGTCCGAGCGGGCGACGTACGGCGCGGACGGCACGCTGGCGGCGGCGACGATGCTCGACTACGCGCTCCCGCGGGCTGGTGACCTGCCCGACATCGAGACGCGGGCGAGGGAGACGCCGAGCCCGGAGAACGAGCTGGGCGTGAAAGGCATCGGCGAGGCCGGCACGATCGCGGCGCCGCCGGCGCTGGTGAACGCGGTCGCCGACGCGGTCGGCGTCGACCACCTCGACATGCCGCTCACGCCGGAGCGGGTCCGGGCGGCAGAAGAGCGCTGAGCGCGCCGCTCAGTCGTCGGCGAGCGGGGCGCCGTGTTCGGTTTCGGGCTTGTTTCGCAGACACGCCGAGAGGTGGCCGTTCCCGTGGTCGGTCTCCTCGGGCTCGTCCTTCTCGCAGGGCGTGGTGAACGTCGACAGCTCGTCTTCGGCGGTCTCGACGTCGCCGCTCGTGAGCGCGTCGAGCGCGCGGTCGACGATCGCCTCGGCCTCGTCGTCCGCGAGCGTCTCGGGCAGGTCGAACTCGATCCGGATCTGTGACTCGACGGTCTCGTCGTCGACGACCGAGGGCTCCTCGTCCGGCGGCGCGAGCGCCTGTCGGATCCCCTCGGGGTCGATCTCGCCGGCCTGAACCTTGTCCCGGAACGTCAGCAACGCGCGCCAGTCCTCCTGCTCGACGTCGTACTCGTCGGACTGGATCACCATGTGACAGCGCGTGTGGAACTTACAGCCCGACGGCGGGGAGATGGGGCTGGGGACGGTCCCTTTCAGTTCGATGTTCTCGCGCTGGTCGGAGGGGTCCGGCCGCGGGATCGCCGACAGCAGCGCCTCGGTGTAGGGGTGCTGGGGGTTGGTGAACACCTCGTCAGTGTCGCCGATCTCGACGATCTCGCCGAGGTACATCACCGCGACGCGGTCACAGACCTCCCGGACGACGCTCATGTCGTGGCTGATGAACAGCATCGAGAGCCCGAACTCCTCCTGAATGTCGTTCAGCAGCGAGAGGATCTCCGCGCGGATCGACACGTCGAGCGCGGAGACGGGCTCGTCGGCCACGATGAACTCGGGGTTGAGCACAAGCGCACGGGCCAGCGCGATGCGCTGTTTCTGCCCGCCGGAGAACTCGTGTGGGTATCGGTCGTAGTAGTCCGCCTCCAGCCCCACGCGTTCGAGCAGGTCCTCGACGATCTCCCGGCGGCGCTGCTTGTCGGTCATCCCGTGGACCATCAGCAGCTCCGCGACCGAGCGCCCGACGGTCATCCGCGGGTCAAGACTCGAAGACGGGTCCTGGAAGATCATCTGGGCGTCCCGGCGGAACGCCTTGAGCTCCTCGTCGTCGAACTTCGTCACGTCGTTGGGGTGGGTGCCGTCGGCGTTCCGTTCGCGGCCGGCGCGACCGCCGCCGTTGAAGATGACCTCGCCGTCGGTGGCTTCCTCCAGCCGGATGATCGAGGACGCCGCAGTCGACTTCCCACAGCCGGACTCGCCGACGAGGCCCAGCGTCTCCCCCTCGGCGATGTCGAAGCTGATCCCGTCGACGGCCTTGGCAGCGCCGACCTGCTTCGAGAGGATCCCCTGGGTGATCGGGTAGTGTTTCTGCAGGTTCCGCACGGAGACCAGCGGTTCGTCAGTCACTGGTGACACCCCCGGTGGTCGCGCCGTCGTCCTGGATTATCTCCTCTTTCACCGTCGACGGGTCGTACCCCTGCTGGTAGTGGACACACGAGACGGCGTGGGTGTCCGAGATCGGCTCCTCGGGCGGCTGCTCGCCGGCGGTGCACTCCTCGACCGCGTAGTCACAGCGCGGCGCGAACCGGCAGCCGTCGGGTGGGTTGATCGGTGAGGGGAGCGTCCCCGGGATCCCCTCCGCGGCGCGGGCCTGCCCGGGCAGACATTCGAGCAGCGCCCGCGTGTAGGGGTGGGAGGGGTCGTCGAAGATCTCGTCGACGGTGCCCCGCTCCATCACCTTCCCGGCGTACATCACGACGACGTGGTCGGCGATGCCGGCGACGACCCCGAGGTCGTGGGTGACGAAGAGGATCGACATGTCGTACTCCTCCTGGAGATCTTCGAGGAGGTTCAGGATCTGGGCCTGCACCGTCACGTCGAGGGCGGTCGTCGGTTCGTCGGCGATCAGCAGGTCGGGGTTGGTGACCAGCGCCATCGCGATCATCACGCGCTGTTTCTGGCCGCCGGAGAACTCGTGGGGGTAGTCGTCCAGCCGCGCGGCGGCGTTGGCGACGCCCACGTCGTTGAGCAGTTCGACCGCGCGCTCGCGGGCCTCCTGTTTGGAGACGTCGGGCTCGTGGGTCTGGACCGCCTCGACGATCTGCCAGCCGACCGTGTAGCAGTGGTTGAGCGCGTCCTGTGGGTTCTGGAAGATGTGGGCGATCCGCCCGCCGCGGATCTCCTCCAGCTCGGACTCGCTCATCGTCGTGATCTCCCGTCCGTCGAACGTCACGCTCCCGGAGACCTCCCCCGGCGGCGTGGGGACGATACGAGTGATCGACTCGCTGGCGACGGTTTTCCCCGACCCCGACTCCCCCACGAGACAGACCGTCTCGCCGCGGGGGATCTCGAAGTCGATACCGTCGACGGCGATCAGCGTTCCTTTGTCCGTCGTAAACTCCGTCGTGAGTCCTTCGACCGTGAGTAGTGGCTCGTCTGTCATTATTCTGACTCCGCGTCGGCTTCGGGGTTCAGTGCGTCGAGGAGGGCGTCCCCGAGGAAGTTGAACGCCAGGATGGTGAAGAAGAGGAACATCCCGGGCGCGAGCGTGATCCACGGGGCGAACCCGAGGTCACTCCGGCCCGCGGAGATCAGCTGTCCCCAGGAGGGGATCGCCGAGTCACCGAGGCCGAGGAACGCGAGCTGTGCCTCCGCGAGGATGAACGCCGGGATCAGCAGCGTGATGTTGGTGATGATGCTGCTCGCGCTGTTGGGCACGATATGGGCGCGAATGATCCGGTACGTGCTCGCGCCGCTGAGCTGTGTCGCCTTGATGTACTCCTCTTCGGTCTTCGCGAGCGCGTTGCTCCGCACGTAGCGGGCGGTCCCCTCCCAGGAGAACAGCCCGAACAGGACGATGAACAGGAACAGCCCGCCGCCCCAGATGTAGAGGATCAGCAGGTAGAGGATGAACGTCGGGAACGATTGCTGGATGTCGACCCAGCGCATCAGCACCTCGTCGACGAGCCCGCCCGCGTACGCCGACACCGTCCCGACCGCGGTGCCAATGGTGATGACGATCAGCGTCGCGATGAAGCCGATCTTCATGCTGATCTGCATCCCGTAGATGATGATCTTGAAGATGTCCCGGCCGTTCTGGGTCGTCCCCAGCGGGTACTGCATCGTGCCCTGGCAGGCGCCGTCGACGATGGGGCCGACGCAGTTGATCGGGTAGTTCTGGGAGATCTCCAGAAACATCGGCGGCTGGTACTTCAGGAACAGCTCCGACGTCGGCGCGGGGATCACGACCGGCCCCAGCACGCCGACGACGAAGATGAAGATCAGCCAGCCCAGACTCACCATCGCCGGGCGGTTGCGCTTCATCTCCCGCCAGTAGTACTTCGTCATCCGCGCGTTCTGGTACAGCGGCAGCACCACGTAGAACCCGAACAGCAGCAGCGAGACGGCGAACAGCCAGTCGAGCTGGGTCACGTCGTACTCCCAGCCGATCGGCGCGAACGTCGGCGTGTACTGCCCGCCGAGGTCGAGCCCGAGCATCTGGTCGTAGGTCCGAGTCACCAGGAAGTAGTCGTACAGTATGAGCAGCGTGAGCACCGCCATCCCGGCCGCCATGCCGATGAAGTTCGGCGACAGCTCACGGCTCGACTCCTCGGTGATCTGCTCCCAGTCGACTCGGTCGAAAGTAGATCTGTCCGTCGCCATTATCGGTCCTCGAAGCTGATCCGCGGGTCAAGTATCGTGTACACCAGGTCCTGTAGCAGGTTCCCGATGGTCGCGACGAAAGTGAAAAACAGGGTCGAGCCAAGCACGAGGCTCGTGTCCTGTGAGGTGATCGCTCGGAACAGCGTCGTCCCGAGCCCGGGGATGCTGAACACCACCTCGACCAGCAGGGAGGCCCCGGTGAACAGCGCCAGCAGCTGGCTCACCATCGTCGTCGACAGCGGTACCATCGTCGGCCGGAGGATGTGCTGGAAGTAGATCTTGTACGTCGAGACGCCCTTCGCCCGCGCGGTCTTGACGAAGTCGGCGTTGACGAACTCCGCGGACTCGTTCCGCGAGACGCGCATGATCCCGCCGATCGAGCCGGTGACCAGCACGAACACCGGTATCGCCAGTTGGTTGACGTTCGCGAGGCTGAACACCGGCACATCGGTGTTGTATATCACGGGAATCCACCCCAACTGAACCCCGAATATCAGTAACAGGATTATCCCGAAGAAGAAGTTCGGGATGGCGTAGCCGAAGAAGGCAAAGCCTGTCGCGACGTGGTCTTTCCAGCTGTACTGGTTGGCTGCCGAGTACAGCCCCACGATCGGCCCGATCAAGATCGTCAGGATCGTCCACGGGACCGAGTACTGGGCGGTGTAGTAGAGCGACTCGATCAGCGCCGACGTTACGGGTTGGTTACGACTGTCTGACCACCCCCAGTTGAGCGTGTAGATACCGACGACGTAGTCCATGTAGCGCTCGGCGGGCGAACGGTCGAGGCCCAACCGTTCACGTGCTGCCTCCCTCGCATCCTCGGGGTCGTCGCCGCCGATCGCCGCCTGTGTGACGGCCTGCTGAACGTTGGGGTTGGGGGCCGCCATCAGCAGCCCCCACGTAATCGAGACGATGATGAACGTCACGATGGCCGCCCAAGCGACCCGTCGGACGATGTACCATTCCATTCCCATAGTTTATATCCTCATGTGCATCTGTCTCCGAAGTTTCGGTCTCCGCTGGTGTCAACCGCCACCGCCGCCCGGACACTGGTGCCGGTTGTCACACTGGGTGTGTCTCTGTATCGCATCTCGAACAATGTGTGTTTCGGTAGTCGGTCCGTGACTCCCGAAAAATGCACCGCGTTGGGGTGTCAGTTGTCTCGGTACCAGGCCGGGAAGTCCCACCCGCTGAAGAAGTCCTCGATGGGACCCTCGATGTCGGCCGCGTACCCGACCGTGTCGGCGCTGAACGTCAGCATCCCGATCGGCTGGGCCTCGTTGAGGTTGACGAAGATCTCCTCCATCGCCTCGGCCAGCTCGTCCCGACTCGTCGCGTTGTTGGCCTGCTCGTACAGGCCCTCCGCGTCCCACTGCGGGTAGTACCCCTGCGGGTTCGTGCTCCCGTCCTGCAGGAAGAACACGTCGCTGACGGTGGGGTTGAGCGGGTAGGTGTTGTAGCCGTAGATGACGCTCATGTCCCACGACTCCGCGCTCGTCACGTCACGCGGGCCACGGTTGAACGGACCGGCGTTCCACTCGGTCTCGCCCTCCGGCGCCTCCTGCTGGAAGTAGTTGGTCAGGAACTGCGAGGACTGGGTCGCGGTCGTCTCGACGACGATCCCCGCGTTCTCCTCGTACTCCTGTGCGATGAACTCCGCGAGGGACTGGTTGGTGTTCGACGACGCCGAGTGGTGCAGCGTGATCGTACACTGGTCCCCGTCGGGGTTGAGCAGGCGCCCCTGCCCGTCGTAGCTGTAGTCGGTGTCCTCGATCGCGTCGCGGATTCGGCTCCGTGCGGGCTCGCCGCCGTAGAGGTCGCCGGTCCCGAACTGCTCGATCGCGGAGTCGTCCTCCGGGTAGAACGTGGACCACTCGGGCTGGAACGTGTACGCCGGGTCGGCGAAGCCGCGGTAGATACCCTCGACGATCTGGTCCTTGCTGACGGCGCAGGAGAGCCCCTGGCGGAACGACTTCTCGCGGAAGAGGTTGCCCGGACCGGTGTTCCAGCCGTTGTCACGCATGTTCCAGGTGATGAGGCTCTGGAACGGCGTCGGCGTGATGTTCACGTCGACGCTCTCCATCTGCTGGAACTCCGAGACGCGGTTCGGCGGGAGGCCGGCGACGTCGGACTCGCCCGTTTCGAGCGCGCCGAGGCGGGAGGCCTCCTCCTGAACGACTTCGGACTCGATCCCCTCGAAGTACGGCGCCTCCTCGAACAGCGGGTCCACGTCGGTCGCATCGCGCAGGTAGTACTCGTCGTTGCGCGAGAAGATCTGTGCGCTGCCACGGTCCCACTCGTCGAGCTCGTAGGCGCCGAGGTTCCCGGTGAACGTCAGCTCGAGCAGGTCGTCGTCCTGCTGGAGCCCTTCGGCGTCCTCCTCGGAGACGTACGGCTCCATGATCTCCTTCGGGATCGCGTAGAGGAGCGGCTCGTACGATTCGGGGTAGAGCACGTTCGGGCTGGGAAGCTCGATCTGGAACTCCAGCTCCCCGGTCTGTTCGACGTTGTACTCGGAGGGCCAGTTGGGCGCGTCGGGCGTCCCGGCCCAGCCGCCCTGGTGGATCTCCTGCACCTGGTAGACGAAGTCCTCGGCGGTGACCTGCCGCTCGTACTCGCCGCCGAACATGAGGTTGTCACGGACCTCCGCGACCCAGACCTCCCCGTTGTCGGAGCTGAGGTCGTAGAGTTGCGGGAGGAACTCCGTACCGGGCATGAACGTATAGCCCATGTCCATCGTGTAGCCGATGAGGGTGCCGACCCCGTCCACGTTGTTGTAGAGGGGGTTGAGCGTCGACGCCGCGTTGGCGATCGTCCGCTGGTACGGCCCCGTGCGCTCGGGCAGTTCCTGGCGCTCGGTCGCCGTTGGAGTGTCCGGCTCCGTGGCGTTCGGGTCCGGTTCGGTCGAGGTCGCCGTCGGCGTATCAGTGTCCTGCCCGCCCGTACAGCCGGCGAGACCGGCTGCACCCGCAATTCCGAGTCCCTGAAGCCACCGTCGTCGGTTCATCTTCGGGTGGCCGTTGTCACCTTGCTTGGTAAGGTCAGACATGTGCTCTGCGTATTGCCGGAAACCCAATATAAAACTGTCGTTCAGTACCATGGTTGCTTTACTCATGGGTACCGCCGCCAAACAGCCAGAGTGAGCGGCGGCCGAGCGTTTAACGCCCTCCCGACTCGTGTGTCGTCGTGATGCCCGTTCAGCCCGACGAGCGTAGCGCCGAGGCGCTTCACCTGCTCGGAGTGATCACCGCCGCGGGGGCGTCGACCCGGATGGGCGGGTTCCCGAAGCCGCTGCTGACGGTCGACGGCCAGCGGTTCGTCGAGCGACTGATCGAGCAGTACGAGCGAGTCGGCGTCGAGCCGGTCGTCGTGGTGGGGTACGAGGCCGCGGAAGTCCGAGCCCGGGCAGATCTCTCGGGTGCGACGGTGATCGAGAACGATCGGTACGAGGCGGGGATGCTCACGTCGGTCCGAGCCGGCGTTCGCGAGGCGCAGGCACGGGACGCCGACGGCCTGTTGCTCTCGCCGGTCGACTACCCACTCATTCCGGCCGAAGTCGTCCGGTCGGTCGCCGAGGCGTTCGCCGCCGACCGCGAGGCGGACGTGATCCAGCCGACCACCGACGGCGAGCGGGGGCACCCGCCGCTGTTCGCCGCCTCTACGTTCGACAGGCTACTGAACGACCCGGCGACCGAGAAGCGGGGGGCGCGGGCGGTCGTCTACGCCGACGACACCGACACGCGGACGGTCGACGTGGCCGACGAGCGCGTGTTCGTCGACATCGACACGCCCGCGGAGTACTGGGCGGCAGTCAAGACGCACACGTAGCCAGCCTCGGACGCAGCCTCAGATTTCGGCGGCGAGCCCGTGCCGGACCCGGTTGAGCTGTGCGAGGATCGACAGCGCCACGTCCTCGGGGGCGCCGCCGCCGACCTCGATCCCAACGGGGGCGTGGAGCCGTTTCATCGCGCCGTCGTCGACCCCGTCCTCGCGGAGCCCCTCGCGGACGTGCGCGGCTTTCTCCTCGGAGGCCACGAGCCCGACGTAGTACGCGCCGCGTTCGAGCGCCTCGGCCGCGGCGATTCGGTCGAACGTGCCGCTCCGGCTGGCGATCGCGACCGCGGTGTTCGAGCCGACGCCGAACTCGGCGATTCCCTCGTCGTAGTCGCCGGTGTACACCTCGGCCGCGGGGAAGCGCTCGGGGTCGGCGTACCCCTCGCGGTCGTCGACGACGAACGTGTCGTACCCCATCTCGTCGGCCAGCCGCGTGAGCGGCACCGCGATGTGGCCCGCACCGGCGACGACGAGCTCTGGCGCGCCGACGAGCACGTTGATGAACACGGTCATCTCGCCCCCACAGACCATCCCGGTGTTGCCGTCGCGGGTGAGCTCCCAGCGTTCGGTCCGCGGTTCGCGCTCGGCGATCGCTTCGAGGGCGGCCTCCGTCGTGAGCGCCTCGACGGTGCCGCCGCCGACGGTGCCCTCGATCTCGCCGTTCTCCCGGACGAGCATCGTCGCGCCGGGCTCGCGGGGGGCGCTGCCCTCCACCTCGGTCACCGTGGCGATCGCCACCGTCTCCCCCTCGTCGGTGAGGTCGGCCGCCCGTCGGTGGACTCCCATTGGGCGTACTGACCGCGCTCGGGACTTAGGCGTGTCGTACGCGGCGATAGCTGGTCGCCTCGTGAGGCTGTCGACACCCCCATTACCGGACCCCATGTACCGTGGATGGTTTATCGCTATTTCCCAAATAGGGCGCCTCTATCCCTCGGTTTCTAAGAAATTGAGAATCGGCACACCCCGCTATATCCCTCCGGTGCCATCTTCCAGATGTGATCGACGATGACCTCCGTTCCAACCACGACTCGACGGCGCGTGTTGCAGAGCCTCGGCGCGGCCGGCGCGACGGCCGCCGCCGGCTGTATCTCGGCCCCCGCGGCTGAGGAAGAAACGGCGGAGACGACCCCCCAATCCCCGAAGATGAACGGAACCCAATCTCTCGACACCGAACGCGTGGCGGCGAACCCGACTGCGATCCCCGGGCCGATCGACCGGGACAGTCCGAAGACGGTGAGCGTCGAGATGACCACGCTGGAGCAGGTGGCGGAGGTCGAACCCGGCGTCACCTACACGTACATGAGTTTCGACGGCCGGGTCCCGGGGCCGATGATTCGGGCCCGCGTGGGCGACCACGTGGAGATGACGATCACCAACGACGAGGGGAACTCGATGCCCCACAACATCGACCTCCACGCGGTTCGCGGCACGGGCGGCGGCGCGGAGGCGTCGATGGTCGCTCCCGGCGAGACGGAGACGTTCACGTTCAAAGCGACCTACCCCGGCCTGTTCATCTACCACTGCGCGGTCCCGAACTTGGACTACCACATCTCCAGCGGCATGTTCGGGGCCATCCTCGTCGAGCCCCGGGAGGGGCTGCCCGAGGTGGACAAGGAGTTCTACTTCGGTCAGCACGAGCTCTACACCACCGGCGACGCCGGCGAGGAGGGCCACCACGACTTCGATTTCGAGGCCATGAAGGCCGAGGACCCGACGTACGTCCTAATGAACGGGGAGAAGTACGCCATCACGCCGGACGGGTACGGGGCCCCGTCCCTCGAAGTCGGCGAGACCGCACGGGTGTACTTCGTCTGTGGCGGCCCGAACCTCGACAGTAGCTTCCACCCGATCGGCAGCGTCTGGGACGAGGTGTGGCAGCAGGGCGCTATCGCGGGGCCGCCCAACAAGTACGTCCAGACGACGCCGGTCAAGCCCGGCTCCTGTGCCATCGCGACGCTGCACGCGGAGGTGCCGGGCCCGATCAAGCTGGTCGACCACGCCCTCTCCCGAGTCGCGCGCAAGGGGATGCTCGCCATCATCGAGCGCACCGGCGAGCCCAACCCCGACGTGTTCGACCCCGGCACCGAAAGCGCGAGCGGCGGCTCCTCCGGCACCGCTGACTTCGACGGCTGGTTCGACAACGCCGACAACTACGACGGCGTCGTGGACCGGACCGGCGAGGACGAAGTGACCGTTCAGGTCGGCTCGCAGGCCAACGGCGGCGCCTTCGGGTTCGCTCCGCCGGCAGTGGCCGTCTCCACCGGGACGACGGTCACCTGGGAGTGGACCGGCGAGGGGGGAAGCCACGACGTGAAGGCCGCCGACGGGAGCTTCGCCAGCGACCTGACCGACGAGTCGGGCCACACCTTCAGCCGTACGTTCGACGAGACCGGGACGACGAAGTACGCCTGTACGCCCCACAAGACGCTGGGCATGAAGGGCGCGGTGGTCGTCGAGTAGACGGCGACCTCCCTTTCGACGGCGGTTCGTGCGTGCCCGGTTCGTCTCAGCCAGCCTGACTTTCCGACACGGCAGTAACATTCAGGGAGAGTGAGACCGTAGCCTCGCTCGCATGTCCTTCGAACTCACGTGGTACGGCCACTCGACCTGGGCAGTCACCGTCGACGACACCGAACTCCTGATCGATCCGTTCTTCGACAACCCCAAAACCGACACCGACCCGGAGGAACTCGATCCGGACCACGTCCTCATCACGCACGGCCACGCCGACCACATCGCCGACGCCGACCGCTTCGAGGGTGCTCACTTCCTGAGCACCCCCGAGATCACCGGGTATCTCGCGGACAACTACGGCATCGAGGACGCCACGGGGATGAACCTCGGCGGCACGGTCGAACTCGGCGACGCGTTCGTCACGATGGTCCGCGCCGACCATACCAACGGCCTCGACACGGGGTACGGCGCCAGCGGCGGGATGCCCGCCGGCTTCGTGATCAGCGACACGAAGCCCACACAGGAGGCCGACGCCGACAGTACGGCGTTCTACCACGCCGGCGACACGTCGCTGCACTCCGAGATGAAGGACGTGATCGGGCCGTTCCTCGAACCCGACGCCGCCGCGGTGCCCGTCGGCGACCACTTCACGATGGGGCCGGCACAGGCCGCGATCGCGGTCGACTGGATCGACCCCGACGTGGCGCTCCCGATGCACTACGACACGTTCCCGCCGATCGAGATCGACACCGACGAGTTCGTCCGCGAAGTGAAAGCGACGGGCAGCGACACCGAGGTGGTCGTCCTCGACGGTGACGAGTCCCACACGCTGGCCGAGTAACGGCCGCCGGAACGCCGGCCGGCGCGGTCGGGGTCGGCCGGGGCAGTAAGGTTTAGGCCGCGAACGGTCCAACCCTCGCTCGCGATGAGCAAACAAGTCACCACTGTCTCCGAGGACGGTTACGCTTCGACGACCGAGATCCGCGACTTCTCCGTCGACATCGACCCCGGCGGCGAGTCCGCGCCCGACACGCTGGAGTCGCTGCTCGCCTCCTACGGCGCCTGCTACGTCCCGGCGCTGCGCGTCGGCGCCAAGCAGCGCGACGTGGGCGAGCTCGGCGAGATCGAGCTCTCGATTACGGGCGAACTCAACGATGACGACAAGCTCGAAAGCATCCACTTCCACATCGCCGTCGGCGCCGACGTGACCGAGGAGGAGGGCGCGGAAGCGATCGACCGCGCGTTCGACCTCTGTAAGGTCCACGACGCGCTCAAGAGCGATCTCCACGCGGAGACGACGTTCGAAGGCGGCGCGTTCTGAGACGACGGTTCAGCGGTCGAGTGTGAGCGCCGTCTCGCGGCGGTCGACCTCGATCGCCGGGTCGCGATCGTCCGCCGCCCGTCGCCGGTACTCGGCGTAGGTCATCACCTCGCCGTCGGCGATGACGAGGTCGGTGCCGACCGGCGACAGGTCCGGCCCGTGGCCGCGCGACGGCTCGTCGCGAACGACGGGCGGCGTGCTACTCGCACCCATACGTAGACGGTTCGAGGGAATCGAGATAAGTCTTTCCCGAAATCACCGGTAGCGAGCGTGTGAGTCGATTTCTCGCCTCCGCGAGAGGGGTGAAGGCTTTTGCTTCCCGGCGTCTCACCCACGAACGTGTCGGCACTCGAAATCCACCTCAACCGTGAGCGCCCCCGGACCATCGACGCGCCGGCGTCGTTCGTGGCCGACGGCCCGTTCGACGTGGCGCTCGTGAACCACGGCGGCGGGGCGCACGTCCACCTCGCGCTCGACGAGCCGCTGGCACGGGCGGCGCGACTCCGGGCCGAGACGGAGTACGTCGATCGGGAGACGACGGCCAGCGTCGGGGTGGAGGTCGCCGACCTCGACCAGCCGGTCACGGGGACGCTCACGGTCTCGACGGGCTACGGGAACGAGACCGAGCGCGTCGAACTCCGGGTGGAGCCCTCCCGCGCCGAGGGGTACGGGATCGACGTCGACGAGGACCTCGGCCAGCCACAGCCCGAGTCGTCGGTCCGTGAGGCGCTCGACGCCGAGTCGGTCGGGCTGGTGGTACTCGCCGGCGGCGCGCTGCTCGCGGCGGTCGGCGTCGCGGTGCTGATCGAGAGCATGATCGTCGTCGCTGCGGCGGCGTTGGTGGCGCTCGTCACCGTCGTCGGGGTGGTGGTGGCGTTGACGTGAGTAGTTGTCGGGGGTCTACTCGCCGCGGTCGTTGGCTACTGGGACAGCAACTCTATCGTCGACCACTTGCGACCACAGGCTGCCGGGCACGAGGCCCGTCATCAGAAATCGAGGATTTCTGATTGGCAGACGAGAGCCTGCGGCTCTCGTCGACGGCAGAGCACCGAGTCCCCACCCCTCCCCGCGGCCTCGCGACCGCTGCGAGGCCGCGGCGTCCACCGCGACCGCACCGCAACCGTCGCACACCGCAACCGCGACTGCACTGCAACCCTCACCGCACTACCGCAACCGCGACGCCGGGCGACGCACGCGACGACACCACCAGCCACACCGCTCGCGGGTGGATGGACTTTTGCCGTCGCCGTCGTCAGTTCCGGCCATGTCAACCGCAGCCGCCACCCGCGACGCCGTCCGCGAGCGGCCGTTCCTCCTGCTCTCGCTCCGTGCCGGCGTGCTCAACTACTCCGCCGCAGCCGAGTTCCTCGACGTCGACGGCGCCGACGACACCGATGCCGTCGCGACCGCGCTCCGGCGGTTCGCCGACGAGCTACCCGACTTCGAAACGGCCGACAGCGACGCCCGCGTCCGGATGGAGAGCGGCGTCGGCGTCGTCGACTCGGGGAGCGAGGAGGCCACCGATCCGTTGCTCTCGGTCGGCGGCGTGGCCGTCAGCCCGGACGCGGGGTCGATGACGGCCGTGGTCGCGACGGGCGAGGTCGGTACGACCGCGCTCGGGGCGGTCTGTACCCGGCTCGACGCCGAGGGGATCGACGCCGCAGCGGCGGCAGTCACCGACGGGACACTGCTGGTCGTCGTCGACCGGCGGGAGGGTGTGGCGGCGCTTCGGGCGGTCGAGGACGCGCTCGCTCGGGTGCCGGTCTGAGTCTGTGCGGTCGGCGTGAGTCCCGCTTCCGACGGCTTCAAACCGCCGGCTGGAGAACGCTTCTGCATGACCCTGTCGCTGACCGACACCCTGTCGGGCGATCGCGAGGAGTTCGAGCCGAGCGGCGACGCGGTTCTGCTGTACGTCTGCGGGCTGACGGTCTCCGACGACCCCCACCTCGGCCACGCGCGCCTCTGGGTGCAGGCGGATATCCTCCACCGCTGGCTGGCCCACGAGGGGTACGACGTGCGCCACGTCGAGAACGTCACCGACGTGAACGAGAAGATCACCGCCCGCGTCGGCGAACGCGAGGAGTGGGAGAGCGAGGCCGACGTGGGCCGCCACTACACCGACGAGGTGCTCTCCCGGATGCGGGACCTGAACCTCCTGCGTGCGGAGGTGTACCCCCGCGTCTCCGAGCACGTCCCGGAGATCGTCGAGCTCGTGGAGACGCTGATCGAGCAGGGGTACGCCTACGAGTCCAACGGCTCCGTCTACTTCGACGTGAGCGAGTTCGCGGAGTACGGGAAGCTCTCGAACCAGACCGTCGACGAGCTCGAAGAGCAGGGCAACCCCGACGAGCGATCCGAGAAGCGAAACCCCGCCGACTTCGCGCTGTGGAAGGCCGGCGGCGTCGGCGCCGACGCGGTCGAGGAACACCGCAAGCACGAGCACGACGGCGAGCTTCCCGACGGCCAGACGTGGGAGTCGCCGTGGGGCGAAGGGCGTCCCGGCTGGCACATCGAGTGCTCCGCGATGTCGATGACCCACCTCGGTGACACACTGGACATCCACATGGGCGGGCAGGATCTGGTCTTCCCGCACCACGAGAACGAGATCGCCCAGAGCGAGGCCGCGACGGGCCAGCGTTTCGCGAACTACTGGCTCCACGTCGGCTTCATGCAGGCCGGCAGCGAGAAGATGTCCTCCTCGCTGGGGAACTACTTCACCGTCGGCGACGCCGTCCGAGAGTTCGGCACGAACGTGCTCCGGACGTTCTACGCCTCCGCGGAGTACCGCTCCCAGCAGGCGTACACCGAGGAGACGATCGAGGAAGCCCGCCGGCGCTGGGAGCGACTGGAGCGAGCCTACGAGACCGCCGTCGAGCACGCCGACGACGCCGACGCGCTCACCAAGACGGAAGACAGCGAGTTCCGCGACGAGCTCGCCGCGGCCCGCGCCAGCTTCCAGGCCGCGATGAACGACGACCTGAACGCTCGCGAGGCGATGGCGGAGCTGCTCGAAGTCGCGACGGCGGTGAACCGCCACGTCGAGGCGGGCGCGCCCTACGACTACCGGGCGCTTCGGGACGCGGTCGAGTTCTTCGAGGAGTACGGCGAGGGCGTGTTCGGCCTCCAGTTCGGCGACGTGACCGAAGGCGAGGCCGAGATCGCCGAAAATCTCGTGGAACTGGTACTCGACGTGCGCGAGGAAGAGCGCGACGCCGGGAACTACGAGCGCGCCGACGACCTCCGAGACCGGCTGCAGGCGCTGGGCGTCGAAGTCGAGGACGGCGACGACGGGGCGACGTATCGGTTCGAGTAGCTACGCTTCGCCCGCGTCGGTCGTGAACAGCTCCGTGTCTTCCGGAATCTCGAACAGGCCGAACCGCACGCCAGCGTCGAGCCAGCCGTAGCCGTAGGAGAATGACGCCAGCGCGTTCACGGGATCGTCGGCCTCGCGGAAGTGGCGGCCGTCGGCGAGGTAGGAGTCGGCCATCTCGTACGTCTCGGCGGCGGCCTCCCCAAGCGGCGTGCCCGGCGGCGCCGCGGGTTCGGCGGCGGCCAGCGCGTCCGCCAGCATCTCGCCGTAGCGGTCGGTCTTCTCGTCCAGATCGGCGGCCATGGGAGTGCGTTCGGCGCTCGGGCGGAAAGGCTGTCGGAGCGAGCCGTCGCGGGGAGGGAGCTACCGACAGCATAACGTACATACCCCACAGCCGCTTACTCCGGTGTATGACCGAGAACGTCGAGGGGGCGGTCGAACACCGTCGCCTGATCATCGCCGGTACGGGGATCGCGGGGCTGACCGCGGCGATCTACGCCGGCCGATCGAACAACGAACCGCTGGTGTTCGAGGGCGACGAGCCGGGCGGCCAGCTCACTCTCACCACCGAGGTCGACAACTACCCCGGCTTCCCCGAGGGGATCTCCGGCCCCGACCTCGTGAACAACATGAAGGAGCAGGCCGAGCGCTTCGGCGCCGAACTCGATCACGGGATCGTCGTCGACGTGACCCCACTCGGCGAGGCGGACGGCACCGACGGCTCGCCGTTCCGCGTGGAGATGCGCGACGGCGACGTGTACACCTGCGACGCGTTCGTCGCCGCCTCGGGCGCCTCCGCGCGCACGCTGGGCGTCCCCGGCGAGGACGAACTGATGGGGTACGGGCTCTCGACGTGTGCGACGTGTGACGGCGCGTTCTTCCGCGACGAGGACATGCTCGTGATCGGCGGCGGCGACGCCGCGATGGAGGAGGCGAACTTCCTCACCAAGTTCGCCGACACCGTCTACATCGCCCACCGCCGCGAGGAGTTCCGCGCCGAGGATTACTGGATCGACCGAATCATGGACAAGGTCGACGACGGCGACGTGGAGATCCTCTGGAACACCGAGCTGACGGAGATCCACGGCACCCCGGACGACGGGATCGATCACGCCAGCCTCGTCCGGCACCCCGACGGCCACCCCAAGGAGAAGTTCGAGGCCGGCGACGAGGGCGTCGAAGAGTTCGAGATGGACGTGGGCGCGGTGTTCTACGCCATCGGCCACACGCCGAACACGGGCTACCTCGACGATACGGGCGTCGAACTCGACGACGAGGGGTACATCGTCACCGAGGGCGGCCGCGACGGCGGACAGACCGCGACCGGCGTGCCCGGCCTCTTCGGCGCCGGCGACGTCGTCGACCACCACTACCAGCAGGCGGTCACCGCCGCCGGGATGGGGAGCGAGGCCGCGCTCGACGCCGATGACTGGCTGGAGCAGCGCGAACGCGCCGGCGAACTCGGCGTCGACGCGACGCCCGAGCCAGCCGCGGGCGACGACTGACGGTGTCGCCGGGGCGGGCAGCCGGCGACGACTAGCACCCACCGACGAGCCGAGACCCACAAAGCCTTACGTCCGACCCTCGATTCTCACGTATGACCGATACGAAGACGTTCACGGTCGAAGGCCCCGACGGCGAAACCGACAGTGTCGACGTGCCGCCCGTCATGCTCGAACTGATGCGCGACGGTGACGAGCCCGACGCCGAGATCCTCGCGGACATCGTGCTGCAGGCGTTCGCCCAGCAGGCTCACGCCCGCGTCCACCACGCCGAGGGCGGCGTGGCGAACGAGGTCGAGGACGCCAACGAGGCGCTCGAAGAGCTGTTCGAGGACCGCTTCGGCATCTCGCTGGCCGACGCGATGGGCCACCAGCACTAACGACGCCCGCTTCTTGCGGCGACTTTTTTCACCCCGACAGCGCTAGCGCCGGCGAACGTTTATCACCGATAGCGCGACCAGCCGACCCGTGCGGTGACAGCCGCCGCGAGCCGAACGAGGCCGGAGCGCGACCCACCGGCTCGCGGAGCCGTCGGGTCGCCTGTTCGCTATCAGTCAGAGCTTCCCCTCCCGCGCCATCTCGCGGACTGCGGCAGCACGCTCCTCCAGCGCCGCCCACTCTGCCTCATCCTTGTCGTCGACGTGGGAGTACATCAACCCCATTCTCCCCGTCCCCCGGAGCGTCTCCTCGTTATCCCGGAGGAACGTCCAGTAGAGGCTGTTGAACGGGCACGCCCCCTCGCCGGTGTCCCGCGAGACAGCGTAGGGACACGAAGAGCAGTAGTCGCTCATGCGGTTGACGTAGCTCCCCGAGGATGCGTACGGTTTCGAGGAGAGCGCGTCGGTCGCGAACGACCCCATCCCGACGACGTTGGGCGTCGTGACCCAGTGGAACGCGTCGACGAATCCCTGGTGGAACCACTCGTTGAGCTCGGCAGGGTCGGCGCCATAGATCAGCGCGAAGTTCGAGAGCACCATCAGGCGCTCGATGTGGTGGGCGTAGCCTCGCTTCCGGACGTGTTCGACGGCCTCGGAGAGGCAGGTCATCTCCGTCTCGCCGGTCCAGTACGCCGCCGGGAGCGCCTCGGTCTGCCCGAGTTGGTTCGCGTCCGCCATCGCGGGCATGGAGCGTCGGTAGACGTGGCGCATGAACTCCCGCCACCCCAGCACCTGCCGGACGAACCCTTCGACGCTGTTGATCGGCGCCTCCCCGTCCTCGTACGCACGCTCAGCGCGTTCGACGACCTCCATCGGGCGGAGCAGCCCGAGGTTGATCGACGCCGACAGCAGCGAGTGGGACATCGCCCACTGCCCCTCGACCATCGCGTCCTGATAGGAGCCGAACGCGGCGAACCGGGCGTCGACGAACTGCTCCAGCGCGTCGAGCGACTGCTCCCGGGTGATCGGCCACCGAAACGGGGCCGCCTCGTCGCCGTCAACGAACGTCTCGAACTCGGCGTCGACCCACGACGCAACCTCGCGGACTGTTTCGTCGGGCTCGAACAACGGCGGCGCCGGCGGCTCCCAGTCGTCGGGGGGCGTCTCGCGGTTCTGTTCGTCGTAGTTCCACTCGCCGCCCTCGGGTGACTCACCGTCCATCAGTGTTGCCGTCCGGCGGCGCATCCACCGGTAGAACCCCTCGAGCCGATAGGTATCGGGATCGTCAGTGTTCCGGCGCTCCGCCCACTCGTCGAACTCCTCAGGAGTGAGGAGGAAGGTGGGGTTCGGGACGAACGAGAGCTGTCCGCCACGGTCGCCGACGAGCTCACGGAGTCGGTCAGCGGCGCCGTGTGCGGCCGGTCGTGGCATCGTCAGATCGTCTCCGGAGTGCGCCTCGAAGTGGTCGTCGAGCCCCTCCCCGAACGTCTCGGCCTGTCGGTAGTCGACCGTGACGCCGCGGCCCCGTAGGTCGTCGCGGAACCGACGCATCGCCGCGAACACCAGCGTCAGCTTGTGCGGGTGGTACGGGCGCCGATCCGCGAACTCGGTCGCCTCGATCAGGAGGACGCGGTCGTGCTCGTCGAGGTAGTCGGCGGTCCGGTCGAGGTGGGTGCCGAGTAGCCACAGCGTCATCGTGGAACTGGACGGCGGTCTGGGACGCGGGGCGGTTCCATGCACGCGATGTCGGCGGGGTGGCGTAAAGTTCGACCGGCCAGTCGTCGGCCGGTGGAGTTTCCCTGCTGGGCCGGGAACGCTCGGTATGGAGTACGAAAACGTCCTTCGAGACTGGCTACTGGGGCTGGTCGCCGCGCTGTTGGCGGCGATCGCGCTGTCGACGACGCCCGCCGGCGAATCGTACCTCGGGATTCTGGAGCCGTTGGTGGTCGTGCTCGCGCTCGTGACGTTCCTCGCGTTCGTTCTGATCACCGGCGCGTTCCTCGTCTACACCGCAAGCTTCCGGGACTGAGGCGTTCGCCGGCGTACGTGGGTTTTTGTCATGCCGGCACAACGACTCCGCCATGGAGTACACTACGCTCGGAGACACCGGCATCGAGGTCTCCCGCATCGCGCTCGGCTGTATGAGTTTCGGCGACCCCTCGTGGCGCGACTGGGTGCTCGAGGAGGAGGAGAGTCGGGAGCTGATCGACCGCGCGGTCGAGCTCGGGATCAACTTCTTCGACACCGCAAACATGTACTCGAAGGGCGAGTCCGAGCGCATCCTCGGGAACGCACTGTCGGAGTACGACCGAAACGGGATGGTGGTCGCGACGAAGGGGTACTTCCAGATGCGGGAGGGCGACCCGAACTCGGGTGGGCTCTCCCGGAAGGCGATCGAGCAGGAGCTCGACGACTCGCTCGACCGGCTGGGGATGGACACCGTCGACCTCTACCAGACCCACCGCTGGGACGACGACACGCCGATCGAGACGACGATGCGGGCGCTCGACGACGCCGTCCGGCGGGGGAAAGCCCGGCACGTCGGCACGTCGTCGATGTGGGCCCACCAGTTCGCCGACGCGCTCCACACCAGCGACCGCGAGGGGCTGGAGCGCTACGTCACGATGCAGAACCACTACAACCTCCTCTACCGCGAGGAGGAACGCGAGATGCTGCCGCTGTGTGAGCGGGAGAACGTCGGCGTGCTCCCGTGGTCACCGCTGGCCCGCGGCTTCCTCGCACGCCCTCACGGGGAGCTGGAAACCACGACGCGGGGACGGAGCGAGGCCGAGGCCGACCGCCACCCGTATCTGGCAAACGGCGGCCGCGAAGTGAACGAGCGCGTCGAGGAGCTCGCCGCAGAGAAGGACCTGAAGATGGCCCAGATCGGGCTGGCGTGGCTGCTACACAAGGACGCCGTCGACGCCCCCATCGTCGGCACCACGAGCGTCGAACACCTCGAAGACGCAGTCGAGGCGCTCTCGGTATCGCTGAGTTCCTCGGAGATCGAGTATCTCGAGGAGCCGTACCAGCCGGTCGCGGTTTCGGGCCACGAGTAAGCGAGTCGTCGCAGCTACGGCTTCCTCGTTCGAAAACTGATCCTGCGGCGAGTCAGATCAGCCCTTCCGCGGCCAGCCGTTCGAACCCTTCCTGCAGTCGCTCCTCGCTGGCGGCGTAAGAGACCCGGGCGTACCCCGGAGCGTTGAACGCGCTGCCGGGGACGGTCGCGACGTGGGCGTCCTCGATGGCCGCGTCGGCCCACGCCACGTCGTCGGTCGGGCCCGAATCAGTCGGGATCATCGCGTAGAACGCCCCCTCGGGCTTCGGGATCTCTTTTCCGTGATCCGCGAGGAGGTCGACCACGAGGTCGCGCCTGCGTTCGAACGCCTCGACCATCGTCGCGACCTCGCTCTCGACGCTGCGCAGGGCCTCGACGCCGGCGTGCTGGACGAAGTTCGGCGCACACGTCACCGAGTGGCCGTGGATCTTCGACACCTGATCGATCAGGGGCTCGGGCGCGGCAAGGTAGCCCAGCCGCCAGCCAGTCATCGAGTACGCCTTCGAGAAGCCGTTTACCGTCACCGTCCGCTCGGCCATCCCGTCGAAGGAAGCCAGCGAGGTGGGATCGGCGTCGTAGGTGATCCGGTCGTAGATCTCGTCGGCGACGACGGTCACGTCGTGCTCGACCGCGAGATCGCGGACGCCTTCGAGTGCGGCGTCGGAGAACACCGCGCCCGTGGGGTTGGAGGGTGAGTTCACGAGCAGCAGTTGCGTCTCGTCGGAGACCGCGGCCGCCAGATCGTCCAGCGCGGGTTCGAGGTCGAAGTCGTGCTGGCCCAGATCGACCCGCGTGAGGTCGCCCCCGGCGAGTTTCACCATCGCCTCGTAGGAGACCCACGCCGGATCGAGCAGGATCACCTCGTCGCCCTCGTCGACCAGCGCCTGCACCGTCTCGAACAGCGCCTGCTTCGCGCCGGGGGTGACGACGACGTTGCCGGGCTCGCAGGCGACGCCTTTCCCCTTCAGATCGGTCGAGATCGCCTGTCGCAGCTCTGGGATACCACTGGAGGACGTGTAACCCGTGTGACCGTCCGCGATCGCCTGCCGGCCGGCCTCCCGGATACGCTCGGGCGTCGGGAAGTCCGGTTCGCCCACGGAGAGGTCGACCACGTCGACGCCCTGTTCCTGCAGTTCGCTGGCCTTGTTGCCGACCGCGACGGTCGCCGACGGCTCGACGCGACCGACGCGCTCGGCGAACTCCCATTCGCGCTCGCTCATGGGAGGACCTCCACCATGTCGACCGCAGCGTCGACGGCCGCTGCACCCTTTTCGACGCGCTCGCGTGCCTCCGCGCCGCTCTGGCCCGGGCCGGTGATGCCGAACGTGACCGGCGTGTCACGGTCGAGGCCGACCGACTGGAGCGACTCCGCGGTCGCGTCGCTGATCACCTGATCGTGATCCGTATCGCCCGTGACGACCGCGCCGACGACCGCGACGGCGTCGATCTCTTCGCGCCGGGCCAGTCGATCCGCGGCCAGCGGGCTGTCGTACACGCCGGGCACGTGCACGGTTTCGCCGATCTCGACGCCCCGATCCGCGGCGGCGTCTACCGCCGCCTCCGCCATCCGCTCGGTGACGGAGGCGTTGAACTCCGCTACCACGAGTCCGAGATTCACCATACGCGATGCTGGGCGCCGGCGAAGAAAGAACTACCGAAGCGGACGGTCGCGACAGCTGGGGCTCACGGACGGATGACGCGGAGAAACACACAGCGGGCGGCCCGGTGGAGAACGACGAACGCCTCTACGGCCAGTTGCCGTTGTCGGTGAACGCGTCGACGACGCGCTGGATCGCGACGACGTACGCGGCGGTGCGGAAGTTCGGCAGGTCGAAGCTCGCGTACGCGTCCGTGAGGTCGTCGAACGCGTTGGTGATGACTGCCTCCAGCTCCTCGTTGACCCGCTCCTCGTCCCAGTAGAAGCGCTGGCGGTTCTGGACCCACTCGAAGTAGGAGACGGTCACGCCGCCGGCGTTGGCGAGGATGTCCGGGAACACGTGGACGTCCTTCTCGGTCAGCACGTCGTCGGCGTCGGGCGTGAGCGGGCCGTTGGCGGCCTCGACGATCACGTCGGCGGACACGTCCTCGGCGAGGTCGCCGTCGATGGCGTTCTCCAGCGCTGCGGGCACCATCAGGTCGACGTCCATCGTGAGCAGTTCCTCGTTGGTCAGCGCCTCGGTGTCCTCGTAGCCGGAGACGGAGCCGGTGTCACGCTTGAACTCCTTGACGTCGACGGGATCGAGCCCGCTCGGGTCGTGGATGCCGCCGGAGGAGTCGGAGACGGCGACGATGTTGGCGCCGAGCTCGTCGATGAGCTTCGTGGCGATCCAGCCCGCGTTGCCGTACCCCTGGACGGCCACGTCGGCGCCGACGATGTCCTTGCCGAGGTAGTCGAACGCCTCGCGAGCGGTGATCGCGGTCGATCGGCCCGTCGCCTCGACGCGCCCCTCGCTCCCGCCGGCTTCGAGGGACTTCCCGGTGACGACGCCGGGCTCGGTCGTGTTCTCCAGCGTCTCGTAGGTGTCCTTGATCCAGTTCATCTCCCGCTGGCCCGTGTTCACGTCGGGCGCGGGCACGTCCTTGTCCTCGCCGATGAACGGGCGCAGCTCCTCGGCGAACGATCGTGTGATGTTCTCGATCTCGTTCGCGGAGTACTCCGAGGGATCGATCACGATCCCCCCTTTCCCGCCGCCGTAGGGGATGTCGACGACGGCGCACTTGTACACCATCCAGCCCGACAGCGCCTTGACCTCATCGCGGGTGACGCCGGGGTGGTAGCGAATGCCGCCCTTGTAGGGGCCTCGGTCGCCGTTGAACTCCGATCGGAACGCCTTGAAGCGCTCGATCGACCCGTCGTCCATGTCCACAGAGAGGTTCGTCTCGAGCACGCGCTCGGGGTACTTGAGCCGGTGGATGACGTCGTCGTCGACGTCGAGGTACGCGGCCGCGTCGTCGATCTGCTCCTGCAGACTCTCGAACGGGTTTGCTTCGTCTGACATTCCGGCGAGAAATTCGCCCGTAGCTCGAATAAGCCTGCCGAAGTCCCGACGGAACGTTTGTGAAGGATTAGCGCTCGTCGCCCGCGGCTGCCCGCTCCAGCACGCGCTCGGCCTGTGCGATCAGCGGGGCGTCGATCATCTCGCCGTCGACGCTGAACACCGCACGACCCTCGCGTTCGGCCTCGTCACGCGCGTCGAGCACGCGTTCGGCCCACTCGACGCGCTCGGGCGCCGGCGTGAACGCGTCGTTGATCACGGGCACCTGTGCGGGGTGGATCGCCATCTTCCCGTCGTACCCCAGCTGGAGCGCGAACTCGGTCGCCTCGCGCAGCCCCGTCTCGTCCTCGAAATCGGTGAACACGGTGTCGATGGCGTCGATTCCCGCCGCGCTCGCGGCCAGCACTACCTGCTGACGGGCGTGTAGCACCTCGGTCCCCTCGTCGGTCCGGGTCGCGCCCACGTCGGCAGCGAGATCCTCGGCGCCGAACACCAGCGCATCCGTCGCCCGTGCGTCGGCGATGTCCTCGGCGCGCAGCACGCCGCGGGCAGTCTCCACGAGTGCGAGCAGCGCGGGGTTGACGTCGCGCTCGTCGAGCAGGTCGGCCACCCACTGTACGTCCTCGGGCTCGGCAACCTTGGGCACCATCACGCCGTCGAGGCGCAGCGAGTCCGGCGCGTCGTCGAGCAGCCCGTCGAGGTCGGCGGCAGCGTCGACGCTCACTCGGACGGTCACCTCGCAGTCGGGATCGAACGCCGGATCCGCGAGCACTTCGCGGACCGACTCCCTCGCGGCGGCGCGCTGGCTCGGCGCGACGGCGTCTTCGAGGTCGAAACAGACCGTATCCGCGCCCGATTCCGGCGCTTTCCGCATCAGCTCCGGGCGGTCGCCCGGCGAGAACAGGAGACTTCTGCGTGCCATACTCCCGACTCAGCCGGCGCGGAGTTAACTGGTCGGGATCGAGTCGGCAGCGTTTTGCGCCGACCGGCCGACCCCGCGGGTATGACCGGACGCTACTACGAGGAGTTCGAGGTCGGCGAGACGATCGAGCACGAGAAGCGCCGCACCGTCTCGGAGTCGGACAATCAGGCGTTCTGTGACATGACGATGAATCAGCAGCCGCTCCACCTCGACGCCGATTTCGCCGGGGAAACGCAGTTCGGCGAACGGCTGGTCAATGGGCTGTACACGATGTCGTTGGCAGTCGGGCTCTCGATCCCCGACACCACCGACGGCACGATCGTCGCGAACCTCTCTTACGACAACGTCGAGCACCCTAACCCCGTGTTCCACGGCGATACGATCTACGCGCAGACGACGGTGACGGACAAACACGAGACCAGCGACGGCGAACGCGGGATCGTGGAGATGCACGTCGAGGCGTTCAAGGTCGAGTCAGGTGGGGAGGACACGCTCGTCTGTGAGTTCGATCGGACCGCGCTGAGCCTGAAACGCGAGCACGTCGAGTAAAGCTCGGATGGACCCAGTCACCGGACGCCTCCGGGCGTGGCTCTCGCCCCTGACCGCGGCCGTCGACACCGCGACAGTCGCACGGCTCGGACTCGGCGCGATGCTGGTGCTCGCCGGGGTGCACAAGCTGCTGGCGCCGGCGGCGTGGGCCGTCTACGTCACCGACTGGCTGGCGCCGTGGCTCGTCGTGAGCCCGCGGCTGTTCATGCTCGCGAACGGGCCGCCGGAGGTGCTCGTCGGCGGCCTGCTGCTCGCGGACCGCTACGTGGCGCCCGCGACGGCCGTCGCCGCCGTGTCGCTTCCGGTAACGGTCCTCTACCTCGCGGTCGTCGCCGCCACGGAGGGGCGCTTCGTCGACGTGTTGATCCGGGATGTGGGGCTGGCCGCGCTCGCGTGGGTGGTGTTGCTCGACGCGCTCGGGGCGGAGTGACGCGGCGGCGACGCTGGCGAACAGGCGATCGAACGGCGCCGCGGTGGGGGATCGCACTCCCGCCCAGTGCCACCGCGGTCGGAGCGTCAGGGCACGGGAGCCGTGCCCGCGCGATCCGGTTTAAAGAACGGTGCCGTGTTTCTTGTCGGGCAGGTCCTTCTCGACGTCCTCGTAGAACGCGAAGCGGTTGACGAGCTCCTGCCGGAGCGTCGACGGCGGCACCACGTCGTCGATCACGACCTCGCTGGCCATCCGGTGGGCGTCGATGTCCTGTCGGTACTCCTCGCGGAGCTCCTGCTCGCGCTGTTTGCGCTCCTCGGGGTCGTCGATCGCGTCGAGCTTGTTGGCGTACACCGCGTTGATCGCCGCCTCGGGCCCCATGATCGCGATCTCGCCGGAGGGGAGCCCGAGCACGCTCTCGGGGTCGTAGGCGGGACCGCCCATCGCGTAGATGCCGGCGCCGTAGGCTTTCCGCACGACGACGGTCTGTTTCGGGACCGTGGCGGAGGAGGTGGCGTAGATGAACTTCTTCCCCTTCTCGAGGATCGCGTCCTTCTCGACCTCCGAGCCCGCCATGAACCCCGGCGTGTCACAGAGGTACAGCAGCGGGATCTCGTAGGCGTCGCAGGTCCAGATGAACTCCGCGGCTTTCTCGGCGGCGTCGGGGAAGATCGCGCCCGAGCGGTGGTTGGGCTGGTTCGCGACGACGCCGACCGGGCGGCCGTCGATCCGGGCAAAGGCGGTGACGATCTCCTGTCCGTACTCCGGCTTCATCTCCATGACCGACTCGGCGTCGCAGATCCGGTCGAGCAGGTCGTGGACGTCGTACGCCTTGTTCGGGTTGTCGGGGACGACCTCGTCGATCCCCTCCGGGGAGAACGTGGGGTTCTCCGGCTCGGATCGGGGCGGCTTCTCGCCGGCCTTGTCCGGGAGGTACGTCATCAGCTTCGCGGCCATCGCGCGGGCCTCCCGCTCGTCTTTCGCGACGAGGTCGGCGCTCCCGGAGTGTTTGGCGTGGACGGCGGGACCGCCGAGGTCCTGCATGTCGATCTCCTCGCCGGTCACCATCTTCACCATCCGCGGGGAGGCGATCGCCATCGCGGACATCCCCTCGACCATGATCGTGAAGTCGGCGAACACCGGCGTGTAGGCCGCGCCGGCGATGCAGGGGCCGTACAGCACGCAGATCTGCGGGACGTACCCCGAGAGCATCGAGTGGTTGTAGTAGTACTTCCCGATCCCCTCGCGGTTGGCGAAGAAGCCGGTCTGCTGGTCGATCCGGCCGCCCGAGGAGTCCATCAGGTAGAGCACAGGGTTGCCGGACTTCAGCGCGCGCTGCTGCATCCGGAGGAACTTCTCGACGCCGCGGCCGGCCATCGACCCCGCCTTGACGGTGAAGTCGTTGGCCATCCAGTGGACGTCGCGGTTCTCGAACGTCGCCGCCCCGGTCAGGAGTCCGTCGCCGGGGAGTCGGGTGTTCTCGTCGTACTCCTCGACCTCGGGGGAGTCGGGGTGCCACTCGTCGAACGCGGCGAACTTCCCGTCCTCGAACTGGACCCCGTCGGCGGCACCCTCGCGGTCGGCGTCGCCGGGGCCGCCGTCGCCGCCCTCGCCGAACCAGAGGTCCAGTCGGTCGCGGACGAACAGTTTGCCCTGCTCGGGCAGTCGTTCCTTGTACTTCTCGGGGCCGCCCCCGAGGATCTCCTCGATCTCCTCGCGGAGTTTCCGTTCGCGCTCGGTCGGTCCGAGGTCGTCGTCGAGCGGGTACTCCGTCTCGGGGGCCGTGGCGGTGGCCGCCGGTTCGTCGGCGTCGCCGACCAGCACCTCGATGTCGGCGCCGAGATGTTCGGCCAGCGCGGCGGCGACCGCCGACGCCTCCTCGTCGGTGGCACCGTCGCCGATGCGGACGTGCATACGGGGGTCGTCGGCCGAACGGGGCAAAAAGGGTCCGAAAACGCAGTCGGTCGGCTGAACCGACTACTCGTCACCGTTCTGTCGGCTATTCGTCGCGATTCTGTCGGCTACTCGTCGCCGTACTCGTAGAACCCGCGGCCGGTCTTCTTCCCGAGGTCGCCGGCCTCGACCTTCCGTTTCAGCAGGTACGCGGGCGTGTAGCGGTCGCCGAGCTCCTCGTGGAGTGTCTCGCTGGCGTGGAGACAGACGTCGAGGCCGATGTGGTCGGCGAGTTCGAGCGGGCCCATGGGGACGTTGGTGCCGAGCGTCATCCCGCGGTCGATATCCTCCTTCTCGGCGACGCCCTCGTCGAACGCGCGGATTCCCTCGTTGATCCAGGGCATCAGGATGCGGTTGGTGACGAACCCCGGCTTGTCGTCGGACTCCCACGTCTCCTTTCCGAGATCTTCCGCGAACGCGTGTGCGAGCTCCGTGGCTTCGTCGGCGGTGCGCTCACCGGTGACGACCTCGACGCCGTCCATGATCGGGACGGGGTTCATGAAGTGGAGGCCGACGACCGCGTCCGCGCGCTCGGTCGCGCTCGCGATCGTCGTGATCGACAGCGTCGACGTGTTGGTCGCCAGCAGCGTCCCCTCGTCGAGCACCTCGTCGAGGTCGCCGAAGATCGACTGCTTGAGCTCCATCTCCTCGGGCGCGGCCTCGACGACGATCTCCGCACCCGCGAGGTCGTCGAGCTCCGTCGTTCCCGTGATGCGTGCCTTCGCGTCCTCGGCCTCCTGCTCGCTCAGCGCGTCGCGGTCGACCAGCCGCGAGAGCGAGTCGTCGATCGTCTCGAAGCCGCGGTCGACAAACGACTGCTCGATGTCCCGCATCACCACGTCGTAGCCCGCGGTCGCGGTGACCTGCGCGATCCCGGCGCCCATCGTCCCGGCGCCGACGACTCCGACCGTCTCCACGTCGTCCAGTCCGTACATAGTCGGCGGTGGGCTCGGCAGCACCGTAAGGGTAGCGACAACCGCCGGACTGCACCGTCCCCGCGATCTGCCACGGATCGTGCCGTAGAAGCGCTCTACGTCCGGGAACCCGCAGTCGAATCACACAAAGCTTCAAGTGCCTTTGGGAACGATTGCGAGCCAACGTGACCCGCCTGCTGGAGCATCTGATGGCCGACGTCGACGAGGAGGAGCGGCGCTCGGTCGACGCGCCGACCGACCTGAAGTTCGTCGGCCCGGCGACCGCCGACGCCGTCGAGTCGGCCGGGTTCTCCGCACAGGACATCGTCGAGAAGGACGTGTCCTACCGGATGCTACTCGAAGCGGGGGTCAACCCCGGCGTCGCCGCGAAGATCCGCCGCCACCACTCCCTGTCGTGGTCGTTCGACAACGACGGGGATCTGGACCGACGCTCCGAGCAGGTCCGCGGGCTCGGTGAAGAGGAGGCCGCGTGGGTGGCCTCCAGCCTCGGCGACGGTGAAGGGGAGACGAGCGACGATGAAGGAGAGACGGACGACGGCGAACTCGACGAAGAGGCGGCGTGGATCGACGGGTCGGCCGGCGAGTCCGAGGCGCTCGACGAGGTCGAGACCGCCGACGACGGCGACGACACCGACGACGAGGCAGCGTGGGTCGCCAACGCCACGGGCGGCGGTGACTCGGCGACCGCCGACGGGAGCGGCGACCCGTTGGCGGCCGAGGCGGCCTGGCGCGAGCGGTCGAAACCGACGCCGCTGACCGACATCTCGGGAATCGGCGAGAGCTACGCCGAACGGCTGGCGGAGGCGGGCGTTACCTCGGTCCGGTCGCTCGCGACCGCAAGTCCCGAGCTACTGTCGGACGTGACCGGGATCTCCCGCGAACGGCTCCAGCGCTGGCACCGAGAGGCGAGCGAGCGCGCGGACTGAGCCGGCGCGACCGCGGCGGTGTTGGACTCGGGGTGACGAAGCCTTTATACTCGAAGCATCAACACTGAGACGTAGATGGCGAGATCCGGGCAGGCGGTTCCGTCGGGGGTGGTTTCCCGGTGAGTATCGACATCGCCACCCGCGGGACGTCCCTCCACGTCACGGACAGTATCGAGCAGCGCCAGTGCGTCGTGCGAATGCCGGAGCCTGCCGACGTCGAGATCATCGACGGCGATCGGTTCTACTTCCCGATCGACGCTGCTGCACGGATCGGCACCGAGAGCATCACGCTCGGGAGCTACGTCGCGACGATCATTCGCAACGGCGAGGGTGACGTCGTCACGCAGATGGGTCGGACCGACGGCGTCGACCTCGGCCCCGGCGAGTACCTGATCGAGCTCGAACAGCCGGTGAAGCTGTACGTCCGGATCGAGGGGTCGCTGCACGTCGAGACCAACGGGATGACGACGACGGTCAGCACCGACGGCGACCTGTTCGTCGCCGGACGCTCCCGGCACAACCACCCTGCGGGGACGATCACGACGACTGCCGAGCCTCGCGAGATGATGCGTGCGGTGTCGGCGATGTCCTCGTCGCTGAAAACCACCTCCGTCGAGCGATCCTACCCGACGCTTCGTGGGCACCCGCCGGAGATCGAACTCGGCGACGAGCTGGACATTCCGGAGTCGATGGCCCCGGCCGACGCCGGCGTCCGGATCGAAGTGCCGCCGCGGCTGCGGTTCGTCTACGCGGTCGCGCCGCTGGCGTTCTACCTCGGCGCCGAACTGGTGCCCGGAAGCGTCCCCCGACTCGTCGGCGAGGACGGGTTCACCCACCGACTCGACGGCCCGGGCGGGTTCGAGGAGACGGTCACTGAGACGCTCAAACAGACGCTGCTGTTCGACTGTGTCGCCCGGACGGAAGGGTTCTACCAGATCGAGCTCGCCGAACGCGACGACGTCGATGCGCTGGTCGATCTCGACTGGGCCGACCTCTACGACCGATCGCTCTCGGAACAGCTGGACGCGTATCTCTCGGTCCCCTTCGATCGGATCGCCGACTGCGTGCCCAAGTGGAAAACCGCGGCCTACGTCGCACCTGAGCCGGAGAACATCGAACTGCTGCCGTACCTGCTCGAAGATCTCGCGACGATCAAGACGCCTGCGGGGGAGGCCACGACCGCCGAGCAGGTCCAGACCGACTCGCTGTTCGACTTCGCACGCAGCGGCGCCGGGCCCGCCGTGACCGCGCTTACCGGCGCGACGCGCAGCAGCACGCGCAGCGTGGGCGACGAGCGAGCACAGACCCCCGAGGGGTCGTTGCCGGACTTGGTGAAGCCGGAGCCGACCGGCGCGTTCGAGACTGTCTGGGCCGACGACGGCGTCCCCGTCGGCGGAATCAAGGCGTCGGTCGACGGCTACCGCAACGGTATCGAGCACACGCCCTCACAGGAGATCGGCATCACCGTCGTCGTCAACGACGAGGGGATGACCGAGGAGGGCGACGTTGCCGAAGAAGTGTACGGCGACGACACGGAGTTCCCGTTCGACCTGCGCGTGTACCGCAACCTTACCACCGACCGGCTCTCCGCCGTGCTCGAAACCGAGCGGGAGTTCCTCCACTACATCGGCCACGTCGAATCTGACGGGTTCCAGTGCTCGGACGGGCGCCTCGACGCGCGCGAGATCGATTTCGTCGGCGCCGACGCGTTCTTCCTGAACGGCTGTGCGTCCTACGACCAGGGGATGGCGCTGCTGGAGAACGGTGCTGTCGGGGGCGTCGTTACGCTCACGGAGGTGGTCAACAGCGGGGCGACGCGGGTCGGGAAAGCGATGGTGAAGCTGCTGAACCACGGGTTCTCACTGCACTCGGCGCTTTCAGTGGCGAGCCAGCAATCGTTCGTCGGCGGGCAGTACTCAGTCGTCGGCGACGGGGACGTGGATGTCGTTCAGGGGGAGAGCATCGGCTCCGTGATCACGGATATCGAAGAAGCGGACAACGGGTACACTGCACGCGTCCAAGTCTACCCCGACAACGACTTGGGGACGGGAGGGATGGCATCCACAACTCTTGGTGACGACGGACGTCACTACCTCGCTCCCGGCACACTGAACGAGGTCAGCTACGCGACTCTCGAAGAACTGTTAGACGACGCCGAGGACGAACTCGTCCGTTACAACGGGGAAATTAGATGGCTATCTGACTTTTCGGGGTGAAACTAGCCGAACCAATCTGCCGGGTTACGGCCCTGCAATCGGCTGGGCGTGTCCTGCAACGGCACTCCCTGCCTGGGAGAGGAACAGCATCATCGTGAACAGAACGCCCATCATCTTCGGGTTCTCGGCCAGGAACGACTTGAGTTCGGACATTACACTCCATGGGAGTTCGTCACTATACTTGTGGATAGATATTCCCGGGTTTGATATTAGGGTCTGATAAATCTACGAGACCGGAAAACCACGAGAAAGGGCCGGGTTCAGCTCCGCGACGGTCCGCGACCTTTCATTCGAGATACCCCAGATCCTCGAGCTGCTGAGCGATCTCTTCGAACTCCGCCTCCGTGAGCTCTCCGCGTTTCTGGTGTTTGATGACGATGCTGCGCAACAGGAAGCGAACGAGGTCGCTCGTGCTGGAGAAGCTCGTCCCCTCGATCGTCTCGTCGACGCGCTCGGCGAGCTCGGTGGGGATCGAGACGGTGGTGTAGTCGGTCATTACGCGTCGATGGGGTGCGGGCGGGGAAAAACGCGCCGGCTGCGGGTGGCGTTCTGAAAGCCCGTTCGCGCCGTCGTTCGTCACTCCTCGTCGGCGATGGAGTCGATCCGATCGAGCTGTTCGCGGTGGAGCGTGAGGATCAGATCCGAGAGCACGCCGAACATCAGCAGCTGGACGCCGAGCAGGATGCCGGCGGCGCCGGCGAGCGCCCAAATCTGGTGGGGAACGCCGTAGACGAACCACTCGATCGCGACGAAGGCGGCGATCACGGTGCCAGCGAGTCCGGAGACGACGCCGACGCTGCCGAAGTAGAACAGCGGATTGCTCGTCTTCGCCCGGCGGAACAGTTCGAGGAAGATGATCCCGCCGTCCCTGATCGGGTGGAGGTTCGTGTTCGAGCCCGCGGGGCGTTCGAGATACGTGATCGGGACGACCGCGGTAGGGATCCCCTGCTTCGCGCACTCGACGGCCATCTCGGTCTCGATGCCGAACCCGTCCGCCGAGAGCCGCAGGCGGTCGAAGGAGTCGCGGCTGAACGCCCGGTAGCCGCTGAGGATGTCGTCGAAGCTCTCGCCGTGGATGAGACTGAACAGTCGGTTGGTGAGCTTGTTGCCGACCTTGTTCAGGCGGGTCATCGCGCCGTCCTCCATGTCGGCGAAGCGGTCGCCGATAACGTGCTCGTACCCCTCTTCGAGCGGCGCGAGCATGCGGTCGGCGTCTTCGGGCTTGTACGTGCCGTCACCGTCGGCCATCAGGACGTACTCGCGGTCGATGTGTTCGCGGACGGCCTCCCGGATGGCTTGTCCCTTGCCGGAGGCGGACTGTATCTCGACGCGGGCGCCGTGCTCGCGGGCTATTTCGCGGGTGTCGTCGCCGGAACCGCCGTCCATCACGAGCACGTCGTCGAACCCCTGCGCGCGGAAGCCGTCGACGCAGTCGCCGATGGTGGCGGCCTCGTCGTAGGTGGGCAGGAGGACGGTGACGCACTCGAGGTCGGGCATGTCGTTTCTGGTGTGGTGGTGGGTGGAGTGAAAAGGCTTCTACTTGGGGCGCCGACACCGGCGGGGTTTTTGCCGACGGTGGCACATGAGGGAGTATGCGACGTTTGGTTGAGGCTCTCGGCAGCCTCCTCGCGCTTACCGGGCTCCCCTATCTGGTCTATCTGGGGCTCTACTGGCTCCTTGGACCGGAGGGCTCGCCGGCAGAGAAGGATTACGACGCCGAGCCGACTGTGAGCATCGTTCTCCCGACGTACAATGAGGAGGGGATCGTCGAAGCGAAACTCAAGGAGCTTGTGTCGCTCGACTACCCGATGGAGAAGGTGGAGGTCGTCGTCGTCGACTCCAGCGACGACGAGACGCCGGAGCTAGTGGACGCGTTCTTCGCGGATCGAGAGACGCCCGAACTGACGCTCATCCGCGAGGATGAGCGTCGCGGGTTAGCGGTCGCGTTGAACGAAGCCTACGCCGCGGCGTCGAACGAGATGGTCGTCAAGACCGACTGCGACTCTCGGATTGCCGACGACGCGCTGCGCGAGGCGGCGGCGAACCTCGCTGACCCGGAGGTCGGTGCGGTGACGGGACGGAACGCCGAGGCGCTCGGCGGGAGCGAAGTCGAAGAGGGGTACCGCGACGTGCAGGCGCACATCCAGACGCTGGAGTCACATCTCGACTCGACGCTCATCTTCCACGGGCCGTTCTCGGCGTTCGAGAACGACGCGATCGTCCCCATCGACGAGGACTCCATCGCCGACGACACAGAGTTGGCGCTGAAGATCCGGAAAGGAGGTGATCGTGTTGTGTTCGATCCCGAGATCGAGTACAAGGAGGCGGCACACTCGACGTTCCGGAAGCGCCGCCAGCAGAAGGATCGGCGCGCGATGGGGCTGATCCGGCTGCTCTGGCGCCAGCGTGAGATGCTTGGCGGGTACGGCGCGTACGGCAGCGCCGTGTTGCCGTTCAACTGGTGGTTCATGCTCGTTTCGCCGTGGCTGGTGATGGGGTTGATCGGGCTGGCGACGCTGGGCGGGCTCGTGGTTGGTGGACCGCTGGGGCTGGTGGTTCCTGCTGGGGTTGCGGGGTTCGTGCTGTTGGGCTCACGTGAGAAGCTTGGTGGGTTGCAGGCGGCGTACTCGCTGTTCGACACGCAGGTGTCGCTATTCCGGGCGAGCCTGAAGTTGCTCAGTGGAGAGGGGGACGGGACGTGGGAGATCGACGAGGAGCTACGGGAGATGTACTGATGAAGATCGTGCAGGTGACGCCGCGGTATCCGCCGCATACTGGTGGCGTGGAGTCGCACGTGAAGGAGATCAGCGAGCGACTCGTCGATCGTGGTCACGAAGTCGTCGTCCATACCGCGGATCTGGGGCCGGATGTGGACGGGTGGGAGCTCCGGAACGGCGTCGAAGTCCACCGACATCCGGGTTTCTCGCCCGACGGTGCGTTCCATGTCGCTCCGACAATTGCGACCGCAGTCCGTCGGAGTGACGCGGACGTCGTCCACGCGCACAACTACCACTCGCTGCCAGTCTTCTTTGCCGCGCTGGGCGTGACCGACGAACGGTTCGTCGTGACCACACACTACCACGGCGAGAGCGCGAGTGGATTCCGTGACCGCTTGCTTTCGCTGTATCAGCCGGTCGGGAAGTGGGCTGTCCGACAGGCTGACGAGGTGATCGCGGTGAGCAAGTGGGAGCGCGACCGGCTTCGTGAGGACCTCGGCGTCGACGCGACGGTGGTCCCCAACGGCGTTGAGGTGGAACGGTTCGCTTCGGGGGAGCCCGAGGTCCGTGACCGACCGTATCTGTTGACTGTCGGGCGGCTGGAGGAGTACAAAGGAGTGCAGCACGTGATCCGGGCGATGCCGGAGCTGGAGGAGTTCGACCTGCTGGTGGCGGGCTCTGGGCCGTATCGGGAGGAGCTGGAGCGAGTAGCTGCCGAGGAGGGTGTCGAGGATCGAGTGGAGTTTCTGGGCTACGTCGACGACGAACGGTTGCCGCGGCTGTACGCGGGCGCGGACGTGTACGTGACGCTGTCCGAGTTCGAGGCGTACGGGATGACGGTCGCGGAGGCGTTGGCGGCGGGGACGCCGTGTGTGGTCCCACAGGAAGGGATGCTGGCTTGGTGGACGAACACTGCCGGTGTGTCGGCGACCGTTTCCCGTGCTCCCGAAGACGTGGCACGAGCCTGTCGGGAGGTACGATTCTCGTCACCGGATTCAGGGGCAGGTGTTCTCGACTGGTCGACTGTGGCAGATCGAGTAGAGAACCAACTTCGGGCCGGAAATTAGCTCGCACGTGCGTCCGAGAGCACTCCTCTAACCGTTGCACGGAACGACTCACTTATCGCAGTAAGTCCGGTGAAGTAGACGAGACCACCGACTCCGATCAGTACCAGCAGCTCTCCCCACCACGAGACACCGGTCATCGTGTGGAGTCGGTCGACGAGGAGGTACATCACGGCACCGACGAGTAACTGGTGCTGGAGTGGGCGAGCGAACAGCGGGACTTCCGGAAGTTGTTGCTTTATCGTGTACGCGAGGATCGTGTACTGAACGATCTCGGAGATAACCGTCGCGACGACGACGCCGACGATCCCGTACTCGAGCAGGAGCACGTAGCCGAGGCCGACGTTCAGTACGAGCACGAGGAAGCCGATCCGGGTGTTGATGTCCGGACGGTCGAGGCCGGCAATCGTCGACTTGAGTTGGGAGGACTGCTGTGCGATCGCGCGGAATAAGGCGAGGCCGACGAGAACGGACCCGATTCCGGAGTACTCCGAGCCGAACACCGTCACGAGGAGATCGTTCGGCATCGCGGCGGCGCCAAAGAAGATCGGGATCGCGAGGATGCTGGCGTAGCCGACGGAGTTCCGAACGTCGTTGACGATCGCCGCGGAGTCATTCTGGCTCCAGTACTCGCTCACGCGGGCCATCAGCCCCATCGACGCTACGCCGCCGATGAACGTTCCCGCCATCGTGAGTTGCATCGAGACCTGGTACTTCCCGACCGCGGAGCGAGAGATCAGCGCCCACAGGAGGAGAATGTCCATCCGAGACTTCGTCGTACCGATGAAGCCATTCGGAATGCTGAATTTCGCGTAGGACGCGATACTCGACAGCGACTCGCGGGAAGGGCTTGCCGGCTTGATGCCGATCCGATAGAGAACGTAGGGGACGGTGAGCGCCGTTGCTACGGTCACCCCGTAGATCATCCCTGCTGCACCGAACCCAAGCAACACCACGAACACCAACTGAAGTGGCGTAGTGAACAGTGATCGTAGCGTGTCGGCCCACTCTGCCGAGGAGAAGTTCGACCGGGCAGAGAGGACTCGGTTGGTCACCTTGAAAAACCCCAGAACCACGAAGAGCACGCTGAACGGGAAGAGTAGTTCCGATAGACCGTTTGGTCCGACTAATCGATTAGCAACGTACACCGCAGGCAGAATGGTGAGCGGGAGCACTACCGCACCGATGAGTCCCGAACCGAGAGCTTCGTTCGTCGGGAACCCCGTTTCCGAGATCCGCTTCTTGCACGCGACACCCCAGCCAGTTATCGGATTGTCGAGGACGTTGACGAGCGTAAGGACCACGTAAAAGGCCCCGTACCCGTCCGGGCCGAGATCTCGGGCGAAGATAACGGCACCTGCGAACCCGATGGCGGCCATAGCGAACTTCGCGATGACTCCCTTCGAGATTTCGACGCCGAAGTCCGCCTCACCGGCGCTCATATATACCCGAGATCTTCCAGCCGTTCTTCTGTGTTCCTCTCAATGTCGGCATTCTTGGTCTGCGGGCGAGGAATCGCGCTCGAATCACAACGGGCTACATCTCGGTCCTCGCTAAGGATCTCGTGTCTGATCGTCCCTGTCATCTCATTTGGCACAGGATTACCGAGTGCGTGTAGTACCGTAGGGAGAACATCCTCGATGGACATCCCTTCTAGAGATGCACCTTCCTCAAACATCGGCCCTTGGGCTGCGACGATCCCTCGATACCTGTGTTCGAACGTGTCTGTTGGACTGAGTACGTCCCCTGTTGGTGAGCGGAATGTCAGTGGGTATATTCCCTGGTTCGGCCGAGCGATTACCGACGGAGTACCCGGTTTTGGGTTCTCATAGGCTTCTTCGCCCTGTAGCACTTCCCGAAATACTGGGCTCCCTTCGTACGTCAGCGACTCCAGATCGTCGATCAGTTGCTGTCGGACGGTCTCAACGTCTTCGACCGCCGGTGAGTCGAAGTATTCATCATTGATGTGAATGCTTCCGAATCGAAGCTCCCACGCACGTGATTCCGAGTACTCCGGTTCGAAGCTAGCAGCGTCCCTTACGTCGTCCAAGACGTCGAATGCGATAACGCGGTTATAGACACGCCGCATTAACTGATAGAGACGATCCGACCGACCTGCCACTTTCCTCGCAACGTCGACGAGGAGGTTCGCCCCGGTTGAGGCATCGGAGTCTCCTTCTTGGAGATAGCCCTGTTCGGAGAGGAATTCGTTCAGGTGGAGGTTCGCGTGTTTGTGCTCGAACCCGTGATCACTCATCAACAGGGAATTTTCGGCCTCTTCAGACAGTCTCTGCGCGTGCTCGTCGACCGTGCCAACGACTCGCTGGACCCACTCGGCACGTGTTTCGTCGTCTTCGGCGTTTCCGAGTACGTGACCGAGCCAATCCGTCACCGAGAACAGGACGAACCCGACATTCGGGTCGGTTTCTGCGATCGCTTGGCGAGTGAACTCGGCCCTGGCATCGGCGATTTCGACCAAGTCGTTGATGAACCGATCAGGTGTCGCTTTCAGCTCGTCCCGCTGCATCGTCCGATATTCCTCGAAAGCCGGGAGGGATTTGAGCGGATCCGGAACGGCGTCGGCGGGCCCTTCTGAGTCGAACGAGGACACGAGGAACGTTCCGTCGGCGGCCGGAGTCCGGTCGACGCTAGCCGGGAGATTCACGAAGAGAGAGTCGTTAAGTAGATCGTAGGCTGCGACGTCAGTCGTGTTCGTCGACGGGGCGCTGATCTCATAGTTCGACGCCTGTGTGATCATATTTGTCAGACCATGTGTCCCGGGATCTTTGCCTGTCGCGAACGACGTCCACGCGGGCAGCGTCGTCGGTGTGTCGACGCTGTGGAGGTGACCCTGTACGCCTTTGTCCGCGACCCTGGAGAGAAACTCCGGCTCAGTATCGAACCGGTCCAGAATGTTCCACGAGAGACCGTCGAGACCGACGATGAGCAATTCCATAGCTAATGTGACTCCTTCAGAATCAAAATGTGTTGTGTTACTTCTTTACCGTGCCAATCAGGGTACTTGAGTGCCTGTCGGTATTCTCCGGTTATTCAATACCTCCGTAGTTCCACCCCTCACGCGGGCCGTGGATAATCTCGCGTATCGCAGTGTATCCGAATAGGAAGAACTCAGGCATGCGCTTGACTGCATACGTTAACTGAATCCCCCCGCTTGTCCGATTACGTGTCTGGACAGTTGCGTACGCTGTAGCTCCTGCCAAGGGAACAAAGAGTAGAACGATCGCTAGAAGTCCGATTATCCCGAGTAAAGGTAGAACTCCCGCGGCGGCGATGAGCGAGATGACGGACACAAAATCACCGAGCACATGCACGGGGTGGAACTTCGCGTACCACAGCCCATACTTCCTGAGGAACCGGACCGAACTTGGACGTCCGAGTCTGGTTCGTACTCGACTCCACATCCCTTCGTCCCGCAAAGACGTCCGTCCGAGGTCGCTCCGGGTGTACGCTTTCGCACCGCTGCGGCACAGGCGGATCGCCATGTCCCAGTCCTCCCCACGGTCGAACTGCTCGTCCCACCCATCGACAGCGTCGAGTGCTCGCTTCTTGATCGTGCTGTTGTTCTGTACGAGAAATCCCCTGTCGTGTGGGGAGTCGACGAAACCGGACTCAAGGTTCTCCGCGACTCCGGAGACAACGTCGACGGGCAGTTTCTCGTGAATACGGAGATGTGTCTCCAGCCAGTCTTCGCTCGGATTCCCGTTCGTGTCGAAACAGGCTAAGATGTCTCCCTCGAACTCCTCGTATATCCGTGCCCTCGCTGCACCGACACCAGTACTGTCGGTCTGCCGTTCGATATCCAGTTCGAACGGCGGGTCCGATCGTTCGCGGAACAGTTCCGCGATGTACGGTGTCCAATCCGTGCTGGCGTCGACGATGTGGACGCGGTCGGGTGGGACGGTCTGCTCCGCAAACGCCGACAGCGTATCCCATATCGTCCGTTGATTGTTCATCGACGGGATACCAAGTGTGACGCGGGGGTCGGACACAACACGGTACGTTCCCGAGCGCAGTTCTAAGGGTTCCGGTTATTCGGCTAAAATGGCATAGGTTCTCCGCGGACCGTGGACTTGTAGACGTGTTCGACCACAGATGGTTGTGAATCGTCCGTCCCGTATCAACGATAGCCGAGAGCGTTGAGCCGTTCCTCGAAATCTCTTCCACGAACTTTTCAATGAAATTGACACGACAGGTATCAAACACGAGTAGAATGTCCCAGCCCCCTTCCCAGATCACCGTACCAGGATTGTACACTTGAGTAATTCGGCAACTCAGTCCACCAACAACGCGCTCCCCGACTGTCGTTGAGAGTAGCCCCCGTAAACCGAGGTGGAATAGGCACGTATCGAAATAGCCGGTTGGGTGGAAAAGAGATTCTGGCATAGTAGAGTGCTAGCGAGAGATACTCCCTGATATTGGTCCGTATTGTTCACACGAGAACTATACAGACAGATTATTTGCTCATTATACGATTGACCTCACATGGACGTTGCTATCCTCTCTGCGGGAGAGGGATCGCGGCTCGGAATGAACTCTCGCCTCCCGAAATCGTTTGCCGAGATCAACGGAAGACCGGTGCTTGAATGGCAACTCTCTGCGCTTTCCCCGTTGATCGGTAAGAATGGTGTCTCAAGCGAGATAAATATCGTATTGGGATACGGGTTTGAAGAGGATCCTCACCCAGTAGAAACTATACGTGAACGGGTGGACGTGCCCGATGAGGTTTCTCTCAATTGTATCGTGTTACCATACTGGGACGTGACGGAAAACGCCGCCTCTGCTCTCGCAGCATTGAACTCCGTGAATGACGACACGCTACTACTCTGTGGCGATGTCGTGTTCTCGACTGAAGTCGTGAGGTCGTTCGTGGATGACTTCGGGAAAGAACTGTCGGATAACGGGATGAGTTCGCTTGCGGCGATCCGCGGCCAACAGGACGAGATGACGGCAGTCAGATGGGACGAGGAACATCAAGTAACCGACTACGGTGCCATACCTGGTCATCAAGAAGCGGGGATGTTCATTCTGAATCGGGAACACTTCGAGCAGGCGGGCAAATTGTGGTTGTCAGGAGCCCGTGAAGAGTGGTTCCCAATCGTTTTTGAGCAAGTCGAAACACAGGCTGTCACCGTTCCGCGGACGGAACGAGCGGAAATAAACACCCAAGAGCAATTGAAAACCGCCGAGGAGCGGTTCCAGTAGCTATGCCCTGGTTTCGCCGAGTCATTTGGGCAATTAAGCTCTCCTTTCGGTTTCTTATATATACCTTCTCGTTTCTATTGCCACGATCCGACGGTTTAGTCGTATGTACCGGGGACCCATCTGGTCGCTTTGGTGGAAACCCAAAGTATCTATATCTAGAAGGACAGGAAAACGAGGACATAACGGCCGTTTGGTTGGCCCGGGATGGGAAAGCAGAAGCACAGTTATCGGAACACGATCTGCCGGTCCGAACGGCCGGCTCAGTGCGTGCTGCTTGGACGATGCTACGGGCCGAGTCAGTCGTGATTTCCCATGATCTCGTCGGGTGGGAGTTCCTCGGAGGGGCAACGGTCGTCCAGACGTGGCATGGGAACGCTTTGAAAACGATCGGAAAGGATGCCGGAAGTGATTCAGCACTGATACGTGAATGGCTCCAAACACACCTCCTTCAGGACTGGGACTACATCACCGTAACCGGAGGCGGGACTCCGAAACGGACGTTTGGTTCCGCATTTCAATACTCGGAAGACCAGATCGTCGAGACAGGGTATCCCCGGAACGATCCGCTGTATCGGGAAATCGATTACAGTGGACTTGATGGAATCGGTAAGCATGAATCTTGGAGAGATCATATAAATGAGAACAAATGCATTCTGTATATGCCGACATGGAGGCGGGGGATATACGGTAGTGAGGGAAAGGCCATTGAGGACCACGGCCTAGAGTTGGAGTCCGTCGGAGAGTTTTGCGAGCAACGCGGCTTCGAATTCCTGCTTAAGCTCCACCCTAGCGAGGAAGGTGAAACGGACGATTATGACGCAGTTCATACTCTACCAGAGTACTTAGATATCTATGACGTTCTGAGCGATGTCGATATTCTGGTTACCGATTACTCCTCAATCTATTTCGATTACCTCCATGTGAACAAGCCTATCGTGTTCTATCCGTACGATCTCGACACATACGAGAGCATGCGGGGGTTTTATTTCGACTACGACGAGGTTACCCCGGGTCCGAGCGCGTTCTCACAGTCTGAACTACTTCGTTCTCTTGACGAATTTATGTGTGGGAACGACCAATACGAACCACAGAGGAGACAACTACTGAATGAGTTCTATGACCACACAGATGGAAAATCCTCGAAGAGAATTATGCGTATTCTAGAATAGCCTGAACTACCCTTCACCGCCTACTCAGTAGAGCTCGCGCTCAAACCACTCCGCGACACTCCGAATTGAATTGTGTTCTGCGTACTCGGACATGCTGCCGATGAATGATTCTCTCACTCTGTCTTCTCGTACATCCTCTATTAGCCTCACCGCTTGTGAGATCTCTCCGAGCGTGAATGTCTCTGGACTTCCCCACCTGTTCTGTAAATCCACAAAATACGGTATGGAACTCGCCACCACCGGAATCTCGTACGCCGCACACCAGTTGAAGATCCCGCTCTGATTGATGTCCTCGTAGGGGAGGACCACCAGATCGGTCGCGTTGAACGCCGCGTGGAACCCCTCCTCGTCCAGCACGCCAGTGATCGTGACGTTCTCTGGCGACGACGCACACAACTCCTCGAAGTACTCCTCGTTCTCCTCGGTCCGGGGTCCGCCGGCTAGAAGGAACTCGTACTCGGGCAGCGCCTCGGCGATCTCGAAGAATGTCTCGATCCCCTTCCGCGGATTGACGTAACCGTGCTGGCTGATCACGACGTCGTCCTCGTCGAAGCCGAACCGCTCCCGGGCGTTGTCGATATCCCGTGTCGCGTTCGTGTTGACACCGTGGGGGACGACGTGAGTCCCGTCAACCCAGCCGTACGCGTGGAACGACTCCTCGGCGTTCTCTGAGAGGAACGTCACCTCGTCCGAGCAGACCGACAGCAGCGTGTGCACGAACGCTGCGTACAGGCGCTTCGGCAAACTGTTCGTGTCCAACTCGTCCCAGACCTCGTGCAGCGTCAACACTACCTTCGTCGACTCGATCAGCGTGAGGAAGTAGAGTAACGGGAAGAACAGGATCGAGAGCGCGCCGGCCGGCCCGAGAAACGAGTACACGAACTGGATGTGGACCGCGTCGGCGTCATCCCGTGCAGCCGCGACCGCGAGCCGGAGGTGTGATATCGGGTTCAGACCCACGTCGAACCGTCGGATACGCACATCCACGTCCATCGCGTCCGCAAAGTCAGAAGTGTACTGTCCGACGCCGCCGTTTGACTCTGGCGGCCCAACAAGGGTCACCACCGTCATAGGTAGCCGAGGTCTTCGAGTTTCTCCTCAACGGCGAGTTCGTCGTCCTGTGGCTCCAGTTCCGGTTCGTACTCGCCGGTATCTTCCGCCGTTGTTTCACACCACGGGACTTTCCGGATGGCGCTAATCGGGATGTCACCATGGCCGTAGAGCCCCCATTCGCCGATCGCATTCCCGTGGTCTGCGGAGATGATCACTGATTCGGCATCAAGGTTCTGGAGCAATAGAGACACGTCGTCAAGGACGTACCGGAGGTTTTCCCGATACGCCTCCCAGACGTTATCTGGGTCGGCTTCCCCCTTCTTTACCTGCTGCCAAATTGGATCGTCCGGGTTCTTGAGGTTCCCCTTGTTCATCCCTGAGTCCATTGGGTTCGGGACGAATGGGTGGTGTGGCTGCATATAGTGGACGATCATCCGTTCCGGCTTCCGTCGTCGGTGTTCGTGGATCGCGACGTCGGTCATTGCTCTGGCGGGGACGGTGTTGAGCTCGTCGTCCCACGCGTACTTCCATACCTCTTCCATGTTCTCGAACCAGTCAGCAGCGAGTACGTCATCTGAGAAAGGATTCCCAGTCACGTACGTTGTCTCACGAGTATCCTCACGGTACCTCTCGGCGAAATTCCGCTGCATCCACGTTCGAGAGCCACCGGCCAATGAGGTCATAGACTCGTGATCGACGAACGTGTAGTCGTCCGCTACTTCAGTCATCAAATCTGCGCGGCAGGCGTCAAGGATTACGAGCACATCCCATTCGCGATCGTATATCGGCACTCCGAAGGGGAACCGACGGTCTAACCGTCGGACACCCCCAATACCTAGCTCCAATACTGATCGCTTCACTCCAGATATCCCGTTCTCCTGAACTCGTATCTGAGAGTCCGATAACCAATCAAAGAACGTCATACGTGCTCACCATCAGTAGTTCTTGTTTGAGTAGGAGATATGGGATTGGACATGGGAGTGGCTTGGTCTGAGTGAAGTGTACCATCTCGGGCGTTATCTGTCTTACTCGTTAGGACACTGTGGGATTGACCGACTAGGTTTTAACCTCAGTGAGGCACCGGATGTACTCGCTTGTATCCCTACTCTTTCACAAACCTTATCCCCTTTTTGCTACGATTCACGCCAATGAGTTCGCGCAGCGAAACCGACGACTTACTCCAGTCACTCCGCCGCACGGCAACTGACTGGTACCACGTCCCCGCGCTCCTCCTCGCGATGGCGTGGATGTTCTGGGTTCGGATGCAGAACTACTCCCGGTTCCTCCGGGACAACGAGGTGTACTTCTCCGGGAACGACGCCTGGTATCACCTCCGCGAGACGAACTACATCGTCCGAAACTTTCCGTCAGCGATTCCGTACGATATTTGGACTGGGTTCCCGGTTGGGAACTTCGTCGGCCAGTTCGGGACCCTCTACGACCAATTGATCGCCCTCGTCGCCCTGATCATCGGGCTCGGCGCGCCAACCGATACACTCATCGCCAAGACCCTCCTCGTCGCGCCGCCGGTCTTCGGCGCGCTCGCCGTGATCCCCGTGTACTTCCTCGGCAAGCGCTTCAGCAACCGCATCGGCGGGCTGTTCGGGGTGTTCCTCCTCGCGCTCCTGCCGGGCTTGTTCCTCCAGCGAACGCTCGTCGGCGCCGCGGACCACAACGCGGCAGAGCCCTTCTTCATGGGGCTCGCAATGGTCGGCCTGTTCGGTGCCGTCGCCGCCGCGGATCGAACGATGCCCGTCTGGGAGGTGATCCGCGAGGAACTGATCGAGTCCCGTGAGCTCGACACGATCAAGGAACCACTGCTGTGGTCCGTTGCTGCCGGTGTCCTCGTCGGCCTGTTCATCTGGGCGTGGCCGCCTGCCGTGTTCCTGATCGGCATCGTTGGCCTGTTCCTGACACTGAACGTGATCACCGACGTCGCCCACGGCGACACGCCCGAGCCGGTTGCGTTCGCGATTACGGTATCGATGCTCGTTGCCGGGGTGATGAGCCTCCTCGCGATCGACACGTTCGGCACCTCCACGACCACGCTCTCGCTGCTCCAGCCCCTCGCTGCGTTCGGCGTCGCCGCCGCAGCGGTATTCTTCTGTGCACTCGCACGGTACTGGGAACACGAGGACATCGACGCGACGTACTACCCTGTGGCAATCCTCGGACTCGGCATCGTCGGCGCACTCGTCCTCTCCGTCGTCGCTTCGGGACTGTTCAACAGCATCGCGAGCAACCTCCTCCGCATCGTCGGTTTCAGCGCGGGCGCGGCCACCCGCACCATCTCCGAGGCCCAACCGTTCCTCAGCCGGAACTCCATCCAGCAGTACGGCCTCAACAACGGCACCGAACGCATCATCCTCGAGTACGGGATCACCCTGTTCACCGCGGTCCTCGCGGTCGTTCTCATGCACGCTCGCCCGCTGATCCGCAAGGGCACCCAGCGCGCGTACACCTACCTCGGCGGCAGCCTCCTGACCGCCGCACTGATCTTCCTGACGCCGCTGCCGAGCGTAATCGGCGGCGCCGTCGGGGTCGACCAGCAGGTGCTCGGGCTCCTGATCGTCGCGGCACTGCTGGCCGGTGCACCCCTGATCGCGGAGTACGAGGCGACCGACCTGCTGTTCGTGGTCTGGGCAGCCTTCATCACCTCGATGGCGTTCACCCAGGTTCGCTTCAACTACTACCTCGCCGTCGTCGTCGTGGTCGCGAACGCGTACTTGTTCGGCCGCGTGCTCGACTACATCGACGTCGACAGCGCGCTCGCGGCGGCCGACCTCGAAGTCCGCACCGTCGGCCTCGCCGCAGTTCCCGTCGTGTTCGGCCTGCTACTGCTCGACCAGACGCTCGCGGCAGTGACGGTCGCGGCCGCGACGCTCGTGGGTGCGATCATGTTCGTCGAGGAGCTGGAGGGCCACCAGGTGCTCACCGTCGCCGCGGTCCTGCTGCTCGTCGCTGCGCCCGTGCTCGCGATGCCAGTCACGCTCGGCGGGACCGCCCAGAGCGCCGGCACCCAGACCGCCACGTCGGTCCAGACCGGCAACAGCACCGGCCCGGGTGCGGTGCTCGCGTGGGAAGGCACGTTCGACTGGATGCAGAACAACACCCCCGAGGAGGGGAACCTCGGCGGCGCCGGCAACGCTGAGGATATGGAGTACTACGGCGCCTACGAGAAGACTGACGACTTCGAGTACCCCGAGGGTGCCTACGGCGTGATGTCGTGGTGGGACTACGGCCACTTGATCACGACCCAGAGCGAACGGATCCCGAACTCGAACCCGTTCCAGCAGGGTGCGACCAACGCCGCGAACTACCTACTCGCGCCCAACGAGAGCCAGGCCCAGAACGTGCTCGACCGCCGCGCCCAGCCGGGTGAGGAGACCCGCTACGTGATGGTCGACTACCAGATGGCCTCGGTTACCTCGAAGTTCAGCGCGCCCGTGACGTTCTACGACGACCAGAACGTCTCCTACAGCGACTTCGCGGAGGGGATCTACCAGCTCGAAGAGACCGAGCGCGGCACGTTCGTCAGTCGCTCGGCCCAGATCTACGACCAGCGGTACTACGAGAGCCTGATGATCCGACTGTACCGCTACCACGGCTCCGCACAGGACGCCGCGCCGTTCGTGGTCGACTGGGAGACCCGCGAACTGACCAGCGCCGACGGCGAGTCGTTCGACGCTCGGACCACGATGGCCAACGACTCGATGCTGCGGCGCTTCCCCAACATGAGCGCCGCCGAGGCGTACGTCGAGGAGGACGGCAGCGCACAGATCGGCGGCGTCGGGCCGTTCCCGCAGGAGGACGTCCCGGCGCTCGAGCACTACCGACTGGCGAAGGCCAGCGAGGCCCAGAACCGGAACTTCCAGCTGAACGACCGGCGGCAGGCCGCGATGGCCGGCGACCAGCTGTACGGGCTGATCTACCAGCAGTCCACCACGACGCCATCGTGGGTGAAGACGTTCGAGAAGGTGCCGAGCGCGACCGTCGAGGGGTCGAACGCGCCCGCCAACACGGAGGTGACCGCCTCCGTCCAGATGCGGATGCCGTCCTCGAACCAGACGTTCACCTACACGCAGCACGCCGAGACGAACGACGAGGGTGAGTTCACGCTGACGCTGCCGTACTCGACGACCGGCTACGACGAGTTCGGGCCGGAGGACGGGTACACGAACGTGAGCGTCCGCGCCGTCGGAAACTACACCGTCACGTCGCCGGCGACGACCAACGAGAGCGGCTACTCGATCCAGTACGGCCAGCAGTTCGACGTCTCCGAAGGGAAGGTGCTGGGCGTCGACGAGGAGCCCAAGCAGATCACGCTCGAACGCCGCGCGCAGTCGCCCGAGGGTGCCCAGAACGAGAGCGGCAACGAGACCAACACGAGCGAGAACACCAGCAGCCTCGCCGGCGCCGAGCTGTCGGCGACGGTCGACGGTGACGGGCAGCCGTCGCCCGACCTGACGGTCGAGTCACCGAGCGTGATCGGCGCGATCGACGCGCTCGCCCCGGCGGCACGGGCGACGAACTGATGCGCGGACGGGACTCCCTGGGCGCCTACCTGCGCGGGGTCGCGATGGGCGCCGCCGACGCGGTGCCCGGCGTCTCGGGGGGGACCATCGCGCTGCTGACCGGCATCTACCCCCGACTGATCGCCGCGATCACCGCCGTCGAGCCCGACCGACTGCTCGACATCGTCGCCGCGCCGCTGCCCGACCGCCGCGCCGACGCCGCCACGGCGTTCCGTGAGATCGACGGACTGTTCCTGGCGGCGCTGGGGCTGGGGATCGCGACCGCGGTGGTGACCGTCTCGCGCGTGCTCGAACACACGATGGCCGCCTACCCCGCAGCGACGTTCGGCGGCTTCTTCGGACTGATCGGCGCCTCGGCGTGGCTGCTGCGCCGGGAGATGGCGTTCGACACGCGCGGCCGGCAGGCCGCCGCCGTCTCTGGGTTCGCCGTCGCGTTCCTGCTCTCCGGGCAGGCCGAAGGGGCGCTCGGACACGGGCTCCCCGTCACGTTCCTCGCCGGCTCGGTCGCGGTGACCGCGATGATCCTGCCCGGCGTCTCGGGCTCGCTGCTGCTGCTGTTGCTCGGACAGTACGAGTACATGATCGACCACCTGAGCGCGTTCGTCGACGCCGTGTTCGCGATTCTGACGGGCAAGTCGGCGGCGCTCCCACCCCAGACGCCGACGATTCTTACGTTCCTCGCGGGCGGCGTCGTCGGGCTGTTCACCGTCGCTCACGCGGTCAGGTGGGCGCTCGATCGGCGGAAGGCCGCGACGATGACGTTCCTCGTCGCACTGGTGGTGGGCGCGCTCCGGGCACCCGTCGTCCAGACCGCGACGCGGCTCGACGCCGGGTGGACGACGGCCGCGATCGGCCTCTTCTGCGGTGCGGCGGTCGTCGGGGCCGCCGTCGTGGTCGGCCTCGAACGGGCCGCGGGCGGCGAGGCGATCGAAATCTGAGTGGAAAGCGTTGCGGGCGTCCGTCAGCGCGTCTCAACAAGGCTTAATCCCCGCGGGGAGTTGCGTGGCGTATGAGCGACATCACGGTCGTGCTGCCGGACGGTTCGGAGCTCTCCGTACCGGAGGACGCCACGGTCGAGGACGCCGCCTACGAGATCGGCCCCGGACTCGGCGACGACACCGTCGCGGGCGTCGTCGACGGCGAACTCGTCGCGAAGGAGGACGAACTCCACGACGGCGCACAGCTCGAGATCGTCACCGACCAGTCCGAGGAGTACCTCGACGTGCTGCGTCACTCCGCGGCCCACGTGTTCGCACAGGCGCTCCAGCGTATCCACCCCGAGGCGAAGCTCACGATCGGCCCGCCGACGGAGGACGGTTTCTACTACGACGTGACGAACGTCGATCTGGAGGAGGCCGACCTCGACGCGATCGAGGCCGAGATGGAGCAGATCGTCGAGGCGGACTACGAGATCGAACGGCTCGAACGCTCCCGCGAGGACGCGTTCGAGCAGTACGACGACAACCGCTTCAAGCGGGAGATCCTCGAAGAGGAGGCCGCCGACGCGGAGACGGTCAGCTTCTACCGACAGGACGACTGGGAGGACCTCTGTCAGGGCCCCCACGTCGAGTCCACCGGCGAGATCGGCGCGGTCGAACTGCTCAACATCTCCTCGGCGTACTGGCGCGGCGACGAGGACAACGAGACGCTGACCCGCGTCTACGGGACGGCGTTCGAGTCCGAGTCCGAGCTCGAAGAGTACCTCCAGATGCTCGAAGAGGCCGAAGAACGCGACCACCGCCGCATCGGGCAGGAGATGGATCTGTTCTCGGTGCCGGACGTGACCGGGCCAGGGCTCCCGCTGTACCACCCCGCGGGGAAGACGATCCTGCAGGAGCTGGAGGACTACGTCAACGAACTCAACCGCGAGGCGGGCTACGAGCAGGTCGAGACGCCACACCTGTTCCGGACCGAGCTCTGGAAGCAGTCGGGTCACTACGACAACTACCGCGACGACATGTTCCTCCTCGACGTGAACGACGAGGAGTACGGGCTGAAGCCGATGAACTGCCCGGGGCACGCGACGATCTTCGACCAGTCGTCGTGGTCCTACCGCGACCTGCCCGAGCGCTACTTCGAGAACGGGAAGGTGTACCGCAAGGAGCAACGCGGCGAGCTCTCCGGGCTCTCCCGGACGTGGGCGTTCACCATCGACGACGGCCACCTGTTCGTCAAGCCCGAGGACATCGAGGCCGAGGTCCGGGAGATCATGGAGATGATCTTCACGCTGATCGGTCAGTTCGACCTCGAAGTCGACGTCGACCTCGCGACCCGCCCCGAGAAGTCCGTCGGCAGCGACGAGATCTGGGAGACCGCCGAGGAGCAGCTCCGGGAGGTGCTCGACTCCGAGGGGTACGACTACGGGATCGAGCCCGGTGACGGCGCGTTCTACGGCCCGAAGATCGACTTCTCGTTCCGCGACGCGCTGGGGCGCTCTTGGGACGGCCCGACGGTCCAACTCGACTTCAACATGCCCGAGCGGTTCGACCTCACCTACACGGGCGAGGACAACGAGGAGCACCGCCCGGTGATGATCCACCGCGCGCTGTACGGCTCCTACGAACGCATCTTCATGGTGCTGATCGAGCACTTCGACGGCCAGTTCCCGCTCTGGATGGCGCCCGAGCAGGTGCGCATCCTCCCCGTCTCCGACGACGCGCTGGGGTACGCCCACCGCGTGAAAAACGAACTGAGCGACTTCCGCGTCGAGGTCGAGGACCGGGACTGGACGGTCGGCCGGAAGATCCGGGAGGCCCACGACGACCGGCTGCCGTACATGATCATCGTCGGCAGCGACGAGGAGGAAGCCGGCACCATCTCGGTCCGGGACCGCTTCGAGCGCGAGGCCGACGGCGTCGATCCTGCGGCGTTCCGCGACCACCTCGAAGCCGAGCGTGACGAGAAACGCGTCGAGCCGGACTTCCTCGACGAGTAGTCAGGCCGGCAGGAAGGCGCTCACGAACCCCACGAGCGAGCCGACGAGCAGGAGGCCGGCGAGGAAGATCGCGATCCACTTCCGGCCGCGCCCCCGGAGCGTCGGCGTCTCGGACGGGAAAAACGGCGACAGCGCGCCTCGGGAGTCGTCCATACGGCACTGTTCGCGGCACGGAGCTATCAACCCTCGGCAGTCCCGACTGCGCCGATCCTCGACGACCGTCCCCGCCGAGTGCAGGCTGTCGGGTGGTCGATTCACCCGCAAGCACGCCGTCTCTCGACCGTAACCGGCCCGTGAGGGAGTACCACAAGATTTACTCGTAAGTGTGTATACGTTCGTCACATATGTCCTCGGACACGAACGAAACGGGGCGCTCGCGGCGTAGCGTGCTCGCATCCGCCGCGGCGGTGGGTGCGACAGGACTGGCCGGCTGTAGCAGCCTCACCGGCGGCGGTGGCGGGCCCGACAACCCGATCCAGCTGCTCCACGCGTGGTCCTCGGGCGACGGCAACGCCGCGATCGCGGCGCTGATCGAGGGGTTCCAGGAGGCCCATCCCGACGTGGAGTTCGCGGAGGAGCCGGTCAACGGCGCCGCACGGGGCAACCTCGACCAGGTGATCGGCAACCGACTGCAGGCCAACGACCCGCCGAGCACCTTCCAGACGTGGCCGGGCGCCACTCTGGAGAAGTTCGGCGACGCCTACGCCAGCATCGAGGAGGACGTCTGGACCGACGAGGTGGAGGAGAACTACCTCCCGGGGCCGAAGAAACAGGCCAAGCTCGACGGGACGTACGTCACGGTGCCGCTGAACATCCACCGCATCAACAACCTGTTCTACAACACGGCGGTGCTCGACGAGGCCGGCGTCGACCCCGAGTCGCTCTCCTCGCCGGCGGACGTAGTCGAGGCGTGTGCGGCCGTCGCGGAGAACACCGACGCGGTGCCGTTCGCCCAGCAGACCAGCGGCACGTGGTCGACGGTCCAGCTCTGGGAGACGGCGCTGCTCGCACAGGCCGGCGTCGACGGCTACACCGCCTTCACCGAGGGTGAGGGCGACGTCGAGCAGGTCCGCGCGGCGCTCGAACACGTCGTCGAACTCAGCGAGTACTACCCCAGCGACGCCTCCTCGATCAGCTTCACCGAGGCGAACACGATGGTGATGGAGGGCGACGCCGCCTTCATCCACCAGGGTGACTGGGCCGCGGGCGCGTACAGCGGCAACGACGAGTTCAACTACGGCGAGGACTGGGGGCAGGTCACCTACCCCGGCTCCGAGGGAAGCTACCTGCTCAACATGGACTCGTTCCCGTACTTCGACAACAACCCCTCGCCGGAGGCGACCAAGACGTTCCTCAGCTACTGTGCCAGCACCGAGGGGCAGGTGCTGTTCAACCGCGAGAAGGGGTCGATCCCGCCGCGGAAGGACGCCGACGTGTCCGAGCTCAACACGTTCCAGCAGGACCAGTACGAGGACTTCACGGGCGCGGACAGCCAGCCACCGTCGATCCAGCACGGGCTGGCAGTCTCGACCGGGATCAAGACGAACATTACCAGTGCTTTCAGCGGCTTCCTCGAAGATTACGACGTCGACGCCACCGCGGAGGCGCTCGTCGGGGCGTTCGAGTAACGACTCCCTGGAAGCACAGGTATGCGTGACCCGATAGCCACACTTCGTAACCGCTGGTCCGACAGCGACGCCCGCACCGACGGCGGATCCGCCACCGAGTCGGAGCGGTCGCTGCTCTCGCGGGACTCGGTTCGGTCGGCCCCGTTCTGGCTGCCGCCGTTCCTGCTCGTCGGACTGTTCGTGTACGGCGCCGTCGTCTGGAACTTCCTGCTCTCGCTGACCGACTTCTCCGGCATCGGCGAGCCCGACTACACGGATCTGGACGTCGAGAACTACCTCGTCGCGTTCGCCGACCCGATCGACGGCCTGCTGTCGACGGTCGGGATGGGTGGCGAGGTGAACGGTGCGACGCCGGCGTGGTCGGACCTGACCGTCGAGCCCGTCTGGAACTCGCTGGGCAACACGATCGCCCTGATGGTCGGGTTCTCGGCGGTCTGTCTCGCGCTCGGCCTGCTGCTCGCGATCCTCGTCGACCGCGGTATTCGCTTCGAGAACACGTTCCGGACGATCTACCTGCTGCCGATGAGCCTCTCCTTCGTCGTCACGGCGAAGTTCTGGCTCTACATGTACAACCCCAACACCGGACTGATCAACGTCGCCCTCGGCGTCGTCGGGATCGGTCCGGTCCAGATCGTCCAGAACCCCGACCTGAAGCTCGCGGCGGTCGCGTTCGCGCTGATCTGGCAGTTCAGCGGCTACGCGATGATCGTCTACCTCGCCGCGCTGCGCGGGATTCCGTCAAGTCACTTCGAGGCTGCCCGCGTCGACGGTGCGAGCACCGTGAAGATGTACTGGCGGGTAATCATCCCCCAACTCCGGACCGCGACCGTGAGCGCGCTGGTCGTGATCACGGTGTTCGCCCTGAAGGCGTTCGATTTCCTGTTCTCGATGTACGGCGGCTACCAGCCCGGCCCGTCGGCGGACATCCTCGCGACGCGGATGGTCCGCGAGGCGTACGCCAACCAGAACTGGGCGTACGGCTCGACGATCGCGGTGATCCTGTTCGTGATGGCGCTGTGTATCGTCGCGCCGTACGTGTACTCACAGTACCGACGGGGTGACCTATGAGCACGAGCGAAGGGGGAGCGGGGCTGAAGCGGACCGCCCTCTACGTCGTGCTGGTCGGGATGGCCGGGTTCTACCTGCTGCCGATCCTGACGGGGCTGTTCACGTCGATCACCAGCCCCGCGAGCTACACCGGGCAGGCGCCGTTCCTCCCGCCGCTTTCGCCGCTGCTGCCCGAGACCGGCTCGTTCTCGCTGCAGTCGTGGGGGAACGCGTTCGACGGGCTCGCCCGCGGGCTCGCGAACAGCTTCATCCTCGTGATCCCGGCGACGATCCTCTCGGGTCTGTTCGGCAGCATGGCCGCCTACGGGCTGACCAACGTCGACTGGCGCGGGCAGGTCGGCATCTACGCGCTGTTCGTGGCGGGGATCTTCATCCCCTATCAGGCGGTGCTGGTGCCGCTGACGCAGTTCTGGTACAACGTCGTGCCGCTGCAGTCGCTGTTCGCGCCGTTCGCGGCGCTGCCGTTGGTGCAGGAGTACCACTGGAAGCTGGTGGCGCTGATCGTCACCCACACGGCGTACGGGATTCCGATCTGTACGCTGCTGTTCCGGGCCCACTACAAGAAGCTCTCCACGGAGATGATCGAGGCGGCCCGGCTCGACGGCGCCTCCGTGTCGACGATCTACCGGCGGATCGTGCTGCCGCTGTCGGTGCCGATGTTCGCGGTGGTGTTCATCTACCAGTTCACCCAGATCTGGAACGATCTCCTCTTTGCCCTGACGATCGTCCAGTTCGGCGACGCGTCGGTGGTGACACAGGAGCTCGTCGGGATCGGGGTGTCGCAGTCGGGGACGAACTTCCCGCTGCGGATGGCCGCGGCGCTGTTGGCGGCGCTGCCGACGCTCGTGGTGTACGTCCTGTTCGGCGACAAGTTCGCCGAGGGGGTGACCACATGAAGTTCAGAGGTGATCTACGATGGCAGAACTAACGCTCGACTCGGTAACGAAGGTGTTCAACGAGGGGGGAAGCGACGAGATCGTCGCCGTCGACGACGTGACGATGGGGATCGAGGACGGGGAGTTCCTCGTGCTCGTCGGCCCGTCGGGCTGCGGGAAGTCGACGACCCTGCGCATGATCGCCGGGCTGGAGACCGTCACCGACGGCGAGATCCGGCTCGGCGGCCGCGCGATCAACGACACGGCGCCCGCGGACCGGGACATCGCGATGGTGTTCCAGTCCTACGCGCTGTACCCCCACATGACCGTCCGGGAGAACATGAGCTTCGGGCTGGAGGAGTCGACCGAGATGCCCGACGACGAGATCCGCTCGACGGTCGAGGACGCGGCCTCGATGATGGGGATCGAGGAACTGCTCGACCGCAAGCCCTCCGAGCTCTCCGGCGGCCAGCAGCAGCGCGTCGCACTCGGCCGCGCGATCGTGCGCGACCCCGCGGCGTTCCTGATGGACGAGCCGCTGTCGAACCTCGACGCCAAGCTCCGGGCGACGATGCGCACCGAACTCCAGCGCATTCAGGACGACTTGGGCGTGACGACGGTGTACGTCACGCACGACCAGACCGAGGCGATGACGATGGGCGACCGTATCGCCGTGCTCGACGACGGCGTGCTCCAGCAGGTCGGGACGCCGCTGGAGTGCTACCACACGCCGAACAACCGCTTCGTCGCGGGGTTCATCGGCGAGCCGTCGATGAACTTCTTCCCGACGACCCGCGAAGGTGACGCGCTCGAAAACGAGCGGTTCACCTACCCACTCCCGGACGACGTCCGCGAGACGCTCGGGGACGCGACGAACGTGACCCTCGGCGTGCGCCCGGAGGACGTGGCGTTCGCGGCCGAGAGCGAGGCGTCCGCCGAACACGACTTCGAGTGCGTCGTCGACGTGGTCGAGCCCGTGGGGGAGTCGAACAACGTCTACCTCCGCTTCGCGGACGCACCCGACGGGGAGACGTTCATCGCGACGATCAGCGGGATGCGCACCGTCTCCTCGGGCGACCGCGTGGTCGCGACCATCCCGCCGGACGCGATCCACCTGTTCGACGACCGCACCGGCGAGGCGCTGAAGAACCGCTCGCTCGACGACGTCGACGGCGTGGATCCGACCTGAGGGCGTGGTCTAAGGCTGCCTGACGTACGTCACCGGGCAGGGCGCGTTCGAGAGGATCTTCTGGGCCGTCGAGCCGAACACCGCCTTCCCCGCCGCCGAGCGCCCGCGCCCGCCGACGATCAGCATGTCGGCGTCGAACTCCTCCGCGAACGCGAGCACCTGCTCGCTCGTCTCGCCGACCGCACCGTGCCAGGCGTAGTCGACGCCGGCCTCCGCAAGCAGCGACCCCACCTCCCGGATCGTTGCGTGTCGCTTCGCGACGGCGTCCGGCGTCACCTCGTCGTCGGGGCCGAACTCCAGTTGGCGCTTGACCGACTCGTACCGGTCCTCGGAGAACACGTGGACGAGCCGGACGGTCGCGCCGGCGGGGCCGGCCACGTCGATGGCGGTCCGCGCGACCGACGCCGTCCGTGCATCGTCGTCGTCGCCGACCGCGACGACCACCGTGTCGAGGGTCATGCGACCGTCACCTCCTCACCAGTCTCCGCGCTCCGCTGGACGGCGTCCAACGCTCGCTGGACCGCGAGGCCGTCGGCGAAGTCGGGCGGGGACGGCTCGCCGTCCGCGACCGCCGAGAGGAACGCCTGATTCTCGTGGACGAACGTGTGCTCCCAGCCGAGCACGTGGCCGGGCGGCCACCACTGGTCGAGGTAGGGGTCGTCCGCCTCGGTGACGAGCACCGTCTCGAACCCGCGGTTGCCCGGCCGGAACAGTTCGAGTTCGTTCAGTCGTTCGAGCGAGAACCGGATCGCGCCCTCGGTCCCCTCAATCTCGATCGTGTGGTCGTTCTTCCGGCCGACGGCGGCCCGGGAGGCTTCGAGCGTCCCGGCGGCGCCGTTTTCGAACCGGACCTGTGCGCCGTAGGCGTCGTCGACGGTGACGGGCTCGGTCCCCTCGCCGTCGGCCGCGGGGCGCTCGTCGACGAACGTGGTGGTCTGTCCGCTCACGCGCTCGATGTCGCCGACGAGGAAGCGCGCGAGGTCGATCGTGTGCGCACCGAGGTCGCCCAGCGCGCCGCTGCCCGCGCGGTCGGCGTCGGTCCGCCAGCTCGCCGGCGCCTCGGGGTCGACCAGCCAGTCCTGCAGGTAGCGCCCGCGGAACTGCCGAATCTCACCCAGTTCGCCCGCGTCGATCAGCCGCTTGGCGTACTGGATCGCCGGGACGTAGCGGTAGTTGAAACCGATCGCCGCCGGAACGCCGGCGTCCGCCGCGGCTGCCGCCATCCGTTCGGCGCCGGCGAGCGTCGGCGCCATCGGTTTCTCACACAGCACCGGCGTCCCCGCTTCCAGCGCCGCGATCGAGGGCTCGGGGTGGACGTGGTTCGGCCCGAGGTTGTAGAACACGTCCACCTCGGCGACGACCTCGCGCCAGTCAGTCGCCGTTCGGGCGAAGCCGAGCCTGTCGGCCGCCTCCGCGAGCGCGGCCTCGTCGCGGCCGATCAGGACGTCGCGCTCGACCGCCGGCGCGTCCGGGGCGAACATCGGCAGCCGCGCGAGCGCGTTCGCGTGGGCCTTCCCCATGAAGCCGTACCCCAACATCCCGACCGAGAGGGGTTCACTCACGGCTTCCCCCCTCGGGACGTCCCGAACTCCGGCGTCGCCGACGGCCGCGTCGGTCGGCCGGTGTCGGTTCCGAAACTGGTCATGAGTGTCACACCGCACGGTCACGAGCGACGCGTAAGAAATTTACTTACCTTCGAATCAATAGTTCACAGGATGCGCTGGCACCGAGTCCGGACGGACACCCCGCGGGCGGTGGACAGATGACCGCGTGGTACGCCGCGGTCGACCTCGGTGCGAGCAACATCAAGGCGATCGTCGGCGACGAGGACGGCACCGTCGTCAGCCGGGCGCGACGACGGACCCCCCGCGGGCCCGACGGCGACGCGGTCGCCGACGCGATGGTCGCCGCGACCCGGGCGGCGCTCGACGACGCCGGCGTCGCGCCGACAGCAGTCGTCCGCTGTGGCGTCGGCTCGATCGGGCCGCTCGATAAGGCCGCCGGCGAGCTCGGCCGCTCGGCCAACCTCGGGCCGAACGTCGACCGCGTCCCCCTCGCCGACCCGCTCGGCGAACTGCTCGACGCGGCGGTGACCGTGATCAACGACGCCAACGCGGGCGTCATCGGCGAACGCTTCTACGCCGATCGGAGCCCCGACGACATGGCGTATCTCACCATCTCCTCGGGGATCGGCGCCGGCGTCGCCGTCGACGGCCGGGTGCTCTCGGGCTGGGACGGCAACGCCGCGGAGGTGGGCCACGACACGCTCGAAGTCGGCGGGATCTCCTGTGGCTGCGGCGCCGAGGGCCACTGGGAAGCGTACTGCTCGGGGAAGAACATCCCCCGACACGCGCGGTACGTCCACGAGACAGAGGGCGTGCCGACCGAGCTTCCCTTAGACGAGATCGACGCCAAGGACGTGTTCGACGCCGCCGGCGAGGATCCGCTCGCCGACCGAGTGATCGAGCGTATGCAAGCGTTCAACGCCGCCGGGATCGCCGATCTGGTCCACGCGTACGCCCCGCTGGTGGTGTACGTTGGCGGCGCCGTCGCGCGGAACAACCCCGAGCGGATCGTCGACCCGGTCCGGGAACGGCTGCCGGAGTTGGTGATGACGAACGTCCCCGAACTCCGCCTCACGTCGCTGGGCGACGAGGCGGTTGTCCGCGGCGCGCTCGCGGCCGCGATCACCGCGGCCGACCGCTCGCAGCTCCGGCCTTAGGCGCGCTCGATCGTGATCTCGTGGGCCTCGACGTCCTCCAGCGCCGCGACCCGGCCACCGACGCGGAGCTCCCCGTCGCCGGTGTCGAGAGTGAGCGACACGATCGACTCCTCGTCGTTGCGCGTCGTGTCGGCGACCTCGCCGACCACCTGCCTCGGTTCGCCCGTGAGCACGTCCCGCCCCTCGACGGTCGCGCGAAGCGGCCCGTCGAGCGCCTCGATCTCCTCCACACAGCGCCGCAGGGACGCGTACCGCCGCGGGAGGCTCCGGTCGGGCGTGGTCGCCAGCGTCTCGCCGGAGGCCCACAGCACCGTGGAGGTAAAGCCCGAGACGAGGAAGCCGAGCTCCGAACGGTTGAACACCACGCCGTAGCGCTCCTCCCCCCGACTCACGGCCTCCCGGGTCGCGTACAGCGAGAACTGCCCGTCGCCGACTGCCGCGACCGGCGTAGTGACGCCGCGGCGCGAGCGCGCAGTCGTCGCGACCTCGGTGTAGTCGTACGTCTCGGGGTCGGGCACCTCGGCGGCCGGCGAGACCAGCAGTTCGATCGTGACGCCGGCCTCGCGCTTGGCTCGGAGTTCGTCCTCGAACCCGGCGAGCAAGTCCGGCGTCAGCGACAGCAGCAGTTCGAACTCCGCCGAGTCGATCACCTCTCCGAGGTAGCGCTCGATCGTCGCGGGCGACTTGATCAGCGTGACCGCCTCGGCGTCCCGCGCCGGCGCGGTGTAGCGCCGTTCGAGGCCACTCACCAGTTCGTCGAGCGAGGAGCGAACGCCGCCGAACGCTTCCTCGGGCTCGATCGCGAGCACCTGCATCGGCCGCGATTCCTGGAGCTCCACGAACCCGTGGTCCGCGAGACTCCGCACCGTGTCGTACACGCGGGGCTGGGGGATGTCGGTCCGCTCGGCGATCTCGGTCGCAGTGAGCCGACCGTGTTCGAGCACGGCCAAGTACGCCTCGATCTCGTACTCGCCGAAGTCGAACGTCTCCCCGACCCGCTCCAGCGCCGCGCGCAGGTCGTCGTCGTGCATACTCGTCCCGAGTTACGCCGCTTACATAAACACCGCCAGTCGATCCCGCGCGGCGACACCGGAAACGTTCACTCGGCTCCGAATACCCGTCCCGGTAGGTCCAAGGGCTGGCGGCTCCTGTCGCCGGGCATGCCCGCACCTGCCCCCGGCGCGGCCGACCCGCTCTCGCTGCACGGCGTCGTCCCGCCGACCGTGACCGCGTTCGACGCCGACGGCGAACTGGACGCCGAAACCACCGCTGCCCACGCCCGGTTCGTCGTCGATCACGGCGTCCACGGCGTGTTCCCGCTCGGGACGAACGGCGAGTTCGCATTGCTCGGCCCCGAGGAACGCGACGAAGTCGTCCGCGCGGTCGTCGACGAGGTCGGCGAGGAGGTGCCGGTGATCGCCGGCGTCGGCGAGCCCGCGACCCGCCGCACCGTCAAGCGGGCGAAGGCAGCGGAGCGGGCAGGTGCCGACAGCGTCGTCGTCGTCACGCCGTACTACTACCCCCTCGACGGCGACGCCGCGGTCGAGCACTACCGGACGGTCTGTGCCGCGGTCGACTGCCCGGTGTACGTCTACCACATTCCCTCGAAGACGGGGAACGAGCTGAGCCTCGGGACGCTCGAAGAGATCGCCGCCATCGACAATCTCGCGGGGCTGAAGGACTCCTCGAAGGACGTGCCGTGGCTCGGGCAGGCCGTCGCGGCCCACGACGACCTGACCTTCCTCGCGGGGTCGGACTCGCTGCTGAAACCGGGGCTGGACCTCGGCTGTACCGGGATGGTGTCGGCGGTCGCGAACGCGTTCCCGGAACTGGTCGTCGAACTGTACGAGGCGTACGACGCGGGAGAGACGGAGCGCGCCGCGGAGCTACAGGAACGCGTGTACGAGGTTCGGTCGGCGATCAAGCGCGGGCCGTACATGGCCGGCGTGAAGGAGGCGCTCGCGATCCGCGGGTTCGACGCCGGGCCCCTGCGCTCGCCGCTCCGACGGATGGACGAGGAGGACAGTGCGGCGCTCCGGGCGGATCTCGACGCGCTCGGGCTGGTGGAGTAATTTTTTACTACTCGTGTAGTAATCGTGGCTATGGTCGACTACTCGGAGCTCCACGATCCGAACGCGGAGTACACGATGCGGGAGCTCTCCGCCGAGACGATGGGCGTCACGGGCGAGCGCGGCGGCGGGCGCGACGTCGAGATCACCGACGTACAGACGACGATGGTCGACGGCAACTTCCCGTGGACGCTCGTCCGGATCTACACCGACGCCGGCGTCGCGGGCACGGGCGAGGCGTACTGGGGCGCGGGCGTTCCCGAACTGATCGAGCGGATGACGCCGTTCCTGCTCGGCGAGAACCCGCTCGACATCGACCGCCTGTACGAGCACCTGATCCAGAAGATGTCCGGCGAGGGCTCCGTCGAGGGGGTGACGGTCACCGCCATCTCGGGGATCGAGGTGGCGCTGCACGACCTCGCGGGGAAAATCCTCGACATCCCGGCGTACCAACTGCTCGGCGGGAAGTACCGCGACGAGGTCCGGGTGTACTGTGACTGCCACACCGAGGCGGAGGCCGACCCCGAAGCCTGCGCCGACGAGGCCGAGCGCGTGGTCGAGGAACTCGGCTACGACGCGTTGAAGTTCGATCTCGACGTGCCCAGCGGGCTGGAGAAGGACCGCGCGAACCGCCACCTGCGTCCGGGTGAGATCCGGCACAAGGTCGAGATCGTCGAGGCGGTCACTGAACGCGTGAAGGACCGCGCGGACGTGGCCTTTGACTGCCACTGGACGTTCTCCGGCGGCAGCGCGAAACGGCTCGCCGAGAAGCTGGAGCCGTACGACGTGTGGTGGCTCGAAGACCCCGTCCCGCCGGAGAACCTCGACGTGCAGGAAGAGGTCACGAAGTCCACCACGACGCCGATCACGGTCGGCGAGAACCGCTACCGCGTGACCGAACTCCGCCGGCTGATCGAGGACGGAGCCGTCGACATCGTCGCCCCCGACCTGCCCAAGGTCGGCGGGATGCGCGAGACGCGGAAGATCGCCGACGTGGCGAACCAGTACTACGTCCCGGTCGCGATGCACAACGTCGCGTCGCCGATCGCGACGGTCGCCGCGGCCCACGTCGGCGCCGCGGTGCCGAACTCGCTGGCGGTCGAGTACCACTCCTACGAGCTCGGCTGGTGGGAGGATCTGGTCGAGGAGAACGTGATCGTCGACGGCTCGATCGAGGTGCCAGAGGAGCCGGGGCTCGGCGTCACCCTCGACCGCGACGCCGTGGCCAAACACTTAGTCGACGGCGAGGAACTGTTCGACCCGGTATGAGCCTTCCCGCCGGCGGCGACGGCCCGAAACCGACGCTCGCGACCTTCGGTGAGAGCATGCTGCGGTACAGCCCCCCGGCCGGCGACCGCCTCGAAACGGCCGACGAGCTCGCGGTCCACGTCGGCGGCGCCGAGAGCAACGTCGCCGTCACCGCGGCCCAGCTCGGCTGCGAGGCGGCGTGGCTGTCGAAGCTGCCCGACTCGCCACTGGCCCGCCGCGTGGAGCGTGGAGTTCGCGAACACGGCGTCGAGCCCCTCGTCGCGACCGGCGAGGGGCGTGTTGGGACGTACTACCTCGAACCGGGCGGGAAGCCGCGCGGGACGACCGTCGTCTACGACCGCGAGGACGCCGCGATCCGGACGGCGACGCCCGACGAACTCGCGGTCGAGCGCGTCCGCGCCGCGGACGCGTTCTACACCAGCGGGATCACCCCCGCGCTCTCGGAGACGCTTCGGGAGACGACCGCGGCGCTCCTGCAAACCGCCGGCGAGGCCGGCGTCACGCGCGCGTTCGACCTGAACTACCGATCGAAGCTCTGGACGCCCGAGGCGGCGGCCGCCGGGCTCCGCCCGCTGTTCGAACACGTCGACGTACTGGTCGTCGCCGAGCGTGACGCCGAGGCGGTGCTCGATCGCGACGGCGAGCCCGGACAGGTCGCACACAGCCTCGCGGTCGAACACGACTGTGAGGCGGTGGTCGTGACCCGCGGCGATGCGGGCGCGGTCGCCGCCCACGCCGGCGAAGTCCACGAGAGCGACGCGCTGGAAGCGGATACCCTCGATCCGGTCGGGACCGGCGATGCGTTCGTCGGCGGGCTGCTCGCGAGCCTGATGACCGGCAGTTCGGTCCCGAACGCGCTCGACGCTGCGACCGCGACCGCCGCGCTGAAACGGACCGTCGCGGGCGACGCCGCGGTCGTGACGCCAGAAGAAGTCGCAGCGGTGGTCGACGGCGGCGCCGACGGGATCGATCGCTGAACGGCGCGGTCGTGTCTCAGGTCAGGCGCCGTCGCCGACCCGGATCACCTGCAGCAGCGAGTACACCGGCACGCCGTCGACCTCGTCGACGCCGCGTTTGTCCGCGAGCACGCCGCAGGCGACGGGCTCGCCCCCGCGGGCGTGCACGGCGTCGATCGTCTCCTGCATCGTGGTGCCGGAGGTGATCGTGTCGTCGACGATGTAACACTCCCGCTCGCGCACCTCCGCGAAGTTCCGGGAGAAGCCGCCTTCGAGGTTCTCGATGCTTCCCTCCTCCCACTGGTGTTTCCGGGGGGTATACGTCGCGAGATCCGTGTCCAGTTCCGTCGCGACCGTCGTCGCGAGCGGGCCGCCGGCTTTCTCGACGCCGACGGTCAGATCCACGTCCTCGCCCTTCTTCGAGAGCAGATCCGCCAGCGCGGCCGCGACGTGGCCCAGCCGCGAGGAGTCCCGCCCGACCGCCGACCAGTCGACGTGGATGTCGCCCGGGCCGCCGCCCTGCGCGGGCGTGGCGCCGGCGCGCTCGACCAGCCACGAGGCAGTCTCCCGGGAGACGTTGAGTTCGTCGGCGATCTCCCCCTTCGAGAAGCCGCGGTCGGCGAGCGAGCGTGCCTCCTCGATCAGGTCGTCAACGTTCTTCATGGGCCGAGTTCGACTGCCGCCTTGATAACGTCGCTGTCCAGCGCCGCCTCGAACTCCTCAATGGGGTAGACGTGCTCGGCGAACGCCGAGCGAACCGAGTCGGGCATCGCGTCAAGCCACTCGACCGCCCGCTCGAAGTGGGTGTAGCCAGCGTTGACCGAGCCGACCGTCGCGCGGTTACCGAGCACCAGTTCGCGGTGGAAGTCGGCGAGATCCACTTCAGCGGTGTGGGGCTCCGGCACGCCCAGCAGCGCCGCGACGCCGTTCGGTGCGAGCGCCGACACCGACTGGACCGCGTGCGGCGCGTGGCCGGTCGCTTCGTACACCAGATCCATCGGCGCGTACGCCTCGGGCACCTCGTCGACCGGCGTCTCCCGGGAGTCGACGTACGTCGCGCCGGCCTCGATCGCGAGTTCGACCGCGGGGTCGTCGCGGTCACGCCGGCCGAGGCAGTACACCGCCTCGAACCGCTCGTCGAGCACGGGGATCGTCAGCAGCCCCAACGAGCCCGTCCCGAGCACCAGCGCCCGGTCGCGGTCCCACGCGAACGGTTCGCGGGACGCCTCCGCCAGTTCCAGCGCCTTCGCGGTGATCGACAGCGGTTCGACGAGGAAGCCGTACGGCGCCAGCCGCTCGGGCAGGGGAACGAGGTACTCGCTCGGGACGGCGACGTACTCGGCCATGAACCCGTCGGCGCCGTCGATGCCGCACTCGACGGTCTCGTCCATCGGCGCCATGTCGGGCTCGCCCCGCCGGAAGTACTCGTTGTAGGCTCCTGGTGGTCGGCGGACGGTCGGGACGACCGTTTCGCCGACTTCGAGCCCGGTTCCGTTCGGCTCCGCGACGGTGCCGACGGCCTCGTGGCCGAGCACCATCGACGCCTCGACGTCGCCGTGTACGCCGTCGAGCACCTCGCGATCGGTGCCGTCGATGCCGACCCGATCGACCCGGATCAGCGCCTCGCCGGGTCCCGGATCCGGCCGCGGCCGGTCGACCAGCCGCGGCAAGCCGTCTTCGTGCAGCACAACTGCGTCCATGCAACACCGTATCACACAGCCGCACAAAACGTTTATCCTATAGTGAGTAAAGATTTGAGCCATGCGAAACCCCGACCGCTCGGGCGTCGACCACCGCGAACGGCTCGACCGGCTGTACGACGAGTTCGACACCGCGTCGATCCGTTCCCTGCGCGATTTCGTGGAGCTGTTCCCGCCGGTCGACTCGACGGCCGCGCTGGAGCGGTGGGAGACCGCCCGCGCGGACTTCGAGAGTCGGAACGGCCGGATCGTCGACGCGTTCGGGGGCGCGTACGCCGACATCGCGAGCCGCGCGACCCGGGAGACCGCGGGGACCGCTGCCGACCTCTGGGAACGCGAGGGCCGTGCGATCAACGTGCTCGTGCTCGACGTGGACGAGACGCTGCGCTCGGCGGGGAGCACGGACAACGAGATCCCCCGCGAGACGCTCCACCTCCTGACTGAACTGCACGACGACGGCGTACCGATCGTGATCTGCACGGGGCAGACGCTGGAGAACGTGAAGGGGTTTCTCGTGCAGGGGCTCGGCAGCGAGCTCGTCCACTCGGGCGATCTCTCGGTCGTGTACGAGGCCGGCAACGGCGTGTTCACGCCCGGGCACGGCTCGGAGACCAAGCAGCTGCTGTACGAGGAGCTGGCGCCGTCGGTCCGACGGGTGTTCGAGCAGGTCCGGTCGGGCGCGCTCGGCGACGCCCCGCAGGCGGTCGCCCGGGGCTGTCACCTCCAGGGCAACGAGTTCAACGTCACCCTCAAACCCAACCACGAGACCGGCAGCGACGACGCGCGGGCGGTAATCGACGAGGCGCTGCGCCACCAGATCGACTCGCTCGGCCGCGCGGTCGCGGCGGAGACGGGAATCGAGGGGGACGCGGAAGCGTGGGCCCGCGCCTACTACGCCGCCGCCGACGCCGAGATCGCCGCCGTACTCGACCGCGTGGGCGCTGCAGTCCCCGAGGCCACCGTCCCGGAGCCGGTTCGGGAGCTGTTCGAGCGCGTCGACGTGGGGTACTACGAGGCCGACGCCGCGGAGATCACGTCGCTCGAACTCGACAAGGTCGCCGGCGTCGAGGCCGCCTTCGACGTGCTCGGCATCGACGACCCGTTCGCGCTGGTGCTCGGCGACTCGAAGTCCGATCTGCGGGTGATGGAGTGGGTCGAACGGACCGACGCCGGCGTCGCTGGCGCGCCGGAACACGCCTCCGAGGTGGTGTTGGACCACGTTCGCGACACTGACGGGCTGCTGTTCGACCGCGGCGACGCCGGGACGCCACTCCGGACGGCGATCGCGCTGAACCGACTCGCGGCGTTCGAGCGCGGCGACGGCCGCTGATCACCACTCCGTCAGCGCGCCGCGGCCGTGGAACCGCGTGAGCACGACCGCGAACGTGAGCGCACCCGTGACCGCGAACGCGCCACCGACGTAGAACACTGTCTCGATCCCGTACTGACTCCAGAGCCAGCCGGCGAGCACTGGCCCCAGCACGCTGCCGGGGCGCCAGACGAGCTCGCGGATGCCGAAGCTGGCGGCGATCCCCCCCTCGTCGGCGCCCTCGTCCGCGAACAGCGCCATGCTCGCGGGCTCGCGGAACGCGTCGACGACGCCGAGCAGGCCGTTGACGACGAGGAGGGGGACGAACGCCGGGCCGAGCTTCCCGAGTAGCGAGTAGCCCGCGCCGACGCCGACCACGTCGCTGAGCAGCGAGGGGACGATCAGTTCGTACGTCTCGGGGAGCCCGATCGCCGCCCCGATCGCCGGCGTGAACGGCACCGCGAGCGCGACCAGCCCGTACGCGCCGCCGCCCGCGAACACGAACAGCGAGCGGCCGTAGTCGTCGGAGAGCCGCCCGGTGAACGGCTGACAGAGCATGTTCGTGAGCTTCTCCGCGACGAGGACGAACGCGACCGCCAGCCCGGCGTACGCCAGCCCGCCCCGGGCCGCCGAGACGCCCGCGAAGATGCTCACCCACGACCGGACGACGGTGACGGCGACGGCGTACTGTGCGCGGAACGAGGTGAGCGTGATGATGCGCTTGTTGAGCGCCAGCCCCGCGAAGGGGTTGCCGTACGAGCGGCTCTCGTCGGCCGGGAGGTAGAGCCAGACGCCCGCGACCGCGAGCGCGAAGGAGGCGACGATCACCGTGTAGATCGGCGTGAACCCGATCACTTGGTACAGCCCGCCCGCGATGATCATGCCGAGGATCGACGCGAGGAAGCGAACGGAGTTTGCCTTCCCGATGCTGTTGGCCCGTTCGCCGTGGTCGGCGAGCTCGCCGACGAGCGAGAGCGTCATCAGCCCCGAGCCGGTGACGGCGGCGCCCTGCAGCGCGCGGACGCCGATGAACGCCGTGCTGTCGGCGAAGCTCGTCGAGAGCTCCACACCGAGCAGCGCAGCCGCGACGCCGGCGACGGCGTTGCCGATCGGCTGGACGTTCGCGAACGCGACGTAGGCGAGAACGCTCACGCTCAACACCCCGAGCAGCACGTTCTTCTTGTCGGATCGGTCGCCCGCCCACGCTAACGGGATCACCACGATCGTTTGTGCCAGCGTAAACCCCGTGATGAACAGTCCGCCCATGAAGTCCGAGGCGTTCAGCACTTCGATGTAGAACGGGATCAGCAGCGCCAGCGTCGAGTAGCCAAAGCCCGTTGCGAACCGCGAGAGGTAGAGCGACCAGAACTGCAGGCGTTCCTGGTTCACACGCCGACTGCGGGGAAGGGTCGAAAAGGGGTTTCGCTTCGATACGCTGACGACCGATTACGCGCGACGGCCGGCAACCGCACCGGCGCCGAGCAGCGCGAGCAGCGCGGCGACGACGCCGAAGCCGGGTCCGGAGGTGCTCGTCTCCGTCGACTCCGTCGTATCAGTCGCCGTGGCGGTCGCAGTCGAGGCGGGCGTGTCGGTCGCCGCCGCCACCGTCGTGCCCGTCACGGTCGCGTTCAGGTCGGTCTCTTCGGCGGTGACGCGAACCGTGTACTCCTCGCCGGCGTCGAACCCGTCGAAGGAGAGCTCGCCGGTCGCGCGACCGTCCGAACCGACGGTCACCTGCGTGGTTCGCGTCTCGCCGCCCTCGCTGGGCGCGAGCGCGACCGTCAGCGAGGTGCCGGGCGCAAGCAGCGTCGCGGCGGTGAACTCGGCGGTGTCGCCGGCGGTCGCGCCGTCGATACCGCCGACGAAGTTGACCGACGGCTCGACGACGCCGAACGTCGCGGTCCGGGTGTAGTTCTCGCCGTCGGTGACCGCGTCGGTCACCGTCGCCGTGGCGGTGAAGCTGTCGCCGACCGCCGCGGTCGCGGTGCCGTTGCCCTGCTGGAACGCCGCCGTCGCGAAGTCGACAGCGACGTAGACGGCGCTGTCGGTGGCGCGGACGGCGACACCCTCGGTGTCGGCGGTCGCGTCAAGTGTCTTCGCGGTGGCGTTCGTGTCGACGCTACTCGCGGTCTGCCGCAGGTCGAGCGTCAGTTCGTCGCCGAGCAGCGTGCCGTCGTCGTCCGCTTCGGCGGGCACGCCGGAGGCGTTGAGCCGGAACACGGCCACGTCGCTCGCGGCGACGAGGCTGTCGGTCGAGTCGGACGCCGTGGCCGCCTCGGCGGCGGCGGAAGCCGAGGCGGTCGCCGGCGCCGTGGTCACGGTGAGGTCGCCGACGGCGTCCTCGCCGACGGGCGCGGTCGCGGTCGCGGGTGCGACGGCAGCGACGAGCAGTACGACTGCGAGTGAGAGTGCGGTGTGTCGTGCGTTCATGGATCGTGTCGGACCGACCGCCGCAATTCCGTCCGCGGTCGCCCCGGATTTCGGTGGCGTTGGCCGGTGCTGGGAGTACAGCCGCTCGGCGGAGGGCGACGCTGGGCGGGAGGTAGGCAGTGATCCGACCGCTATCTGTCGGTTTTCCGGGACGAACTAAACGCTTCCCTTCCGAACGGTGTTTGGGCCCCGTTGACGCCCCGCTATCGGCAAATTTCGCCGGTCGAGCGCGTCAGACTCGGGGGCCGGTGCCAGTAGTTTCAGGCACCCGCCGTTCGATTCGTCGGTATGTCGATCTTCTGGCACCGCCGTGACCTGCGGGCGAGCGACAACCGCGGGCTCGCGGCAGCGGCCGACGACGCCGACGGGGTGGTTCCGGTGTTCGTCTTCGATTCAGCCGTGCTCGAACACGGGAGCGACGCCCGAGTGCGGTTCATGCTCGACTCGCTCGCGGAGCTCCGTGAGGCGTACCGAGAACGAGGGAGTGATCTCGTGGTAGCTCACGGCGACCCCGCCGAGGTGCTGCCCGCGCTCGCGGCGGCCGTCGACGCAGGGGCGGTCCACTGGAACGCCGACTACTCCGGGCTCGCACAGGATCGAGACGACCGAGTCGAGGCAGCGCTCGACGAGACAGGAATCGACACGGAAACACATCACGACGCCGTCCTCCACGAGCCGGGGGCGATCCGGACCAACGCCGGCGAGCCGTACTCGGTGTACACGTACTTCTGGAAGAAGTGGCGCGACCGCGAGAAGCCCGATCCGTTCGAGGCGCCCGACGCTGGTGACCTCGCGGACGCCGACGCGCTCACCCCGAACGCGCTGGTGGACTCGTTCGCAGGCGAGTTCGACCTCGACGGCGCGCTGCGGGCAGCGCTTCCGTCGATCGAGGAGTTGGGGTTCGAGGAACCGGACGCAGACGTGCAGACCGCCGGTACCGCAGCCGCACGCGATCGTCTCGCCGAGTTCTGTGAGGGCCCGATTTTCGAGTACGAGGAAGAACGGGAGTACCCCGCGCAGGAGGGGAGTTCGAGGCTCTCGCCGCATCTCCGGTTCGGGACGATCGGCCTTCGGGAGGTGTACGACGCGACCGAAGCGGCGATGGCCGAGGCCGAACGACGCGACGAACAGCGGGACGGGTCGGCGGAGGAGACCGACGACGACGACAACGACGAACTCGGGCCGACGCAGGAGAGCGTCCGAACGTTCCAGTCGCAGTTAGCGTGGCGGGAGTTCTACGCGCAGGTGCTCTACTTCCACCCCGAGATCGTGACGGCGAACTACAAGTCCTACGAGGCGCCGATCGACTGGCGCAACGACGACGACGAGCTCGCCGCGTGGAAGGCCGGCGAGACGGGCTATCCGATCGTCGACGCCGGGATGCGCCAGCTCCGCGAGGAGGCGTGGATGCACAACCGCGTGCGGATGATCGTCGCCTCCTTCCTGACGAAGGACCTGCTGTGGGACTGGCGGGCGGGCTACGCCCACTTCCGCGACCGGCTCGTCGACCACGACACCGCGAACGACAACGGCGGCTGGCAGTGGGCGGCCTCGACCGGCACCGACGCCCAGCCGTACTTCCGGATCTTCAACCCCGCCACGCAGGGCGAGCGATACGACCCCGACGCCGAGTACATCAGGGAGTACGTCCCGGAGCTCCGGGGACTCGACGCTGAGGAGATCCACAGCTGGGTCGAGAAGAGTGACGCGGAACGCGCGGAGCTGGACGTCGACTACCCGGATCCGATCGTCGACCACGGCGAGCGCCGGGAGCGGGCGCTCGCGATGTACAAACGGGCTCGCGGGGAGGACCCCGACGAGGACGAGTAGAACCGAGGGGCGGACTACCCGGTGTCGTACTTGTACGTCGCTTCCTCGGCGTCGATGCCGAAGTCCTCGGCGCTCTCCTCGGGCTCCTCGGTCTCGCTGCCGCCCTTCTCGGCGTTCTTGAACCGCTCGCGGAGCGCCGCGGGCATCTCGAAGGCACCAGTGTCGATGGCCACGGCGGCCACGTCCTCGTCGACCTCCTCGCGTTTCTGTTCGAGGCGGTCGCGGATCACCGGCGGCCGCGCGTCCGTGTCGACGGTCTCGAAGCCGAACTGTCGGAGGTAGTCGTCGCTGTCGGTGATCGAGTACACCGTCTCGAACTCGTTGTCGGCCGCGAGGTCGATCAGCCGCTCGACGACGTGGGCGCCGACGCCCTGCCCGCGCCAGCCGTCCACGACGCCGATTCCGGTGAGCTCACACACCTCCCCCTCGTCGGTCTTGTGGATGCGGTAGCGCCCGAATCCGGCCCGGTCGTTCGTGCGCTCGTCGACCGCGATCACGTAGTCCCGCGAGCGGAAGGCGGTGCTGTCGAGCCCCATCTCCTCGATCCGGTCGAGCAACCACGCCTCGTCCCGGTTTCGTGCGTCGCGGACGTACATGTCCGGTCGTATGGCCCCGGGGGGCAAATGGCTTCCGCGGGTTCGGGGTCAGTCGTCGTCCGCTTCGGGGTCGATCCCGAGCATCCCCGGAGTGATCGTGTCGGGGATGAGCTCGCCCAGCGAGTACTCGTTGTACTCGCCGTCGCCCGTGTCGCAGTACACCGGCACGTCCTCGTCGCCGAACTCCGCGAGGGTCTGTCGGCACATCCCACACGGCGTGACGCCGTCGCGCTTCGCGGAGCTGACCGCGACCGCCGCGATCGAGCGGTGGCCCCCCCGGACCGCGCTGCCGACCGCGACCTCCTCGGCGTGGAGCGCGTTGCTGTAGTTGGCGTTCTCGACGTTACAGCCGGTGAAGATCTCCCCGTCGGCGGTCAGCACCGCGGCGCCGACGCGGTACTCAGAGTAGGGGACGTAGGCGGCGTCGAGGGCGTCGCGGGCCCGCTCGATCAGCGACGCGGGATCGGTGGTCTCCATACCCGACCCTCCGCGTGGACCGACTTGAAACGTCTGAAACCCGACTGGCGGGTCGTCATCGCGCCAACGATCCGCACGAGGGCGACGGCGTCGATTCCGGGCCACCATAGCGCGCCCGTCATGTCGGAGGGTTCACCGATTTCGCCGATTTCGGGCGAACCAGCCGCTCTGTAGGGCTTGCGTGTTAACAATACTCAAAGTAACCCTATAACCCTTCGGACTGTAGAAAACAGTGGACATGAAGAAACAGGAGCTCATCCACCTCCACGGTCTTCTCTCGGAGGTACGAGCCGAGTACGAAGCGACCGGGGAACCGGAAGTCGACCTGAGTGGCTACGAGGAGTTCGGGGTTCAGCCGACGTCGATCCACCGCTCGAAAACCGACCACAAGCGCGCCGTCTTCGAACTCGTCGACGGGCTGACCGACTCCCTGGACGAGAAGGAAGCGATCCCCGCGACGGCCGACTGACGCGCCGATATCACCTCCTGCGATCGCACGCTCGGCATCGACAGCGCCGTTCACGGCGAACGGAACGCGCGGCAGGTCACTCGCCGCGACAGGGTTACGACACGATCACAGCATTCGCTCCGCACGACCGACATGGCGTCGGTCGCTGGTCACGCGCCGTGATCGGTTCTACACGATCACGGCATCCGCTCCGCGGCCGCGCGACGGAGCGCGCGGCAGGTCGTGCGCTGCGACTGGGTTACTACACGATCACGGCATGGGCTCCGTGCGACCGACATGGCGTCGGTCGCTGGTCACGCGCCGTGATCGGTTACTCCCGATGCTGTTCGACCATCTCCTCGAACTCCGGGAGCAGCGTCTCCTCCCCGTCGTCGTCCGGCTGCTCGGCGTCCTCGGTCGAGTCGACGTCGGCGGTCTCACTCTCGTCCTCCTCGGCCGGCTCACAGGAGAGGCATTCGAGCGGGATCCCCTCCAGCCGGCTGCCGATCTCCGAGCGTGCGATCCGGACGGCGTGGTCCTCGCTCTCGACGTCGTACACCGTCATCCCGAGTTCGAGCGCGACCAGCCCCTCGCCGGCGGCGACGGTCGCCGGCGGGAGCTCGGCACCCCGGGGCGAGCGGCGGCTGCGCGGTTCGATATCCACGTAGGAGAGGTCGGGGTTGAGCTGCTTCCCGACCTTCGAGATGGCCGCGCCGACGGCTGCATCGGGCGTGACCACGTCGTACACCGGCACCGCCGCCTCCAGCACGACTCGGCAGTCCATCGGTCGAGTATTCGCGAGCCGGCAGCATGAACGTTCGGTCCCGCGACAGCTATTTGCGGGTTCGAGCCGACCGGTTCAGCATGAGCCACGTCGCCGAACTCACGGGTATCGCGACGGGGAACACGCCGTCGGGGGAGGCGGTCCCGGCCGCGCTGCTGCGCGCCGGCGAGGAGTACCTCCCCATCTTCGTCACCGACGATCAGGCCGACGCGATCCAGCGCGGGCTCGCGGGCGAACCGTTCGATCGACCGCTGACCCACGATCTGCTGGTCGAGATGGTGACGGAGTTCGGCGGCGCGTTCGACCGCGTGCGCATCGACGAGCTCCGGGAGGGAACGTTCTACGCGAAGATCGACGCCCAGCGCTACGAGGACGGCGAAGCCGAGTCGCTCACGTTCGACGCCCGACCCAGCGACGCCGTCGCGATCGCGGTCCGGGCGGACTGCCCGATCGAGATCGACGACGACGTGCTCGACGCGGCGGGCCGCAGCCGCGAGGAGCTCGGCGTCGACGGCCCCGACGACGAGTAGCCCGCCGTCGACGGGATCGGCGGCTTTGAGTGCGCCGCGACCGGAACGGTCCCCATGACCGAGACGGCGACGCTCGCGGAGTCGTACACTGAGATGACCGAGCTCCTGCTCCCGAACGACACGAACAACCTCGGACGGGCGCTCGGGGGCGCCGTCCTCCACTGGATGGACATCTGCGGTGCCATCGCGGGGATGCGCTTCGCGAACCGACAGGTCGTGACGGCGTCGATGGACCACGTCGACTTCATCTCGCCGATCGACCTCGGCGAGGTGGCGGTCGTGCAGGCGTACGTGTTCAACACCGGCCGCACCAGTGTCGACGTGAAAGTCGACGTGCGCGCGGAGGACCCCCGGGAGGGCGAGGAACGAAAGACGACGGCCTCCTTCTTCACCTTCGTCGCGCTCGACGAGGACGGGACGCCGGCGGAAGTGCCGTCGCTTGCGTGCCCGACCGAGGAGGAGGAGGTGCTGCGTGAGGAAGCCGTCGAGGAACGGAAACAGCAGTTCGAGGATCTCGTCGAACGGATGGAGGACTGAGTTGGACCGCGGGCCCGCACCGTTCTCGTTCGTCGGCCGGCATCGCTGTCACGCGGGCGTTATCGCGGGTCCGGCCGCGTCCCCAGCGTCACGTCCACGGTCCGGCGCTCGCCGTCGCGGATTACGGTCACCGCGATCGTGTCGCCCGGGCTCGTCTCCAACGCGAGATACGTGCCGAGTTGACCCGTCGTCTCGATTCGGGTGCCGTCGAACGCGACGATCACGTCGCCGCCGGTCGGTTGTGGCGAGCCTTCGACCATCACCGACTCGCTGCCGCCCTGCAGGACGCCGTCGGCGGGGCTCCCCTCAGGGACTGCCGAGACGTAGACGCCGCGGGCCTCGTCGAGATCGTTGGCCGCCGCGAGCAGCGGCGTGACGGGGCGGATGCGCACGCCGAGGTAGGAGTGCTCGTAGCTGCCCGTCTCGACCAGTTCGGGGATCACCCGGTCGGTCAACGCAGCACTGATCGCGAAGCCGACGTTCTCGGCGCCGCCCTGCGTGACGACGCCCGCCACGTCGCCGTCGAGGGTGAGCAGCGGGCCGCCGCTGTTGCCGGGGTTGACCGCCGCATCGGTCTGGATCGCGCCGGAGATGGTGAAGTTCTGGATCGAGGAGATGGTCCGATTGACGCCCGAGACGACCCCGGAGGTGAGCGATCCCGCAAGCCCCAACGGCGCACCGACGGCGGCCACCCGGGTGCCGACCGGCGGCTGGTCGTCGAGGAGCGACAGTGGGTCGGCGTCGACGGGCGACTCGACCGAGAGCGCGGCGAGGTCGCTGTATGGGTCGCTGCCCAGTATCTCGGCCTCGACCCAGTCGCCGTTGGCGAACTGTGCGCGCACCGTGTCCGCGCCCGTTACGACGTGTGCGTTGGTGACCAACACGCCTTCGTCGAAGAGCCAGCCCGAGCCCTCGCCGAGTGCGCCGCGGGAGTCGTACACGCGCAGGCGGACCACGGAGGGCGAGACCGCGTCGTAGAGGTCGACGAACGGCTGTTCACCGTCGATCCCCGAGTCGCCGCCCGGAGCGGAGCAGCCCGCGAGCGCGGCGATCCCGGCACCTGCAACAGCGAGAAGCCGGCGGCGGGAGTAGTCCATAGCAGTTTTGGGAAAGCAACGAATAAACGGGTTTGGGTCGGGATTTCTCGCCGGTTCCGGTAGGTTCTTGTGGATTGGTAACTATCCCCAATTAACAATCACTACATAACGTTTAAGTTCGGCACGGTGGGATACGTTGGCAGGATGTCCGAAAATAGTGATTTCGATCGTCGTAAGTTCCTCCAGGCGACTGGTGCCGCTGCGCTGACGGCCAGCGTCGCCGGCTGTACCGACGGCGGCGAGGGATCGCCGACCGACGGCTCCGACGGTGACGGCAGCGATACGTCCACCGGGACCGACGGTCAGGGCGGTGGCGAGGAGTTCACCGGTCTCGACTCCTACCCGTACTCGCCGGGCGAGACGGACGTTGAGAGCGCCCGTCAGGTGATGGAAGAGGCCGGCTACGGCCCCGACAACCGCTTCGAGCTCGACTGGCTGCAGTACACGAGCCCGGCGTGGAAGGAGATGGCCAACACCATCCGTTCCCGCCTCGAGAGCGCCCACATCGACATGAGCATCGCCGAGGCCGACTTCAGCGGCCTCCTCAGCCGAACCGAGAAGGGCGACATGCAGGCGTTCACGCTGGGCTGGATCGCGGACTATCCCGCGCCGCAGAACTTCCTCCAGCTGGTCGACCCCGAGAACACCATCTACGACGGCGATGGTCCGGCGCCCAACGGCGCACGCCTGTTCTGGACCGAGGACGCCGAGACGGATACGGACGTTCGGGAGTTCATGACCGAGCAGTTCGACCGGATCCAGAACAACCCGAGCCAGTCCGAGGAGGCCCAGCAGACCCGTGACGACGCGGCCGTCAAGATGGAAGAAGGGCTCTGGGAGTCCGCCGCGCTGCTGCCGATGTACCACCAGGTGTCCCAGAGCTTCTGGTACGACCGCCTCGACTACACCCCGCCGGGTGGGATGGGCGGTTCGCGCTCGAAGGAGAACATCTCCGTCAACGGTCTCGAAGGGAAGGACCGCCTCGACAAGATCTCGGGGACGTTCAGTGCGCTCGATCCGATCGCTTCGGGGAACACGGCCTCGGGCGGGAAGATCATGAACATGTTCGACGCCCCGTTGAACTACCACAACGGGACCACCGAGGTCCGGAACCTCATCGTCGACGACTACAGCGTCAGCGACGACCTGACGGAGTACGAGTTCACCCTCAAAGAGGGGATCCAGTTCCACGACGACTACGGCGAGGTCACCGCCGACGACGTGGTGTACTCGATCCGCCGCCTCGTCGAGTCCACCAACTCCACGAACACCTACTTCCCGAACTCGGTGCTCAACATCGAGCGCGAGACCGACGACGAGGGCAACGTCGTCCCCGGCTCGACCGGCGTCGAGGCCACGGGCGACTACACGTTCACCGTCACGCTCAAGAACTCGTTCCCGTTCGCGCTGTCGGTGCTCGCCTACTCCGCGTTCTCGGTCGTCCCCGAGGGCATCGTGGGCGACATCGAGGGGTACGAGGGCGAGATGAGCTGGGAGGAGTTCTCCACGAACAGCCCGATCGGCTGTGGTCCGTTCCAGTTCGCGAGCTGGGAGTCCGGCAACGGCGGCGAGTTCTCCGCCGACAAGTTCGAGGACTACCACGGCCAGGAAGCCGCGGTCGACGGCATCGACGCCGCGATCATCACGGACACCACGGCCCGGTACAACTACTTCCTGAACGAGAACGCCGACGTCTCCGGCATCCCGACCTCGAAGTACGACCCGAACAAGGTCAGCATCGAGGAGACGGTCGACGGGATCGACCGCGGGACCTACGGGCCCCTGGAGAACGACCAGACGGTCAACATGGCCCAGTCCGCGACGATCAACACCTACTACGTGGCGTTCAACATGGAGGAGGTGCCCAAGCCGGTCCGTGAGGCGATGGCGTACGTCGTCAACCGGCCGCAGTTCGTCCAGAGCGTGTTCAAGGGCCGCGGTGCGCCCGCCTACCACCTGACCCCGACGCAGGTGTTCCCCGGCGGCGCCTCGGCCTACGAGAGCCACTGGCAGGGCGAGTAACTCCCGACCCGCGCTCGTCCCGTTCGAGCGCATTCGACAGGGTGAAAACCTCGCCGGCCGACGTTCGTCATAGTCGTGCCGGTGTGACACAGCCACGATATCATTGTTCGGTATGATTAGACTTCCATCCTCTCGCGGCCAACCACGTCGGTACCCGGTCCGTACCGACACTGACGTATCGCCCCGCTTTGCTCGTCGACCGAGCCATGCTGAAGAGACTCACACATGAATCGTTCACTGTACATCCTGAAACGGCTCGGGCTGGGAATCCCCGTGATACTGTTCGGGCTGACGATGTCGTTCCTCATCATGTACCTCGGCCCGCTCGACCCCGTGCTGTCGATCCTGGGTCGGGACGCCACCCCGGCTGACACCCGGCAGCTCCGGATCGCGCTCGGCTACATCCAGGCCGACGGGACGCCGATGCCGGTCTGGCGCCAGTACGGGAAGGTGATGACAGACCTGTTCACGTTCAACTTCGGGCAGTCGTGGGTGCTCCAGCGCGGAGTGCCCGTCACCGAAGTCATCGCCAACCGGATGCCCGCGACGCTGTGGCTGGGCTTCTGGTCCGTCGTGATCGCGCTCATCTTCGGGGTCCCGCTCGGACTGTACGCCGGCCTCCGCGCCAACACCTGGGGTGACTACCTCGCCTCCGGTGGCGGCATCATCTGGCGTGCGATGCCGAACTTCTGGCTCGCCGTGATGATCGCCGGGAGCCTCAGCGCCGGCGGCGCGCTCTCGTGGTATCGAGGGTTCGGCATCAAAACCGACGTGATCGGGACGCCCGACGAGGTGGCGAACCTGTTCACGGTGATCGAACTGTTCAACGGGGTACCCGTGCTCGAACTGCTGTTCATCCCGATACCCAACCTCCAGAACATGCTGATCGCGTTCAAGTGGATCCTGCCCGCGGCGCTCGTACTCGGCTCGGCGTCGATGGGGAACGAGATCCGTATCGGCCGCACGGCGGTTCTGGAGAGCATCAACTCGAAGTACGTGGAGACGGCCAAGGCCAAGGGGCTCTCCCCGCGGCGGATCGTCGTCAAACACGTCGGCCGGAACGCGATCGTCCCGCTGCTGCCCGTCATTATGGGTGAGTTCTACCTGCTCATCGGCGGCTCGGTGCTCGTCGAGAGCGTGTTCAGCATCAACGGGCTCGGGAACCTCTTCTTCCGGGCGATCCTCGGACCGGACATCCCGGTCGTGATGGCGCTCGTGTTCATCTTCGTCATCATCCAAGTACTGATGAACATTCTTCAGGACGTACTCTACACACTGATCGACCCGCGTATCACACTGGGGGACGCCCAACAATGAGCACGAACACCGCCTCGGAGACCGACACCGGGCCGAAGTTCGAGTACGACGACAGACCGCTGTGGTCCCGCGTCGTCGACGACCCGGCGCCCGCACTCCGCTGGTTCTCGGTGGCGGCCGTGCTGATCGCCGTCGAGTTCGGCGCGTTCGTCGGCGCGATCCTGACGGTGCTGGATGCGGCGTTCATCGGCGTGACGGCGATCTTCGACGTACTGTTCGGCCTGATCGGGCTGAGCGGCGTCTCGGCCGGCGTCGTCGAGTTCCAGTCGAGCGTCTCCAGCGCGATAACGGGCGTCCGCGACACCGCGGAGGGGCTCCCGACGCTGCTGAGCCGGGAGACGATCCCGAACCAGGGCCACATGGCCGGCCCCGACGGGCCGTGGGTGGACACGTTCCTCGGCCTAGAGCCGGGGCTCGCGTGGGCGTTCCGCGTCCTCCTCATCGTCGCGTACTCGCTGTTCGCGTTCTACTGGGTGTTCCGCGGCTGGCTCGTCTTCCGCGAACACTACCGACAGGCCGACTGGACGCCCTCCGACGACATCGTCGACCGACTCCGCGCCCACCGCTGGGGGCAGTTCGGCATCTTCGTGCTCGCGCTGTTCCTGATCATGGCGCTGTTCGGCCCGGCACTGGGCCCGACGACCGTCGCCGGGAACATCCAGTCGCCGTACAGCACCGAGATCCAACACTTCGACGAGGAGGCCGGCGAGGTCGTGACGACCACCGCCGGCGCCGCCAACTTCGAGTCCAAGTCCAAGGGCGCCGGCGACCAGAACGTCGGCCCGATGACGTACGACAACTTCGAGCGGTTCCACCCGTTCGGCACGCTCCCGAACGGCCGTGACTTGTTCACGTTCATGATGGGCGGGGCCCGGATCACGCTGATCGTCGCCGGGCTCGCGATCGGGCTGAGCGCGTTCATCGCCGGCGGGCTGGCGATGGTGTCGGCGTACTACACGGGGGTGATCGACCTGGGAATCCTCACGACCGCCGACGGGATCGTCTCCGTCCCGCGGCTGCTGCTGTTGATCATGATCAGTGCGGTGTTCGCGAACCACTGGATCGCGACGGTGCTCGACGGCGGGTTCCTGTTGGCGCTAATCTTCGGGTTCACGGGTTGGCCGTTCCTCTGGCGGGCGGTCCGTGGCCCGGCGCTCCAGGTCGCCCAGGAGGAGTGGATCGACGCCGCCGAGAGCTTCGGACAGGGGTCGCGGACGATCATGCGCAAACACATGTTCCCCTACATCACCGGCTATCTACTCGTGTACGCCTCGATGTCCACCGGCGGGATCATCGTCGGTCTCGCCGCGCTCTCCTTCCTCGGTAACGGGCTGGGGATCACGCCGCCGACCCCCGCGTGGGGGCGTGCGGTGTCGCTCGGCCAGTCGTACGTCTCCGGGCCGTCGTGGCACATCTCGTTCATCCCCGGCGCGATGATCGTCGTGCTCGTCACGGGACTGAACGCGTTCGGTGACGGGGTCCGCGACGCGATCGACCCCGAGACCGAGAGCGACGAAGGTGAGGAAGCCGCCGCAGGGGGTGGTGCCTGATGGCCGCCGAGGACGACGTGGTGCTCTCGGTCCGGAACCTCCAGACCGTGTTCCACACCGATCGCGAGACGATCAGGGCCGTCGACGGCGTCGACTTCGACGTCCGGAAGGGCGAGACCGTCGGCATCGTCGGCGAGTCCGGCTCGGGGAAGTCCGTCACCGCCCGCTCGATCATGGGGCTCATCGAGAGCCCCGGCGAGGTGCTCTCCGACTCGTCGATCAAGCTCAACGGCGAGGAGCTGACCGAGTACGACGAGAAGCAGTACCAGCACGTCCGGGGCAGCGGCATCGGGATGGTGTTCCAAGACCCCCAGAAGTCGCTCAACCCCGTCTACACCGTCGGGAACCAGATCATGGAGGCGCTGGAAGTGAATCAAGGGCTCACCGGCGAGGAGGCCCGCAAGGAGGCGATCAGGCTGCTCGAACGGGTCGCCATCCCCGACGCCCCCCGCCGGCTGAACGAGTACCCCCACGAGTTCTCGGGGGGGATGCGCCAGCGCGCGGTGATCGCGATGATGCTCGCCTGCGATCCGGAGTTCCTCATCTGCGACGAGCCGACGACGGCGCTCGACGTGACGATTCAGGCCCAGATCCTCGAACTGCTGCAGGACCTGCAGGAGGAGCGAGGTCTCTCGATCCTGTTCATCACCCACGACATGGGCGTGATCGCGGAGATCGCCGATCGCGTGAACGTGATGTACGCCGGCGAGTTCGTCGAGAAGGCGCCGGTCGAGGAACTGTTCGCGAACCCGCGACACCCCTACACCGAGGGGCTGCTGGGGGCGATCCCCGGCGAGCAGATCGCCGGCGAGCAGCTCCGAACGATCGAGGGCGACGTGCCGACGCCGAACGAGCCGGCGAGCCACTGTCGGTTCGCCCCGCGGTGTCCGGAGGCGTTCGGCGCCTGTGACGCCGTCGCCCCACAGCACGTTCAGGTGGGCGAGAGCGACGACCACACCGCCGCCTGTCTGCTGTACCCCGACGAGGAACCCGAGGACCGCCGCGTCGAGCGCCACCGGGAGCTCGCCGCGGCCGACGGAGGTGAGAACGAATGAGTCAACAGCTTCAGCGCGACGACCCGACCGAGGAGGAGACGCTCATCGAAGTCGAGGGGCTCAAGAAGTACTACGGCGGCGACGGCGTGTTCGCGCCGCCGCCGGTACAGGCCGTCGACGGCGTCGACTTCGAGATCAAACGCGGCGAGACGTTCGGGCTGGTCGGCGAGTCCGGCTCGGGCAAGAGTACGCTCGGCCGGACGCTGATCCGGCTCGAACAGGCCACGGAGGGGACCGTCTCCTTCGACGGCACCGACATCACCGAGCTCTCCGGGCAGGACCTGAAACAGTGGCGGCGGAACGCCCAGATGGTGTTCCAAGACCCCGAGTCCAGCCTCAACGACCGGATGACCGTCGGCGAGATCATCCGCGAGCCGCTCGACGCACACGACTGGAAGACCGACCGCGACCGCCGACAGCGCGTGCGTGAGCTGCTGGAGAAAGTCGGGCTGCAGGAGGAGCACTACTTCCGCTACCCCCACCAGTTCTCGGGCGGGCAGCGCCAGCGCGTCGGCATCGCCCGCGCGCTCGCGCTCAACCCCGAGTTCGTCGTGCTCGACGAGCCCGTCAGCGCGCTCGACGTGAGCGTCCAGGCGAAGATCATCACGCTGCTCGAAGATCTTCAGGAGGAGCTCGATCTTACCTACCTGTTCATCGCCCACGACCTGAGCGTCGTCCGGCACATCTGTGACCGCGTGGCGGTGATGTACCTCGGGAAGATCATGGAGCTCGGCGAGACGGAGGAGCTGTTCAACGCGCCGTCGAACCCGTACACGAAGTCGCTGCTGTCGGCGATCCCGCGGCCGGACCCGACGGCGACGATCGACCGGATCACGCTCCCCGGGACGCCGCCGAGCCCGCGGGACCCGCCCCAGGGCTGTCAGTTCTCGACGCGCTGCCCGGCGAAGATCCGGCCCGATCCGTACCAGGATCTCGACGACGACGTGTGGGAGGCGATCGAGCGGTTCCGGGAGATCGTCCGGGAGCGGACCCGGGTCGAGCTCTCGATCACCGACCGCGTGAAGCGCCGGACCGGCAGCTTCTCGAAACACGACGACATCGAGGAGGCGGTCGCCGACCTGTTCGACGGCGTCGACAGGCCCGCCTCCGTCGAGGAGCCGATCGAGCGGGCGCTCGAACGGGTGAAAGCCGGCCACCCCAGCGAGGCACGCGACCTGCTCCGCGAGGAGTTCGGCGGCGTCTGTGACAGTGAGCGCCCCGAGCACTACACGGTCAGCGACACGGGGCGGAAGAGCTACTGCCACCGCCACTCCGACGAGTACGCGGACGTGGACGCCCGGCTGGGTCGAGAGACCCGTGGCGAGTAGACGCCTCCTCCGCTACGCGGAGTTCGCGCTCTGGGTCGTCGCAGCGACGGTGCTGATCGTCGCCGTCGCCGCAGTGCCGGCGTTCCTGTTCGGGGGCGGCCTCCCCACCCTGAAGCTGCTGCTGTTCGTGGTCGGGACGCTGCTGTTCGGGGTCGGGAGCTTCGGGATCCAGCCCGAACGCCCCAAACGGGACGGCCAGATCGTCGACCTCGAGAGCGGGGAGCCGAACCGCTTCGAGGACAAGATACAGGAGCTCCCGCCGCTGCGAGGGAACCGGCTCCCGTTTTCGGACCGGGTGGACCGCAACGTGAAGCTGTTCGTCACCGCAGTCGCCGTGCTGGCGGTGTCGGCGGCACTGGAGTTCGTGTTCGGCGTGCCCGGCTGAGTGGGAACGCACACCATTTATCAGCGACGACACCCCTGTAACGGTATGGTCAACCCCGAGGGCGAGGGCGTGCCGGACGAGCTCGACCGGATCGCCAACGACGCCGACGTGATCCGCGACGGCTGGCAACGGACGGTCGAGGACACGAAAGCGATGGCTGCCGACCGCGAGGACGCCGGCTACGAGACGCTCGTCGTGTTCTCACAGGACACCTCTCCCGTCGCCCCCGACACCGAGGGCGCCGAGCACTGGGGCCTGACGTATCTGGTCGACAGCGACACCGCGGAGACGGTCGTCGACGCACGCGAGCGTGCCGAGTTCGACGAGACCGCGGTGTATCAGGCCGGCGCCGGCCCGACGACGTTCATCGTCACCGAGTGTCTCGACCACGACGAGGAGCTGATCGTGTTCGTCGCCGGCGCGTTCCGGAAGCGCGAGGGGGCCGGGCTCGTTCGTGCCGCGACCGAGCGCGGGGAGATGCACACCCAGTTCCGAAAGCTCGACGGCACCGTGATTGCCTCGGTCGAGCACGACGACGTGTCGGCCTTCTTCCCCGACCCGCAGGAGTACTACTCCTACGCCGGAGAGTTCGCCGCCGACGCGGCGCCCGCCGGGGACGACGAGTAACCAACGCCTAACAGCATAGGCAGATAGTTTAGGCGTGAGAAGCCGCTACCCGTAGCCGGAGGCGTGGGACCCTCCGAGTGGGCGGCGGAGTGTGGACCGGAGTGCGATCGGCGGCTCGGCATCGGTGTCCACCGGCGGCGGGGTCGAGCGGCGTCGACGGCCGCGGGAAGGCGACCCCCAGACGCATCCACCCCGGGGTTTTTGGTCGTTGGTGCGGTAACTGTTGACATGTCTGTTCGGTCGGGCCAATCAAGTAGCGACTCGGTCGTCGAACTCGAGTTCGCGTTCGACGACCCGACGTACCCGTTCGTCGGCGCGTCGGCGGCGGCGTCCTGTCGGCTCGAACTCGAAGAGATGGTCCCCCGCGCCGACGGGGCGTACGCGGAGTTCTACAGCGTTCGCGGCACCGACCTGTCGGTCGTCGAGACGCTGTCGGCGGAGCACGCGTCGGTTTCGGTCACGGTGATCGAGCGCTACGACGACGGGGGGTTGCTGGAGTTCCTCGTCGAGGAGAACTGTCCGGCGGTGCGGCTGGCGGAGCTGGGTGCGCTCCCGCGCTCGGTCGTCGGCGACCACGGCGAGGGCCGCATCGTCGCGGAGCTGCCCGGCGAGTACGACGCCGGCGACGTGATCTCGACGTTTCAGGCGGAGTACGGCGGCGACCTCGTCGCGAAACGGGAGCAGGAGACGTTCACGCCGCTTTTCAGCCACCGCGAGTTCGAGCGCGCGCTGGAGCGCCGACTGACCGAGCGCCAGCAGGAGGTGCTCGAAACCGCCTTCGAGGCGGGCTACTACGACTGGCCCCGGCAGGTGGGCAGCGAGGCGCTGGCCGACCGGCTGGGGATCAGCCAGCCGACGCTGTCGGAGCATCTGACCGCCGCCGAGCGGAAGCTGCTCTCGCTCGTGTTCGAGCGCTGAGCAACCAGTCGTGGGTCGCGGGAGCACGTGACTGACGGAAACGCGGGGATTATCCGTCCGTACCCGGTAACGACGCTAATGAGTCAGGACGCCGCCGGCGACGCCACGAGCGAGGGGGACCTCCGGAACACGGGGATGTCCCTGCGCCACGACCGGGAGTGGGACTACGAACTCGAACGGATCATCGAGGAGATCGAAGAGAAAGACGCCAAGAAGGTCGGCCTGCAGTTCCCCGAGGGGCTCAAGCGCCGCGGCCCCGCGGTCGCCGACGACCTGCGCGCGCTGGCGCCCGACGACGTGACGTTCATGTTGTCGGGCCAGCCCTGCTACGGCGCCTGTGACCTCGACACGTTCCTGATGCGCCGCACCGACGTGTTCGTCCACTTCGGCCACTCGCCGATGAAGAACTCCGAGAAGATCATCTACGTGCCGCTGTTCTCCAACGTGGACGTGTTCCCGATGATGGAGGAGGCGCTGGAGGAGCTCCCCGAGGACGACGTGGGGCTGGTCACGACGGCCCAGCACATGAACCTCTTCCCCGACATGAAGGAGTGGCTCCAAGAGAAAGGCTACGAGGTCCACACCCGGCGGGGCGACGACCGCCTGACCCACGAGGGGCAGGTGCTCGGCTGCAACTACGCTTCGGCGGACATCGACGCCGATCAGGTGCTGTACGTCGGCGGCGGGAAGTTCCACCCGCTCGGGCTGGCGATGGAGCACCCCGACAAGAAGGTCGTCATCGCCGACCCCGTGAACAACGTCGTCACCGTCGCGGACACGGAGAAGTTCATGAAGCAGCGCTACGGCGCGGTCCACCGCGCGATGGACGCCGAGAAGTGGGGCGTCATCTTCTGTACCAAGATCGGGCAGGGCCGTTGGGAGACCGCCGAGCGTATCGTCGACGAGAACGAGAACGCCTACCTGATCACGATGGACGAGGTGACGCCGGACCGCCTGCGCAACTTCGACATGGACGCCTTTGTCAACACGGGCTGTCCCCGCATCACCACCGACGACGGCCCGCAGTTCCACAAGCCGATGCTGACCCCCGGCGAGTACGAGATCGCCGTCGGCAACAAGCCGCTGGACGAGCTCTCTTTCGACACGTTCCACGGCACCTGGTAGTCGCGACCGCTACTCGTTCTCCCCCTCGCTCGCCGTCAGTTCGTACAGCTCTCCCTCGTAGCGGACCGCGTACGGCTCGTCGATCCCGAACGACGGCGTGATCGCGTGGTTCTCCTCAACGTACCGGACGCGATCGACGCCGTCTTCGAAGTACGGCAGCGTGTTCCGCAGCCGGTAGTCGTGTGCGGCCTGTTCGGGGATGACTCGCTCCGGGTCCTCAGCGGCCTCGACGCGGTGGGCGGTTAGCTCGGCGCGGGCGTCGTCGTCGCCCTCGCCGTCGCCCCGGACAGTCACGACTCCGCTGTCGCGGGCGACGTCGCCGACCCGTTCGGTCGATCCGATCGACAGTTCGGGGGCGTCGACGCCCAAGCGGGCCGCGAAGCCGAGCGTCTGCCCCTCGGCGTCGCCGAGGACGCCGTCCGCGGTGAACGCGTACTCGCCGCCGCCGAGGCCGCCGACGGTTCCGGCGTCGAGCCACGCGTCGTAGTACCGACCCGGGTCCGGGGGGAGGTCGTGCTCCGCGGTGAGTTCCCACTCGTGGCGTTCGCCGGGATCGAGCGTCATCAACGGCTCCCGCCAGATGTCCGGGACCACGCGGTGCCAGTCGCCGTCGACGCGTTTCCAGAGCGTCCACGCGTAGAAGTTGGTCGACAGCGTCCGATCCGATCCGTTTTCGAGCGTGAACGTCACTGTCTCGGGCGGGGAGATCGACCGCGAATCGCCGGTCAGTGCGACCGCGACCGACTCGGGGTCGGTCTCGGGGACACAGACGATCCGGTCGCCGACCGGCGGGCAGTCAGAGGTCGCGGTCGGAACGCCGATCTGGTCGGACTCGGGCGCGGTACAGCCGGCGAGCGCGAGCGCGGACAGCGAGAGGAGGGCACGTCGTCGCACAGAGGGTGCTCGATCGGTGGCGGCAAATCCTTTGTGTCGCCGCTCGCTGCCAACGTGGCCGCGACGGTAACGCCTTTGCCCGCCCCGGCCGCTACCACGGCCATGGAGATCGACACCAGTTCGCTCGACGAGTACCTCGCCGACGAGGGGCTCGACGGCTACGCAGTGTACGCCGACAGCGACGACTCGACCCAACGCTACCTCTCGGGGTTCGACGCGCCCGACCCCTTCTTCACGGTCTACACGCCCGAAGAGACCGTCCTGCTCACCTCGGGGCTGGAGTACGGCCGCGCGACGAAGGAGGCCCGCGGCAGCGTCGACCGCACCTCCGAGTACGACTACCAGTCGCTCCGCGAGGAGCACGGCGCCGGCACCGCTCGGGCGAAGCTACAGGCGGCGTTTCTCGACGCCCACGGCATCGACTCGGTCGCAGTGCCGGAGACGTTCCCCGTCGGTGCAGCCGACGGCCTGCGCGAGGAGGGGATCGCGCTGGCAGTCGACGCAGACGGCGTCGTCGACGACATCCGCGCGGTGAAAACGGAGGAGGAGATCGAGCACGTCCGCGAGGCCACGATCGCGAACGAGGAGTCGATGCAGGCCTGCGAAGAGCTGCTCGACGCCGCGGACGTCCGGAACGGGACACTGTACTACGAGGACGAACCGCTCACCAGCGAACGCGTCAAGACCGAAATCGAGGTGACGCTGCTCGAACACGGCTGCGCGCTGGACGAGACGATCGTCGCCTGCGGCACTGACGCCGCGGACCCGCACAACCGCGGCAGCGGGCCGCTGGAGGCGGGCCAGCCCATCATCGTCGACATCTTCCCGCGGAGCAAGGAGACGGGCTATCACTCGGACATGACCCGGACGTTCGTCAAGGGCGAGGCCAGCGAAACGATCGCGGAGTGGTACGAACTCACCCAAGAGGCCAAACGCGCGGCGTTCGAGGAGTTGGAGGCCGGCGCGACCGGCGCCGACGTCCACGCGGCAGTGTGTGACGTGTACGAGGACGCCGGCTACCCGACGCTCCGGGACGACCCCTCAACCGAGACGGGGTTCATCCACAGCACCGGTCACGGCGTGGGATTGGACGTCCACGAGGCGCCTTCGTTGTCGCCGCGTGGCGGGGAGCTGGAGGCCGGGCAGATCGTGACGATCGAACCCGGGCTGTACGACCCGGAGCACGGCGGCGTCCGCATCGAGGACATCGCGGTGGTGACCGAGGACGGGTACGAGAACTTCACCGACTACCCGGAACAGTTGGAGGTGTGAGGCGATAGAGACTGGCTTACTGCTGCTGTCGGGTCGACGAACATCGCCGTCACGAACACCGTGAAAGCCCCTGGCGGTTCAGTGACGACTCCGTACGCCGACAAGAAGATTCACGGCAGCAACCGCTAGAAAGCCCCTGCTCGCTCGGTTCCCGGGAGTCGCTGCGGTCCTCGGTCGCTTCGCTCCCTGCGGTCCTTGCTTCCTCCGGGTTCGCCGAGCGAGCAGCCCCTTTCAGCCCCGCCCGACTGCACAGCCCACGAGCCTCCCCAGCCGACTCACTCGCTCACTCCGTTCGCTCGTTCGTCCCTCGCGCTCGGGGCGCGCACGGAGGCGCGCCCGCTTCGCGCCACCGCACAGCCCTCACGACGACACCCACACCGAACCACCGACATCCGCGCCCCTTTTCACCCGACGACCACCAGTACGGGTAGATGACGCTCTGTATCGTCGGCGCCGGCGCGATGGGTCGCTGGCTGGCCGGGACGCTCGCCGACAGCGAGGCGACGGTCGACCTCGCGTTCGTCGACACCGACACCGCGGCCGCCGAGGACGCCGCCGCCGAGTTCGACGCCGACGCGGTCGCGCTCGACGAGGGTGTGCCGGCGACGGACCGCACGTTCGAGACGGTCGCGCTGGCGGTCCCCATCCCCGCCGTCGAGACGGCGGTCGCGGACTGGGCGGCGTACACCGAGGCAGCGATGCTCGACCTTTCGGGCGTGATGGCCGAGCCCGTGGCGGCGATGCGCGACCAGCTCCCCGACCGCGAGCGCGCGAGCCTCCACCCGCTGTTCGCCCCCGAGCGGGCGCCGGGCAACGTCGCGCTCGTCGCCGACGCGGTGGGGCCGACACTCTCCCCCCTGCTCGACGCGCTGCGGGCGGCGGGCAACGAGCTGTTCGAGACCACGCCCGCGGAGCACGACGACGCCATGTCGACGATCCAAGCGAAGAGCCACGCCGCCGTCCTCGCGTGGGCGCTGGCCGGTGACGAGGTCCGCGAGGAGTTCCACACGCCCGTCTCAGCGGGGCTGTCCGACCTCGCCGCGACGGTGACCAACGGCGACGCGCACGTGTACGCCGACGTTCAGGACGCCTTCGGCGGCGCCGACGCGGTCGCCGACGCCGCACGCGAGATCGCCGACGCCGACGGCGAAGCGTTCGCGGCGCTGTACGACGAAGCCGGCGACGCAGCCGACGGGCTCGCGGGGGGTGATCGATGACCGTCGACCGCGACCGCCTCCGGGACACCGTGAACTACCTCCGGGAGGTTCGCCCGATCGACCCCGAGGAGATCCGGGAGTACTTCGACGACACGCCCCACCCTGCAGTGGTCCGGCAGGAACTCCGGACGGCGGCGTTCGACTTCGACCTCGTGGAACGGGAGGACGGCACGTTCGTCCCCGCCGACGACACGCCCGTCTCCCCACCGGGGTGGGCACCCGAAGCGCTCCCCGCCGAATACGAGCGCGTCGTCGTCGACCGGCTCGTCGAGCGGTTCGGGCTCGACTGGAACGACGGCGACGCCGGCGACCAACTCCGGGAGGCGGTCCGCCGCCTCAAGGACGACTACTACCACGGCAACCCCGTCGAGTACGACGAAACCGCGGCGCTGGGGTACGCGATCTACCACCTGCCGGACTACTACGCCGCGATGGGGTACGTGCTCGACGATCTCGCGGCGAACGGCGACCTGCCGCGGACGCTGCGCGTGCTCGACGTCGGCGCCGGCGTCGGCGGCCCCGCGCTGGCGCTGATCGACTACCTCCACGAGGCGGCGAGCGACGACGGCGAGCCGCCACTGATCGAGTACCACGCGCTGGAGCCCTCGCCGGCCGCGGATCTGCTCGAAGACCTGCTGGCGGAGACCCCCCGGAACGTCCGAACTACGGTCCACCGCGAGCGCGCCGAGGAGTTCGACCCCGAGTCGGTGGGAGAGGTGGACCTGCTCACGTTCTGTAACGTGCTCTCGGAGCTGGCCGACCCGGAAGCGACGGCGGCTCGCTACCTCGACGCGGTCGCCGACGACGGCACGATGCTCGCGATCGCGCCCGCTGATCTGGAGACCGCGACGGGGCTCCGCGAGGTCGAGCGCGCGCTCGCCCGGCCGGACTCGGGGCCGTCGGTGTACTCACCCACCCTCAGGCTCTGGCCCGGCGAGTCGCCGTCGGATCGGGGCTGGTCGTTCGACGTCCGTGCGGACGTCGAGGCCCCCCGGATGCAACAGCAGTTGGACGAGGGTGAACGCGGGACCGACAGTCCCGCGGAACGCGACGAGCCGGGGACGTTCACGAAGACGTCGGTGCAGTTCGCGTACGCGCTGTTGCGCCCGGACGGGAAGCGACGGAGTCGGATCGCTGCCTCCGAGGACCGCCACGCCAAAGCCGCGGAGATGGAGCGCCACGTCAGCAACCGCATCGACCTGTTGACGGTGAAGCTCAGCCCCGACCTGAGCCGACAGGGCGAACGGACGCGGGAGTACGGCGCCGATCCCAACCCCGTGTTCAAGATCGGCGACGGCAGCGAGGACACCGAGCAGTACGCGGTGCTCACCCAGCACACCGAACTCAACCGCGCATTGGGTGAGGCCGACTACGGGGCGGTGCTGTCGATGGAGAACGCGCTCGTGCTGTGGAACGACGACGAGGAAGCGTACAACCTCGTCGTCGACGGCGAGACGGTCGTGGATCTGGTCGTCCCCTAGCGCTCAGTTCTCGCCGAGTTCGGGTTTCTTCTCGCCGGCGGGGACGACTACTTCGAGCCAGTTCTCCTCGGGCGGCAGCGGGCAGGCGAACGTCTCGCTGAACGCACAGAACGGCGAGTACGCGAGGTTGAAGTCGAGCGTGGCGGTGTCGCCCGTCTCCAGTTCCCCCTCCGGCTCGAACTCCATGTACCGCCCCCCGGAGTACGTCTGCTGACCCGTCGTCTTGTCCCGGAACGGGACAAACAGCGTGTCGTCCTCGCTGTTCTCCTGCCGGTAGGCGTGGAGCTCGCAGTCCTCGCCCCGGAGTTCGAACGCGAACGTCGCGACGCGGAGGTAACGCGTCGGCGGGCCGTTGGTCGTCTCCATCTCCACCGGCTCGGGCTCGTCGTGGACGGTTACCTCGGCCGCCACCCGGAACGCGGGGTCGGGGTCGAAGTAGTCGAGGCCGTCGAACGTATCGCGGTGCTCCGGCGGCACCGGCGACTGCGGATGCTCGGCGAAAAAGTCGTCTTTCTCCTCGCGGTTCCGGCGGAGCTGTGTCTCCCAGTCTGCGGGCGTGGCGTCGGTCATGGACGCGATTGGACCCGCGCGGGCATGAGTCCGGCGTTCGTCCCCCCTCGGGACTGCCGGGAGCCGAACCACTAACAGATGTGGTTCGCTAACAGACATCGATGGAGTACATCGACTGCGGCACCCTCGTCGACGGCACCGGCAAACAGCCGATCAGCGACGCCCGGATCCTCGTCGAGGACGGCCGGATCGTCGAAGTCGGGGCCGCCGAAGCCGTCTCGGTCCCCGACGACGCCGAACGCATCGACCACTCCGGCGAGACGGTGATCCCGGGGCTGATCGACGCCCACCTCCACCTGAAGGGGAGTCGGTCGATGGAGCCGTTCGACTGGATCCGGGAGTCGACCGAGCTCGCGACCGCGCGGGCGACCGCCGACGTGCGGACGCTGCTCGAAGCCGGCTTCACCGCCGTCAGGGACGTTGGCAGCGAGGCCGGCCTGCCGATCCGATGCGCCGTCGACGACGGGACGATCCCGGGGCCGCGCGTGTTCACCAGCGGCAGCAGCTTCTCCCAGACGGCGGGCCACGGCGACCGTCACTACCTCCCCTACGAGTGGGCGACGAGCGACGACGGCGGCGGGAGCCAGATCGTCGACGGCGCGGACGAGTGTCGGAAAGGCGCCCGCGAGCGAATCCGGGAGGGCGCCGACCTCATCAAGATCATGACCACCGGCGGCGTGCTCAGCGAGAAGGACGCCCCCAGCCAGAGCCAGTTCACCGACGCGGAGATCCGGGCGTTCACCGAGGAGGCCCACCGCGTCGGTATCCCGGTTGCCTCCCACGCACAGGGCGCGCCGGGGATCAAGGCCGCGCTCAGAAACGGCGTCGACACGATCGAACACGGCTTCTACATCGACCAGGAGTGTCTCGACCTGTTCGAGGAGACGGGCGCGGTGTTCGTCCCGACGCTGTCGATCATGCACCGACTCGTCGAGCGCGGCGAGGAGTTCGGCGTGCCCGAGTACGGGCTGCGGAAGGCCAGCGAGGCCAGCGAGGCTCACTTCGAGGCGACCCGGCGGGCGTACGAGGCGGGCGTGCCGATCGCGCTCGGCACCGACTTCCTCGGGCCCGAACCGGTCGCACACGGCGAGAACGCGCTGGAGGCGGAGCTGTTCGTCGAGGAGATCGGCATGAGCGAACACGAGGCGATCGTCGCGGGCACGGGGACGGCAGCCGAGACGGTGCCCGCCGACGACGTCGGGACGCTCACGGCGGGCAACCACGCCGACCTCGTCGCGTTCGCGGAGTCGCCGCTGTCGGACATCTCGACGCTCCACGACCCGACGGCGGTGTACAAGGGGGGCGAGCGAGTCTAGCTGCCGACGCCGACCCGATCGAGCTCCGAGGCGATCTGGCGGCGTTTCAGCAGCGCAAAGCCCGCGAGGATCAGCAGGAAGCCCGCGACCGTCTCGGCAGTGACCACCTCGTCGAGCACCAGCCAGCCCGAAACGGCCGCGAACACCGGCGCCACGTAGGAGACGAGGTTGATCTCGATCGGTCCCAGCCGGTCCAGCAGGTCGAAGTAGATCAGGAAGCCGACCGCGCTGGCGAGGATCGAGAGGTAGCCCATGCTCAGCACTGCCAGGAGGTTCAGCTCGATGCCCGCGAACGATTCGCCCAGCCCCGCGCTCACGACGTGCATCAGGAGCGCGCCGAGCAGCATCGACCACCCCTCCATCGCCTCGATGGGGAGGTCGGTGTCGAGCCAGCGGGTGAGCACGCTGCCCAGCGCGAACGACGCCGCCGCGGCGACGATCAGCAGCTTCGCCCCCATTCCACCGGAAAGCAGGTTCGCCGGGTCGGGGTTCGCGATCACGACCGCGCCGGCGAGTCCGAGCAACAGCCCGACGAACCCGGCGGGTTCGAGCCGCTCCTGCGGGACGAACAGCCGGGCGAACCCGGTCGTCAGGATCGGGCTCAGGCCGACGAGCACCGACGCCGACGCGCTGGTGACGGCGTCGTCGGCCTCGCCCACGAACAGCAACGCGTGGTAGGCCGCGATCACCAGCACCGCGCCGACGGCGACGCTGGCCCACTGGTCCCGGCCCCGCGGGATGGGGTCGTCGAGCACCCACCACGCGTAGCCGAGCATCAACACGCCCGCGATGTCGTAGCGCACCGCCGCGAACAGCACCGGCGGGAACACCGCCAGCCCGGCCTTGATCGCCATGAACGCCGAGCCCCAGATGGCAGCGAGCGTCAGAAAGAGCGCGAGGTTCCGGTAGCGAGACACGGCCAGAGCGAGGACCAGCGGCGGCTTAGGCGTACTGCTTCGCCGGCGGTCGACACGCTGTAGCTACTCCGCGCCGGCCGCGCCGGCCGCGTCCCGTTCCCGCCGGAGTCCGCGCAGCAGGTCCTGTCGGGTGATGATGCCCACCAGTTCCTCGCCGTCGAGCACGGGCAGTCGGTTGATGTCGCGTTCGGGGTTGGCGAGCAGATCCAGCAGCGCGTCGATACTCGCGTCGACGTCGACGGTCACGGGATCCGCAGTCATCACCGAGCTGATCGGATCGTCGGCGTGGGCGGCGATGTCCACGTCGTCGCCCGGGAGGTCGAACGCGTACGTCAGCGTGTCGACGATCGGCGGGATGCCGATCGGGATCCAGAGCACGCGGTCCTCGACCTCGAACAGGTCGACGAGGTCGCCCTCGGTGACGACGCCGACGAGTCGGCCCTCGTCGACGACCGGGAAGCCGCTGAAGTTCACGTCCGCGAGGCGGGCCAACACCTCGCCGACCTCGTCGTCGGGTGCGACGGTCTCAACGTCGGCGGTCATCACGTCGGCTGCGTTCATAGCCGAACCGTGGGGCGGGGGCTACGTGAACGTTGCTGCCCACAGTCAGAAACGAATCGGAGTCGGCGACAGCTCAGTCGTGGAGGTGACAGGCCACGACCTCGCCGTCGGCGCCGGGCTCGTCGTCCGGCGGCGTCGTCTCACACACCGTCTCGAAGCGCTCACGGAGCGTCTCCGCGGCGGTGTCGAACTCGCCGTCGGCGACGGCCTCCAGCGCCTCGTCGACGACCGCGGCGTTCTCGCCGGTGATCCCCGGGACCTCCTGCTTGCGGTACTCGGCGGGCTCGGTCTCCCGGATCTCCGCGGGGTCGAGCCGTTCGGCCGCGACGTCCTCGCGGAGATCCATCACGTCCCGGAACGCCGACTGCTCGATGTCGACGTCGTCGGGCGGGATCACCTTCGGACACCGCGTCCGGAACCGACAGCCCGAGGGCGGGTTCCGCGGCGACGGCACGTCGCCGGAGAGCGTCGCCACGCGGCGACCTTGCTCTTCGACCTCCGCCCGCGGGACGCTCTCCAGCAGCGCCTCGGTGTAGGGGTGGTCGGGGTTCTCGAAGATCTCGTCGGTCGGCCCGAGCTCGGCGACCTTGCCGAGATACATCACCGCGACGCGGTCACAGATGTGCCGGACGACGCTCAGGTCGTGGGCGATGAACAGGTACGTCAGCCCGAACTCGTCCTGCAGATCGTCGAGCAGGTTCAGCACCTGCGCCTGCACGGAGACGTCGAGCGCGCTGACGGGCTCGTCGAGCACGATGAACTCCGGGTCGAGCGCGAGCGCGCGGGCGATGCCGACGCGCTGGCGCTGCCCGCCCGAGAACTCGTGGGGGTAGCGGTCGACCTGATCGGCCGACAGTCCCACGCGTTCGAGCAGCGCGCCGGCTCTGGCGTTGCGGATCTGCCGGGCCGAGCCGGTGACGGTCACCGCGACGTGGAGCTCGCCGTCGCGTTCCTCGACGGTCGCGCCGAGCAGCTCCTCGTACTCGTCGACGGTCGCGTCGTACGCCACGCCGTCCTCGTCGTCCGTTTCGACGCGCTGTACCGTCACGGGGACGCGGGCGACGCCGTCGTCGCCCGCCTCGACCACGCGGTCGAGGTCGTCGGCGACCGTCACGTCGACGGTCCGGTCGGTCTCGTCCGCGACGGTGAGTTCGGCGTCGGTCGCGACCGTCGGGTCCGACTCGGGCAGCCCGTGGATCCGCATCCCCTCGGCGACGATTGCGCCGACGGTCATTCGCGGGTCGAGGCTGGAGAACGGGTCCTGGAACACGATCTGGGCCCGCCGGCGGAACGCTGACAGCGACTCGTCGTCGAGGTCGAACACCTCTTCGCCGTCGAACGCGACCGTGCCGCCGGTCGCCTCGCGCAAGCGCAGCAGCGTCTCGCCGGTGGTGGACTTCCCGCAGCCGGACTCGCCGACCAGCCCCAGCGTCTCGCCCTCGTGGACGTCGAAGCTGACGCCGTCGACGGCTTTCACGCTGGTCGCCTCGTTACCGAGGAAGCGATCGAGCAGCCCGCCGCCGTCCTCGTAGTACTTCCGGAGGTTCCGGACCTGCAAGAGTGCGTCGTCGTCGCGATCAGTCATCCGTGATCACCTCCTGTTTCGCCTCGGGGCCAAGCGCTTCGGACTCGTCGTACTCCCGGTTCGCGAGCACACAGCGCACGTGGTGTGCGGCGTCGTCGACCGTCGACTCCGCCTCGTGCTCGTCGATGCGGTGGAGGCAGGACTCCATCGCCTTCGGACAGCGGTCGGCGAAGTAGCACTCCTCGCCCATCTCCGAATCCAGCAGGCTGGGGACGTTCCCCTCGATCGGCGAGAGCCGCGGCGCCGGGTCCTCGATGTCCGGGATCGACCCCAGCAGCCCCTCGGTGTAGGGGTGGACGGGGTTCTGAAACACGTCTTCGAGCGCGCCGCGTTCGACCACCTCGCCGGCGTACATCACGCCGACACGCTGGCACATGCGGGCGATCACGCCGAGGTTGTGGGTGATCAGGACGACGCTCATGTCCTCCTCCTCCTGCAGATCCCGCAGGAGGTTCAGGATCTGGGCCTGAATGGTCACGTCGAGCGCGGTCGTCGGCTCGTCGGCGATCAGCACGTCGGGCTCGCCGGCCAGCGCCTGTGCGACCATCGCGCGCTGGAGCATCCCGCCCGAGAACTCGTGGGGGTACTCCTCGGCACGCTGTTCGGGGTCGGGGATTCCGACCCGTTCGAGCAGTTCGACCGCGCGCTCGTGGCTCTCCTCGGAGACGTAATCCCGTGAGGGAACCACGGAGTCGACGAGCAGGCGCCCGAGCCCGTACCCCTGTGTCCGGGAGCGGGTGCGCCGCGGGTTCGCGCGGGCGCGGCGCTGGACCTCGACCGCCTCGGCGATCTGCTCGCCGACGGTGATCGAGGGGTTGAGGCTGCTCATCGGGTCCTGGAAGATCGTCGCGAACGCCGGCCCGCGGAGCCAGCGCCGGGTCGACTCCGGCAGCTGGCGCACGTCGACGTAGTCGCCGTCGACGGCATCGGGGTGGGACTCCCGGTGTTCCTCGGCGAGGTCGGCGTCGCGGTACCACACCTCGCCTTCGACGATCCGGCCCGGCGTCTCCACCAGGTCGATCAGCGAGAGCGCGGTGACGGATTTCCCGGAGCCGGACTCGCCGACGATGCCGAACGTCTCGCCGTCGCGGACGTCGAAGTCGACGGACTCGACGGCGTTGACCTGCCCCTCCTCGGTGAAGAAGCGGGTCGTGAGGTTCCGCACTTTGAGGATCTCGTCGGTCATCTCAGACACCCCCCTCCCCCTCGATACCGGGGTCCAAGGCGTCTCTGAGCCAGTCGCCGACGAGGTTGACGCCGATCACCGCGAACACGATCGCCAGCCCCGGCACCGTGGCGATCCACCACGCGCTGGAGAGGTAGCCACGCCCTTGGGAGATGTCGAACCCCCAAGAGAGCGTCGTCCCCGAGAAGCCGAGGAAGGAGAGTGAGGATTCGAGCAGGATGATCGCGGCGACCTGGATCGTCGCGAGCACCAGGATCGGCGTCGTCGCGTTGGGGAGGACGTGCCGGCCGATGATCCGGGCGTCGCTGGCACCCAGCGCCCGGGCGGCCTTGACGTACTCCTCCTCGCGGATCGACAGCGCCTCGCCGCGGGCGATCCGGGCGAACCACACCCAGTTCACCAGCCCGACGACGATGATCACCGTCCCGGGGAGTACGAAGGAGTCGGGCATCCCGGTCGGTAAGCCGAAGGCTGCCCGGACCGGGTCGACGATCCCCAACGCCACGAACGGGTCGGGAACGTCGACGGCCGCCCGCCCCCAGAGCCCGATCAGCGCGATCGCGAGCACCAGCGACGGGAACGCAAGCGACACGTCCGCAAAGCGCATCAGCGCGTCGTCGACCCGGCCGCGGTAGAAGCCCGCGACGAGGCCGACGCTCACGCCGAGAACCGCCGCGAGCACCGTCCCGAGGACGCCGACCATCATCGACGTGCGGGCGCCGTACACCGCCCGGGAGTAGACGTCCTGTCCGAGGGAGTTGGTGCCCAGCGGGTGGCTCGCGGTCGCGTTGATCCGCACCGTCTCGTTGACGATCTCGAGCGAGCCGTTGACCATCTCCGAGGAGGTCTCCTCGGTGGTTCGGCTGAAGCCCAGCGGCGGGAGGTTGTTCTCTTCGAGGTCCTGATTCGTCGGGTTGTGCAGCGCGATGAAGGGGGCGAACGCCGCGACCAGGATCATGGCCAACACGAGTACGATACCCAGCTTCGCGAGGGCGCTCGATCGCAGCTCTTTCTTGAGGTTTCTCAGCGTTCGTGGGGAGATCATTCGGCGACCACCTGTGGGTCGAGATACGCGTAGACGGCGTCGACGACGAGGTTCACGATCACGAAGCCGCTGCCGATCACCACCAGCGTCGCCTGCAGGATCGGCCAGTCACGGGCGTTGATCGCGTTGATCAGCGTCGTGCCAAGCCCCGGCCAGGAGAACACCGCCTCGGTGATGACCGCCCCGCCGATCAGCGTGCCGAGCTGGAGGCCGAGCACGGTGATCACGGGGATGAGCGTGTTCCGGAGCGCGTGCTTGTACCGGACCAGCGACTCGGGCAGCCCCTTCGCGCGGGTCGCCCGCACGTAGGACTGGCCCAGCTCTTCGAGCATCCCCGAGCGGGTGAGCCGGGTGATCAGCGCCGTGAAGTACGTCCCCAGCGTCACCGCGGGGAGGATGATGTGATGGAGCCACTGCCAGAACGCGTCGATGCCGGGGCCGACACCTTGGTTGACGAGGGTGCTGAACGCGGCGCCGAAGCCGAACGCGCGGCCGCTGGTCGGGAACAGCCCGAACTCCACCGACAGCACCAGGATCAGCATGATCCCCAGCCAGAAGTTCGGCGTCGAGATACCGACCAGCGAGAACGTCGTCGCCGCGTAGTCGGCAGGCTCGTGGCGCCGGGTCGCGCTGATCACGCCCAGCGGGATCGAGAGGCCGATCGCGATGATGCTGCTGGCGACGGCCAGTTCGATGGTGGCCGGCAGCTTCGAGAACACCTGCGCGCTGGCCTCGATCCCCGAAATGTAGGAGTAGCCCATGTCGCCCTGAAGCAGGTCCCAGAGGTAGTCGAGATACTGGACGTACAACGGCTGGTCCAGCCCCAGCTCCGCGGCGATCCGATCGCGAAGCTCTTGGCTGGCGTCCAACGGCGCCACCGCGTCCACCGCACTGCCCGGCGTGATGAACCGGAGCATGAACACGATGGTGACGACGCCCCAGACTACCCCGATCCCCTGTAGCCCCCGCTTCAGCAGGAACCGTCCGTAGGACATCTATTCTTCGCTGGGCAGGCTCTGGGCCTCCTCGATGAGTCGGTCGAACTCGTCGTTGGACCAGCTCGTGAGGTTCCCGTCCGTGGTGAGCAGCGGGATGAGCGTCTGGCTCGCGTCGAACGTGGTGTTCCCCCAGCCGAGCAGGTACCAGTGGGGGCTGGTCTCGATGTCCCCGTCGAGGATCTCGCTGGCCAGCGCCTGGAAGTCACGCTGGTTCACGCTCGCGGAGACGTTCTCCAGATCGTCGAGGTAGCCCGCGACCGCCTGCGCGATCTGGACGTCGTTGAGGTAGCGCCCGACCGGCGTGTGAAGCTCCACTTCGACGCCGCCGTAGCCGGACTCCTCGACCAGCGCCTCGGCCTGTTCGGGATCGTACGGGTACGGGTCGAGGTCGCCGTTGTAGCCGAAGAACCCGTCCAGCGTCGGCTGTGCGGTCTGGTCGCCGAACGTGCTGAGCACGTTCTGGACGATGCTTTCGAGGTCGATCGCGTAGTTCACCGCGCGGCGGAACTCGGGGGAGTCGAACGGCTCCACGTCGTACCGCATCGCGTTGAAGATGACTCGCGTCGACGGCGCGGCGGCGATGCTCGCGCTGTCGCTCTGCTCGACCCGGTTCACCTCCTGTGGCGGGACGTTGACGATGATGTCGGTCTCCTCGGAGAGCAGCGAGTTCACGCGCGTGCTCGACTCGCTGGAGGCTCGGAACGTCAGCGTGCTGATCTCCGGGGCCTCGCGCCAGTAGTTGGTGTTACGGTTGAACACCACTTCGACGCCCTGCTCGTACGTCTCCAGCACGAACGGCCCGGTGCCGTCCTCGTTCTGGTTGATGTAGGAGCCCTCGTTGGCCTCGACCCACGACTTGTTCATGATGGGGCCGTAGCTCGCGAACAGCGCGAACACGATGGGGTTGAGCCCCTCGCTCATCACGTCGACCGCGCGTTCGCCGTCGACGACTTCGGCGCCGGTGACGCCCGCGAGCTGGTCCTGCTGGGGGCTGGCGAGCCCGCCCGTGTCGGGGTCGACGATCCGGTTGATCGAGAACGCCACGTCCTCGGGCGTGAGGTTGTCGCCGGAGTGGAACGAGACGCCGTCGCGGATGAAGAACCGCACGCGGCCGTCCTCCTGCCGGCTGTAGTCGTCCGCGAGCGAGTCGACGATACCGCCCTCGCGGTCGCGGTCGAGCAGCTTTTCGTACGCCTGCATCACGATGTTGTCCGTCGGCGTCTCGCGGTGGTCCTGCGGGTCGAGCCCGCTGTCCATGCTGGACTGGTTGATCACCACGTCGTCGCCGCTGTCCGTGGCGGGCGAGATCGCGTAGGCGTTGATGAACTCGTCGGCGCGGGCCTGCCACTCGATGTCGTCGCTCTTGCCGTACACCGAGTACTGGCGGTTGAGGAACACCCACGGCGCCTGCTCGTTGGTCATGCGGTTCGCGCGCTGGAGGTAGCCGTCACGGGTCTCCGGCTCCGGTCGCTCGGTCGCCGTCTCCTCGGGCTCGGTGTCGGTGCCCATCCCGCTCTCGGTGTCGGTGTCGGTGTCCATCCCCCCCTCGGTGTCGGTGTCGGTCCCGCCACCGCCGCCGCAGCCGGCGACCGCCGTCGCCGTCGCCGCGCCGGCGAAGCCGAGGAACTTCCGTCGACTCACGTCCGGACTGTCTTTGTCAGCCATAGACAGTCGGATGAGGCGGATTGACTTATACTCTGTGGCGGGGACGCACACCACATACCGCCTGCCGGCGACGGTATGCGTCAGTAAAACGCTGTGAAAATCTACTCGAGAAAGCGGCTGTTCCTCCTAAATCCGAGGGAAAACGGCGCGGATTGCCGGTACGGCCGACTACTCGCCCTGTGCGTCGACGGCGGCGACGCCGGCGAGGTTGACGATGTCCTTGACCTCGTCGCCGCGCTGCATGACGTGGACGGGCTCGTCCATCCCCACGAGCATCGGACCGATCGCTTCCGCGCCACCGAGGCGCTGAAGCAGCTTGTAGGCGATGTTGCCGGCCTCCAGGTTCGGGAACACCAGCACGTTCGCGGGCTCGTCGAGCTCGGAGAACTCGTAGGTATCCGTCAGGATCTCCTCGACCACCGCGGTGTCGGCCTGCATCTCGCCGTCGACCGGGAAGTCGACGTCGGGGTCTTCACGCAGGCTGGCGGCCGCGGCGCGGGGCTTGCGGGTGCCCTCGTTCTCCACGGAGCCGAAGTTGGAGTAGGACAGCAGCGCCGCGCGCGGTTCGACGTTGAACCGTCGTGCGAGCTCGGCGGTGTGTCGGGTGATCTCCTCCAGCACCTCCTCGCTGGGGTCCTGATTCACCGTCGCGTCCGCGATGAACACGACGCGGTTCTTGAACGTCAGCATGTAGACGCCGGCGGCGTACTCGGCGTCGTCGGCCGTCCCGATCACCTCCAGCGGCGGCCGGAGCGCCGACGGGTAGTGGTGGGTCAGCCCCGTCAGCAGCGCGTCGGCGTCGCCGGCTTCCACCATCGCGCTGCCGAGGTAGTTGGTGTCCCGGCGGATCAGCTCGCTCGCCTCGCTCCGGGTGACTCCCTTGCGCTGGCGGAGCTCGTACAGCCGGTCGGCGTAGCCTTCGGTCTCGTCGACGCGGGGGTCGACGATCTCCGGAGTGAAGTCCAGCCCGAGGTCGGCCGCGATCCCCTCGATCTCGTCGCTGTTACCGAGCAGGACGGGGTCGCCGATCCCCTGCTCTTGGATCTGGGCGGCGGCGCGGACCATCTTCTCGTCGGTCCCCTCCGCGAGCGCGATCCGCTGATCGGTACTTTTCGCCTTGTTGAGCACGACCCGCATCATCTCGCGGGACTTGCCCAGCCGGGCTTCGAGCTTCTCGGAGTACGCCTCGGTGTCGATCTCCGTCCGGGCGACGCCCTCCTCCATCGCCGCCTCGGCGACGGCGGGCGCGACCTCGAACAGCACGCGCGGATCGACGGGCTTGGGAATGACGTACTCGGGGCCGTACTGGAGCGGCTGGTCGCCGTAGGCCTTGACGACCGCGTCGGGCACGTCCTTCCGGGCGAGTTCGGCCAGCGCCTCCGCGGCGGCCATCTTCATGTTCTCGGTGATGCTCGTCGCGCGCACGTCGAGCGCGCCCCGGAACAGGAACGGGAACCCGAGCACGTTGTTCACCTGATTCGGGTAGTCCGAACGCCCCGTCGCCATGATCACGGTGTCGTCGCGGGCCTCGCGGGCCGCCTCGTAGCCGATCTCGGGCTCGGGGTTGGCCATCGCGAACACGATCGGGTCCTCGGCCATCGACGCCACCATCTCCTGTGAGACGATGCCGCCGACCGAGAGGCCGACGAACATGTCGGCGCCGTCCATCGCGTCAGCGAGGTCACCCTCGGGCAGGTCGCGAGCGAACTCCTTCTTGTACTCGTTCACGTCGTCGTTCGCGGCGCGCTGCTCGGTGATGATCCCCGAGGAGTCACACATCGTGATGTTGTCGGGGTCGGCGCCGAGCTCGACGTAGAACTTCGCGGTCGCGATCGCCGACGCGCCGGCGCCGGAGAACGTGATCTCCATCTCGGAGATGTCCTTCTCGAGGATGTCGACCGCGTTGAGCAGCCCCGCGCCGCTGATGATCGCCGTCCCGTGCTGATCGTCGTGGAACACGGGGATGTCCATCGACTCACGCAGGCGCTGTTCGATCTCGAAACACTCCGGGCCCGCGATGTCTTCGAGGTTGATCCCGCCGAAGGTGGGCTCCATCGCTTCGACCGACCGGCAGAACGCGTCCACGTCGGTTTCGTCGAGCTCGATGTCGAACACGTCGATGTCGGCGAAGCGCTTGAACAGCACGCCCTTCCCCTCCATCACGGGCTTGGACGCCTGTGCGCCGATGTCGCCGAGTCCGAGCACGGCAGTCCCGTTCGAGACGACGCCGACCATGTTCCCCTTGGCGGTGTACTCGAACGCGCGCTCCTCGTCCTCGTCGATGTCGAGACACGGCGCCGCGACACCGGGCGAGTACGCAAGCGACAGATCACGCTGCGTGTTCGTCGGCTTCGTCGTCGAAATCTCGATCTTGCCGGGCGGATCAGTTCGGTGATACTCCCGTGCGTCGTCCTCGAGTCCCATACGCCCGACTGAGCCGGAGTGCTGAAAAAGCTATCCACCGCGTCGTAACCCGCTTCGACGTTCGTCGAACGCTGTTCTCGGCGGCGAGCCAGTCAGGGTGCGTACGGCGCGTGGCGCTCCAGCGTCAGATCGAGCCCGACCGCCGCGGCGTCGAACGTTGGCCAGTTCGGCGTCGCCGTCAGACACTCGAAGTCGTCATCTCCCACGAGGTAGGTGTCCTCGCTGCGCGCGCCACCGACGACGGGGTTGTAGGCGTACCCCATCGGCGCCAGCACGTCGTGGCTCGCGTCGGG
>Ga0207770_100012_pt1 | contig 227539 bp, 229 predicted proteins | sample A23E2SouthBayCA_FD_187729 | JGI IMG/M metagenome (GOLD analysis project Ga0207770, IMG submission 187729) | Aerobic enrichment media microbial communities from Eden Landing Ponds, California, USA - A23 E2 (SPAdes) | ecosystem: Environmental > Aquatic > Marine > Unclassified | place: Emeryville...
GCTCGTTCGCGCACGGAGGCGTCGTGCGGGCGACCCACGCGTCGCCCGCACTGCCAGCGAGACCGTCGGTCTCGCCCTGCTCACGTCGCGCGCCACCGCGGCTGCGGTAGCTGTGGACGCCTCGCGCCGGCGAATGGTCGCCGGCGCGGGGGGAGGGGTGGGGACTCAGTGCTGCGCCGGACACAGGGTCCGGCGCACTGCGGTCACAAGTGGTCATGCTTCGAGCTGCTGGTGCTGTCGCGGTGGCTGTCTCAGAGGTCAACGGTCGAGACGCTGTCGCCGTCAGAAACCAACGACCAAGCCACTCCCGCCGTCTCAGAAGCTACTTCCCGCCGCCACCCACCACACCATCCATGCGCACCGACATCGGCAACGCGCTCGGCGGCGACCCCGAACTCACCCGCGACGCCCTCGACGAACTGGACGCCGACGTCGCCGCGGCCCACGAACGCATCGCCGACGGGATGGCCGACCGCGAGTTCGGCTACCGATCGCTGAACCTCCCCGAAACCGCCGACCCCGACGTGATCCGGAACGCCGTCGCCCCCTTCGCCGACAGCGACGCCGTCCTCACGGTCGGCATCGGCGGCAGCGCGCTCGGCGCCGCGACGCTCACGAACGCGCTGGAGAGCGACATCGACGCCTACTTCCTCGACAACGTCGACCCCGAGCACACCACCCGCCTGCTCGACTCGCTCGACCTCTCCCGAACCGCCGTGAACGTCGTCTCGAACTCCGGCACCACCGCGGAGACGCTGTCGAACTTCCTCGTCGTCCGCGACGCGATGGAGCGCGAGGGCGTCGACTGGACCGAGCAGACGTTCGTCACCACCGGCCCCGAGGGGAACCTCCGGAACCTCGCAAACAAACACGACCTGCCCGCGCTCGACGTGCCCGAGGGCGTGCCGGGTCGCTTCTCGGTGCTCTCGACGGTCGGGCTCGCCGCCGCCGCGATTCAGGGCCACGATCTCGAAGCGATTCTCGCCGGCGCCGCCGACGAGCGCGATCGACTGGCGGGATCGCTGTACGACTCGCCCGCCTACGCCTACGGCGCGACCACCTACGCGCTGGCCGAACGCGGCGCGGTGACGAACGCGTTCATGCCGTACGCCGAGTCGCTGGAGACGTTCGCGGAGTGGTTCGCCCAGCTGTGGGCCGAAAGCCTCGGCAAGGACGGGCAGGGCCAGACACCCGCCCGCGCGCTCGGCGCGACCGACCAGCACTCACAGCTCCAACTCTACCGCGCCGGCCCGCGCGACAAGCTCGTCACGCTCGTGCGCCCGACCGAGCGTGAGGACCGCGGAATTCCGGAGACCGACTTGGCGGGACTCTCCTACCTCGGCGGCCAGTCGCTCGGCACGCTGCTGGACGCGGAGTTCGAAGCGACCGAAGCCAGCCTCACCGCGGCGGACTGCCCCAACGTCCGGATCGAGATCGATCGCGTCGACGAGCGCAGGCTGGGCGAGCTACTGTTCGGGATGGAGGCGGCCTGCATCTGCTACGGCGAACTCGCGGAGCTCTCGACGTTCACTCAGCCCGCCGTGGAGTGGGGGAAGAAGGCCGCCCGCGGCCTGCTCGGCGGCGGGGAGTTCGCGGAGGCCGAGGCGGTCCGCGGGAAGGATCGACTAGTCGTCGAGTAGTGCGATCACGCCCCCCGCGGGCGTCGACGATCGACCGTCACCGCTTTGCCCGGGCGGGCGCTTGCTCCGGGCGATGAGTCAGTCGTCGATCGAGGACTCCCGGCTGCTCCGGGTTGGACAGGCGATCACGCTGTTCGTCGCCGGGGTGCTCGGTCTCAGCCTCGGGAGTTCGCTGTGGCTCGGCGCCGCGTCGACGCTGGGGGTCGCCGAGGGGACGACGGCGTACCAGATCGTCGGCACCGCCGTCCGGTATCTCGGCTTCGTCGTGCCGGTCGCGCTGTTCGCCGTCGCCGAGGGGGACCGGACGCTGCTCTCGGGCCGCGTACCGACCCGTCGGGAGGCGGCGATCGCGGTCGGTGCCGTCGTCGTCCTTCTCGTCGGCCAGTACGTCCTCCTCTGGGCGTTCTCGCTGCTCGGCGTGGCGCCCTCACAGAACCCCGCGCTCGACCCCGAGACCCACGCGCCGGCGTACTTCCTCCTGATGGTGCCCGTCTCGCTGCTGGTCGTCGGGCCGGCCGAGGAGCTGCTGGTCCGTGGCGGGCTGCAGGGCGTGCTGCGCCGGAGTTGGGGGCCGTGGCCGTCGATCGTCGGCGCGAGCGCGCTGTTCGGTTCGCTGCACTACATCGGCGGCGGCAGCGGCGCGCTGGCGTACGTCGCGTTCTCGTTCCTGCTGGGGATCCTGCTCGGGTATCTCTACGAGCGGACGGGGAACCTGCTCGTGCCGGCCGTCGCCCACGGCGGCTACAACGCAGTGCTGTACGCGATCCAGTACTGGCAGGTGGCGTAGAACAGTCAGGCCGGGTTCTTCCGGCTCAGGTCGCTCCCGCAGATCGGGCAGCGCTCGCGGTCGTCGTCGAACTCGCGGCCACAGCCGGCACACTGGAACGTCCACTCGCGCTCCTCCTCGATCCCGTCGCGGGCGATCACCTGCACAGCCACGTCGAGCTTCTCGGCGACGTTCTGCATCGCGTAGTCGTCGGTGACGAGCGTGGCGCTGAGCTCGAACGCCGTCGCGAGCAGGCGCGTGTCGGTCTCGGAGAGCTCGTCGGCGTCGCCGGTCTCGCCGGCGGCCCGGCGCACGCGGTCGACGGTCTCGTCGGCGGGGAGGTGGAGCTCCATCCCCGCGCCCTCCATCGCGTCGAAGCGGTACTCGTTGCCGCCCTCTAACTCCTCCTTCACGAGGGGGATCGAGACCTGCTCGTCGTCGGTGTGGTACTCGTGGATGAACGCGGACGTGTCGAGGACCTCCATCCTTACCGTTGGACGACGATGTAGTCCTTCACGGCCTGCACCCGGGAGACGGGCACCCGGAACCGACCGCCCTCGTCGCGCTCGAAGTTGACTTTCCCGCGAGGGGTGTCCTCGTTGGGCGAGACCAGCAGGTCGTGGAGCTCCCCCGTCTTGAGGTCCATCGTGATGTTGTACAGCATACCCAGCTCGGTGCCGTCCGAGCCCATGACTGCTTTCCCCGAGAGGTTCTCGGCGAGTATGTCGGCCATGCGCGGCAAAACAGGGCGCTACGCAATAAACGCCACGGGGCCGGCCCGCCGCACCGCCGACGGCACTCGGCGGGCCGCCGCGCACGCGGAGTCGAAACAGGTAACTGGCGCCCGCGACTCTCCACAGCCAAGAGACGTTCTCTCGGTGATTTTCGATGCCCGACGCCAACTCTGACACTGACGCGGACGCTGCTACCGACCCCGGATCGCTCCGGACGCCCATCGTCGCCGTGCTCGGCCACGTCGACCACGGGAAGACGAGCCTGCTCGACAAGGTGCGGGGCTCGGCCGTCAGCGAGGGCGAGGCCGGCGCCATCACCCAGCACATCGGCGCCACCGCCGTCCCGCTGGACACGGTGTCGTCGATGGCCGGCGACCTCGTGATGGCCGACGACTTCGACCTGCCCGGCCTCCTCTTTATCGACACGCCCGGCCACCACTCGTTCTCGACGCTGCGGGCCCGCGGCGGCGCGCTCGCGGACATCGCGGTGCTCGTCGTCGACGTGAACGACGGCTTCCAGCCCCAGACCGAGGAGGCGCTGGACATCCTCCAGCGCACTGGCACGCCCTTCGTCGTCGCGGCGAACAAGATCGACACGACGCCGGGCTGGAACCCACAGGCCGACGCGCCCGTCCAGGAGACCTACGAGAGTCAGACCGATCGTGCCCGCCAGCGGCTCGACGAGAACCTCTACGAAATCATCGGCGAGCTCTCCGACGCGGGGTTCTCGGCGGACCTCTACTGGCGCGTCCAGAACTTCCAGGGGAACATCGGCGTCGTTCCCGTCTCCGCGATGACCGGCGAGGGGATTCCGGACCTGCTCGCGGTGCTGATGGGGCTCTCCCAGCGCTACATGAAGACGGAGATGGAGATCGACCTGCAGGGCCCGGGGAAAGGCACCGTCCTCGAAGTCAAAGACGAGAAGGGGTTCGGCGCCACGCTCGACGTGGTGCTGTACGACGGGACGATCACGGAAGGCGACCGCATCGTCGTCGGCGGCGTCGAGAGCCCGATCGTCACGGAGGTCCGCGCGCTGCTTCGCCCGAAGGCACTCTCGGAGATCCGCACGGAAGCGGAGTTCGAGCGCCTCGACTCGGTGCAGGCAGCCTCCGGTGTGAAGGTCGCGGCGCCCGACCTCGACGACGCGATGGCCGGCGCGCCGGTCCGGGTGGTCCGCGGCCGGCACCTCGAAGAGGTGATCGCCGAAGTCGAGGCGGAGCTCTCCGAGATCGAGGTCGACACACAGGACGAGGGCGTCGTCGTCAAGGCGGACACGCTCGGCAGTCTGGAGGCGATGGCCAACGCGCTGCGGGAGGCGGAGATCCCGATCCTTCGGGCGGAGGTGGGCGACGTAGCGCCGCGTGACGTGGCGGTCGCGAGCACCGCCAACGAGGCCGAGAACCGCGTGATCCTCGGCTTCAACGTCGACGTGCTGCCCGACGCCGAGCGCGAACTCGACCAGCAGGGCGTGAAGCTGTTCAACCACGACGTGATCTACCAGCTCGTCGAGGACTACGAGCAGTTCGTCGAGGAGCGCCAGCGCGAACAACAGGAGACCGTGCTCGACAAGATCCACCGCCCCGCGCGGTTCCGCATTCTGGAGGACCACACGTTCCGCCAGAACGACCCCGCGGTCGTCGGCGTCGAGATTCTCTCGGGGACGATCGAGAACAACCGCCGCGTCGCGAAGTTCGAGGACGGAGAGTCGACCCGGGTGGGCGAGCTCTCCGGGATGCAGGAGCAGGGCGAGGACGTGGACGAGGCCCGCGCGGGCAGCCGCGTCAGCGTCGCGATCGACGGGCCGACGGTGGGTCGGGACATCGAGGAGGGCGACGAACTCTGGATCGACCTGCCCGAGAAACACGCGAAGATCTTGGAGCAGGAGCTCAAAGAGGAGATTCCGGCCGACGAGCGCGAGGCGCTGAACGCGTATCTGGAGAAGATGCGGAAGCGCGATCCGTTCTGGGGGAAGTAGGCCACATCTTACGTAACTGTGCCGTAACGCCCATTTAGCAGGCACTCATAGCGACAGCTGTGACTGACGACTACACCAACTACACCATTCGGCTCAGAGAGAGTAAACGAGACGAATGGAAGGAGGCTGTTGACGACTCAGACCAGTACAATTCAGTCTCTCAGTTAATTCGCCATTCAGTAGACCAACAAATCGGACGGATAGAAGACGAAACTGAAGGAATGACTAAGGAACAGAAGGAGATCATCGACCAAATAGAAGCCGAAAACGGACGAATACGGAGTTTAATAGAACAAGTCAGGGAAGGAGTCGAAGAACTACAAGAAACCTCTCTGAGCGTCTCTGAGGCGGAAGCAATAGCCCATCAACAGACACAAACCGTTATTCAAGAGTTCCATCACGAGGAAGGAGGTGAAGAATGACGGACGAAGAAAAGTCCAGAGGGAGCAATAAAGAACGCCAAAAGGCTCTCAAGGAGATTGAGTTTCGAGAATACCACTCTGACCTTGTAACCAACAAGAAAGACAAGAAGACGCCTACAACGTACAGAGAAACGTTCATTCTTCTTGAAGAATGGATGGAAGAGCAAGCAGGAATTGATTCTTGGCACGATCTCGAAACCTCCCATCTCTCCTTCTTTAACAAGTATCTACAGGAAGAACGAGAATTGTGGGGACGGACGATAGATGGACATATGAACCGTCTAAGCACCTTTTTCAAAGACAAAGACAGGGACGACTTAGCAGATAAGATCCAAGGGTTTGAAAAAACGAACCAGAATCTCTATCAGAAGAAAACAGGAGAAGAAGTCCTATTCGTAGACATTCACCAGTATGCGAAAATCCTCGACGCTTGTGAGAAGAATATTGAAGAGTTGATTATCCGTTGTCTCTGGGAAACTGGACTTAGACGCTCTGAACTTTCCGAAACCACTATCCAGAAGATCGACCGAGATAAGCAGGTCTTCAATGTAGACAACAAAAAGAACGAGAAAACCCGAAAAGTCCCATATTCAGCAGAGTTGAAGCCTATACTTAGAGAATGGTTAGACTACGGTGGACGTTCAAAATACTCCACCGCCCAAGAGAGTGAACACCTAATCATCAACCAGCACGCCACTCAAGTCCAGCCGAGCTACATTAACGATATAGTCCGCAGGGTTGCGGATCGGACTGACGTTTCGTATTCATACGCAGAAGACGCCAAAGGACGGAAGCAATGGTTCCCGACAGCTCACCACTTCCGTCATTCCTATGCCACCTACAGAGTTGCTAATGGAATGGATTTGAAGACTCTAAGCAAACTGATGGGTCATAAGGGAGGAGTCGAACAGACCGCCAAATACGTCGGTATATTGGAAGACGGTCTACGAGAAGATAACGAGAAATACAGACCCAAAACCCGTACAGCCTCTCAAGACCTCGCAGAAAACCTCTGATTACCCTATATCCCTATACTCCATACACCCCCCACCCCCTCACCGACATAACGGGCGGTCGGACACGCACGCCCGCAGGTAAACCGCCAGACACAGACCGATTACCCACGGGGGGGTAAGGGTTAATGGGGTGTAAAATAGGCATTCAAATTCTACGGTTATTGACCCGAATCCGCATAGAAATACCAGAACCTCTGAGACCCCACCCAACTGCCTTCTTCAGACTCTCTACCTTTAATATCGGGGGTAAAATTGGTGAGAAATCAGCTTCAAACCCTGAAACCCCATCCAATATCCATTATTAGATCCTCTACCTACAGAATCGGATTTTAAGTGTAGAAATTTAACGCCTATTTTACGGATTTTGACTATAACCGCTGAAACCCCATCCAATTGCCCTTCTTAACCTCTCTATCTCCAATATCGGGGGTGAAATTGGTAGGTAATCACCCTCAAAGCCTGAAACCCCATCTAACCGCTCTTCTCAAGACCTCTACTTCCAAAACCCTTTCTCGCTTTCTTTTTCCAATTGTTGTACTCGATCCTCCAGTTCTTCGATCCTCTCATCTCTCTCAGACGCCTCAGACTCCACTTCCTGCAACGTTTCTTTGTTCTCACGTACAATCACACTCAAATCATTAACATCATCCTCTAACCCGTCAATACGTTCCGAGAGATCGCTTAGAGCATCATCCATATTGTCCTTCAACGACTGTAAACGACTATCCAAATATTGACTTCTCACAAACTGATCATCTATATTCTCAATATCACCAATCTCAGCCTCTAACGCCTCGATCTTATCCATCCAATAGTTTACCTTTCCTCTATAACTCTGAACGCTGTTTTTAGCACTTTCAGACCGTCTAACAGCTTCTTTTACTTTATTCTCTACCTCATCCATCCTATGCTCAAATCCCTTGTACTTGCTGAAATCCTTAGAATCAACGAGCTCACGCCCTGAACGGGTTATCTTCCATCTCTTAGTTTGCTCGGACTCATCACTCACCTCAACAACTAAATTCTGCTTTGAAAGGGGATTAGAGAGCCTGTAAAGGCACTTTCTCCGATCAGAATCTAACTGATCAGCAATAAACCCAGTTCGAACACCTTTGCTATAGTCATTCAACTCCGCCAATATACGACTACTTAATTTATCAATTTTCATATATGGAAATTAATTTACAATAGTAAAAATATTACGGCTATTTTACATATTAACCCCCTCTAAACACCCACCAACGACCCATCAACTTACACACTGTACCCCTATATTGACAGTAAAACGGCTAAACTACCGATATTGCGTAAAATTTGAACGGCTATTTTACACGCCCGACACTTCTCTTATGAGACCCCCTTATATTTTACACAGAACACACTCCGTTGACACCTGAATAATCGCATCCAACTCCAAATACCACCAGACGTAAGCCGAATAGACCACCTTGAAGACAAACCTAAATAATATTTCATAATATTACCCCTCATAAGAGGGGTATATATTATGACACACACCAGAGGGAATAAGCGTACTCAGAACACTCGAATATAGACCTATATTTCAAACGAACTCTGAACTCCAACAGTTAGTGATTATTTCTACCAAAGTCTACCTAAGATAAGATATATGTTCCACCAGACCCTCCTATAGAGTATGATCACCATTGAGATGATAGCTGTCTCAGTCAGTATCCCGTTCATATTAAAAATAACTCCAAGCCAGAGAGGCATACGAATGTGTTCACAGAAATGTATAGGAATTGGTCAAAGACGTATGAAAGAACACCAGAAACAAGAGAAAATGTCTGGACTATGGGTAGACGGAGTTGAATATTCAGAGGAGGAGTTCGAAGAAGATTACAATTGGAACATCTGGAAGGAAGAATGGGTACTGCAATAAGCTAATGAAATCCGTAAGAAGTAGTGCGTTTTCCTACACATTTATATTGCTATTACTATGAATTGTCGATATGAGTGATACAGGGGAGTGTGGGAAGTGTACTTCCGAGATCTCGGCAGAAGCAACCAAGTGCCCTGAATGCGGTTACGAACCAAAAAGTGAGAATTCCATAGGTCGAAGCATTCTAATGGTGATTGGCTTCCTTCTATCCGCAACTCTCATCGGTGCAGTGATCGGGATTCCCCTCATTTATCTGGGGTATAAATCACATAAATACCACCAAGACCTGAAACCCACGAATACAGACCCTGACGACACAATTTCGTTTAGAGAATTGATTGATCTTTGAAAAGTGGTTATAATCCTTCAGGAACCTCGTGTTGCTGTCGTACCTCTAATGTATATACTCCACCTCCACCACCTTCTCCACACTTGAGAATATCCTCATCATCAACAGAATCGGCAGTTTGACCCTCAGACCAACCGATATCCGTCTTCCTCGCTACTCCGTATAAGCTCCAATCACGAGCTAACCTACTCTGTAATCGCCCAACATACTCCTCCTCAAACTCACTTAGCTCAACATCAGACTGTCGTTTAATGTACTGTTGGGCTCTAAAACGACCAGTCGGATCATCCAAATCAAAGTCCTCATCAAGTCGTTTACCTAACTGTTCAAAATCAAGCTTCTCAGGCGTATCAGCCTCCTGAATATGCTGTTCCTCAATCTTCTCCTTGCTGGACTGGGACTTGGTGAATCGCTTGCTGTTGGTCGCCCACATTAACGCATAGAACCGCTTCAAGGAATCGGACGCCTCAAGGACTGTACCCTCTCGATTTAGCTCTTTAGAGATGTAGGATGCAACGTAAGTTCCCGCTCCTCCTTGAGAAGGATCGTGTTCCTTCGTAGTAACACAACCTAAGTCGGGATATTGACCGTCTCGTGCCTTGTACTTCCGCTTTTGCTGTTCTTCCATACTGATTAGTTGGTGTGCCTCCTCACCAGCAAGTTCGCAAGTGTTGAGATGGCTGTTAACAACAGGCTCAAAGTCTGAAACAGTCAAATCGTTAGTATGGAAAACCGCTATGTGCATATGCGGATACCCGCTCTTGTGTGGTTCAAGTAGTTTCAGATAATCCCACTCTTCAGCCTCCCTCATTACGTTATAGAGGCTTTCATACGCATTCGACCAACCATCCTTGAGCTGTTGAAGGTGATCTACAGGAGGTACGTAATCGCCCGAATCAGTACGGTTAGACCCTGTGAGAGTAATCATAGACACGTTGAAATCCTCGTGTCGATCCTCCCAATTCCGCTCCAGTTGCTTGATTTCAGCATACTGTTTCTTCAAGTAGGATTCACTAAAGCGGTGTATTTCATCAATAGCGAGCCTATCCCCCGTGTTCTCGTCTTGTAGGAAGATCAGCTTGTCCTCGTTCTCTCGGATATAATCTTCAAACTCCCAAACTAACTCTCTCCAATTTAGAGGATTGATCAATCCATTATCCAAACTAACCGCTTCTCCTCTCAGTTTTGTTCCATTCTGATTAGTTATCTTAATGTTAGAAAGGCTGTTACTATCATTTTCTTTAAGTACGGAGTTAGTCCTTGGAGTCCAAGAAGATTCGGACTTAGAAGACATAACAACCACCCCAATTATGGCTAAACTTAGCAGTAGAAGACCTCTTACGAACGTTTCCAGTTTTCAACCAAAAGCGTGTCCAAAACGTGACAACACTTTTAGTGTAAGGGAAACAAGAAGTAAGTGTTCTAAGCTTCCTCTTGTTCCCCCTCACGGGGCTTTTCATAATTCAGTTAGTCAAATCTATATTATTTTTGAACTTATCTATAACAAATATAACCTATCCTAAATATGTTCTGTTAGATGATTGTCTAAAATTCATTCAACAATTGACGAAACAGCACAACTACCAGCACCGCAACCACAACCGCCACAGCAAGACCCAATCATCCCCTCAGACGCCGTGGAGGCTCTCACTCAGACGCCGTTCGGCTCGGGTAGGGTTCCAGCGCCATGAAGGCGCTGTCACCACCGCACCGCACCCTTCATATTACGTAATATTACCGTAACATGCCGAACCGTTCTGGGGGAAGTGAGAACCAGCCGCGGCGAGTGAGCCGCCGAGGCCCCTGTGCCTCGGCTACCGAGCCCATGCCGCGGCTGTGTACGTTGATCACGGCGAGCGACCGGCGACCGACGCCATGTCGGTCGCACTGAGCCGATGCCGTGATCGTGTAGCAACAAATCGCTGGGCGAGCCGCCGAAGGCCGTCGATTACTGTTCGTCTACGACATCGACGCCCGTGAACTCGAACCGCGCGCCGCCGTTCTCGCTCTCGACGAGCGATACGTCCCAGCCGTGGGCGTCCGTGATCTCCCCGACGATCGCGAGCCCGAAGCCGGTACCCTCCTCCGCGGTGGTGAAGCCGCTCTCGAACACGTCCTCGCGGCTGTCGGCGTCGATCCCGGCCCCGTCGTCCGCGACGTAGAACCCCATCACACGACCGTCCTCGGCCACGTCGCCGACCGTGACAGTGAGGCTGCTGCCGTCGGTCGCCGGCGTCGGCGAGTCGTCGCTCTCGCCCTGCTGAGGGTCGGTCGAACCGTGTTCCACGCTGTTCCGGAAGAGGTTCTCGAACAACTGCCGGAGCCGGTCCCGGTCGGCGAGTATCGCGCTCTCGGTCGCGAGCGTCAGCGTCGCCGTACCGGTGTCGACGCCCGACCACGACTCGCGGGCGACCGACGCGAGTTCGACCCGTTCGGTCCCGTCGATAGCGTCGCCCGCCCGGGCCAGGGCGAGCAGATCGTCGATCAGCGTCTCCATTCGGTCGACCGCGCCCTGGGCACGCTCGAAATGCTCCGCGTCGCCGGTTTCCTCGGCGAGGTCGAGCGACCCCGAGACCACGTTCAGGGGGTTCCGGAGGTCGTGGGAGACGATCGACGCGAAGCGATCGAGCTTCTCGTTCTGTTGGCGAAGGCGTTCGGTGTCCCGCCGGCGCCGGAGCTCGTAGCTCACCCACTGGGCCAGCAGGTCCACGAGCGTCACGTCCCACGGCGAGAACTCCACGCTCCGGGCCTCGGTGTCGTAGAAACACAGCGAGCCGTACACCTCGTCACCGAGGTACACCGGCGCGCCGAGGTAGCAGGCGATGCCGCGCTCGGCGTGGGTGTCGCGGTCGACCACCCGGCCGTCGGTGCGGGCGTCGTTGATCACCAGCGTCTCCCGATCCGCGACCACCACGTCGCAGAACGACTCGTCGACCGGAACCGACTCCCGTTCCGCGATCGGGCCGCCGCCGTCGACGATCTCGAAGTTGGTCTCCTCGCCGCGGACTCGCGAGAGCGAGCCGGCGGCCAGCCCCAATTCGTCGCGGGCGAGCGCGAGCAGCGCCCGGATCTGCTCGTCGAACGAGCGGTCGCCGTCGGCGATCACCTCGTGGGTCCGCTTGAGGACGCGCTCGCGTTTCTCCAGTTCGCGGCGCTGTGCGCGCCGCTCGCTGATGTCGTCTCCCAAGACGGCGATCCGGCCGTCGTCGAGCCGTTCCAGTTCGAACTCGTAGGCGCAGCCGGCGCCGGGGAGCTCCGCTTCGACGGTGGCGTCGCCCGACGCGGCGGCGCGTTCGAGCGCACGCTCGACCGCGTCGGTCTCGTCGAACAGCGCGAGGAACGGCCGGTCCGCGAGCGGCTGTTCGCTCGCTTCATCGGCGGCGGCGTTCCACTCGACGACGTGGCCGTCGTCGAGAACGAAGAACAGTTCGTCGAAAGCGTCGAGCGCGGCCGCGGCGGTCGAGTCGTTCACGTCGTCGCCCGACCACGGACGGCCGAGGCGGTCGCTCGGTGTCGCTCGGTCCGAAGCCGGGGCGCGCTCGATCGGTCCATCTCGGCTACCGGGCGACGGGAACCGGGTCGTCGCCCATGGCGTACATCACCTGTGCGGCGGCGCTGGCGGCGAGCCCCTTCGCGACCTCGTCGCGGTCGGCGTCGTCGAGCCCGGCCTCGATGTCGTCGGCGTCGGGCTGGAACCCCGCGCTGACTGGGTGGCCCGCCGGCGGGCGGACCGCGACAGTCGCCTCCGGCCCGTCGGAGCCGTAGGTGAGTTCGGAGCCGACGACGTAGCCGTCCGGGAGGTAGGACTCGGTCCGGGAGACGATCCCGGCGACGGCGCGCCGCAGCCCGCGCTTCTCGTCGGGAGAGAGCTCGACGCTGTTCGACGACCCCCCCATGATACCCGGCGCCCCGGCGAAATCTGTCCCGTTCATCTTGCCCATCTTTGGCGGTATCCACTGATAAAGTCACCGGCGGTGGAAGCTCTCGAACCGGGCTACGGCGGCCCGCTGGGCTCAGGAGCTGCCGTCCGTCGATTCTTCGAGCGCCGCGTGCTCGACCTCGTAGATCGTTACCGCGCCGCCCTCGAACGCGACCGAGAACGCCTCGCGGTCGAACGACCGCATCGAGTCGCCGTACGCCTCGCGCTCGTTCGGCCCGACGTAGACGTACGTCACGTCGTAGCGCTCCAGCAGTTCCGCGGCACGATCCCAGTCGCCGGCGTAGATCGTGTCGACGTGGCTGACTCGCCGCTCGTAGGCCTCTGTGCTGCGGTACTCGGCTTGGTGGTCCCACCCCACGACGGTCGGCAGTCCCGAGAACGTCGACGCCGGGCTCGTCCAGCCGTAGGAGGCACCCGGCACCTCGACGACCGTCGGCCGGCCGGATCGCTCGTCCAACCACCGCAGCGCTTCGTACTCGTTAGCGTGGAAGTTCTCGACGGCCTTCATCCCGTCGAGCGAGGGATCGTAGTGCCCGCCGGCGACAGGGTCGCCGATCTCGGCGGCGACCATCATCACCGGGAACACCGCCGTCGCGAGGACGACGGCGACGACCAGTGCGACGGTCAGCGCCGAGGTCAGCGTCTCGCGGGAGCCGGGCGCGGTCGAACCGTCGTCGCCCAGCGTTTCGATTCGGGACGCGAGTCGGCCCCCGTGTTCCCGGAGGAGCGCGACCGACGCGGCGGCCGCGCCGGCGGCGCCGAGCGTCCACGCCTGTACGCCCACCTTCAGCGACGTGTTCCAGCGTGGGTTGTCGATCAGCGGCAGCCGTGCGTGGGCGAGTTCGAGCGCGGCGAGCAGCCCCGCACCCGCCACGAGCAGCACCATCCCGAAGCCCGCCCGCCCCGAGCGCACGAGCAGCCAGCCGGCGACGATCAGCGTGCCCAGCAGCGCGAGGACGGCGAAGTTCTCGATCAGCGCGGCCGCGACGACCGCGCCGACGAGGAGCGCGCCGGCGGCACCGAGCCACGGCGTCGATAAATCGTCGACCGCGGGCCACCCCCGAGCGACGACGTACGCCGCGAACGCGGTGACGAGGCCGCCGTACAGCACGAGGAACGCGGGGAGCGGGCTGCGCGGCGGCAGGAAGCCGATCCCCTCGTTGCTCGGGACGTGGCCGAAGATCAGGAACGGCGAGGCGATCGCGACGCCGATCGCGAGGACGAGCCCCGCGGCGACGGCCGCGAGCACGATCCGCCACAGTTCGTGTGCGAGCCACTCGCCGCGGGTCTCGGGGTCGGACGCTGGCTGGAGTCGCTCGGCGAGTGAGTCGGGGAGCAGCGTCGCCGGGTGGGCGTCGGCGGCGCCGACGGTCAGCGCGGCCAGCCCCGCGGCGGTCGGTAGCGACCACGTGTTCATGAAGCCGAACAGGCCGGCGACGGCGCCGAGGCCGCCGAAGACGAGCGCGAGGCGGCGCTTGCGTTCGGCGGCGGGGGTGACGTAGTAGGCAAGCGCCAGCGCGCCGGCGAACAGGACGTAGGGGTTCGCGAACGTGTGGCCGTGGAGGTCGGCCTTCACGAAGGAGTACAGCGGCACCTCCTGAATCGTTCCCGGGACGACGTAGCGGGTGTACCACCAGCCCCAGTCCAGCGGCTTGGAGAGGTTCGCGACGGTCGCGGCGAGGTCGCCGCCCTCGAAGCGCTGGGCGACGAAGCCGAACGCCGCCTGCTCGACGACCCCGCGGACCGAGTCGGGGAGGTACGGTGTCGCGAGCCGGACGCCCGTGGTCGCCGCGCCGCCGAGCGCGACGAAAAAGGCGCCCGCGACGCCGCCGACGCGGACGGAGCCGCCGCGGCGGGAAACGACCGCGCCGCCGACGCCCGCGGCGACGACGAACAGCGTGCCGTAGAACGTCGCGATGCCGAGGTTGAAGCCGTAGCGCATCGCCGTCCCCGTCAGCATCGCGAGGCTGGCGACCTGCAGTTGGGTGCCGTAGTAGTACCGCAGCGGCTTCCCGGCGAACCAGACGTCCTCCGGCGGGAGCTGTTCGGCGCGTTCGAGCGTGTTCACCAGCGCGAAGTGGAGGAACTGCTCGCCGGCGGCGGCGGTGATCGCGGGGTCGGCCGCCCGGAACGCGAGCATGATCCCGAAACCGACGACGAACACGCCGTACATCGCCGCCACCGCGCGCCAGTCGGGGCGTGCACCCCGGCGCCACGCGAGCACCGAGCCCGCGAGGACGATCCCGAGCCCGAGCAGCAGCGTGTGGAGGCCGAACGTGAGCTGGCCGATCCAGAAGATGCTGATCGCGAACGGCACCAGCGCCGTCGGGAGCGCGAACGCCGCGCCCTTCCGTGGGAGGTGCTGGAAGAGGGCGGCGGCGATCGGCGCACCCAGCGCCGTGAACGCCGCGACGAGCGCGAGGTACGCGAGAACGGGGAGCCACTCCATGGGGTAGGCGTACAGGCGGATCGTTTTGGTCTTTCTGGGACGGTGCTCGGGTTTTTCGGCGGTGGCGTTGGTCGAGGTGGGGCGCTTTGTTCCTTGGCGCACTACCTCGCTACTGGCGAATGCGGTGGCGCGAAAGCGGGCGCGACCTCGTGTCGCGCCTCAGCGCGAGGGACGAACGAGTGAACGCAGTGAGCGAGTGAGTCGGCTGGGGAGGTGTGTGGGCTGTGCGGGTGGGACTGAAAGGGGCTGCCCGGTCGGGGAAGCACGACGACGCAAGCACCGCAGGAGGGAACGAAGTGACCGACGAGGAGCGCAGTGAGTCGCGCGACCCGAGCGGGCAGGGGCTTTCTCGGTGTTGCTGCCGCAAATATCCTTTTCGGGCACAGAACCAACACCGATCGGGCAGGGGCTTTCACGGTGTTGTCCACCCTGCTCGTCGCTTCAGCACTACAAAACCAACGACCCCGAATCGACCGAAAACTCAACAGATCGGTTCGCTCTCGCCGTACGCCGCCAACACAACCACACACGTGTGCTCGCCCGGCGACGCCTCCGCCGACTCGATCAGCGTCTCCTCGTGGTCGAACGTCCAGTCCCGGAGCTCTCGGCCCGCCGCCAGCCCGGTCTCCAATCGGGCCCGCACGTCGGCCTCGGCCTCGGCGTCGGCCTCGTAGAACAGCCCCGGGCCGGGCCCCGTCGCCCAGCCGACGCCGGCGGCGACGGTCTCCGGACCCACCGCGCTCCGCTCGGCCTGCACGACGTTGAGGCGGTTCCCCGCCGGGCCCAGATCCGGCGCCTGCTCGACCGTCACCACCTCGGCGTCGGCCGGGACGATCGAGGAGACCGGCACGAGGTTGTAGTTGTGGAGGTTCGCGTCGGCCAGCGCGGCGTCGTAGGCGGCCTTCTCCGTCGGCGCGGTGCCGGCGCCGGCGACGACGTGGATGCTGCTGCTCACGGCCGATCTCGGCGCCGGGCGGAGAAAGGGGCTACGGACTCACCCCGGGAACCCGATCGCGATGACGATGACGACGAGCAGGAACCCGATCACCACGGTCGCCACCACGTAGGTGAGCACGCCGAACGTCAGCGCGATCCGGCCGTCGTACTCGCCGTCGGCTTTGGGCTGCCACCGACCGAGAACTGGCAAGACGATCGCGACGATCACCCACCAGACTGCGAGGTTCACCAGCGTCATCCCCGCGAGCCAGGCGACGACGTTGCGCTCCAGGTTCCCGCCGTGCAACGCGACGGGAACGAAGATCGCGACCAGATGGGTGGCCGCGAACATCGTCGCGCCGGCGAGATAGTTCGGGATCAGGGAGTCGGTTGGCCAGTCGGCAAACAGGCGTTTCACCGCACCCGAGATCAGGATCGGGAGGAGTGCGGCGCCGTCGAACAGCCAGAGGGCGAGGAGGACGAGCAGTACGTCGGGGACGATACCGGGGACCATGCCCGGCGCTGGTGTCGGCGGCGAGAAACGTTTTGTGGTCCGTGCGGCGACGCTACCGCCGCTCGACCATGCGTTCGTCCAGTGCGATCAGGAGGCTCGTCGCGGCGAGGACGCCCGCCATCGGGAGCACGAAGATCCAGAGCGTCGCTTGCCAGACCCCCAGCAGCGCCAGCGTTCCGGCACCCGCGGCGGTCATCGCGGCCCGCTGGAGCACGGCGCCGGCGGTCCCCAGCGTCGCTGCGCCGCCGAGGGCGAGAAACAGCGCCAGCCGCGCGAGGGTGTAGCCCGGCTGGTCGAGGTAGAAGACGAGTACGGCCAGAAACGTGAGCAACGCCGCCACCGCCAGCCCGCGAGCCGGCCGACCGATCGTGAACGACGTCCCGCCGTCGCCCGGGTTCGACCGGCTCATCCGACCCTACTGGAACGCGACCGGGCCGGTCGTCGGCCCCTCCTCGGAGGCCTGCTCGATCTTCTCGTGGGCGTCCTCGAAGTCGGCCATCCGGACCTCCTCTCGCCCGTCGCGGATCGCGAACATCCCCGCCTCGGTCGTGAGGGCGGCGATGTCGGCGCCGGAGTACGCCTCCAACGTCTCCGCGAGCGCGTCGAAATCCACGTCCTCGCCGAGGTTGAGCTCGGAGGCGTGGATCTCGAGGATGCGCTTGCGCCCCTCGACGTCGGGCTTGGGCACCTCGATGAGGCGGTCGAAGCGGCCGGGTCGCAGGATCGCCTCGTCGAGCATGTCGAAGCGGTTGGTCGCGGCCATGATGCGCACCTCGCCGCGGTCGTCGAACCCGTCCATCTCCGAGAGTAGCTGCATCATCGTCCGCTGGACCTCGGCGTCGCCCGAGGTCTTCGAGTCCGTCCGCGTGGTCGCGACGGCGTCGATCTCGTCGATGAAGATGACGGCGGGCTCGCGCTCGCTCGCGAGCTCGAACAGGTCACGCACCAGCCGGGCGCCCTCGCCGATGAACTTCCGGACCAGCTCGGAGCCGGCCATCTTGATGAACGTCGCGTCGGTCTCGTTCGCGACGGCCTTCGCGAGCATCGTCTTCCCCGTCCCCGGCGGGCCGTGGAGCAGCACGCCGCTGGGCGGTTCGACGCCGACTTCGCGGAACGTCTCGGCGTTGATCAGCGGGTCCTCGACGGCCTCGCGCACCTCGCGGATCTGGTCGTCGATGCCGCCGATGTCGGCGTAGGTGACGTCCGGCGATGCCTCGACCTCCATCGCTTGTGCCCGGGCGTCCGTCTCGTCGTCGAGCAGCTCCTTCACCGAGAAGGAGTCGTCGATCGCGACGCGGTCGCCCGCCTCGACTTCCCCCTTCAGCGCGGGGGAGAGCTCGGTGAGCACCTCCTGATTGTTGCCGTGTTGTTTGATGACGACGCCGTCGTCGGTCAGCTCCTCGACGGTCGCGAGATACAGCGACGACGTCTTGAGCGTCTCGTTGCGGCGCTTGAGCTGGTCGACCTCCTCGCGGAGCTCCTCCTTGCGCCCTTCGGCGTCCTGGAGGCGCTCGTCCAGCTCCTCGTTGACCTGAACGAGCCGCTCGAAGTGTTCCCGGATCGCCTCCAGCCGCTCGGCCTGAGACATCTCGGGGTCCAGGTCCAAGCGGGGGCGGTCGGGAAGGGACGGGCTGCGTGACATCTCTCTGGTTCGGTTAAGGGGTAGGCGTAAATGTGCCTTTGGGTCGGGGAACGACTCGGAATCGTCGCCGACCGCGGACGGTCCTCGGCGGTCTCGCGGCCGGAACGGGAGCGGGGGAGTCGGGTTAGTTCAGCTCCAGCAGCTCGGCGGCGTCGTCGAGTCGCTCGCCGTAGGCCGACACCGCGGACTCGATGGGGTCGGCGCTGGTCATGTCGATGCCCGCGATGTCGAGCACGTCGATGGGGTACTCGCTGCCGCCGGCCTCCAGTGCGGCGCGGTAGTCCGCGGCGGCAGGCTCACCCTCTTCGCGGATCTTCTCGACGATCGCGACCGCCGCCGAGATGCCCGTCGAGTACTGGTAGACGTAGAAGTTGTAGTAGAAGTGGGGGATGCGCATCCACTCCTTGGCGATCAGGTCGTCGACGGCGGCGTTCGCGTAGAACGTCTCCTTCAGGTCGCCGTAGATCTCGTCGAACGCGTCGGGGGTGAGCGGCTGACCGTTCTCGGCGCGCTCGTGGATTCGCTGCTCGAAGTCCGCGAACATCGTCTGGCGGTACAGCGTCGAGCGGAACCGTTCGAGGTACTGATCCAGCGCGTGGGCGCGGATCTCGTCGTCGTCGACGTTCTCCAGCAGGTAGTGGGTCAGGAGGGTCTCGTTGACCGTGCTCGCGACCTCGGCGACGAAGATTTCGTAGCTGGAGTACTGCCACGGCTGGGCCTCGGCGGCGAGCTCTGAGTGCATCGAGTGGCCGAGCTCGTGGGCCAGCGTGTACATCGAACTCACGTCGTCCTGGAAGTTCATCAGGATGAACGGCTGGGTGTCGTACGTCCCCGAGGAGAACGCGCCCGAGCGCTTCCCGCGGTTCTCGTACACGTCGACCCAGCGGCTTTCGAGCCCCTGCTCCATCCGGGCCTGATACTCCTCGCCCAGCGGCGCGACAGCCTCGACGACCCACTCCTTGGCCTGCTCGTAGCTGACCTCGGGCCCCTCGTCGCCCGTCAGCGACATGTAGAGGTCGTGCATCCCGAGCTCGTCGACGTCGAGCGCCTGTCGCTTCAGGTCGGCGTGGCGCTGGAGGTGGTCGAGGTTGTCGTGGACCGTGTCGACGAGCGTGTCGTACACCTCCGTCGGGACGTTGGTGCCGTCGAGGGCGGCCTCGCGGGCGGTGTCGTAGTTGCGCGCCTCGGCGAGCTTCACGTCCTTCTTCGTGCTGTTCTGGAGGGCGGTGCCGACGGTGTTGCGGTAGTCGTCCCAGGTGTCGTAGTACTGCTCGTAGGCCTCGCGGCGGAACTCGCGGTTCTCGTGTTTCTGGAGCTTCGTGAAGTTGCTCTGGGTGATCTCCACCGCCTCGCCGTCGGGCTTCTCGACGGTGGGGAACGTGAGGTCGGCGTTGGAGAGCATCCCGTAGATGTCCGAGGGCGCGCTCGTGACCTCCGAGAGGTCGGCCAGCAGCTCCTCGACCTCCGAGGAGCGCGTGTGCGGTTTCATCCGCAGCGCGTCGTCGAAGAAGTGCTCGTACTCTTCGAGTTCGGGCTCTTCGTCGATCAGGTCGGCCACGTCGTCCCAGTCGAGCTCCTGCAGTTCGGGTTCGAGGAAGCTGGTCGCGCTGGAGGCCTCGGACTGCAGCGACTCGGCTTTGGCGGCGATCGCCTGATACTCCTGATTCCGGGTGTCCTCGGCCGACCGCAGCCGGGCGTAGGCGGCGACTTTCGACACGTCGCGCATCACGGCCTCGTACGCGTCGAGCAGTTCGAGCAGCGTGTCGGCGCTTTCGGTCGCGCGACCCTCGTACTCGCGTAGCTCCTCGACGCGCTCCGCTACGTCGTCGTAGGCCTCCTGCCAAGACTCCTCGTCCGGGAAGATCGACGCCAGATCCCACTTGTACTCCTCGTCGATGTCCTCGCGTTCGGGGACAGTGCTCATCGTGATACTGTACTGTCGGATCAGGTGGTAAGTCTTCCCAATTCACGCGGTGAGTCGGTCGGTTTTGCCGTGTGTTCCACCTACCCCCGTCGTCGGCCCGGAACGCCTTTGGGTCGGCCTCACACACGCCAGAGCATGGACGGATTCGACGCCGCGATCGGACGGACGTGGACCGACGACCGGCCGGGCGAGTTCCTCACCGACCTCACGGCGATCGGCAGCCGGATGGGCGGGAGCGAGGGCGAGGCCCGGGCCGCCGACATCGTCGCCGAGGCGTTCCGCGACGCGGGCGTCCGCGAGGTCGAACAGGACCCCTTCGAGATGCAGGCTTGGCAGCGCGGCGACTCCTCGCTCCGTGTCCGCTCGCCGGTCGAACGCGAGTTCGAGACGATCGCACTGCCGTACTCGCCGGCCGGTGAGGTGGAGGGCGATTTGGTCGACGCGGGCTACGGCACGCCCGAGGAGATCGACGAGCTCGACGTCGAGGGGAAGATCGTCGTCGCCTCGACCACGACGCCGGAGGGCGGGCGGTTCATCCACCGCATGGAGAAGTTCGGCTACGCGATCGGGCAGGGTGCGGCGGCGTTCGTGTTCGTCAACCACGTTCCCGGCCAGCTTCCGCCCACCGGCTCACTCACGTTCGGGCGCGAGGCCGAGGCCCCCGCCGTCGGCGTGAGCAAGGAGACCGGCGCGTGGCTCACCGAGTTCGCCGAGGCCGAGACCACCGTCCGCCTGACGGTCGACGCCGAGACGACGACGGGGCGGAGCCAGAACGTGCAGGGACGGCTCGGCCCCGACACCGACGAGGAACTCCTCCTGCTGGCGCACTACGACGGCCACGACATCGCGGAGGGCGCGCTGGACAACGGCTGCGGGGTCGCGACGGTGCTCACCGCCGCCCGCGTGCTCAGCGAGGCCGAGAGCGGCCTCGACCGCGGGGTGCGGGTCGTCGCCGTCGGCTGCGAGGAGGTGGGGCTGCTCGGCGCCGAACACCTCGCGGAGTCGGTCGACCACGACGACGTGGCGGCGGTGGTGAACGTCGACGGCGGCGGGCGGTTCCGCGACCTGATCGCGCTGACCCACACGTCGGAGTCGACGGCGGAGGCGGCCGAGGCGGTGAGCGAGCGCGCGAACCACCCGATCGAGGTGGAGTCCGACCCCCACCCCTTCAGCGACCAGTGGCCGTTCGTCCGCGCCGGCGTGCCGTCGGTCCAACTCCACAGCGACAGCGGCGAGCGCGGGCGCGGCTGGGGGCACACCCACGCCGACACGCGGGACAAGGTCGACGACCGGAACCTCCGGGAACACGGCGTCCTGACCGCGCTGCTGGTCGACGAGCTGGCGAGTACCGATCCAGCGCGGCTGGAGGAGGAAGAACTCGCCGAGGCGTTCCGCGAACTCGACTTCGAGACGGGGATGAAGGCGGCGTCGCTGTGGCCCGAGGGGTGGGAGTGACGACCGCGGGCGGTTCGACACGAGTCAGCGACGAAACGGCGAGACTCACTCCAGCCCGTCCAGCACCGACTCCGTCACGCGGACGCGCTCCAGCGCACCCACGCGCCGCTGGCCGAACACGCCGCGGGCGCTCTCGGCGGCCTCCTCGTCGACCGAGAACGTCACGTCCGGGTACGTGACGCCAGTCAGCACCAGCGGCTCGGGCGGCATCCGCGGGACGCCGCGGCCGCCCTGTAACGACGCCTCGCTCAGCACCTCGTCGACCCGAGCCAGCGACTGCCCGTCGACGGCCACCTCGGCGAGCACGCCGACCAGTCGTCTGACGAAGCCGCGCGGGAAGCCGCCCGCGGCGACCGTGACGACGAGGAACTCGCCGTCGCGTTCGACGCCAACCGACACGTCCCGGACGGTCCCGGTCTCGTCGCTGGTGAGGTTGTGGAAGTCGTGCTCGCCGGCGAGTCGGTCCGCGGCCTCGCGCGCAACGGCGTCGTCCGCGTCGGGGGCATGGAGGTGGTACGTGTAGCGCCGCTCGCTGGCCGAGTGGGTCGCGTGGAACTCGTCGGGCACCTCCGCGGCGGCCCACGCCCGGATCGACCCCGGGAGCCGGCCGTTGAGCGCGGCGGGCGTACACCAGTCGGGCGCCTCGAACGCGACCGTCTGGGCGACCGCGGAGACGCCGGCGTCGGTTCGTCCCGCGGCAGCGTACCCCGGCGGCGTCTCGCCGTCGTCGACGATCCCACCGGCTTCGAGCGTGTCGAGCAGCGTCCCCTCGACGGTCGGCACGTCGGGCTGTCGCTGGAAGCCGTAGAACTCTCGCCCGTCGTAGGCCAGCCTGAACGCGCGCATCTACCGGTGATCTGTCGACAGTGGTGTGAGGCGGTGACGGCCGGCCGACCGAACGAGGTGACGGGTGACGTCGTACACGCGTGCCGCTTCCCGACGGCGGGCCAAAACGGTGCCGGACGGGGGGCGCTGTCGCTTCCCGAACACCCCCTCCCTTCGGGTCGAAACCCGGTGAAGCAACTGCGGTATCGTCGGCCAGAGTTCACTTTCACCGCGGTTCGGTCAGGGTTATACCGACCGCTACCTAACCGCTACACGAGTGCCGCGACGGCGGCCACACACGCCTCACACCATGCCCAGCAACAGCCACTCGAAAGTACAACCGTGTTTGTACTACTACAATCGCACCGGGAACCAAACGGTTAATGCGGGTCCACGGAATAGAACTTCTCCGCTACAGATGTTCGATCTACCCACTCCCGACGAGAACCGCATCCGCCCATACGGGGTGAGCGCGCAGTGAGTACGCCCGATCTTGGCGCCGACGAACTGACGCTGCCGATCAAGCGCACCGACGGCGAGACGCTGGAGGACCGCCTCACGCAGAACGCCTACGAGAACATTCTCCCCGCGCGGTACCTCCGGAAGAACGCCGACGGCGAGGTCACCGAGGATCAGGAGGAGCTGTTCGCCCGCGTCGCGAAGAACATCGCGCTGGCCGAGGCCGTCTACGAAGCCGAGCGCCAGGGCGTCGAGGTGACGGTCACGCCCGACCAGCTCAAGCCCGACCACCCGCGGCGCGACGAGCTCGCCGAGGACGTGTTCGGTGCGGGCGTCGACGCCGAGACCGACACGGAAGCGACGCTGAACGAGCACAACGTCAACAAGTTCGCTTACGACACCGTCGTCCCCGAACTCGACGACGAGATCGCGGCGTCGGTTCGCGAGACCCGCGAGGAGTTCGAGACGCTGATGACGGATCTCTCCTTCATGCCGAACTCGCCGACGCTGATGAACGCCGGCGACGAACTGCAGCAGCTCTCTGCCTGTTTCGTCGACTCGCCCGCCGACGACATCACGGACATCCACCAGACGGCCAAGGAGGCCGCCGAGGTGTTCCAGTCCGGCGGCGGCATGGGCTATGCGTTCTGGAAGCTCCGGCCGTACGGCGACTCCGTCGGCTCGACCGGCGGGATCGCCTCCGGGCCGATCACGTTCATGCGGACGTTCGACCAGATGTGCGAGACGATCGCGCAGGGCGGCGCCCGCCGTGGCGCCCAGATGGGCGTCATGCGCGTCTCGCACCCGGACGTGATCCAGTTCATCCACGCGAAGAACAAGGACGTCAGCCTCGCGAACACGCTGCGGCTCAACGACCCCGACGACTTCACGCACAACTCCTTCGCGGACGCGCTGGAGGAGGCCCGCGAGCTCATCGACGACGAGGGTCGCGTGCCCGAACACCTGCGGAACGCCGTCGAGGGCCACCTCTCGAACTTCAACATCTCCGTCGGCATCACCGACGACTTCATGGAGGCGCTCAAGAACGGTGAGGAGTTCACGTTCACCAACCCCCGGACGGAGGAGCCCCACATCGCGACGCCGGAGACGAAGGAGCTGTACGACATGTTCGGGCTCGGCGAGCACGTCGAGGTCGGCGAGGAGCTCTCGGTGCCCGCCGAGAAGCTCTGGGACCAGCTCATCGAGGGCGCCCACGAGAACGGCGAGCCGGGCGTGATCTACCTCGAACGGGTGAACAAGCGCCACTCCTTCGACGTGGAGGAGCACCCCGACCACCGCATCCTCGCGACGAACCCCTGTGGCGAGCAGCCCCTGGAGGAGTACGAGGCCTGTAACCTCGGCCACATCAACCTCTCCACGCTCGCGGCGCAGGACGCGCCCGACTGGCGCGTCTGGGCCGACGAGCACGCCGACGAGTACGACTCCCACGAAGACGCCGTCTCGGCGTTCCTCGACGAGGCGATGAACTGGGAGGACTTCGACCACCGCATCGCTTACGGCACGCGCTTCCTCGAGAACGTGGTCACGATGTCGGACTTCCCGGTCGACGAGATCGAGGAGAAAGTCCGACAGATGCGCAAGATCGGCCTCGGCGTCATGGGGCTGGCCCAGCTGTACATCCAGCTCGGCGTCCGCTACGGCACCGACGACGCCGACGAGATCGCCCGCCAGCTCATGACTCACATCAACCACGGGTCGAAGGACGCCAGCCACGAGCTCGCCCAGGAACGGGGCACCTTCGCGGACTGGGACGACTCGAAGTTCGCGGACCCGACGTCCTACCCCGACTGGTTCGAGCACCACACCGGCGAGGACCCCGAGGAGTGGGCGGACGGCTACCCGCTGCGCAACCACAACACGACGACGATCGCGCCGACGGGCACCACGTCGATGATCGGCAACACGACCGGCGGCTGTGAGCCGATCTACAACGTCGCCTACTACAAGAACGTCAGCGGCGACGTGCAGGGCGACGAGATGCTCGTCGAGTTCGACGACTACTTCCTGCGCGCGCTGGAGGACAACGACCTCGACGTGCAGGCGGTCAAGGAAGAGGCCCAGGAGCAGATGGCCAACAACGAGTTCGACGGTGTCGAGGGGCTGGAGACGGTCCCGACCGCGCTGGGCGAACTGTTCGTGGTCACCGGCGACCTGGACGCTAAGCAGCACGCCTCGATCCAGTGTGCGGCCCAGGAGGGCGTCGACTCCGCCATCTCGAAGACGGTCAACGCGCCCAACGACGCCAGCCTCGAAGACGCCAAGGAGGCGTTCGAGTACGTGTACGACAACGGCGGCAAGGGCGTCACCTACTACCGCGACGGCACCCGCAGCAAGCAGGTGCTCACCACCCGCGCCGACAACACGGAGTTCGCCGACGAGGACGAGGCCGCCGAGGCGCTCGTCGAGCAGATCACCGAAGTGTTCGGCGGGCTCGAAGGGTTCCTCGAGAACGAGGACGTGCAGGCTGCCCTCGACACGCAGGTCGAGCAGATTCTGGCCGACGCCGACGGCGAGGACACGCCGCTGGGCCGCAAGCGCCCGCGCCCGGACGTGCTCCACGGCGTCACCCAGCGCATCGACACCGGCTACGGGAAGCTGTACGTCAACATCAACGAGGACCCCCAGACCGGCGAGCCGTTCGAGCTGTTCGCGAACATCGGCAACTCCGGCGGCTTCACCGCCTCCTTCACCGAGGCGCTCGCGAAGACGATCTCCACCTCGCTCCGCTCGGGCGTCGACCCCGAGGAGGTCGCGAGCGAACTGCAGGGCATCCGGAGCCCGAAGGTCGCGTGGGACAAAGGCGAGCAGATCCAGTCGATCCCGGACGCCATCGGGACGGCGATGCGGCGCTACCTCGACGGCGAGATCGACAAGGGGATCCCCCAGCAGCAGACGATCGACCAGCTCGACGAGGAGGCTGCCGAGCCCTCGACGGACGGTGGGGCGACGACCCAGCCGCCGAGCGAGCCGACGAACGTCGACATCGACGACGCCGACGGCGCCGCCGACGCTGCGACCGAGGACGACGCCACCAGCGAGCTGATCGCCTCCGGCGAGAGCCCGGAGTGTCCCGACTGTGGCTCGATGAGCCTCTACTACTCCGAAGGCTGCAAGACCTGCGAGTCCTGCGGCTGGAGCGAGTGTTAGGCTGAGCGAGCGACCCGCCGATTTTTTACGGTTCGTCGTCCCGCGCCAGCGGCAGCGACACCGTAATCCGGTTGCCACACGTCGCCGGCGCGTCGACGCTGATCTCCCCGTCAGAGAGCTCCACGGCCCAGTAGACGAGCCAGAACCCCAGCCCGCTGCTGTGGTAGACGTTCGTCATGTCGTCGTGGTCGCCGGTGAGCACGTCCGCCTCGATCGCGGGGATCGGCTCCCCGTCGTCCTCGACGACGAGTTCGGCGCGGGTGTCAGTGGCCCGGAGCCGGACCTCCACCGTCGGGTTCGCGTCCTCGCAGTGCTGAACGGCGTTCTCCAGCAGCTCGGTGATGGCCCGCTCCAGCTCCGGGCGCCCCTGGACGACCGCCGACGCCAGCGTCCCCACCTCGATCACGCTGTCCGGGTAGCGATCACGGACGGCGTCGACGCTGGTGAGGACGGCCTCGCGGACGTCGATCGGTTCGCGCCACTGCTGGTCGGTGAGCAGGTCGATGATCTCGCGTTCCTTCTCCGCGCTCTGGAGGAGCTGGTTCCCGACGCGGTGGATGATCTCGGTGCGATCCGCCGCCCCGGGGAACTCGTCGTCGATGAGGTCGGCCTGCCCGAGCACGACGTTGAGGTCGTTCCGGAGCGTGTGTCTGAGGAGGTTATCCATCACGACCAGCTGTCGCTCCCGGCGGCGTCGGTCAGTGATGTCCCGTGCGAACCCGGCGACGCGCACGACCTCCCCGTTCTCCGTGATCGGCTCGCCCTGAACCCACACCCAGCGCGTGTACTCCTCCTCGGGGTTGACGCGGTACTCCATCTCTACCGACTGGCCGTCGGCGATGCGGGTCATCGCCTCCTCGACTGCGGGCCGGTCCTGCGGGTGGACCGCGTCGAGGAACGCGCTCGGGTCGTCGTACACCTCCTCGGTCGGCCGGCCGAAGATCTCCTCGTAGGCGGGGTTGATGAACAGCAGCTCCGACCAGTCGGCGTCGAACATCCAGAGCACGTCGCCCGACACCGCGGCGATCCCCTCCAGCCGGGAGGCGGTCTCCGCCCGCTCGCGCTCGGCCCGCACCCGGTCGGTCACGTCACGCGAACTCACCACGTAGCCGTCGAGCTTCTCGTCGGTGAGGTTCGACATCCGACTCTCTAGCCAGACCCAACCGCCGTCGGCGCTCCGGAACCGGTACTCGACGGTTCCCTCGCGGAAGCTGTCGCTCCGAACCGTCCGGTAGAACTCCTCGCGGACCACGTCGACCTCCTCGGGGTGGACGAACTCGAAGACCTCCTCCCCGACGAGCTCGTCGGGCGCGAAGCCGAGGATGCGTTCGGCCGCCACGTTGACGTAAGTGAACGTCCCGCTCTCGTCTAAGAGGGCGATCTTGTCCTGGGCCTGATCGAGGAGGAGTCCGAACAGGTCGGACTGATCCATCATCCTCCGTTCGAGGCTCTGCGGGGATAATTCTCACGGCAGTTCGACTATCATACTTCTTCCATTACGGCCGGATCGTCTCGCTGACCCAGCCCGTCGCGCCCGAGGGGCGGACCCCCTGCTGGTCCCGCGTCTGTCGCTCGCCGTCGCCGTCGATCACTCGGACCACCAGTTCGTGTCGTTCGTCGGCGTCGTACTCGTGTTCCCACATCCGCCACGCGTCGGCGGCGGCGCCGTCGGGCTCGGGCTCCGCGGCGTCGAGCGGGACCGCCCCCGGGAGCGGGTCGGAGAGCGCCGCCTCGGTCCAGCTGTCGCCGCCGTCGGTCGACACCTCGACGGCGTCGATCCCGCGCGTGCCGGCGTAGGCGTGCCCGCCGACGCGAACCGTCCCGTCGCGGACGGCGGTGCTGTGGAGCTTCGCGACGGGGTTCACCTCGCCCGTCCCTTCCCAGCCGCGCTGCTCCCAGTAGCCGTCCTCGGGCTCCTCGCGGATCTCGATCTCGGTCAGCCACTTGGCGTTCGTCTCGCCCCAGTGCCCCGGCACGAGCGTCCGCAGGGGCGCGCCGTGGCCCCGGGGGAGGGGGCGGCCGTTCATCCCCCACGCGAGCAGCCCCGAATCGAGCGCCTCCCGCGGGAAGGAGACGAAGTAGTCGTCGGCGGCGTGGAGCGTGACACAGCAGCTCTCGGGGGCGTCGACCGCCTCCAGCACCGTCGAGACGGGGACGCCGTCCCAGAGCGCGGTGTCGATCTTCTCGCCGTTCAGCGGGTCGCTCACGCAGCGCAGCGTGACGAACCGTCGCTCGGCGTCGAACGCCTGCAGCTCAGAGAGGGTGAACGAGCGCTCCTCGGGCACCTCGCCGGTGACGGTGAGCTCCCAGTCGGCGGGCGAGAGCGTCGGGTCGACGGTCGCGATGTCGACGGTGTAGAACCCGTCGGACACCAGGCCGTCGGCGTCCGGCAGCGAGAACGATCGTTCTTCGGCGACCGAGAGCAGCGACTGGGCGGCCGGATCCGGCGGGTCGGGGCTGCCCGCCGTGTCCGATTCACCGCCGAGTCGAACCGTACTCGCCGCGAGCGCGCCGAGCGCCGCGGCGCCGGCCTGCAGCAGGCGGCGGCGGCCCCGCGATCCGCCGGCGGACCGGCGCGGCCCGAGCGGGCGCGAGGCGGCGAGCACGACGACCATCGCCGCGATGCCCGCACCGATCGCGCTCGCGAGGCTGCCCGTGAGCAGTAGCGTCCCGCCCCCGACGAGCGCGAGCGTCGTCCCCGCGGCTGCAGCGCCGCCGTCGACGGATCGCCGAGCGAACGTCGTCGCCGCCGCGTACGCGCCGAGCAGGAGGAGGCCGGTGACGGCCGCCAGCAGCGGTTGGGCAAGCTCCCCGAGGCCTCTGACCTCGACCGCGACGAACGCGGGGCTCGCGTCGCGGACGAGTGCTGCCACGCTGGCGCCGACGAAGGCGGGCGTGTCGCCGGCGGCGAGCAGCGATCCCGCGACGGCGGCGACCCCCGCGAGCAGGCCGACTGCGGCATCGACAGACTGCTTCCGGCTGGGGCGGTCCATACCCGTGTGGTAGTGTGCCACGGGGGAAAGCGTTCCTCCGGCGGCATCGCTCGTAACTGCTTTCTCGCCGGCGCCCTCACTCCCGCCCGTGAGCGACACGGAGGAGTCCACGGCGCCCGGTCGCCCCTGTCCACACTGCGGGGAGACGATGATCCACCGCCACTGTGAGTACGTCTGCCCCCAGCACGGGGTCGTGTTCGACTGTGCGGACACCTTCTACTAACTGTCGTGCCACGGGGCCGCACAGTTAAGCCGCTTCGGAGCAATCGTTAAGCCACGCGATCGCTCCCGCCTACCGGCCGGCGAGCGCCGCACCACTATGGTCGAACAACGACAGCTCGCCCGGAGCAAGCAGATCCACCGAGAGACGGGCAAAACGTTCTACGTCGCGACGCGATTCCTCCCCGAACGAGTGCGCCACCCCACGTACGTACTGTACGCTTTCTTCCGCGTCGCCGACGAGGTGGTCGACGGCGACAACGATCTCACGCCCGAGCAGCGAGCCGAGCGGCTGGAGTCGTTCCGCCGGGCGGCGCTGGGCGAGGCGCCGGCCGACGACCCCGTGCTCGCGGCGTTCTCGGAGATCCGCGAGGAGCACGGGATCCCCGAGTCCGACGTGAACACGTTCGTCGACGCGATGGCGACCGACGTGGAGAAGGCCCGCTACGAGAGCTACGACGAGCTCCGGGCGTACATGGACGGCTCCGCGGCCGCCGTCGGGCGGATGATGACCGCCGTGATGGCGCCGGAGCACGCCGAGAAGGCGCTCCCGGCGGCGACCGCGCTCGGGGAGGCGTTCCAGCTCACCAACTTCGTCCGTGACGTCCGTGAGGACGTGATCGAGCGCGACCGCATCTACCTCCCCGCCGAGACGCTCGAAGCCCACGGGGCGAGCCACGAGCAGATCGCCCGGCTGGAGTTCGACGCGAGCGTCGCCGGCGCGGTGCAGGCCGAGCTCTCGCGGGCGGAGGCGCTGTACCGCGACGGCGTCGCCGGCATCGAACTGCTCCCCGACGACTGCCAGTTCCCGGTGCTGCTCGCGGCGGTGCTGTACGCCGACCACCACCGACTGATCCGAAAACTGGACTACGACGTGGTGTCGACGACGCCCTCGCTGTCGACGCCGCGGAAGCTCTGGCTCGCCGCCCGGACCCGGATCGCGTGGCAGCGAAACCCCGACCCGCTCGCCGTGTTCCGCACCGTGAGCGCGATCCCGACCGACGAGAGCTGTCACCGGCTCCACCGGCTGACCGGGCGACTCCCGGTGCCTTAGCTCGGCGGCCACCAGTTCAGCGACTCGTTCCTAGTTCCGAGATACTCGTCGGCCACGCCGGCGTCTCTGAGCCGCTCGATTCGCTCACCGTGACGCGCGCGCAGGCTCGCTGCCATCCAGCGGTCGTCGGGATCGTACTCGGGGTTCACCCACAGCCGCCCGGCCTCGTCGAACGTCCACAGCGCCGCGTCGAACGCGAAGTGGTGTGTCCAGTTCAGCAGCAGCGCGTTCCTTGGGTCTTCGGCGACGTCGGGACGTTCGCTCCGGGGGAGGACGTGTGAGACAGTCAGGAGGCTGCGGTGGTCGATCCCGGTGATCGCACAGCGGCCGTCGAAGCGGTCGTACACCGACTGCTTGAACGACTCCGAGACGCGAACCCCGGCGCGAGTCTGGGTCACTTTTCGGCCGGCAGTGTCCTCGGGTTCGAACGGCGCCGGCGGGGCGTCGACGCCAGCTTTTTCGACTCGTTCGCCCTCTTGACGCAGTTCGAACTCCAGCACCTCGCGCTCGCCCCCGTCGTCGTACACCATCTCGTGTCCCTCCACGGCGACCTGTGCCCGGTACTCCCACCCCGGTTCGTCGCCGGATTTGTAGAAGAAGTAGATCGGCACGGGCTCGCTCTCGGCTTCGATCAGCGCCGCGTTCCCGAGGGTGTCGGGCGACTGGTCGCCCTTGTCGGGCAGCCCCTCCCCGACGTAGGTGAACGTCCCCGCGGACACGTCGTCGTGGTAAGGGCCGCCCTCCCGGGCGAACAGCAGTACGTAGCGGTCCCCCTCGTCGTCGTTCCGGACGTTGATGCCCGACACGCGGTAGCCGAACCCGGTGTCGAACAGCGCCTCGATGTCTGCCTGCTCGTAGCGCTCGCCGCGATCGACCTCCGGGTGGGGATGCTCCATCGGCGTCGATCGCGGGATCGACCGGCCCGCGGTTGAAACTACCGGCGACGGCCCAGCCACGGCACCATCCCCGCGTCGAACCGGTCCGTCCGGAGCAGCCCGGCGCCGATCACGGCGGCGACGAGGACGGGGAGCCAGTTCCCGTAGACGGCGTTCACGCCACCCCACAGGAGGACGAAGCTCACCATGTCGTCGAGCGCGAACTCACAGGCCTCCAGCCGCGCGCCCAGCGCGGTCCGGTCGAACGTCGCGTCGAACACGATCACCGCGACCGTCGCCGAGAGCACCCAGCCCGCGTAGTTCGAGAGGGGGACGCCGTAGAAGACGCCGCCGCCGTACGTCCAGAACCCCAGCGCGACCGCGCCGGGGTCGAGCACCACGTCCATCGCGAGCACGAGCGCGATCACCGAGAGCAGTCTGGGGAGCGCGCGATCCGCGAGCGTGCCCAGCAGGAGCAGACAGAGCAGGTACGCGTTCGCGACCAGCGGGAGGAAGAAGACTGGGAGCGCGACCGGGACGCCGCCGAGCATCGGCCCGAGCGAGACGCCGTACTCGAACTGGCCGTACGGCCAGCCCGTCGTGACGCCGACGATCTCGATGGCGTAGCTGTACGCCGCCAGCGCGGCGACGCCCAGCGCCGCCCGGCGGTCGACGACCGGGAGCACGCCGACGATCAGCGGCGAGCGCATCACGATCACGCCCGCCAGCACGAACAAGGGGTTGAACGCCAGCGGGTCGGGGAGCCACCCCTCCGCGCTCGCGATCAGCGAGACGGCGCCGACCGCCGGAAACACGACCGCGATCGTGAAGCGGTGCTCGCGGATCAGCGCCGAGAGCGCCGCCTCCCACGACCGGCGGTCGGCGGGGTCGTCGGGCAGCCACCCGGCGACGCTCACGCGATCCACCCCCGCATCGCGAACAGCGCGCCGAGGGTCAGCAGCATCCCCACGACGCCGTTGACGACCGGGAACCACCAGTACGCCCGGTCAACGTCGACGCCGGCGCCGACGGTCGCGAGCAGGAACAGCGGGTAGACCCCGAGCAGCGCGCCGAGTCGCGGATCGAGCAGGCCGAACGCGACTGCGGCGAGCGTCCAACAGCCCCCGCAGTAGAGGTACGTCCGCCGCTCGCCCAGCACCGTCGCCGTCGTCTCGATGCCGGCCGCGCGGTCGGGCTCGATGTCCGGGATCGCCGAGTAGGTGTGCATCGCCATCGTCCAGAGCCAGCCCCCCACGAGCGCCGCCGTGGGCGGGTGTGCGCCCGCGATCGCGGCGTAGGCGGCCGCGCCCGGGAGGAGGTAGAGCCCGTTCGAGAGCGAGTCGAACCACGGGCGGGCTTTGAACCGCAGCGGCGGCGCGCTGTAGGCCGTCGCGAGCGCGAAAAAGCCCGCGAGGTACGGCCACGCGACTTGGGGCGTGAGCGGGAACAGCGCCAGCCCCACGAGCCCCGAGAGTGCAACGACGGCCGTGACTGCGGTGGAGTCGCGCCAACGCGCTTCCGGTCCCTCGGATTTCTTCGGGTTCTCGGCGTCGATCTCGCGGTCGAAGCGGTCGTTGACGCCGTAGAGGTAGATGTTGGCGGGCAGGAGGAAGTAGCCGAACAGCCCGAGGGTGAGCGGCGTGAACAGCTCCTCGATCCCGGCGGCGGCGTAGGCGACGCCGACGACGACGGGCCCGGCGGTGTACAGCCAGAACCGCGGGCGCGACAGCGTCAGCAGGTAGCGCAGCATCAGGCTTCGCGGTCGGCGATCGCCTCGGCGGTCAGTTGGCCGCTGATCAGACACATCGGGACGCCGATCCCCGGCGTGGTGTACGAACCGGTGAAGTACAGCCCCTCGACCTCACTCGACGCGTGGGACGGTCGGAGCAGCGCGGTCTGTTTCAGGGTGTGGGCCAGCCCGAGCGCGGAGCCCTGCATCGAGTTGTAGCGCGCGCCGAACTCCGACACCGAGAACGTCTCCTCCACGACGATGCGGTCCCGGAGGTCGGTGTCGGTGTTCGCGGCGATGTCGTCGAGGACGGTCTGTCGGTACGCCTCCCGGGTCTCTTCGTCGTCGTCCAGGCCGGGCGCGATCGGGACGAGCGCGAAGAGGTTCGAGTGGCCCTCCGGGGCAACCGAGTCGTCGGTCTTCGAGGGTGCACAGAGGTAGTACGCCGGGTCCTCGGGCCACGCCGGCTCGTCGAAAATCGTCTCGAAGTGCTGGTCCCACTCCGTGGGCAGGACGAGCGTGTGGTGGGCCAGTTCGGGCAGGTCGCCCTCGACACCCATGTACAGCAGGAACGCGGAGGGGGCGTACGTGCGCGAGTCCCAGTAGTCCTCGCTGTACTGGCGTTTGTGCTCCGGTAGCAGCTCCTGCTCGGTGTGGGCGTAGTCGGCGTCGCTGACGACGAGATCAGCGAGCTCGTAGCCGCCCGAGTCGACGCGCCAGTCCTCGTGGCGGTCGCTCGGGGCGAAGTCGGCCGGGTCGGCGGCCGCGTAGTCGACCTTGAAGCTCCCGCGTTGGCCGTGGATCTGCTGGACGTCCGCGCCGGCGCGGTACTCGACGCCCAGTTCGGCGCCGAGGTCGACGAGGCCGTCGATGACCGCCGCGAGCCCGCCCTCGGGGTAGTAGACGCCGAGGTCGAAGTCGACGTGGCTCATGAGGTTGTACAGCGCCGGCGTGTTGTGCGGCGACCCGCCGAGGAACACGAGGGTGTACTGCATCACCTGCTGGAGCTTGGGGTGGTCGAAGTACTCCTCGACGTGGTCCTGCATCGAGCCAAGCAGGGCGAGCCCCTGCGCCCGTTTCCCGACCTCGGGGTCGAGGTAGTCCCGCAGCCGCGGGCGATCCTCGTAGACGAAATGCTCCATCCCGACCTCGTAGGTGTACTTCGACTCGTCGAGGTAGGATCGGAGGGCGTCGCCGGCGCCGTCCTCGTACTCCTCGAAGCGCTCGACGTTCGTCTCGACGTCGGGCGAGAGATCCAGCGAGTCGCCGTCTTTCCACTGAATTCGGTAGTGGGGGTCGAGCCGGTTCAGCTCGTAGTAGTCGCTCACGTCCCGGTCGAACTGCGAGAAGAACCGCTCGAACACGTCGGGCATCAGATACCACGACGGCCCCATGTCGAACCGGAAGCCGTCGCGTTCCATCACGCTCGCGCGGCCGCCGAGCTGCTCGTTGCGTTCGAGCAGCGTCACGTCCGCGCCGGCGTCGGCGAGGTAGCAGGCCGTCGAGAGGCCGCCGACGCCGCCGCCGATCACGACGATGTCGCGGCCGTCGAGGGAAGCGAGGTCCGGGGAAACGTCCATGGAGCCAGCACGGGCGCGTGGGGCTTAAAACGGGCGACGCCGGTAGGACCGGCTCCGGGAGCCGTACGGCTAAGTCGGCGGCGGCCCTCCGGCAACCATGGAGAACTCCACAGTCGTCGTCACCGGCGCCGGCGGCGCGATCGGCGGGGCACTGGTCGAGACGTTCGCCGACGAGGGCGCGACGGTGTTCGCGGGCGTCCACAGCGACGAGGGGCGGTTCGAGGGCCACGACGGCGTCGAGACGATGCGCGTCGACGCCCGCGACGAGTTCGACGTCGAGTACCTGATGGAGGACGCTGCCGGCACCGGCGAGATCGACCTCGTGGTTCCGTGTGCTGGCGTGTTCCACGGCGCCCCCGGCGAGCAACGGCTCGCCGAGGAGGGGTACGCGGCGTTCGACGACGAGTACCGCACCAACGCCCGCGGCGTGTTCGTCGCGGTGAAGGAGGCGCTGCCCCACCTCGCCGACGACGCGCGGGTGCTCGTCCCCTCCGGCTCGATCGCCGAGGACGCGAAGCCGGGCTACGGCGGCTACGCGGTGTCGAAAGCCGCCGCCGAGGCCGTGGCGCGGCAGTTCGCGGTCGAGATCGAGCAGGCCGTCGGCGTCGTCGATCCGGGCGTCGTCGCGAGCGAGCTGACGGGCGGGCAGGGGCGCGACCCCGCGGACGTGGTGGGGCTGTTCCGCTGGGCGGCGACGGCGGTCGAGGCGGGCGAACTGAACGGCGAGCGCGTCGGGCTCGCCGAGTGGAAGCGCGCGACACGGTAGAGCCGTACGTTCTTCACTCCGCCCCGCGTTGGATCGTGTATGCAACTGGAGGCCATCCGGACCGCGGAGGGGGAGACGGTCCACGTCGACCGGACCGACGGCGAGAAGGGCTCGAAGGGAGCCTTCTTCGTCGCCTACGTCTCCGCGGCCGGCGAGGAGCGCTGGGGATTTTTCTGCCAGAACTGCGAGACGACCGACAACGCGGTCGACCCGATGGGCCGGATCGAGTGCAACGTCTGTGGCAACGTCAAGAAGCCCGACGAGTGGGATGCTGCCCACGAGTAACCGCGGCGAGCGACGCCAGTCACGGGGAGTGACCGGCGACGGTCTCCGTACCGTCGCCCCGGAGCGGATCCCGTGACTGTGCGACCTGCCGCGCGCTCCGTCGCGCGGCGACGGAGACTCCGCCGCGGTTTCTCACGCGAAATCTCGGCCAACGACTTCGCTCGCTAGAATGTCGCCTCGATCCCCGCCGCCAGCGCGTCGACAGCCTCGTCGACATCCTCGCGGTCGATACACAGCGGCGGCGAGCAGATGACCTGCGTCGCGGGCCGGCCCGTCCCGAACAGCACGCCGTGGTCCCGCGCCACCTCACACACCGTCTCGACGGGGTTGTCGGCGTCGGGCTCGACCCGGGGATCGACGAACGGCTCGCCCGTTTCCGGATCCGCGAACACCACCGACCAGAGCAGCCCTCGGCCGTGGACGTTCGCCATCACGTCGGAGCGCGCGTCGAGATCGCCGAGGCGCGCCTCCAGATACGGCGCCAGCTCGCGACCGTTCTCGATCAGCCCGTCGGCGTAGGCGTCCATCGCGGCGTTGCCCGCGGCGCAGGCCACGGGGTGGCCGGCGAACGTCTGGCCGAGCGGGTGGCCCGCCTCGCGGATTCCGGCGGCGAGCTCCTCGCGAGCGATCACGCCCGCCAGCGGCGCGTACGCGCTCGTGACCCCTTTCGCGAACGTGATCATGTCCGGCTCCACACCCTCGGTGCCGATGCCGAACCAGTCGCCACAGCGCCCGAAGCCGGAGATCACCTCGTCGACGATCAACAGTATGTCGTACGCGTCACAGATCTCCCGAACGCGCTCGAAGTAGCCCGGCGGCGCCGGGTACGCGCCGGAGGTGCCAGCGATCGGTTCCGTGAGCACCGCCGCGACGGAGTCCGGCCCCTCGTTTTTGATCACGAACTCCAGGTGGTCGGCGGCCTGCCGGCCGATCTCCTCGGGCGTGTCGCCGTCGAAGGGGGAGTCGTGGACCATCGGCGGCAGGAACTTCCCGGTGCCGGTGGTGGCCGCGTGGCGTTCGACGACGGCGCGTGTCTCGGGGTCGCCGGAGAGCCCTCCGGCCGCGTACGTCGAGCCGTGGTAGGAGCGCCAGCGCGTCAGCACGGTGGTAGCGTCCTGCTGTTCACGGGCGATCTGGATCGCCGACTCGTTGGCCTCGCTGCCCGAGATCGAGAAGAACACGTCGTTGAGGTCGCCCGGCGCGCGGTCGGCCAGCCGCGCCGCCAGTTCGTCCCGGGCCGGCGTGGTTTTCGAGGAGGAGACGTACGGGATCTCCCCGGCCTGCTCGGCCATCGCGTCGACGATCGGCTCACAGGAGTGGCCGGCGTTGACGCAGTACAGCTGTGCGACGAAATCAAGGTACTCCGTGCCGGCGTCGTCGGTGACGCGGGCGCCCTCGCCCGACGTGATCGAGAGCACGTCGCCCTCGCCGTCGCCGGCGTACCAGTGGGGGATGTTTCGGCTCCGGCCCGTTCGTGTCATACGCTAGCGTGGCAACACCCTCGGATAAATCTGTCTCAGGCGGTCGTAACGGTTTCCGCCGTCCGACCGCAGGTCCGACCATGCCCGACCCACAGTACGTCGTGAACGTCGACCCCGTGATCGCCCGCGAGGGGGCCGACGGCACCGAGTACCTCGTGATCGTCCGGAGCGAAAACGAGGAGCACGCACCGGGGATGCTGGGGTTTCCCGGCGGGAAGGTGGAGGCCGGCCCGGGCGAGGCCGACGTGCTCGAAGCGACCGCGAAACGCGAGGCCCGCGAGGAGGCCGGCGTCGAGATCGAGCACGTCGCGCAAGTGACGAGCACGACGTTCGACCTCGACTACGGGCCGACGTGTCTGAACGTCGTCGTGACCGCCGACTACGCCGGCGGGGAGGCTCACGCGGCCGATCCGGAGGAGGTGGCCGCAGTCGAGTGGCGCAGCGCCGACGACGTGATCGACGATCCGGATACGCCGCCGTGGACGGCGGAGCTGTTGGCCGAGGTCGTCGCGTACCGGTCGTAGCCCAAACGCGCCGTCGCCCCGCGTCGAGAACGAAGATTTTGTCCGTCCGTTTCGGCTCCCAACGACGTGATCAGCCTCGGTATCGTGCTCGCGTTCGGCGCGCTGGTGTTGTTCGGCGGGTGGGCAGTGACTGCCGGCGTCGCGACCCGGTCGCTGTCGGCCGTCAACGCCGTGTTCCTCTCCTACGTCGCGAGTATCACGCTCGTCGGCGGCTACGTGCTCTGGCTGCGCCGGCCGATCTCCGGGACCGGGACGGACGTGGGGTTCGCGCTGCTGTCGGGGGCGTTTCTCGCGATCGGCTCGATCAGCTTCTACGCCGCGCTCGAACGCGGGAGCGTCGCGATCGTCTCGGCGATCGCCGCGCTGTACTTCGTGATCCCCGTGATCGTCGGCGTGCTCTACTTCGAGGCGGAGCTCAGCACGGCGAACGTCGCCGGCATCGGGCTGGCGATCGTCGCCGTCGTCCTGATCGCGTCCTGAGGCTGAGGCCGGAGCCCGATCAGGGGTGCGCGTAGTACGCCACCGACTCCTCGTCCTCGTGCTGCTCGTCCACCCGAACGAAGCCGACACGCTCGAACTGCACCATCTCGTCCGCGTCGTACGCCGCATAGCCCGGCTCCGCGTGCCCGGTCTCGTCGCCCTCGACCGTCCGCAGCCGCACCGCGACGCTCTCCGCGGCGGGCACCCAGTGGATTACGTCCACGTCGCCGCTCTTGACGACGTCGAGGTCGTCGTCGGTGTGTTCGAGGCCGTCGGGGGTGCGCTTCACGGGGCCGAACCCTTTGAGCCAGACCTTCTCACCCTCCTCGGGCAGGTCCTGCTCTTCGACCAGCACCGCGTCGCCGATGGGGATGTCCCGCGTCCCACGGTCCTCGTGGTCGGGGTGCAGCGGCGGATTGGCAACCTCGGGGCCGCCCGAGATCGGGAGTTCGACGCCATCGCGGACGAAGAAGCGCCGGTCGGCGCCGTCGTCGATCAGCTCGCGGTTGTTCGAGTAGACGGTAGACATCGCGAGGTCCACGTCCGACGTGGAGAGCCCGAGTTCCAGCATCGCGTCCACGAGCGCCTGCCCGCGGATCCCGCGCCGGCGGACGGACGCGATGGTGGGGGCGCGGGGGTCGTCCCAGCCCGAGAGCTCGCCGTTCTCGATCTTCTCGATGATCGTCGACGTGCTCATCTTCACGTCGTAGGCGTCGATCTGGACGTGGCCCCAGTGGAGCACTTCGGGGTACTCCCAGCCGAAGTAGTCGTAGACGAACCGCTGGCGCTTCGCGGAGTCCTGCAGGTCGATCCCGCGGATGATGTGGGTGACGCCCGTGAGGTGGTCGTCGATCCCGGACTGGAAGTCGAGCATCGGCCAGCAGCGGTACTCTTCGGCCTCCTCGCGGGGGTGGGGCGTGTCGACCATCCGGAACGCCACCCAGTCCCGCAGCGCGGGGTTCTTGTGCTCGATGTCGGTTTTTACCCGGAGCACCATCTCGCCGGAGGAGTACTCGCCGTCGACCATCGCGTCGAACTCCTCGTGGACCGTTTCCGTGTCCTTGTCGCGGTGCGGGCAGGCCTCGGCGTCGTTTTTGAGGTTCGAGAATTTCTCGCCCGAGCAGGAACACGTGTACGCGCCCCCGGCGTCGATGAGGTTCCGGGCGTGTTCATAGTACGTCTCGACGCGGTCGGAGGCTTTCAGCACCTCGTCGGGCGTGAACCCGAGGTAGTCGATGTCGTCGAGGATCGCGTCGTAGGCGTCGAGGTCCGGCCGTTTCGTCTCGGGGTCGGTGTCGTCGAACCGGACGATGAAGTGGCCGTCGTAGATCTCCTCGGTGTAGGTGCCCATCACCGACGGCATCCGGGCGTGGCCGAGATGCCACGGGCCGTTGGGGTTCGGCGCCGCGCGCATCCGGATCTCGTCGTACTCGTCGGCGTTCGGGAGATCGGGGAGGATCTGGTCGTCCTCCTCCTCCTCGGCCATCAGCTCCTCGTACAGTTCTTCGTCCAGTTCTTCGAGGCGCTGTTCCTGCTCGTCGGCGTCCATCCCGTTGACCCGCGAGACGACCGGGGCGACGACGCCCGCGATCTCGTCGCCGTGCTGGCGAAAGTCGGGGTTCTCGCCCATCAGCGGCCCCATGATCGGGCCGACCTCGGCGTCGCTGCCGTGTTCGAGCGCGTTGAACAGGGCGTGCTTCTCGGCCTCCCGTTCGACCCGCTCGCGGATGTCGTCGTCCATTACGCGGAGATACCGGGGCGGTTCGCAAAAAGGGTGTGAATCGGGCGGCGCGGCTACTCCCGGTGGTACGCCCCCCACTTCGGCAGGGACCGTCGATACAGCCCCATCCCGACCGCACCGAGCACCGCGCTACCGACGCCCAGCGCCGCCAGCAGCCCCACCGACACCGGCGCGAGCGCGAACGCGACCACCAAGATCGGGACCAGGGGGATCGCCACGGCGGCGCCGAAGGCGGCGTACAGCCCCGTGTCGAACAGGAACTCGTTGGGCGACAGCCCGGCGAGGTAGATCGTTAGCCCGAACACGTAGGTCGCGACGCCGACGAGCACGACGGCGCCGACGACCGCCTCGGCGAGCGGCGTCCCGCGCCACGCGACGCCGACGGCGTAGAACGCCAGCCCCACCGCCGGCCCGAGCAGGAGGAACGCCCGGAGCTTCCCGTGGAACACTGCCTCGGCGTCCAGCGGCTGGGCGAGGTAGCGCTCCACGTCGTCGTTCGTCGTGAGCCAGTTGTACGTCGTAAAGCCCGTCAGCCCCAGCACGGCGCCGAAGGAGACGCCGACGGAGGGCGCGACGCCGGTGATCTCCGCCGCGAGGTCGACCAGTCCGGCCGTCACCCCGAGCAGGATCGCCGCGGAGAACAGCACCTTCCCGAAGCCGCCGGAGCTACGGTGGACGTCGAGCAGCGTCTTCGCAGCCACGGGGTCGTCGACGCGAGCGAGCCAGCGGCGGAAATCCGGCCCCACGGAGCGATCGGTCGACTGGACCTGCGGGTCGAACGTCGCCGCACCGACGGCGTAGGCGGCGAGGATCAGCGCGGCGGCGGCAGCGGCGCTGACGAAGCTCGGCTCCTGATAGACGCCGTACGGCGTGTAGCTGAGCACCGGGACACCCGTGTACCACGCCGCGGCGCCGCCGCCGAGGAGCACGAACAGCAGCGCACGCCCCGGCAGCCCCGTCGCCGAGAGCCCGACGCCGGCGATCGTGATTCCGATCCCGAGCACGAACGTCGTGACGAGCGTGACCCACAGCAGCGGGACCGCCGCGAGGCCGATCCCGGCGCCCGCCAGCGCCGCGGGCGCGACGCCGACGGCCATCGGGAGCAGGAACAGCGCGGCGTAGTACACCACGTCCTTGAGGACGAAGATCGCGAGCAAGCGACCCTGCGAGAGCGGCAGCGTGCGCCCGGAGAACACGAGCAGCGTCACGTCGCCGAGCACGTTCCCCACCGCGTCGCGGCCGATAAAGCCGATCGAGCCCGTGTGCAGGCCGAAGACGAGCGCCAGCGCGTGCATCCCGGCGACGACGGCGCCGGGGTCGGTGCCGGTGACGTCGAGCAGCCAGACCGCGCCCGCCACCAGGGCGACCACGAGCAGCGGGAACGCGCCGAAGCGCCCGCCACCGAGCAGTTCGCTGTGGAGCCGCCACTCCTCGCGCAGCATCTCGCGGAACACCACTTTGTCGCGCTCCCACCGACTCGGCTGCTCGCTGGCGGCGCTCGCACCGTCACTCATCACCGGTCCACGCCTCCTCGTCGTCGACGTGCTCGATGAACACGTCGAGCAGCGTCTCGTCTTCGCCCAGTTCGCTCGGAACGATCTCGGCGACGAGCTCGCCGGCGTTGACGATCCCGACCCGCGAGCAGAGTTCGGCGGCCACGTCGACGTTGTGCGTCGAGACGACGACGGTGTTGCCCGCCTCGCGGTAGTTCGTCAGGAACCGCTTCACCCGCTCCTGCACGATCGGGTCGAGGTTCGCGAGCGGCTCGTCGATGAACACCACCTCGGGCTCGTGGAGAAAGGCGCCGGCGATCATCGTCTTCTGCTGCTGGCCCCGCGAGAGATCCGTCGACAGCGTGTCGAGCTTCTCGGCGAAGGAGAGGCGGTCGGCCCACGTCTCGGTCCGCTCGTCGACCGTCTCGTCGGCCATCCCGCGGACGGCGCCGACGAACTGGAAGTACTCCCGCGGCGTCGAGAAGCTCGGCGGCGACTCCTTCTCCGGCAGGATCCCGACCCGCTCGCGGACGCCGACGGGCTCGGACTCGGGATCGACGCCGAGCACCGCGGCCTCGCCGCTATCGGCGACGATCTGTCCGGTCAACACGCTCATCGTCGTCGTCTTCCCTGCCCCGTTGGGACCGAGCAGCCCGTACAGTTCCCCCGACTCGACCGACAGCGAGAGGCCGTCCAGTGCGGCCACGTCGCCGTAGGACTTCCGCAGGTCGTCGGTCCGGATCACACTCATGGAGTTACGGGTGATCACCGACCGGGAAGCATAGTTCCCCCGCCCCCGCTATCGGGACTGAAAACGGCCCCTTCGAGCGTGTCGGCGACGGCCGTCGCGCCAGCTCCTCACTGATAAATTGTCCGCTGACTTCGCGGGTCGCAAAGCCCGCGCCGGGGCGTTATGGCCCGCGCCCGTACGCTGGACCGTCGATGGTTCGAGACCGTTCGTTCCACGATCGCTTCGCCGCCGTCGCTCCCGAGACGCTCCCGCGCCGGAAACTGGGCACGTTCGTTGCGATCGCGTTCGGGCTCCACTGGCTCCCGGCGGCGTACTTCATCGCCGAGGGCGTCAGCGTGACCGGCCGGAACTTCTCGACGGCCGCGTTCAACGCCGTGATCCTCGTTGCCAGCTTCACTCCCGCACTCGCCACGGTGCTCACCCGTTGGCTCACGGGCGAGGGGCTGAGCCGTGACCAGTTGCTCCTCCGACCCGACCTCCGGGCGAACTGGCGGACGTACCTCGCCGCGGCGATCACCCCACTCCTGCTGGCGGTGTTCGGCGCTGTCGTCTACTTCGCCGTCTTCCCAGCTTACCTCGTGGACGCCCCCTTCGAGACGTTCGCGGCGACGGTCGCGATCGGGAGCGTCGGGACGGCCGGGACGATCGCCGTCGCCGTCGTTGTCACCCTCCTCAGCCTCGGCGTCGGTGCGCTCGTCGTGATGGGTGAAGAGCTCGGCTGGCGTGCGTATCTCCTCCCGAAGCTCTCGCCACTGGGGCTGCGGAGGGCGACACTCCTCACGGGCGTGCTCTGGGGCGTCTGGCACTTCCCGTACATCTACCTCGGCGTGAACTATCCGAACCAGACGTGGCTCGGCATGGCGGCGATCGCGTGGGTCACGACGCTGTACGGGACGTTTCTGGCGTGGGGGACCTACCGGACCGGCAGTGTCTGGCCCGCTGCCGTCGGACACGCGGCGTTCAACACCAGCTCCCGCTGGGGGCCGGCGGTAGCCGAACAGACGCCGAACCTCGCTCTCGGCCCGACGACGGGCGGCGTCCTCGCTTCCGCGGGATGGCTGGCCGTTGCCGGCTGGCTACTCGCTCGATCCTCGGTGTTCGATGCGACCAGCGAGATTTCCGACTCCGAACCGAGACGGGATCCGGGCGGTGAGAACCGTCGGTGACTGGCACAGCCCCCGCCGCTCGTCGTGACCGACCGGCCTCGGGCAGTGAATCCCGCACGCTTACGGGGGCTGCCCTCACAGGTGGAGCCGATGTCCGGCGAGGGTAGCGCCGTCGCCATCGACGCCGACGACGCCGAGATCGTCGCGCTGCTCGACGACGAGTACGCACGCGCGGCGCTCGTGCTCACCTACCGGGAGGAGCTCGCCGCCGCCGACCTCGCCGAGCGCCTCGACGTGGCGCCCTCGACTGTGTACGACCGACTCTCACGGCTGGCGGACCACGACCTCGTGAGCGAACGCCAGCGGATCGACCCGGATGGCCACCACCACAAGACGTACCGTGCCCGGCTGGACCGGGTAGTCGCCGAACTGACTGCCGGAGGGTTCGAACTCCGGATCGAACGCACGCCGACCGACCCCGCAGACCGCCTCACTGCGGCGTTCGAGGACCTCCGATGACACTCCAGAACCCCACAGTCGACGCCGTGCTCGCCGTCGGCTTCCTGCTTTCGGTAGCGCTCCCTCTGCTGGTCGTCGTCGTCGCCGTCCGGGGGTACCGACGCGGCGAGGGCAGGTCGAGCGCCCTCCGACTCGCCGTGGGGATCGTGCTGGTCGCAGCCGTTCCCACGCTCCTGCGCTTGGGGTTCGGTGCCGTCGTCCCGGGGGGGCCGTGGGTCCCGCTGGTCGTTCGCTCGACACAGCTCGCCGGCCTCCTCGTGATCCTCGGGGTGATGCACGGTGAGTAACCCCGTCGTCGAGGCGGTACCGTCTGAGATCGGGCTCGTCGGCGTCGCCGGGCTCGGCCTGACCGCCGCGGTAGTCGTGTTGGGAGCGTACGTCGGCTATCAGGCGTATCGCGGGTACCGTCGCAACGGCGACCGTGCGGTACTTCTCTTGGGGCTCGGGATCGTCCTCGTGACGACGGTCCGCGTGGGCGTTTCGACGTTGACGTACGCGTTCACTCCCGTCGACGACCTCACCCTCGCAACCCTCTCATTCGGTGTTTCGACGGCAGGGCTACTCGCGATCCTCTACGCGTTCACGCGAGCCTGAGGGTATCCAAAGCGTTACCCCGGTCCTGACCGAACGTTCAGCCATGAGCTGGGACCGGTCGTCGATGCCCGAGCAGACCGACAGCACCGTCGTCGTCACCGGCGCGAACAGCGGGCTCGGCTACGAGGGGGCCACGGCGTTCGCGGGCCACGGCGCCGACGTGGTGATGGCCTGCCGGAGCCTCGACCGCGGGGAGGCGGCCGCCGAGGACATCCGGGCGACGCTCGCCGCCGGGCCCACGTGGGCGTCGGCGCCCGACGCGGGCTCGCTGACGGTGATGGAACTGGATCTCGCGGATCTCTCCTCGGTCGCGCGCTTCGCCGAGCAGTTCGGCGAGCGGTTCGACGAGCTACACACCCTCTGTAACAACGCCGGCGTGATGGCGATCCCTCGCGGGGAGACCGCCGACGGCTTCGAGCGCCAGTTCGGCATCAACCACCTCGGCCACTTCGCGCTCACGGGCCACCTCCTCGACGACATCCGGGGGACTGCCGGCGAGACCCGCGTCGTCACCCAGAGCAGCGGCGTCCACGAGCAGGGCGAGATCGAGTTCGACGACCTCCAGCGCGAGCAGTCCTACGACAAGTGGGGCGCCTACGCCCAGAGCAAGCTGGCGAACCTCCTCTTCGCGTACGAACTGGACCGCCGGCTCGACGCCGTCGGCGCCGACACGGTCAGCGTCGGCTGCCACCCCGGCTACGCCGACACGAACCTCCAGTTCCGCGGCCCCGAGGAGTCGGGGTCGACGCTACGGCTGTGGGCGATGAAGGCCGCCAACGCCCTGCTGGGGCAGTCAGCCGCCACGGGCGCGCTGCCGATGCTGTACGCAGCGACCGAAGCCGGGGTCGAGGGCGGCGAGTACGTCGGCCCCGGCGGCCTCATGAACATGCGCGGCGCGCCGGAGACACAGGAATCGAGCCCAGCATCGTACGACGAGGACGACGCGGCGCGGCTCTGGGACGTCTCCGAGGAGCTGACCGGCGTCGAGTACGACCTGCCCGAGGCGTAGAAACGACGACGAACTGCGAAAAGGGACCGCGGGAGTTACTGGAACGTCGGCGCCGCGGGCTCCTGCTCCTCGGCGGGGTCGCTGCGCTTGAAGCGCTGCTCGATCTCCTCGTACTGCTCTTTGGTCTCCTCGGTCACCGAGGGGACCACCTCGTTCAGCGCGTCCTCGAAGTGCTGCATCGTCACACGGACGTTGCCCACGCTCTCGATGGCCTCCTCGGGGGAGACGCTGTTGATGAACTCCCGGGTGGCGTTCATCGACGCCTCGCGGGCCAGCGCCTCCAGATCGGCGCCGACGTAGTTGTCGGTGCGGGCCGCGATGTCGTCGAGGTCCACGTCGTCGGCCAGCGGCTTGTCACGCGTGTGGACTTCGAGGATCGCCCGGCGCGCCTCCTCGTCGGGCACGGGCACGTGGACGTGGCGGTCCAGTCGGCCGGGCCGGATCAGCGCGCTGTCGATCAGGTCCGGGCGGTTCGTCGTCGCGACGACGACCACGTCCTCCAGCTCTTCGAGCCCGTCGAGTTCGGTCAGCAGCTGGGAGACGACGCGTTCGCCCACGCCGGAGTCGCCGGAGTTCTTCCCGCGCTCGGTCGCGATCGCGTCGATCTCGTCGAAGAACACCACCGTCGGGGCGTTCTCGCGGGCCTTGCTGAAGATCTCGCGGACGCCCTTCTCGGACTCGCCGACGTACTTGTCCAGCAGCTCCGGCCCCTTCACCGAGATGAAGTTGCTCTCGGCCTCGTTCGCGACGGCCTTCGCGAGCAGCGTCTTCCCGGTGCCCGGCGGGCCGTACAGCAGCACGCCCTTCGCGCTGTCGACGTCCATCTGCTCGAACACCTCGGGGTAGTCGAGCGGCCACTGGATCGTCTCGCGCAGGCGTTCCTTCGTGCCTTCGAGGCCGCCGACGTCCTCCCACGTGATGTCGGGGACCTCGACGAACACCTCGCGCAGGGCGCTGGGCTCGATCCCGCGCAGCGCCTTCTTGAAGTCGTCCTCGGTCACGTCGAGGCGTTCGAGCGTCTCGGCGTCGATCTCGTCGGCTTCGAGGTCGAGCTCGGGGCGGAACCGCCGGAGCGCGATCATCGCCGACTCCTTCGCGAGCGACTCCAGGTCGGCGCCGACGAACCCGTGGGTGTTCTCCGCGAGCGACTCGATGTCCACGTCGTCCGCGAGCGGCATGTTGCGCGTGTGGACCTGCAGGATCTCCTTGCGGCCGTGGGTGTCCGGCACCCCGACCTCGATCTCGCGGTCGAAGCGGCCGCCGCGGCGGAGCGCGGGGTCGATCGCGTCGACACGGTTGGTCGCGCCGATCACGACGATCTCGCCGCGCTCTTCCAGCCCGTCCATCAGGCTGAGCAGCTGGGCCACGACGCGGCGCTCCACGTCGCCGCCAGCCTCGTCACGCGCGGGGGCGATGGAGTCGAGCTCGTCCATGAAGATGATCGCGGGGCTCTGCTCCTGGGCCTCCTCGAACACCTCGCGGAGCTGCTCCTCGGACTCCCCGTAGTACTTCGACATGATCTCGGGGCCGGAGATGGTGTGGAACGAGGCGTCGATCTCGTTGGCCACCGCCTTCGCGATCAGCGTCTTCCCGGTGCCCGGCGGGCCGTGGAGCAGCACGCCCTTGGGCGGTTCGATCCCCAGCCGGCCGAACAGCTCGGGGTGGCGCATCGGGAGCTCGATCATCTCCCGGACCTGTTCGAGCTCGTCGTCGAGCCCACCGATGTCCTCGTAGGCCACGTCGGGACCTTCGGTGCCGCTACCAGCGCCGGCGCCGGCCGCCGCGCCGCGCTCCTCGCGGATCTGCTCGGCGGGCTGCTGGCTGATCTCCACCTCGGTGGAGTCGGTGATCACGACCGTCCCGCTGGGGTCGGTCTCGGCGATCTTCAGCGGCACCGCCTGCCCCTGCCCGCCCATCAGGCCGAAGCCCAGCGGGAGCTGGACGTCCTGCCCGGTCGTGACGGGCTGGCCGGAGAGCTCCTTCCGGACGAGGCTGCCGATGTCGCCGCGGATCCCCATGTTCTGGGGGAGCGCCACGGTGACGCTGTCGGCGGGGTTCACGTCGGCGGGCTCGACCTCGACGCGGTCGTCGATGCCGACGCTGGCCTCCTGCCGGAGCCGACCGTCGATACGCACGACGCCCGTACCGTCGTCTTCGGGGTAGCCCGGCCAGACGCGGGCGATGGCGGCGCCCTGCTGGCCTTGAATGCGGATGAAGTCGCCGCCGGAGAGATCCATCTCGTCGGCGGCGACGCGGTCGACCGCCGCCAGTCGGCGGCCGGCGTCTTTCTGCTTCAGCGGCTTGACGGTGAGCTTCATGCGTCCACCTCCACGGTCAGCACGCCGTTGTTGACGGTCGTCTCGCGCGCCTCCCCCGGGAGTTCGAACTCCGACTCCGTCGTCGTGCCGTCCGCCCGCTCGATCACGACGATAGCGGTCTCGCCGACCGTGTCGACGGCGACCTCCCCCTCGGCGTCGGCGAGATCGAGCGCGACCACGAGACTCTCGTCGTACTCGTAGACCCGCCCGAACTCCTGGTCACTGATACTGCGTTGGTGAGTGGTCATTAGCTAACTCCAAGTAATCGGGGTAGCTATTTAAATCTTCCGCCAAGAAACCGCACGAGGGCGGCGGGGAGTCGGATTACGGGTGAGGTAGCGGTTCCGTTCCATTGCACCCTCGCCGCGCCGGCCGACGGTCCCGCGGATTTATGCTCGCCGCGGGTGACACGACGGTATGAAGCGGGTTTCGCACCACGGCCGAGAGGTCTCGTACCGTCGTTCGGCACGAACCGACGACGGGCCGGGGCTGCTCTGTGTCCACGGGAGCGGGGGGAACGCCGGCGTCTGGAAGTCCCAGTCGCGGCTGGCCGACCGGACGCCGGTGACGGCGGTGGATCTGAGCGACCACGGCGAGAGCGACGCGCTGCCCGCACAGGCGGGGTACGAGGCGCTGTCGGGCTACGCCGCCGACGTGGTCGCCGTCGCCGAGGAGACGGGCGACCGGGTGCTCTGTGGCAACTCCCTCGGCGGGGCGGTGGCCATGCTCGTCGCGCTGGATCGCGGGCTCGACCTCGACGGACTGGTGCTCGCGGGGACGGGCGCGCGCCTCCCCGTGCTCGACGATCTGCTCGTCTGGCTGGAGTCGGATTTCGACCGCGCGGTGGAGTTCCTCCACGGCCCGGATCGGCTGTTCCACGACCCCGACGAGGCGCTGGTCGAGATCAGCGAGGCGGCGATGCGCGAGACCGGGCAGGCGGTCACCGCCCGAGACTTCCGGAGCTGTCACAGCTTCGACGTACGCGAGCGGCTGGCGGCGATCGACGTGCCGACGCTGGCGGTCGTCGGCGAGCACGACAAGCTCACGCCGCCGCACTACCACGAGGCGCTGGCGGAGTCGATCCCCGACTGCGAGCTCGCGACGATCGACGACGCCGCCCACCTCGCGATGCTCGAACGGCCCGCGGCGTTCAACAGCGAGCTGGCGTCGTTCCTCGACCGGATCTGATGCCCGAACACGTCGCCACGACCGACCCCGACGGCGTCGACTTCGGCTGGGTGATGCAGATGACGTTCGTGCTGACGATCGTCGTCGGCGCGCCGCTGGTGGCGCTGCTGTCGACGCAGGTGGCGCTCCCCGACTGGGGATCGCGGGTCTCCTTCGCGGTCCGCGTGGCCGCGCCGGTGTGGGTGCTCACGGGGCTCTGTGTCTACCTCTACGCGCGCCGGAACGCCGGCGAGTAGCTCACTCGACCCACCGGAACCGCACGCCGGCCCGCTCGGCCGTCTCCCGATCGCGTTCGGAGTCGCCGACGAACAGTGCCTCGCCGGCGTCGACGCCCATCGCCGACAGCGTCGCGAGCAGCGGCTCGGGGTCGGGCTTGTAGCGCCCGACGGTGTCCCGACCGACGACCACGTCGGGCGTGAGTCCGTGTCGATCGAGCGCGATCCGACAGGCGGCCTCGCTGTTGAGCGAACAGACGCCCACGGGCCCGTCGTGACCCCGAAGCTCCTCGGCCAGCGCCAGCGCGGGCGCCTCCCGGGCGGCGGCACGCTCGTGACCCCCCACGACCGCCTCGAAGCGGTCGCGGTGGCCGGTCCGCTCGGCGAGTTCGAGCAGGCTCCAGAGGTCGCCCTCGCCGGGTTCGAGACCGTGGTCGCGGAGATCGGCCGCGAGGTCGTCGCGGGCCCGCTCCCAGTCGACGGGGAGGGAGACGAGCGTGCCGTCGAGGTCGTAGACGACTGGGTTCACGTCGGGGAGGAGGCGGTTCAGCGAGAAAACGGTTTGGCACGGGTGGGACCCGCCCCGTTGGGGAGTCCGCGGACGATCGCTCCGGGAACCTAATCCAGCAGATCCCGCGCGATGATCGTCTTCTGGATCTCGCTGGTCCCCTCGTAGATGGTGGTGATCTTCGCGTCGCGGTAGAACCGCTCGACGTCGAACTCGCTCATGTAGCCGTAGCCACCGTGGATCTGGACCGCCTCGTTGGTCACGTCCATCGCGGCCTCGCTCGCGAAGTACTTCGCCATCGACGCGATCACGCGGGAATCTTCGCCCGCGTCGGCCTGCCGGGCGGCCTCCCGACAGAGCAGCCGCGACGCCTCCACCTGCGTGGCCATGTCGGCGATCTTCTGTCGGATCGCGCCGATGTCGCCGATCGGCTTGCCGAACTGCTCGCGCTCGCCGGCGTAGGCGATCGCCTCGTCCAGCGCCGCCTGCGCGACGCCGACGGCCTGCGACGCGATCCCCAGCCGGCCCCCGGTGAGGATCTTGAACGCCGCCGAGAGCCCCTTCCCCTCCGGGGTGAGACGGTACTTCTCGGGGACTTCGACGCCGTCGAACGTCATCCCCGTCGTGTCGCTGGCCCGCAGGCCGAGCTTGTGCTCTTTCTTCCCGACGTTCACGCCGTCGTAGTCGGCCGGGACGAGGAACTGCGTGATCGACCCCCGGTCGTCGGCGTCAGTTTTCGCGAACACGATGTACACGCCGGCGCGCTCGCCGTTGGTGATCCACTGCTTCTCGCCGGAGATGCGGTAGCCGTCGTCGGTCTTCTCGGCGGTGGTCGTCATCTCCGCGGGGTTCGAGCCGGCGCCGGGCTCGGAGAGACAGAACGCGCCGACGGGGCGGCCGTCGACCATCTCCGGCAGCCACTCCTCTTTCACCTCGTCGCTGCCGAACTCCGCGATACAGGAGGTCGCGAGACAGTGGACCGAGAGCGCGGTCGCGACCGCGAGGTGGCCGTAGGCGACCGCCTCGTTCACGACCGCGTAGGTGGCGCTGTCGGCGTCGAAGCCGCCGTACTCCGCCGGGACGGTCAGCCCGGTGAGGTCGAGCTCGGCGAGGTCGTCCCACGCGTCCTCGGGGAACGTCTCCTCGGCGTCGAGCTGCTGGGCCTCGGGGCGGAGCTCTTCGAGGGCGAACTCCTCGACGGCGTCCCGGATAGCGCGCTGCTCGTCGGTCAGCGCGGAGTCGGTCTGGATCTGCATGGCCGACTGATGGGCCGCGCGGCGCAAAAACGGTCCGACTCCGGGGCCTCAGTCGTCGTTCCGCAGGTAACCCACCAGTTCCAGCGGCGACGCCGGAATCCCGCCGCCCTGCGCGAACGTCGGACTGCCGCCGCCCCCGCCGCCGAACTCGCCGGTCACGTCCTGTACGACCGCGTTGGCGTCGGCGTCGCCGTCGGTTGCGATGACGACGAACGTCTCGCCGGACGTGCCCGCCACAGCCACGCCGTCGATCTCCTCGCCGACGTACTGCTCCAGTTCGCCCTGCAGGTCGTTCGGCGTCGTGTCCTCGACCGCGCCGACGAGCCAGCGGCCGTCGTCGCGCTCGACGGGATCGAGGTCGTCGAGTCGGTACGAGAGCAGTTCGGACTTCAGGTCGGCGACCTCCGCCTGCAGCTCCTCGCGTTCGCTCGTCAGTCGATCGACGGCGCCGGGGATGTCCGGCGGCGCCACGTCGAGCCGGGTCGCCGCCTCGCGGGCAGCCACGTGGCGCTCGGCGGCGTCGTCGATCGCTTTCGGCCCGACGGCGAACTCCACGCGGGTCGCCCCCTCGCCGGGGTTCGAGCGGTTCAGCACGTGGATCGGGCCGATCTCCTGCGTGTTCGAGACGTGCGTGCCGCCACAGGCCGCCACGTCCCAGCCCTCCACGGTGACGATGCGAACCTCGTCGGACTCGGCCATCGCGCCCTCCTCGGTCTTGGTGTTGAACGCCACTTCCTCGCGCTCTCGGGCGGTTTCGGGCGTCTGGTACTCCCACGAGACGGGCAGGGAGTCCCAGACCGCGCGGTTCGCGAGCCGCTCCATCTCGACCATGCGCGCGTCGGTGATCTCGGTGTCGGCGGTGAAGTCGACGCGGACGCTCTCCTCGCCGATGTCGAAGCCGGCGTACCCCACGTCGTCGAGCACGCGCCGGCCGGCGCCGAACAACACGTGGCTGGCGGTGTGGGCGCGCTTGCAGTAGGTGCGGAACGTCGCATCGACGACGCAGTGGACCGTCTCGGCCGTCTCGAAGTCGGGCGCCTCCGCGAGCGTGTGGACAACACCGTCGGGGGATTTCTGCACGTCGACCACGTCGACGTCGTCGATCACGCCGCGGTCGGCCGGCTGGCCGCCGCCCTCGGGGTAGAAGTACGTCTCGTGCAGGAGTAGCTCGCGGCCGTCGACGGCCGCGACCTCGGTGTCGAAGGATAGCGTCTCGGGGTTGTCCGGCGCGAGCGTCTGCATGGCTGCGGGAAACAGCGCGGCCAGCAAAAATCCGTGGGCTCCGGCTACCTCGACGCTCGCTCGCCGGGCGCTACTCCGACAGTTCGATCCCGAACCGGTCCTCCAGCTTCGCGATCACGCTGCCGCTCACGTCGGCGCGGGTCGCCCGGCCCTCCTCGACGGCGAGCAGGTCGTCCTCGTCGATATCGAGTTCGTCGGCGACCTCCGCGGGCGTGAGGCCGGCGTCCTGCCGCGCCTCCGTCGCCACGTCGCCGTAGCCCGAAGCGAGGTACGGGAGGCTGTCCTCGTCGTACTCGGTCCCCTCCACCCACTCGGTGTCGGGCTCGTTCGAGTCCATCAGCTTCGCCGTGTTCTGGGCCGCGCGCTTCTTGCGGTTCGTGCGCTCCCCGTCCCGGGTTCCCTCCTGCTGCTCGCGTTTTTTCTCGTCCTTGTGGCGGTTGGCACCCATCGGCTCACAGTCCGAGCAGACGAGCAGCTCCGCGCCCGCGACGTTGGCTTTCCGGAGCGACGCCGACTCGGTCCCGCAGAGTTCACACGCGTCGCCGTCGTCGCCGCCGCCACCGCTTCCGGTCGAGTACTTGGCCATGCGCCGGCTACGTGCCGGGCCGACATTAATTCGTGGTCGTCGGGCGGCTGACTCGCGGCGTCAGCCGACCAGCGCCGGCCCCGCCGTGACCAGCGCCACCCCGAGCACGATCAGCGCCGCGCCGACGACGACGCCCCGGGTCACCCGTTCCAGATCGCCGAGCAGGAAGTACGCGAACGCGGTGGTAAACAGCGGCGCCGTCGCCGCCAGCGGATCGACGATCGCGACGGTCCCCTGCGGGTGGCCCAGCGCCGCGAACAGCGACAGCAGCGCGACCGCGGTGATCGTCCCGCTGCCCGCGAAGTACGCCCACGTCTCTCGGGGCGCGTCGCGGAACTCCTCCAGCCGCCCACGGGCGACCGCGTAGCCCGCGAGCACGGCGAGGGCGGCGACCTCGTTGATCGCGACCGCCTCCAGCGAGCTCACGCCCGAACTGGTCAGCCCGTAGCGCCGGAGCACGTTCCCGATCGCGAAACAGACCGCCGCCCCGACCGGAAAGAGGAGTTCGTACGACTCCCAGCCGCCGATGTCGCCGCCCTTCCCGAGTGCGAGCACGGCGAGCCCGACCACCAGCACGACGACGCCGACCGCGGTGGTCAGCGCCGCCGGCTCCCCGAGGAAGCCCACCGCGAGCAGCGTCGCGAACAGCGGCCGGGCGGAGACGCCGGCGCTGTTGACGCTCGCGCCCACGCGGTCAACGCCCGCGAACGTCGCGAGCCGCCCGAGCGCGGTGCCGAACACGCCCGCGACGACGAACACGCCGACCGTCTCGGCCGACAGCCCCGCGAATGCGCTCCCGCCACGGAGCGCCGCGAGCGCGAGCAGGTAGAGCCCGCTGTCGACGACCACGACGACCAGCGACGCCTGCAGCGACGTGCCGCCGGCGGCCATCCCACGCTTCGAGAGCACCGGCGAGAACCCCCAGAGGAGTGCGGGGACCAACGCGAGCGCGTACACGACCGGCGGCGCGGCCAGTGCGTCTGCCATCGTCGACTCCTCCGTCGCGGCGCACAAGGAAACGTCGGTTGCGGCAGCGCGTGTCGACCGGAACGACTGGGGGCGACGGGCGGGGTAATGCCCCGTCACGCCATCGCGTACCGACGGGATTATGCGCCCCACGCTCGGGAGTTCCTCTAGGCGATGAAACTACACGAGTATCAGGCCAAGGAGGTGTTTGCCGACGCCGGCATCCCGGTACCGGAGTCGCGGCTCGCTTCCTCGGTCGACGAGGTCGTCGAAGCCGTCGGGGAGATCGGTTACCCCGCAGCGATCAAGGCACAGGTCCACGTCGGCGGCCGCGGGAAGGCCGGCGGCATCGAGATCGTCACGAGCGAGGACGAGGCCCGCGAGGCCGCCGAGTCGATCATCGGCATGGACCTCAAAGGCTACACCGTCGAGCGCGTGCTCGTCGAGGCCGGCGTCGACTTCGTCGACGAGCTGTACGTCGGCGTCACGATGGACCGCTCGGCCGGCGAGCCGGTCGCGATGGTCTCGACCGAGGGCGGCGTCGACATCGAGCAGGTCGCCGAGGAGACCCCCGAGGCGATCGCCCGCGAACACGTCGACCCCGCCTTCGGCATGCACCCCTACGAGTCCCGGAAGGTCGTGTACGAGGCCGGCGTCGACCGGCAGTTCGCCGGCGACGTCGCGTCGATCCTCCGCACGCTGTTCGACCTCTACGAGAACTCCGACGCCTCAGAGATCGAGGTCAACCCCGTGATGATCACGGCCGACGACGAGGTCGTCGCCGCCGACGCCGTGATGAACATCGACGAGGACGCGCTGTTCCGTCAGCCCGAGCTGGCCGAGATGGAGGAGGACAGCTACACGGACGATCTCGAACGCAAGGCCGGCGAGTACGGCTTCGACTACGTCCGACTGTCGGGCAACGTCGGCATCATCGGCAACGGCGCCGGGCTCGTGATGACGACGCTCGACCTCGTCGACTACTACGGCGGCACGCCCGCGAACTTCCTCGACATCGGCGGCGGCGCCAAGGCCGAGCGCGTCACTCACGCGCTGGACATGGTGTTCTCCGACGAGAACGTCGATTCGGTCGTGTTCAACATCTTCGGTGGGATCACCCGCGGCGACGAGGTCGCCAAGGGGATCAACGAGGCGCTGGCGCAGTTCGACGAGATCCCCAAGCCCGTCACGGTCCGACTGGCCGGGACCAACGCCGAGGAGGGGATGGAGATCCTGAACACCGACCTCGTGACGGTCGAGAAGACGCTGGAGTCGGCGGTCCAGCGTGCGGTTGCTGACGCCGAGGAGGTGAACCAATGAGCATTCTCGTCGACGACGACACGCGCGTGGTGGTACAGGGCATCACCGGCGGGGAGGGGAACTTCCACGCCGAGCAGATGATCGAGTACGGCACCAACGTGGTCGCCGGCGCCGTCCCCGGCAAGGGCGGGCAGACCTCGGCGGGCGTCCCCGTCTACGACACCGTCGAGGAAGCCGCAATCGAGGAGGACGCCGACGCCTCCGTGATCTTCGTGCCGCCGGCGTTCGCCGGCGACGCGATCTTCGAGGCGCTCGACGCGCCGCTGGACCTCGCGGTCGCGATCACCGAGGGCGTCCCCACACAGGACATGGCGAAGGTGAACAAGCGCCTCTCCGAGGTCGACACGCGACTGCTCGGCCCGAACTGTCCGGGCATCATCACCCCCGGCGAGGCAAAGCTCGGCATCCTGCCGGGCAACATCTTCGCCGAGGGGAACGTCGGGCTCGTCTCCCGCTCGGGCACCCTGACCTATCAGGTGGTGGACAACCTTACTCAGCGCGGGATCGGGCAGAGCACCGCCGTCGGGATCGGCGGCGACCCGATCATCGGTACCTCGTTCATCGACGCGCTCGAACTGTTCGAGCAGGACGACGAGACCGAGGCGGTCGTGATGTGCGGCGAGATCGGCGGCGAGGACGAGGAGCAGGCCGCCGCCTACATCGCGGAGAACATGGAGACACCGGTCGCCGGCTTCATCGCCGGCCGCACGGCGCCGCCGGGCAAGCGAATGGGCCACGCGGGGGCCATCGTCTCCGGCAGCGGTACCGGCACCGCCGAGAGCAAGATCGACGCGCTCAACGACGCGGGCGTCCCCGTCGGCGACACCCCCGAAGAGGTCGCCGACCACGTCGAGAGCTTCCTGTAAGCTACTCGTCGTCGGCCGCGCCGCCGATCCCGGGAGCTGTTTCTGTCCCGGAAGCGGCCCGGGGCTCCGTCGGTTCGCCGACCGTCGCCGCGAGCACTGACGAGACGCCGCGGCGGAGTCGCTCGGAGAGCGCCTGTTCGGAGATGTCGAACCGATCGGCCAGCTGCGCCAGATCCGTCTCGCGGGGCACTTCGAAGTAGCCCGCCCGCAGCGCCTCCCGAACTGCCGCGGCCTGTTTCTCGGAGAGTCCGTACTCGCTGCCCCCGGCGTCGTGGGCGTCGTGGGCCCGCAGCAGCTCGACGGTGAACCCGTTCTCGCGGAGGCGGCTGATGTACTCGGTCAGCGCCTCGCGGTTCGGGAGCCGGAGTTCGAGCACCGCGCCGTCGACGGTGGTCTCGATCGAGAGTCGCGAGGCGCCGGTCTCGCGCTCGATCGGGGCGGGGTTGGTGGTGATCTCGCGGTTGACGGTCACCTGATACAGCCGCCGGTCGCCGCGGTCGTCGATACACTCGTGCTCGCCGATCGTCGGGTCCGCCGGCAGCGCCGCCTCGAACGCCTCGAAGTCGCCGCCCGAGGCCCACACGAACAGCATGGGGTCGGACGTCCGGTCGGCAGCGGTCGCCCACTCCCGTTTCAGGGTCATCTCGGGAGCCGCCCGCAGCGACGGCCGCAGCACCAGCTGTGCGTCGGCCAGGCGGAGTTCGGCGATCACGCTCACGGCTTCCGCTTCAACGGCCTGTTACTAAGATTATGGGGCAGCACGAAAGGGGTGGACGGGAAGGGGGTCACACCCCAATTGTCAGAGGCAGCCCATCCGGCGTGAAGACGCCGGTGGACAAGAACCAGTTCGACGGCGTTCGGGGTAGTCTTTTGGCTTGTGTGATACGGGTTTTATAAAGTTCGCGAGTCGTTCATCTAGGCGGGGCCCCCGAGTCGGACGCGTCGAGCCGCCCGGAATCAGGGGGGCGCTCGTTCGCGTCGAGCTCGCCGATCGTCGACTCCAACACCGCGGCGACGCCGCGGCGGAGCCGCTCGGAGAGCGCCTGTTCGGAGATGTCGAACGTCTCGGCCAGCGTGCCGAGGTCGGTGTCGCGGGGCGTCTCGAAGTAGCCCGCCTCCAGCGCCGCGCCGAGCGCCTCGACCTGTTTCGTCGAGAGATCGTACCGCTCGTGTTTGTCGTCGGCAGGGTACGCCCGAAGCAGTTCCACCTCGTAGCCGTGGTCGCGGCAGCGGGCGATGTACGCCGCCAGCGACTCGTGGTCGGGCAGCCGCTCCGTGACGATCGCGTAGTTCGCCCCCGTCACCATCCCGAGCTGGGAGGCGCTGGTCTGTCGGTGTAACACGCCCGGGTCGATGAGGTCGGAGGTGTCGTCGAGCACGACCTCGTACAGCCGCCGGCCGCCGTCGTCTTCGATCAGCTCGAACTCCCGTACCGTGGGGTCCGCCGGGAGCGCCGACTCGAACGCCTCGAACTCCCCACCCCACGCCCAGAGGAACACGACGGGGCCGACCGGGGCGGAGACGCTGTACTCGGTCTCGGCGCGCATCCCGGGAGCCGCCCCGAGCGCCCGACTCATCGCGAACGGCTCGCCGGAGATCCGGAGTTCGGCGATCAGGCTCATGCGTGTCGGTTCGACGCCCCCTCACAAAGGTGATGGGACGGACCCCCGCCGAGCCGACCGAACGCACGCCGCGGCCTCACTCGAACAGCGACTCCAGCGCCGACAGTTCGACGCGGTCGGCGTCGACCGCCGCGCCGCCGGTGCCGAACCCGCGCCCGGTCGCCACCAGCGCGGCCGTGTCGCCCTCGTCCAGCGTACCGCGCTCTCGGAGGGACGACAGCGCGGCCAGCGTCGTCGCGGAGGCGGGCTCGACCGCCAGCCCCGCGCCCGCGAACCGCTCGCCCGCCCGCTCGATCGCGTCGTCGTCGACGGCGACGACCGCGCCCCCGGTCGCTCGTGCGGCCGCCAGCGCCCGATTCCCGCTCGGCGGGTCGGCGTTGGCGATGGAGTACGCGATCGTCTCGCCGCCCTCGACGGCGGTGACGGTGTCGTCGCCGCGCGCGAACGCCTCGGCGATGGGCGCACACGCGGCCGCCTGCACGAAGCAGAGCTTCGGCGCCGAGTCGAGCAGCCCCGCGGCGGTCAGCGTCCGCACCGCCTGCCACGCGCCGCTGGCGTGGCCGCCGCTGCTGACCGGGAGGACGAGAGCATCGGGAGCCGCCTCGTGTCTCCGGAGCTGTGCCAGCACCTCAAGCGTCGTCGTCGCTTGCCCAGCGACCCGCCACGGGGCGTCGCTGTTCAGGAAGCGCACGCCGGCGTCCCGGCCGGCGTCGAGCGCCGCGTAGTAGAGCCGCCCGTAGTCGCCGTCGACGCGCACCAGCCGCGGGCCGTAGCGCGCGATCGCGGCCAGCCGCTCGTCGGCGATGTCCGCGGGGACGAGCACGGTGCAGTCCATCCCCGTGGCGGCGGCGCCCGCGCCGACGCTCACGGCCATGTTGCCGTGGGAGACGGTGCCGATTCGGGTCTCGCCGCGATCGTACATCGCGGCGACGCCGAACGCCGTCCCGCGGTCTTTGAAACTCCCGGTGGGGTTCAGCCCCTCGTGTTTCACGTGGACGCTGACGCCCTCGGTGTCGAGGGACTCGGTGCGGAGCACCGGCGTGCCGCCGGCGGCGGTCGGCAGCCCCGCCGGCGGTTCGGGCTGATCGACGCCGAGCAGCGGCAGGACGTCCCACATCGATTCGACATGGGCGGGCCAGGCGTCGGGCACCGACTCGGGGTCGGTGTCGAGCCAGAGCGGTTCGCCGCAGTCACACCGGGCCCGGCGTTCGTCGTCGGTTCGACCCCCACACTGCCAGCAGACGCGGCGCATGGCGGGGGCTCGGGCTGGCGCGTGCAAGAAGGGTCGGGTCAGCGCGCCAGCGAGTCGATCCCCGTGATCTCGAAGCGGGCGCCGTCGTCGCTCTCGACCGCCGCCACGTCCCAGCCGTGGGCGACGACGATCCGGCGCACGATCGAGAGCCCGTAGCCGGTGCCCGTCTCCTGTGTCGTGTAACCGTACTCGAAGATCTCCCCCCGGATCGACTCGGGGACGCCGGGGCCGTCGTCGGCGACGAAGAAGCCGTTCGCGATGGGGCCGACGGTCACGGTGCAGTCGGGGCCGGCGTGGTCCACGCTGTTGCGGAACAGGTTCCCCAACAGCTCGTCGAACCGATCGCGGTCGGCCACGATCGTCCCGAGGTCGTCCTCGACGACAAGCGTCGATCGTTCGTGGTCGACGCCGCGCCAAGCCTCCCGCACCGCAGCCGCCAGATCGATTCGCTCGGTGTCGCCGATCTCCCGCCCCTCCTTCGAGAGCGCCAGCACGTTCTCGACCAGCGTCTCGATCTGGTCGAGCGAGTCGGCGACGCGGTCGAGCTCGTCGCCGTCGTACTGCTCGCGGGCGATATCGGTGTAGCCCGTCGCGACCGAGAGCGGGTTCCGGATGTCGTGTGCGAGGATCTCGGCGAACTGGTCGAGCCGGTCGCGCTGGGCGCGGAGCTCCGCCTCCCGCTCGCGGCGGTCGCTGATGTCTCGAAGGATGCCGGTGAAGTACTGCTCGCCGCCGAACTCGTGTTCCCGGAGGCTGACGAGCGTCGGCACCTCGTGGCCCTCCTTGTGCAGCGCCGGCAGTTCGAGCCCGTCCCAGTCGATGTGGCGCTCGCCGCTCTCGACGTACGCTTCCAGCGCCGCGGCGTGGATCGGCCGGAGCCGCTCGGGGATGATCTTCATCTTCGAGCTTCCGATCAGCTCCTCGGGGCTGTAGCCCAAGATCTCCTCGACCGCCGGGTTCGCGTAGACGATCCGGCTCTCGCTGTCGATCGTCAGCATCCCCTCGGCGGCGTTGTCGACGAGCGTCCGGTAGAACTCGTCGGGGGCTGCGGGTAGCTCGCGATCCTCCATCGTTCGTGTATGGTCCTCTCGCCTGAAGGTCCTACTGGTGTGGCCGACCTGCTCGACCGCCGGGAGAGCGGCTTATTTATATCGGGAGACCGGATCCCGCTCCATGCCGACGGCCCCGCTGAGCGAGCTGGTCCCACTCGACGGGGGCGATCGCCGTATGGACGTGCTGGTCGTCGACGACGACCAGCAGGTGGCCGAGATGACGGCGACGTTCCTCGAACGGGAGCTGGCGGACGCTCGGACGACGACGCTGACCGACCCGGCAGCGGCAGTCCCGACGCTGCGGGAGGAGCGGTTCGACTGCATCGTGAGCGACTTCGACATGCCGCCGCTGTCGGGGCTCGAACTGTTGGAGCGCGTCCGCGGCGCGGGGATCGACCTCCCGTTCGTGCTGTTCACGAGCAAGGGCAGCGAGGAGATCGCCAGCCGCGCCATCTCCGCCGGCGTCGACGAGTACCTCCAGAAGGGCGGGCCGGAGACGTACTCGGTGCTCGCAAACGCCGTGGCGAACCTCGTCGAGAAACACCGGGCCGAACAGGAGGTCCGGCAGGGGTACCGCGCGCTCGAATCCGCCGAGGAGGGGATCGGGATCATCGGCGAGGACGGCAGCTACCGCTACGTCAATCAGGCGTACGCCGCGATCTACGGCCGCGACCGGAGCGAGCTGCTCGGCGAGCACTGGGAGCTACTCTACCCGGACGACGAGACCGAGCGCTTCCACGAGGAGATCCTCCCCGAACTCGAACGCGAGGGGTCGTGGCGGGGGCTCTCGACGGGGGTGACGAGCGACGGCGAGCGCGTTCCGGAGCGGCTCGTGTTGACCCAGATGGACGGCGGCGGCCACGTCTGCATCGTTCAGGAGATCAGCCGGGGCGAGCGGGTCGATGCACTGTTCGAACTCTCGCCGGACATCGTCGTCGTCCACGACGCAGACGGCGACATCCTCGACGTGAACCGCCGGGCCTGCGAGGAGCTCGGCTACGGGCGCGACGAGCTCGTCGGGATGTCGGTCTGGGACCTCGACGCGGCCGCCGAGCCCGAGCGTGCCCGGTCGTTCTGGCAGGAGCTATCGATCGACACCCCGCGGCGGTTCGAAGGGCGCCTCGAACGCGCCGACGGCTCGACGTTGCCCGTCGAGGTCCACCTGATCCGGCTGACGGTGAACGGGCAGGACCGCTTCGTCGCCATCGACCGGGACATCACCGAACGCAAGGCCCGCGAGGAGGAGCTGCTGCGGAAGAACGAACGGTTAGAGGAGTTCTCGAGCGTCGTGAGCCACGACCTCCGGAACCCCCTCCAGGTCGCACAGGGCCGGCTCGAACTGCTCGCCGAGGAGGTCGACAGCGAGCATATCGCGGACATCCGCGGCGCGCTCGACCGGATGGGGACGCTGATCGACGACCTACTCGCGATCGCACAGGAGGGGACGGACGCCATGGAGTTCGAGCCCGTCGCCGTCGAGTCGGCCGCCCGCGAGGCGTGGGGCACCGTCGAGACCGGCGACGCCTCGCTGGTCGTCGACGGGGACCGCCCGGTCGAGGCCGACCGGGACCAGCTCCGACAGCTGTTCGAGAACCTGTTCCGGAACGCGGTACAGCACGCCGGCCCCGACTGCACGGTGACGGTGGGTGCGCTCCCGGACGGCTTCTTCGTCGCCGACGACGGCCCCGGCGTCCCCGAGAGCGACCGCGAAGCGGTGTTCGATCCGGGCTACTCCACCGACAGCGAGGGGACGGGGTTCGGCCTGAACATCGTCCGGAGCGTCGCCGACGCCCACGGCTGGACCGTCTCGCTGACCGCGAGCGACGACGGCGGCGCCCGCTTCGAGATCACGGGCGTCGCGTAGCGCTCAGCGCCCGCCCCGGACCGCCACGAGCACCGGCACGTCGACGCTTCGGAGCACCTTCGACGCAACGCTGCCCAGCAGCGCCCGCTTCAGGTTCCCGCGGCCGTGTGACCCCATCACGACCGCGTCGACGGCGTGCTCCTCGACGTGCGCCTCGATCTCGGCGGCCGCGCCCGCCGTGGCTGTCTGTGTCACCGTGGTTCGGACGTTCATCCCGGCGTACTCGGCGCTGAGCGCGTCGGCCACCTGCTGGACGACTTCCTCGCCGCGCGCCTCCAGGCGCTCGACGAACTCGGGCTGGAGGCCGCCGGCGTCGAACGCCCCGCCGGCGTCGGTGAGGTCGACGACGTTCAGCACGTCGACCGTCCCGTCGTCGATCCGGGCGAGTTCGGCGGCGTGGGGCAGCGCCAGTTCGGCGTTCTCGCTCCCGTCGGTCGGCAGGAGCAGGCGGTCGGCCGCGAACGACTCCGCCGCGTTGGGGACGACGAGTACCGGGGTCTCGCTGTGGTGGAGCACCTGCTCTGTCACGCCGCCGAGCAGCCGCCGCTTCAGGCCCGAGAGCCCCTGTCGGCCGACGACGACGAGGTCGGCCTCACTCGCGTGGTCGGTCAGCTGCGTCGCCGGATCGCCCGTCGCCAGTTCGTCCGCGACGGGGTGGCCGACCTCGTCGGCGATCCGCTCGATCCCCGCCAGCACGGCCGCTCGCTCCCGTCGGAGTTCGGTCTCCTCCTCCGATCCCGCAGCGAGGTCGAGCGCGCGCCCCTCGACGACGTGGAGCGCGGTCACCGACGCGTCGACACGCGACGCGAGTTCGAGTGCGTACCGCGCCGCCCGCTCGGACGCTTCGCTGCCGTCGACACCGACCAGGATGTGGTCGTACATGGCTGAACCGTCACAGCCATCGCCCTTACCGTTGCCGCCACGGTCGCGGGCTACTCCCGGATCGCGCGGCGCCGCTCCGCCACGAGATCGAACGCCTCCTCAGTGTCGCCCAGCACGAGCAGCGCGTAGTAGCGCAGATACGTCTGGATCGGGACCGCGACCAGCAGCGAGAGGAAGATGACGGCGACGAAAAACAGCGCGGCGACGAAGAGCAGCACTGCGCCGCCGACGATATCGGACACCGAGAGCAGCACGCCGCCGGCGATCCCGACCATCACCAGCGGGATCGCAAGCACCACCACGCCGATCATCGTGACGACGCCGACGAGGATGCCGACCGCGATCGAGAGCACGATCCGGAGGACGGCGTAGGCGAGGTACTCCTTCCACTGGCCGGTCATCGTGGGCCAGAACCGCTTCCACGCGCCGAGGACCGTCCGATCCTCCGCCACCATCACCGGGACGACGAACTGCGTCGTGAAGCCGGTGAGCAGCCCGCTCCCCATCGCCACGACGAGCGCGACCCCGATCGCGAGCAGGAGCACGGGGATCGAGAACTGCCCGCCGGCGAACAGCGGCCACAGCGCAGCGACGATCGCGCCGCCGGCCACCGCAAGCGAGAGCAGCCCGACGACCAGCCGGAAGCCGAACAGCCGGACGCCCTGCCGCCAGCGGGCGCCCCAGTACTCCCGGATCGAGACGCGCTCGCGGCGCAGCGACTCGACGAACACGAACTCCATCACTGCGCCGATGAACCCCAAAATCAGGCCGAGCAGCAGTATCGCGCCGACGATCGCGCCGACGATTGCCCACTCCGTCGGGGTGAGCGCGTTGACGATCTCCGAGTAGCTCGGCAGCTGCCCGGGTTCACCCGAGCTGCCGGTCGACGACGTCCCCCCGCCGAACTGGAAGGGGTTGACCGCGCCGGTGCCGCCGAGGAAGAACACCACGAACGCGAGCTTGAGCCAGCGGCCGAGGTCGAACGGCCAGAGGAACGACCGCGTGGCGCCGATGGCGTCGTCGACGTTCTCCAAGGCGTACAGCGTCATCGAGCCACCTCCATCGGCGGGCTGGGCTCGGGGGGCGACACTCGGGGACCGTATTGGAGGGACATACGCTCACCTGTCGGTTCGCAACGAGATATAGCTTCGGCCCTGTTTGTGGCGTCCGGACACGGGCAAAGCGGGGACCGAAGGCGTGGACGAGGACGCGAGTGGTGACGGGGGCGTGCGGGAACGAACTGGGCTGTGACGCCCGTACGACCCCGCGCAGTCGAAACCACGCGCCGTCGGGCACCGCCGACCCCGAGAGGGGCAAGGGGTATATGCGCTGCAGCCTATTTATGAACGTCAACATGGTACACAATACCAAACGCCTGACCAGGCGGGACATCCTCCGAGCGACCGGCGTCGCCGGCATCGCGGCGACCGCGGGCTGTGTCGATCTCGGCGGCGGCGGCGAGAGCGGCCCCTACGAGATCGGGATGGTGGACTCCCAGACCGGATCGCTGTCCGCCTTCGGCGAGCGGAACCAGCGTGGCCGCGACCTCGCGCTGTCGGCCGTCAACGACGTCGGCATCGGCGGCCGTGAGCTCTCGATCAGCGTGCAGGACTCCCAGAGCCAGCAGTCGACCGGGGTGAGCGCCGCCCAGCAGCTCGTCAATCAGGAGGGCGTGCCGTTCCTCATCGGCGCGGTCGGCTCCGGCGTCTCGATCGCGATCTACCAGAGCGTGATCGAGGGGACCGACGTGGTCCAGCTCTCCCAGAACTCCACGAGCCCCGGGCTGACTGATTACCCGGGGCTGCTCCGGATGTCGCCGACCGGGCGCACGCAGTCCTCCGCGCTCGCGGACATCATCAGCGAGGACGGCAACGAGTCGGTCGCGCTGACGTACGTGAACAACGACTACGGCTCCGGCATCACGCAGGCGTTCCGGGACGCCTACGACGGGGAGATCCTCTACGACTCCTCTCACGATCAGGGCCAGTCCTCCTACAGCAGCGTCGTCAGCCAGATGGCGAACACGGACGCCGACGCGTGGCTGTTCATCACCTACCAGCCGGAGTTCACGACGATGACCCAGGAGGCGTACAGCAGCGGCGTCGAGGGCCAAGCGACCTGGTACGGCGCCGACTCCGTCCAGGGCTCGGACGTGCTCGACAACACCCCCGAGGGGAGCCTCGAAGGGATGAAGGTTGTTCTCCCGTCGGCGCCGGTCGATCAGGAGAACTACCAGTCGTTCGCCTCGGAGTTCGAGTCGGAGTACGACCGCGAACCTACGGTGTGGGCGGCGTACGCCTACGACTGCGTGGTGACGGCGGCGCTGTCGATCCAGGCCGCCGACGAGTTCACGGGCGCGGCGCTGGGCGACGTGGTCCGGGACGTCACCCGGCCGGAGGGCGAGCAGGTGACCTCCTTCGAGGCCGCCAGCGAGATCCTCGCCGACGGCGGCAGCGCCAGCGACGTCGACTACCAAGGCGTCAGCGGCCCGATCGACTTCGACGAGAACGGCGACCCCGTGGCGTACCTCCAGATCCTCACCGTGCAGGACCACGAGTACGAGTCGACGGGCTTCATCACGGGCGAGTAACCCGATGCGCCAATGATCGGCAGTCTCTCCGCCGCCGGCGTGCTCGCGTCGGCAGTCGCACAGCTGGGTGGGGGGTACCTCCCACAGCTGTTGAACTACCTCGCAAACGGCGTGGTGTTCTCGGCGATCATCGTGCTCGGCGGGATCGGACTCTCGCTCGTCTACTCGATCGCGAACTTCGCGAACTTCGCCCACGGCGACACGATGACCGTCGGCGCCTACGCCGGCCTCGTCACGCTGGGCGCCGTCGGCACCGCCGGCCCACAGCTGTTCTCGCTTCCGCTGGGGTTCTACGCGGCGCTGCTCGCGGGTATCGCCGTCGCAGCCATCGTCGCCGTCGCCACGCACTACCTGATCTACGAGCCGCTGGACGTGGACTCGATCGGCCTGCTCATCACGAGCATCGGCGTGGCGTTCGTCTACCGGGCGCTCGTCCAGCTTCGGTTCGGGACGGGGACGTACGAGTACGATATCGCCACCCTCCGGCCGATCCCCTGGATCGAGGATCTCACGGGGATCACGCTCACCGAACACGAGGTCGCGATCGTGCTCGTCTCGACCACGCTCGTCGTCGCGCTCCACGTCGTCCTGCAGTACACGACGCTCGGGCGGACGATGCGAGCCACCGCCGACAACGAGTCGCTGGCGAAGGTGTCGGGGATCCGCACCGACCGCGTCATCACGTCGATGTGGGTCATCGGCGCGGGACTGGCCGGCGCAGCGGGCGTGTTCCTCGGACTGTACAACCAACTCAGCCCGCGGATGGGGTTCAACCTCCTGCTCGTCGTGTTCGCGGCCGTCATCCTCGGCGGGATCGGCAGCGTCTACGGCGCGATGCTCGGCGGCTTCGTCATCGGGATGGTGAACCGGCTCACGCCGGTGCTCACGGACGTGGGCATCCCCATCGAGCCGGCGTACGCCAACGCGATCGCGTTCGTCATCATGGTGCTCGTGTTGCTCGTGCGCCCGACCGGGATCGCCGGGGAGGAGGTGACGTAGATGGCCGACGAGACACGCTCGGCGTTCGAGGAGAGCGAGGACACGAGACAGGCCCAGATCGAGCGGGCGACCAACGCCGTGCTCGTGGCGGCGGCGCTCGCGCTGGTCGGCGGCACGCTGGTCGGCCTCGTCTCGCCGTCGTATCTCGTGTTCCTCGTGTCGCTGGCGGCGATGTACGGCCTGCTCAGCCTCGGGCTGAACGTCCAGTGGGGGTACGCCGGCCTGATCAACTTCAGCGTCGCCGCGTTCTTCGGCCTCGGCGCGTACGTGCCCGTGTTGCTGTCGGCGAGCGGCTCGCCGATTACCGACGCGGTGCCGCCCATCGTGGGGCTGTTCGCCGCAGTCGTCGTGACGGTGCTGCTCGCGCTCGCGATCGGCATCCCGACGCTGAGCCTGCGCGAGGACTACCTCGCCATCGCCAGCCTCGGCCTCGCGGAGGTCGTCCGGCTGGTGTTCCGAAACCAAGAGAACTGGACCGGCGGGACCAGCGGCGTCGGCGGCATCCCCCTGTTCTTCGAGGGCGTGCCCGTACTGGGGACGCTCCCGCGGGACATCGGCACCGTCGACCTCGGCATCTACACGCTCGGCTTCCAGTTCTGGAACGGGCTGTTGAACGCGCTCATCGTCGGCAGCTTCGTGCTCGTCTCCTACCTCGTGTTGCGCCGGGTGCACCGCTCGCCGTGGGGACGGGTGCTGCGGACGATCCGCAGCGACGAGGATCTCGCGGAGGCGCTCGGGAAGAACGCGTACGCGTTCCGGATGCAGGCGTTCGTCCTCGGCAGCGTCGTCACGATGCTCGCCGGCGTCTACTACGCGTACTCGAACTACTTCCTCACGCCCGGGATCTTCGATCCGATCTACACGTTCTACGCGTGGATCGCGGTGATCCTCGGCGGCAGCGGCTCCAACCGTGGCGCGCTGTTCGGCGGCGTCGTCATCGTCGCCATCATCGAGGGGACGCGAGCGTTCGGCCTCAGCGCGTCGTGGCGGCTGTTCGCGGTCGGCCTGCTCATCATCCTAGTGATGCGGTTCCGGCCGCAGGGCGTGCTACCGCCCCGGGACGAGCTCATCTGGCCGGGCGCCCGCGGGGGTGGGACCGATGAGTGATCCCGTGCTCCGCACCGAGAACCTCCGGAAATCCTTCGGCGGCCTCACGGCCACCGACGACGTGACGATGGAAGTCGAACGCGGCACCATCACGGGCATGATCGGCCCCAACGGCGCGGGGAAGTCGACGTTCTTCAACCTCGTCTCGGGGTTCTACCAGCCCGACGGTGGCTCCGTCGTCGTCAACGAGACGGAGACGACGGGGATGGAGCCCCACGAGGTGACCGAACACGGGCTCGTCCGGACGTTCCAGACCCCCCGGAAGCTGGAGGGGATGACCGTCCGGGAGGCGATGCTCGTCGGCCCGCAGAACCAACTCGGCGAGTCGTTCCTCCCGGTGTTCACCCAGCCCGGGACCGTCGCCGAGGAGGAGCGTCGGAACCTCGAACGCGCCGAGGAACTGCTGGAGCGCTTCGAGATCGACCACCTCGCCGGCCAGCCCGCGACCGACATCTCCGGCGGGCAGCTAAAACTCGTCGAGCTGGCGCGGGCGATGCTCGCCGAGCCCGACCTGCTGCTGCTGGACGAGCCGGTCGCCGGCGTGAACCCGACGCTCGCGAACAAGCTCGCCGACATCATCGAGGAGCTCCACGACGACGGGATCACGTTCCTCATCATCGAGCACGACATGGGGTTCATCATGGATCTCGCGGACCCGATCGTGGTGCTCAACCAGGGCGCCGTCCTGATGGAGGGCAGCGCCGAACAGGTCCGCAGCGACGATCGTGTCGTCGAGGCGTACCTCGGGGGTGGGAGCGATGTCTGAGCCCGTCCTCGACGTCGACTCGGTCGACGCCGGCTACGGCGACGTGCAGGTGCTCGACGACCTCTCGATGCATCTCCAGTCCGAGGAGATCGTCTGTCTCGTCGGCCCGAACGGCGCCGGGAAGTCCACCGTCCTGAAGACGGTGTTCGGGCTGCTGACGCCGTGGGAGGGATCGGTTCGGTTCCGCGGCGAGGAGATCTCCGGCGTCGAGCCCCCGGACCTCGTCCGGAAGGGGATGGGCTACGTCCCGCAGGTCGACAACGTGTTCGGCTCGATGACTATCGACGAGAACCTCCGCATGGGCGGGGTGTCCCGCGAGGAGGGGGTCGAGGAGACGATGGACCGGCTGTACGACCGCTTCGACATCCTCGACGACAAGCGGCGGGCGAAAGCCAGCACGCTCTCGGGCGGCCAGCGACAGGTGCTGGCGTTCGCTCGCGCGCTGATGACCGAGCCGGACGTGCTGCTCATCGACGAGCCCTCGGCCGGGCTCGCGCCCAACATCGTCCAGGACGTGTTCGAGAACGTCCAGACGGTCAACGAGCTCGGAACGGCGATCCTGATGGTCGAACAGAACGCCGTCGAGGGGTTAGACATCTCCGACCGCGGCTACGTGCTGGACCAGGGGACCGTGCGGTTCGCGGACGACGCCGACGCGCTGCTGGACAACCCCGAGGTTGGGCAGCTCTACCTCGGTGGGTGACAGTGTGACCAGCCGGTCTCGGGGATGGTGGTTTCCCAGAATCAGGGTCGAAAAGAGGGGACGTGGTCGGCCCGCCCGACTTACAGTTCGGCGTGCAGCGTCAGCGTCACCTCGTAGGGAGCGTTCTGGATGGACACTCCGTGAGTGTCGATCCGGACGCCGCCCTCGAAGCTCTGTCCGGGTGCCAGCGTGACGCTGTCGGGGTTCCCGTCGAGCACTGTCGCCGGATCGGCCACGTCGAAGATGCTGATGGCCGGGACACCGCTCGTGTTCGTCTGGCTCGCGTACACCTCGACGGTGTTGGCTCCCTGGTTCGTCACTTCGAACAGTCCCGGATCGGTTGTACCCGCGTCCGTCTCGAACCGGTAGATCGAGTCCGAACCGAGGCCGAGCTGACTCGGCTCGCTGTCGCTCGGGAAGCTGAAGGTGAGCCGGCCCGCATCCGTCTCAGACCGGCCGCCGGCACCCAGATCGACGAGGCCGAGGTAGGCGTCCGCGTCGTTCTCTAGATCGACCTCGGCGTCACGCTCCGCGGTGACGCTCGTGAACGCACCTGATCCGGGAACGGCGACGGCGGCTGCGCCGAGCGCTGCGAGGAGCCGGCGTCGTCGCATCTTCTTAGGTCCCGCCGCTCGGGTCGGTGTCCTCCGCGTGGATGGTCACGTCCTCGAGGATGTGCCCTGTCCAGCCCTGATTGTTGTAGTTCTGGACGTCCTCCGTGTCGACGACGATGCCGACCGCGATCTCGTTGCCCTCTCCGACGGCCGCGGCTTCGCCACTCCCGACGATGGAGTCGGGACCGGCGGAGTGGTCACCGACGTAGAAGTCGATATCCACGTCGGCGGTCGCGCCGCCGCCGCCGGACTTCGTGAACTCGACCCAGACGTACTTCTGGCCGTTGGACTGGTTCTGGATGCGGAACACGTCGTCGAACACGTTGATCGCGTTCGCGCTCACGCCCGTGCCGCCACCGCCCGGGCTCGACTGGCCGTTCATCTCGATCATCATGGTACCGTTGGCGGAGCTTCCCCCCGCCGTCTGCACGGCCCAGCCGTTGTCATTCCCGGCCACGAGTCCGAGGTAGGCGTCGGCGTCATCTTCGAGGTCGATCTCCGCGTCACGATCCGCCGTGACGCTCGTAAACGCGCCTGTCCCCGTTGCAGCTGCCCCGCCGGCAGCGAGCGATCCGAGTCCGATCACGAATTTGCGTCGTTCCATATCGTCTCTCACCTTGGTTCACACGCCCCGGCGTCCGGGCCGGCGGCGCTCGGAAAACACCATGGGTGGGTGACACATGGTTATGAGCTCCTCGACGAGACAGCGAGAAACCACGGTGAAACGACGAGTAACGATGGTTACGACGACAAACAGCTCTCGCGGGTTCGACGGCTCCCCTCGACCACCCCATCGAGCCGGGCCTACGGCGGAAAACGCAGAGCGACCGCTGTACAGGCTTCCCTCGCGGTTGTCCCCGATCGATCAATCGAGGTCTGTAACAGCCTCGACTACTGCCTGAGATGGGGCGACGAACGCCGGATACTGTCTCCTCACTGAATATTTCCGGTCAACTATCCAACCCCTTTATGTGAGAGTCTACCAAGGTAGAGCCGAGTGTGATCGGCGAGGGGTCACGGGGGCGAACCGACCGCGAGTGGAGGTGGCTACCAATATGCTGTCCATCCGGACCACGACGGGTCGAGATACGGACCCACGCGAGGGCGGGGGCGGAAGGCGGGAGAGACAGCTCTCGCAAGACGAGATCTTCGACGTGCTCTCCAACCGCCGACGACGGTTCGTCGTCCACGCGCTCAAACGTGAGGAGGAGCCCCTCGACGTCTCGACGCTCTCGAAGCGGGTGACGGCGTGGGAGCTCGGCATCGACCCGATCGACGTGCAGTACGAGGACCGACGGAACGTGTACAGCACGCTACGGCGGACCCACATCCCGAAACTGGAGGAGAACGACATCGTCGTGCTGGACGAGGAGACCGATCTCGTGGCGCCGACGTCCGCACTGGAGGACGTGGAGATCTACGTCGAGATCGTTCAAGGGCGGGAGATTCCGTGGAGCCTCTACTACGCCGGGCTCGCGGGCCTGAACGTCTCGCTCCTGCTCGCGATCGCCGTCGGCGTCCCGGGGTTCGCGACGGTGTCCACGCTGGCCGTCGCAGTGTTCGCGACCACCGTGTTCGGACTGTCGGCGCTCGCGCACTACCGGCTCGGGAAGCACACCCGCTTCGGCGACGACGAAGTACCGCCGGAGCTACGCGAGTCTCGCTGATCGACGAGGCGGAGAAAGTGGGTCGGCCAAGATTTGAACTTGGGGCCTGCTCCGTGTGAAGGAGCCGTCATAACCGGACTAGACCACCGACCCTCCACCACGAACAACGCCGAGGGCGGACTTAAGCGTACTGTCTCACTCCTCGCGGCTCTCCCGGAAGGCCTTCACCTGCTCACGAGCGTTTTCGACGGCCTTTCGGGCTTCGCCCTCGGCCCGCTGCTCCAGTTCCTTTAGATCGGCCTGGAGCGCCTCCAGCCGGCTCGGGTCGGGCGCTTTCTCGGTGCCCGTGAGCTCTCGGACCCGCTGCTCGACGGGCTCTAACTCCTCCTGAACGCCGGCTTTGGCGTGTTCGACCGCCCGACCCAGGTAGTAGCGCGCGTCCTCGAAGTGTTCGGCCATACTCAGTGTTGGCTCCTCGGGGTCGAAAAGCCTTGAGGCCGACTCAGTACGTCGGCGACTCCTCGGGGACACCGTCGCGCTGATTTACGAGCCGTGCGACGGTGAACAGGTAGTCCGAGAGCCGGTTCAGGTACCGGAACGCTTCGGCGTTGACTTCCTCGTTCTCCTGTTCGGCCAGCGCGACCGCGCGTCGCTCGGCGCGGCGCGTGACCGCGCGGGCCTGGTGCAGCCGCGCGCCGGCGTCGCCGCCGCCGGGGAGAATGAACGAGGTCAAGGGTTCGAGTTCCTCGTCGGCCTCGTCGATCCAGTCCTCCAGTTGGTCGATGTCCTCCGGGCCGATCTGCGGGTCGTCCTCCCCGGTGTCGGGGTTGGCGAACTCCGCCTGTACGACGTGGAGGCAGTTCTGGACCTGCTTGAGCTGGTCGTCCACGTCGTCGTACCCCGTCGGGCGCACGCGGCCGACGAGCGCGTTGGCCTCGTCGACGGTGCCGTAGGCCTCAATGCGGTGGTCGGTCTTCGAGACGCGTTCGGCGTTGCCGAGGTCGGTCTGGCCCTCGTCGCCGCGGCCGGTGTAGACGGTCACGCGAGGGTCCGCTCCACGTATTCGACGATGTTCGCGCTCTCGGCCATCGTGACGCCGTGGTCCTCGTCGACCAGCACGGGCACCGCGCGCTGATTGCTCACGCGGGCGACCTCGTCGCGCTCGGAGTGGAGCGCGTCGACCCAGATTGTGTCGTACTCGACGCCGGCGTCGTCGAGGGCGTCGCTGGCCTTCTCACACCACGGACAGCCGTCCAGTGCGTACAGCGTGACGGACATGGGCGGTGGTTGGGCTGGGTGGGGGAAGTAGCTTGTTACGACGGTGTTCGGTGTGGTCGGTTCGGTTGGGGGATGTTGGTTTTCCGTACTCGCCGTCGAAGTGGGGAAGCCGACCCTGAACGCGACCGAGCTTTCGGTGTTTCGACCGCGAACAGCGGCAGCATCATTCGGTGTTTCGACTGCGAACAGCAACAGCAACTCGGTGCTAGACTACTTGCGACCGCAACCGCTTCGCACAGCCCACGAACCTCCCCAACCGATTCGCTCGTTCGCTTCGCTCACCCGCTCATCCCTCGCGCTCGGCTCGCGGACGGAGCCGCTCACGCTTCGCGCCGACAGCGACCGCGGTGCGGTCGCGGTGGACGCCTCGCCGGCGCCACGTTGGCGCCGGCGGGGGGAGGGGTGGGGACTCGGTGCTGCGCCGAACCTCGTGTTCGGCGCACTGCGGTCGCAAGTAGTCTACGAACGAGCTGCTGTTGCTGTCGCTGTCCCAGCAGCCAAGAACGAGATGCGGTCGCAGTCACGTACTCACCCCTCGAACCGCCCCATACGACCGTTCCCACGGCGTCGGTGGAAGAAACGACATCTTCAACACGCTCACGAGCCAACTCCACAGCCATGAGCCTCGAAGCCGAACACGAGTGCCCGGAGTGCGGCGGAACACGGACGTTCTGGAAGACCGCGTCGATGAACCTCCACCTCGGGAAGAAGACGAAGTGGCAGTGTGCGGAGTGCGACTACGGCTTCATTCAGGTCAACGGGATCAGCACCCAGCAGCCCGCGTAACGCGGCCCGCGTTTTCTCGGCTCGCTACTCCTCGTCCAGCGCCTGCCACGAGAGCCGGGGGTTCCGCGCGGCGCTCGTCTGATCGATCCGTCGGGCGGTCGTCCGACTCGGCGCCTCGTGACGCTCTTCCTTGGTCGAGCCCAGTGCGTTGTCGAACGCCGCCGCGAGATCGTCCAGCGACTGCTTGCTCTCGATCTCCGTCGGCTCGGTCAGCATCGCCTCGGGCACCATCTCCGGCCAGTTCGTCGTCGGCGGGTGGACGCCGAAGTCGAGCATCCGTTTGGCCACGTCGGCCGCCGCGGCGTCGCCCGCCGTCGCCGCGAACTCGTGGTGGAACGGCCCGTACGGCACGTCGAGGTCGATCTGCTCGGCGAGGTAGTTCGCGTTCAGCACCGACTTCGCGCTGGCGTCGCGCAGCCCCTTGTCACCCAGCCGGGCGATGTAGGCGTACGCCTTCACGAGCACGAGCCAGTTGCCCTGGAACCCGTGAACGCGCTCGATGGCCTCGTCGGTATCGGCCAGTTCGTAGCCCGAATCGGTCTCGGTCACGCGGGGGTTCGGGAGGTACGGCTCCAGTTCCTCGGTGACGCCGACCGGGCCCGCACCCGGCCCGCCGCCGCCGTGGGGCGTCGCGAACGTCTTGTGGACGTTGTAGTGCATGATGTCGAACCCCATGTCCCCGGGCCGCGCGCGGCCGAGCAGGGCGTTGAGGTTCGCGCCGTCGTAGTAGAGCAGGCCGCCGGCGTCGTGGACCACGTCCGCGATATCCTCGATGTCGCGCTCGAACAGCCCCACCGTGTTGGGGTTGGTGAGCATCAGCGCCGCCGTGTCCTCCGAGACGGCAGCCTCCAGCGCCTCCATGTCGACCCGGCCGTCGTCGCCGGAGGGCAGTTCGACAACGTCGTAGCCCGCGAGCGCCGCCGTCGCGAAGTTCGTGCCGTGGGCGGAACTCGGGATGAGGACTTCACTTCGGTCCTCGCCGTTCGCGCGGTGGTACGCTCGCGCGATCGCGATCCCGGTGAACTCTCCCGCCGCGCCGGCGGGCGGCTGGAGCGTCACGGCGTCCATCCCGCCGATGCGGGCAAGGTAGTCCTGCAGCCCCGCGAGCAGCCCGAGCGTCCCCTGAATCGACGAGTCCGCGCGGTCGGGGTGGACCGCCGCGTTCGGGTCGGCGGCCACATCCTCGGTCACCGGGGGGTTGTACTTCATCGTACACGAGCCCAGCGGGTACGGCCCCGACTCGATGCTCCAGTTCATCTGGGAGAGCCGGGTGTAGTGCCGCGCCACCTCGGGCTCCTCGGGGTTGGGCAGCGTGAGCTCGTCCCGGGTCAGCTCCTCGGGCAGCGCGTCGCCGGGCTCGACGGTGTCGCTGTGCTTCTCGCTCAGCAGCGGCTCGTTCTCGTCGTCGCCGACCGCGTACCTCGCTTGGTCGTACGTTCGCCCGGGTTCCCGATCGCTCGTCCCGTCCGGTCCGTGTCCGCTCATGCCGCCACCTCCTCGAACGCCGCGACGAGGTCCTCGGCCGCGTGGGAGTTGGCGTCGGTGACACAGACCTGCAGCCGGTGGTCGCCGATCACGTGCACCGCGAACCCTTCCTCCTGCAGATCGTCCGCGATCGCCTTCGCGGGCTGGTCGGTGCCGACGACGAACTCTCGGAAGTGGTGGCGGTCGTCGACGGGCGCTCGGAGGCCGGTGATCTCGTCGATGTCGGCGGCCAGATCGCGGGCCAGCGTCACGCAGTCCTCCGCGAGGTCGACGAGCCCGTCGGCACCCAGAGACGCCGCATGCATCGCCGCCCGGAGCGCCACCCACGCCTGATTCGTACAGATGTTCGAGGTGGCGCGCTCCTTGCGGATGTGCTGCTCGCGGGTCTGGAGCGTGAGCGTGTACGCCCGGGTGCCCGACTCGTCCTCGCTCGCACCGACGAGCCGACCCGGTACCTGCCGGAGGAACTCCTCGTCACAGGCGAACAGGCCGAGCCCCATCCCGTAGGCGGCGGGAAGGCCGAGCACGCCCGCCTCGCCGACGACGACGTCGGCGCCGACGCTCGCTGGCTCTTCGAGGATCGACAGCGCGACGGGGTCCGAGCCGAGACAGAACATCGCGTCCGCCGCCTCCGCGATCTCGCCGATCTCGGCGAGGTTGGGCTCGATACAGCCCCGGACCGTCGGCGTCTCGGCGTAGACGAACACCGTCTCCTCCTCTACCGCGTCGGCGAGCGCGTCGACGTCGGCAGTTCCCTGCTCGGATGGGTACTCCTCGATCCGCAGGTCCGCGCCGTCGACGTAGTTCGCGAGCACGGAGCGTTTCCCTTCGCGGAGGTTCTCGGGCACGAGCACGACCTCGCCGTCGACGCTACGGACGCGCTCGGCGAGCAGCGCGGCCTCGCCCAGCGCGGTCGCCGCGTCGTACATCGAGCAGTTCGCGATCCCCAGCCCCGTCAGCTCCACGAGCATCGACTGGTACTCGAACAGCGCCTGCAGGAACCCCTGCGTGATCTCGGGCTGGTACTGCGTGTAGGACGTGAGGAACTCCGAGCGCTTCGAGAGGCTGTCGACGACGCTCGGCACGTAGTGCTCGTAGTGCCCGCGACCGAGGAACTCGGTCAGGTCGTCGTTCTCTGCCAACAGTCCCGAGAGCTCCCGGCGGAGCGCCTGCTCGCTCCGGGCCTCGATGCCGAACTCGCCGTCGAACGCGACGGGGTCGGGAATGTCGAACAGCTCGGCCTCGTCGTCGGCGCCGACGGCGTCGAGCATCGCCGCCGTCTCGGCGTCGGTGTGGGGGGCGTACGGGGTTCCGCTCATCGTCGCCCTCCGTCGGGGGATGGGTTCCGTCCGTGGTGAGAACTGCCGTTGCTCATGGTCGAAACCGTGGTCCCTCGGGGACAAAGACGTGCCGACTCCGGCGCGTGACTGGGGGTGAATGTACAGGGTCGTGCTGCGGGAACGGCTCAGCGCCCGATGCGCTCTCCCGACCCGAAGCTCGCAAAGTTGACGACGACGAACAGCGCCAACAGCGCGGCGCCGCCGACGCCGAAGACGAGCGCGGTGGTGCGTTGTTGGGCGGGCGTGAGGCCGAACCGATCGGCCGCCCACGGCGTCGCGACGATGCCCGAGAGCAGCAGGAACAGGCCCGAACCGCCCAGCCACACGCCAGCCAGCGGCGACGCGCCGACCACGAGCACGCCGTAGCCCAGCAGGGAAACGCCGAGGGCGGCGACGACGACGGGGAGGAAGCCGACCGACTGCTGGGGGGGGTTCGAGGGCATGGCTGTGTTAGCGGTCGCTCGGGGGATAGCTATTGCGGGCGTGGTGCCCGAAGAACGCGGCTGCTGCCGCCGAGTCAGGCGATCTGGGCTTCGTACTCGTCGGCGTCCATCAGCTCCTCGAACTCCGCCTCGTCGCTGGGCTCGACTTCGAGCAGCCAACCGTCGCCGTAGGGGTCCTCGTTGACCAGTTCGGGCTGGTCGTGCAGCGCCTCGTTCACGGCGACGACCTCGCCGGAGATCGGCGCGTAGAGGTCCGACACCGCCTTGATCGACTCCACGACGCCGAACGCCTCGTCGTGGCTGATCTCGTCGCCCTCGTCGGGCAGTTCCACGAACACCACGTCGCCGAGCTCGTCCTGCGCGAAGTCGGAGATGCCGATTCGGGTGGGCTCGTCGGTGGTGACCCACTCGTGCGATGCCAGGTAGTGCCGGTCGTCGGGTACGTCGAAGCTCATTGGTCGATGAAGGGGGGTGTGGTGACTTCAGCTCGTTTCTCCTCGCCGCGGATCACGACGCCGACCTCGGTGCCGTCCTCGGCCAGCTCGGTCGGGAGGTAGCCCAGCGCGATCGCCTCACCGAGCGTGGGGCTCATCGTGCCGCTGGTGACCTCGCCGACTGTCTCGCCGTCGTGGGTGATCTCGTAGCCGTGGCGGGCGACGCCGCGCTCCTGCAGCGTGAGCCCGGTGAACGTCTCGTCGATCCCCGCCTCGTTCTGGGCCGCCAGCGCGTCGCGGCCGACGAACTCCGTGTCGAGGTCGACGGTGAAGCCGATGCCGGCCTCGTAGGGGGTCCGGGGGTTCTCTTCGGGGTTGAAGTCTTCCCCGGAGAGGAGCAGTCCGGCCTCCATCCGGAGGGTGTCCCGCGCGCCGAGCCCGCAGGGCTGGCAGTCGAACGCCGCCCAGACCGTCTCGGCGTCGTCGGTCGAACAGAGGATCTCCACGCCGTCCTCGCCGGTGTACCCCGTGCGGGCCACCAGACAGTCGACGCCGGCGACGGTCGCGTCCGTCGCCGTGAACCGCGAGAGGTCGGCGATCTCGTCGCTCTCCTCGGCCAGCGGCGCGCCGACGGCGTCGACTGCGTCCGCGGTGAGTCCGATCGCGTCCGGGCCCTGTACTGCGAACATCGCCCAGTCCGCGGTCTCGTTCTCGACCGTGGCGTCGAGGCCGTGCTCGTCGCGGTAGTCGACCCACCGCTGCTCGGCTTCCTGGTCGTGGCCCGCGTTGGGGACGAACAGGTAGTCGCCGTCGGGGAGCTTGTAGATCATCGTATCGTCTTGGATGATCCCCGACTCGTCCGTGATGGAGGTGTACTGGGCGTCGCCCGCCCCCATCGCGGACACGTCGTTGGTCGTGAGCCGTTGCATCAGGGTCTCGGCGTCGGGCCCTTCGACGCGGATCTCTCCCATGTGGGAGACGTCGAAGATCCCGGCGGCCTCCCGGACGGCGGCGTGTTCGTCCCGGATGGAGTCGAACTCCACGGGCATCTCCCAGCCGCCGAAGTCGGTGAACCCCGCGCCGCGGTCCTCGTGGACCCCGTACAGCGGTGGTCGCCGTGTGGCCATAGAGGCAGTGCCGGTGGCGGGAAGTAATGTCTTGCCATCCGCCCCATACGGTCACAAAGGCTAACTACGATACGGTTCAGCAACCTCGTGTGCCAGCGCTCGTCGAACTGTTCCGGCTCGGGCAGGTCGTCGTGCTGTCGGCGACGCTGCCGTTCGCGATCGTCGCCGCCCGCGGCTTCCGCGGGACGCCGTTCGGGCGGGTCGTCCGCCCGCTCGTCCCGATTACCGGCGCGTACCTCGCGATCGCCGCGACCAAGGTGGTGGCTCCCGCGGCGATGACCACGGCGAGCCGTGTTTTCGGCACGATCGCCGTTCTCCTGATGGCGTGGACCGCCGTCCAAGCGATCCTGCTCCTGAGCGGGCGGAGGGAGTTATGAGCAGCCACCTCCTGCTGACGGTCCAGAGCGCCGTGCTGGTCGCGATCTCGTTGGCGATCCTCTACCCGGTGGTGGCCTACTCCCGAACGGTGCTGCACACCGAGGCGATCGTGGCGCTGGCGGCCTCGACGCTGGTGTTCACCGTCGGCTCGCTGGTCGGACAGGCGCTGGGACGTCCCGTCGTCGCCGAGGGGATCTACCTCCTCTCGGGGATCGTGCTCGGGCTGGCCGTCTGGCTGTTCGCACGGGAGTTCGTCCGGCCCGGCGAGACCGCATTCGGGGCGGACGACTCGGCGTCCGGATCCTCGTCCGGGTTCGGCGACGCCGTCCCCGACCCCGCCGAGGGCGGGTTCGCGAGTGCTACGGAGGACGACGATGGCGAGTAGCGAGCACAGCAGCCCCGCCGAGCCGGGACTGGACATCCCCCCGGCCGAACCGGCGCTGCTCCGACTCCCGAGTCGGGCGTCTGCGGTCGAACAGCTCCCCCGAGACGCCTACGAGAACCTCCTCGTCGTCACCGTCGACGCGCCGGAACGCATCGAGACGGCAGTCAGAAACGGCGGCGGCGACCCCGAGAACGTGGGGATCGTCCCGGTGTCGGCGTCGCCGGTGCGCTACGACGGCCCCTGTTGGACGGCCGACCGCGTGTCACCGTCTGATCTGACGGGGATCAGCATCCAGTTCGCCCGCGGCGAGCGCTACCTCCGCGAGGGGTCGGGCTGGGCCGTCATCGACGGGCTGGGGACGCTGCTGATGTACAACGAGGAGGGGAAGCTCTACCGACTGTTCTCCCACCTGATCAGCCGTGCACGGGAGCGACGGCTCCGACACGTCACCGGCGTCGACCCCGACGTCCTCACCTCGGAGACGCTCGCGCGATTCCAGGGGCTCCACGACCGATCGATCGACGTCGAGTGATCGGCGGAACCGCGCCGACGGCGGGCTCTCGGCCCGTTCCAAGAGGTTTATACCGTTCACCCGGGAATCCGCAGGTATGGCGAAAGAGCAGAAGCAGGTGCGCGAACTGCAGGAGGGGAGCTACGTGATGATGGACGAGGCCCCCTGCGAGATCAACCACTACAGCACCGCCAAGCCCGGCAAACACGGCAGCGCGAAAGCCCGCGTCGAGGGCGAGGGCGTGTTCGACGGGAAGAAGCGGAGCCTCTCCCAGCCCGTCGACGCGAAGATCTGGGTCCCGATCGTCGAGCGAAAGGGCGGACAGGTCGTCTCCGTCGACGGGAACGACGCCCAGATCATGGACCTCGACACGTACGAGACGTTCACGATGCGCGTCCCCGAGGACGAGGAGCTCACCCCGGACGACGAGATCGAGTACCTCGAGTACGAGGGCCAGCGGAAGATCGTGTGATGGGGTTTCCCGGCGCCGTCGCCGAGCGCGAGCACGCCGACTACGCGATCGTCGGCGCACCGCTCGACGTCTCGACGACGTTCCAGCCGGGAGCCCGGTTCGGCCCGGAACAGATCCGGCGGTTCGCCGCGTCCTACGACGACTACGACCGCCGCACCGACAAGCAGTTCTCCGAGTTGGGCGTCCACGACGCCGGTGACGTGCGGGCGTGGGACGACGCCCCCGAGTACCTCGACTTTCTCGGCGGCAGCCTCAGCGATCTCGTTCGTGACGGCGTGGCGCCGCTGCTGCTCGGCGGCGAGCACACCGTCACCGCCGCGGGCGTCCGGGCGACCGACCCGGACGTGCTGGTCGTGCTCGACGCGCACCTCGACCTGCGTGAGGCGTACGACGGTAACCCTTGGAGCCACGCAGCCGTCACCCGTCGCGCGCTCGACGGCGACCCCGACGACGACCCGCTCTCGGCCGTCGATGGCACCGCCGACCGCGCGGTGATCCTCGGCGCCCGGACGGGCTCGGAAACGGAGTGGGAGCGCGCCGAACGCGACGACGTGACGGTCGTGCCGCCCGAGAACGTGGGCGACTGGACGCCCGAGTTCGACGACGAATCCGTCTATCTCTCCGTGGACATCGACGCCGCCGACCCGTCGGTCGCCCCCGGGACGGGGACGATGGAGCCGTTCGGGCTCGCCGCCCGCGAGATGCGGGAGGTGGTTCGCGCCGTCGCACCGAACGCCGTCGGCTTCGACGCCGTCGAGGTGAACGACCGCGACGAGGGACAGGCCGCGGCGTTGGCGGGCAAACTGCTGAAGGAGTTCGTCTTCGCACACGCCGACGCGTGAGCCGGGGCGCGTGTCCGGACCCGGACCACTAAGTCCACGGCCGCCCGCTCCCGAACTGAATGCGCGTCACCCTCCTCGGCACCGGCGACACCACCGGCACCCCGACGGTCGGCTGTGACTGTGCGACCTGCGAGCGTGCCCGGGAGCGCGGGATCGAACGCTCGCGGTTCTCGGTCCACGTCAAGAACGAGCGCACCGGCGACTGTCTGCTGATCGACGCCTCCCCCGACTTCCGCTCGCAGTTCGCGGCCACCGGCGCCGACCTCCCCGACGCCGCCGTGATCACCCACATCCACTTCGACCACCTCGACGGCTTGGGGAACTTCTACCGCCTGCTCGACGACCTCCCCGTCCACGCCGCCAGCGAGGTCGACCCGTTCACCGGCGAGAGCGTCGCCGACTCGGTCCGGGAGCGCTACGACTACCTCGACGTGGTGGATATCCGCGGGCAGGAACCGCTCTCGACGTTCTCCGCCTGCGGCTTCGAGCTCACGCTCGTCCCCGTCGAACACCCGCCGATGGCCTGTTACGGGCTGGTCGTCGAGGAGCCGGAGACCGGCGCGAAGCTCTCGCTGTCGGGCGACACCAGCTACGACATCCCCGAGGCGTCGCGTGACGCGCTCCGCGATCCGGATCTCTTGCTGGCTGACGCGATCGTCCCGGCGTCGCTGGCGCCGAAACACCCCATGGGCGGGTCGGACTTCGTGGACGACGTGCCGATGACGTTCGGCACGAAGCACATGACCCGCGAGGGGGCGATCCAACTCGGCGAGGACCTGAACGCCGACGAGACGCGGCTCGTTCACCTCGCCCACTACTACCCGCCGGAGGAGGCGTTCGAGGAGCCGCTGGCCGTCGACGGCGAGGTGTACGAGCTCTAGAACTGATCGAGCCCGGCCTGCTCGCGGCCGACGCCGGAGGGATCACGGACCCACGGGCTCCGTTCGTCACGGAGCTCTTCGGGATCCACGTCGGACACCTCCCCGGACTCGTACCCCGGGCAGTCGGCCCCGCAGTCCATCGACGGCGCGACCGGGCGGTCGTGGAACGAACAGTACGGAACGCCCGCATCCGTCGGCGAACACCGGGCGCATCCGGGGAACGAGTCGGGACGCCAGCCCTTCCCCCACGCGCGTTCGGCGATCCGGCGGCGCTGGCGGGCTTTCGCGTCGGCGCTCACGAGGCGCACATCGGTCCGCAGCGGCTCCTCGGCGCGGAGTTCGACGCCCGGCTCGTCGACGGCCAGCGTCGACGCCTCGCGGACGGTCTCTCTTTCGCCCGTTTCGGGGTCGAACCGCCAGACGCCCACGGGGTCGGGGATGCGGTTCAGGTGGGCGCCGGTGACGTAGCTCTCGGTCGCGAGCCACACCTCGTCGAACAGCGCGATTTCGGCGTCGAAGCGGAGCTGGAACTCCAGATCGCCCGGCCGCCCGAGGTCGGGCTTGTTCTCGACGCCGATCAGTCGGTCGGTCCAGTCCGGGTAGCGCGCCGTCTGCCGGACGTACGTGCGGCCGCCGCGGCGCTCGCGCTCGAAGAAGCCCAGTTCGGTGGCGCGTTCCGCGACCGCCTCGGCGCGTTCGGGGGTGCAGTCGAGCGCGTCGGTGACGGGTACCGCTTCGCCGGCGCCGACAGCGCCCTCGATCGCGAGGGGTGGGATCGTCTCGCTGGTGACGGCGGCGCGATCCGTCACTGCGTCAGTGGGGATGACGCCGACGACGTCCATCACCCGGGCCCCGGGGTTCTCGACGGCGGCGCCCAGTTGGCGGGCGACGATCCAGTCGGTCGCGGCTTCGAGGTGGGCCGACAGCGCGAGTTCGAACGCGACCTCCACGGGCGGGAGTGGGCGGGGAGCGGACAAAAGCGCGTCTCTCCCGGCGACGCGGCAGCCGCGAGGCCCGGAGAACAGCACCTTTATCAGTCGCTCGGGGCGAATTTAGCATAGAATTCCTCTCAGGAGGTCATATGGTGACGGAGAACTCAACACAACCGGAGGTGAACATCGGACTGGTCGGTCACGTCGACCACGGGAAGACCACGCTCGTGCAGGCGCTGAGTGGTTCGTGGACCGACAAGCACAGCGAGGAGATGAAGCGCGGGATCTCCATCCGACTGGGGTACGCCGACGCGACGCTGCGTCGATGTCCCGAGGAGGAGGAGCCCGAGTGCTACACGGTCGAAGAGCACTGCGACGAGCACGACGTCGACACCGAGGTCGTTCGCGACGTGTCGTTCGTCGACGCCCCGGGGCACGAGACCCTGATGGCGACGATGCTCGCCGGCGCGGCGATCATGGACGGCGCCGTCTTGGTGGTCAGCGCCACCGAGGACGTGCCCCAGGCCCAGACCGAGGAGCACCTCATGGCGCTGGACATCATCGGCATCGAGAACGTCGTCATCGCCCAGAACAAGGTCGACCTCGTCGACGCCGACCGGGCGAAGGAGAACTACCGGCAGATCCAGGAGTTCGTCGAGGGGACCGTCGCCGAGGACGCGCCGGTCGTCCCGATCAGCGCCCAGCAGGAGGTCAACATCGACCTGCTGATCGACGCGATCGAGCGCGAGATTCCGACGCCCGACCGGGACCCGACCGCGGACTCCCGGATGTTCGTCGCACGCAGCTTCGACATCAACAAGCCGGGGACGACCGCCGACTCGCTGCTCGGCGGCGTCGTCGGCGGCTCGCTCGCCCAGGGGACCCTGAGCGAGGACGACGAGATCGAACTCCGCCCCGGCCGCGAGGTCGAGGAGGGCGGCGAGAGCGAGTGGCAGCCCATGACGACCACCGTGCGCTCGATCCAGGCCGGCGGCAACCCCGTCGAGGAGGCGACGCCGGGCGGCCTGCTCGGCGTCGGCACCGGACTGGACCCCTCTTACACGAAGGGTGACGCGCTCGCGGGGCAGGTCGCCGGCGAACCCGGCACGCTGCCGCCGACCGTCGAGGGGTTCGAGATGGACGTGGAGCTGCTCGACCGCGTCGTCGGAGAGGGCGAGGAGGTCGAGGAGATCTCGACGGGCGAGCCGCTGATGCTCACCGTCGGCACCGCCACCACCGTCGGCGCCGTCACCAGCGCCCGCGGCGGCGAGTGTGAGGTGTCGCTCAAGCGCCCCGTCTGTGCGGAGGCCGGGGCGAAGATCGCGATCAACCGCCGCGTGGGCGCACGCTGGCGGCTCATCGGCATCGGCACCCTGAAGGAATGAGGACGACGGCGGTGCTGGACACCAACGCCCTGATGATGCCGGTCGAACTCGACGTGCGCGTGTTCGACGAACTCGACCGGCTACTCGGGGCGTACGACGCTGTCACCCCCCGAGCGGTCGTCGCGGAGCTGGAGAAACTCCGCGACGGCAACGGGGCGGAAGGCACCGCCGCCGCGGTCGGCCGCGATCTGGCCGAGCGCTGTCGGATCGTGGCGACGGAGGAATCGTACGCCGACGACGCCGTCGTCGCGGCCGCGAAAGCGGCCGACGGCGACGTGTACGCGGTGACCAACGACCGCCCGCTTCGCGACCGCCTGCTCGACGCGGGCGTTGACGTAATCGGTTTAAGGGGGCGGAACACACTGGAGATAACTGAAACCTAGCATGTACAAACGGGTACGACTCAAGGACACGGTCGAGGTGCCGCCGCGGAACCTCGCCGACGTGACGGAGGAGCGGGTGAAAGCCCTGCTCCAGGACAAGCTCGAAGGACGGATGGACGAGGACGTAGGCAGCGTCGTCAGCGTCGTCGAGGTGCACGACATCGGCGACGGCGCCGTGCTGCCCAACCGGCCGGGCGTCTACTACGAGGCGGAGTTCGACGCCATCACCTACGACCCGGACATGCAGGAGGTCGTCGACGGCACGGTCGTCGAGGTCGTGGAGTTCGGTGCGTTCGTCGGGATCGGCCCGATCGACGGCCTGCTCCACGTCTCCCAGATCTCCAACGAGTATCTGGCGTACGACGGCGAGAACCAGCAGCTCGCCTCCTCGGACACCAACAAGACCCTCGGCGTCGACGACGCCGTGCGCGTCCGGATCGTCACCAAGAGCATCGACGAGCGCAACCCCCGGGACTCCAAGATCGGCCTGACGGCCAAACAGCCCGGGCTCGGCAAGCACGAGTGGCTCGCCGAGGAGTTCGAGCAGCGACAGGAGGAGGAAGCGTAGATGGCCGACCCGCGACTGGCGTGTCGGGAGTGTCACTACGTCAACGACCCGGACAGCCAGAGCTGTGACTACTGTGGCTCCTCCAGCCTCACCGAGGACTGGGCGGGCTACGTGATCATCAACCACCCCGAGGAGAGCGAGGTGGCCGACGAGATGGAGGTTACCGAGCCGGGGAGCTACGCGCTGAAGGTTCGCTAACGTGCTCACGCTGCCGCCCGAGCTCCGCGAGGCGTTCAAGGAGCCGTTCGGCCCGCTCTTTACCGACGTGGAGGCGCTGCTCGCCGAGGCGGAGCCGCCGATCATCGCCGTCGGCGATATGGTCACCTACCACCTCCGGCAGGCGGGCCACGAGCCACACGTCTCGGTCGTCGACGGGCTGACCGAACGCGCCGCGATCCCCGACGACGTTCGGGCGGCGCTCGACGACGCGGGCGAGCACCGGACCGAAGTCGTGAACGAGCCCGCAGAGCTCTCCCGAGAGCTACTGCTCGCGCTTCGGGAGGCCGTCGACGCCGAGGCCGACACGCTGCTAGTCGTCGAGGGCGAGGAGGATCTCGCGACGCTGCCCGCGGTGCTGGCGGCGCCGCTCGGCGGGAGTGTTGTGTATGGCCAGCCCGGCGAGGGGATGGTGCTGATCGAGGTGACGGAGGCGGCGCGGGCGGAGATGCGCGACCTGTTGGTGCGGTTCGACGGTGATGCGGACGCGGCGCTGGCTGCGTTGGGTGTGTGAGTTCGCGGTTTCTGTAGGTGTTTGTCTTCGGGTGGATGGTCGTCGATCGCTGGGAGTGGTTTTGAAGGTAGTGGTAACTTTCGGCGGGAGTGGGGACTTTCGGCAGGAGCGGTGACTGTGACGAGAGTGGTGACTGCGACGGGAACGGTACCGCCGACAGCACCAGCAACTCGATCGTTGGCACCTTGTGACCGCACCGCCCCGCACAGCCCACGAACCTCCCCAGCCGACTCGCTCGCTCACATCCGTTCGCTCCCTCGTCCCTCGCGCTCGGCTCGCGCACGGAGGCGCTCGCGCTTCGCGCCGACAGCTGCGGCGGTGCGGTAGCGGTGGACGCCTCGCCGGCGTCGCCGAGAGTCTTCGACTCTCGGCTGCCAACCAGAAATCGGAGATTTCTGGTGACGCCACGTTGGCGCCGGCGGGAGGAGGGGTGGGGAATCGGTGCTGCGCCGGACCTCGTGTCCGGCGCATTCCGGTTACAAGTGGTCTACGAACGAACTGCTGGTGCTGTTGCAGTTGCTGTTCCAGAACCAAACGATCGAGATACTGGTGCTGTCGCAGTACGATGTCGTCGCGGTAGCGACCCAAATCTCACCACATCGACGCCCAGCCAACACCACACGGCCTGACAGTAGCCCTTCGAAATCCTTTTGCCGTTTTCCGGCGCATCTTCGGGCAACTGACCATGGAGATCGAAATCGTCGACGAAACCGAGAACCCGATGTTGCACCGCACCGACGTCCGCTTCGAGCTCACCCACGAGGACGCCACGCCCTCGCGCCTACAGGTCCGCGACAGCCTCGCGGCGACGCTTGACAAGGGCTCGGACGAGGTCGTGATCCGCAAGCTGGACACGAAGTTCGGCATGCGCAAGACGATCGGCGACGCGAAAGTGTACGAGTCGGCCGACGACGCCCGCGACGTCGAGCAGGACCACATGCTCCAGCGGAACAAGATCGAAGCCGACACCGAGGCCGAGGAAGCCGCCGCGGACGCCGAGTAACGCCGGATGCGCGTTCTGGGTGTCGAGGGCACGGCGTGGTGTGCGAGCGCCGCGGTCCACGACACCGCGACCGACGAAACATTCATCGAGTCCGACGCCTACGAGCCCGATAGCGGCGGCATTCACCCGCGCGAGGCCGCCGAACACATGGGCGACGCGATCCCGCGGGTGATCGAGACCGCGCTTCAGCGAGCCGACGGCGACATCGACGCGGTCGCGTTCTCGCAGGGCCCCGGGCTCGGCCCGTGTTTGCGCGTCGCCGGCACCGCCGCGCGCGCACTCGCCGGCACGCTCGACGTGCCGCTCGTCGGCGTGAACCACATGGTCGCCCACCTCGAAATCGGGCGCCACGAGGCCGACTTCGACTCGCCGGTCTGTCTCAACGCCTCCGGCGCGAACGCCCACCTGCTCGGCTTCCACGACGGCCGCTACCGCGTGCTGGGGGAGACGATGGACACCGGCGTCGGCAACGCGATCGACAAGTTCACGCGCCACCTCGGCTGGAGCCACCCCGGCGGCCCCAAGGTCGAGGACGCCGCCAAAGAGGGCGAGTACGTCGACCTCCCCTACGTCGTCAAGGGGATGGACTTCTCGTTCTCGGGGCTGATGAGCGCCGCAAAAGACGCGGTGGACGAGGGGGAAGCCGTCGAGGACGTCTGCTTCTCGCTGCAGGAGCACGTGTTCGCGATGCTCACGGAAGTGAGCGAGCGCGCGCTCTCGCTGACGGGCAGCGACGAACTCGTCCTCGGCGGCGGCGTCGGGCAGAACGACCGCCTGCGGGAGATGCTCGCGGCGATGTGCGAGCAGCGCGGCGCCGAGTTCTACGCACCCGAACCCCGATTTTTGCGGGACAACGCCGGGATGATCGCCGTCCTCGGCGCCGAGATGGCCGCCGCCGGCGACACGATCGCGATCGAGGACAGCGCGATCGACCCGAACTTCCGCCCCGACGAGGTGCCCGTGACGTGGCGCGAGAACGAGTCCGTGGCGGTGGGTCACGGTGCGACCGCGGATCGGGCCTCGGGACTCACCGACCCCCGCCGCGGCGCGGAGGCCGTCGTCGACGTGCAGGACGGCGTCGTGGTGAAGCGCCGGATCCCCAAGGCGTACCGCCACCCGGACCTCGACGCGAAGCTCCGCCGTGACCGGACCGTCCTCGAAGCGCGACTGCTCAGTGAGGCGCGTAAGGCGGGCGTGCCGACGCCGCTGGTTCACGACGTGGACGTGCCCGAAGCGACGCTTCGACTCCAGCACGTCGGCGACACGGACCTCGCGGACGCGCTCACGACCGAGCGCGCCCGAGTGCTCGGCGAGCATCTGGCGCGGCTGCACGGGCGGGAGATCGTCCACGGCGACCCGACGACGAAGAACGTCCGCGTCGGCGACCGGCTGTCCCTGATCGACTTCGGGCTGGGGTATCACTCCGGCCACCCGGAGGATCACGCGATGGACCTCCACGTGTTCGAGGGCTCCGTCGAGGGGACGGCCGCCGAGCCGGCGCCGCTCTGTCGGGCGTTCGAGGACGGCTACGCCGCCGTCGGCGACGACGCGGTGCTGGAACGCCTCGCGGAGATTCGCGGACGCGGCCGCTATCAGTAGGCGGGCGCGCGGTCCAAAACGATTTATCGCCGCCGGTCCACGGTTCGCCCATGGGAGACAACGAGAGCGGCAAGCCCGACTCCGGCGAGCTGTTCGGCATTCCGTACAACTTCGAGGAGCCGAGTATCGGTCGGCTGCTGTCGAGCCACTGGCAGCCCGACGAGGGGATGTTCGTCGAACAGCCGTTCGGCATCGGCTACACGCTCAACCTCGCCAACTGGCGCTCGTGGGTCGTGGCCGCCGTCGCGCTGGGGCTGTGGTGGCAGGAGAGCCAGAAACACCGCGAGGAGGCCGACGAGGCCGAAGAGCCGGTCGAAGTCATCGTCGACGACGACTGATCTCGCCGGCACGCTGTCAGCCGGCGAGGGCGACTGATCTCGCCGGTCCGGAACCGCGAACCCTTTTCGGAGCCGCGCCGACGGTCCGGTAGATGCTGCGCTACGTCACCACCAACCCCGGGAAAGTCCGCGAGGCCGAGGAGTATCTCGGCGACGACTCGGTCGCCCAGCTCGACTACGACTACACCGAGATCCAGAGCGACGACCTCGGGGCGATCGCCGCCCGCGGCGCGCGGGAGGCGTACCGCCACGCCGGCGAGCCAGCCCTCGTCGACGACGCCGGGCTGTTCGTCCGCGCGCTCGACGGCTTCCCCGGCCCGTACTCCTCCTACGTCGAGGAGACGATCGGCGTCGAACGAACGTGGGAGCTCGCCCGCGAGGAAGAAGACAAGGGGGCGTCGTTCCGCTGCGTGCTGGCGTACTGCGACGGCGAGGGGTTCGACGCCTCGCCCGACCCCGTGGACAAGGACGACCGCGTCGCCGCCGCCGCGGCGGGACCGGACGCCGACGACGACGCCGAGGCGCTGCCCGTGAAGCTGTTCGAGGGCCGCGTTCGCGGGACGCTGGTCGAACCCCGCGGCGAGGGCGGGTTCGGCTTCGACCCGATCTTCGAACACGAAGGGACGACGTTCGCGGAGATGGACGAGGCCGAGAAGAACGCGATCTCCCACCGCGGCCGGGCGCTCGCGAAGTTCGCGGAGTGGCACGCCGAGCGGTAGCGTTCAGCGCGAGGCTGGGCACGCCGAACGGTAGCCGGGGAACGCCAACGTTGGTGTCGACCGATTTTTGGCCCGCGCCACCGCCGTGCCCGCATGGAGATCCGTCCGCTCCACGCGTCGGAAGTCCCCGCGTTCGTCGACGAGCTCTGGGTGCCGTTCTGTCGGGAGATGGCCGAACACGACCCCTACCACGCGCTCGCCGACGAGTACCGCGAGGGGGTGATCGAGTTCCGCCGCGAACGGCTGACCGAGGAGGATCGGATCGACCGCGTGGCGGTCGTCGACGGCGAACTGGCGGGCTTCGTCTCCGCCGAGGTGCAGGAGGCGCCGCCCGTGTTCGCCCACGGCGACACCGCCCACGTCAACGAGATCTACGTCCGCCCCGGGTCCCGCCGGGAGGGGATCGCGGACGAACTCATGACGGCCGCCGAGTCGTGGGGAGAAGATCGAGGCTGTGCCCACGTGACGCTCACCGTCGACGCCTGGAACGAGTCGGCACAGGCGCTCTACGAGGACCGAGCCTACGACGTGACGCGACACACCATGCGCAAGCCGCTGGAGTGATCCCCGGTCAGGCCCGCGGGTCCCGATCCGGCCCCGGATACTCGCCGCCCACCACTTCGGGGTAGAGCTTCTCGGGGTCGAACAACGTCGCGAACGCGTCCGGCGTTCGGACTGCCGTCTCGACGCGGTCGCGGACCATCGTGTTCCCCGTCGCCCCGGTGAGCCGTTCGTCGAAGGAGAGGACGTGCATCGCGCCGCCGTGGTACGCCGACGCCAGCGCGGGGTGGTCGCCCTCGGGCTGGTCGACTGGCTCCCGGCGGTCTTCGATGCGTTCGCGCCAGTCCGCCGCGAGACCGGCGTCGGCGAGGCGTTCGATCACCGCCTCGGCGTCGTCGAGCAGCGGGTCGCTAGCGACCAGCGTGAGCCACGAGTGGCTGCGGACGTGATCCAGACAGACCCGTGCGTCGCCGCCGACTAGCAGATCCGCCGCGAGCACGTCACTGTCGGCGACGATCCGGGCCGGCGACGGCTCACTCATCCCTGACCTCCGCGAGCGCGTTCCTGACGGCGGTCTCGTCCGCCTCGTACTCGGCGGCGCGGGCGAACAGCGACTCCCAGCGTTCCATACGTCCACGATCGGCCGGCCGGCGTATCGGTGTTGTGGGTCGGGAGCGTTCGCACGTCTGACGCGGGTTTAAGTTCTCCCGATCGCTGTGTTCCGACGGGCGCACACCGACAGTTCCCATCCTCGCAGTGTGCCCGACACGACTCCATCGACGACGCCCGCCCGTCGATTTCCCCCCGTCCCGATGACGGAGCGGGGCGTCGTCTTTCCCCACTGGCGTGAGCGTTATCCGCCACTGGCGCCTATCTCTAAGAGATGATGGCTACGACCCACGCGCTGGCGGGACTGCTCCTCTCGGTGCCGGTGGCGTTGGTCGCACCGGAGTTCGCCGCCGTCGCCGGCGTGTCGGGCTTTGCAGGCGGCGTGTTCCCGGATCTCGACATGCCCGGCGAACACCGCCGGACGCTCCACTTCCCCGTGTACTACACGCTGGCCGCCGTGGCGGTCGGCGTCGTCGCCGTCCTCGTACCGTCGGTGTGGACCGTCGGCGGCTCGGTGTTTCTGGCCGCCGCGGCGGCCCACTCCCTCACCGACACCCTCGGCGGCGATCTCGAACTCCGGCCGTGGGAGCAGCGCGGCGACCGCGCGGTGTACAGCCACTACCACCGCCGGTGGTGGCGGCCGCGGCGGTGGGTCCGGTACGACGGCGCGCCCGAGGACGCCGTCGCGACGGTCGGACTGGGCCTCCTCGCGCTGCTGGCCTACGACGGCGTGTTCGACGCGGTCGTCGCCGGGACCGTCGCCGTCGGGCTGGTCTACGCCGTCCTCCGGCGCCGCATCGTCGACTGGGGCGAGCACGTAGTCGACGCGCTCCCCGACGAGGCGGTCGACCGGATGCCGGACTCGCTGACCGAGGACCTGCGCTGACGCCGACGACGCGCTTTTCGCTCCGGCGTCCCCGCGATCGGCCATGGAGACCGTCGACATCGACGAGGCGTTCGACGCGTTCGAGGAGCGGTGGGCGCCGCGGCTGCTCGCGTCGCTCAACGGACAGGAGCTGAAAGCCGCCAAGCTCGAGGGGGCGTTCGTCTGGCACAGCCACCCCGACGCCGACGAGCTGTTCTGGGTGATCGACGGCGACCTGACGCTCGAACTCGACGGCGAGCCCGACCAACAGCTCACGGACGGCGAGCTCGGGGTCGTCCCGGCGGGCGTCGAACACCGCCCGGTCGCCGACGGGCTCGCGAAGGTCGTGCTCTTCGAGCCCGCCGGCACGGAGAACACGGGCGACGCCGACGCCGAGGACCGGGAACGGGAGGTTCAGACCCTGGAGGAGGATTAAGGCCTGATAGCGCCGCCCTCGCCGGGCAGTCGATCCAGCACGAGCGCGCCGGCGAGCACGACCGCGGCGACGACGATCCCGCCGACCGCCTCGCCGACGGTGTGGGCACCGGTCGCGATCCGACTCCAGACGAGCAGCGGCGCCACGAGCAGCAGCGGCGCGAACCGCCGGTCGGCGGCGATCAGCGCACCTGCGGGCAGGGCCGCGTAGATGACGTGGCTTGACGTGTCCCAGAGGGGGACGACGACGAGGTGAAGCAGGGAGGTGACGATCAGCAGGACGGCGTACGGCGGGACCAGCGCGCCCCAGTCGAACTGCCGCCACGCGAGCGCGATGCCGGCGAAGGCGACGATCAGGCCGAGTGCGGCGAAGAAGTCGTCGCCGCCGGGGACCGCGGTACCGACGATCGCCGGACCGCCCTGATAGACGCCGAACGCGAGCACCCACGCGCCGACGACGACGCCGAGCCGCGGGGCGAGCGACTTCGGGGTGAGGTCGTCACGACCCTCGTAGACGACGAGCAACAGGGTCGCGAGGAGGACGAACAGTTCGGGAGCGAAGACGGTGGAGACGGTGTCGGCGACGGCCATACGCGTGGGGGTGGGTCGGTGCGAAAAAGGCGTTTCGTCACGGGGTCACCGTCGCTCGTTGGTTGGTGTTTCGAAGAAAGCCTAGGCCGGGACATGATCCAAAGGTTCAAAGTCCCAAATAATAAAGATGGGGTATTCAGAGAATGGCAGATATCAGAAAGCAAATCAAGAATCTGAGAGACAGAATCGAGACATCTAGTGACATCAGCGAAGAAGATAAGCAGAAACTGCTCGCTTTCAGCGACCAGCTCGATCTTCTGAAGTCTGAGTACACTGACCACCGACACAACAAGCTTCTGCGCCACTGCACCATCATGGCGGAAGGCCCTGGAGGGCTTGCCGAGGCACTGGAGCAGCGAAACGCAGCTGAAGCTATCGTTCGTTGGATCAACCGTAATCACGATAACGAATACACCAATCACGACTACCGGACTGCTCTGCGAGTTTTCGGTAAGCGCGTTACTGACGGGGAAGATCCGCCGGAGAGCATAGAATGGGTCCCCTCGGGAACCTCTAACAGTCACAACCCTGTACCGGACCCCTCTCAGATGCTTGACTGGGAGGACGATGTTCTTCCGATGATCGGGGAAACTCGTAACAGCCGTGACGCCGCGCTCATCGCGGTCGCGTTCGACTCGGGGGCTCGCAGCGGGGAACTGCAGGATTTGACTGTGGGGGATGTGAGCGACCACGAGCACGGGCTCATGATGCTTGTAGACGGCAAGACCGGACAGAGATCCGTAACCCTCGTTCCGAGTGTTCCATATCTCCAACGTTGGTTGACCGATCACCCGGCTCCCGACGACCCGGATGCACCTCTTTGGTCGAAGCTTACGAAGGCCGAGGAACTCAGTTATCGGCAGTTCAAAAACTGTTTCGAGGACTCGGCAGAGCGGGCAGGCGTTACAAAGCCTGTCACCCCCACTAACTTCCGAAAATCCAATGCTACGTATCTGGCCCGTCGAGGAATGGGTCAGGCTCAAATCGAAGACCGTCAAGGAAGGAAGCGCGGGAGTGATGCGACCGCTCACTACATCGCTCGATTCGGAGGAGAGGCCGACGATGAATACGCCCGGCTTCACGGAATGGATGTTGAGGAGGAGGAGGCGGAGCCGATTGGCCCTCTCGAGTGTCCTCGATGCGATAAGAAGACTCCCAGGGATCGAGAAACCTGTGTCTGGTGTAATCAGCCGCTTGATTACGGTGCTATCGACTCTATCGAGGAGGATGAGCGCGACGTCCGAGATGCAGTCTTCCGATTTGCGAAGGAGAACCCGGAACTCCTCGAGGACTTGGAACGATCCCGAGAGCTTTCGGAGCTCATCGATAGCGATCCCGAGCTCGTTGAAGACGCTCGGAGCTTCATCGAAGCGCTCTCTAACGAATAGACTCACCGCCGAATTTCTCGACGAATCTCGTCTAGTTCCCGCTGCACCTCGTCAATTGCTTCGACGGACTCTGCGTTCGCAAGGAGGGCTAGTGCGTACCCTCTGGCCTCCTCATCACCGTATGCGAGGACCCGGGAGAGGAACTCGGTGTTTCGGTCGGCATATTGGCCTAACTTTGTGCTGGGCTGTTCCCTGCTCATAGCGTTTGAGTCGAATGCGCCCTGTTCTCGAAGTCGGACGTTCGGTTCACATTCGATGGTGGGGTGCAGAAGGTAAATGGATTAGAGAAGCCAATTATTTGACTGACCTGAGAATATATTGAAAACACAGCAAACCATGTCTGACTTCGACCCTACGCCGGAATTGAGTTCCCTATCGGAGGCCTGTGAACATTGGAAAGAACAGGAAGACACGTTCGGACGTGTCTACTATGCCTTACTAGGAACAGCTGATTTCACCTACTACTCGGAGATTGCAGAAGAAGCGAATTGCTCCCGTAATTCGGCGAGAAAACATCTTGACCGGTTAGTCGAGATGGGGATCGCCCGTAAGCAACCAGGAAAGGAGGTACCGAGATATCGGCGAAACGATGCATACTTCCAATGGCGTGATGCGTTCCGAATAGCCACTGAGTTGGAGGGGCAAGATATCGCCGAACGGGTCCGTCAGCTCGAGAAGGAGGCGACCGAGTACGAGAAGAAATATTCCAGTTCGGATCCGGCCGCTATCTCGACATCTGGCGAAGATCACGAAACAGCCCATGAACGACTGAAGTCCATCTCAGAATGGCGGAGTATTCAGAGGGAGCTCGAACTGTATGAGTTCGCTTTCCGGCTCTGTATGAACGATGGGACCATAATTGGCCGGTAGATGGTGAACATTGTTCCGGAGGTACGGGGGTTTCCGGGGGGTAGTGATCTTTATCCTGACCGGGAAGCACTTCGATTGGCCGACCAATTCCTTTCGGGGGCCGGCGTCGCTAGCCATGTCGAGTTATTCCCTGACGCATATCAGCCCCGGGCTGTACGGGCGGAATTAGTCGCGAAATACAACCCCACACGGGAAGGAAGCCCTGAGCTTCTAGTTCGTTGGTTCTCGAATGGAGACTTCTCTATACGTTTCTTGAACGAAGAATCCGACTGGCGATGTCGTTGGGAGCAACATCTGAATCCAGACGAACAACAAGTACACTTCCACCCGCCCCCGGATCAGGGGGATCCAGAGCCAATCGAGTTTGACGCAGTCCATCCGATACCGGTAATCGAAACCGTACTTGAAGCCCTAGGTTAGCTCGCGAAAACGGTCCGGTGTCTACGTATAGCTCAAAATAGTGATAGCGTATCCGAAAGTACCGCATCAATCTCATTCCCTTACGGCCGAGGATACCTACCCCGACCAATTGTGTGGTCCCGATGATATACATGACAGTCAGTGGCCTTTGGCCCAACGGCGGAGACCACCTTATGATGAAGTCATGGAGGGCTCGGAGCCTGCTAGGCCCGACCAATTTGGAGCCACCGAGGGCCTTGAAGCGTGCTAGGCCCGACTAATGATGAAGCCGTGGAGGCCTTGAAGCCTATCAGGGCCGATCAATGATGAAGCCATGGAGGCCTTGAAGCGTGCTAGGGCCGACCAATTATGGAGCCACGGGACCCTCGAAGCGTGCTAGGGCCGACCAATTATGGAGCCACGGGAGCCCCGAAGCGTGCTAGGGCCGACCAATTATGGAGCCACGGGAGCCCCGAAGCGTGCTAGGGCCGACTAATCATGAAGCCATGGAGGCCTTGAAGCGTGCTAGGGCCGATCAATTATGGAGCCACGGGAGTCTCGAAGCGTGCTAGGCCCACTAATCACAGCCCCTCAAACAGGGAGCGGTACTGTTAATCGATCTCCTATGGTTATTACCTACCATCGGACTTGTCGTTGAGCTGCCCAGCAAGTGCCACATCGGCGTTGGTGACCTTCTCCGGGCTGACCAATTCAATCTCTTCTGTGAGTTTGTGATGAATTCGCTGAATAGTTCCCGAAGTTCCGTATCGACGGCGGCGACGGTGAATAGTTCTGAGCTGATTCTCTGCCCAGTCACTCATCTCACGTTCGTTGAGTAGGTTAAGGATAGTCTCTGCCTCGTTGCTAACCTCTTCGTCGCTATTGACTAATTGCCGGCATAGCTGTTTGATATCCGTTATGACGTCGCTGTCGCCTGACTGGCGACTGAGAATTTCATCCTGCCATGTACCGGGAGACTGCAGTTCATTCGCGAACTGCTCTAGATGTTCGTAGTCCTCTTCCGGAATTGAGTGGCGCGTTTCATCCGGAGAAGAGAAGGACTCGAAGATTCGAACCTCGTCAGTATCTAGGCGAGGGAATCGCGTGAACATCGTTTGTCCGCCAATCGTGGTGCTCTGCAGTCGTTCGGGGTCAAATACCGTTGTCCTCCACTCAGACCGGCCGCTACTATGTTCTAGATGAGTTAGAGTTACATACTCGTCGTCGTCGTTCGGGGCGATGAAGTACTGGGGATCGGACCGGCCGGAAACCGCATCGCGCATCTTCTGGAGCTCGTCGATAGTAACCTCGTTCTCTTCACAGAAGGCACGTACCGAGTTCCGGAGGTCGTCGTATTTCGAGCCGATTCCCTCAAGTCTCTCGTCGCCGAACTCTGCACCGTCCTCGTTCAAGCGCTCGTAGGTCATGAGCGTCTTGTGTACTTGTTCCTCTGCACTATCGAGAATCGGTGCGGCGTGGCCGAACGTGTTGGCGATGTCCTCGATCTTCTCCTCGATGCGCTCAATGAGCCCCAGCTGTTTCCGGAGATCCCCTGTTGGGGCGAAGTTGTATATCCAGAGCTCATCGTGTTTGGTCGTAATACGGTCGATTCTCCCGATACGCTGTTCCATCTTCATCGGGTTCCAGTGCAGGTCGTAGTTCACCAGAACACGGGCATCTTGGAGATTTTGCCCGACGCCTAGTACGTCTGTCGCGAGCAGGATATCGATTTCTTCGCTCGCACCGACATCGGCGTTCTGTGCTTCGGGAGCAAACCGTTCCACGATCCGCTCGTCGAACCCGCTACCACCGTGAACGAACCCGACAGTCGGTTTCTCCGGGTCCCGGTCGAGCTTCCCCGTACTCGTTGTGGCCGGGTTCTCGCCCGTTAGCTGCTCGAAGAGGTGCGTGACCGTCGGGACGTACTGGCTGAAAATCAGGACCTTCTGGTCTGAGAGTTCACGATCAATCAGCGCTTTCAGACGTTCAGCCTTCGCGTCCTTCGTCCTTCCGTCCTCCTCCGTCTGGAGGGCCTCCTGTGCCCGCTGCTTGAGCCCCTCAAGTGCTTCGAGGTCTTCGTCGATGTCCTGAACGATCTCTTCCCTCTTCCCTGGACTCACCCGGGTAATCGCGTTTGCGACCTCGTCGAAGTCGACATCTTTCGCGAACCCATCTTCGAAAGTGTCGCTGATCTGTTCGACGGCACTGCTACGGGCTTCGGCGTCTTCCAAGTCGCCCGTCGCGATGCTCCGAGTGATTCTCTCGCGCTTCATGAGCCGTTCGACGGAGTTCTCGAAGGCGGCAAGACTGCTTTCGAGCCGTTTGAGGAGGTTGATGAGCATCAAGACGCTCGCATTCTGATACTCAATGATCAGTTCCTCCTGCTCGTCACCGTCGGTGTCATAACGATCGGCGCTAACGTATGGGATGTTCAGGCCGGAATCCTCCTCCTCATCGCTACCAATCACGGCATCGACGATCTCGCTGTAGAGCTCGTCTAGCCGTGGGTCGTCGGGCGTAATGAGCCTGGGTCGGCGTTCCGGCACGCTGATCGACCGACCACCTATCGTGATGTCGTCGTAGTTTTCGAGGATGTACTTCCGATCGCGCGAGATGATGACCTCGCGCATGATCGACTCGATGAGCTTCTCGTATTCGTCGAGTCGGTTTTGCTCCTGTACGGTCTTCTCCTCCTCGCTCGAGAGTTTGTCGTACTGCTTGAAGATCTCGCTGGGGGAGAGATCCTTCAGTTCGATGTCGAAGTCGTCATCGTCGGCGAATACCTTGATGAGGTTGTCGACGTCCCTGACGGAGTTGTGGATCGGCGTCGCCGTGAGCATCACGAACTTCTTGCCCTCCCGGCCGATGGACTGGAGCTTATCGTACCGCTGTGTCCCCGTATTGCGGAGGTTGTGGGCCTCATCGATGAGCACCATATCCACCCCACGTAGTCGCTGTATCTCCTTCTCGGAGAGTCGTGAGAGCTTGTTGAAGCTCATGAAGGTCTTCTCGGCAGTGGTGGGGAACTCTCCCGTCTCTGCGTCGAGCAGGTCCTGCATCCACATCCGCTCGAGGCGGTTCGGTGCAATGATGAGGACTTCGTCGGGTGAGGTTGTGTAGTCCTGCACCAGTGGTGCGCCGATGTAGGACTTCCCGAGGCCGACGCTGTCTGCGAGGATGACGCCGTTATACTTCTCAAGCGGGCGGCGGGCAGCGCGGAACGCGTCTTGTTGGAACGCCGTCAGTTGTTCCTCGTAGTCCCCGGAGATGTCCTCCAGCAGTGTTCCCTCCCTAACGTCGCGGTCGAATTGCTCGACGATGAACCGCTTGGTCGCCTCGTAGGGGGAGATCGTCTCGACCTCCTCGACCGACGGCCCCTCGCCGCCGATGTCGGGCAGGCCGTCACCGAACTGGGAGTCCTCGATACCAGCGGACATCAGCTCTGTGTCGAACTCGCTGGCCTCGCTCCAGATCTCCTCGAACCACTGGCTGAGGTAGCGGATCGTGTTCTGGTCTTTCTTCTCGACGTTGAGTTCGACGTTCCCCCGCAGCCCGCTCGCGGAGAGGTTCGAGGAGCCGATGATCGCCCGCCCGAGGTCGGCCGACCCGGCGGGGTGCTCGAACAGGTAGAGTTTCGGGTGGAACCGCGCGTCGTCGTACACTCGGACGTCGACTTTCTCCTCCTGGATCAGTTCGTACAGGCGGTTGATCCCCTCTTGGGCCTCGGACTTCTCGTACGACTCCAGATCGTCGGCGAAGCCGCGTTCGAGTTCGTCGATCGTGCGCTGGTCGCTGTCGGTGCCGATCAGCAGTTCGACGCGCTTGGCGTTCCGGAGGTTCTCCTTCAGCAGGTCGAACCCCCCGAGGTAGAAGTAGCCGACGGCGATGCGGACCGTCTCGGCATCGGGTGCGAGCGCGTTCGCGCGGTCGGCGACGTCGTACTCGCGGTTGTCGAGGACGTCGGAGTATTCCGACCAGTCGGGATCCGAACCGCTCATTGCGGTAGCTCGTAGATGTCTCGTGTCTTTTCGTCGATCTCATCCTCCACAGCAGAGAGATCACGTCCCGATTCGCCGCTCTGGATCTGTATCGCCTCGTCGACTAACTCCTCAAGTGCTGACCGTTCCTCCCCGGTCGGGATCACGATCGGGAGTAGCCGCACGTCAGTCACTTCCATGCCCGACGCGTTGATGAACGTCTCGGCCAGCTTTTGGATGATTTCGGAGTTGAGCAGCGCAGTCAGGTATTTCGCACTCACTTTGTCAGTAACTGGGCTGAAAAACGTCGTCGCTCCCTCGATTACTCGGTTGTTCGTGTATCTCGCTGCCAACGTCGCGAACCCGCCTTGGGAGGTCAGAATCCCCTCCTCGAAGTAGTAGCGTTTGTTCCGTATGTACGCGCCCGAACTCTCCCGCAAGCTCTCCAGAGACTCCTCACTCCAATTGATGTACTCGGGATCCGGGTTGTAGTACACGTCCGACTTCCGGAACCCCTTCTCGATCGGGACCCAGACACGATCGTTGTCCGATGGGATACCCTCCCGTTTCTCCGTCTCACTGAGTGACTCGACATCGGCAGTGAGATCCTCCGGGATAACCCGGCTCATGTAGTTGTACGTCTCCTCGTTTCTCTCGACATACTGGAACTCCTCGTTCCGCTCCCGAACTTCCTCGGCCCCTTGTGTTCCCGCCAAGTACGCCAGATAATCGTCGTTTTTTCCGGTGGTTAGTCCCTTCCCACCGAACGTGAGTAGTCCGAGCAGCGAGGCGTCACCCGCCGAGAGAGTGGCGTGGTGTTTGGATTCGATAGTTTCGATGTGTTTTTCGAGTGTTTTCGAATCTCGAATCTCGTCGCGCCACGTCTGTCGGAGATCCGCGATGTTCCGAATGAACTTCTCGAACAGCCGGAGGTTCTCCGCTGTCGGCTCGAAAAACGAGTTTCGGATACTCTCCCGATAGTACCGAATCGGGACCGAGTACGAACGGACATCGTTTGTGGTGTCGAGCGACCGCACTTCGTCGTGGTCGCTCGTCGCCTCCCGCAGCAAATTTCGATAACTCTCGATCGACGCGTCCGAGCCGTCCGCGTAGATCGTGTTGTACTCCCGGGGTTCGGCTGTTTTCGTCGCAGTGAAAACGGCCGGTCGGACCGACGCGTCGAACGTGTTCTCGTTCGCTATCAACAGGTCGTGTAGCTGATTCGCCTGTAACAGTTTCCTCGTGGAGACTTTCGATCCTGTGGTGATGAAGGTCCGATTCGTGATATAGGAGAACACTCCGCCCTCACGGGTCAGCTCGTGGGCTCGGTAGATGAATACCTCGTAGAGGTCGTACTGCATTCGAGGAATGATCTCGAACACGTCCGGATACCGCTCGCTGTACTCCCGGCAGATGTCGTTCACGTACTCCTCGGTTTGTCGCTCTCCCCCGCGATACGGCGGGTTCCCGATCACGATGTCGAACCCCCCGTTGAGGATGACTTCCGGAATGTTCAGCGTCCACGCGAACGTCTCCCCGGCCTTTTCAGCGATCTCGGTCATCCAGTCGCCCTGCTCGACCGCCAACTGAGTGTCGAGATCGTCCGTGAGCTGTTCGAGACGCTCGGTGAGGCGGTCTTTCTCCTCACCGTGAGCGGTCTGGTAGGCGCTCCGAACCTCGTGGATCTCCTCGAGCGTCTCGTCGAGGCCGCCCGTCAGCGTCTCCTGCTGTGCGTCGACGTTGGTGGGGTCGTGCTCGCCGACGAGGCTGTTCCCGACGAAGAACTTGAAGCCGAGGTTCGGGAGGGCGAACTCCTCGTTCTGGTCGAGGAACTCCTCGTGGTCGGCGTCGAGGTCCTGCATCAGGTGGAGCCAGACGCGGAACTTACAGAGCTCGATCCCGCCGGCGTCGATGTCGACGCCGTACAGCGTGTCCGCGATGAACTCCTCCTTGAGCTGGAACCGGCTCCGATCGTCGCCGACGCTCTCGTCCAGCGCCTCCGAGACCGCGACGAGCTCCTCCAGCATCGCGATGATGAACGCCCCGCTGCCCACCGCGGGGTCCAGCACAGTCGCCGAGCGGAGGGCGTCGTCGACCGCCTCGATCTGGTCGTCCGTGAGTGAGTCGGGTGCGGTGTGGTCGCTGACCAGCGACACCGCCTCGTCGTGGGTGAGGTCCGTCTCCCCGAGGAGGTGCTGTTTGAGCGCGTTCTTGGTCATGTAGCCGGTGATCGGCTTCGGCGTGTAGAACGTCCCCAATTCCTCCTTGTCACCTTTCTGCATGAACATCTCGAAGATCCGGCCGATGAACTCGGGGTCGACGACGAGCTCTTGCTCGCTGGGGTTGGACTCACGCAGCGAGATCTTGTAGCGACGGAGGAACCCCTCCGGCTCGCCGTCCTCGCCCGTCTCCGGACTGAGGAGCGTGTCGAAGAACGCCGCGTCGATATCGACGTCCTCCTCGATGTCTTTGCGCTCGAATAGGCCGCCGTTCAGGAAGGGAATCCGACCGAGTACCTCCGACTCCGTTGTTCCCCTCTCCGAGAGCGCCTCGAAGAACAGCGGCTCGAAGAGGTCATCGTACACGTGCTTCTCGTCGTCGCCGGCTACCTCCTCGTACCTGTTCTCAACGTAGTCGAGGTCGTCGTCGAGCCACCCCTTCTCCTCGATGAACAGCAGGAACAACACTCGGTTGACGACCGTCCGCGTGTAGGCGTTGAGGTTTTCGTCGGGGTGTTTGAGCCCGTGTATCGCGTCCTGTAGATCCTCGCGAAATATCTCGCCGAAGTCCTTGTAGAAGCTCTTGGTGACCTCACGGATCGAGAAGACTTCCTCGACATTGCCCGCGAGGCTTGTCCGTCCCTGTCCAGAGTTGACTGTGAGCGAGTCGAGGTAGTCGAGGTACGCCGCTTCGACGCCACCCCGTTTGAGAGTGAAGTAGTTGAAGTCGAACGTGACTTCGACGTCTTCGGAGGAGAACTGCTGTTCGAGACGGAGGAATGTCAGCTCGTCGTCTAACGGGCTGGTCAACGGCCCCTCATCGGATTCGTGGCGGGCGACAACCGTGAAGAGCTCGTCTATCGGGCTTCCGTGGCGCTTGAGATGCTGTTTTAGCTCGCTGAAGGAGGCACTGTCGCCGGAGTTTTCTAGTTCGATATACCGGATAATTCCCTCCCCGTCTTCGTCTACGAGGTGGACCTCGTGCCAGTCGTTCTGACCGCGGCCTCGAAGAATCCCGTTCGGAACGTCGACGAAGGCGTCGTAACCTAACCCTTCGTCGCCGAGCAGATAGTCGAGGATATCGCCCCCATCCTCGGCGGAGGCGAGTCCCTCAACGCGGGTACGAACAGACATATTTCGCTTGTGCGTTCTTCGACCGCTCATAAATACTCTTGGCAAGAACCCCGCGCTTGATCGTTGGCCACCGGCGGGATTCCTGCTTTATCATACATCAGTTCTTGCGAGCGGCCGGGTTGGCGAGACAACTTCGTTTGCCAGCGTTTCATCGGGCGGTTCAAGAACAGAGGCTGTGACGTGCTAGATCCCGTGTAGGGATGTTCGTCGTGTTTGTTTACAATTGCAACTAGTACTTGAGGTATCAATAGAAACGACGAGAATAGAGTCTGGTTAGACCCTGGTTCTACTCGTCAATCGGTGGGCGGAGATCTCGGCGTCGAAAATCGTGAACGGTGGCAGAGTCGTCGAACTCTACACGGTATATCTGAGAATCTTGACTTTGTCCGGTTTCAATGTCGGCGTCGTCATCGATGACGTCGACGATATTTCCGTGGGTTCCGTGGAATCGGTGGTTAGGATCGATTTCGTCCGGGATGTCGATTCGCACCCGGTCCCCGACACCAAACTCCTTCATACAGTACTGTACAGGATCTTCGATGTAAAAGCGATACTGGAAATCATTTATTGACGATTTTTTCGGCTTTGTTGAAGCCTTTGGGAGTGATACAGCCGGTGTGCTGAATACTGAGAATAGGTTCAGTACGTATGAATTCTCTGTTTCGGTCAGGGTTCCTTGAATAGATAATGGGTAGTATGCCCACTTAGCAAAGTTTCGTTCTTAGGAGTCAGCACAGGTAGAGAAACGATATTACTACTACTCAGCTAACTCTTGAGTTTCTCATATTCTCTATTGAATATCGACCTTATTTACGATTTCTGAGACTGTCTATCTAGCAGCCATTAGCTGGTCCTACTTCTTTATCTCCGATCCCGATTCTCCAATACCGATTCGATACAGAAATGAAAGACATTCTCCAAAAGATATCACAGAATATATTATAAGGAATATAAGGGCAGATTTCGAAAATATACTAACATAGTTTGCTAGCTCTGGTGAGATATATGCCTTCAAATTGATGGTTACGAACTCTAGCAGAAAGATGTAAATCACACCTAAAATTGAGATAAGCATGGGAAAATAAAACACTCTCTTGATAATTTTCGCCATGTTGTTCTCTTTAGATCGTTCAATAACCTTCCCATGTTTTTGATATCTCATCATGAGAATACCAATGCTAGTCAATATCCCTACGAATAGGGTTAGAGATAGGGCAAACGGGATCTCTGACAAAGAGATCAAGTCGGTTATTGCTAGATAACAGATGACAATCGTAGCACTCAGAGACCAGAAAAAACCTCTGTGGCGCCGGAATATAGAGATATCAGACATAACCAGATTTTTAATTAGTAAAGACTGATTGCTATCGTATATGCCCCGGTTCACCTTCAGATTTGGGGAGTTCACCGGAGATGAGAGGCTCCCTCCTCTTGCACAACTTGATGATGTCGCAGAAAGGAATGGTATCTATGGGCCATCGGGGGAGCAACGGGGAGCATATAGACACTTCCTTGGAGATGATTATCTATTTGTAGAGTTCGTTAAGGAGATTTCTGAGGATTTCATGACTCTTGAGGAAGGTTCTTTCAGCAAAGCCGAAGTATCAAGAGCAAGAACAATGCGATTCGTTCTCTTTGAGGATGGGACTTACGGCTTCGAATCTCGGCGGGGAGTACGTGACTCCGATATATTTGATTATCTATTGGAAGATTATGACTTTGAGTACACTCTTGAACGGTATAACCACCTTTCCCTAGATACTATGAGAGAATTTTATAAAGATAGTTCTAGAGTAAAGAAAATCAAAGCAGAGGATTTGGGGGAGTATGAACCAAATCCTCATGTAACAGACGAAGAAATCCGTGAACTAACGGAGGAATTCGGCCAGCATTCAAAAAGCGTAGTGGCAAGCGTTGGACACATGAAGGAGGACTTGAAAGGTGCCTCTCTAATTGACGACGGATTCGCGAAATATTCCGATCTATCTATGATAAAGGCCGTTACCCCCAATGGGGCACTTAGGAAACTTCGAGATAGCGGTCGATTTGACTTCGGCGTGGACTCAGATAAAGATGAATCTGAGCAGGCTGAAGCCGTGAGAGATACTGTTTCCTCCTTCATACGCCGGACAGTTTCTGACGAATCTCCCGATGATGATGATGATGATTGAACCGCTCAAGCAATAGAACATTCACCCTCCATCTCTTACCTGCTGGTTCTCTCTAAATTGTGTATAATGAATAGGATTTCAACAGTTCCTAATCGTTAACAGCCACTTCCAGAGTGTGGGGACACGTCAGATGTCGTATTGAGGTCTTTCAATCGCTCAACTTCGTCTAAGCACTCGTCCAGTACGTTCTTTTGCTCATCGAGTTGGTTAACGAGCTGTTGCGCAGTATCCTCACCAAATTTCTTCATCCGAATGTACCTAGGGGAGTCAGAAACCTCCGATAGAGGTATCGCATCCTCAAACTGAACGAGATGCGTAGGACCTTGAGCTGCCCAGTGGTCTCCCATGTCAAGTTTCTGTTTTTTCTCAATGTAGCCAACGATATATCGCGTATCGTAGAATTCCTCAAGATCTCTATTCTCGCACTTTGTGAAGAGGAAGAGATACCGACGATTACTATTTTTCAGGAAACCACGAATGTTAGGTTGGTAACACTCATTACAGTAATTTTCTGCCTGTTCTTCGATATGTGGTTCTGTCTTTCCCCTACCGACAATATCCCGAACGGGAAGTTTAGATTCCGGTGCATGGTAGAAGAATTGAACTTGCCCCGCGTGTCCAAGATCATCACTGTTCAACTCCGTGCTTGAGACTACGGTTGGAGCATCCGCAGTATCAGCATGATATTCCCTCTGAGCTTCTAATACTGCCCGAGTCCCCTCACGATCGAATTTGAGAGGACGTCGGTACCAAGGTCCTCCGCCCGAGTCTTGCGAGTACTCGGTGACGAAGGCATTTGCATCAACACCGGATTCCCCGCTTAGGGGTACTGGTGTCTTGTACAAACGGGATTCGTCGGGATTCCCCAGAACAAGATATTCCGCGTCAAATTCATCGCGACGGACGTGTGCATTGCTATCGAATTGACTTTTAACGTCTTTTGGGAGTGAATAATATTCCTCCCCGGAGATGGGGTCGTATTCTAATGTAAAATGTCCTATGATATACGCACCCCAGCCTTGGTTTATCCAATCATAACTGGGTGTTTCGTTACCGACGTAATCTAGTGTGGCATAGAAGAACAGGACATCGCCTTCTTCCAGTTCGGCGATTCGCGTTGTCTTCGGGGGGTGACGGTCTCCGTAGGTGTAATGATCGCTAAAATCCAATTCGGGAAATTCTGGGTCAAAGTGTGCTACTGTATCATGCTCACTTTCGGGTCGAATGTCTTCCAGACTAAGTTCTTGATAAGTCGGCTGATGCACAGTCTCATCGGATTCAGCGATTGGGACGTATGCGAACGATCCATCAGAGTAAATCGGTCCTCGGCCACCGGGCGTGTTACTATTCGCCCCGATATTGATTGCTACTGACTTCATTCAATAACTTCTGACAGAGATACATAATAAATTCTTTGGCTGGTCTATCAGAATTGAAAATAGCTTATTCTAAGCACAGACAATGAAACCTCTCACAGTCTGTGAATTTCAATAGATCCGATTTTGACAAAAAGGAATGAGATATTTGAGTAAGGCTCTCCCCCACCGTTTCGAGTGCATCAACTGGAACCTCCTCAGCGGAGGCGGGGGTATTTTTTCTTGCAAGTGCCCTTAGGCACACTCCCTAAGGGGGGCTTCCCGCTGAACGGGAACCACCCAGCGTGAACCCGCCAAGGATACCTCTAGAGTATTCTCACAGGACTAGCTAAGAAGGGTGCTGTACCACTCGCGCGACGAAAATCAGCCGAATACCCGATGCTTCGGCAGTGTTGCCACTAGCCAGTCGGGTTCTAGTCGACGGCGACAGACACCTTCGAAATGCGTTGTTCGCCGAAGCGATCTTCCCATCTCACGCGGGCTTCGCGAAGCTCGAGCACGTCGCGTCCTTCGTGTCTCCACGCTTGGATAGCCTCGCTTAGTACATCGGACAGATACGGCTCGGTAGCACTCTTCAGTTCAGAGAGGACTGTATCGATGCGTAGCTGCAAGTTCCCACGAGGGGTTTCTCCAGTGATCTTGGCCCCGTACTTGCTACACCACTTCTGCCACGCGCTACTCGCTGCGTGCCGAGTCTCTAGATTATACAGGTTCGCTACTCGATCTGCAGCGTTTTTCAGCTGCGACTCGGTTCGTTCGACGATGCCCGAGATCTCTTGTTCCAGCTTCTTACTAACGAAGCTCACCTTCCCGTTCTCGTTCTGTAGAATCCCTTCGAGCCGGTTCAGTGCGCGGTAGATAGTGCTGATGCCGCGTCCCGTTTTCTCACCGAGTTCAGTAGTCTGTTGACGCCCACCATCCGTAACGAGTGTCTTGAGGACCTCCATGTCGCTCTCGCAGAGGTCACGGAGTTGCGTCACGAGTAGCGCCTCTTGGTTTGCTTCTATCTCTGGAGTCGGATCTGTCCGTAAGGAGATAGACTCACTCGCTTCACGCGCGTCGAAGTGGTCATCCGCAATGTACGTAGTCGCGTCGACCTTGACGGGAATGTCTCCCCAGTAGAGGGTGTTGATGAGAGCTTCATCTATTTCCCGTCGGATCGACTTGCGCTCGGACCACTCAAACGAGTGGCCAGTGAGCGACTTCTTCAACAGTACACCGAGCTTAGGATGGTAGAGAGGGTCACTCTCGTCCTCTGCCCGGACGTGTTTCGGGTGGTAGTGCTTAATCTGCTTCCCGTATTGGTGACCCGAGAAAACCTGCCTCGCGTCTTTCTTCGGCAGTAGAACCCGATGGTTGTAGCCAACGATATCCTCGTTGTTTGCCTTGTACTGGACTTTGCTCCCCTCTTCGTCAGCACAGAGCGTAAACAAGCGCTGCATGATGCCCGTCCGGCCGACGATTTTCGAGCTCTTCTCACGATGGATACGAACATAGCGTTCATACGTCGTGATGTTGCTCATCTCGTGAACTGAGCCGGTGAAATAGCTGGGGTTGACCCTCACATCTCCCTCGGCTGCGAGTGCTTGGAGGAAGCGCGGAAGCAGCGCACGGTAGTCATCGGGTTCGAGGTTCGACCCAGCAAACCGTACGTTGATTCCCTCGTTCTCGGAGATGTTGTCGAATGGCGTCGAAATCGGTTCTCCTGTCTCATAGTGACGCATATCGGCGAACCTGGGCTGAATCAGGAAGTTTGCCTTCCGTTCACCACGTCCCTTAGCACCGACACGGAACTCATAGAGACGCTCGCCGCCGACTTCGTCCTGTAGTCGCGGAGCGATACCACTTTCCTGGTAGGCTAGGTCGACCGTCCAGGTTTCCCCGTCAACATCAACGGGAACGTCCTCGGAGTATCCGTCGAACCCCTTCGTGAGTAGTTTCGCTATCGTCCAGTAGGGGCTTAGACCGTGCTCGGTGAATATGAGATTGCCCTCGCACTCGTGCGGAGCCGTCGCAACGTGGCTCACGCGCAACACCCCAATTTATGGAGGTTGCGACTAGTAGTATGAGGCGCCTCTCCCCCTTTACGCGGGGAGATTGAAGGAATCGTCCGAAGCCTAGGCCGGGATTTGAACCCGGGCTCTCGTCCTTACCAAGGACGCGCTTTACCGCTAAGCTACCCAGGCGCGCACCTCCTCGTACTGCGGTTCCGGGTATAGGGATTTCGGTTCGACCCGGCTCAGGGATCCGTTCCCGCACTCCGCGTCGCCGAGCCGACGTAGCCATCGGAGAAGCCGGCGAGTCGATCCCGCGTCGGCTCGGCGAGCAGCTCCGGCGCCGCCGGGAGCGCCCCGTCGTAGGAGTGGGCTAACTCCGCCGCGAATCCGAGTAGGTCCTCGGAGGCGGTGCCGTCGACGGCCGCCACGCCGGCGACGACCGCGAGTTCGAACACGTCCGCTTCGAGGTTGCGGTCGATCGCCGCGGGGTTGTCGGTCCGCTCGCGGTCGGTCTGGTCGCGGCCGAACGCCCGGACGGTCTCGACCGCGCGGTCGGCCGCTGGCGTCCGGGCGAGCAGCGAGAACCCCCGGGAGACGAGCACGTCGGCGGCGACGACCGAGAGATCCGCCTCGATATCGTTCTCGGGATCGCGCGCCCACGGCTCGTCGTGAGCCAGCTGGCGGGTGAGCGAGAGCCCCTCGTAGATCAACTGCACGCCGGCGGCGAGTTCGCCCAGCGCAGTCACGTCGACGCTCTCGTCGAACGCCCGGGCGGTCGACAGCGTCAACGCCCCCGGAACCATCGACGCCGCTGCCAGTCGCTGGTCGAGCGTCTCCCGGAGCGGCTCGGGCTCGATCTCCCCCAGCGCATCCCGGGCCGAACGGCGGGCCACGGCGGCGTCGTCCATCGTCTAGGGTAAGTCGCGGCGGACGCAAATGCCTTTGGAAAGCCCCCGAAAGCGCCACGAGCGCCGGCCAGCAGCGGCGGTTCGTCGATCCGCTTGCGACCACCCGATAGCGAAGGGTTATGGGCGCCGGGGGCGGTGGTGGTGGTATGGTCGAGTGTGAGTACTGCGGGGCGGCCTTCGACGACGAGGAGGCCCACCTCGAACATCTCGGCGACGAGCACGCCGAGGAGCTCGGACCGATAGACCAGCGCCGCGTCGACGCGGCAAGCGACGACGAGGGGGGGCTCCCGATCGTCGGCCTCCTCTCGGGCGCCGCGGTGCTCGTGGTGCTGGTCGTCGCGATCTGGTTTTTCTTCCTGAGCGGCGCGGGCGGCGGCACGGATCTCGACGCCGAGCCGGCGGGCATGGAGGACGAACCGCTGCCGAACCGCGGCGCCGACGAGTGGATCTCGCAGGTCGAGACGTTCGAGAGCCAGGGGCGTGAGCACCGCTCGGGCAACATCGACTACGACACCGTCCCGCCGCTTTCGGGGACCCACTCCGGCGACTGGGCATCGGCGGGCTACTACACCGAGACGCCGCGGCTGGAGGAGGTCGTCCACTCGCTCGAACACGGCGCGGTCGTGATCTACTACGACGAAGGGAACCTCTCCGACGAGGCGGAGGCCAGCCTGCGGGCGTGGGCCGCGAACAAGGACGGCCAGTGGCAGAGCGTCATCGTCGCGCCGAACCCCAACGAGAACCCCCGCGGCGACTACGTGCTGACGGCGTGGACCCACCGGCTCGTGATCGACGACTACGACGCCGAGGCGGTACAGGCGTTCGCCGCGGAGTACCTCGGCCGCGGGCCGGAGAACCCGGTGCGGTAGCTCGACCCTCGCAGTTCCCGTTCTACTCCCGCACGGAGAGCCCCGGTGCCGGCGGCATCGAGCGCTTGTGTGCGCTCCCTTCGACCAGTTCCACAACGCGCTCGACGTGGTCCTCGGTGACGCCGTCGACGTAGCGAACCGTTGCGGCCTTCGACAGCGGGCCGTCGACGTGCAGCGCGAGCACGGCGTCGAGGTGGTCGTAGTTCAGCCCCATCTCCGCCTCGTCGGTCTGTCCCGCCCACATCTCGGCGGTCGGGGTCTGCATCACCAGTTCGTGCGGGACGCCGATGTGGGCGGCGAGCTGCCGAACCTGCTGTTTGTACAGGTCGCCGATGGGGTTGCAGTCGACGGCTTGATCGCCGTACTTCGTGAAGTAGCCCGTCATCGCCTCGCTGCGGTTGCCCGTGCCGAGGACCACGCGGTTCTCGGTGTTCGCGACGTAGTAGTTCAGCACCGCCCGCGTCCGGACGCGGACGTTCCCCGCGGCGGTTTTGTCCTCGATGCCCTCGGGGTACGCCTCGTCGAACGTCTCGGCGATCGGCTCGATCTCGATCACGTCGTAGGGGATGCCGAGCGACTCGGCGACCGCCTCGGCGTCGCTCATCAGTTCCTCGTCGCTGACGCGGGCGGGCATCGTCAGGCCGTGGAGCCCCTCCTCGCCCAGCGCCTCGACGGCGAGGTAGGCGGTCAGCGTCGAGTCGATGCCGCCGGACATCCCCAGCACGGCGCCCTCGGCACCGGCGGCGTCGACGGTGTCCCGGATGAACGAGACGATCTCCTCGCGGACGGTTTCGAGCTCTGCCTCCGAGAAGCGGATGTCCAGCGGCGCGTTCTCCGTCAGGACGTCTTCGGGCATGGGCGACCGTTCTGCCGCGGGCGACAAATAGGCACTCCCCGACTCGGGGAGGTGGACGCGTGTCCGGTTCCGGCGTCGACGGGGGTGGCGGAATCCGAAACCGACTTACCGGACGCGGGCGTTCCGTCGAGTGCGAGCACTGCAGGCCTCGCGAACGAACGACCACTCAGGCGGATGTGGTCCAGTGGTAGGACAGTAGCTTCCCAAGCTACCGGCCCGGGTTCAATTCCCGGCATCCGCACTTTTCTGCCTTCTTGCGCCTCTAGCCGTAGGGGACGCTATTTCCGGAGGATAGGGTGGTTCAGAACGTCTTGAACCACGAGTGAGCCAGAACCGCATATTCATATTTCGAATTGATAGAGGGGAGAAATATAAGTAACCGTCAGTTCACAGTGAAGCCGTGGTAGACAACTACGTGCGTCGGACAGCAATCACTCGTCTCGTGGTGACGGACGAGCAACGCGAACTTCTCGAAGAGACGATTTCCGCGTGGAAGCGTGGTTGCCAGATCGCCACGGACATGGCGTGGGGGAAGTGCAACGCAAAGAGCGACGTACAGCCACTCGCCTACGAAACTGTGCGCGAACAGACCGACCTCGGGAGTCAGCACACGGTTTTCGCCACCCACCAAGCCGCTCAAGCCATCACCGGCTGTATCGAACGCCAGTCCAAGGGCAAGAAGGTCAGTAAGCCCACCTTCACTGCACCGACAGTGAAGTACGATACCCGGACCATGACGTTGTTTGACGACGATACGGTGTCGCTCTCTACGACGGAGAGTCGCGTCCGGTGTGAACTCGCTCTTCCCGATGCCGACGACGGCTATCAACGGCAGTATCTCGATTCCGACGAGTGGAGCGTCACGGAAAGCACGCTCACCGCCCGCGACGGCGACTACTTTCTGCATATTGGCTTCCGACGACACAAGAACGATACCGAACGGAACACCGCCGAGGACGGAACGGTTCTCGGGGTCGACCTCGGTATCGAAAACCTCGCGGTCACCAGCACTGCCTACTTCTTCAGCGGACGGGAGTTGGCCCACAACCTCCGCGAGTTCGAGAAGGTGCGTGCTGGTCTCCAGCAGACCGGGACGCGGAGCGCCCATCGCACGCTCGAACGATCGAGCGGCCGTGAACTTCGCTATGTCCGTGACGTGCTTCACCGGGCATCGAACGATATCGTCGCGGAAGCGGTTCGGTACAACTGTGACGTGATCGCGTTCGAGGACTTGACCCATATTCGCGACCGAACAGGGGCGTCGTGGGGGCACAAGTGGGCGTTCCGAACGCTCTACGAGCAAGTGGAGTACAAAGCTGAAGCGGAAGGTATCGCGGTGAAGCAAGTGGGCTCGGCGCACACCTCCACACGGTGTGCCGAGTGTGGATTCACGGCGAGTGAGAACCGCCCGGATCGCAACGACTTCCGGTGTGTGAACTGCGGGTCGGAAGCCAATGCGGACTACAACGCGGCGAAGAACATCGGAATGCGGTACGTCCGTCGGGGCCAACAGTCGTCCCGGCGGACGGGCAACAGTCGGCTTGCCCTGAAGTCTGGAACAGTGACGCCGAGCGGCGGATTTACCGCCCACCCGAACGGGTTCGAGGCCGAGTTCACGGACAAACCTAACCCTCCACGAGCGAACCCACCCGGGTGAGCGAAGTAGGGTGCGGTAGCTGATTTCCCGGACGGCGCATTTCTGCCGAGTGAGGCACTCAACTGCCGAAGAACGTCGAGTCTCTCCAGCCCTAGCGACCGTCTCCGCCCGGCGGCTGCAGGTCGCGCTCGAACTCGTCGAACACGTCCAGATCCTCCGGCAGTTCGGACTCGATCCGTCGCTGCTCCTTGTTGCGCTCCAGTCGGTCCTCGACCGGGTCGGCGACCTCTTCCCAGCCCGGCTTCACGCGGACGGACTTCGCGGGCTGCCCGACCGCGACGTGGTGGGCGGGCACGTCGCCGTCGACGACGGCTTTCGCGCCGACGACGGAGTTCTCGCCGAGCTTGGAGCCGGCGCGGACCATCGTGTCGTAGGTGAGGCGGGCGTCGTCCTCGATGATCGTCCGGTAGTTCGTCACCTCCGTCTGGTCGACGATGTCGTGGTCGTGGGAGAGGACGTGTGCGGAGTCCGAGATCGACACGCGGTCGCCGATCTCCAGCGCGCCGCGGTCGTCCAAGTGGACGTCGTCGTGGACGACCACGTTGTCGCCCATGGTGATGTTGTGGCCGTAGGTGAACGTTATCCCCTTGAAGAAGCGACAGTTCTCGCCGACCTCGTCGAACAGGTGTTCCGCGAGCATCTGCCGGAACCGCAGCGCGAACTCGATGTTGTCGGCCATCGGCGTCGCGTCGAACTGCCGCCAGAGCCACTGGAGGTGTTTCGAGCGCTGGAAGCGGTCCTCGTCTTTCTCGGCGTAGTACTCCGACTCCAGCGTCGCGTTACACGGGTCGTACCCCTGCAGCCGCACGCGCTCCGCGGGCGTCACGTCGCCGCCGTCCTGCCAGCGCTCGTAGGCGTCGCGGTCGCCGAACAGGTCGACCAGCGTGTCCTGCACCACGTCGCAGGTGTCCTCGTCGGAAGAGAGCCGCTCATCGACCTCCTCGATGAAGGCGTCCACCCCGGCCTCGGCGTCCGGGGGGAGCGAGGCGTGCCGTTTGGTCATGCCCGGAGGGTGGAGTGGCCCGGCCAAATGGGTTCGGGTGTCCACACAGCGTGCACGTCCGGTCGATGAGGGCTGTTTCGGACACGGAGTATGACGGGACGCCGGTCACGGGGACGTTCCGGAGCGTACCGCGAGCAGCGCCAGCGTCGAAACCGCGAAACGCCTCGGTTTACGCCCCGGACCGCGACCCGACGACCCACTTCTCGGAGTACGACTCCCCGCAGGCACACTTCGCGTAGGCGTGGATCACGTCGCCGTCGGCGTACAGCCCGCCGACTTCGGGGTTCTCGGCCTCGACGAACGCGAACACGTACTGGACCTCGTGGTCGTCGCCGTCGCCCGCCGGGCACTCGCCACCGGCCAAATCGGCGTCGACGCTGCCGCCCTCGCCCATCGCTTCCTTCGCGAACTGCATCGCGTCCTGCCCGGTGCCGGCGTCGAACAGCTTCCGCCCCTGCTCGCCGGGGCGGACGAGCACGACCCCGCCGTCGACTTCCTCGCCGGCGTCGGCCAGCTTGCCCGCCTCGTCCAGCTGATCCTCGGCGAGAAACAGCGCCACGTCCTCCAGCCGCTCGCCCGCGAGGAACTCCGAGAGCTTGCTCATACCCCGACGAGGCGCCTGAACGGGAAAAAGCGACCGCGTTCCGGTCGGCTCAGTCGAGATCGAACGGATCCGCATCGTCGCCACCGCCGTCCAGATCGCTCGCAATGTCTTGTAGCGACCCGCCCGGGCCGCTGGTGTCGCGGTAGAACGTCCGCTCGCCCGGCAGCCTGATCCCGTAGCGCTCGCCGGGCTCGATCTCGTCGATCTCCACGGGATCGCCGGGCTCGCGCTCCCGTTCGCGCAGCCACTCGACCAGCCGGTTCTCCGCCCGGCCCGGGTCCCGGGCCTCGCTTTTGAGGTCGTACGCGCCGCGGAGCAGATACCCCGAGCGGTCCTCGCGGATCTCGGCGTGGCGTTCCGCCCCGTCGATCACGACGCGGACGAACGAGCCCGCTTCGAGGTCGAGGTCGGCCGGCAGCCGCAGGCATGGGCGGCGGGTGCCGCCGCTGCGGGTGACTTCCGCCCGCTCCGTGCGGACGCTAGCGTGGTCGCTGGGGATGCGATCGGGCATCGAGAGGTGAGAGAAAGCTTACTCCTCGGACTCGTCGTCGCCCTCGCCGAAGGCGGCCGCGACGTCCTCGTCGCCGACGACCTTGGCGTTGACCTGCGCACTCTCCTCGCTGAACTCGGCGCCGCGAACCGTGACGCGGCGTCGCTCGCCGTCCTTCTCGGGGTGGTAGCCGACGCCGCCTTCGAGCAGGAGCTGCTTGAGGTTCGAGCCGGCGACGTCCTCGCGCATCGGTCGGCCGGCGGCGTCCGAGCCGCCGGTGAGCTGCAGCGTGGACTCCGAGAGCCCGACGACGTCGCCGTCGACCTCCTCGCCCAGCGAGCGCCCGATGAAGCGGTTGGCGTCCTGTCCGTCGACCTCCGTCTGGTACGTGTTGCCCGTGTCGGGATCCGACACGACGAGCTTGAGTTCGGCCATACCCGAAAATCTCGGCCGCGGCTGAAAAACACGTCGAAACCGCCCGTTCCGGCAGGGGTGGGCCGAACGCGCCCGCTACGCCTCGGCGGGGAGCAGCGCCTCGGGCTGTTGCTGGACGAACAGCACGCGCTCGCTGTCGTCCAGCGGCCGGACGTACAGCCGGCTCTCGCCCTCGGCCTCGATCCGTCGGGCCGTCTCCTCGGCGTCCTCGACCTCGTAGTAGATCGGGATCAGCACCGCCCGGCCGGCGTCGGCGGCCTTCATCACGACGACGGCGAACACGACGCCGTTGGTCTGGGCGTTGTACGCCTCGTACTCGTCGAACTCGGCGCCGTCGACGGCGTCCTGTACCGCCTCGAACTCGTTGCCCGGCACGAGCACGTCGAACCCCGTGCGGTCGTCCTCGTACCCCTCGTCGGTCTCCAGCCGGGGGAGCGGCGTCACCGCGCCGGGCCGGAGTTCGACGGTCTCCCAGCCCGCCTCCCGGAGCTCGGCTGCGGTGGTCTGCATGTCGTCGATGGTGTCGTCCCAGAGGTTGGTCATACCCTGCAGCGGATGTCCGGGGTCCATGCCCGGGTAACGGCCCGTCACGGGTGAAAAGGGTTCGCTTGCGGGACGCCAGCGCTAAACCCCCGCCGGCCCGAGTCGGGGCCATGACCGACGACGCCAGCCTCACCGACTTCGCCGGGCGTGAGGACGGCGCGGACGACGCCGGAGACGGCGGATCGAACGATCCCGACGACGGGACGAGCAGCCCCGAGAACGACGCGCCCGGGCCGGACGACGGCCCAGAGTCCGACGACGCCACCGACGCCGAGCCCGAAACGCCGACGTTCACCTACACGTCGACGCCCGACGGCGCCGAGTGTGCGGCCTGCGGAGCGACCGTGGAGAAGCGCTGGCACGCCGGCGAGGGCGGAACCGCCGAGAAGCCGGATCTCGACCCGGACGCGCTCGTCTGCTCGGACTGTAAAGAGTGGTAGCGGCGGCTACTCCCGCTCGAACCCGGCGGCCAGCGTCTCCTCGTTCACGCTGAGCACCGTCGGCCGGCCGTGCGGGCAGGAAAAGGGCTGCTCGCACTGCCCGAGTCGTTCGACGAGCGCCTGCGCCGCCTCGGTCTCCAGCGCGTCGCCGGCTTTCAGCGACGGGTGACACGCGAGGTCGGCCAGCGCGTCTTCGCGGGCATCTTCCGGATCGCCACCGCTCGCGAGCGCCGCGAGCGTCTCCCGGAACGCGCCCGCGTCGGCGGGCCGCCCCAGCGGTGCGGGCACCGCCGAGAGCTTCACGGTCGTTCCGCCGAACGGCGCGGCGTCGAACCCCAGCGCCGCGAGCTCGTCGGCGCGCTGCTCGACGACCGCGGTCTCCGCGGGCGACAGCGAGATCGTCTCCGGCGGCGAGAGCTCGGCGCGTTCGATCGCTTCGCCCGCGACGGCCGCCTGCAGGCGCTCGAAGTTCACCCGCTCGTGGGCGGCGTGCTGGTCGATCACGAGCAGGTCGTCGTCCTCGGCACAGAGCAGGTACGTTTCCCGGAACTGCCCGAGCACCTCGGCCTCGGCGAGCGCCGAGTCACTCTCTTTCGGCGCGAGCGACTCCTCCAGCCCCATCGCGACCTCGCCCGAGCGCCGGAGATCCGCTGTGGTGAGCGCGTCGTTCACACCGGTCTCGACGGCCGCCTCCACCGCCTCCCGTGCCGAGAGCGCGACCGCCGCCTTCGCCGGGTGGACGTTCGCGTCGACGGTTTCCGGCGGCAGCGACACCGAGACGACCGCGATGGAGTGGCGGCCGTCGGGCAGCAGCGTGCCGTAGCCGCGCTCGACCGCGCGGCGGAGCCCCTCGTCGACGACCGGGCGGTCGTTGATCGCGGTCCGGAGGTGCGAGCGGTCGGCGCGGGTCGTCGAAGGGTACACGAGGACGCCCTCGACGTGGATCGTCTGCCCCTCCGAGAGGGACGTCTCGTGGGCGAACGTCGTCGACCGCGCGGCGACGTGGCGGTCGTAGACGGCTGCGAGCGCGTCTTCGAAGGCGCCGCTCCCGGGCGTCTCGAACACCTCGCGCCCGTCGTGGGAGAGCGAGAACGACACGCCCGGCCGCGTCAGCGCGTAGCGTGCGACCAGTTCGGAGATCTTCGCGAACTCCGTGCCCTCGCCGCCCAGCGACGCCCGACGTGCGGGGCGGTCCGCGAACAGCTCCCGGACGGTCACGGTCGTCCCGCGGGCGCGCCCGGCGTCGGTGATCTGAATAGCTCCCTCGTCGTCCACTACGATCCGGGTTCCGGGCTCGCTGCCGTCGCTGGTGACGAGTTCGAGCCGACCGGCATCGGCGATACTCGGGAGCGCCTCGCCACGGAAGCCGAGGCTCGTCGTCGCCGGGAGCGTCGCGGCGTCCCGGAGCTTGCTCGTCGCGTGGCGCTCGATTGCGCGGGCGGCGTCCGCCCGGCGCATTCCGTGCCCGTCGTCGGCGACCCTGATCCGCTCGGTGCCGTCGCCGTCGATCTCGACCCGGATCGAGTCAGCGCCGGCGTCGAGTGCGTTGTCCAGCAGTTCGCCGACGACCCGCGCGGGCCGGGTGATCACTTCGCCGGCCGCGATGCGGTCGACCGTCTCCTCGTCGAGATGCTCGACCGCCGGCGGGTCGGCCTCATCGCTCATTCGTCCGTAAGGCGGTCCTGAAGCTCCTGCAAGCGGTTCAGCGCCTCGATCGGGGTGGTTCGAGCGAGGTCGATCTCGCGGAGTTCGGCCGCGACTTCGTCGGTCTCGGTGTTTCCGGGTTCGGTTCCGGGGAGGGTCTGCTGGCCCGGCGGCGGGGAGGGTTCGGAGCCCGCCGCGGGCCCGACACTATCGACGCCGGCACCGTCGGTTGCGGCCTGTGTCGCCGCCGCCTCGGTCGTCTCCGTCGCCGAGCCCTCCGTCCCGTCGTCCTCCACGAGCTCCCGCGATCGGTCGACGACTGCCTCCGGAACGCCCGCCATCCGCGCGACCTCGACGCCGTAGGAGGAGGAGGAGGGACCCTCGTCGACGCGGTGGAGGAACGTCACGTCGTCGCCGTCCCGGATCGCGGTGAAGTGGAGATTGAACACCCCCTCGCGCTCGTCGGCCAGCGCGGTCAGATCGTGGTAGTGTGTCGCAAACAGCGTCCGGGCGCCAACCTCGTCGTGGAGGAACTCCGTGGCCGCGCGGGCGATCGCGAGCCCGTCGGCAGTCGATGTACCGCGCCCGACCTCGTCCAGCAGCACCAGCGAGTCCGCGGTCGCGTCGTGGAGGATGTCAGTGAGCTCGCTCATCTCGCGCATGAACGTCGACTGCCCGCCCGCGATGTCGTCGCTGGCGCTGACGCGGGTGAACACGCGGTCGAGGACGGGAAGGCTCGCGGACTCGGCGGGCACGAACCCGCCGGCCTGCGCGAGCACGCAGATCAGGCCGACCTGCCGCATGTACGTCGACTTCCCGCTCATGTTGGGGCCGGTGATCAGCGCGACACTACCCGCGGGCAGGTCGGCGTCGTTGGGGACGAACTCGTCCTGGGCCTGCGCGACGACGGGGTGGCGGCCGGCCTCGATCTGCAGGGAATCGTCGCCGTCGTGGAACGTCGGTCGGCAGAACTCCGGCCCGACGGCGACCGTCGACAGCGAGAGGAGCGCGTCGAGATCGGCGAGATCGTCCGCGAGCGCCTGCAGGCGGTCGGCCGCGTCGGCGACCGCCGCCCGGACCTCACAGAAGATGTCGTACTCCAGCGCGTCCGCGCGCTCGGCGGCGCCGAGGATCTCGTCCTCGCGGCGGCGGAGTTCGGGCGTGACGAACCGCTCGGAGTTCTTCAGCGTCTGCCGCCGGCGGTACTCCTCGGGCACCGAATCGAGGTGGCTGTCGGTCACCTCGATGTAGTAGCCGTGGACCTGATTGTGGCCGACTTCGAGGTTGTCGATCCCCGTGCGCTCGCGCTCCGTCGCTTCGAGGTCGGCGACCCACTCACGGCCCTCGCGTTCGGTCGCGCGCACCTCGTCGAGTTCGTCGTCGAAGCCGTCGGCGATGACGCCGCCTTCGGTGATCTCCTGTGGCGGGTCCTCGGCGATCGCGCTTTCGATCAGTTCCCGCGTCTCGGCGAGGTCGCCGAGGTCGTCGCGGAGCCGCTGCAGGCGGTCGGATTCGGCGTCGTCGAGCGCCGCTTTCAGCTCCGGCACGATCGCGAGCGTCCCGGCGACCGAGCGCAGGTCCCGCGCGTTCGCTCGCTCGCGGGAGACCCGCGAGACGAGGCGTTCGAGGTCGTAGGCAGCACTGAGTTCGTCACGCAGTTCCTCACGTAGCAGCGTCCGCGTCGAGAGCTCCTCGACGGCGTCGAGGCGGGCCTCGATCGCGCGGCGGTCGACCAGCGGCCGGCGGAGCCACGACGCCAGCCGACGACGGCCCAAGGCACACACCGTCTCGTTCACCGTCTCGAACAGCGTGTCGCCGTCGCGGTCGCCGCCGGCCCGGTTCTCGAACAGTTCGAGGCTGCGCAGTGCGGCGGCGTCCAGCCGCAGGCAGTCGGCGGGGTCGTAGCGCTGGATTCGGGAGACGTAGTCGAGGGGGCCATCGTCGCCCTGCGTGTACTCGGCGTACGCCAGGAGGCCGCCGACGGCGCGGCTCTCGACGCCGGTGAAGCGCTCCGGGTCGGCGTAGCTTTCGAGCGTCTCGCGGGCCGCGTCGGGGGCGAAGGCGTCGTCGTCCCAGTCGGTCGTCGGACAGGGGGGATCCACGTCGGGCGCACCCGGCCCCGAGAGCAGTTCCGCGGGGCCGACGCGGGCGACCTCCTCGCGAGCACCCGCGCGGTCAGACGCCGGAGAGACCCGACACTCGCCCGTGGATACGTCGACGCTCGCGACCGCGAACGCCTCGTCGTCGCCGACGACCGCGGCGACGTAGGTGGAGTCCGGCGACAGCAGTTCGTCGTCGACGACGGTGCCGGGAGTGATGATCTGGGTGACCGCGCGTTCGACGATCCCGTTGGTCTCGCTGGGGTCCTCGATCTGATCGGCGATCGCGACGCGGTGGCCGGCGTCGAGCAGGCGTTCGATGTACTCCGCGGCGTTGTCGACGGGGATCCCGGCCGCGTCGTAGGTGCCGGTGGAGTCCTCCCGCTCGATCATCGTGAGCTCGCAGAGCCGGGCGACCTCTTCGGCGACCGAACAGAACGTCTTGTAGAAATCCCCCACCCGGAACAGCACGAGCGCGTCGTCGTGCTCCCGGCAGCGATCCACGTACTGCTGGAGCATCGGCGTGAGCTCGTCCCGGCGCTCGTCGAGCTCCGAGGGAGGTCCGGTGACCGCAGACATGCCCGAAGGAGGGAGGTCGAGGCGGAAGAGCGTTACGCGAACCGGCGCGTCCGCCCGGCTCAGCTGACGAACTGCAGGAGCTCCTCGCGCTTGGCCTCGCGGAACCGCTGGCCCAGCGCCTCCTCCAGCGAGTCGATGCTGCCGGTCTTCGCGGTGATCGGACAGATCGTCTCCTGGTACTGCTGCCACGGCGGGAACAGGCCGAGCCGGTCACAGAGGTCGTCGAGCCGCTCGTCGCGGTCGTCGACCTTGTCCATCTTGTTGACCGCGACGATCGGGTCGACGTCGACGTCCTGCAGGAAGTGGAACATCTCCACGTCGTGGGGGATGTCGCCGTTCCCGCGGTGGCGATCGATGATGTCGATCACCGCCTTCCCGTCGACGACCAACACGCCCGCGAGGATGTCGTCGGCGTTCTCCTCGACGTAGCGCACCACGTCGGTCTTGATCTGTTCGCGCTGCTCCTCGTGGACGCCGGACATGAAGCCGAAGCCCGGGAGATCGGTGAACATGAAGTCCTGGCCCGCCCAGTCGTAGTGGTTGGGCTGGCGGGTCACCCCCGGCTTCCCCCCAGTGTCGAAGCTGTGGCCCGTCAGCTCCCGCATCAGCGTCGACTTCCCCACGTTCGACCGACCGACGAGGACGACCTCGTCCCCGCGGTTCGGGCGGTTCTCGAAAGGCATGGCCGTCGGTAGCCGCCTGCCGGGGTTAACGCTCACGGGTCGGGGAGTCCACATAGATAAAGTATATAGCGCGATATCGAATAATCGGACGCGTTCGACGACCCGCTCGACGTACGCTGCTGTGGTGCGCTACGGACACCTGACTTTCGGCCGGCCTAAAATTCGGAAGCGTTTTAGTTATTTAGGCTAGCCAAAACAGCATGGCGAGTCAATCCAACGGCGGTCCGACGCGCAGAGAGTGTGTGAAGTACGGCGGCGCAGTCGTCGGGAGCGGACTCCTCACAGGCTGTACGGGTGGGGATGGGACAGAGACCGACGGCTCGACCGAGAGCGCAACGCCGGATACGGACAGCGGAACACCCACCGATCACTCGGTGACGATGGCGCCGATGGGCGAGGTTACCTTCAACTCCGTTCCCGAGACATGGGTGCCCTACGGCGGCGACTACGCCGACATGGGGGTCGCGCTCGGGCAGGCCGACGGGATGCGCGGCATCGGACAGGCTGGAGAGTACTACACCTACGTCTACGACGAGCTGCCGGACGTGAGCGTCGACGACGAGCGCATCGCGAAGAACGACCTGGTACAGGCGGACATGTCCAAGGAACTGTTCTACGAAATCGGCGCCGACGCCCACGTCATCGACACCGGGATGTTGCGCAACTGGTTCGACTGGAGCGACTCGGACATCGCGGAGATACGCGGGAACGTGGCGCCGTTCGTGGGAAACATGATTTTCCGACGTTCGGACAGCTGGCACGACTACCGCTACTACACGCTGTACCAAGCGTTCGAGAAGATGGCCGAACTGTTCGACGAGCGCAAGCGCTACGAGGCGTTCAAGACGCTCCACGACGAATTCATCGCCGACATCCAGTCGCGGATGCCGCCCGCCGACGAGCGTCCGAACGCCTTCCTCACCTTTGAGAGCACGAACGAACCGGAGACATTCTCACCGTACCGGCTCTCGGATAAGGGGACCAGCAAGAAGCAGTGGAACGACCTAGGCATCGGCGATGCGCTCGCCGGCACAGGTATCGAGAACCTCAGCACCACGAACCGGAACGAACTCGACTACGAGAACCTCCTCGAAATCGACCCCGACGTACTGCTCATCCGCGGCCATGAAGATAAGTCCGCGACCGAGTTCCGCGACACCGTGCTCGCGTACATGCAGGACCACCCGGTCGGGAGCGAACTCACGGCAGTCGAGAACGGTCGCGTCTACCGCGGTGGCTACCTCCGTCAGGGGCCAATTCACAATCTCTTCCTGACCGAACGGGCGGCACAGCAGCTCTACCCCGACGAGTTCGGAGAGGTCACTGGCGACAACCAACTGTTCGACCGGGAGCGGGTCGCCGACATCGTCGCCGGCGAGTTCTGAGCGGTCGCAGCCTATTTCCCGAACCCCCCCGAGCACCACCCGTGCGACTCGTACAGGTGATGATCCCCGCCGGGAAGCGGGAGGCCGTGCTCTCGGTGCTGGACGAGAACGGGATCGACTACGCGCTGTCGGACGAGACGAGCGGCCGGCGCTACACCGGCGTCGTCTCGTTCCCGCTGCCGACCAACGCCGTCGAACCGATCCTCGACCAGCTCAGGGAGGAGACGGGCATCGACCGCGACGCCTACACGGTGGTGCTCGACGCCGAGACCGTCGTCTCCGAGCGCTACGACCAGCTGGAGAAGGAGTGGACCGAGGGCGAGGAGGGCGAACGCATCGCCCGCGACGAGCTGATCACGCGTGCCGCCGATCTCGCGCCGGACTGGGTGCCGTTCCTGGTGATGACCGCGATCAGTGCCGTCGTCGCGACCTCGGGGCTGTTGCTCGACTCGGCGGCGGTCGTCGTCGGCTCGATGGTGATCGCGCCGCTGATCGGGCCAGCGATGGCCACGAGCGTCGGGTCGGTCGTCGACGACCGCGACCTGTTCGTGCGCGGGATCAAGCTGCAGGCGGCGGGCGCGCTGCTCGCGGTCGCGAGCGCGGCGGCGTTCGCGGGGCTGTTGCGCTTCGGGAACATCGTCCCGCTGGGGACGAACGAGGTGCTCGCGATCGGCGAGGTCCGGGAACGACTCTCGCCGGGCGTTCCGTCGCTGGTGGTCGCGCTCGCGGCCGGGATCGCGGGCGCGCTCTCGCTGTCCTCGGGGGTCTCCTCGGCGCTGGTCGGCGTGATGATCGCCGCGGCGCTGGTGCCGCCGACCGCGGTTGTCGGCATCGGGGTCGCGTGGGGACGGCCGGGCGCCGTCGTCGGCTCGGCGGTGCTGGTCGCGGTGAACTTCCTCTCGATCAACCTCGTCGCGCTGGCGGTGTTCTGGTACCAGGGGTACCAGCCCGAGCAGTGGTTCCGGGTGGGCGAGGCCCGACAGGACACGATCAAGCGTATCGGCGCGCTGGCGGTGACGGTGCTGATCCTCTCGTCGGTGCTCGCGGGCGCGACGTACGCCTCCACCCAGCGTGCGGCGTTCGCGGACGACGCCCGGGCGGAGACCGAGTCACTGTTAGCGGGCGAGCCGTCGCTGTCGCTGATCGACTTCGAGGTGGAGCACGGCGCCGCGTTCCCGTTCCGTAGCCCCGAGCGGGTGGTGGTGACCGTCGGCTACCCGCCGGGCGAGGAGCCGCCGGCGCTGGCCGAGCGGCTCGCCGAGCGGATCGACAGTATCGGCGGCGGCCCGTTCGGCCTCAGTAGCGGCGAGAACGTCGCGGTTGCGGTGCGGTACACTGCCGTGGAGACAGCGGGCGGCGACGACTCTTCGACAGCTCAGGCGTTGCGCGAGGGCGGGATGTCGGGCTCCCAGTCGACGGCCGCGACGATCGTGTCGAGCACGCCCTCGACGTTCTCGCCCTCGGCCACGCTCATGTAGGCGTCGGCCTCGACGTCGGTCGACACGTCGGACTTGTTACAGACGGTGACGACCGGCGCGTCGAAGCGCTCGTCGAGCTCGTTCCGGAGTTCGAGCTGGGCGTCGAGCGGGTAGCCGCAGTTGCCCGAGGCGTCGACGACGAACAGCACGGCGTCGGCGAGGTGGCGCAGCGCGGAGACCGCCTGCGCCTCGATGTCGTTGCGCTCCTCCTCGGGACGGTCGAGCAGCCCCGGCGTGTCGACGATCTGGTAGCGGATGTGGTCGCGCTCGAAGTGGCCGACGTGGACCGCCGTCGTGGTGAACGGGTAGGACTCGATCGCGTTGCTCGCGTTGGTGACCTCGTTGACGAAGGAGGACTTCCCCACGTTGGGGTAGCCCGCGACGACGATCGCGGGCTCGTCGGGCCGGATGTCCGGCAGCGTCTTGAGCTCGTCCCGGGCCTCGCCGACGACCAGCAGGTCGTCCTCGATCTCCTCGACGATGTCGGCCATTCGGGCGAACGCCTGTTTGCGGTGCTTGCGGGCGGTGTCGGTGTCGCTATTGCGGATCTTCGAGGCGTACTCGTCCCGGAGCTGTTCGATCTGGTTGCCGGCCCACGTCACCTCGCTGAGCGCCTGTCGCAGGCGGTCCACGTCGACGATCGCGTCGGCGAGCTCGTAGTAGAACGGGTCGACGTAGTCGAAGTCGGGCCACGCGCCCGCGACGTTCTGGAGGTTGTCCGAGAGGATGTTGCCGGCGGTCCGCAGCATCGCTTCCTGTGCCTCGTAGGGGTCTTTCGCCCGCCCCGTCCGCGACGCCCGGGAGAACGCCTTGTCGAGGAGCTCCTCCGACCGGGGCGTGGTCGGTAGATCTTCGAAAGTCATCGATTACGGGAGTGTAGCCGGCCAGCGCGTAAAAACGCGTCCGTCCGGCTCCCCCGACCCGTCGACGCCACGGGCCGATAATCGAACCGACACCCTACCTCCGAATATCCAATCTATAACGAATTATAACGTATATTGTCCCAAGTAAAGAGAAATTACTTTACAAAATGTATTTATTTCACCAATTATCTTCTGTTCTGGAAGCGAGGTATTAGGTGCCACGGATCGCAGAGGTTCGACTGCACATGGAACCGACGAACGTCACAGTTTTACCCATCGACTCCAACATTTATGGGGTCAAACTGAGTTTCGGTACGCTATCGACGAACGAGAGCCGCCGTTCGGGAGGGGGTGTCCCCTGATGCCCGTCGAGCCGGCGGTCGCGAACGGGATCAACACGGTGTGGGCGCTCGTGGTCGCCTTCCTGATCTTCTTCATGCAGCCGGGGTTCGCGCTGCTGGAGGCCGGGCAGGTCCGGGCGAAGAACGCGGGCAACGTGCTGATGAAGAACATGACCGACTGGACGCTGGGCGTGCTGGCGTACTTCCTCGTCGGCTTCGGGCTCTCGGTGATCGTCGCCGCGCTGACGAGCACCTCGCCCCTCGACATCGTCGGCGCGTTCGCGTACGTCTCCGACTCGGGCCAGTGGATCGGCTGGCTCGTCGGCGCGGTGTTCGCGATGACCGCGGCGACGATCGTCTCCGGCGCGGTCGCCGAGCGGATGTCCTTCGGCGCGTACGTGTTCGTCGCGGCGGCGATGACCGCGGTGATCTACCCGGTCGCGACGGGGCTGACGTGGGACGGCGGGCTGCTCGCGGCGGGCGACAACCCCGGCTTCGTCGCCGACCTGCTCGGCGTCGGCTACCTCGACTTCGCGGGCGCGACGGTCGTCCACATGCTCGGCGGGCTCGCGGGGCTGACGGGCGCGTACATGGTCGGCCCGCGCAAGGGGCGCTTCGACGAACACGGCAACAGCCAGCCCATCCCCGGCCACTCGATGCTGCTCGCGGTGCTGGGGACGCTGATCCTCGCGTTCGGCTGGTACGGCTTCAACGTCGGCACCTCGGCGATCTTCAACAGCAGCAACGAGCTGCTGAGCGCCCAGCTCGGCCGCGTGGCGCTCAACACCACGCTCGGGATGGGTGCGGGCGCGCTGGCGGCGATGGCGATGTCCGCTCGCCGGCAGGGCAAGCCCGACCCGCTCTGGACCGCCAACGGCCTGCTCGCGGGGCTGGTGGCCGTCACCGGCGCCGTCCCCCACGTGACGTGGTGGGGCGGGCTGATCCTCGGCGGGCTCGGCGGCGCGATCGTCCTGCCGACGTACCGCTTCGTCGTCGACGAACTCGGGATCGACGACGTCTGTGGCGTGTTCCCGGTCCACGGCGCCGCGGGCGCGCTCGGGACGATCCTGATCCCCGTCTTCGGCGTGCAGGGCGGCTCCTGGTCGTTCCTCGGCGTCGATCAGCTGGTGATGCAGATCGTCGGCGTCGCGATTATCGGGCTCTGGGCGGTCGTCGGCACCGGTGTCGCGTTCGCGGTCGCCGACGCGCTGTTCGGCCTGCGCGTGAGCGAGGCGGAGGAGGAGCTGGGCCTCGACGAGGGCGAACACGGCGTCTCGGTCTACCCCGAGTTCACCGGCGACGGCGCGCCCGAGCCGACGGTGACCGCCGACGGCGGCAGGCCGTCGCCGCCGACCGAGGACGACGGCGGGCGTGTCGAGACCGACGGCGGCGTCCCGACCGGCGTTCCGATGGGCGAGCCGATTCCCGACCGCGACAGCACCGACGGCGGTAGACCGTCACCGCCGACCGATGCCGTCGTCGACTGCGGGACCACACCGCCGGAGATCGACGACGACGGAGGTGAGGCCGATGAGTGACGACGTGGAGATAGTGATCGCGATCATCCGGCGGGAGAAAGTCGGCGACGTGAAGGCGGCGCTGTCGGACGTGGGCGCGCCGTCACTGACGGTGACGGAGGTCAGCGGCCGGGGCTCCCAGCCCGCGAAGACCGAGCAGTGGCGCGGCGAGGAGTACACCGTCGACCTCCACGAGAAAGCCAAGATCGAGTGTGTCGTCGCGGACGTGCCCACGGCCGACGTGGTCGAGGCGATCCGCAGCGCCGCCCACACCGGCGAGAAGGGCGACGGGAAAGTGTTCGTGCTCCCGGTCAGCCACGCGGTGCAGATCCGGACCGGGAAGGAGGGCGCCGACGCGGTGTAGCGCTACGGCTGTCGGGGGAGCCCCTGCCCGCCCAGCCCGGCGAGTCCGCCGCTGGTCTGGGAGATGTTGAACGCCATCACGAGGTCGGTCTGGGAGAGCAGGCCGACGATGGTGCCGTCCTCGTCGGCGACGGGGAGCCGGCCCGTGCGGTGAGACTGCAGCGCGTCGAGCGCGTCCATCAGTTCGCTGTCGGGGGAGAGCGTCGGGACGTCGTAGTTCATCACGTCCTCGACGAGGTAGGCGTCACGCTCGACTTCGGGAACGGATTTGGTGTCCTCCAGCGTGACCATGCCGACGAACTCGCCGTTGCGCAGCACGGGGTAGCCGACGTGGCGCTCCCGAAGCATCCGCTGGATGAGTTCGGCCACGGTGGTCTTCTCGTCGACGGTTTTCAGTTCCTCGGCCGGCGTCATGATCTCCCGGACGGTGACGCCCTCGAACGCCGCCTTCACCACGGTGCGCTGGGCCTCGCTGGAGGCGCCCATGTAGATGAAGAACGCGACCGCGACGAGGATCAGGTCGAAGCCGATCAGGCCGACGAACCCGAGCAAGATCGCGAACCCCTTGCCGACCGTCGCCGCGATCTGGGTCGCGCGGACGTGCGAGCGGTTCCGGGCGAGCAGCGCGCGAAGCACGCGCCCGCCGTCCATCGGGAAGCCGGGCAGCATGTTGAACGCCGCGAGCATCACGTTCACGAGCGCGAGGTAGCCGAACACGAACTGGACGGCGGGGAGGCTCCCCGGCGTCGCGACGAACGCGGCGTAGGAGGCCACGCCGACCCCGACGCTCACGATCGGCCCCGCGACGGCGACCGAGAACTCCTGTTTCCAGTCTTCGGGCATCTCGGTGAACTGGGCGACACCGCCCAGCAGCCAGAGCTTGATCGAGTCGATCTCGAACCCGTAGCGCATCGCGACCAGCGAGTGGCCCAGTTCGTGCAACAGCACGCCCACGAACAGGCCGATCGCCGACGCCGACCCCAGTATCCAAGGCGTCGATCCCTCGGTCAACGGCGCCGCCCCGGGCACGTCCGTCGGGAGGATTCCGAGTATCTCGACCCAGAACTCGACTTGGGAGCCGATCACCCACGCGAACAGCGGCAGCACCAGCAGAAACGTCACGTCGATCTTGATCGGGATCCCGTAGATCCGCCCGATCTGGAAGCTAGCCATGGGACGTGCTAGCGCGTCGTCGCAGGTAAGTCGACTGGTCGGCGCACCGAGCTACACCGCCTCCACGCGCTCGAACAGGTAGGTGCCGAGCGCGACGGTGAGGAGGGACGAGACGACGAGCGCCCCGAGATCGAGCGCGAGCGGGAACCGCGAACTCCCCACCAGCACCGCCCGGAGCGCGTCGACGCCGTACGTCAGGGGGTTCGCGAGCGCGATCGCTCCCACTGCGTCGGGGAGGCTCGATATCGGGTAGATCGCGCCCGAGAGGAAGAAGATCGGGAAGATCACGAACTGCACCACTAGCCCGAACCCCTCGCTGTCGCTGAACTGCGACGCCAGCGCGACGCCGAAGCCGACGAACGTGGTCGCGATCAACAGCAGCACGACGACCGCCACCGGCAGCGAGAGCAGGCTGTGGATCTCGAACCCCAGCGGGATCGACAGCAGGAGGATCAGCGCCGCCTGCACCAAGGCGGTCGTCGACCCGCCGGCGATCCGGCCGAGCACGATCGACGTGCGGCTGACGGGCGCGACGAGAATCTCCTTCAGGAAGCCGACCTCCTGATCCGCGAGGATCGACATGCCGGCGAAGGAGGCGCCGAACAGCATCGTGAACCCCACCATCCCGGGCACGAGGTACTGGAGGTAGTCGACGCCCTCGGGCAGCCCGGGGATCGCCGCGCCGCTGAAGCCGAAGCCGAGGAAGACGAGAAAGAGCAGCGGCATCGCGATCGAGCCGACGATCCGGGACGGCGTCCGGGCGAAGCGCTTCACGTCCCGGAGCCACAGCGCGTAGATCGCCAGCGGGCCGACGCGTCTCATCGGTCACCCCCGGCGGCGCCGACGACCGCCGAACCGTCGTCCGACACCGTGCCGTCGGCCGCGTCGGCCTCACGTTCGGCCATCGTTGCCCCCGTCAGCGAGAGGAACGCGGTTTCGAGGTTCGGTTCGCGAACGTCGACGGCCGTGACCGGCACGCCGGCATCGTCGGCCAACCGGACGAGATCCGCGATGCGCTGCCGGCCGTGATCGACCGTCACGCGGAGGCCAGCGTCGTCGGCCGAGAACGACGAGACCCACGACTGCGCCGCGAGCCGGTCCCGAAGCGCGTCCGTCCGGCCGCCGAGTTCGAGGCTGACCACGTCGCCGCCGATTGACGCCGTGAGCGCGTCGGGGGAGTCGATCGCCGCGATGTCGCCGTCGTCGACGACCGCGACGCGGTCACAGAGCTGTTCGGCCTCCTCGATGTAGTGGGTCGTGAGCACGACCGAGACGCCGGCCTCCTCGTTGAGCCGGCGGATGTACTCCCAAGAGTCCCGGCGTGTCCGCGCGTCGAGCCCGGTCGTCGGCTCGTCGAGGAATAGCACCGCAGGCTCGTGGAGCAGCCCGCGGCCGATCTCCAGCCGGCGCTTCATCCCGCCGGAGTAGGTGCCGACCGGGTCGTCGCGCTCGTCGTCGAGCCCGACGAGGTCGAGGATCTCGTCGATGCGCTCCGCGCGCTCGCCGGCGGACTGGCCGTACAGCCGGGAGTGGAAGGCGAGGTTCTCCTCGCCGGTGAGCTCCTCGTCGAGCGCCTGCTCCTGAAACACGATCCCGATGCTGTTGCGGACCGCCGCGGTGTCGTCGACGATGTCGTGGCCGTCGACGGTCGCCGTCCCCTCGGTGGGCCCGAGCAGCGTCACGAGCATGTTGATCAGCGTCGACTTGCCCGCGCCGTTGGGGCCGAGCAAGCCGAACAGTTCCCCCTCCTCGACGGTGAACGAGAGGTCGTCCACCGCGACCGTCTCGCCGAAGCGCTTGGTGAGGCCGTCGACCTGAATCGCCGCCATTGTGGCTGAATAAACGTTCAACAGGGAAGTAGCTGCCGGCACGGCTCCGGAAGGAGTTGGATGGCTTGCGAGAGGTATTCGATATCGCTCTCTGAAGTTTATCGGTCCAGATACTCCTGCTGGATCTCGACGATCTCCGAGGAATCGGCACACGCCGAGTAGCGCCTGAGCGGCTCCTCGTTGAGTTCGAGGAACGTCTCGCCCCAGGTGAACTTCGAGAGGATCTCCTCGGCGTGATCTTTCTCGCCGAGGATCACCAGCGCGGCGGCGAACGCCTCGACGGTGTTCAGTTCCATCGGCTGGCCGAAGTTCACGGGGTTGGCGGCGACGAGGTAGGGGAGCGCGCGGTGGTCGCCGTCGATGGTGAACTGCTTCTCGCCGGCGGACTCCCACGAGCAGTCGAGCGCGACCAGCGCGTGCTCGGCGGCCTCGCGGTCGGCGGGCGAGAGCGCGCGCTCGGCGTGGGGGTTGAGCACGACTCCGTACGGGGTTGCGCGGTCCGAGCGGTGCAGTTCCGCGAGGTCGAACCGCGCGAGCTTCCGGGCGGTACACTTCTCGGGGTCGTCGTCGCCCTCGTACCGGACGTGCAGGTCCACACCCCGGCTGGGTGCCCGAGCGACTAATGCCCCCCGGAGACCGCCCCCTTCTTGGCCCCGCTAGCCCGACATGGAGTATGAGCCAGACCGAGCCGGTGGAGCGCTACTACGAGGCCATCGACGCGATGGACGCCGACGGGCTCGCGGCCGTGCTCGCGCCGGGGTTCCGCCACGATCGCCCGGACCGGACGATCGAGGGCCGCGACCGGTTCGTCGCGTTCATGATGGACGAACGGCCCCAGACCGACACCGTCCACGCGGTGGACACGCTGTTCCTCCCCGACGAAGCCCCGAACGAGGTCGCGGCCCACGGCCGACTGTTCGCAGAGGACGGCGAGGAGCTGTTCGCGTTCGTGGACCTGTTCACCGTCGAAAACGGGGAGATCGTCGATCTGCGGACGTTTACGAAATAGCGCTCAGTTCCCGTCACCGACCGCAGTCTCGCCGACGGGCTCCTGCCCTTCGATGATCTCCTGTCCGCCCATGTACGGCTGGAGCGGTTCGGGCACGTCGACGGTGCCGTCCTCGTTCTGGTAGTACTCCAGAATCGCCACCAGCACGCGCGGGACGGCGACGCCCGAGCCGTTGAGCGTGTGGAGGTACTCCGCCGACTCGTGTTGCTCGGGGCGGTACTGGATCCCCGCCCGCCGGGCCTGGAAGTCGCGGAAGTTCGACACCGACGACACTTCGAGCCAGCGGCCGCCCTGTTCGGGCCCCTCGGCCATGTCGTCGCCGGGCGCCCACACCTCGATGTCGTACTTCTTGGCCTGGGTGAAGCCCAGATCGCCCGTACACATCTCCAGAATGCGGTAGGGCAGACCCAGCGCCTGCAGCACCGACTCGGCCTCCGAGACGAGCCCTTCGAAGCGCTCGTCGCTCTCTTCGGGGCGGACGAAGTTCACCATCTCGACCTTGTTGAACTGGTGGACGCGGACGATCCCTCGCGTTTCGGTGCCGTGTTCGCCGGCCTCCTGCCGGAAGTTCGGCGAGTACGCCTGGTACTTCAGCGGCAGGTCGTCGTCGAGTAGGATCTCGTCACGGTGGAGGTTCGTGACCGGAACCTCCGCGGTCGGCAGCAGCCAGAGGTCGTCGTCGTCGTACGGTTCGTCGTGGCTCCCCTCCAGTCGGTAGGCGTCCTCGGTGAACTTCGGGAACTGGCCGGTGCCCTCCATCGACTCACTGTTGACCGGAATCGGCGGGAACACGTCCGTGTACCCCTGCTCACGGTGGGTTTCGAGGAAGAACTGGATCAGCGCGTGCTCGAGGCGAGCGCCCTCGCCCTTCGCGAAGTAGTAGCCGCCGCCGCTGACTTTCGCGCCGCGCTCGAAGTCGAGGATATCCAGTTCCTCACCGAGATCGTAGTGCGGGGTGACCTCCGCGGGCAGGTCACGCAGGTCGTCGAACCCCTCGCGCCGGCGCTCGACGTTCTCGCTCTCGTCTGCCCCCCGCGGGACGTCGTCGTCGGGGAGCATCGGGATCCGCATCATGCGCTGTTCGAGTTCGGCTTCGAGCTCGTCGGCGCGGTCCTCCACCTCGTCGAGGCGTTCCTTGAGCTCGCTCGATCGGTCGATCGCTTCCTGGGCTTTCTCCTCTTCGCCTTCTCGTTTGAGCTCGCCGATCTCCCGGCTGACCTCGTTGCGCTCGTGTCGGAGGTCGTCGCCCTCGGCTTTCAGGTCGCGCCACTCGTCGTAGATCTCGAGGATCTCGTCGAGGTCCACGTCGTCGACGCCCTTCGCGTCGAGCGCGTCCCGGACGCGCTCTGGCTCCTCCCGGAGCGTCTGTCGGCTGATCATGGGCGGGCTTCTCGGTGATTCGGGAAAACCGTGTCGGGTCGATGGGAATCAGTGGCAGTCGTGGGTGTCGGTTGTTGGGGTGGTAAGCGCGACTGCAACAGCATCTCGATCGGTGGGTACTGAGACAGCAACCGCAACAGCATCTCGGTGCTAGACCACTTGCGACGGCAGGGCGCCGGACACGAGGTCCATCATCAGAAATCAGGGATTTCTGATTGGCGAACGGGAGCTTCGCTCCCGTTAACGGCGTAGCACCGAGTCCCCACCCCTCCCCGCGGCCTCGCGACCGGTTCGAGGCCGCGGCGTCCACCGCTCTGCCATCGCACCGCAGTCGCGGTGGCGCGAAACAGGAGCGCCCTTCGTGGGCGCGACCAGCGCGAGGGACGAACGAGCGAAGGGAGTGAACGAGTCGGCTGGGGAGGCCTGAGGGCTGTACGGTCACAAGTGGCCAACGATCGAGACGCTGTCGCCGGTGCTGTCCCAGTAGTCACGCACCGAGCCGTCAGCCTTGCTGTGACGTTTCGCTCCGAATCCCGGAGAGCACCGAACGACTCAGTCCTGCGCCGCGAAGAACACCTCCAGCCCGTTCCGCGTGATCCGTACGTCGATCGTCCCCGTCCCGCTCACCTCGATCACCTGCACGTCCTCGTAGGGACCGGTGACGATGTGGACCCGCGTGGGGATCGGTTCCTCACCAGCGTCCGGGGAGGGCGCCACGTCCGGGATCAACTGCCGGGAGCCGGGCGGGACCGTCCCCTCGAAATCCGGCTCCGGCGGGTCGTCGGGGTCGTACTCGGCGACCGGCGTGGCGGTCGCGGTCACGTCCCGCGCGCCGGCGCTGCGGTTCTCGATCGCCATCTCGACCTCGTCGTTGGTGAGCGACGTACAGCCGGCGAGCGCGACGACGACCGGAATAGGGAGGAACGCGCGACGGGAGAGCGCCATCACCGACAGTCGGGGTTCGGGAGAGAAACCGTCGTCGGTATCGGTCCTCAACGCGAGGGGTCGACAGGAGGTGGACGGCTGCCGCGGGTCGCACGCTCCCCGCTCGTTTTCGAGGCCGTTTCCCGTCGCGCTACCGGCGCGACGTTTTCCGGCCTCGCTACTCCTCGGGGTGGGCCCACTTCATCGCCTCGCGGACCGACTCCTTCCGCCCGATGAACGTCACGCGGTCGCCGCGTTCGAGCGTGAAGTCGGCCTCGGGGACGAACGCCTCCTCGCCCCGACAGACCAGCCCGATCAGACAGCCCTCGGGGAGCTGCGGGCCGAGATCGCGGATCGTCTCGCCGATCAGCGGGTCGGCGGTGACCTCGATCTCCTGGACGTCGCCGGACTCCCCGATCCCCTGCATCCAGTTGGCGAGCGCCGGGCGCTCGATGTAGTTGTCCATGGCCTGTGCGGTGGCCATCGCCGAGGAGATCGTCCGGACGCCGAGCTCCTCGAAGGCGTCGACGTTCTCGGGGTTGTTCGTCCGCGCGATCACGCGCTCCGGCGAGAACTTCGACTGGGAGAGCTGGGAGATCAGCAGGTTCGCGTCGTCGTCGCCGGTCGCGGCGACGATGATCTTGGCGTTGTCCGCGCCGGCCGACCGGAGCACGTCCGTGTCGGTGCCGTCGCCGTGGTGGGCCGTGAACCCGGCGTCACGGACTTTCTGGATGCGGTCCTGGTTGTTCTCCACGATGACGACGTTCTCGCCTCTGTCTTCGAGGCGGGTCGCGAGCTCGCGCCCGACCGACCCCCCTCCGACGATGATGACTCGCATGGGTATGACGTTGAGTTTCTCCGCGATCTGGCGGGCCAGCCCCGCCTCGAACAGCACGGTCAGCAGGATAGTCAGGAAGACGGTGCCGACGAGCACGTCGGCCGCCTCGGGCATCCCGATCGCCTCGCTCCGGAGCTCGATGGCGAACAGCGTCGCCACCGACGCCGGGATGATCCCGCGCGGGCCGACGAAGCTCATGAACAGCTTCTCCTCCGTGGTGATCCGGTCGCCCGCGCTGGAGACGAACACCAGCAGCGGCCGCAGCACCAGCGCGACGACGACGACGACGCCGATCCCGGCCAGCCCGAGATCGAGCAGCACGTCGAAATCCAGCAGCGCCGCCAGCGTGATGAACACGAACGAGAGCACGATCAGCGTCACGTCGCCTTTGAACGCCGAGATCTCCTTCTCGTAGGGGACGTCCGCGTTACCGAGCAGGATCCCCGCGACGGCGACGGCGGCGACGCCGGCCTCGCTGGCGAGGTAGTTCGCGGCGGCGTAGGCGACGAGCGCGCCAGCGAGCACCAGCAGCCGGGCGTTTCGGGGTGCGTTGCCCGGCGAGAGGTCGACGTACTGCAGCATGTAGTACAACAGCCCGGCGACGGCGATTCCGACCAACAGCCCGTAGCCGAGCCGCTCGGCGAACAGCGTCACGAGTGCGCTGGGGCCCGACGCGCCAGTGGTGATGATCTCGAAGATCACCACCGCGGAGATCGCGGCGGTCACGTCGTTGACGATCCCCTCGGTGTCGAGCGCGATGCCGACGCGGTCCCGAACCGGGACCACGTCGAGGATCGGCGCGATGACGGTCGGTCCGGTCGCGACGAGCAGCGAGCCGACGAGGAACGCGACGAGCCAGCCGACGCCGAGCAGGTAGTGGACCGCCACGCCCGTCCCGACCAGCGCGATCACGGCACCGACAGTGACGAGTCGGAACGCCGTCTGTGGCGCCTCCCGAATCTCGTCGAACCGGAGGTGGAACGCGCCCTCGAAGACGATAATCGCGACCGAGAGGCCGACAATGGCCGACAGCGCCGGCGTGCCGAACGACTCGGGGTTGAGCAGTCCGGTCACTTCCGGGCCGAGTAGGATCCCCGCCGCGATCAGGAAGACGATGCTCGGCACCCGGAACCGGTCCGAGAGCACCTGTGCGATCACGCCGATGCCGACGATCCCGGCGACGACCGCGATCAGCACGGCTGCCTCGTTCCCGGCCATCTACGGCACCTCGGCTATCGATAGTCCGTTCGCCCTCACACGAGAAAGGTCCGGTGGGGGCGGCTTAAGGCTGACTACCGCGGCCGGTTACTCGTAGAGGTCTTCGACCTCGTCGCTCCAGCGGTCGAGTATCTTCCGCCGCTTCTTCTTCATCGTCGGCGTCAGCAGGTCGTTCTCCGGGGTGAACTCCTCGGGCACCAGCCGGAACTGTTTGATCTGCTCGTGGCTCTCGAAGTCCTCGTTGATCGTCGCTACCTCCTGCTGGATCCGGTCGCGGACGCGGTCGTCGTGGCAGAGCTCGGCGTCGTCCTCGGCGAGGTCCAGCCCCTCGCGCTCGCCCCACTCGCGGACGGCGTCGAACGCGGGAACGATCAGCGCACCCACGAACTTCCGGGCGTCGCCGACGACCATCGCCTGCTCGATCAGCTCGTTGTCGGCGAACGCGTCCTCGATGGGGCCCGGCGGCACCATCTTCCCCGTCGACAGCTTCAGCAGCTGTTTGGCTCGCTCGCGGAACGCGATGTAGCCGTCGGGCCGGATCTCGACCACGTCGCCGGTCCGGAACCACGGCTCGCCGCCGTCGTCGGGGTCGTCGAACGCCTCGTCGGTCGCCTCGGGCTTCTCCCAGTAGCCGTCGGTGACGTTCGGGCCGCGGACGAGCAGTTCGCCGGTGTCACCCTCGATGTCGTCGCCCATCACGCCGATGGACGTGTCGAGCTTCGTCTCCACGTCGACGACCGGCGGGCCGATCGTGCCGGGTTTGGGGTCCTCGATGGGGTTGACGCTGAGCACGGGTGCGGTCTCCGTGAGCCCGTACCCCTCCAGGATCGGGATCCCCATCCCGTGGAACAGCCGGCAGAGGTCCTCCGAGAGGCTGCCGCCGCCAGAGACGAAGAAGTCGACGTTGTCGCCCAGCGCCTCGCGGACGCTGGAGTAGACGAGCTTGTCGCCGATATTGTGCTTCAGCGAGAGGAGTGTTCCCGGGTTCTCGGTTCGCTCGTACTCGCGGGCCACGTCGACGGCCCACTCGAAGATGCGCTGCTTGATCGGCGACTCGCTGGCCTGCTCACGGACGGCGGCGTACAGTTTCTCGTACACGCGCGGGACGCTGGTGAACGTCGTCGGCTCGACCAGCTTGAAGTCCTCCCGCAGCGTGTCCGGGCTCTCGGCGTACGCGATCGTCGCCCCGGCCGCGAACATGAGGAAGTGGCCCGAGAGTCGCTCGAACACGTGCGCAAGCGGGAGGAACGAGAGCGCCATCGTGTCGGTGTCGGTCGTCGGCATCTCCGGGTCGCGGTCGGGCCGGGGGCCGAACCGCCGGAAACACTGGTTCACGTTCGACCGGAAGTTCCAGTGGGTGAGCTCCACGCCCTTCGGCTGACCGGTGGTGCCGGAGGTGTAGACGAGGCTCGCAAGGTCGTCGCCGTCGCGCTCGTCGAGCCAGCCCTCGTAGGCGTCCGCGTCGAACGCCTCGGCGCCGCGGTCGTGGAGCTGCCCCAGCGTGAGCACGTCGTCGCGGTCCCGCACCGCCGCCGCGGCGCCGCTACCGTCGGCGGGCTCGTCGATCACGACGATGAAGGAGAGATCGAGTTCGTCCTCGGCGTTCAACACCCTGTGCAGCAGGTCGCCGTTCTCGACGACCACGCCCTCGGAGCCGGCGTCGCCCAGCAGGTACTCGGTCTGGTGCTCCGAGGAGCCGCTGTAGACGGTGTTGACCACGCCGCCGGCCGCGAGCACGCTGAAGTCGGTCTGGGCCCACTCCATCCGGGTGTCGGCGAACAGCCCCACGCGGTCGCCGGCCTCGACGCCGAGTTCGCGGAAGCCGGCGGCGAGGTGGCGGACGATCTCGCGGGTCTCCGCGTAGCGCAGGTCGGCGTAGTCGCCCGCCGGCGCCTCGGGGATCACGCCCTCGGCGACCAGCGAGCGGTCGTAGATCCCACCCTTGTAGCGCTGAGCCACCTCGTCGGCGTTGCGCTCGGCGCTGGCCTCGAACATCGCCGGCAGCGTGTCGTCGTCGATGACGGGGTGGTCGAACCCCTGTTCGGCGTCGCGGATGTCCATAACGTCGGAGTGGGCGGGGAACCACGATAAAGTTCCGTACACCTCGGGGGTGTTGCTCGGGGTTGTGTCGTGGGCGAACAGCTGACTGAGGAGTGAATCCTTCAGCAAGGCGCCCACGCTTGTCGACCCTGGTGGCCTTTGCCCGGACTACGCGAGCACTACGCTTGCCGGTCTAGGCACGCCAACACCCCTCGCGTGTTCAGCCGCATCTCCGCCGCGGCTTTCTCCTCACCCCACACCTCCGCGCCGGCCATCTCGTCGGCGTGATCGACGAAGTGCTCGATCACCGCATCGTCGTCACCAAGCTCCGCCCGCTTCCGTCGCACAGCCTCGACCCACTCGATCAGCGTGCGCTTGTACCCCTGCAGCTGCTCCTCGTCGTACGCCCGCGGGCCGAAGTGTGCGAACGCCAAGATCTCCGGCTCCAGCTCCGCAATCGTCGATACGTCCCGGCGGGCCTGATCCAGGTCGAACTGCGGCGGCGGGGAAGTCTCCCGGATCGTGTCCACCTCGGGGACGTAGATGCCCGCGGCGTCGCCGGTGTAGACGATCCCCGCGTCGGCGTCGTGGAACACGTGCTGGTGGGGCGCGTGCCCCGGCGCCTCGTGGGCGGTGAGCGTTCGGCCGCCGAGGTCCACCGTGTCGCCGTCTGCGAGACGAGTCAGTCGGTCCTCGGGGATCGGCACCGGTTCGGCGTAGTACTGCCACTGCTCGCCGACGGCGTCCTTGGTGCCGGCGACGAGGCGCTCGGGCTCGATCAGGTGCCGCGCGCCGCGTTCGTGGACGTACGCCTGCGCGTCGGGATGGTCTTCGAGCAGCCGTCCCGCGCCGCCGGCGTGGTCGAGGTGGACGTGCGTGAGTATCACCGCGTCCAGCGCGTCGATGCCGAGTTCGTCGAGCGCGCCGGCGATCTGCTCGTAGTCGCCGCCGGTGCCGGAGTCGACGACGGCGGTTCGCTCGCCGTCGATGATGTACACCGAGCCGTACTGGGGGGTGTCGTACATCCCGGTGTCGACGTAGTGGACGTTCTCGGTGCCTGCGACTGCCTGAACGTCGCCGATGGCCATACGTTGGTGGCCGGTGGGGCGGGAGAAAACGATTCTGGTGACTTCTCGGTGGCTGGAGGCTGGAACAGCGAGCGCGACAGTGATGACATCTCGGTCGTTGGCAACTGAAATAGCGGCCGCGACCGCATCTCGATCGTTGGCTACTGGAACAGCGACAGCAGCTCGTTCCTAGACCACTTGTGACCGCAGTGTGCCGGACACGAGGTCCGGCACAGCACCGAGTCCCCACCCCTCCCCCCGCGAGCGCCGTGATCGGCGCTCGCGAGGCGTCCACCGCCCCGCTACCGCACCGCGGTGGCTGTCGGCGCGCGACGTGAGCGCCTCCGTGCGCGAACGAGCGCGCGAGGGATGAGCGAGTGAGCGCAGCGAACGAGTGAATCGGCTGGGGAGGTTCGAGGGCTGTGCGGGGCGGTGCGGTCGCAAGTGGTCTACGAACGAGCTGCTGTTGCTGTTCGCTGTCGCGGTCACGGTCGAACGACACCTCACAAAAAATCTCCCAACGAACGAAGAACCGAAAATCGCCCGAAAACGCCCTACTCCATCAGGAACTCGATCGCGGCACCCTGCCCGAAGCCGACACAGAGCGTCGCCAGCCCGCGCGAATCACCGCGCTTCTCCATCTCGTGCAGCAGCGTCACGGGCAGACGCGCCCCACTCGCACCGAGCGGGTGGCCGATCGCGATCGCGCCGCCGTTGACGTTGAACTGGTCGTCGTCGATCCCGAGCTCCTCCTGTGCGTACACACACTGCGAGGCGAACGCCTCGTTCAGCTCCACGAGGTCGTAATCCTCAATCTCCGTCCCGGCACGCTCCAGCAGCCCCTTCGTCGCCGGCACGGGGCCGATCCCCATCACCGTCGGGTCGACGCCGGCGACCTCGTTCGTGCCGATCTCGGCGACGATATCGAGCCCGTGCTCCTCGGCGAACGCCTCCGAAGTCACCATCACCAGCGACGCGCCGTCGGAGATCTGACTGGAGTTGCCCGCGGTCACCGTCCCGTCGCCCGTGAACGCCGGCGGGAGGCCGGACAGCTTCTCGGCGGTCGTGCCCGGGCGGATCCCCTCGTCCTCCTCGACGACGCCTTCGTCAGTCTCGATCGGGAGAATCTCGTCGTCGAAGCGGCCCGACTCGGTGGCCTCGACCGCGCGCTGCTGGCTGCGGGCGGCGTACTCGTCCTGTGCCTCACGGCTCACGTCGTACTCCTCGGCGACCTTCTCGGCGGTCATCCCCATCTGGAGCTGGAACACGTTGTACTGCTCCGAGATTCCGGGATGGAGGTGTTCGTAGGAGTCGCCGTCCATCGGCACGCGGCTCATGTTCTCGACGCCGCCGGCGATGATGCAGTCGCGGTTGCCCGCCGCCACCGCGTCGGCGGCGGAGATGACCGCCTGCATCGACGACGCACACCAGCGGTTGATCGTCGTCGCGGGCGTCCCCTCGCCCAGCGGCGAGAGCAGCGAGATGACGCGGGCGACGTTGTTGTCCTGCTCGCCGCGCTGCTGGGCGACGCCCCACATCAGGTCCTCGACGTCCTCGGGCGCGACGCCGGTCGTCTCCAGCGCGTCCTCGATCAGCGGGACCGAGAGGTCCTCGCTCCGGGTCTCCGCGAAGACGCCGTCTTCTTTCCCCTGCGGGGTCCGTCGAGCGTGTACGACGACAGGTGTCGACATACCTCGGGGTTGGGAGCGGCACCGGGATAAATCCGACCGAACGCGGCGTGCGTGGTCGAGGGTTTCCGATCCCGACGGAGAAAGTACTTACAGCGCCGCCGGAACCGTTCCGGACGTGTCCCGCCCCGCTCGCTGGGCGCGCCGTCGTCCGGTCGCGGCCGTGCTGGCGCTGACGGCGCTGGCCCTCCTCCTTCGGCTGGTCGCGCTGGGCGACCGGACGATGCACTGGGACGAGGCCCGCGTCGCGTACTGGACGCTGCGGTACGTCCGCGGCGCCGGCTTCGCGTACCGCCCGGTGATCCACGGCCCGTTCGTTCCGATCACGGTCGCGCCGCTGTTCGAGCAGTTCGGCCCGACGGCGTTCGCGGCCCGCCTCCCGGTCGCGATCGTCGGCGGGCTCGCGCCGCTGTCGGCGCTGCTGTTCCGCCAGCCCGCCGGCCGTTCCCACCCCAGCGCGCTCGATATCGGCCTCGACGACGACGAGACCGTTGTACTCGCGGCGCTGCTCGCGGTCACGCCGAGTCTCGTCTACTACTCGCGGTTCATGCGCTCGGACGTGCCGCTGGCGGTGTTCGCGCTGTTCGCGCTCGGCTTCGCGGTCCGGGCGCTCGCGACCGGGCGTCGACGGCACGTCCTCGGCGCTGGACTGTTCGCCGGCTTCGCGATCCCGACGAAGGAGAACGTCCTGCTGTACGCGGCCTGCGCTCTCGGCACCGCGGCGGTCGGGATCTGCTGGCCCGCCGTGGTCCCGCTACTCCCGTGGCGCGAGGAAGCGGCGCCACGAAGTGCGGCGACAGCGTCGTTCCGGAACTCGGTCGATCGGGCCCGCGCGGCGCTCGCCCCGCATCTCCCCGCGGCGCCGCTGGCGCTACTGGTCGCGCTCGTGCCGATCGTGTTCTTCCTCGCGCCGCGTGGTCCCGCGGGCGGCCCCACGCTGGGCGCCGCGCTGGCCGGCGACGCCGGCTGGCTCGCGGTGATCGAACGCGCGACCGTGGGGACGTGGGAGACGTTCGCGTCGAGCTTCTGGGCCGGTAGCCGTGGGCACTCCTACCCGATCTACGCCGGGAAGCTGCTGGGCTACCTGCTCGTGGGGGCACTGCCCGTGGTCGTCGGCGCCGGCTACGCGCTCGTCCGAGAACTCCGCTCGCCGTCGCGGCCGCTGGTCGTCCCGCTGGTCGCGTGGGGCGTCGCGTCGATGCTCGGCTACCCGCTTGCGACGGACATTCCGGCGCCGTGGATCTCGATCCACATCTTCCTCCCGCTGCTCGTTCCCGCCGCAGTCGGGTGGGTCGCACTCGTTCGGGGGCGCGCGTGGGACGTCGCGCTTCCCGACGCAGTTTCGGATCCGGGCACGCGCCGGCGGTACGCCCGCTACGCGCTGGCCGGGCTGGTGGTGCTCTCGGCGGTGCAGGTGCCGCTGGTGCTCGCCGTCGCCTCGATCACGCCGCCGCTGTACGTGAACGTGCTCGCGCAGTCGGCCCAGCCGCCCGACGACCTCTCGTCGATGGAGGACGCCGTCGCGAACGCTGCCAACGACGGCGGGGTGTTGTTCTACGGCGAGGCGTACTACCTCCCTAACGAGACGGTGGACGACGACCCCCCGACGGCGGGCGAACAGTGGCTGGGCTGGTGGCTGGGCCGCCTGCCGATGGCGTGGTACGTCGAGCGGGCGGGTGCGGAGTCGTCGTACGCCCGCGACCCGGCGGCGCTGCGCGACCGTGAGTCGATTCCCCCGGTCGTGTTCGCCGCGCCCGGCGAGGCCGACGGCGCGGCGTCGGTGCTGGCGGTGCGGGGGTACGAACGAACACGCTACGAACTTGGGCTCTACCACGAGCAGGCGGTCGTCGTGTTCGTCGACGAGTCGAGGCTGGACGGGGCTGTGGGCAGATCTGTCCACTCCTGAACGGGGCTGGCGTCCGACGCGCTTAACCGATTGGCCCGGCAACCGTATCGGGATGAGCGAGCCCGCCGTCGACGTCGTAGAGTTCCTGTTGACCGCACACACCTACACCGAGGAGGAGGAGCTGGACGAGGACGACCTCCCGCCGCGGTACCGACAGGTGTTCTGGTCCGACGGGTCCATCGAGCGTCCGCTGGCAGTCACGCAGGACCGTGCGCGAACCGCTACCAGCGTCGATCACCCCTGGGACGCCGTCTCCGATCTCCTCTTTACCCAGCGCACGGAATTCTCCGGCGAGATTTCGCTGACCCAGCCCGACATGGCGCTGGAGTGGTATCTGGAGCGCGCCGACGAGGACCGACTCGCCGCCAACCCCACGCTGGCGTACGCCGCCGAGGACGACGCCGACGTGGACGTCACCCGCGAGCAGGCCCGCGAGGAGAACCAACCCATTCAGGCCGACCGCGTCTGGATCGACTCGCTGCTCGACGAGTACTTCGACGAGGAGGAGGACGCGGAGATGCTCGACCTCGTGCATATCCTCGCGCCCGAGGAGATCGAGACCACGCTCGACGACCTCGTCCTCACCGAGGACCAGAACGACGAGGTGAACAAGATCGTCACCGCGATCGAGAACCGCGACTACCTCGCGAGCATCGGGCTGAGCGAGATCGGGAAGATCCTGTTCGTCGGCCCGCCCGGCACCGGGAAGACCACCATCTCCCGTGGGCTGGCCCACGAGCTCGGCCTCCCCTTTGTCGAGGTGAAGCTGTCGATGGTCACCAGCCAGTACCTCGGCGAGACGGCCAAGAACGTCGAGAAAACGTTCGAGGTCGCAAAGCGGCTCTCCCCCTGTATCCTCTTTATCGACGAGTTCGACTCCGTCGCGAAGACCCGGAAGTCCGACGAGCACGCCGCGCTCAAGCGGGCGGTCAACACGCTGCTGAAGAGCATCGACGACATCTCGCTGGTGCGCGACGAGGTGCTCACCGTCGCCGCCACGAACCACCCCGACCAGCTCGACGCCGCCGCGTGGCGGCGCTTCGACGAGGTCGTGAACTTCCCCAAGCCCGACCGCCAGATGCGTTCGGACATCCTCCGGATCGTCACACAGGACATGCAGATGGCGGAGTTCGACCCCGACGCCGTCGCCGACGAGACGGAGGGGCTCACGGGCTCGGACCTCCGGATGGTGCTGCGGGAGGCCGTCCTGCAGGCGCTGACCGAGGGCCGCCGCGAGCTCACCCAGGAGGACGTGATGGACGCAGTCCAGGGGTTCGAGGAGCGGGACAACCTCAAGAACATGGACATGATCGACGGCGAAGGCGCCGCGATCGCGGGCGACGGCGACAACAGCCACGAGCACGGGCACGGTCACGACCACGACCACTGAGGACGCTTCTCCGCGTCGACGCCCCCGACGCGTCTACTGTTCGACCGGGCGCCAGACCGCCGCGGCGGCGGCTGCCAACGCGATCACGGTCCAGCCCGCGAGCGCGAGCGCGCTGACGAGCGGATGGGCAGTCGCGACCCCCGGATCCGTCGCAATGGCGGGACGGATCACGAGTTCGAGCACGAGCCCGCGGAACGCGCTGGCGGGCGCCAGCCCGACCAGCACGCCGATCAGGTCGCCGACGAACCCCGTCGTCAGCAGCGCCACGAGCGCGAGGTCGGCCACGAACGCCACGACCACGACGGCCCCGATGCCCGCCGCGAGCGCCTCGCGGTCGGTCCGGGCGAACGCGGAGCCCGCGAGCACGAACGCGACCGTCGCGAGGGTGTACCAGCCGGCAAGGAGGACGAACCGGGCGTAGACCAGCGGCGTGTCGCCGGCCGAGTGCGTCGCCAGGAACGACGAGGTTTCCGGGGCCCCGAGGCTCGCGACGACGCCGGCGGCCGCGAGCGCCGCGACGACGGCGACGAACGCCGGGAGCGCACGGCCAACGAACACTCCGAGGACGTACTCGGGGCGCGAGACCGAGTACGTCCGGAGGATCGAGAGCGTCCCGCGCTCGTCGTCCCCACGGATCGACTGGAAGGCGACGGCGAAGGCGAGCACCGGCACGAGGAGTTCGACCGGCAACAGCAGATCGTACGTCAGCGAGACGTAGCCACCGGGCGAGCCCATCGAGGCGCCGCCGAGACCGATCACGACGACGGCGAACAGTCCCGCGACCGCCGACAGCGCCCGGTTCCGCAGCAGCGTCCGGACCTCCCGGTTCGCCACGGCGACGACGGGGCGAACGCGCATCACTCCCCACCCCCGTCGGCCGACGCGTCGACGTCGACCGCATCCCGACCGGTCCCCGCGACCGCAGCCGAGAACACGTCACGGAGTCGCTCCTCGCCGGCCTGTTCGAGCAGCGCGGCGGGCGAACCGTCGAGAACGAACTCGCCGTTGGCGATCAGGAGCACCCGGTCGGCGTACCGCGAGACGGCTTCGAGATCGTGGCTGGTCGTCAGCACGAGGCGGTCGCCGGCGGCCATCGTCGCCGCGGTCTCGAAGATGTGGTCGGCGATGTCCGGGTCGAGCCCGCTGGTCGGCTCGTCGAGGACGACGATCGGCGGGTCGCCGATCAGCGCCTGTGCGAGCCCCAGCAGCCGTGCCATCCCACCGGAGAGCTCGTCGACGCGCCGGTCGGCGGCGGCACTCAGCCCCACCCGGGCGAGGATCGCGTCGGCGTCGACCGCCTCCGCGACCAGCGAGCCGTAGAACTGGACGACCTCGCGGACGGTGAACCCCGGTCGGAACCGGGGCGACTGCGGCAGGTAGGCGACGGTCCGGCCGTCCGTCGCCGGACGGGTGACCGTCCCGGCGTCGAGCGGTCGCAGGCCGGCGAACAGTTCGAGGGCCGTCGTCTTCCCGGAGCCGTTCGGCCCGACCAGCGCGACGAACGTCCCCGATTCGAGCGCGACGCTCGCGTCGTCGAGGATCGTCACGTCGCCGAAGGAGAAGGCGGCGTCCTCGAAGCCGAGCACCGGCGGGCTCATCCGGCCACCCCCGTCGCGTTCCCCGGCCCGCGCAGCGCCGCGAGCCGCTCGGGGCGGGCGGGGGTCGTTCGCGGCGCCACGTCGACGACGCCGGTCGCGCGCAGCCCCGGGACGGTCTCTTGGACCGTCCGGACGAGATCGACCGCCGGCGAGCGCGCGAGCGTCCACGCGCCGGGCGTCGACTGGACGCGCGCGTCGACCGAGCCGGTCGGCCGGAACCCGCGTTCGTAGTGGCCGTCGGCGTCGGTGTCGGTGCCCGGGATCGGCCCCCAGTAGTTCCCCCGATCGCCGACGGTCCACACCCGTAGCGGGCCGAGGCTGGCCGTCGCTGCCCGTTCGTTCCCGACGACGTCGTTGGCGGTGAGGAGGTTGGTCGCGAGTGCGTCGCCGGCCCGGAGCCCGACGTCGTTCCCGACGACGGTGTTGTGGACGTACAGCGACTGCGAGCTGTAGACGTTGAACCCCCGTCCGTTGTCGGCGACGACGTTCGCGGCGAAGTACGACCGCGAGCCCGCGGTGGAGATGCCGACCCGGGAGTCACGCACGTCGTTGCCGACGAGGAGGTTGCCGGAGGGGCGTGTCATCATGAAGATGCCCGCGTTCGTGTCGCGGGCGGTGTTGTTCCGCAGCAGCGAGTCGGAGGTGTACATCTCGTGGATCCCGAAGCGGCTGTCGGCGAAGGCGCTGTCCCGGACGACGATCCCGTCGGCACGGTGGGTGTAGACGCCGTCGCGGCCGCCGGTGAAACGGCTCCGTTCGACGACGATCGGTTCGTACATCGCGACCAGCCCCATGAACCCCTCCTGAGTGCCGCCGGCGATCGAGACCGTCGACTGGCGGACCACGGCGCCCCGGCTGTCGAGCGTGACGATGCCCGAGGCCGGCGTCTCGATCGAGACGCCCTCAACGAGCGAGCGCTCGGCGTCGACCAGTCGGATCGCGGCGTCGCCCCGGCCATAGGCGAGTTCGACGTTCTTCGACCAGTTCAGCCCCTCGATCTCGGTTTCGTTGAGCGTGCTCCGGCGGCTCCCAACGTCGCCGACGCCGTCGATGCGGAGCGCCCGCAGGGTGGTTCGCGGCGCCGCGATCGTGAGCACGGTGCCGTTGCCGTCGCCACGGATCGTCGTCGCGTTCCCGGCGCCGGCGATCGTCAGCGACTTGTTCACGAGCAGGCCGTCCGTGCGGTAGGTGCCCGGCGGGAGCTCGACGGTCGTGTTCGGCGGGGCGGCCGCGACGGCCGCTTCGAGGCTGTCGGCGTCCTCGCCGACGACGATCGACGTCGGCCGCTCGCGGTCGGTCGCCGCGGCGACGGAGTCGTTCGCCCACGCCGAACGGTTCTCGACCGCGCCACGGAGCGCCGACGCGGACGCCGGATCGCGGGCGGTGACACGCTCGGGGACCGCCTCCCACGGGACGATCTCCCCGCCGTACGCGTCGACGAACGCCGCCGCGGCGTCGCGATCGGAGAACGGCACGGCGACGGGACCGCTGGGCAAGCGAGCGCGGCTGTCGACGACGACGACAGTTTCCTGCGCGGGAGCGAAGTCGACCTCGCCCTCGGCAGTCAGATAGCCGTCCTCGGTGAGCGAGGCGTTGGCGCCCGCGTAGTCCGAGACGAACGCCGCGACGGGCTGGCCGAAGCGCCGTTCGTGGCCAGTTCGCTCCTGCTCGGCGACGTAGGCGCCGACGCTGTTGAAGCCGACCACGTACTCGTACGCCGAGTAGTACACCTCGACGCGGGGGATCGAGAGCCCCCGGGATTCGGTCTGGCGCACCGTCTCGTCGGTGAGGCCGAGAGTGAACGTGTCCTCGAACGGCACGGGCTCAACGTCGTCGGCCGCACCGACGGGAACGACGAGGGTCGCACTCAGGACCACCACGGCGACGACGAACACCACGGCGAAAGCTGTCAGTGGAAGGGTACGACCGACCATCTCACCGCCCGAGCGTCGAGAGGAGCTCGGGAGTTACCTCGTCGAAGCCGACGATCTCGCCGCCGTGTTCCGTCTGGAACGACTCCGCCTCGGCCTCGTCGGCGAAGCCGATCAGGTCCTCGCCCATCGCACCGACGACGGACGAGCCGGCGACGAACGTGACCGTGGTCGCGTCGACGAACGAGGCGGCGTCGTAGTGTGTCGAGATGACCTGCTGGTCGCCGTCGGTCCGGATCTCGTAGTCGACCGCCGCGTAGTCCGTGACGTAGAACGCCTCTCGCGACCAGTCCTCGTGTTCGAAGTCGAACTGGAACGCCTCCCACGTGCTGTCGAACCGGGCGGGGTTGTCGTGACCGCCGGGGCGTCGGTCGGCGTAGAAGATCTCCGCCGTCGGCCCCGGGTGCTGGGAGATGACCATCCCACACACGTCGCAGGTGGCCTCCTCGGACAGCGTCACCGCCGCGGGCGCGTCGCTGCCGTCGCCGCCGAGACAGCCGGCGAGGCCGGCAGTGATCCCGACAGTGGCCGCGATCGCGTGGCGGCGGGTACAGCTGCTGGCTGCCGATGCCGCGTCCGAGTCGGTAGCGCGGTCGTGGGTGCTGGGATTCATGGGCGGGTGGTGGCGGTGGACGCTCCGGTAGGGCGGCACCGCTCGGGTACGTAAACGTACACGCTGCCGGCGAAAAGGGGTGTTGGTGCGGTAGTCGAAAGCGCGTCGAGCCGCGGGGTACAAGCCGCCCGCGCTCGACGGCTTCCCCATGGATCGCGCAGACTTCTTCGACAGGCTCGACGAGGAGCTCCGCACCGACGCGTACGCCGACGTCGACGCCAGCCCCAACGGGCTGCAGATCGGCAGTCGAGAGGGCGAACTGGAGACCGTCGCGTTCGCCGTTGACGCCGCCGAGGCGACGATCGAGGGCGCGATCGACGCCGGCGCCGACGCGCTGGTCACCCACCACGGGATCGTCTGGGGCGGGCTGGACCGCCTGACCAGCCGCGAGTACGAGCGGATCGAGCCGCTGATCCGGCACGACCTCCCGCTGTACGTCTCCCACCTGCCGCTCGACGGCCACCCGACGCTGGGCAACGCGGCCGGGATCGCCGACCTGCTCGACCTCACGGGTCGGGAGCCGTTCGGTGAAGTCGGCCCCGAAACCGTCGGCCTGCTCGGCGAGCGCGAGGAGCCGATCGACGTCGGCGCGCTCTCGGAGCTGCTGGCCGACGAGCTCGACACCGGCGGTGAGGGCGTCCAGACGCTCGGGTTCGGCCCCGAGCAAGTCGAACGCGTCGCCGTTCTGACTGGCAGCGGCACCGACTGGCTGGACGAGGCCGTCGAGGCGGGCGCCGACGCGCTGATCACCGGCGAGGGGAAGGGGAAAGCCTACCACGAGGCCCGGGAGGCGGGGATCAACGTCCTGCTGGCGGGCCACTACGCGACCGAGACGTTCGGCGTGCAGGCGCTGCAGGCGCTGGCCGAGGAGTGGGGGCTGGAGACGGTGTTCCTCGACCACCCGACCGGGCTCTAGCGGGGCGGAGTAGACACGCACGACGGCGAGGACCCCAGCACGGGGCAGTTGCGGAGTCGCGGCGGGCAGGGTGGGTCACTGCGGGCGGTGTAACTCGACGACGAACACGCTGCCCTCCGGCTCGTTGTCCTCGACCCAGACGTCGCCGCCGTAGCGCTCGACGAGCGTTTGGACGAGGTACAGCCCCAGTCCGGTGCCGTCACTGTCGAGCCCCTTCTCACCTTCCTCGAAGATGAGCTCCTTGTGTTCGTCGCGGATGCCCGGGCCGTTGTCGGCGATACGGAACCGGACCACGTCGTCGTCGACGGCAACCGAGACGGTGACTTCGGGGAGTTCCGTGTCGTTGTGAACGATCGCGTTGTTCAGCAAGTTCCGGAACACCGACTCCAGCATGTCGTCGGCGAACACCTCGACGTGCGGGATCGGGCCGTCGACCGCGACGATGGCCCGCTCGTGGTTGGCGCGGACGTCGTCGATCTGCCCCTCGAGAACGGGACGGACGGGGACGGGGGTGCGGTCGGTCTCCGAGCGGAGCAGCACTTTCGTCACGTCGCCGGCGGTCTGGGTGATGTCGACGGCCTCACGCCCCGCCTCCAAGATCTGTCGGAGGTACGCCTCGCCCTCCTCCTCGACGGACCCCTCCAGCATGTCGCCGTAGGCGAGCACGAGCTGGAGAGCGTTGCGGACGTCGTGTCGGACGACTTGGTTGAGCACTTCGAGGTTATCTCGCTGACGTTCGAGGGTTCGCTCGTAGTCCTTGCGCTCGTCGATGTCGAGGTGGATGCCGACGGCACGGACGGGTTCGCCGTCCGCGTTCCGTTCGACGATCTCGCCGATGTCGCGGATCCACTTCCACTCGCCGTCGGCGGTCCGCATCCGGTGTTCCGTGTCGTATCGGTCGGTTTCTCCCTCGATGTGTGCGCGCAGGGCGGCCTTGACGCGATCGAGGTCGTCGGGGTGGACACGCTGCTCCCACGCATCGAGGGCGGGCTCGATCTCGTCGGGGGAGTGGCCGAGCATCCGGGCCCACTGGTCGTTGAACTCCACCTCGTCGGTGTGCATATCCCAGTCCCAGATGCCGAGGTTCGCGCCCTCGACGGCGAGTTCGAGACGCTCTTTGAGCCGCTGGAGCTCCCGTTCGCGCCGTTTCTGGCCGGTGATGTCGGTGGAGACACCACAGACTGCCGAGACTTCGCCGTCGTCGTCGTACACTGGTGACTTCCGGGTAATCCGGGTCGTGTTCCCGCTGGCCGTCGGGACGGTCTCCTCGATCTCGATCATCTCGCCGCTCTCGGCGACCTGTCGGTCGTCCGCCCGAGCCCGTTCGGCGACCTCCGGTGGGGTGATGTCGTGGTCGGTCAGCCCGACGATCTCCTCGTCTTCGACGTTGAACAGTTCACGGCACGCCTGGTTCATCATGAGGTACCGACCGTCGGTGTCCTTCAGGAACACCGCCGCGGACATGGTCTCCATGACCGTCTCGAAGCGACGGTAGACGCGCTGGAGCTCCTCCTCTTGGTGTTTCTGTCCGGTAATGTCCCGGGCGACCCCGACGATCTGATTCATCTCGCCGTCCTCGACGACCGGGGTGAGCTTCGTCTGCCAGTGGCTGGTCCCTCCCGGGAGATCGAGGGTCTCCTCGTACTCGATCGTCTCTCGCTGTTCGACGCAGTCGCGGTAGTTCGCCGCGACGACCGCGCCCTGCTCGTCGCCGAGCAGTTCCCGCGGGGTCTGTCCGCGCAGTTCGTCCTCGGAGAGGCCGGTTCGGCGTTGATGAGAGGCGTTGTTCCGCCGGAAGACGAACTCGTAGCCGTCGTCGGTCCGCCGGACGTCGATCAGAAAGACGGCGTCTTCCATCTCGCGGAAGATCGCCTCGTAGACGTTGTCGGATTCGCTCCCGTCTGTCGGGAACCCCTCGGGAGCAGCATCCGTGTTCGGGTCTTCGTGCATCGTGTTCGCTCGTGTATGGGTAGAGGGTGCCGACAATTATACTGTCGGGTCGTGTGCCGTCGGGCTGAACGTCCCATCGCCCGCAAAACGGGCGGAGCGACCGTTCGAGGAGATCGTGGGCGACCCCCGAGCGGTAGGATTTTCTTCCCGTCGGGGATCGTTCGACCGTGAACAGCGACACACGCCGGGCCGTCGAGTCGTGGGCCGGGTCGGGGATCGACTCGGCGACCGAGCTCGACGGCGGCGAGGTCGGGAGCGTCCACCGCGTCGACCTCGCGGACGGCCGGCGCGTCGTCGCGAAGACCGCCGACACCGACCTCCGGACCGAGGCGGCGATGCTCCGCCACCTCGTCGAGCACGGGCTCGCGGTGCCCGAGGTGTACCACGCGACCGAGGACCTGCTCGTGCTGGCGTTCGTCGACGGAAAATCGGAGATCACGCCGAGCGTCGAACGGGACCTCGCCGACCGACTCGCCGCGCTGCACGGCCACGGGGCGCCGACGTTCGGCTTCCCGATCGATACGCTCACCGGACGGCTCGACCTGCCGAACCCCCGGATCGAGGACTGGCCGACCTTTTTCGGCGAGCACCGGCTCGGCTACATGGCCGAGCACGCGGCCGCGGAGGGGCGCCTTCCGGCCGCCGATCGGGACCGGATCGACGCCCTCGTGGCGGCTCTGCCGTCGCTGTTGGACCACGAGCCAGAGCCGTCGCTGATCCACGGCGACGTGTGGGCCGAGAACCTGATCACCGACGGCGAGCGCGTGCGGGCGTTCCTCGACCCCGCCTGTTACTACGCCGATCCGGAGGTCGAGTTGGCCTACATCGACTGGACGGGAACGGGCGGCGGCGCCTTCCGCGAGCGCTACCGGGAGCAGGTGGCGCTGCCCGACGGAGTCGCGGACCGGCGGCCGATCTACCGGCTCCTGCCGCTGTTGGTCCACCTGCGTCACTTCGGCGAGGCGTATCTCGACCCGATCCGGGAGACGCTTTCGGTGCTGGGGTACTAGCGCGTCCAGAACGACGGCGTGAAGATCACCAGCACCGAGAGCACCTCCAGCCGGCCGATCCACATCAGGAACACCATGAACAGCTTCGCCGCGTCGGAGAACGGCAGGAAGCTGTCCATCGGCCCGACGGGGCCGTACCCCGGACCGACGTTACCCAGCGTCGCGATGGCGGCGCTCATCGCTTCCAGTCCGGAAAGAGTCAGTTCGGGCGTGCGGTGGCTGTCGAGGTAGAGCAGGATCGTCCCCAGCGCGAACAGGACGAGGAAGAGGATGACGAACACGAGCACCTCCATGATCGTCTCCTCCTCGACGACCTCGTCGTTCAGCCGGACGGGCCTGACGGCGTCGGGATGGGCGGCGACGAACAGCGAGCGATCGGTCGCGCGCTTGGCGATCACCCAGCGGACGATCTTGATTGACCCCGCGGCGGAGCCGGCGGAGCCGCCGAGGAAGTACGCGAACAGCAGGATCGTCTGGGCGGAGGCGTCCCACGTGTTGAGGTCCATGCTGGCGTAGCCGGTGGTGGTGACGATCGCGATCGTCTGGAACAGCCCCTGCCGGAGCGCGTTCTCGACGTTGCCCGCGATCGCGTCGACGTTCGCCGGCGCTTCGGCGATCCCGACGCCGAGGTACAGCACCGCCGAGAGCACCGCGCCGACGCCGAGGACGGCGAGCAGGTACGCCCGGAACTCCGCGTTGTCCGTCAGGTGACGGGGCTCCCCGCGGAACACGTGCCAGAACAGCGCGAAGTTCGTCCCGGCGATCAGCATGAACGGCATCATCGCCCACTGGATCGCGGGCACGAACGCCTCGGCGCTGCGGGGCTCCGGCGAGAAACCGCCGGTGGGGAGGGTGGTGAGGGCGTGAGCGATCGCGTTGTAGAGGTCCATGTTCGGCGCGACGCCGACGGCGCCGAGGGCGGCGTACACCAGCGCCGCAAGCAGCGTGAATCCGGCGTAGATACCCCAGAGTGCGCGGGCAGTCTCCCTGATGCGCGGCGTGAGCTTCTCGAAAGAGAGCCCGGGCGCCTCCTGATTGATCACCTGCGCACCGCCGACGGAGATCTTGGGCAGGATCGCGACCATGAGGACGAGGATCCCCATGCCGCCGAGCCACTGGGTGAGCTGGCGCCACAGCAGCATCGCGTGGCCGTGGCGGTCGACGGATATCTCCCCCAGCACGGTCGCGCCGGTGGTGGTGAAGCCGGACATCGACTCGAACAGCGCGTTGACCGGCGACGCGACCGTGCCGGTGCCGGCGACGAGGTAGGGGACGGTGCCCGCGAGCGGGACGACCAGCCACGCGAGGCTGACCAGCAGAAACGCCTCGCGGCGGTCGAGGTCGCCCTCCCGGCCGAGCACACGTTCGAACAGCAGTCCGACCACGAGCATGAGCGCGCTGGTCGCGACGAAGGGGAGGGGGCTCTCGCCGTAGTAGAGTGCGGCCAGCAACGGAACCAGCGGGGCGAGCCCGATGTACTGGAGGACCTGCCCGACGAAGCCGACGCTCACTCGGTACTCGACGTACGTACTCAGATCCAACCCCATCGAGCGGCGACGTTAGTTCGCGCCCGACCGGGGCGAGAGAGCGATCTCTTCGATCCGGGCCTGCTCGTCCGCGATCCGCCGGAGTTCGACCGCCATCCCTTCGGCCCCGTCGTCGCTCTCGACTTGGGCCATCCGGTCGGCGGTGCTCGCGAGCAGCGCCGCCGCCTCCGCGATCGTCTCGCGCTCCCCCTCCTCGAGCCGAGAGACGATCTCGGTGTAGCACTGCTCCGTCGGCTCTTCCGTGCTCATACCGGCCGTTCTCGGGGTGGGACTATCAAACCCCGTGTGCGGGGTTTCGAGTGTCAGGCGACCGAACGACTAGAACTCGCCGTTGACGATGTCGCTCACGCGGCCGGCGTCGTACAGCTGTCCGTCGGCGCCGTAGAGATCCTCCGCCAGCCGCTGGGTCACGACGAAGTGCGTGATCGGCCCCTGATACAGCGGGCCGGCGCGGTACACGTCCCCGTTCTTGACCGCGGTCAGGTCGCTGGCAACGTCGTGGTTCTCCATGAACGAGACGACGGTGTTCTGGAACTCCTCGGCGGTCTGGTGCTCGTGGCCCCGGCAGAGCAGCACCTCGGGGTCGACTTCGAGCAGCGTCTCGTAGTCGACCTCGCTGCGGTTGCTGTGGAAGTCACGCACCTCGGTGTTCGCGAAGGCGTCCTGGACGCCGAGTTCGCGGAGGTGCTTGAAGCTCGTCCCCTCCCCGATGATGTACGGCGAGAACGACTCGGGCTCGTTGCCGGCAGCCCAGACGACCGCGGCCTCGGCGCGCTCGCCCTCGGCGGGCACGACCCCCTCGACGTTCGACTGGAACTTCGAGTGCAGGTCCGTGAACGCGTCGTAGCGATCGGTCTCCTGGAACACCTCGGCGAGCTTTTCGAACGCCTCGTAGAGGTCGTAGTACTGGTACTCCTCGTGCCAGCCGTAGCCGGTCGAGAAGATGCTGTTGCCGAAAAAGGGGCCGACGTTCTCCTCGATCTCGTCGACGTCTTCCTGCTCCCACCCGCTGAAGCGGTTCATGAGGAAGTTCGGGTCAACGACGTGGACGTCGGCACCGAGCTCGTAGAACAGCTCCTTGTCGACCCCGTCCTGATACAGGTCGGTCATCCCCTCGGTGTCGACGCTCACGCCGTCGATCTCGTCGTAGTACTGGGTGTGGTAGCGGCTGGTGAGCCACAGCGCCTCCGGCGGCGCCTGCCCCAGCGCGATCCCCATATCCGCCCAGCTTCCGTTGTTGGCGACCCACGTCTCGGGGACGCCGTCGAACTCGACTTCGCCCACCGGCTCCATCGAGACGGTGTAGCTGCCGCCGTTCCCTGCCGGAGTGTCGGTTCCGTCGCCGCCGGTGCAGCCCGCCAGCAGCCCGCTGGCGACGGCAGCACCGCTTGCGAGATACGCTCGACGCGTCGACTTGGGTTGGTTCGTCATGTGAATTAGGCCGGCCTAATCGTGTATAAGCCCGTCGAAGTTTAGGCAGGCCAAAACGTGTGAAGTCGTGGAGAGGTACGGGCAGTGCTCTGGGCGGGTACAGAGCTTCAGAAGAGGCTCGACGGAGTTGGCACCAACGAGACGCGCCGCGATGAAACGCGGTGCTGGTCGACGGAGTGTTTCAGAAGCGCCGAGGAGGGGATTTGAACCACAGTCGTTCCGCTCACGCCGTTCGCTTCACTCCCTGCTTCAAATCCCTCGTACGGCTTCGACTGCGTACGGCGCCGTGCCCGGAGCCGACGCTCCGGGCCGAGCGCGTTGTACTGTAGAAACGCCGAGGAGGGGATTTGAACCCCTGAGTCCGTGAGGACAGTAGATTTCGAATCTACCGCCTTGGCCAGGCTAGGCTACCTCGGCTCAGCTAACCGTCGGACGTGCTCCGGTTAATCGGTTACGGTTCAGCGTAACGCGTTCACCAGCGCGACCGCGCCGGCCACCAGCAGGAACACCGACGCGATCGGCTGCCCGCCCGCGGCGGCGACGTACACGCCGAAGCCGACGGCGACGGCGAGGCTGCCGACGAGGAACGACGAGACGACGTGGACGACCTCCGCCCGGGTCGTGTCGGTCTCCTTCCCCAGCTGCTCGCCGACGGAGACCGCGTTGCTGGCGGCGTCCCACGCGAGCACGCCCAGCAGCGCGCCGATCAGCACCGGCAGCGGCGGCGCCCCCGTGTAGCCGGCGTACAGCACGCCGAGCAGCAGCAGCCCGCCGCCGTTGGTGACCAGCCGACGCGACGCCCGCGCCAGCCCCGCGATCAGCACGAGCAGGCCGACCCCCGAGACCGCGGCGCCGGTCGGCGCCACGAGCGCCGTCGCGGTGATCGACAGCAGCGCGAACCCGGCCGAGACGGCGATGCCGAAGCGGGACGGCTCGCGGGTGATTTCGGTCATCGAGACCACCTCTGCCCGCGACGGCGGGCAGTCTTGTGGGCTCGAAGAGCGCAGGTCATCGAGACCACCTCCGGGTCGCCCGGGCCAGTTCGACTGCCAGCGGGCGTTCGCCCCAGTCGATCACCCGGATGCCGTGGCTCCGAAGCCCGCGGAGGCGCGTGTCACGTTCGAGCCGCGCGAGCCGGTGGGGGGCGGTGTCGTCGGTCGTCGGGTCCGGGCTGATCAGCGTGAGCTGGTGGCCGTAGGCGTCGAGGCGCTCGGCGACCGACGCGATGTAGTCGTCGGTGACGGGGCTGAACAGCACGATCTGTGCGTCCGCCGGGAGCCGCCGGCGGAGCCGCCGGAGCGAGATCGACGGGTAGAACGGCCCCTCGGCGGGCGAGACCGAGAACGCCGCGTGGTCCGCGAGCAGCCGCCGGGCGGTGGCGCGGTGCTGTTCGCCCGTCGCGGGCGCGAGCCAGCACTCCTCCGGCCCGAAGCTCGCGATCCCCACCCGGTCGCCCGTCGAGAGCAGCGCCGAGAACGCCTCGCCCGCGGCCTCGACGCTCCGCTCGACGGCGTTTGGTGTCTCCTCGTCCGGCGCGCGGTACGCCTCCTCCCGGCTGTCGATCAGCAGCACCACCGTCGCCGCCCGCTCCTCGCGGAACGACACCGTCGAGAGCTCGCCGCTGCGGGCGTAGCGGTTCCAGTCCACCCGCGAGAGCGGGTCGCCCTGTCGGTACTCCCGGGTGGAGTGGAACTCCAGTCCCGAGCCGGCCACGTCGGTCGCGACCCGGCCGGAGTACGGCGTCGTGAGCCCGCGCAGGGGGAGGTCGCTGCTGGCTTCGAGCGTCGGGAGACAGCGCAGCGTCGTCGGCGCCTCGACCTCGACGGTGCGTTCCTGCGAGCCGCTGGCGTTGCGGACCACCGCCGTCAGCGGCTGCCACTCGTGGCTCCCGCGGCTCGTCGTCACGGTGTAGCTGAACGTCGCGCGCTTGCCCGGCCGGAGTGCGGTGCCCAGCCGCGCGGTGCCGTCGGTGACGGAGAGCCCCGGCGGGACGCCGTCGATCAGCCGGAGATCCGGCAGCATCGCACTCCCCTCGTTCTCGACGGTAACTGTCACAGTGACCTCGTCGTCGGGCGCCGGCGACTCCTCGGACAGCTCTCGTTCGACGCTGAGGGCGGCCGGCGGTGCGTCGCCGAGCCGGGCGTACGCCGAGAACCCCACGCCGACCAGCGCGACGAGGAACAGCGCCGGCCGCTGGAACGGCAGCCCGAGCGCGAACGCGACGAACGCCAGCGCGCCGATCCCGGCCCAGTGCTCGGTGTCGACGGCGTCGACGGCGCTCATCGGCCACCTCCGGACGCGATCTCGTCGACGACCTGAACCGTCCGATCGAACGCTGCCTCGTACTGCGAGAACGGTGCCGTCGCGAGCAGGCGTGCGCGATCGGCGGGGGCGAGCCCCACGTCCCGACTGAGGAACCACGCCGCGACCGGGTCGTCAGTCCACTCGCCGTCCTCGATCCGGTCGCGCGCCTCGCTCTCGGGACAGCCCTCGGCATCGGCGATGGCCGCGGCCGCGACGGCGACGAGGCGCTCGCGGACCTGATCGCGGGATCGGTTGGCGCCCCGGGAGCGGTTGCTGGCAAAGCCCATCAGCTCGTGGAGATCGTCGCCGGGCGTCGGCGCCTCGTAGCGCCGCTCGGGGTCGCCGGTCTCCGTCTCGTAGATCGGCGTCCGGCGCCGGGCGAGGATCGTGCTCACCGACTGGATCCCGGCGGCGACCGCGATCAGCAGCACGAAGATCCAGTTCCCGGGGAACAGCCCCGCGAACTCCTGCTGGAACGAGACGAACAGCCCCACGAGCACCGCGACGGCGCCGAGGCCGGCGAGGCCACGCCTCATTCCTCGCCCTCCTCGGCGTAGCTCTCCTCGATCCGCCGGAGCGCCGCGGTCGCGCGCTGCTCGCGTTCGTCGGTCACGTCCTGATCGCCGTACCGCACTTCCTCGAACAGGTCAGTGAGTTCGCGGACGTCGTCCGGCGCCATCCCGGCGTCGACGGCTGCGGCCGCGAACTCCGCGGGCGTCGAGGACTCGGGGTGTTCGACCGCGAGGTGGTGAGTCATCTCGACCCAGGCGCGGAACACCTCGTTGTCGAACGCGTCGCCAGCCTCGATCCGGTCGGCGGCCTCGCCGGCTAGCCGGCCGACCGCCGCGATGTCGCTCACTTCCTCCTCGTCGTCGGGCTCGCGGTCGATCTGTGAGTTGACGATGTCGTCGGCCGACGCGACGTACAGCAGTACGATCGCCGCGAGCACCAGCACGACGAGTACGATCACGAGCAGCACCGACGGCTGGCTGGTCGCCGTCTCCGCGGCGCTGCCGAGCCCGCCGCTGCCGCCGGCACTCCCGTTCGCCGTCTGGGTCCGGTTGCCCGCCCCACCCGCCGGCGACGCCTCCTGGACCGTCTGACAGGTCGCGAGCGCGTACCAGAGCATGTAGACGATCGGGCCGTAGAGAACGGCCGTCACGAGCCCCATTCCCAGCGAGTCGGTTCGCCGCCACACGTAGCCCGCGAACAGGACGACGGAGCCGAACAGGAGCAGTTTCGCCGGGAGCGTCTGGAGAACGGCGATACAGGCGCCGCCGGCCTGTCCGCCGAGCTGCATAGCGCTCCCACCGGTCGCCGAACTCACGTTGCCGTCACCGCTCCCGCCGCTCCCGCTGCCGAAGCCGCTCCCGCTCCCGGATCCGAGGCCGGAGCCGGAGTCGGTATCGGCGGGGTTCTCCAGCGTCGCGCCCGCGGCGCCGATCGCGAGGAGGGCGAGGAGGGCGAGGACGATCGCGACTGCGGTGTCCCGCTGCACACCGCGTGGTTGTTACAACCAAGGTATAGTGGTTTCGTTGACGAAAGCGATCGTCGTAGGGAACGCCGACTGGGACGAGCGTGCCGGCACCGGCCCGCTTGATACGTGTGGCGTCCGAACGGCCGGTATGCCCGAGATCGGAGTCGTCGGCGCCGGGAGCGCGGCCGCCGCCGCGACGTTCGTCCTCGACGATTCGCTGCCGAACGCCGACGTGACCGTCCTAGAGAAGTCCGGCGGGCTCTGTGGCCGCGCGGCGACCCGCCGACACGGCGAGCTACGGTACGACTACGGCGCGAACTACGTCACGTCCGACAGCGATCGCGTGAGCGAACTGCTGACCCGAACGCTGGACGATGACGGGCTCGTCGACGTGACCGAACGGATCTACACGTTCGACGAGGCCGGGGAAGTGACCGAAGGTCGGGAGCCCGACGGCCACAAGTGGTCCTACCGCGAGGGGCTGACCCAGATCGCGAAACGGCTGTTCGGACGGACCGACGCCGAGATCCACCGCCGAACCCGGGTCGAGACGCTCCGGCGCGATCCCGCGGCCGAGATGTGGACGCTCGTCGACGCCGAGGGCGAGGTGTGGGGCCCCTTCGACGCCGTGATACTGAACCCACCCGCACCCCAGACTGCCGACCTGCTCCGCGGGGCCGAGTGGGCGTCGCCGGCGCGTGCGTCGCTGGTCGAGGCCGTTTCGGACGTGCCGTACCGAACGATCTGGACCGCCGTGCTCCACTACCCGTTCGAACTCGACCTGCCGTACTACGCGCTGGTCAACACGGACAAGGAACACGAGGTCGGGTGGCTCTCCCGCGAGGAGTGCAAGCCCGGCCACGTCCCCGACGGCGAGTCGCTGCTGGTGGTGCAGGCCAACCACGACTGGTCCGTGGAGCACTACGACGACGACCCGGCCGCGAACGTCGACGCGCTCGCGGCCCACGCCGCCGAGATCGTCGGCGACGAACGACTGGCCGACCCCGACTGGACCGACCATCAGGGCTGGCGCTACGCGCTGCCCGATGACGGCGCGCTCGCCGACCCGCTCGACGCCGCCGAGGCTGCAGGGCTGTACTGTACGGGCGACTGGGTCGCCGGGGAGGCCCGACTCCACGCCGCACTGGAGAACGGGCTGGAGGTGGGCGAGGCGCTCGCGGCAGCTACTCGAAGGTGAGGATCTCGATGCCGTCGGTGTCGTAGTCGGTCATCGCCGCCAACCGGTCCGACACGTCGTCCAGACCGACTTCGCGGCCGACGAGCGCGCCCGGATCGAGCGTCCCGTCGTCGACCATCGCGAGCAGTTCGTCGAAGCGCGCGGGCGGCATCCCCCGCGAGCCGAGCCAGTCGATCTCCCAGCGGGTCATCCAGTCGGTTGGCAGCGACACCTCGCCCTTCTCGGCGTCGGTCGTCAGCCCCACCTGCACGTGGGTACCGCGGGAGCGCAGGCACTGGACGGAGTTCCGCGCGGTCTCCGCGCGGCCGAGCGCGTCGAGGCTGACCGCGGCGCCGCCGTCGGTGAGGTCGTGGATCTCCTCGACTACGTCGACCTCGCTCCCGTTCACCGTCTCGCTCGCGCCCACGTCCGCGGCGCGGGCGAGCGTGGCGTCGCTCACGTCGACCGCGATCGGTCGCGCGCCGAGCGCGTCGGCGATCTGGACCGCCGAGAGCCCGACGCCGCCGCAGCCGTGGACCGCGACCCAGTCGCCGCCGCCCACGTCGGCGCGGTGGGAAAGCGCGTGGAACGCGGTCATGTACCGACAGCCGACCGCGGCCACGTCCCGGAAGCTCACGCCGTCGGGCAGCGTCTGGAGGTTGTGGTCGGCGTGGGGGACGCCCACTTTTTCGGCGAACGCCCCGGGCACGTCGGACTCGAACCCCAGCGCGAGGCCGTCCTCGCAGGTGTTCCCGTGGCCGGTCCGGCACTCGCCACAGCCCCCGCAGCCGAGGCTGAACGGGACGACCACGCGGTCGCCGACGGCGACCCGGTCGACGTCCTCGCCCACTTCGACAACCCGGCCCGCGGGCTCGTGACCGAGCACGTAGTCCAGCGGCACCTGATCCTCCGCCCACTCGCCGTGGCCCTGCCACGCGTGCCAGTCGCTGCGGCAGATCCCGCAGGCCTCGACGTCGACGACGGCGCCGTCGGGCGCGGGCTCGGGGTCGGGCACCTCGGTCACGTCGAGCGGGTCACCGTACTCGCGGAGCACTGCGGCGCGCATTTGGCCGGGGTTGGGGTGGGGTGTGGGTAGGGTTGTCGGTGGGGCGGCTCAGAGCCAGGGGTACTGCTCCGTGTCCCGGCCAGCGTAGTCCGGATCGAGGTAGATGAACAGCCGCGCGATCTCGCCGTCGCGCACCTCGAACACGTCACACCAGCGCCCGCCGCCCGGCTCGCCGTCGGGGCGCCACTCGGTCCCGTCGGCGGTCTCGCCGGTGCTCGTCCCCTCGACGACGACCGTGTCGCCGTTGATGACGTAGTTGAACGTCTCGTAGTCGTGGTTCATCGCGTTCACTACCCCGCCCACGTCGCCGAACATCTCCCCGATCTCTTCTTTCCCGGTGGCGATCCCCCACTTCGGGTAGAACACGCGGGCGTCCTCGGCGAACAGTTCGAGGAGGTCGCCGCCGCTGTCGAGCCGCCGGAAGTACTCGTAGACGATGCCTTTTCGGTCGATGTCCGCGTCCGTTAGCTCCCGCATAGTCGTGTGAACGTTTGCCATAGATTAACGCTACCGGCAGTGACACGACGGGAGCAGCCCCGCTGCTCGGCCGGCGGCGACGCCGGCACAGCACCTAAGCGGCGGCGGACCGAACCGTCGGTATGAACGTTCTCGTCACGGGTGCGACCGGGTTCGTCGGGGGGCGACTGATCCCGGCGCTGCTCGACGCCGGCCACGAGGTTTCGGCGCTCGTCCGGGACCGATCGACGTACGACGCCCCGGAGGGCGTGACCGTGTTCGAGGGCGACGTGCTGGAGCCGTCGGGGCTGGACGAGGCGCTGGACGGCGTCGACGCCGCCTACTACCTGATCCACGCGATGGGCGGCGGCCACGGCTTCGAGGAGCGCGACCGGCGGGGTGCACGCAACTTCGCGAACGCGGCCGAGCGGGCCGGCGTCGAGCGCGTGCTCTACCTCAGCGGCCTCGGCGTGGACGGGGACGACCTCTCGGCACACCTGCGGTCGCGCCGGGAGGTCGAGACGGTGCTGGGCCGCGGGGAGTACGACCTGACCGTGCTCCGGGCGGCGATCATCGTCGGCGCGGGCAGCGCCAGCTTCCGGATCGTCCGCCAACTCGGCTCGCGGCTCCCCGTGATGATCACGCCGCGCTGGGTGTCCACGCGGGTCCAACCGATCGCGGTCGACGACGTGATCGCGTATCTCGTGGGCGTGCTGGACGAGCCCGAGACCGCCGACGGGACGTTCGAGATCGGTGGCCCGGAGGTGCTGACCTACCGGGAGATGCTGTCGACGGTGGGTCGCGTCCTGACCGGGCGGGAGCCGTGGATCGTCCCGGTGCCGGTGCTTACCCCGCGGCTCTCGGCATACTGGGTCGACCTCGTCACCGACGTGCCCGCGGGGGTCGCGTACCCGCTGATCGACGGGATGGCGACGGACGTGGTGGTCACCGACGACCGCATCCAGTCGCTGGTGCCCGTCGACTGCACACCGTTCGAGGCGGCCGTGGCGCAGGCGCTCGACGAAGAGACGGCCGGTGAGGGACACTGAATGGCGCCGGATCTGGGGGAGACGTGGGTGTACGAGAGCCTCGTGAGCGCGGTGCCGGGGCTGGACCTCTCCGACCGGGCCGCACTGCTCACGCAGTTCGTCGTCTTCGAGGCGATCGTCCTCGCGGTCGCGGCGGTGTACGACCTCTGGACGGCAGTGCCGGCCGGCACCGCGGCGATCGTCGTCGCGGTCGCCGGTAGCTGGCTGATGCTGACGTTCAGCCGGACGGTCCGTCGGCTCCAGCCGCCGAGAACGTACCGCCGGCTGCTGTTCGGCTCCAGCATCGAGCTCGCACTCAGCGTCATGGCGTTCGTGCTGTTCGTGACGTACGTGTTCGTCGTCGATCCGCGGGACGGCGGCTCGTTGGTCACGGGGCTGTTGGGCCCGGAGCCGCCCGTGATCGCCGTCGTCCTCCTGTTGCTCGTCACGTGGGACGTGATCTACCGGATCGGCGCCTGCTGGTGGGCGACGGTGGTCGGGCTCTGGCGCGCGCTGCAGTACGGGTTCGACCGCGAGACGACGCGGACGCTGACGCGCCTCGACGCGCTCAACGTCGCGTTCGCCGGCGTGCAGGTCGCGATGGTGCCGTTCGTGCTCGGCCATCCAGTGCTCGTCGCCGCAGTGGTCGGCCACCTGTTCGCCGTGGTCGTCGTCTCGGCGGCGACAGTGGTGCTGCAGCGGCGCGGCGTCACCGCCGACGACTGATTCCCGTTCGTCAGCAGTCACTATCGCGGCGGGGGAGTCCCGTAGGCACAATATTTTCAGAGATGAATTCTTCGTCAAAACCCTTAAACAAGAGAACGGAACAACGGTCTCCAAGACCTCATGTCCACCACGGAGCCACGGTTCGACCGCGTGCCGGCGCCAGCCCCGCCACAGCACGGCGACGCGTGGTACGCGCCCGACACGCTCGCCCAGTACGAGAGCACGCCCGGCGTCGTCGCCACCGTCTCCCTGAACGAAGGGGAAGCGGCCGAGTTCGGCTACGACACGCGCGAACCGCCGCTCTCGCCGAGCGAGCACGCCGAACTGGATCGCGTCCGCGAGCACTTCGCCGGGACCCGGCGCCGCCGCCCTCTCACGCGACAGGGCGCCGTGGAGCGTGCCGAGTCGGGGCTCTCGCCGAAGTACGAGCGCATCCTCGACCGCCTGCTCTCGGGCGGTCCGGGCGCGCGACGGCGGCTGCATTACCACGCGCTGCGTGATCTCCGCCTGCTCGGCGACGCCACGCCGCTAGCGCTCGACGACGAGGTCGGCGTCGCCGACAGCGAGGCCGCCGCCGACGGGAGCCTCGTTGTCCACACCACCGACTTCGCCCCAGCGGTGACCGATCTCGACGCCGACAGCGCGTTCGTCGACCGCGTGGCCGCCGAGCGGCTGCGGCGCTACGAGGTCGAGTTCGCGGGCTACCCCGTCCCGGTCGTCGTCTACCGCGACGGCATGCTCGGGAGCGACCGGTTCGCCACCCGGTACGCGGTGCTGGAGCCGGATCTGCTCCCGGGCGACGAGGCGCTCATCGAGGAGTGTAAGGAGCGCGTCTGGGAGACCAGCACGGAGGACGTGATCGGCGACGGCACCGACCGCCGCGCGTTCGTCGCCGAGCGCGCGCGACGGCTGCTCTCCCGACGGCTCACCGGGCGCAACACCCGCGAGTGGCTGGCGTCGGCGAAGTATCGAATCAAGTCCGCGCTGGCGGATCTCGGCGTCGGACTCCCGCCGGTCGACGACCGCTACGCGGCGGACCGGCTCGACGACCTCGTCTACCACGTGCTCCGGGATTACGTCGGCGAGGGGCCGCTGACGGTGCCGATCCGGGATCCGAATCTGGAGGACATCGAAGCCAACCGCGTCGGCGAGCGCGTGAAAGTCGTCCCGCGCAGCGAGATCGCCGGCGGCGGGCGGGTGCCGACGAACCTGGCGTTCGACGCCGAGAGCAGTTTCGTCAACGTCGTCACCCAGTTGGCGGCGAGCGACGGCGTCGAACTCGACGCCTCGAACCCCAGCGCGAAGGTGAACCTCGACCCGCCGGGCGTCGCCGAGACAGTTCGGTGTGCGGTCGCGCTGCCGGTCATCAGCGAGGGCGGCCCGCACGTCTCGATCCGGAAGCAGGCCGCCGAAGCGATGACGCCCGTGGACCTGCTCCGGAACGAGACACTATCGGTCGATCTCGTCGCGCTGCTGTGGCTCTGTTACGAGCATCAGGGCGTGGTGCTGTTCTCCGGGCCGACTGGGGTGGGGAAGACGACGCTGATGAATGCGCATATGCCCTTCGTCCCCTACGACGATCGACCGGTGTCAATCGACGAGGGGTCGCGGGAGGTCCGCCTGCCCCACGAGACGGGCGTCTCGCTCACCACGCGGGACCACGAGAGCGAGTACAAGCGGGTGACGATGGCGGACCTGATGACTGAGTCGAACTACCTCAACCCGGATACGGAGGTGATCGCGGAGATCAACACGCCCGAGAGCTTCGAAACCTTCGCCGAGACCGTCAACACGGGTCACGGCGTCGTCGGCACCACGCACGCCGAGGACGTCCGGACCCTCGTGAACCGTGTGGTCGAACAGGGCGTCCCCGCCTACCTGCTCGAAGAGATCGACCTCGTCGTGTTCCCGCATCGCTCGGACGGCGACCGCTACGTCGCGCGAGCGGTCGAGTTCCTCTCGCCGGAACAGGCCGAGAAGCTCCCGCCCGGCGCGGGGGAAGTGATCGAGAAGGGGGAGACGACGATTCACGTCAACGAGGTGTTCGCCCGCGGCGTGGACGGTGCGTTCACTCTCGCCGGAGCGAGCGACCCCGCGACCCCCGACGACCGTGGGTTCCGGCTGTTCCACCGGATCGCGGCGGCGACTGACCGCTCGCCCGAGGCGGTCGAGCAGGAGTTCCGTCGGAAGCGTCGCTACGTCGAGTTCCTCGACGACGAGGGCGTCCGGGAGTTCGACGAACTGTTCGACCTGCTCGCCGATCTCCGGACCGACGAGGCGGCGACCGTCGAACGCCTCCGGCGGACCGCAGTGGCCGACGGCGGCGACGAGGAGGACGAGCGATGAGCACCGAGCACGGCAGCCCCGGAGCGGTCGACGCCGACGCCGCGTCCTCCCGGCTCTCGGCGCTCGACCGGACGCTGTACACGCTGTTCGCGAGCGAGGCCGACGCCGCGCGCCACAGTGCCCACCGCGAGCAGTACCGCGGCACCGACCTCGGCGTCGGCTTCGACGTGTACGTGGCCCGTCTTCACGGGCTCGCATGGCTGGCAGCGGTGCTGGCAGTCGTACCGACGCTGACGGTCGCGCTGGCGGCCCCGCCCGGCACGTACGACGCGGTCGCGGGACTGCTCTCGCGGGTCGCGCCCGTGGGGATCGCCCCACGGCCGCCCCGCCTGCTCGTCGGCGCCGTCGTCGGAACGCTGGTCGGGGTCGTGACCCGGCGCGGCGTGATCGCGCTCGGCGGGCGCTACCTCGGCTGGCTGGCAAGCGCCCGCAAAGCCGACATCGAGCGCACGCTTCCCGGCGCCGCTCGCTACCTCCACGCGCTCTCCTCCGGCGCCGACGGCCCGCGGGCGATGCTCCGGAAGGTCGCCGAGAACGACGCCTACGGCGAGACCGCGGTCGCGGCGCGAAAGGTGCTCAACACCGCCGCACTCACCGGGAGTTTGGACGAGGGATTACGCCGGGTCGCCCGCGACACCCCCTCGCGTGACACGCTCGCACCGTTCCTCCTGAAGTTCCGCGAGCACAGCGAACAGGGCGGCGACGCGCTCGCGAACTACCTCGGCCTCGAAGCCCGGATGCTCGGCCACCAGCGCTCGCAGGCCCAGCGGCGCAACGAGGGGTTTCTCGAACTGGTCGCGGAGCTGTTCGTCGTGCTGCTCGTGATGCCCGCGCTGCTGGTGGTCGTGCTCACCGTGATGAGCGTGCTCGCGCCCGGGCTCTCGGCGCCGATATCGACGCCGCTGGGGTCGATCACTCAACGCGCACTGCTGATCTACGGGGCCGCCGGGTTCGTGCTGCTCGTCGGCGCCGGCGCCGCGGCGACGGTGGGACACCTCCGCCCGACCGAGCGGCAGGTGACGTACAGCCGGCCCGATGGCGCGATCGCGACGCTGCGCTCGGCGACGACCAACCCCGCGAGCGCCGCGCTCGTGCTTGCGCCGCTGGCGCTCGTGGGGATCGGCGCGGGACACGTCGCCCGGATCCACCCCTTCGGCTCACTGCTCGCGGGCTACGTCGCGTGGGGCGTCCCGGTCGGCGCCGTCGCGATCCGCCGCGCGCGGATCGACGACGCGAAAGACCGGGAGATCCAGGAGTTCGTCCACGCCGTCTCCGGCCACGTCGGGCTCGGCCGACCGTTCGGCGAGGCGGTCGAACTGGTGGCCGAGGACGTGGATCTCGGCCCGCTGCAGGGCGACGTGGCGTCGCTGGCGTTCGACCTTTCGCTGTCGGACAGCCCCGCCGGGACGGACCGGCGGACGGCGGCGCTGTCACGCTTCGTCGACCGGGTGGGGACGCCGCTTGCGGCCCAGACGATGGGGCTGGTGACGGGCGCGCTCGACGCCGGCAGCGACACCGAGTCGGTGTTCGAGACGCTCCAGACCGAAGTCGGTCAGCTGTATCACGAGAAGCGGGCGCTGCGGAGCGACCTCGCGGTGTACGTCGGGGTGGGCTGGGTGACGGCGTTGCTCGTCGTCGCGATCGTCCTCGCCGTCGACCTGTACGTGCTCGACGGGTTCAGCCAGCTATCGGCGATGCCCGGCTCCGCCGGGTTCGCGTTGGATCCGAACGCGATCCAGCCCGAACGGGAGCGGTTCCGGTTCGCGGTCGTCGCCGTCACGACGTCGATCGCCGCGGGCTGGTTCGCGGGGATGGCCAGCCGGGGTCCCTACGACGCGCTGCTGCACTCCAGCCTGCTGGCCGGGCTGACCGCCGCGGTGTTCGCGGGGGTGGGGCTGGCGTGAGCGTGTCCGAAAGTCGTGCCCAATCGCAGCGCGACGGCGACAGCACCCCCTGCCGCCGCGCGCAGTCGCACGTCGTCGGCGTGGCGCTCCTCCTCGCGATCACGACGATCTCGATGGGTGCGCTCACCGCGGGCGTCGGCAGCATGGTCGAGAGCAACGCCGCGGCGGCCGACGCCGACCGCGTGGCCGACTCGCTCGCGGCAATCGACCCCTCGAAGTCGACGGGTGTGGAGCGTCACGATCTCGCGTTCGGTGAGGGGCGTCTGACTGTCGAGCCACGGACGGTCAGACTGCTCGACGGCGACGGGATCGTCGCCGAACACGAAGTCGGCGCGATCGTGTTCGAGGCGAGCGACCGCCGGGTGACGTTCCTCGCCGGCGCCGTCGCCCGCGGAGTCGGGAACGCCTCCCAGTTGGACGAGACGCCGCCGATCGCGACCGGCGACGGGCTCCTGCTCGTCGGGCTCCCCGCCCTGAACGCGAACGGCACCGCCTCGGTCGGCGGGGAGAGCGTGTCCGCGACGCTGCGGACCGACACGCGCCACGACCGCCGCGAACTCGGCCGCGGCGAGTACCGCCTCGCGATCGAGACCGCGACGCCCGGCGCCTGGGCGCGCTACTTCGCCGAGACGAACGCGAACACGAGCCGTCGAACGTTCGCCGGCGACGAGCACGGGAGCGTCGTCGCCGCATTTCCGGGTGAGCGGACGGGGTATCTCGTGATCCACGAGACCGAACTGGAGGTGGCGACGTGATCCCGGACGATCGGGGGGTCACGCCCGCTGTCGGGAAGGCGCTGGAGGTCGGGATCGTCGTGCTGTTCGTCGGCGCGATGACGACCGCGCTGTACGGCGGTGCGGTGCCCGACTACCGCGACGCGGTCGGCGCCGAGGTCGGCGACCGCGCGGTCGTCGCGGCGGCCGAGCGCGTCGAGAACGCGGTGCCGCCGGCCGCGAGGGACGTCCGGACCGTCCACGGCGTCGACCTCCCGCGGTCGATCCGGGGCGAGAACTACCGGATCGCCGTCGAGAACCGGACGCTGGTGCTCGATCACCCCGCCGCAGCCGTCGACGCCCACGCTCGGCTCGCACTCCCCGAGCGCGCCGAGTCGGTCGACGGCGCATGGCGGAGCAGCGACGACGCTGTGGTGGTCGTCACCGGCGATCGCGGGGGCCTGTCCGTCGAACTGACTGCACGCGAGGAGCTCCGAGGTGAGCGATGACCGATAGACGTGGTCAGGCGAACCTGCTCTCGTTAGCCGTCGCGCTCACCGCGCTGGTGTCGGCGACAGCGCTGGGATTGGTGATCGCCGACGGGGCGTTGGCGGGGGCCGACCGCGATCCCGGCGAGCGCCGTGCCGCTGGCGCCGCGGCCGAGCGGCTCGTGAGCGCCGACGCGACGACGGTGCGGGAGAACGTGCTCGATCGGGGGGCGATCGAGGCGCTCTCGCTGTCCGATCTCGACGCGCTCGCGCCGCCGGTCGCGAATCGCTCGGTGCGAGTCCGGCTGGGCGGGGAGACGCTGCTCGAACGCGGCGAGCCGACCGGGACGACCGTCGAACGAGTGGTGCTCGTCGCCGAGCGCACCACGCGCTCCCGATCGGTCGCCGTCGGCGACGGCGACGGGCTCACGCTCCCGCGTCGGACCGACCGGGTCGAGCTGACGTTCGGGCCCGGCTCGACGGTGGAGACGGTCCGGGCCAACGGCCGGATCGTGCTCCACGATCCCGGCGGCCTCGTCGGGCAGTTCGTCGTCGAACCCTCGCGGTACGAGACAGTGACGCTGGACTTCGAGGGCGGCACGGCACAGGTCGGCGTCGAGTCGCGGCCGCTGCGGACCGAGAAAGCCACCCTGCGGGTGACCGTCGATGGCTGACCGCGGGCAGCTCTCGCTCACGATGGTGGAGGCCGCAGTCGGGGTGCTGCTACTGTTCGCGGCGACGGCGACGTTCGCGCTCGGGCTGCCCGCCGCCGGCGCCGACGAGGCCCAGCTCGATCGCTACGCCGACGACGCCGGGACGGTGCTCTCCCGTGAGCCGCCCCAGCACGGCGGGCTGACTCGGCTCTCGGAGGTGACACAGTCGGAGTCGGCGTTCGAGCGCGAGCGGGCGGCGCTCGCCCACCGCGTCGAGCGGATCCTGCCGGAGAACCTGATGTACCGGGTCGAGACGCCACACGGCGCCGTGGGCTTCCGGCGCCCGACCGGCGTGCCGACGGGCCGTGCAGCGGTGCCGACCGTGGGTGGTCGAGTGATAATCCGGGTGTGGTACGCGTGAGTCGGGGGTCCGGAACCCGGGGCGACGACCGCGGGCAGACGGTGCTCGTCGCGGCGGCGATGCTGGCGCTGGCGCTGATCCCGCTGGGGTTCGCGTACCTCCAACTGGGGTACCACGAGGACGTGGCGGCGTCGACGGAGGCCGAAGCGCCCGGCAGCGAGACGATCCGCCTGCTCGAACGCGCGGTGTACGACGCCGGCGGCGAAACGGTCGGCCACCCGTGGCAGGGTCGAGCCGGCGCGGTCGCGCAGGTGAACGCGTCGCTCGCGCCACGGGAGCGGGATATCGAGGCCACGCAGGTGAAACGCGGGGTCGCGGTCCGGATCGAGCGCAACGAAACCGCCGCGAGCGCGTGGAGGGCGGAGAACTGTGCGAGCGGTGCGGGACGGCTGTTCGGCGACTGTGAATCGATCGGCGGGATGGTGGTGCAGGAACGAGCGGGCGAGGTGCACCTGCTGGCGGTCGCGTACGACCTCAGCGTCGTCGACGACCGCGGGGAGACGGCGCTGACGGTGGTGATCCGAGCCGACGGCTGACAGGACGACGTGTCCTTGAAAACACCGTCAGACACCTCGCGGTAGGGCGTCGACGATCACGGAAGCGGCGGCCGGCAGGAGCGTGGACGGTTAGTTCACTTTGCGGGCGAACACGAGGTTGCCCGAGACGTTGTTGACGCGGGCGCGAACCGTTTCGCCCTCCTCGGCGCCGGAGACGAACATGGTGTACTCGCCGCGCTTGGCGACGCCGTCGCCCTTCCGGCCGGTGTCGGTGATCTCGACCTCGTACGTCTCGCCCTCTTCGACGTCGGTGGTGGTCTCTTGGCTGCTGCTCGTGGACTGCTTGGTGACCGGGCGGAACGCCCCACACGCCTCACAGCGCAGCATCATCGTCCCGTCCTCGTTGACCAGCCGGGTGTCCGGGAGGCCACACTCCGAACAGCGGACGAACTCCTCGATGTAGCTGTCGATGGCGCCCTGAAGGTCCCGCTGGGAGAAGCTCCCGTTGTACCGGGAGCGGCCGTCCTCGAACTGGCCGGCGGTGCCGAGCTCGCTCTGGATCTCGCGGTGGAGGTGTTCGGACTCCCGCGAGAGCGCGTCGGCGATCTCCTTGAGGTTGGTGAAGCGGGTGAACGCCCCGTCTTTCTGTACCTGCGGGTCGGGGACGCTGAGTCGCTCGTCGCTCCCGCCCAGTTCGGGCACGTTCTCCAGCGCCCGATCGAGTTGCTCCTCGTACTCCATACCCGTGATAACCGGCGGAGGAGGTTTATGACTTCCGAGGAGACGGCGAAGGTGAATCAACGCGTGCGCGAGCGCGGGCGTAAACGGCCGTGCGACCGCCGCTCAGGCAGGTCTGGGGAAACTACTTAACGGGTGCGACCCAACCCTTCCGGTGTGAGCAAGATCACCTTCCGCGCCGACGACGCGCTCGTCGAGCAGCTGGACGCGCTCGACGCGTCCAAAAGCGAGGTGATGCGCGAGGCGCTGCGGGAGTTCCTCGACCGTCACCCCGACGTGGGCGGCGAGCGGGAGGTGACGGGAGACGCGACCGACGGCGGCGAGTCGACGGGCGACGAGCAACGACCGGCAACGGCGCCCGAACTCACCGTCAACATTAACCTCGACGGCGAGGCGAGCCTCGACGGCGCCGACGGGACGAACGTCGACGTCGCGGCGGAGACGGCCGACGACGAGAAAGCGTGTAAACAGTGCGGAGCGGCCGTGAGCGCCGACCACTCGTTCTGCCCCAACTGCGGCGAGGAACGACAGCGGCAGGCACACTGCGAGTGCGGCGAGGAGATCCGCTCGGACTGGACGTTCTGCCCGGGCTGTGGCCGTCGCAGCCCGACCTCCGAGCTGTTCGACCGCGCGTAGCCGGTGTCTGACAGCGTCGTCTGACGTCTTACATTCGACCGGAACCGGCGGAAGCTTTTTATCAGATAGCTACGTTGGTGTGCACGCGTAAGACGGTCGTCTTACAGAGCCGGCGGGGCGGGGAACCCGGCCGGGCGGGACTGTAGGCGACGGCTCGCGCCGGTTCGTCTTACCGGGGGAAACCAACATGGAGCGTGTCACACTGCGAATTCCACGACAGCAGGTCGAAGAGGTCGAACAGATGGTCGAGACTGGGGAGTTCCCCAACCGCAGCGAAGCGATTCGCTCGGCCGTCCGTGAGATGATCAACGAGAACGATACGGCCGACGGCGGCCGTGATCGCAGCTGGGCCAAGGTGTAATACATGCAGGACATCGTTCAGGACGCACTCGACAACGCGGAGGCCGAGCAGCGATCGATGCAGGACGTCGAGACCGACGACGACGAGTTCGGGGACCCCCGGATCGTCATCGTCGGCGCCGGTGGGGCGGGGAACAACACGATCAACCGCCTCTACAACATCGGCGTCGAAGGCGCCGAAACGATCGCGATCAACACGGACAAGCAGCACCTGAAGATGATCGAAGCCGACACGAAGATCCTCGTCGGCAAGTCCCTCACTCAGGGGCTCGGTGCGGGTGGCGACCCCGAGATGGGCGAGCGCGCGACCGAGATGGCCCAAGGGACGATCAAGGAGGTGCTGGGCGACGCGGACCTCGTGTTCGTCACCGCCGGGATGGGCGGCGGGACGGGGACGGGTGCCGCACCCGTCGTCTCGAACATCGCCAAGGAGCAGGGTGCGATCGTCGTCGGGATGGTCTCGACGCCGTTCAACGTCGAGCGCGCCCGTACCGTGAAGGCCGAGGAAGGGCTGGAGCGGCTCCGTGACGAGGCGGACTCGATCATCGTGCTCGACAACAACCGTCTGCTGGACTACGTCCCCAACCTGCCGATCGGGAAGGCGTTCTCCGTGATGGACCAGATCATCGCGGAGACGGTCAAGGGCATCTCGGAGACCATCACCCAGCCCAGCCTGATCAATCTGGACTACGCGGACATGTCCACGATCATGAATCAGGGCGGCGTCGCGGTGATGCTGGTCGGCGAGACCCAAGACTCCAACAAGACAGACGAGGTGGTCAACGACGCGATGAACCACCCCCTGCTGGACGTGGACTACCGTGGCGCCACCGGTGGGCTGGTCCACATCACCGGCGGTCCCGACCTCACCCTCAAAGAGGCTGAGGGGATCGCCGACAGTATCACCGAGCGGCTGGAGGCCAGCGCCAACGTCATCTGGGGCGCCCGGATTCAGGAGGAGTACAAGGGGAAAGTGCGAGTCATGGCCATCATGACCGGCGTCCAGTCGGCGCAGGTGCTCGGGTCGGGCACGCAGCAGCAGGCCAACGAGTCCCGACGCGCGCTCAACGAGGACGACCTCGAGAACGTCGACTTCGACGCCAAGAGCAACGCACAGGAGGCCACCCAGCGCGGCGGTGCGGCCCGCGACGGCGGTGGCCGCGACCACGACGACAGCGACAGTAGCGTCGACGTCATCCGCTGACGTCGTTCTCCCGTTTTTCACGACCGGCCAGCCGCGGCTACACCACGTCGCCGCGGACGGTCGCCCCGTCCTGTTCCGCACGGCGCCGCTGAACCGCCTCAGCGGCGGCTCGGGCGTCCGCCTCGTCGGCGCCGAGCATCTCCAGCGCCTCGGGCAGCGTCGGGAAAGCGAGCTCGCCCGCCCGGAGCTTCTCGATCGTCTCGGTCTCGCGCTCGCCGTCGATCCAGAGGCAGGCGCCGCGTGGATCGAGCACCTGTTCGTAGGCGTCCCGGTCCAGCGCCCCCTGCAGGCGCTGGGTCACGTTGTCGCCGAAGGGGGCGTTACACACTTCGAGGTGGATCGGCTCGTCGGGGTCGGTCAGGTGGGCGGCGAGGCATTTCTCGGGTGCGGCGTAGCCGTTCTCGCTGGCGCGCAGGCAGTCGGGGAACTGCTCGGCCCACTCGGCGCGGACGGTGCTGCCGACGCCTTTCACCCCGTACTCCCGCTCGAAGCGGTCGGCGGCGTCGTCGTCGCTCTCCAGCAGGATGTCTTTCGTGAGGTAGACGTCGAGGCGGTCGACGGGGTCGAGCCCGAGCGCGGCGTCGCCGTAGAGCCAGACCTCCCGGACCGGCACGGGCATCGTGTCGGACTCGATCGTGTCGAGCAGACGCTCGATGCGGTCGAGTGCGGCGGTACGCTCCATGGTGGGAGGAGCGGCGGGGGCGCCAAGAGCGTGTCGGGCCGACTACTCGCCGACGAGGTCGAGCACCGCGTCCACGTCGTTGTCGACCGGTTCGGGGTCGTCGCTGGCGGCGGTCGCGGCCTCGGGATCCTTCAGCAGGTGGCCGGTCGTCAGACAGACCACGCGCTCGTCGGCGTCGACCGCGCCGCGCTCGCGGAGCTTCCGGAGCCCGGCGATCGAGGCGGCGGAGGCGGGCTCGACGCCGATCCCTTCCCGTGCGAGGTCGCGCTGGGCCTCGGTGATCCGCTCGTCCTCGACGGCGACGGCTGTGCCGCCCGTCTCCCTGACGCCGGGCAGCGCCTTGGGCGCGTTCACGGGCTCGCCGATTCGGATCGCGGTCGCCCGGGTTTCGACGTGGTCCCAGCGCTCGACCGTCTCGGATCCGGACTCGATCGCTTCGACGAACGGAGCGGCGCCCGCCGCTTGGACGCCCGTGAGCTTGGGCACGTCGTCGCGGTCAAGCGCGCCGGCCTGCACGAGTTCGCGGAAACACTTGTACAGCGCCGCGGTGTTGCCCGCGTTGCCGACCGGGAGCACGATCCGGTCGGGGAAGCCGCCCTCCTCGTCACGGAAGCGTTCGAGGATTTCGAGGCCGATCGTCTTCTGGCCCTCCAGCCGGAAGGGGTTCAGCGAGTTCAACAGGTACGCCTCGCCGCGGTTCGCGAGCTCTTGGACGATGTCGAGGCAGTCGTCGAAGTTGCCGTCGACTTCGAGGATGCGCGCGTCGTGGATCGCGGCCTGAGCGACCTTCCCGGCGGCGACTTTCCCGGCGGGGAGGAGCACCAGCGTTTCGAGATCAGCGCGGGCGCCGTAGGCCGCGAGGGCGGCGGAGGTGTTGCCCGTCGACGCACACGCGAGGCGGTCGACGCCGACCGCCGCGGCAGCGCCGACGCCGACGGTCATGCCGCGATCCTTGAAGCTCCCTGTCGGGTTCATCCCCTCGTGTTTGACGCGGAGGCGGTCGAGTCCGAGATCGGCCTCGATTCCGGGCACCTCGTAGAGGGGGGTGTCGCCCTCGGGCAGGCTGACGCCACAGGGGTCGGCGGCGCCCTGTCGGCCGCCGTCGCCCGCGGGGTTCTCGGGGTCGACGGGGCCGGTGCGGCCCGTCTCGAAGGGGAGCGCGTCGGCGTAGCGCCAGACCCCCCGGCCCGAGAACGCGTCCCAGTCGGGCAGGTCGGCGTAGTGGACTTCGAGCAGGCCGCCGCAGTCGTCGCAGGCGTACCGCACCGCCGCGAACGGGGGGTAGGTGGCGCCGCAGTCGATACAGGCCAGCCAGCAGTCGGCGTCGACGCCGTCGGGCCGGGTCGGCGCCGGGGCGTCGAGCGAGAGCGCATCGGTCATCGAGACGGACTGGGGGCGCGGGGGAGAAAAGTGGGCCGGCGATCAGTCCCGACCGAACTCGTCGATGTTCTCGTGGACCGTCTCGACCCACTCGTCCAGCGCCTCGTGGAGCAGCTCCTTGGCCTCCGGTAGCGGGACGGCAGTGTACTCGTACACGTAGCCGCCGGGGTCGAGCAGGCGGCGCCGGCGTTCGACCAGCCCCTTCTCCAACAGCGCCGTCAGCGAGCGGTTGACGTTGCTGCGGTCGCGGTCGAGCTCGTCGGCCAGCTCCGCGACGGTGCTGTCGGGGCTATCGAGCAGGACGAGATACGTCCGGCTCTCGTGGTCCTGCACGCCGAACACACAGGAGAGGATCGCCCGGAAGTCGGGGGAGTCCGTCTCGACGAGGTCGGGGATCGCCGGGCTGCTCGCGCTGTCGCTCATACCCCGCGGTCGGCCGTCCGGCGCTAAAAGCCGAGTGGCACCGGCACCGGTCGTGTGCCGTGGGAGCACGGACTGCGTGGACTTATGTGGCCCCACGACGTTCGTTCCGGCGAGAAGATGGAGGAGAGCATCGCCGGCTTCAAACAGCGCGGCTCGTGGGGCGACATCGTCGAGCACGGCGAGCGGATCAGTCGTGCGCTCCGGGACGTCGGCGTCGACGGCGAGGCGTTCGAGGAGTGGGACGAGTGGCGCCCCAAAGCACACGAGACCCTCGGCGAGGACGTCGAGGAAAAAACCGCCGAACAGGCCAGCATCAAGGAGGGGCCCGGCGAGCGCGAGGGCAAGGGCCCGGAGGACGACATCAAGTCCGCGGGCGAGAAGCTGACCGAGTCCTACGAGAAAGTCGAGGAGGGCGACAACGGCGGCGCGATCGAGCGCTGGCAGGACTCCATCGACTACGCGACCCGCGCCGCGGACTCGGCGGGCCGGAAGGCGATCCGGACCGTGGAGGACACCGTCTACCGGAAGGTGATGACTCAGCTCGCGCCGTACTACTTCGACAACGAGCTGATCAGCGCGAACGTCCAGCGCAGCTCCCGGGACGACGAGACCGAGTTCGTCTTCGAGGTGAACGTCAACGACGACGACCTCAAAGACGACGTCAGCGAGCGGCTCGCGCAGTACGACGACGAGGTGGACCGCTGGCACGTCGACACCGAGAAGCAGGTCGAGACCGCCGAGGCCGCCGAGGGTGCAGAGTTCTCCTCGCCCGACAACGAGGGGAGTTCGAAGTCGACGCGGAACTGAGGCTGCTCCGTCAGCGCGACCGTCGGCGTCGGCTTCGAAGAATCGACGCGGAACTGAGGCTGCGAGCCGCGGCGGCGACCACAACTGCTTTCTTCGCTCTCCCGACGAGTGGAGTCGTGACCGACTGGACCGAGCGCGGCGAGCCGATCGCCGTCGAGACCGTCCTCCGGGAGTGGGTCGAGCGCGAGGCTCGGAAGGACGCCTACCCCGACGCCGACCCGGCCGACTGGGACCGCGATCGACTCCTACAGGAGCTCACCGACACGTACGAAGAGCCCGCCGAGCCCGTCGTCGACGGGCTGGAGTGGTACGCGGTCGAACTCGACGGCGACGAGGCGGGAGCGCTGGGGACGTTCCCGGGGTCGGGGTGGGAGTGGCTCTCCGAGGACGGCACCGTCGCGGGAGCGGTCGAACGGCTGGACGACGAGTCGGTCGCCAGAGAGGTTCCCGATGCGGCTGAGCACGTCGACTGGTTCGCGGCCCACCCCGACTGCGAGTTCGGTGCCGCGGTCGCGTACCAGCGCGACGACGAGTGGCCGCCGCGGCTGCTCGACGGGAACCACCGGGCCTGCGGGACGTATCGGGCGGCCCGGCGCGGCGAGGACGCCTCGCTCACCGTCCACCTCGGGGTCGAGCCCTGAGCCCGCGGATGGACAGCGTTTTACGTCGAGCGAGGGAACTGGCGGCCACTATGGGGAAGAAATCGAAAGCGCAGAAGAAGCGACTCGGTAAGAAGGAGCGACAGAACTCCCGCGTGCCGGCGTGGGTGATGATGAAGACCGACATGGAAGTCACCCGCAACCCGAAGCGGCGCAACTGGCGGCGGTCTAACATCGACGAGTAATGAGCGCAAGCGACTTCGAGGAGCGGGTCGTCACCGTCCCGCTCCGCGACGCCAAGAGCGCGCCCAAGCAGGAGCGCGCCGACGCCGCGATGTCGATCATCATCGAGCACCTCGCGACCCAGTTCTCCGTCGAGGAGGAGGAGGTCCGTCTGGACCCGGCCGTCAACGAGACCGTCTGGGAGCGCGGGCGAAGCAAGCCCCCGAGCTCGATCCGCGTGCGAGCCGCACGGTTCGACGAGGACGGCGAGACGGTCGTCGAAGCCGAGCCGGCGGAGTAACACGCCGTGTTCCGCGCGGCTTTCGCCGGCTCCTCGTACGTCGGGGTGTTCGCGCGAGCGACCGACGACTGTCTGCTGATCCGTCCCGACGCCGAGGAGGACGTGATCGAGGGGATGACCGACGAGCTCGGCGTCGACGTCCTGCCGACCACCGTCGCCGGCTCCAACACCGTCGGCGCGCTGGCGGTCGGCAACGAGAACGGCCTGCTCGTCTCGGGCCGTGTCACCGAGCGCGAACGCGAGCGCATCGAGACGGCGATCGACACGCCCGTCTACGGGCTGCCGGGGAAGATCAACGCCGCCGGCAACGTCGTGCTCGCCAACGACAGCGGCGCGTACGTCCACCCCGACCTCACTGACGAGCAGGTCGGCGTCGTCGAGGAAGCACTCGCGGTCCCCGTTGAGCGCGGCTCGCTGGGCGGCGTCGACACCGTCGGCACCGCCGCGGTCGCGACGAACGAGGGCGTGCTCTGCCAGCCCGACGCTCGCGAGGCCGAGCTGGAGACCGTCGAGGCACTCCTCGACGTGTACGCCGACGTGGGGACGATCAACTACGGTGCCCCGCTCGTCGGCTCGGGGCTGGTCGCGACCGACGACGGCTACGTCGTCGGGCAGGACACCACCGGGCCGGAGCTGGGCCGCATCGAGGACACGCTGGGCTACCTCGACTGAGCCGGGGCGAGCGACCGGGCGTGACCGCCGTGTCGCGCCCGCGGCGCTCGACGCCGTGGCTCGGCTGAGCCCGCTGCGACCGAGGGAGTCCCTTTCGGAAGCTACTTCCCGTTCGCCCGGCCATTTTCGGGTATGAGTCAGTTTACTGTGAGCGGTACGTTCGAGGCCCGGGACGGGCGGCAGGCCTTCGAGCGGAGCATCGACGCCGAGAACGAGTCGGTCGCCGAGGAGCACGTGCTCTCGCAGTTCGGCGCGGAGCACAACCTCCAGCGCACGCAGATCGAGATCGAGGAGGTGACCGCCGCATGATGGGTGGTGGCCAGCAGCAGCTGCAGCAGCTCTCCCAGGAGCTCGAGGAGCTCGACGCCGAGATCGAGGAGAAGGAAGCCGAGATCGAGGAGTTCCAGGACGAGAAGGCCGGCGTCGACGACGCCATCGAGGCGATCGAGACGCTCGACAGCGACTCGACGGTGCAGGTCCCCCTCGGCGGCGGCGCGTACGTCCGTGCGGAGGTTCAGGACATCGACGAGATCATCGTCGACCTCGGCGGCGGCTACGCGGCCGAGCAGGAGCAGGGCGACGCCATCGACGCCCTCGAGTCGAAGAAGGAGTCGCTCGACGACCGCATCAGCGCGGTGCGCGAGGAGATCACCGAGCTCGAAGAGGAGAGCGCCGAGCTCGAACAGCGCGCCCAGCAGATGCAGCAGCAGATGCAGCAGCAGCAGATGCAGCAGATGCAGCAGCAGGGCGAAGAAGGCGGTCAGTAAGGCCCCATGTTCGACGGACTGAAGGATAAGCTCGGCTCGTTCCGCGACGACGTCGAGGAGGAGGTCGAGGAGAAGGAGGCCGAAGCCGAGGCTGCGGCCGAAGCGGAAGCGGAGGCCGAGGCCGACGAGACGGCCGACGACGAACCCTCGACCCCCGCCGCGGCGCCGGATCGGGAGTCGAGCGAGGAGGAAGACGACGACGGCGGCCCGGGCCGGCTGCGGCAGGCCGCCGCCCTCGCGACCGGGCGGGTCATCATCGAGGAGGAGGACCTCGAAGAGCCGCTCTGGTCGCTGGAGATGGCGCTTCTAGAGAGCGACGTGGAGATGAGCGTCGCCGAGGAGATCCTCGACGCGGTGCGCGAGCAGCTGATCGGCGAGAGCCGCAAGCAGGTCGACACCACCGCCGAACTGGTCGAGGACGCGCTGCACGACGCGTTGGTCGACGTGATTTCGGTCGGCCAGTTCGACTTCGAGCAGCGCATCGCCGAGGCCGACAAGCCCGTGACGATCGTGTTCACCGGCGTCAACGGCGTCGGCAAGACCACCTCGATCGCGAAGATGAGCGAGTGGCTGGGCCAGCGCGGCCACAGCTCCGTGCTCGCGAACGGCGACACTTACCGCGCCGGCGCGAACGAGCAGATCGAGAAACACGCCGAGAACGTCGGCCGGAAGGTGATCTCCCACGAGCAGGGCGGTGACCCCGCCGCGGTCATCTACGACGGCGTCGAGTACGCCGAGGCCAACGACGTGGACGTGGTACTGGGCGACACCGCCGGCCGCCTGCACACCTCCAACGACCTGATGACCCAGTTGGAGAAGATCCACCGCGTGGTCGACCCCGAGATGACGCTGTTCGTCGACGAGGCCGTCGCCGGACAGGACGCCGTCGAGCGAGCCAAGGAGTTCGACGACGCCGCGGCGATCGACGGTACGGTGCTGACGAAGGCCGACGCCGACTCCTCCGGCGGCGCCGCGATCTCGATCGCCCACGTGACGGGCAAGCCCGTCCTCTTCCTCGGCACCGGGCAGGGGTACGACGACATCCGTGAGTTCGACCCCGAGGCGCTGGTCGACGAACTGCTCGCCGACGAGGAGTAGCTCCTTCAGTTTTCACAGGCCGTACAGGCGATCAGGTCGTCCCGTCGCTTCACGAGTACACCGTTGCCCAGCGGCGCCGCCAGCGACACGTCGTCGAGCCGCCAGCGCTCACTCCCGTCGGCGAGGTCGAGCGCGACGACGCCCTCGGCGCCGACGAGCACGCTATCGCCGACGACGATCGGCCGACCCGCGCTCTCGAAGCCGGCCGACCACGTTTTTTCGCCGGTGTCGCGGTCGAGCCCGTGGACCGACCTGCCGTCGGAGAGGGCTAGCCGATCCCCGGCCCCCGCGGGCGGCGGGAACGCCGGGCGATCGTCGAGCGTCGGCGTCGTCCACTGTTGTTCACCGGTCGCAGCGTCGAGCGCCACCAACTCGGACTCCGTCGGGACGAGTAGCAGCGAGCCGCTGCGAGCGAGCGGCCGGAACGCGCGCAGGCCGGGCGCCGACCACAGGATCTCGCCGCTCGCCCTGTCGAGCGCGTACACGCCGCGATCGCCCGAACTCACCACGGGGACGTACACGCGCCGGTCGTCGACCGCCGGCGAGTGGGGGACCGCCGGCGCCGCCTCGGGGTCGCCGAACGACTGACGCCAGCGCTCCCCGCTCTCGGGTTCGTAGGCGTATGCGCCCGCGGCGTCGCCGCCGAACAGGACGCCGTCGGCGGCTCGCGGCGCCGTCGGCCGGTTGGCGAGCGAGTGGCGGTCGGTCTCCTCGCCGCCGTCGAGGATGCGGAGGGAAGCGCCGTCGTCGGTCTGGAAGACGACCGCGGTGTGGCCCGCGACGAGCACCGGCGGCGCGGCGATCGTCGCCGGGAGTCGAGCGTGATCGGTTCGGTCGCCGGTCCGGACGTCGAACTGGCTCCAGAAGCCGGCGTCACCGCTGCGGCCGAGCGCGACGAGCCGGTCGCCGTCGGCGACGACGCCCGCGAACGCGTCCAAACCGCCCTCGGGCGCGATCGTCGTGCGCCAGCGTTCCGCGACCCGGGCGGGCGCGGGCAGCTCCGGCGCCGCGGCCGCGTTGCCGGGGCCGCCGCCGAGGTGTGGCCACTCGATCCCGGCGGGTTCGACGGGCGTACAGCCGCGGCCGGTACAGCCGGCGAGCCCGAACGCCGTGCCGGCGCCGAGGGTCGCGAGCAGATCGCGTCGGGAGGGCATTCGGTCAAGGTTGACCGCGGACGCACTTGGCCGCTGTGGCGCGGGACGGTTTTCCGTCGTGACGCCCAACCCCGGCGCATGCCCACCGTCGTCGCGTTCGAGACCGAGGCAGGTGCCGTGCTCGCGGCCGATCGACTGGTCGTCAACAACGACACCGTCAGCAGCAAGCGCGCCGAGCGGCTCGCCGGGTTCGGCGACTGTGGCGCCGCCGCGGTCGCTGACCCCGATCAGTTCCGGCGCGAACTCGACGGGAAACGCCGGGCGTACGAAACCGACCACGGTGAGAACCCCGGCATCGAGCCGTTCGCGCGGATGGCGACCGCATTGGCCCGCGATGTGGGCACCGACGCCGCCATCGCCGGGCGGGACGAGGAGGGCCGCGCTCGCGTTCGGGCGGTGTACGCCGACGGGAGCGTCATCGACGACTCGCCGGTCGCGATCGGGACGGGCGCGGAGCTGGCGTTCGGCCGGCTGGAGGCCGGGGTGCCGGGGGATCTGGCGGAGGCCGAGTCGTTCGCTCGGGAGGTGATCGAGGGCGTCGGCGAACGGGACACGCGAACGGGCGGGGACGCGGACGTGTGGACGCTCGCGAGCGAGTGACCTGAATGCGGCCGAAAAGGAATTGGCTCCGTGAAACGTCCGGTCGGCTATGAGTGACGACGGAGTCGGCCGGGCGATGGGTCGCAGAACCGCGCTGAAAGCCGGCGTCGTCGTCGGTCTCGGGGGCGCGCTCGCCGGCTGTTCGACGCCGGACAGCAGCGGCGACGTGGCGGCGACGTTCGTCCGGGTCCCCGCGCGGTTCGAGCGCGTCACCAGCTTCGGCGTCTGGGTGTCGTAGCGGCCTGCCGGACGGACAAGCGTTTATGGGTCGGCCGACAACAGTGGGGTAAGATGGTACTCGACAATCTCGGGAGCTCCCTCCGGAGCACGATGGACACGCTCCGCGGGAAGTCCCGCCTGGACGAGGAGGACGTCCAGGAGATCGTGAAGGAGATCCAGCGATCGCTGCTGCAGGCCGACGTCGAGGTCGACCTGGTGATGGATCTCTCCTCGAACATCGAGGAGCGCGCGCTCAACGAGGAGCCCCCCGGGGGAACCTCCGCGCGGGACCACATCCTCAAGATCGTCTACGAGGAGATGGTCGAGGTCGTCGGCGACTCCACGGAGATCCCGCTCGAACCGCAGACGATCATGCTCTCGGGGCTGCAGGGGTCGGGGAAGACGACGACCGCCGCCAAGATCGCGTGGTGGTTCTCGAAGAAGGGGCTCCGTCCGGCAGTCATCCAGACCGACACGTTCCGGCCCGGCTCCTACCAGCAGGCCAAGCAGATGGCCGAGAACGCGGAGGTCTCCTTCTACGGCGACCCTGACGCCGAAGACCCCGTGAAGATCGCTCGCGACGGCCTCGAAGCGACCGAGGACGCCGACGTTCACATCGTCGACACCGCGGGCCGGCACGCGCTGGAGTCCGAACTGATCGACGAGATCGAGGAGATCGAGCGCGAAGTGAACCCCGACCGGAACCTCCTCGTGCTCGACGCCGCCATCGGGCAGGGCGCCAAGGAGCAGGCCCGGGAGTTCGACGACGCCATCGGCGTCGACGGCGTGACGATCACCAAGCTCGACGGGACCGCCAAGGGTGGCGGGGCGCTGACGGCAGTCAACGAGACCGACTCCTCCATCGCGTTCCTCGGCACCGGCGAGACGGTCCAGGACATCGAGCGCTTCGAGCCGGACGGCTTCATCTCCCGGCTGCTCGGGATGGGCGATCTCAAACAGCTCTCCGAGCGGGTCGAGCGCGCGATGGAGGAGACCGGCGACGAGGACGAGGACTGGGAGCCCGAGGACATGCTGGAGGGGAGTTTCACCCTGAAAGACATGCAGCGCCAGATGGACGCGATGAACAAGATGGGGCCGCTCGATCAGGTGATGGACATGATCCCGGGGATGGGCGGTGGGATGATGGACCAGCTCCCCGACGACGCGATGGACGTGACTCAGGACCGGATGCGGAACTTCGAGGTCATCATGGACTCGATGACCGACGAGGAGCTCGAAGACCCCCGCTCCATCGGCGCCCAGCAGGTCAAGCGCATCGCGCGGGGCTCGGGCACCGACGAGGAGACGGTGCAGGAGCTGCTCCAGCAGCACAAGATGATGGACAAGACCCTGAACCAGTTCCAAGGGATGGGCGACGGCGACATGCAGCGGATGATGAAGAAGATGCAGGGCGGCGACGGCGGCGGTGGCCTCGGCGGCATGGGGCCGTTCGGATAAGGAGCCGGCGTCAGATTCATTCTCTCCCTCGGTGACTGTCAAACGTGCTCGGCGTTCCGGAGGAGGAGCTACTGGACGAGTCCGACCAGCCCCGGCCGTGGGCCGGCGAACTGATCGCCGAACTCGGCTACAACCGAACGCGGAGTGCCGAGTTCCGCGACGGGATCAACCGCGTCCGGATACTCGAACGCGGCGACGACCGGTACGTTCTCAGCTACGCCGGCTCCCGCAGCGGCGCGATCGAGGTGACGCGTCGCGGGCTGGAGCTGATGGGGAAAGCCATGCTCGGCGACAGGCCGGCCGTGCCGAAGTGGCTGCTCTCGCCGGGCGACGACGGAAAATCGCCGCCGGCGTGGGTCCCCGAGGGGTACGAGCCCGCGCGGACGGTTCGGTGTGGGGAGTGTGGCGCCGAAACGTCGGTGCGCCGGGTCGTGACCCGCGACGGCCGCGACGAGCAGTCGGGGTTTCGGTGTCCGGACTGCTGGGATCGGCCGCCGATCTGAGGCGTTCGCCGCATCCGCGCGCTTTTTGCCCGCGGCCGGGGTAGCCCGCGCCGATGGAGCTTCGCCGCCTCGCGCGCTACGACGCGCTCGTTCTCACCACCCTGTTGTGGTTCATGGCGAAGTTCGTTCGCTACCTGTTCCCGCCGCTGTTCGACCCGTTTCAGGCCGCCTTCGGCGTCTCGAACACCGCCACCGGGCTGGCCTTTTCGGCGCTGATGACCGTGTACGCGCTGATGCAGTTCCCCTCCGGCGTCGTCGCCGACCGCCGGGGACCGGTCCGGGTGATCGCCGCCGGCGCCGTCGTCGCGGCCCTCGGCTCGCTCGCGCTGGTCGTCCCGCTCCCGCTGCCCGACCTCCCGGTGCCGGTCGGGCCCGTCGCGGCCGTGCCGGGGGAGTTCCTCGGCGTCGTCGGCGGGATGCTCCTGATCGGCGTCGGGACGGGCGCACACAAGACCGTCGCCGTCCGCCTGCTCGCGACGGTTCACGAACAGCGGACGGGGCGGGCGCTGGGCGTGCTCGACACCGTCGCGGCGTTTGGCGGCGTCGCCGCGCCGCTGGCGGTGACGTACGCGCTGCCGGACTGGCGCGGACTGTTCCTCGCGAGCGGCCTCGCAGTCGCCGCACTGACCGTCCTGTTCGTCCGGCGGACGCCGCGACACCTTGAGGGCCGCGGCACTGTTGAGGCGTCCGGCGGCGAGGACGGCGGGATCGACGGCTCGCTGCTGGGCTACCTCGAACTGATGAAGCCGCCCCGCGTGGCGCTGTTCGTCGGCGTCACCGTCGCGTTCGCGTTCGGCTACAACGGGGTGGTGGCGTTCCTGCCGAGCTATCTCGCCGCCGACGCGGGAGCAGGGCTGGGGCGGACCGTCGGCAACACGATCTACTCGGCGCTGTTCGTGGTCGCGCTGGTCCAGCTGGGGACCGGCGAACTCACCGACCGCGTGGGGCGGCTGCCGATGCTGTTCGCGACCGTCGTCGCCGCGGTCGCCGGCGCGGCACTGCTGCTCTCGGTGCGGGGCGTCGTCGCCGTCGGCGCTGCCGTCGTCCTGTTCGGGCTGGGCTGTCACGGCTTCCGGCCCGTGCGGAGCGCGTACCTGATGTCGCTGCTGCCCGACGACGCCGCCGGCGGCGGGCTGGGGGTCGTGCGGACGGTGCTGATGACCGCCGGCGCCGTCGCGCCGGGGGTGACCGGCTTCCTGATCGACACGCGGGGGTACGACGCCGCGTTCGCGGCGCTCGGTGGCTCGCTCGTGGTCGCGCTCGCGCTGCTGGGGCTGATCGCGCTGCTGAACCGCGAGCGGTAGCCGGCTCGGGGGTTTTTCACCGGCGGCGACGACGCCACAGTCGATGAGCGTCCTCGCCGTCGCCCGGGAGGCGTACGAGTCGGCGCTGCCCGCGCTGGGGGCGAGCGTCGTCGGCGGGCTGCTCGCGGGCGTCGTGCTCGGCGGGATGCAAGCCGAACTCCGGGCAGTCCCCGGGCTGTTGGTGCTCGTACCGGCGCTGCTCGCGACGCGGGGGAACGTCTACGGCAGCCTCGGCGCGCGGCTCTCGACCGGGCTTCACCAAGGGTTAGTCGAGCCGCGGGTCGACCTCGGCAACCGACGGCTGCGCGGGGCGATGGCGGCCGCGCTCGCGAACGGGCTGCTCGCGAGCGCCGTCGCCGCCGTCGCGGTGTTTCTGATCCTCACGGCGCTCGGTGACGCGGTGGCGCCGGTGACGACGCTCGTGGCGGTCAGCCTCGTCGCGGGGCTGCTCTCCGGTGTCGCACTGACCGCGGTCGTGGTCGTCGTGGTGTTCGCGGGCTACCGCCGCGGGCGCGACCCCGACACCCTGGTCGGCCCCGTCGTGACGACGACGGGCGACGTGGTCGGCGTCGCGTTCCTGCTGCTCGCGGTGCGGCTCGTGCTGGCGCTTGGGGGTGGAGCGTGACGACCGACTGGACGGTCCGGGCGATCACGCGGGCGATGCTGCCCGTGCTGCTCGTGATGACGATGGTCGAGGTGGGCTCCGGGCTGGTGCTCGGCACGTTCGAGGCCGAGCTCTACCAGTACCCGACGCTGCTGGTGCTCGTCCCCGTCACCATCGGCACCGCGGGCAACCTCGGTAGCGTGCTCGCGTCGCGGCTCTCGACGGCGTTTCACCTCGGCACGCTCGACTTCTCGGCGACCGACGAGTCGCTCGCGGGCAACGCGGTCGCGACCGTCGCGCTCGCGGTGACGCTGTTCCCCGTCGTCGGCGCGGGCGCGTGGGGGCTGCAGTCGCTGCTCGGCGGGGCGCGGCTGTCCGTCGGCACCGTCGTCTGGATCTCGCTGCTCAGCGGCGCGGTGCTGGCGGTGCTGGCGGTGGGGATCACGCTCGGCGCGACGTACGTGGCCTACCGCTACCGGCTCGACCCAGACGACGTGGTGCTCCCCGTCGTCACGAACAGCTGTGACGTGCTGGGCGTGGTGGTGCTGTTCGCGGTCGTCCAGCTCACGCTGTAGGGTGCGGGAGCACGGTGTCGGCGGCCACCAGCACCAGCACCGACGCGAGCACGATGACACCCTCCGTCGGCGTCGAGAGCAGGCCGAGCGCGACGATGAGCGTCGTCGCACACGCCGGCGCGTGCTCGTAGCCGGTCGCCAGCATCCCGCCGGTCGTGAGCGCGACCGAGACGACCGCGCTGGCGGCAAGTCGGAGCATCTCGGGCGACAGCGGCGCGATGGGGTCGATCACCACCAGCCCCGGCGAGAGCAGGTTCGTCGCGAGCAGGCCGGCGACGACGCCGATCGCGTGCCCGCCGAGGACGTTTCGCGGCTGGCTGACCGCAGCGTCCGGCGCCGTCGCTAACAGGTACGCGGAAGGGCCGAGACTCGGGAACAGAAACGGGCGGCCAGTGAGCACGGCGGCGACGCCGGTCACCGCGAGCAGCAGGCCGGCGTGCCCGCCGGCTCTGACCGAGAACGCCATCGACTCAGCGGTCGTCGGGGTCGACCGGGCGCCCCTCTTCGGTCGGCGGGGCGACGTGGTCGATGAACGACTCCACGTCGGGGTCGCGCACGTCGACGCGGACGTGGATGTCGCCGAGTTCGTCCGCCGAGCCCACCGCGAAGTTGACGACGCCCTCGAAAGCGGGCTGTTTCTTCAGCGAGAACTCGAACCCCTCCTCGTCGCGGCCGTTGAAGAACTCCCGGCGCGCGGTGTCGAGGATCTCCTGCTCGTGGAGCACGTCCGAGAACGCGTCGAGCGAGTGGCTCTCGGCGACGAAGCGGTCGGGCTCGCGCCGGAACTCCGCGTCGGGGAAGAGGTTGGTAACGGCGTCCTCGACGCGGTCGGCCACCTCCGTCGCCTGTACCGGGACCTCGATCGTGGCGTCGATGCTGTAGATCATTGGTTGGCTCCGTCGTCGATGTCGGTCGTCCCGCGTTCGAGCACCGCCCGGACCTGCTCGCGGAAGTGTTCGAGGCTGTCGTCGTTGTGGATCGTCCGGTCGGCGGCGTCGATCACCTCGCCCATCCCGAAGCCGAGCTCACGCTCCTCGCGCTCCCGGAGCTTCTCGCGGTCGAGGTCGGTTGCTTCCCGGCCGCGGTCGCCCAGCCGTTTGGCGCGCAGGTCGAAGGGGGCCTCGATTGAGAGCAGCAGGAAGTCCTCGCCGAAGGCGTCGACGAACCGCTCCACTTCGGCCATCGAGCGCAGGCCGTCGACGAGCACGACCGACTCGCCGTCCTGCCCCTCGGCGGCCTCCCGGACCATCGGGATACAGCGGTCGGCGATGGCGGTCTCGCCCTCCTCCTCACGGAGCTTGCCCGCGATCTCGCCGTGGTGTTCGCTCGGGTCGAGGCCGCGACGGCGTGTCTCCGCCCGGATCACGTCACCCATCGTCACGACGGGGATCTCCTCCTCCCGGGCGACCGCGGCGGCCTCGCCCTTGCCGCTGCCCGGCAGCCCGACGGTGCCGATGATTCGCATCGGCTCGGGGTTCTCGGCTGTCGGGGTTAAGGGCTACGGGACGAACCCGGCCGCTTTTGCTCGCCGAGGGTAATGGACGTGTGAGGGCGCGTAGCTCAGCTGGACAGAGCGTCGGACTTCTAACCCCGGTGGTCCCGCGGGGGGAGCCATCCGGTGGTCGTGGGTTCGAATCCCACCGCGCCCGTTTTCCGGCGAGCGAAGCGGTCGTCTCCAGCAGTCAGTAGACTGCTCTCTCGACACTCCCAGAAAGCTCCGAATAGCGGACGAACCGTCCGAAAAGACCGGGAAGCGAGCCCCGGCGCTCGAAGCGGGACCGACAGTACCCGCCGGCCTGCCTCTGACAACCCGACGGACCAGTCGGGTAGCTGATGGGAGGAAACGCGGTCACTAATAAATTCCGGACGGACGCGTCGATCGAAACGGGTGATAGCGTCCGGATCGAGTCCGAAAAACGTCGGTCGTTCGGCGATCGGTACTGCGGGGGAACGGAAGTCGGCGGTGTGAGGTTAGTTAACGGCCGAACTTCACATCGCGGGTCGCGCGAGGCGCTCCCCGCTCGGTATCGAGGCGGTTTGCCTCGCCTTCGGCGAGTTTTCCCGCCTCGCTTACATCGGCGTAGTCGAGCGAAGCTCGACTGCCTACGTAAGATCGGTCGGAGACCGATCTTACATAGCGCCGCCCATGCCACCCATACCGCCCATGCCGCCCATGCCGCCGCCGCCCGGCGGCATCTCGTCCCCGCCGTCGTCGTCGCCGACCTGACCGCCTGCGAGGTCGCCCGCGGCGATCACGTCGTCGATGCGGAGGATCATCGTGGCGGCCTCCGTCGCGGACTCGACTGCCTGCGTCTTCACTCGGAGGGGCTCGACGACGCCCTCCTCCTGCATGTCGATGATGTCGCCGGTGTAGGCGTCGAGACCCGTGGTGAACTCGCCGCCGTCGTGGCTGGCGCGCAGGTCGACCAGCGAGTCGATCGGGTCGAGACCCGCGTTCTCGGCGAGGGTGCGCGGGATGACCTCCAGCGCGTCGGCGAACGCCTCGACGGCCAGCTGCTCGCGCCCCCCGACGGAGTCGGCGAACTGGCGGAGCTGGAGTGCGAGCTCGGTCTCGGGCGCGCCGCCGCCGGGCAGCACCTGCCCGTCGACCAGCGTCGTGCGGACCACGCCGATCGAGTCGTCGATGGCGCGTTCGAGCTCGTCGACCACGTGGTCGGTGCCGCCGCGGAGGACCAGCGTGACCGAGCGGGCCTCCTCGACGTCCTCGACGAAGATGCGCTCGTCGCCCCCGATGTCCTTCTGGGCGACGCTACCGGCGAAGCCGAGGTCCTCTTCCTCGATGTCCTCGAGGGCGGAGACGGTCGTCGCGCCGGTCGAGCGAGCCAGCGCCTTCAGGTCGTCGTTCTTCGCGCGACGGACCGCGAGGATACCGTGCTGAGCCAGGTAGTGCTGGGCGATGTCGTCGATGCCGTCGCCGACGAAGACCACGTCCGCGCCGACGTCGACGAGGTGGTCGACCATCTCGCGGAGCTGCTTCTCCTCCTGCTCCATGAACTGCTGGAGCTGGTCGGGGTCGGTGACGTTGACCTCGGTGTCGATCTCGGTCTCCTTGACCTCGATGGCGCCGTCGAACAGCGCGACGTTGGCGTCCTCGACGGCGAAGGGCATGTTCTCGTTGACGCGCTCCTTGTCGACGATGACGCCCTCGATCAGCTCGGAGTTCTCGATGGAGCCGCCGACGACCTTCTCGATCGAGACGTTGTCGGTGTCGATGCCGGTGTCGTCACGAACCGCGAGCACGGCGTCGACGACGAGTTCGGCCAGCGTGTCCTTGGCCGTCTCCGCGCCCTTGCCCGTCATCGCCGTCTCGGCGATCTTGGTCAGGGTGTCGTAGTCCTCCGCGGTGACCTCGATGGCCTCCTCGTTCAGGATCTCCTTGGCCTTCTCGGCGGCCTGTCGGTACCCCTGCGCGATCGTGGTGGGGTGGACGTCGGACTCGACCAGCTCCTCGGCCTGGTCCAGGAGCTCGCCCCCGACGACGACGGCGGTCGTGGTGCCGTCGCCGACCTCCTCCTCCTGTGTCTCGGAGACTTCGACGATCATGTTGGCCGCGGGGTGGTCGATGTCCATCTCCTTCAGGATCGTCACGCCGTCGTTCGTGACGACGACGCCGCCCGAGGAGTCGACGAGCATCTTGTCCATGCCTTTGGGTCCGAGCGTGGTGCGGACCGACTCGGCGACGGCCTTGCCGGCCGTGATGTTCATCTCCTGGGCGTCCTTCCCGGAGGTTCGCTGACTCTCGTCGGAAAGTACGATCATGGGCTGGTTGCCCATACGCTGTTGCTGGCTCATGTTCACCGACAGATTGTCCGTGGTTCTATAAAGATGTTACGTTCAAACCGTGAGACACCCACGCATACAGCCACAACAGCGGCTTGCTAACTATTCACACGACTCGTTTAAGTAGGGCCGAGGCAGTCGCTGCAGAGGAAGTTCTTCGCGCACGCGTAGTCGTCGAAAGGGGGAGGTAGAGAGGTCGCAGACCGCAATCGGCGTCCGCACAGTCACGGCAACAGGCTCCGACGAGCGACACGGAGGTCACTCGCCGTCGCCGGACTACGTCCGGCGGGCAGCCGAGAATCGCAGATTCTCGGCGACGTGATCGGTGCTAGTCGTCCGCGGGCGCTTCCTCGGAGTCGGTGTCGGCGTCGACCGAGGGGTCCTCCACGTAGTACTCCTCGATCAGGTCCTCGCCGATACGGTTGAGCTCCGTCTTCGGGAGCAGGGAGATGAGCTCCCAGCCGATGTCGAGGGTCTCCCCGATGTCGCGGTTGGTCTGGTACCCCTGATCGATGAACTCCGACTCGAAGCGGTCGGCGAAGTCGAGGTACTTGTTGTCCGTCTCCGACAGCGCCTCGCGACCGACGATGTTCACGAGGTCGCGCAGGTCTTCACCCTCCGCGTACGCCGCGAACAGCTGGTCCTTGAGGTCGCCGTGGTCCTCGCGGGTCAGCCCCTCGCCGATGCCGTCGTCCATCAGCCGGGAAAGGCTGGGCAGGACGTTGACGGGCGGCTCCAGCCCCTTGCTGTCGAGGTCGCGGTCCATCACGATCTGACCCTCGGTGATGTACCCCGTCAGGTCCGGGATCGGGTGGGTGTCGTCCTCGCCGGGCATGGTGAGGATCGGGATCTGGGTCACCGAGCCCTCGCGGCCGTCGATACGGCCGGCCCGCTCGTAGAGCTGGGCCAGGTCGGTGTACATGTACCCGGGGTAGCCACGTCGGCCGGGGACCTCCTCACGCGCGGCGCCGATCTCTCGGAGCGCCTCGCAGTAGTTGGTCATGTCCGTCAGGATCGTCAGCACGTGGTACCCCTTCTCGAAGGCGAGGTACTCGGCGGTGGTCAGCGCCATCCGTGGCGTGACCGTCCGCTCGACTGCCGGGTCGTCGGCGAGGTTCATGAACACGACCGAGCGCTCCAGCGCGCCGGTGCGTTCGAAGTCGGCCATGAACTCGTTGGCCTCCTCCTGAGTGATCCCCATGGCGCCGAACACCACGGCGAACTCCGACCCCTCGCCGTCGTCGCTCTCCTCGTCCTCCTCGGGGACGGTCGCCTGCCGGGCGATCTGGAGCGCGAGCTCGCTGTGGGGGAGCCCGGATGCGGAGAAGATCGGCAGCTTCTGGCCGCGGACCAGCGTGTTCATGCCGTCGATGGCGGAGACGCCGGTCTGGATGAACTCCTCGGGGTACTCCCGGGAGACGGGGTTGATCGCCTCGCCGACGATGTCGTGGCGCTCGTCGGGGACGATGTCGGGCCCGCCGTCGATCGGCGTGCCAGACCCGTCGAGCACCCGCCCGAGCAGGTCCTCGGTGACGGGCATCTTCAGCGTCTCGCCCGTGAACCGCACGGACGCGTTGCGGTCGATACCGCTCGTGCCCTCGAACACCTGGATCGCGACGAGGTCGTCGGCGGACTCGAGCACCTGCCCACGGAGCTCTCGTCCGTCGGCAGTCTCGATCTCCACCATCTCGTCGTACCCGATGGACTCGTCGACCTCGGCGAAGACGAGCGGGCCGGAAATCTCGGTGATGGTTTGGTACTCTTTCATCAGTAGAGCTCGCGAAGTTGGGTCTCGATCTCGTCTCGCAGCTCCTCGACGTGGTCGTCGACCTCGTCGTCGGGAGTGGTCGCGATGCGGTTGAGCTTCGGCGCGGCGTCGATCGCGGTGATCTCGTCGATCGGGACCCCCGCGTCGAGCGCCTCGAACGCCTCGTCGTTGAACTTCTTGATCGCGCCCAGCATCTTGTACGTCTTCTCGGGCGGACAGTACTGGTCCACCTCGATGAAGGCGTTCTGCTGGAGCCACCCCTCGCGGATGTAGCGTGCGACCTCGAGCGTGAGCTGCTGGTCGTCGGGCAGGGCGTCCTCCCCGACCAGCTGGACGATCTCGCGGAGCTCGCTCTCCTCGTCGAGCACGTCGACGGCCCACTGTCGTCGCTCGGGCCACTCGGAGTCGACGTTCTCCTCGAACCACTCGTCGAGCTGGTCTTTGTACAGCGAGTAGGACTCGTCCCAGTTGATCGCCGGGAAGTGCCGGCGCTCAGCCAGATCGGAGTCCAGCGCCCAGAACGTCTTGACGATACGCAGCGTGTTCTGAGTCACCGGCTCCGAGAAGTCACCGCCCGGCGGCGAGACGGCGCCGATCACCGAGATCGAGCCCTCGCTGCCGTTGATGTTCTCGAAGTAGCCGGCTCGCTCGTAGAACTGGGAGAGGCGGGCGGCGAGGTACGCCGGGTACCCCTCCTCGCCGGGCATCTCCTCCAGCCGGGAGGAGATCTCGCGCATGGCCTCGGCCCACCGCGAGGTGGAGTCGGCCATCAGCGCCACGTCGTACCCCATGTCGCGGTAGAACTCCCCGATGGTGATCCCGGTGTACACACAGGACTCCCGTGCGGCCACGGGCATGTTCGAGGTGTTTGCGATCAGCGTCGTCCGCTCCATCAGCGGGTTCCCGGTCTGGGGGTCGGGCAGCTCCGGGAAGTCGTCGATCACTTCGGTCATCTCGTTGCCACGCTCGCCGCAGCCGATGTAGACGACGATGTCGGCGTCGGCGAACTTCGCGAGGCTCTGCTGGGTGACCGTCTTCCCGGAGCCGAACGGGCCCGGGATCGCGGCCGTCCCGCCCTTCGCGAGCGGGAACAGGCCGTCGAGGATGCGCTGGCCGGAGATCAGCGGCTCGGTCGGGGTCTGCTTCTCCTCGACCGGCCGGGACTCACGGACCGGCCACTCCTGGTGCATCTGGATCTCCTCGCCGTTCTCCAGGGTGACCACCGGCTCCTGCACGGTGAACTCGCCTTCCTCGACGGACTCGACGGTGCCGCCCTCGTAGTCCGGCGGGACCATGACCTTGTGGTCGATGGTCTGGGTCTCTGGCACCTCGCCGACGATGTCGCTGGGCTCGACGGTGTCGCCCGGCTCGACTTCGGGCTGGAACTCCCACTGCTTCTCCATGTCGATGCCCGGGGCGTCGACACCACGGTCGAGGAACGCCGACCCCATCTTCTCTTCGAGGACGTCCAGCGGACGCTGGACGCCGTCGTAGATGGAGTCGAGCATCCCCGGACCAAGGTCGACCGTCAGCGGCTCGCCCGTGTTGACGACGGGTTCGCCGGGGCCGACCCCGGAGGTCTCCTCGTACACTTGGATCGTCGTGACGTTGCCCTCGATCTCGATGACTTCGCCCATCAGCTCGTCGCCGCCCACGTAGACGACGTCGTTCATCCGGGCGTCGAGGTCGACGGCGGTCACGACCGGACCACTCACGCTCTCGATCTGGCCGCGGTCTTCCGCGGCGACGTCTGTTGCCTGACTCATTGTTAGTCCTCGTCGTCCATCAGGTCGATACCGATGGCTCGTTTGATCTGGTCGCGCAGCCCGCCGCTGCCGGCGCCGCCGCCGAGCGTCACGAACGTCGGCTCGACGCTGGTCTCGACGTCCTCGCGGGTCCCCCGCGAGAGGTGGTCGAGGTCGTCGTCGTGCATCACGACGATACCGACGTCGTCGTCGGCGATCGTCGACTCGACGGCGTCGTCGAGCCGCTCGGCCTTCTCCTCCTCGGGGACGTCCTCGAACTTCCGGACGCCGGCGAGGCGGAACCCGGTCGTGAACTCCGGGCTTCCGATCACGGCGATCTCCTGACTCATTGTACCACCAGTTCCGCCCGAATGTCGTCGGGGTCGAGCCCCGCCTCCTTGCCTCGGGCGATGGCACGGATGTTGTCCGCCTCACGCTCCTTCGCGAGCACGAACGCGATCACGGGACACACCGACATCGGGTGTGCGTGTGCCGCGTTGCGTGCGTGTTCGAGCAGCGCCGCGTCGAGGGCCTGCTCGAACTCGATGAGGCTGTCCGCCTCGGCGAGATCGTCGAGTGCGGTCGAGAGCTCGTCGCCGTACCGGCTCCCGCGGATGCGCTCGACCAACTGCTCGCTGTCCCGGGAGAGCGCCGACAGCTCCTCGGGGTCGAACAGCGCGCCGCCCTCGATGTAGTACTCCGCGGGGTCGATCTCGGCGCCGCTGCGGGCGAGCCGGAGCGCGTTCCGCGCGTTCCGGAAGTCGATCTCGGCCTGGAGATACTCGGCGTACGCCGACTCCGGACCCGCGCCCGAAGCGCCAGTCACGCCCTCGAACAGGTTCTCGTAGTACGCCCGGTCGATGGCGTTCTCCAGCGGAACGAGCGTCCCGGTCTCCTCGTACTCCTCGGCGGCCGCCGCGAGGGCGTCGCCGAAGATGGTGCCGTCGAGCAGGTCGACGATCGCCTCGATGCTGTCGGCCTCGACCAGCTGGTCGAGGAGGGCGTCGTCGAACTCGCCGGCGTGGATCAGATCGTCCTCGACGGCCTCGGTGTCGGCGTCGGCGTAGATGCCGCGGACGGCCGTCTTCACGTTCCACGCGTCGAACTTCCGCAGGTAGCGGGCGACCTGCTCGTAGAGGCGGCCGTCCGCCCACGCGAGCAGTTCGTCGAACGTCTCCGCCAGCCCCGCGTTCAGCCCGTACTCAAGGAGGTCGACGCCGGAGAACCGCGAGCCGAGTCGGTTGATCGGCCCCTGGTACGTCGACTCCTCCATGTAACGGGTGATCTCGTCGGGGCTCATTCGCACCAGCTTCCGGTAGTCCTCCTCGTCGAACAGCGTCGCACGCCGGGCGCTCACGCGAGCGTTGACGTACTCCGGGTTGGAACTGCCGGTGGCGCTCATTCTTCGAAGAGTTTTTCGCTGATACGTTTGAGCTCCTCGTCCCAAACCTCCGCGATCACGGAGTCGAAGGTGTTGTCGACGCTGACGCGGGAGCTCTCGCTTCTGACCACGACGCCGCCGAGGCAGTCCTCGGTGCCGGCGAACGACCAGCCCTCGTACTCCGAGAGCAGGTCGGTCAGTAGCTCCTCGTCGGCGGCGCGGCCGTACACTTCCACGTCCGCGTCATCGTCGAACTCCTCGGCGGCCGAATCGAGCAGCGAGCGAGTCAGATCCTCGCGGCGTTCGCCGTCAATCTCGGCGACGCGCTCTTCGAGCTGCTCGCGGACCTGCTCCAGCACGTCACGACGGGCTTCCAGACGCTTCTGCTTGGCCGTAAGCTTCGCGCTCGACAGCGCCTGTTCGCGCTCCTCGTCGATCTGGGCCTCGACGGCCTCCTCGCGCTGCTGTACGATCTCCTCGGCGTCGGCCTCCGCCTCCGAGATGATCTCCTCTGCCCGGCTCTCGCCCTCTTCGCGTATCTCCTCGGCACGCGCGCGGGCTTCGTCTCGAACGTCCTCGACGACAGTTTCCAAGCTCATGAGCGGAAAGGGAGAGGAAAGTTACGCCAGGATCATGGCGACCAGCGCGAAGATGAGGATCGTCTCCGGCAGGACGGTCAGAATCAGTGCCTGCACGAAGAGATCGTCGTCCTCCGCGACGGCGCCGACGGCGGCCGAACCGATACCTCGCTCCGCGTAGCCTGCGCCGAGACCGGCGAGGCCGACGGCGAGGGCTGCCATACCGGTCGAGGTGATGGCGGGGCCGCTGGCTCCTTCCTGCAGTACGAGACTTGCGAATTGGGGTGCGCTTTCGAACATATGGGTATCAACTCGGGTTCGTAGTCGGTCGTCTCCGAACAAGCCGTAGTTGGCCCCACGACGGTCATAAACCTTCCCAAAGTCCCCGAGAGGACCGTGCGAGTCGGCCACACACGCGGGGGTGTAGCGGGTGTCAGCCGTCGGAAAATCCTCAGTGAAAGAGGACGATCCGCGGGGGCGGCGTCAGTCCTGTCGGCTGAACTGACGCTCGTGCCCGAACGGCTCGTACTCGCGGCCGCCGCCGTCGAAGAACTTCGAGAAGAACTCGTAGTACTCCAGGCGCACCGCCTGCAGGCCGGCGCTGGTCACGCCCAGCGCGAGCACCAGCACGTGGCCCAGCACGAGCACGAGGATGCCGCCGATCAGCGACGCCACGCCGCCGTGCATCAGGCCGCCGAACATGATCTCGGTGACCTGGTGGCCGTGGTACATGTCGCCGACCTCGTAGGCATGGCCGGTCATGAAGTGCCACGACGCGTTCTCGCCCTCGCCGGTGACGGCGACGCCGAAGAAGAAGAGGTTGACCGCGAAGGCCATCCCCGCCTTCGCCAGCAGCACCGCCGCGAGTCGGGCGTAGGAGAGCACGTTCACCAGCGCGTCGAAGATCTCGACGAGTTCGGCGGGCGCGCCGAGACCCAGCAGCAGGGCGCCCAGCAGGAACAGAGCGATCCCTGCCTGCCCGACGATCACCGGGAAGCCGCTGAAGCCGAGCGCGAACGCCGCCTTCTCGCCGCTGTCGAACACGGTGAAGATGAACTCCGGCTTCGAGCCGGCGAACCACTTGCTGGCGATGAAGATCCAGAGACCGTTCATCGCGAAGATCCACGAGAGCTTCTCGACGACAGCCGCCTTCAGGCCGTGGAACTGCAGCTCCTCGAAGAAGCCCAGCACGTAGCCGATGTTGAGGTGGACCAGCGCGGCCATCGCGCTGATCAGGATCCAGCCGGGGACCCAGTAGCTGTACTCGGGGATGAGCCCCTTGTGCAGCGGTGCGTGGCCGCCCCAGACGACCTCACTGACGGTGTGGAGGCCGAAGATCTCGCCGTAGAGGAAGCCGAACACGATCGTCGCCAGCCCCGCCGCGATCGTCACGCCGCCCATGCTCTTGAAGCCGGGACTGTCGTACTGCGTGTAGAGGAAGCCGCCGATGGCGGTGTACACCAGCCCGTACCCCACGTCCCCGATCATGAAGCCGAAGAACAGCGGGAACGTCAGGAACAGCAGCGCGGTCGGGTCGAACTCGTCGTAGTTCGGCCGGCCGATCGCCTCGACCAGCACCTCGAACGGCTGGACGAGGCCGTTGTTGTCCTGCACGACCGGCGGCTCGTCCGCCCCGATCGTGGTGCCGCCGTCGGCGACGGCCTCGCCGTGCTCGTGGACCGCCTCGCCGTCGGACTTGAAGGCGGCGCGCTCGACCTCCTCAACCTCGATCCGGTCGCCGAGCTCGTCTTTCAGCGCCGCGCTGACCGCCTCGTACTCCTCGGTGGGCACCCAGCCCTCGGCGACGAACGTGTTCGCCGTCGTCGCGAAGGAGAGCGGCGCCTCGGCCTTCTGGACCTGAATCGAGAGATGCTCCTCGGCGGCCAGCAGGTACTCGGCGTGCTGGCGTCGGAGCTCGTCGAGGTCGTCCTCGATCTCGGCGATATCGGACTCGATCGCCTGCTTCTCGCTCTCCAGTTCGCGGACGTAGGACTCCGGCGCGACCTCGGCGTCGGGTACGTCGATCGTCGTGAACGCCGCGCCGACGAGCGCGTCGTCGAGCACGCTCTCGGCGTGCTCACTGGGGTAGACGAACACCGCGAGCACGTCGCCGCCGGAGAAGATCTCGTACTGCCGGATCCCCTCGGCGTCGAGCAGTTCGCGCTCGACGGAGTCCTCGTCGCCGCGACCGACCGCGACTTCGAGGCTGTCGTACCCCGACAGCAGGTTCAGGTCGATCCCGAGGTCGACGAACGGGCGTGCGGCGTCGAGCTGCTCCTCGATGGCGCGAAGCTCGTCCCGCAGGTCGTCACGCTCGTCGTCGAGGTCGTTGACGCGATCCTGCAGCTCGGGGAGCTCGGCAGCGATCTCCTCGTCGGAGACCGTGCGGCTGGCGTCGATCGGCTCGGCGTCGACGTCGAGCATGCTCTTGAGCGAGCGGACGGTCACCAGCTTCTCGGAGGCCTGCTCGGCGTCGGCGTCCGGATCGCCCGGCTGGAACCCCTCCCACGAGCCGTCGTACTCGGAGACGTCGAGCACGTTCGCGTCGTGGACGACCTCGATAACCGACCCCATCACCTGCTTGGAGCCGGCCACCGAGAGCTTGCTCATCCGCTTAGGCCTGAGCATGCACCGCCTCCACGAACTGGTCGACCGCGTGCTCCACGGCCTCCTCGATGTTCTCTTCGGCCTCCTCGCTCAGGGCTTCGCGCTCCTCCTCGCCCTCTTCGAGGATCTCTTCTTTCTCCTGCTCGATCTCTGCGCGGGCCGTCTCGAGCCGCTCGGCTTCGAGCTCGTCGGCCTCCGCTTCGGCCTGTTCCCGGATCTCGGTGGCCTCTTCCCGGGCCTCGGCGATCCGTTCTTCCTTCTCCCGGCGAGCCTCCTCGACGATCTCGTCGGCGTCCTCTTCCGCCTCCTTGATCCGATCAAGAACTTCCGGTCTGGGCATTAGCTGATCGGTTCGTGGTTTTTCCGGGCCGTATAAGGTGTTTGCGAAAGCGAGGCGGCCACTGCCGGCCGCGAAGCGGGAGTTGTCGCGGAGCGGTAGTCGTCGCTGAGCGGAGCGATGGTTGTCGCCGAGCGGAACGGTAGCTGTCTCCGAGTAGTCACCGCGAGCGAACGCAGTGAGCGAGCGGGCCGACGAGCGACTGTAAGGAGCGAGGAGGCTTTTGGTGAAGCTTTTGCAAGGGCCCTCCGGGGCCCGCAGCAAAAGGTTCTAGTTGAACTCCTCGATCAGCGCCGGCACCACGTCGAACAGGTCGCCGACGATGCCGTAGTCCGCGATGTCGAAGATCGGCGCGTTCGGGTCGGTGTTGATCGCGATGATCGTCTCGGCGCCTTTCATCCCGGCGACGTGCTGGACGGCGCCGGAGATCCCGATCGCGAGGTACACTTTCGGCGTCACCTGCTTGCCGGACTGGCCGACCTGTCGGTTCTTCGGCAGCCAGTCGTTGTCGACGATCGGCCGGGAGGCCGACAGCGTCGCACCCGTGGCGTCACAGAGGTCCCGAATCAGGTCGAGGTTCTCCTCCTCCTCGATCCCGCGGCCGATGGAGACGAGGAACTCCGCCTCGCCGATGTCGACGTCGCCGCCGCCGACCTCCTCGAACCCCTGGACGCGAGCGCCGTCGTCGACACCCGAGTCGTCGAACTCGAAGGGCGTGACCTCGGCGTCGCCGGCGCCGTCGGCAGCGGCCCACTCGCCGCTACGGATGCTGACGACGAACTGGTCGCCGGCGACCTCGACGGTCGTCTCGACCTTCGAGCCGTACATCTCGCGAGTGACGACCAGCCCGTCGTCGTACGCGATGTCGACCGCGTCGGTCGCGTACGGCAGCCCGAGCGAGTCCGCGACCGCGGGCGCGTAGTCGAGCCCGTTGACCGAGTTCGGCAGCAGCAGCGCGGCCGGCTCCAGCTCCGCGTGGAGCGCCTCCGTCGCGGCCGCGTACGTGTCGTGGTCGAACTCCTCGCCGGCGTCGATCGTGTGGATGATGTCGACCTCGGGCGTGTCGAGCGAGGCCGCGAACTCCTCGACCGGGCCGGAGATCACGGCGACGTGGAGCTCGCCGCCCAGCGCGTCCGCGAGCTCGCGCCCGGCGGTGATCCCCTCGTAGCTCACGTCGCGCAGGTCGCCGCGGCGATGTTCGGCGACGAACAGGACGTCTTCGCTCATTCGCCGACCACCCCCTTCTCCCGCAGCACGGCGGCCAACTCCGAAGCGGTCTCCTCGGCGCCGCCCTCGAAGATGGTCGCGTCGGACTCGCTCTCGGGCTCGTACATGTCCACCAGTTCGAGCGCGCCGTCGACGGTCTCGGCGTCGAGGCCGAGATCGCTCAGATCGTGGGGCGCGATCTCCTTCTGCTGGGCCTGTCGGATCCCCCGGAGGCTGGCGTAGCGGGGCTCGTTGATCCCGGTCTGGATCGAGAGCACCGCCGGGAGGTCGACCTCGGTGATCTCCTCGATGCCGCCCTCCAGTTCGCGTCGAACGGTCGCGACGTCGTCGCCGGCCGCGTAGTCGAGCTCGTTGACGACCGCTGCCCACTGGTAGCCGACGCGGTTCGCGAGCGCGACGCCGGTCGCGCCGAAGGCGTCGTCGGCCGCCTGCACGCCCGTCAGCACGAGGTCGGGCTCCTCCTCGGCGACGACCTGCTCGAACACGCTCACCTTGGCGTCCACGTCGAGCAGGGTCTGCTCGGCGATCGCGTCGTCCCAGACGCGGACCGCGCGGTCAGCGCCCTTCGCGAGCGCCATCCGGATCGTCTCCTCGCTGCGCTCGGGGCCGATAGTGGCCGCGACGACTTCGACGTCCTCGTCGGCGGCCTCGGCGATCTGGACCGCCGCCTCGACGGCGTAGTCGTCCCACTCGTTGAGGTCGTACTCGAGGTACCGTTCGTCGATGGACAGCCCGTCGATCTCGAACTCGTCCTCGACGGCCGCCACCTCCTTGACGGTTACCAGAATCTTCATCGGCCAAGAGTTTCCACGGCCGGTGGTAAATCCTTTCGCTATGCCCCAGCGAACGGGCAGCCGACGGCTACTCCTCGTCCTCGCCGTCGGGCAGCGAGATCACGTTCTCCCGACCCAGCCGGAGCTTCTCGATACTGCCCTCGTCGGCCATCCGAGAGAGCAGCTGTGACACTTTCGCGTCCGACCAGTCCGTCTCCTTGACGATGTCGGCCTGTCGCATCCGCCCGCCGTTCTGTTCGAGCAGCGTCTCGACTCGCTCCTCGTCGGAGAGCAGTTCGGGGTCGACGCCGGACTCCTCGTCGTCCGACGCATCCCGGACAGCCTCGTCCTCCTCGGTCGACAGCGTCGAACGGTCGCCGTTTGCGACCTCGGCGATCGGTTCCCCGCCGCGCCAGCGCCACACCGCCAGCACGATCACGGCGACGAACAGCAGCCCCAGCAGCACCGCGGCGAGGGGGTCGAAGCCGTCGTCGGGTCCGCTCGGCGAGTCGGGCGACTCCCCCTGCCCGTTACCCGCTTCCGGGGCGTAGGTGATCGAGAACTCCTGTGGGTCGAACGACTCCGGGCCGACGACGACCAGCGAGTCGTTCTCCTGTCGTGCCTCGATGCTGCTCCGCTGGATCTCGTACCCCGGTGGCGTCCGGACGGCGATCTCTTGGCCGGATTCGAGCGATCGCAGCCACGTCCCATCCTCGGTCAGCAGCGCGTCACTGAGCTCGTACCCGTCGTCGGCGGGTGCGAGGAAGTTCGTCCAGTGGAACTGGAGGCGGAGCGTGCCGGAAGCGTTGCCCACCGTGTACTCGCGCTCGACGCTCGTGATGTTCATCTCCCGGTCGGCGACCGACGACGAGGCCGCCGCAGCCGACTCGAAGAAGGCGATTCCGGGCGAGCTCGACGCCTCACCGTCCTCGAACCGCTCGGCGTACTGTCGGAACCCCGCCCGCTCCTCGTCGGTGTCGAACGGGATCGTCGTCCGGACCGTCCAGTCGGCGTCGCCGTCGGCCTGGAGATCCACGTCGAACGTCGTCGTCGCCGCGTCGATATCGGGTGCCTCTTGGGCCACCGCCGCGCCCGAGAGCGCGCTGACTAACAGGAGGGCGACGAGGACGTACCGCATGTGCTCAGGGTGACAGCCCCCGGGCAAAACGCTTTCTATCACCCCGCCGACGCGCTCCGGCGAGATTTAAGGGGAAGGCCGCGGTACGGTGGATCGATGAGGTCCCTCGCGCTACTTTCGGTGTTCGCCCTCTCCCTCGCGCTCGTGGCGCCGGCCGGCGTCGGCGCCGTCGCGACACCCCCCGATACCACGGTGGTAGACGACTACCGGGCCAACGTCGGCGCGACGCCGAGCGACGGGGTCCGGACGAACAGCGCGGTGACGCCGGTCACTCCCGCACAGGTCGACGGGCCGACGAACGGGAGCAACCAGACACGGGTGCTCGTCGTCCCCGACGGCGCCGTCCAGCGGACCGAGATCGAGGGAGCGGCGCTGAACCTCGGCCCGGCGACCCAGTTCAACGACAACGTCAGCGCCGTCGAGGTCCAAACCGCCGCGGTCGTGGAGTACATCCGGGCCGCCGAGGACGACAGCGAACGGAGCCGACGGATCATCCAGGCCTCCTCGACCGTCGAGACGGAGATCATCACGCTGCGTGACCGCCAGCAGGAGGCGATCGAGGCGTTCAACGCCGGCGAACTCTCGCCGGAGGCGTTCGTCGTCGAACTGGCGACGATCTCGGCGAAGGCTGACGCACTCGAACAGCGGGTGATGCGGCTAACCGACCTAGCCGAGGAGATCGACGGGTTCAGCCTCTCGCGGCCGACGGAGATCCAGTACGAACTCCGCACGTTCGGCGGCCCCGTCCGCGAGCGGGCGGTCGGTGCGATCCGAGGCACCCACGAGCCGACGCTGTTTTTCGTCACCACCGGCCCCGAGGGGTACGAGCTGGCGACCGTCGACAACGGCAGCTACTACCGCGAGGCGTACCGCGGCGCGGAGTTCTCGGGCAACTCCGACGCGACGATGAGCCCGGACGAGGCGGTCGACGTGGCAGAGGCGAGCTACCCGGACATATTCCGGCTGGGCGACCCCTCCGCGACCACCTCCGGCACGACCAACATCGTCACGGTCTCCGGGCCGGGGCGGTCGCTAACGGCGTTCGTCGACAGCGGTGAGGAGGCCGTGTTCAAGGAGTACCAGCGCATCGCGCTCGATCAGTACGACTCCGAGGCCGTCGCCTCGAACACGATCAACGGGATCAACGTCACCGTCAACCGCACGTACCCGGGCGGGCCGCTCCGGATCAGCGTCACCGACGCCGAGTCGGGCGAGCCGATCGACCTCGCGATCACGCTGAGTCAGGGGCAGGCCGAGCGGACCGCGGTCGGCCGAACCGGCGAGGACGGCACGCTCTGGACGATCTCCCCGCGGGGGAGCTACACCGCCCTCGCAGTGGGCGACGAGACGACCGCCGCGTACGTCGAGACGAACTCGACCGACCCCCCGATGCTCGACGCCTGAGCCGAGAGTTGAAGTAAGAGAGCGCGGCCAGCCCCGTCGTGCTCCCCTCGCTCTCCTCGCCGACAGCCACCGACCGCGGGGTCTCGCCGGCGCTCGGCGCGGTGCTGCTCGTCGGGATCACCGTCGCGGTCGCCGCCGTCGTCGGAACCGCGCTCCTCGGGCAGGCGACCGCGTTAGCCGGGCCGGCGCCGACGGCGACGTTCGACCTCGCGGCTGAAGGGAATCAGATCACGATCAGCCACGCGGGCGGCGACGCTGTCGATCTCGACGCGCTGCGGGTCCGGATCGGCGTCGACGGCGAGAAACTGGCCCACCAGCCGCCAGTCCCCTTTTTCGCCGCCGAGGGGTTCCACGGCGGCCCGAGCGGCGCGTTCAACCCCGAGACCGACGACGAGTGGGCGGTCGGCGAGACCGCGACGCTCCGGGTCGCGGGGACGAACGAGCCGACGCTCGAGCCGGGCGCGCGGCTGACCGTCGAACTGTTCCACGGTGGGAAACGGATCGCGTCGCTCTCGACGCGAGTGGCGGAGTGAGAATCGGCGGCGATCGCGGGCGCTACTCCTCGGGCACCGTCGCGATCGTGACGATCGCCCGCGGACTCCCGGGGTTTGCCTGCATCACGACGTGTTTGCGCTCGGGGAAGCCGGCCTCGCTGAACATGCGGTCGGCCTCGTCGGCGTCGTAGAACAGCATGATCGCGTCGGCGATCTTGTGGAACAGGCTGTTGCTCGGCTCGTCGGGGCCGACCATCAGCACGGTGCCGCCGGGCTTGGTGACGCGGCGGGCCTCCTCGATCGCGTCGACGGGGTTGGGCCAGTACTCGATCGAGCCGGAGGACCAGTAGTGGTCGAAGCTGTCGTCCGCGAACGGGAGGCGCTCGGCGTCGCCGCGGTAGAACTTCACCTGGTCGGTCTTCCCGAACTTCGCCCACGCCTTCTCCAGTTGGTGGACGCTCTGGTCCAGCCCGTGGACGTCGTCGGTGTGCTGGAGCAGCCCCTCGGTCCCGAAGCCGGTGCCACAGCCCACGTCGAGCACGCGGTCACCCTGCTCGATGCCGGTCCGGGAGAGCGCCTCGTCGCGCATCTCCTCGTTCCAGACGAGGGGGTTGACCGTGTCGTACACCTTCGAGAGGTACTTGTAGAAGGTACGTGCCCGTGCTTTGTCCTCCAGAACTCCCATTGGCCTCGGTTTCGGGCGGGCGGGCCATAATGCTGCGGTTTTCCGGAGCGGCGGGATCGGTGGCTATCGTCACGTACTTGAGCGATCCTCCCCGATATAGTCGTAATGGAGACGCTCGACCGCCGGGTGGAACTCGTCGACGATCGCCTGTCGGCGCTCGTCAAGTCGGTGGAGCCCCCCGAGCTGGCCGAGCGGCTGTCACACGTGACGCTGTCGGGCGGGAAGCGCGTCAGGCCGGCAGTGACGCTGCTGGCCTGTGAGGCCGCCGGCGGCGACCCCGAGGACGCCGTCGACTTCGCCGTCGGGATCGAACTGGTGCACAACGCCTCGCTGGTCGTCGACGACATCATCGACCGCTCCGAGCTCCGCCGGGGCACCCCCAGCGCGTGGGCGGAGTACGGTTACGGCCCGGCGATCGTCGCGAGCGACGGCCTGCTGGGGGAGGCGTTCGCGCTGTTCTCGGCCGACGAGCACGCGATGGGCGTCGTCGCCGAAGCGATGGTCGAACTCGGCGAGGGGGAAGCGACGGAGCTGGTGGCCGAGCCCGAGAACGAGGCGGAGTACATGGAGCTCGCCCGTCGGAAGACGGGGGCGCTGTTCCGTGCGGCCGCCGAAGTGGGCGCCATCGCCGCCGACGCCGACGGGTTCACCGTCGAGTCGATGGGCGAGTACGCCGAGCGCGTCGGCGTCGCGTTCCAGATGCGCGACGACGTGCTGGACGCCACCGGCGACGCCGCAGACCTCGGCAAGCCCGCGGGGCAGGACGAGGAGATGGACCGACCCTCGCTGATCCAAGTGACCGACCTGACCGCCGAGGAGGCCGACGAGCGGGCGAAAGCGGAGTCCGACCGCGCGCTCGACGCGCTCGCGACCGCGACCGTCGAGGACGGCGAGGCGCGGGAGTACCTCGAAGAACTGGCGGAGTACGTCGTCAGTCGGGAGCGGTAGTCGGGAGAGTCAGGCCGCCTCCGCGCTCGCCGGGAAGCGGTTCTCCGCGATCGCGAACGTGAGCGTGCTCAGCACCCCCAGCAGCGTCCCCGCCGTCAGCGCCAGCGCGAGGTCGGTGATCGCCATCGCGCCCTCGCCGGGGAGGAAAAAGCCTGAGACGGCGTGGAGCACGACGCTGATCGCGAGCACGTAAAACGGCGCGTTGAGGTAGCGCCACCGGAACGCGTCGTCGAGATACTCGTCGGTGACCTGCCCGAGGCTGGAGGTGACGCCGGCGGCCGCGAACCAGCCCACGGCGGCGTGGACGAACACCGCGGCTTGGGCCGGCAGCGGGACCGACGACGCGCCGTCGGTCACCGCACCGTACCCCTGCCAGCCGCCGATCGCGACCAGCGCGACCGCGACGACGTAGGTGATCAGCGTCACCCGCCCGGCGTACAGCAGCTGGCGGAGCTCCTCGACCGCGTCGTCGACCGCCTCCTCCAGCCCCAGCCCGCGGAACAGCGTGTAGAGCCCGAGGACGCCGGAGAGCACGCCGAGCACCGAGACGCCGGCGACGTCGAACGCGTTAGCGATCAACACCATCGGGTAGACCAGCAGGAGGACGCCCAGCGGGACGAGCAGCGTTCCGCGGGTCTCCTTGTCGCCCAGCACCTGCTTGATCGTGTAGTAGATCGACTCCAGATCCTGGGCCTGCCGGACGACGACGCGCCGCAGGCCGTCGATCGGGACCCGCGAGCGGATCACCGGGAGCACGGACTCGTCCTGCGCGCCGTCGGTGATGACGACCGCGCGGACGTTCTCGCCGGTCGACAGCGCCGCGAGCACGGTGTCGACCTCCTCGCCGACCGCGCGGTTGGCCCGCACGTCGCTGCCGTCGACGCCCGTGACGGCGGCGACCGCGACTTCCTCGCCGTCGCCGGCGAGCTCGTCGCGCGTGTGGATCGCCTGGAACAGCACGTTCACGTCGGAGTCCTCGGGGTCGGCGGTCGCGAGCCGCGTGGCGGCGTCCTCGACGTCCTCCCGGCCCAGTACGGGCGTGGAGAGCCCGGTCTTGCGACCGAGGTCGTCGTCGAGGTCGACAGCGAGGACCAGCAGCATTACGGGATAATAGGGCACGAGGACATATCTGTTTTCGGGAGAGGTTTTTATTTCAGCCGAGCGGCAACCACGGACGATGCCCTCCACCCCGCCGCCGATCGACGACGCCGAGAAGGCGGACGGCTCGCTCTCGTGGACCATCTCCCCCGACACCAACCGCCCGCTCCATCTGCTCGGGTACGGGCTCTACGGGCCGATCGGCGCCGTCGCGCTCGTGCTTGCGGCCGGGGCGGTCGTCGTCTCGGTTGGGCTACTGCTTGAGGGTTCGGTCGCTCCGGTGCTTTTGCTCGGGCTCGTGGTTGTCGTCGCGCTCGCCCGGCCGCCGGTGCTGGCGGCGATCAGGAGCGGCGAGACCACCGCGTCGGTGGGCGGCGAGGGCTGGTCGCCGAGCTGGCGGGGCGTGCTCGCGGCCTCGACGCTGTGTGGCGCCGCCATGCTCGCGGCGCTCCAGCACTCGCGGGCCGCAGCCGGCGCCGTCGCCGTCGTGAGTTTCGCGGCCGGGCTGATCGCGATGGCGCTGCACACCGACGCGAGTATCGACGCCGACGGCCGGCTGGAAACCCAGTACGCCACCGCGGCCCTCCGGACCCTGTCCGGCGTCCGATCGATCGACGGCTTCGGCGTGACCGTCTTCTGGCTCGCCTACGCCCGCGGCGCCGACAGCTTCCGGAACCCCCGCCTGATCGCCGTCCCTCCGGGGCGGGCTGCGGAAGTTCGAGAGCGCCTCGATGCGGGCGTCACCGCCGATCCGGGGGCCGACCCGATCGATCGGAGCGAGCGGGCAGTCGTCGCGCTGTTTGCGATTGGCGTGCTCGCGACGGGGCCGGCACTCGCCCTGCTCGTCGGCGACGACGCCGAGGGCGGGGTGATCGTCGTGGCGTACGCCGGGCTGTTCTCGCTGGTGTTCGCGGCGCCGATGCTGTGGTACGCGTGGAAGGGGTGAGCCGACGACCGCGGCGCTCGGCACCTCTTTCCGCAGCGATATACGGCGGGCCCACCAACTTCCGACGATACTGATGGCCACGGACTCGCTCCCGCCGGAGACACGTATCGGCCGAACGGCGCTTCGCGTCGACGATCTCGGGGAGACCACCGCGTTCTACCGGGACGTCGTGGGGCTCGAAACGCTCTCTCAGTCGCCGTCGCGGGCAGTGCTCGGCGTCGCCGACACGCCCCTACTCGTCCTCGAAACGGACGGATCGGTGTCACCGCGACCCCGAGAGAGCGCCGGACTGTACCACAACGCGTTCAGGGTGCCGTCGCGCGCTGCGCTGGGCGACGCGCTGACCCGGGTTCGAGACCAGTGGGAGCTGGAGGGCGCGTCGGACCACCGTGTCAGCGAGGCGCTGTACCTCTCGGACCCGGAAGGGAACGGCGTCGAGATCTACCGGGACTTCCCACGTTCGGAGTGGCCACGGGGCGACGACGGGCGCGTCGAGATGGGCACCGATCCGCTCGACCTCGACGCCGTCGCGAGTGCTGCCGCGGGGGCGTCGACAGTTCCCGAGGGGACGGACGTGGGGCACGTCCACCTCGAAGTGCGCGCGCTCGATTCGTTCAGTTCGTTCTACGTCGACACGGTGGGGTTCGAACAGCAGACCACGGTGCGGGGCGCGACGTTCGTCTCCGCGGGCGGCTACCACCACCACCTCGGCGCGAACACGTGGCAGCGTCGGTCGGCGCCGGCGACGGGAGCCGGGCTGTCGTGGTTCGAAGTCGTCCTCCCGGACGAGGACGCACTCGACGCGCTCCGGGATCGGCTCAGGACGGCGGGGAACGAGCCGACCCGGGTCGACGGTGCCGTCGCCGTCACGGGGCCGGACGGTATCGAGGTCAGGTTCCGGGCCGAAGAGTGAGAGCCGCGCCGGTCGGCGCGAGTCCGTGAGACGGCGGCACACGGCCGCACCGTGCCGTTTTTGGGGCTCGGCCGGGTAGCGAGGGTAACTGATGATCTCGAAGGGCTGTGAACAGTGCGCCAAGGGCGGCAAGATGGTGATGTTCGTCTACGGCTACTGTGACCAGCGGGACTGCTTCTACTGTCCCCTCGGCGAGAACCGGAAGAACGTCGAGCAGGTGTACGCCAACGAGCGGCCCGTCGAGAGCGACGAGGACGTGATCGCGGAGGCGAAGAAGATGGACGCGCTGGGCTCCTCCATCACCGGCGGCGAGCCACAGGAAGTGCTCGAACGGACCTGCCACTACATCGAACTGCTCAAAGACGAGTTCGGCGAGGACCACCACATCCACCTCTACACCGGGATCCCGGGCGGCCGGGAGAACATGCGCCGGCTCGCGGAGGCGGGACTGGACGAGATCCGCTTCCACCCGCCGCTGGAGCTCTGGGGCGACATGCACGGCACGGAGTGGGAGGAGATCCTCTACATCGCCCGCGAGGAGGGGCTCACCCCGGCGTTCGAGATCCCGGGCATCCGGCCCGAGCCGGAGTTCCTGGAGTTCCTCGACGAGGGCGCCGCCGACTTCTGTAACGTCAACGAGTTCGAGATGTCCGACGGGAACTACCGCCGGATGCAGGAGGAAGGCTTCGAGCGCAAGGAGGGCCACATGAGCGCCGTCGAGGACAGCCGCGGCGACATCCTCGACGTGATGGGCGACCACGAGAAGGTGTACTTCTGCACCTCGGTGTTCAAAGACGCCGCCCAACACCGCCGCCGGCTGAAGCGGATGGCCCGGAACGTCCGCCGGGAGTTCGACGACGTGACCGACGACGGGACGCTCGTCTACGGCAAGAGCTACGCCGACCCCGAACGCTTCGAGGAACTGGGCGTGCCCGAGGAGTACTACACGGTGAAGTCCGACCACGTCGAGGTGGCGTGGTGGCTGCTGGAGGAGATGGTCGAGGACGGCGACGTCGACGACGGCGAGATCGTCGAGCAGTACCCCAACTACGACGGGACCGTGGTGGAACGGACGCCGTTGGCCTGATTCTGTAGGTGTTCGGTAGGCTGTGTTTCGTGTGTTCTCGGTAGCTACGGCGACCGCGACAGCAGCTCGATCGTTGGCAACTGAGACAGCACCCGCCACAGCAACAGCATCTCGACACTAGACCACTTGCGACCGCAGTATGCCGGACACGAGGTCCGGCACAGCACGGAGTCCCCACCCCTCCCCCCGCCGGCGTCGACGAGAGCGAAGCTCTCGTCTGCCAACCAGAACGCTTCGCGTTCTGGTGACGCCGACCGTCGGCGCCGGCGAGACGTCCACCGCCTACCGCACCGCAGCCGGCGGCGGCGCGCGACGTGAGCGCCTCCGTGCGCGAACGAGCGCGCGAGGGACGAGTGAGGGCGAAGCCCGAACGAGTCGGCTGGGGAGGCCCGTGGGCTGTGCGGGCGGGGCTGAAAGGGGCTGGCCGCTCGGGGAAGCACGACGACGTAAGCACGCGAGCGAAGCGAGCGCGCGCAGCGAGTCGCGCGACCCGAGCGGCCAGGGGCTTTCACGGTGTTGCCGACTACGAACGCAGAAGCCATCTCGACACCGAGGAAACCCCGACATCCGATCCTCAAACCACACCAAGCGAACCAGCACCGCCCACACAGTCCAAACACCCCACCCATCGCTCGTAAACCGTTAAGTGGTCACCGACGCCACATCGAGCCATGACCGGGGACCCCGACGGTATGCTCTCGTGGGACGAGTCCGTGTTCCGCGACGAGTCCGTCTTCGAAGTCGACTACGTCCCCGAGACGTTCAAACACCGCGAGAGCCAGCTGGAGAGCCTGAAGTACGCGCTCCGGCCCGCCGTCCGTGGCTCCCGCCCGCTCAACACCGTGATCCGCGGGCCGCCGGGGACGGGCAAGACCACCGCGGTCCAGAAGCTGTTCGGCGAACTCGGCGTCGAGGCGCCGAACGTCCGGACTGTTCGCGTGAACTGTCAGGTCGACTCGACGCGGTATGCGGTGTTCTCGCGGCTGTTCCAGAGCGTGTTCGACTACGAGCCGCCCTCCTCCGGCGTCTCCTTCAAGAAGCTGTTCGAGCAGGTGACCGACCGGCTCGTCGAGGAGGAGGAAGTGCTCATCGTCGCGCTCGACGACGTGAACTACTTGTTCTACGAGAACGAGGCCTCCGACACGCTGTACTCCCTCCTCCGAGCCCACGAGACCCACGCCGGCGCGCGCATCGGCGTCGTCGTCGTCTCCTCGGACCTCTCGCTGTCGGTGATGGACGAGCTCGACTCCCGTGTCCAGAGCGTGTTCCGCCCCGAGGACATCTTCTTCCCCTCCTACGACGCCCCCGAGATCGTCGACATCCTCCGAGAGCGCGTCGAGCGGGGCTTCCACGACGGCGTGCTCTCGGCGCCCGAACTCGACCGCGTCGCCGAACTCACTGCCGACAGCGGCGACCTCCGGGTCGGGATCGACCTGCTGCGCCGCGCCGGGCTCAACGCCGAGATGCGCGGCTCGCGAACGATCGCGGAGGAGGATATCGAGGAGGCGTACGAGCGCTCGAAGTACGTCCACCTCGCGCGCAGCCTCCGGGAGCTCTCCGACTCCGAGCGCGCGCTGGTCCGCGTCGTCGCCGAACACGGCGGCGAGCAGGCCGGCGACGTGTACGACGCGTTCCACGAGGAGACCGACCTCGGCTACACGCGCTACTCCGAGATCGTGAAGAAGCTCGAACAGCTCGGCGTGCTGGAGACCGAGTACGCCGACGTGGAGGGGCGGGGCCGCTCGCGGTCGCTCTCGCTGGCCTACGAGCCCGAGGCGGTGTTGGACCGGCTGGAGTGATGCGCCTCCGTTCCGTCACGCTCGCGACGGCCGAGCCCGACGTGCTCCGTCCGTTCTACGCCGAGACGCTCGGCCTGCCCGTGAGCGATACGGCCGAGGGGTTCGCCGTCGCTGTCGGTGCCTCGGCAGTTGAGTTCCGTCGAGCGACTGCCGGCACGGGGCCGACCTACCACGTCGCGTTTTCGGTCCCCGGCGGCAGCGCGGCCGCCGCCGCGGACTGGCTGGCTGCCCGCACCGATCTGCTGGCCGACGACGGGCGCACACAGTTCCGCTACGAGTCCCTCGACGCCACCGCGATGTACGCCGTCGACCCCGCAGGAAACGTGCTCGAACTCCTCGCACGCGACGGGCGTGCGGGCTCGGACGACGGCGCCGAGTTCGGTCCCGGCTCGCTGCTCGACGTCGGCGAGATCGGTGTCGTCGTGGACGACGTCTCGGCGGCCGCCGCGGCGCTCGCGGAGGTGTTCGACGTCGGCGGCTCGCCGGATTCTGGGTTCGCGTATCTCGGTGACGAGGACGGCGCGTTCGTGCTCGCAGCGCCGGGACGGGCGTGGTTCCCGACCGAGCGGCCGGCGGCCCCGGCCCCGCTGACGGTCGTCGCGACGGGCGGTGAAGGGGCGGTCTCGTTCGACGGCGGCCGAGTCGCCGTCGTCGGGGTCGAGCGCTGATCCCCGACCCACGGCCGTGCCGACGCGCCTTTGCTCCCCCCACTCCAACGCCGGCGCATGAAGCAGACCGGCGGCGGCGAGGACGCGAAGCGGCGGGCGGGCGAGTCGGCGGCCGAGATCCCCGACGACGGCGACGTGGTCGGCCTCGGAACGGGGAGCACCGCCGCCCACGCGATCCGGGCGCTGGGCGATCGCGTCGACGCTGGCCTCGACATCCGCGGGGTCCCCACCTCCTTCCAGTCCCGGGAGCTCGCCCGCGAGGTCGGGATCCCCCTGACGGATCTCGACGAGGCGATCCCGGACGTGGCGATCGACGGCGCCGACGAGGTCGCGGCCGACGGGGCGCTCGTCAAGGGCGGCGGCGCAGCGCATGCCCGGGAGAAGCTGGTCGACAGCGCGGCCGAGCGGTTCGTGGTCGTCGCCGACCCCTCGAAGGAATCGGAGCGACTCTCACACCCAGTGCCGGTCGAACTGCTGCCGGACGCGCGGGCCCCGGTGGCCGACGCGGTCCGAGCGGCCGGCGGCGAGCCCGAACTCCGGGCGGCCGAGCGCAAGGACGGCCCCGTGGTCACCGACAACGGGAACCTCGTTCTCGACTGCGCGTTCGGCGAGATCGACGACCCGGACGCGCTCGCGCGGACGCTGTCGACCGTCACCGGCGTCGTCGAACACGGGCTGTTCGTCGGACTCGTCGACGAGGTGCACGTCGGACGCGACGACGACGTCGACGTCACGTCGTACTGACGGCGACGCCGCTACTCGGTTGGGACGCGAAAAACGGAAACCGAACGACTGCTTCCGGATTTAAAGGTCGCGCGGCTGGACCGTCTTCCGATCGTTCTCCTCGGCTCGGCGAGCGGCGTCGTCGAGCAGCTCCTCGACTTCCTCGTCCAGGGCGTCGTAGAAGTCCGAAGCGACGTTCTTCTCATCGAGGTACTCCTTGACGGCGGCCTTGACGATAAGGTTGGACATATGCGTCCCATGCTACTCGACCCCTCTTAATAAGATTTCCCAAATCGACCGAAGGGACCGCGCCAGGGGCCGAAATCAGGACATTTAGGTGTGGCGGTCCGGCGCTCGATCGGCGCCGCCGCGCCGTCCCGATCGGGGTTGGAGACCGGGGCATACGATCGACGGGAACTGAACGAAACCCCACGATGACGCCCGGAGCCGTTCGTTTCACGCCGCCGGGGCCAGAATACCCATAAACCTATTGACCCGTGGGTGGCGTACCCACAATCGCCGGTACCGGTGGATACCGGACAACCGATGTCACGCTGTGACCACTGCGGGTCACACGTCTCCGAGCGCTTCGCCCGCGTGTTCGCCGACGAGGAGGGTCGGCTCGACGCCTGTCCCTCGTGTGCTGCGAACGCCGGCATCGCGGAAGTCGCCCGGGACCGGACCCGTACCGAAACCCACTGACGGGGTATCGCCACACGACCGCCACGTTCCCGGCGTGGTACGGCGCCGCGCCGGCCCCCGGCCCGCTCCCACTTTTCGGCCGCGTCGGACCGGACCGCTTAGGCGCTTCGCTCCACTGGAACGACCGTGCACTACGTCTACGTGCTCTCGTGTGCAGACGACACGCTGTACACGGGGTACACGACCGACGTGGCTCGGCGCGTCGCCGAGCACGACGCCGGCGAGGGCGCGAAGTACACCCGCGGTCGGACCCCGGTCGAGCCCGTTCACGTCGAGCGCTTCGAGACGAAGTCGGCGGCGATGTCCCGCGAACACGAGATCAAACAGCTCTCCCGGACCGAGAAGGAGCGGCTGATCGAGTCGTCGCCGACGCCGGAACTGGACTGAGGCGCTCCGCTCCTGTGGCTACCGTCGCGCGTGTATCCGACTGACTACCAGTCGGGCTCGTCTTCGATGCGAATGAACTCCGGCGCACGGCGGGCGTACGTGCCGACGCGGTAGCCGAGTTTGCAGGTCCGAGCGCGGAGGTCGTCGTCGACGAACGCGTACGCGGCGTCGGCGCCGATCTCCTCGGGGTCTGGCTCCCGGCTACGTTCCGCGAAGCAGCCACTGGCGCCGCGCAGGCCGACCTGGGTGGGGAGCACCCAGCCGTGGACGCCGCGGACGGTGGTGCGCATGTCGTTGAGCGTGTCGGCGATCGTGCCGCCGCCGGCGGTGACCAGCAGCCCCACGACCGTCTCCTCGTACTCGTCGAAGCTACAGTAGTCGTGGAAGTTCCGGAACGCCGCGGAGTAGGAGCTGTGGTAGACAGGGGAGCCGAGGAGCACGCCGTCGGCCTCGCGGACGCACGCGAGCAGTTCCGCGGCGTCGCCGGCGTCTTCGGTGTCGCGGTCCGGATCGTACAGCGGTAGGTCGACCGCGGCGAGGTCGATCAGCTCGGTCTCGACGCCCGCGGTTTCGGCGGCGTCCAACGCGTACTGGAGGGCGGCCTTCGTGTAGCTCCCGTCGCGCAGGCTGCCGCTGACGGCGACGACTCGGGTCATGTGAACGCGTTTCAGGACACCGGCTCAAAAGGGGGTCGGAACGCACCGGCGCGACGGGTCCCTTTTTCAGCCTTAGCCACCAACCACGGGCCATGACCGACCCCACCGACGCCATCCAGTTCGGCACCGACGGCTGGCGGGCCACCCTCGACACGTTCACCGACGACCGCGTCCGCATCGTCGCACAGGGCGTCGCCGACTATCTCCGCGAGACGGGCGCCGACGCCCCCGTCGTCGTCGGCTACGACGCCCGGCCCTCCTCGCCGGGGTTCGCCGAGAGCGTCGCCGACGTGCTCACCGACAACGGGTTCGACGTGCTCCTGCCCGAGCGGGACGTCCCCACCCCGACGGCGGTCTGGAACACGGTCGATCGTGACTGTGCGGGCGCCGTGATCCTCTCGGCCTCCCACAACCCCCCGGAGTACAACGGGATCAAGTACTTCCCCGGCGACGGCGCGCCGGCGATGCCCGCGGTCACCGACCGCATCGAGGCGAACCTCGGCGAGCCCGAAGCCCTCCCCGAGAGCGAGCACGGCGACGTGGTCCGCGACGACCTGATCGGCCCCCACGCCGACGCCGTCGAGGAGCTGGTGGCGTCGTACGGGTTCAGCACTGACGCGGACGGCGGCGTCGATCTCTCGGGGCTCACCGTCGCGTACGACGCGATGCACGGCTCCGGCCGTGGCGTGACCGACGCGGTGCTGGAGGAGGCGGGCGCCGAACTCCGGCGCCTGCGGTGTGACGAGGACCCCGAGTTCGGCGGCGGTGCGCCCGAGCCCGCCGAGTCGAACCTCCACGCCCTCGCGGATCGTGTGGTCGACGGCGACGCCGACATCGGGATCGCGAACGACGGTGACGCCGACCGCATCGCCGTGATCACGCCCGACGGCTACCTCGGGGAGAACCGCTTCTTCGCCGCGACGTACGACGCGCTGCTGGAGAAAGACTCCGGGCCGGCGGTTCGGACAGTCTCCACGACGTTCCTGATCGACCGCGTCGCCGAGGCCCACGGCGAGCGCGTGGTCGAGACCGCGGTCGGATTCAAGTGGGTCGCCGACGCGATGGGCGAACACGACGCGGTGATGGGCGGCGAGGAGTCCGGCGGCTTCTCGATCCGCGGGCACGTCCGGGAGAAAGACGGCGTCCTGATGGCGCTGCTGGCGTGTGCGATCGAGGCCGACGAGCCGTACGACGACCGGATCGAGCGCCTCGAAGCCGAACACGGCGGGATCGTCGCCGACAAGGTCAGCCTCGACTGCCCCGACTCGGAGAAGGAACGCGTCCTCGACGATCTCGAAGACGAGATCCCCGACGCGGTGGCGGGCGTTCCCGTCGAGCGGACCGTCACCGTCGACGGGTTCAAACTCCTCTGCGAGGACGGCTCGTGGCTGCTCGTGCGTCCCTCCGGCACCGAGCCCAAGCTCCGCGTGTACGCGGAGGCGTCGACAGCCGCCCGGGTCGAGGCGGTGCTCGACGCCGGCCGCGAACTGGTCGCGCCGCTGATCTGAGCGCCGGGGGGCTGCCGTCCGACTGCGCCGAGACACCTCGGCTCACGGAACGGTTATCTCCTGACAGACTGTTGATCACTGTATGGCACTCAGCGCGCGAAACGCCGTTTCCGGCACCGTCCAGTCAGTGAAGAAAGACGAGATCATGGCGGAGGTCGTGATCGAACTCCCCGACGGGCAGACGATCACCTCCACGATCACGCGGGGCTCGGCCGACCGCCTCGAACTCGAAGCGGGCGACGAGGTCGAGGCCGTCATCAAGGCCAGCGAAGTGATGGTCGGGAAGCAGTAAGCGCCGATCAGGGGTGCCGGACGCCCCAGAACCGACCTCCTTCCTGTTCGACCTCGAAGTCGAGATCCTTCCAGAACCCACGGACGCCGGCGCGGAAGTCGGCGGTGACGGTGCCGTCCTCGTCGGCGACGGCCGCCTCGACGAGCGCCGAGCCGATCCCTTCTCCCCGGCGCTTCCGCCGGACCGCGACGCCCTCGATGTGGCCGTCCCGGACCACCAGCGCGCCGACGACCCAGTCGCCCGCCTCGGCCAGCAACAGCTCGCCGTCGGGGGCGGCGTCCCGAACCGTCGAGCCGTCGACGTCGAGCAGCGCGCCCTGCAGCACCCGCATCGCCGCGACCACGTCGTCGTTGCTCCCGCGCCGCAGCGCCACGTCCTCGGGGAGATCGGCGCTCGCCGGGGTCGGCAGCGGACGTTGGGGTTTCGGCGCCTGTTCGCCGTCGAGGAGCTCCGCTCCCTCGTCCGAGACCGCTCCATCGCCGGCGTCGACAGCGCTCGCGGTCGATCCATCCCTTGTCTCCGAGTTGGCCGCGGGCCTGTCGTCGCTCTCGGCACGCGGCGGCACGCGGTCGACAGTCGGCGGGTCGGACGGCTGCTCGTCGGCTGCGTCGACGGTTCGTTCGTCGGTTGCGTCGGCGCCGGGGGTTCGTTCCGCCGTGTCGCCGGCGTCGAGCGTCGCCGCGTGGTCGATCGCGTCGAGGATCTCGTCGATCCGGGGACGGTCGGTCCGGGAGTCGCCGCGGTGGGCGTACGTCTCGATAGGGTCGCTGAACCGGAGGTCGAGCAGAATCACCGCGGGCATCCGGCCGATCACGTCGTGGAGTTTGCCGAGTAGGCCGAACCGGGTGGGCTGCTCGTAGCGGTCGCCGAGTTCGGTGTCGGGATCGGCGACGACAGGGAACGGGAGGTGGTACTGCTTCTGCCACTCCGCGGCGGTCTCACGGTCCTCGGGTAGCACCGACACCACCTCGGCGTCGCGGGCCTCGAACTCGTCGTAGCGTTTCTTCACGCGTCGGACCTGCTGGCGGCACTCGCTGCAGTAGAAGTCGCGGTGGAGGAGGAGTACGGCGAAGTCCGCCTCGATCTCCGCGGGCGAGAGCGGGTCGGGGCCGGGCCCGACGTTCGGCAGCACGAACCCGCTGTTCATGGTCGGACGTGGAGCCGAGAGTACAAAACGCCGACGCCCGCGTGATACCGGACTCAGCCGCCCGCAATCAGCCGGAGCACGCGGACGTGGTCGGCCTCGACGGGGGCGTCCTCCGGGACGGGCGAATCGTCGACGAGGACGGTCACCTCGTGGGGGCTGTAGCCGATTTCGCGGACGACTGCGGCGTAGTCGGCGTCGTCGGGGACGGTGACCGTTTCCTCGCTTTCGCCGACGAGCTCGACGGTAAGCTGCATGGGTTTGGGTGGGCGGGGAGTGGGTTTGAGGGTTTGGACGTTGTGGCAGTGTCGGGTGTGTCGGCGACTGCGACAGCAACAGCAGCTCGATCGGCGACAACTGCGACAGCAACAGCAGTTCGTTCGTAGACCACTTGCGACCGCAGTGCGCCGGGCACGAGGCCCGGCACGGTGCCGAGTCCCCACCCCTCCCCCCGCGAGCGCCGTGATCGGCGCTCGCGAGGCGTCCACCGCAACCGTCCCGCAGCCGCAGGGCGCGAAACGCTCGCGGCTCCGTCCGCGAGCCAGCGCGAGGGACGAGCGACTGAGCGTCAGCGAAGGAGTGAGTCGGCTGGGGAGGTTCGTGGGCTGTTTGGGCGGGACTGAAAGGGGCGAGGCGCTGGGCGACGGCGGGCGACGCAAGGACCGCAGGCGAGCGGAGTGAGCCGAGGACCGCAGCGAGCCCCCCGATCCCAGCGCCTCGGGGCTTTCACGGTGTTCTGCCCAGTGTATAGACAGCTTTCGAAGTTACCGAAGTCCAATAATCGCACTCGGGTCCGGTCCGTTTATGCCCCGTCCGGACCCCTCTCCATCCATGAGCGAGGCCGACGCCGAGGACGCCGGCGAAAGTACGGGCCGGGAGATCTGGATCGAGAAGTACCGCCCGCAGACGCTCGACGACATCCACGGGCAGGAGGAGACGATCGAGCGCGTGAAGAGCTACGTCGAGGGCGGCGAACTTCCCCACATGCTGTTCACCGGCCCGGCGGGCGTCGGGAAGACGACGACGGCGACCGCGATCGCCCGCGAGATCTACGGCGACGACTGGCGGGGGAACTTCCTCGAACTCAACGCCTCCGACGAGCGCGGGATCGACGTGGTCCGGGACCGCATCAAGAACTTCGCGCGCTCGGCCTTTGGCGGCGAGGACTACCGAATCATCTTCCTCGACGAGGCCGACTCCCTCACCTCCGACGCCCAGTCCGCGCTCCGCCGGACGATGGAGCAGTTCTCGGACAACACCCGATTTATTCTCTCCTGTAACTACTCCTCGAAGATCATCGACCCGATCCAGTCCCGCTGTGCGGTGTTTCGCTACTCGCCGCTCTCGGACGACGCCGTCGCCGGACAAGTCCGGGAGATCGCCGAGGCCGAGGGGATCGAGCTCACCGACGAGGGGCTGGACGCGCTCGTCTACGCCGCCAACGGCGACATGCGCCGCGCGATCAACAATCTCCAAGCGGCGGCGACGACCGGCGACGTGGTCGACGAGGAGGCAGTGTACACCGTCACCGCGACCGCCCGGCCCGAGGAAGTCGAGGAGATGGTCGCCGCTGCGGTCGCCGGCGACTTCCCCAAGGCCCGCGCGACCCTCGACACGCTGCTGACCGACGTGGGGATGGCCGGCGGCGACATCGTCGACCAGCTCCACCGCTCGGCGTGGGAGTTCGACCTCGACGACCGTGCGGTCGTGCGCCTGCTCGAACGCCTCGGCGAGGCCGACTACCGCATCGCCGAGGGCGCGAACGAGCAGGTCCAACTGGAAGCGCTGCTGGCGGCGCTGTCGCTGGACGACGAGGAGTAGTCGCACAAAGAACTTGTAGCCCGGCCCGGATTTCTCGGCGTGAACCGTTCCCGACGCCGCGTTCTCGCATCGGCGGTCGCCCTCCTGACCGCGGGCTGTCTCTCCGAGGCCGACCGAACGGTAACCGAAACAGACCGAACGACGGGGACCGACTCACCAACACCGACAGCCGAAACAGCGACGCCACAGCCGGGAGCACCAGCGTACCTCCCACCGGACGCGAAAGGGTGGGAACGAACCGACTCCGAGAGCGGTACGTACAGCCGATTCGGAGCGAACGACGGGACTCGTGGATACTACGAACGCGACGGCAGCGAGCTACAGGTGCTCGTGATGCGGTTCGACTCCCGGGCCGGCGCCCGCGACCAAGCCCGGATTCAGTACTGTCAGGCTGGCTGGCCGGTTGTCCTTACGGACGGCCCGTTCATAGTCGCCGCGGGCACCGGGACGCCTCCGCTGACCGCGACGCCCGAACGCCCACCGACGATGGAGGCGACGCCGACGGCCGACGCCGTCGAAACCACCATCGCACTCTTGGGACACTCTCCGGAACTCACGGAGGAAGAGATCCGGGAGCACCGATTCACGGACGCCGACTGCGAATCCTGAACAGCACACCACACTGATCACTCGCGGCGCGAGTCCACCCGAGGAGTAAAAAGTCGAAAACCGTCGCGCTTATTCGCCGCGCTCCGAAACGGCGAGTCATGCAGCCGATCCACGCCCGCTACCCCTTCTTCGACGAGGCCCGCGAGGCCGTCGGGGAGCTGGGCGCCTCGGTGCCCGAACTCGCCGCGTCGGGCGACCCGGCCGTCGAGCGCGGCCGCGAGCGCGTCGAGCGCGCGCTGACCGAGGGAACCACCGCGCCCGCCGAGCCGGGGCGGTGGAGCGACGAGGCCGAACTGCTCTCCTACCCCGTCGCACGCGTGCTCGTCTCCCTCCTGTCGGAGGAGAAAGCCGTCGAGAAGTACGCCGCCGCGGAGGCGTCGACCGCCGCCGCGCGCTTCGCGGAGGACGTGACCGGCGACGACGACGGCCTCCGAAGCACGACCGACGCCTCGGTGTCGCTCCCACGCATCCTCCGGGAGTTCGACCTCGACGGCGCGGTCCGGGAGGAGCGCCTCGCCGGTGCGGAGCGGAACCGCAGCGCGGGCGCGACCGACCGCGACTGGTACCGCGTCGGCGTCGAGCAGTACCTCCTGCTCACCGACGACTGGGGCGAGGAGTGGCGGCTGGTGAACCGCGAACTCGCCGACGGCGAAGTTCGAACGCAGCGGGGGGAGCTGTACGGCGCCGACGGCGAGGGGCTGCTCGTCGAGGCGGTCCGCCGTCGCGTGGCGGCGGGGCTGCCGTTCGATCTCGGCGACGATCGCCGGGACGGGCTGGAGGAGGCGCTCTCGGCGCCGCTGTCGGCGCTGCGGGACCTACTCGGCGAGCGCGTCGCGGTTCGCGACATCGACGCGGTGGTGCCCGACCTGTTCCCGGACTGTCTCGACGAGCTCCTGACCCGAGCCGAGAGCGAGGAACTGGACGAGACCGAGTCGTTCGCGCTGCTCTCCTTCCTCGCCGCGATCGGGCTCGACGCCGACGGGGCGGCGGCGTTCTGTGCCGACACGACGCTCGACGAGGCGCAGGTGCGCTACGCGGTCGAGCGACTCGGGGAGAAACGCGGCGCGCAGTACCCGCCGCCGTCGTGTGAGACGCTCGAAGCGTACGGGATCTGTACGAATCAGAACGACCACCGCGAGCGGGCGAACCACCCGCTCGTGCTGTACCGCGACCGGCTACGGGCGACGCCGCCGGAGGAGCGCGTCGACTGGCGCGAACGGGAGCCGGCTCAGTCCTGACTCGCGAAGTACAGCCCCAGCGCCCCCATGAGGACGATGAACCCGGTCAGTGCGCCGAGCATCGCGAGGCCGCCAGTCGCGGAGAGTCCCTCGTCGACACCGAAGGTCGTGCCGACGACGACGAACGAGACGATCAACAGGACGACGGCGGCGATCGAGAGCACGATCTTTCGCCCCATGCCCTCCTCGATATCCATACTCCGGAGTCGCCCGGGAGCACCCTAAAGCACTTCGATGCGGCTCAGTCGAGCGCCTCGGCCGCCTCGTCGACGGTGAGCGTACCGTCGGCGACCGCTTGCAGCAGCTTCCGGACGCCGTCGTCAGGGTCGTCGTCCGTGTCGTTAGCGGTGGTCGCGCTGCCGCGCTCGGTCGCTTCTTCGAGGGTGACTTTCTCGGTGTCGCCGACGAGCTCGGCCATGTCGGTGCCGTCGGCGAGGGCGGTCTCCTTCTTCACGCGGTAGTTGCCACCGTCGGTGGTGTAGCAGTCGCCCGGGTGGAAGAAGTACCAGTCCTCGCGGTCGAACCGGACGCCGATACGGGGTTTCGCGCCGAAGTTCTGGGCGAAGTAGACGAGCGCCTGCACCTCCTCGCCGGTGAGGTAGATCGGGTCGCCGGCGGAGGACTTGGCCTCGATCGCGTAGAAGTTCTCGCCGTTGCCCGCGAGCACGTCCGGGAGCTCCCGCTGGGTCGCGCTCCCGCTGGCGGGCGCGCGCATGACGGCGAAGCCGGCGTCGTCGAGGCGGTTCACGAGTTCGCGCTCGCGCCGGTCGCCTTTCTTGTTCGTCGGCATTGGGTGAGAGTGGGGTACGAGGGGGCAAAAGGCGGTCGGTGCTGGGTGGTTTTCGTGGGTGGATTTCGGTTGGGCAAGGCCGGTGGCGTTGGCTCCGACCGCACGAACCGCGACAGCGACAGCAGCTCGATCGTTGGCCACTTGCGACCGCAGGGTGCCGGACACGAGGTCCGTCATCAGAAATCAAAGATTTCTGATTGGCAGACGAGAATCGGAGATTCTCGTCGACGGCACAGCACCGATTCCCCACCCCTCCCCCCGCGAGCGCCGGCCGTTGGCGCTCGCGAGGCGTCCACCGCCACCGCACCGCGGTCGCGGTCGGCGCGAAGCGCTCGCGCCTCCGTGCGCGAGTCAGCGCGAGGGACGACCGAACGAGCGGTAGCGAGTGAGGGAGTCGGCTGGGGAGGTTCGAGGGCTGTGCGGGGCGGTTGCGGTCGCAAGTGGTCTAGCCTCGAACTGCTGTTGCTGTTCGAGTCACCAGTTCGAAAACCGTCGGCGACGCCACCAAAACCACTGGAAAACGCGGCGAGAAGTAATTACGTCCCGTGCTGCCAGGAGTCCATGTACTCGCGCTGCTCCTCCGTCAGCCCGTCGTACTCCACGCCCTCCGCGGCGAGCTTGATCTCGGCGACCTCCTCGTCCAGTTCGTCCGGCACCTCGTGGACGCCGGCCTCGTAGCTGTCGCCGTTCTCGACGATCTCCCGGACACAGACCGCCTGAATCCCGAAGGACTGGTCCATCACTTCGACAGGGTGGCCCAGCCCGACCGGCGCGGCGAGGTTCACGAGTCGGCCCTCGGCGAGGACGTTCAGCCGGCGACCGTCGGCCATCTCGAACGACTCGACGCCGTCGCGGGCCTCGTAGCGGTCGACCGCGAGCTCGTCGAGGTGGTCGAGATTGATCTCCACGTCGAAGTGGCCCGCGTTGGCCAGCAGGACGCCGTCCTGCATCTGCTCGAAGTGCTCGCGGGTGATCACGTCCTTGTTCCCGGTGGTGGTGATGAACACGTCGCCCTCCTTCGCGGCCTCGGCCATCGGGAGCACGTCGTACCCCTCCATGTGCGCCTCCAGCGCCTTCCGGGGCTCGACCTCACAGACGACGACGTTGGCGTCCTGTCCGGCCGCCTTCGAAGCGACGCCCTTGCCGCAGTAGCCGTAGCCGGCGACGACGACCGTTTTCCCGGCCCACGAGAGGTTCGTGGTCATCGCGATCGCCGACAGCGCCGACTCGCCCGTGCCGTGGACGTTGTCGAACAGGCGCTTCATCGGCGTGTCGTTCACCGCGAACATCGGGTACTTCAGTTCGCCGTCGTCGTCCATCGCGCGCAGTCGGTGGACGCCGGTGGTCGTCTCCTCGGCGCCGCCGACGATGGAGTCGATCAGTTCGGGATGCTCCTGGTGGATGCGGAACACCATGTCCGCGCCGTCGTCGACCGTGATCGTCGGCTCGTGGTCGATGACGGACTCGATGGCGGCGTAGTACTCCTCGTCGTCGACGCCGCGGACGGCGTAGGAGGTGACGTTCTCCACGTCGTCCAGCGCGACGCTCACGTCGTCGTGGGTCGAGAGGGGGTTGCAGCCCGTGACCGCTACTTCGGCGCCGCCGAGGGCGAGCGTCTCGACGAGGATCGCCGTCTTGGCCTCGACGTGCATCGCCATCCCGATCGTCTCGCCCTCGAAGGGTTTCTCCGCCTCGAAATCCTCCCGAAGCGACTGGCAGATGGGCATGTGCTGGAGCGCCCAGTCCATCTTCCGGCGGCCCTCCTCGCGGAGCGCCTCGGGGTCGTCGACGTGCGCGGTGACGCGCTCGTAGGAACTCATGGCTGTGGGTTCTGGTGGTGTGGGCAAAACCGTGTCGAAGGTGTGGCGCGGCGACGGTCAGCCGCGCCACTCCGAACGGGTAGTTTTCTGGCAACGGTCACCCGGGCGCGCCGAAGGTACGGTTCGACGGCGTTCAGTCGCACCATTCCGAAGGTGTGGCGCGGCGACGGTCAGCCGGGCGAGCCGGAGGTGGGACACGGTGACGGCTGTCCGCGCTCGATACCGGGCGAATCCGTTCCGTTCACTCGGACCGTCGAGACAGTCCGAACGAATCACGCCGCCCGTATTTTCCGCCTCGGCACAGAACACCCGGACATGGTCACAGTTCTCGCCGTCCTCGGGGTTCTCGTCGCGGTGTTCGTCGGCTACAACATCGGCGGCTCCTCGACCGGCGTCGCGTTCGGCCCGGCGGTCGGCGGACGGCTCGTGCGGAAAGTCACCGCAGGGGCGCTGTTCACCGGCTTCGCGCTGCTCGGCGCCTGGACCGTCGGGCGGAACGTGATCGACACGATGAGCAGCAGCATCGTCCCCGCGGCGCAGTTCTCGCCGGAGGCGAGCGTCGGGGTACTGTTTTTCACGGGACTCTCGCTGCTGATCTCGAACCTCTACGGCGTCCCGGCGTCGACGTCGATGACCGCCGTCAGCGCCATCGTCGGGCTGGGGCTGGCGACGGGGACGCTGAACGCGGCGCTGATGTTCGTCATCGTCTCGGCGTGGATCGTCGCGCCGGTCGTCGGCTTCGCGAGCGGTGCGATCATCGGTCGCTACGTCTACCCGTATCTCGACGGCCGGTTCGCGTTCACGCGGCTGGAGCTCCACCTGCTCCAGCTCGACCGCTCGGGCCGGATTCCGAAACCGCGGGTGAACCGGAACGCGACCCCGCGGGATCTGGTCGGGTCGGCGCTGGTCGTCCTCATCGCCTGCTACATGGCGTTCTCGGCGGGCGCTTCGAACGCCGCAAACGCCGTCGCGCCCTTAGTCGGCGCCAACGGGCCGCTCTCCGTCGATCAGGGCGTGCTGCTCGCAGTGTTCGCGTTCGCGCTCGGCTCCTTTACCATCGCCCGCCGGACGCTCGACACCGTCGGCGACGACATCACCGAGCTCCCGATCCTCGCGGCGCTGATCGTCTCCGTCGTCGGCGGCACCATCATCACCGTGTTGTCGTATCTCGGCATCCCCGCGAGCCTCGCGGTCAGCACCACCTGCTGCATCATCGGCCTCGGTTGGGGGCGGGCGAGTCGGGCGGCGACGCTCGCGGAGTTGGCAAAACCATCGCCCGGGACGAAGATGGGGTCGGAGCTCTCGACCGGCGCGCTCGCACCTGAAAAGCGGGACGAGCCCGCGAGCCCGACCGTCGGCGACCTCGCGGAAGGGGAAGCCGTCGAGCCGGAGTCGCCGCCGGCGGTGCCGAGCATCGGCGACGAGCGAGCGCGGGCACAGAGCAAGGAGAGCCTGTTCGACGCCGCCGCCGCGGGACGCATCGCAGTGCTGTGGGTGCTCACGCCGACGATCGCCGTCGTCTGCTCCTACGCGCTGTTCTCGGTGATCCTGTAACTACTCGACCCGCGCCACCAGTTCCTCCGCGCGCTCCTGAGCGCGCTCCCGCACGGCGTCGACATCCAGCGTCCGAATCTCCCGGTCTTCCATCAGCACGTCGCCGTCACAGACCGTGTGCCGCACGTCCTGCCCGCTGGTCGCGTACGCGAGGTGGCTCACGAGATCGTGCTCGGGCGTCAGGTGCGCCGCGTCGAGATCCACGACCGCGAGGTCCGCGTTCGCGCCTTCCTCGACTCGGCCGGAGTCGAAGCCCAGCGCCGCGGCCGAGCCCTCCGTGGCCATGCGGACCGCCGCGCTCGCCGGCACCGCGGCGGCGTCGTTGGCGCCGAGTTTCCCCAGCATCGCGGCGTCGCGGATCTCGTCGAACATGTCGAGATCGTTGTTCGACGCCGCGCCGTCGGTGCCCAGCCCCACGGTGACGCCGGCGTCGAGCATCTCGGCGACCGGCGCGATCCCGGAGGCCAGTTTGGCGTTCGAGGCGGGGCAGTGAACCGCGACGGCCTCGGAGTCGGCGAGGATTTCGATCTCCGCGTCGTCGACGTGGACGCAGTGGGCGAGGAAGTCGCCGTCCTCCAGCAGGCCCACGTCCTCGGCGTACGCCAGTGGGCGAACGCCGTGCTCGTCGACGATCGGTTCGACCTCCTCGGCGGTCTCGTTGGCGTGGATGTGAACCGGGAGGTCAGCCTCGCGGGCGTGCTCGACCGCCTCACGGAGGAGTTCCTCGTTCACGGTCGTCAGCGAGTGGGGCATCACCGCCGTCGAGATCCGGCCGCCGGCGAGCCCGTCGTACTGCGCGGCGAAGTTGACGCTCTTCTCCATGTCCTCGCGGGCGCCCTCCTCGGGTTTCCCGACGGAGACGAACCCGTGACCCAGCAGCGCGCGCAGCCCCGACTCCTCGACGACGCCGGCGACGTGGGGCTCCTCGAAGTACATGTCGACGAAGCCCGTCGTCCCCGTGCGGATCATCTCGACCGCCGCGAGTTCGGTGCCGACCCGGATGTCCTCGGCCGTGAGCTCGCCCTCCGCGGGCCAGATGTCCTCCTGCAGCCACGCGTCGAGGGGCTTGTCGTCGGCGTACCCCCGGAGCAGCGTCATCGGGGCGTGGCCGTGGGCGTTGACGAGGCCGGGGAGAACGAGGCCGCCGTCGGCGTCGAGCGTCTCGTCCGCCGCGGTGTCGATCTCTTCGGGGGCGGCGACGCGCTCGATGCTGCCCGTCGACTGGTCGATCAGCACGTCGGCCGCGGCGATCGAGTGATCCGGACGGAGCACGCGACCGTTCGCGATACGGAGCGTATTCATGCCCGGGAGTGGCGGGGCCGGGGGCGTTAAGCCGTCGTTCCGCGACGGGGAGGACGGCCGCGCGCTACACCGGCGCCGAGCCGATCAGCGCGATCAGGCTGAACAGGATCGCGCCGAGGATCACGCTCACCGTGAAGTGGATCACGACGACGCCGGCGAGCAGCCGGCGGTTCAGGCCGTGGACGTAGCGGAAGAGGGCGGCGTCGACGGCCAGCGCGGCGGCGAGCGCGAGCAGCGGCGAGAACTCGAACGTCGCCGCGAGAAACGCGATCGCCGCGATCGGCGGGCCGACGAGCGCGTGCGGGCGCAGCGACACGTCGCCGAGCAGGTTCCGGGCGGCGATGAACGCGGTCAAGGAGAGGAACGCGGCGAACAGCAGCCACGTCGCGATCACCGAGACGGTCGCCGCTTGGAGCGGCGCCGCCTGCAGCGTGGCTGACTGGGGAACGGCGACCAAGGAGACCACGGCTGTCAGTCCAGCAGGCCGAGCTCGTCGAGCCGTTCGGCGATCACGTCGACGGCCTCGGCGGCGTCGGCGGGCTGTTTCCCGCCGGTGATGACGAGCTTGCCGGAGCCGAACAGCAGCGCGACCACGTCGGGCTCCTCCAGCCGGTAGACCAGCCCGGGGAACTGCTCGGGCTCGTACTCGATGCTCTCCAGCCCCAGCCCGATCGCGATCGCGTTGAGGTTGAGGCTCTCGCCGAGGTCGGCGCTGGTGACGATGTTCTGGACGGTGATCTCCGGGTCGTCGTCGATGGGAATGCTCAGCTCCCGCAGTTTGTCGAAGACGATGTGGAGGCTCTCGTGGACGTCGTCGGTGGACTTCGCGCCGGTACAGACGATCTTGCCCGAACGGAAGATCAGCGCGGCGGATTTGGGCTCCTGCGTGCGGTAGACCAGCCCGGGGAACTGCTCGGGGTCGTAGTCGGCGCCCTCCAGATCCATGGCGACACTCTGGAGATCGAGCTCCTGGCCGATGCCCGTCGAGGCAACGACGTTCTCGATGGTGATCGTCTCCTTGGGATCGGTCATCGCTTTAAGGGTCGACGGTGAGGTTTAAATAGGTTGGTGGGTTCGGCAGATCGGAACCCGTAGCGGGGGCGCCGACGGGCGGAACGCCAGCCTCTTTCCCGACCCCGACCCACCCACGGGCGTGTACTGTCTCGAACTGGCGGGCGAGGACGACGCGTTCGCGGCCCGGGAGGCGGAAGCCGCGGCGGCGGGGGTCGAGATCGTCGCCCCGGGGATCGCCCGTGCGGGCCACGTCGACCGCGATCGCCTCCGCGGGCTGGCGTACACCCACGCCGCCGACGAGCTGCTCGCCCGGAGCGAGGCGAGCGTCGACGCCGCCGCGGTCGCGCTCGACGCTGCCGGGATCGACCGCGAGGGGACGGTCGCGGTGCGTGCCCGCGACGTACGCGGACTCACGGGCGTGAGCACCGCAGAGGCGGAGCGCCGGCTCGGGAGCGTGCTCGTCGACCGCGGGTTCGAGGTCGATCTCGACGATCCGGACCACGAACTCCGGGCGCTGTTCTCCGCCGAGGACGGGCTGCCCGACCCCGACAGCGACGCCGCGGCCGCCGAACAGGAGCGGATCCCCGCAAGCGACGGCGTCTGCGTGCTCGGCTGGCTCGACTGCGAGTCCGAACGCGACTTCGGCGAGCGCCAGCCGACGGACCGGCCGTTCTTCCAGCCCGGGAGCATGGCGCCGATGGACGCCCGGGCGCTCGCGAACATCGCCGGCGCGGCACCCGGACGCCGGATTCTGGACCCCATGTGCGGGACCGGCGGGCTGTTGATCGAGGCCGGCCTCGTCGGCGCCGATCTCGTCGGCACCGACGCGCAGTGGAAGATGGTCCGCGGGACGGCGGAGAACCTCGACGCGCTGGTCGAGGGCGTCGATTCGGCCGTTGCGCGGGCGGACGCGACCGCGCTCCCGCTGCGCGAGGGCGTCGTCGACGGCGTCGTGTTCGACGCGCCGTACGGCCGGCAGTCGAAGATCGCGACGCATCGGTTGGAGGACCTCGTCGAGGGTGCGCTCTCAGAGGCGGCGCGAGTGAGCAGCCCGGACGCGACCTGCGTGCTGATGGCCGATCGTGACTGGCGCGAGGCGGTCGCGGCGACGGACTGGCGCGTGACGGACCGCTTCGAGCGCCGGGTTCATCGGTCGCTGACGCGGCACGTGCACGTGCTGGAGAAACAGCCAGATGAGCGGTAGAGCGGAGTCAGTTTTCGGGCTGTTCGAACAGAGACTGCGACAGTAGTTCGATCGGTGGTAACTGCGACCGCAACAGCAGTTCGTTCGTAGACCACTTGTGACCGCAGTGTGCCGGGCACGAGGCCCGGAACGGCACCGAGTCCCCACCCCTCCCCCCGCGAGCGCCAACGTGGCGCTCGCGAGGCGTCCACCGCCCCGCAGCGCAGCCGGT